>NHCFR00700__coassemble_6021_pt1 | contig 4686 bp, 5 predicted proteins | sample NHCFR00700__metabat2_high_PE_066 | metagenome-assembled genome bin NHCFR00700 | reverse complement strand
CCCACAAGATCTTCCCGGCCGTCGAATACCCGGGCGTTGGAGAATTCCGCGAGGTCTTCCAGCTGGCTTTCGTCCGCATCGCCGAACATGATGGAGAAGATCGGGACCTGACTGCCCAGCGACGCGTAGGCGTCGGCCAGCTGGCTGAAGCTGCCGCCGGACTGGCCGTCGGTCAGCAGTATGATGGCCGGCGTGTACGCGGAAAGATCGTACGGCTTCAAAGCGTCTATGCCCTGAACGGCGGCCTGATACATGTCGGTGCCGCCGCCCGGCCCCAGCGCTTCTATCGTGGCGTACAGGTCTTCCAGCGCCGGGCCGTTCCCCTCAGCGGTGTAAACGCCCAGCGTTTCGTCGTTAAAGGGGATGATGATATTCACCTCGTTCTCGGAAGCCTGCAGGAAGTTCTCGGCCGCGTAGCTCTGGATCAGAAGCTGCTCCATGGCGGCCTCCAGCTGCCGGTTGCCGTCTCCGGACATGCTGCCGGAATAGTCCAGACAGTAGACGTTCAGTGAAGGCTTCTTGAATTGCGTCTGGTACAGGTCCAGCGCTTCGAACAGCACGTCGGCGGCAGGCATGTGGATGGGAGAGAGCACCCGGTCCGGCTGCAGGCCCCAGTCCTCCCGGAATACATCCCGGTTTTCCGGATTCACACCGGTGTAGCTGGACCGCCGCCCTGTGCGCTGAATTTGGCTCTGCACCGCGTCGGAAAGCAGGTATTCCTGCAGCGAGAGAAACAGTTCTTCCTTCTGGCCGTCCCCCTGATCCACATACGCCAGAGGGGAATCCGCAATCGTAAGGCCGTCTGTGGGGTACACCGCATAGAGCGGCTCCCGCCCCTCGGCCTCCAGCGCCTGATTTGCCTGTATGATCAGGCACTCGTAGTTGACCATGGCGTCAAAATCGCCCTCCAGAAACATATCCTTCAGCCAGTCGGAGCTGCCGGAGGAGCGCTCCACGCCCGCGAGCAGCTCGGTCATCTGCGTGCGGAGCGTGTCCGTTTGCAGGTCTTCCAGCGTGATGGATTCCGGATTCCCGAGCAGGGCGTAGAGAAAACCGATGTAGGCGCTTGCGCCCGAATTGGACTGGGTGGCGCTGGTCATGCAGAAACGAAGCTGACCGCTGCGGATCGGCTCCAGAAGATCGCCGACAGACACTTCCCTGCCCACAAATCCCAGCTGTTCCGCAAGGCTCTGCCGAATGCCGAATATCACCGGCGTGATCGAGATGGACTCGGCGTGCTTCAGGTTCAGGGAGGAGTCCCCGACGTTGAGCCACAGGGAGCTCGCGGGCCACACCGCGTCGTAGGGGAGCTTATCCTGCTCCAACTGACGCATGATGTCCAAAGAGCCCTGATAGGTCATCTCGATGCGCATGTCGTTTTCATTCGCAAATTGCTCCAGAATGGGCTCCAGCTCGCTGTTTTCCGAGCCGGACAGAATGCGCAGCACCTTGCTGCCGCTGCCGAGCACTTGATCGGCGGTCTGGCTCCGGCTGCCGGATTCACAGCCGCCAAGCGCAGTCAGTATGAAAAGAGCCGTTAGGATGATGGAACACGCTTTCAAGAATTTCATAGGGACCTCCTTCGGGTGGGTGCAGTTTCCCAGTTTCAAGACTATTGTACCGGAGGCGGAACAGGCCATCTATCGCGCGAAAGAAAAGAACAGGTAAGATATAAGTAAAATGCGCAACAAGAACGGGGGACGGCCCGTCCCGCGATTTTCCGTCAAAACGAGAAAGAGCCCGCTGCCCGCATTCGCAGACAGCAAGCTCTTTTCATGATATACAGAAGATCCCGAAGCAAAGCGCCGCAAGGCCTGTACCGGCGCCTTACAAATCTCAGTCGTGCACTTTGAAGTTTCGCAGCAGCATTTCCGCAACGCCGGGGGCTTCGGGGTCGTGGTGGCCCTTGCCGGTGTCCAGCGCGCCCTCAGCCGCTCGATGCAGCGGCCGGAGACGGCGCTGCAGGTTTCGCTGTTTGACCGGCAGAAAAACAAGATCGAACTCAACGACAACGGCCGGATGGCCGTGGAATACGCCGGCCGGATCGTCGGCGAAGCGCGGGACATGGCGGCGCGCATTCAGGCCTTTGACCGCAGCCGGCGGACGATCCTCGTCGGCTCGTGCGCGCCCGCGCCGCTTTGGGAGATATCCCAGGTTCTGGCGGACCTCTACCCGGACCGGACGATCGCCTCGGAGATGCGGGAAAATCAGGTGCTGCTCGAGGGACTGCGGGACGGCGTTTACCAGCTGATCATCCTGCCGCATCCGGTCGAGGAGGCGGGCATAACCTGCGCGAAATACGGGGAGGAGCATCTCTTCTTTTCGCTGCCGCCGGCGCACCCCCTGTCCGGCAGCAAGGCGCTTTACATGAAGGCGCTCAACGGCGAGACCATGCCGCTTCGGAACCGTTTGGGGTTCTGGCGGGAGATGGCCGTCCGGAAAATGCCGGATACCCGTTTTCTGGAGCAGGAGGACGTGGCCTTTAACGAGCTTGTGCAGTTTTCGGCTTTGCCCAGCTTTACAACGGACGTCGCGCTCCGGCGGGAGGGAAGCCCAAAGAACCGCATCAACATCCCGATTTTGGACGAAGAGGCAAACGTGACCTACTACTGCCTTTGCCGACCGGCCGCCGGCACCGATCTGCGCAGCTTCTTCCGCAGGATCGGCGGGGATTCGGATGCATCCTCGAATGCGAAGTGATTCAGAGACAAAAAAGAACAGGTGCCGGGAAGTGCTTCCCTGCGCCCGTCCTTTTGCTTCCATAAATACTGTCCGGCCGTGCCTTGTGCGCTGCCTTGCCTGTAAAGAAAAGCTGCCGGCTTTGAAGTCCATGCATTTCGGAGGGATGCCCTCAAAATGCGAAAATTCCAGGCCTTCTCTCGGGGCCCATTTTGAAAACCGATGATAAACCGGGCCGCCCTGAAAAATCAAACAAAAAGAAAAAACCCGCAAAAACTCAGTGTTTCTGCGGGTTTTCTGTGGCGCGCTTGAAGGGACTCGAACCCCTGACCTACTGGTTCGTAGCCAGAAAACAGTGCTTTTTCTGCACAAACACAGCCAAAGGCAGAGCGTAAAAAGCTAGATTCTGCGCGGGCATTCTACCGCCTGCGCGATAATCGCATCGAGCGGCAGGAGATAGAAAGTGTGTTACAAAGTGTGTTATAAAAAGCCGGGGGAAGCGGCGTTCCCTCGGCCTTTCGTTTATTCCGGAATGTTGCCGCTCATTATGTCGAAGTGTCGGCGGTAACGGCGCGGGATCGTGAGATCGATCATATAGCCCAGATCAGAGAGCACGTGTGAGATCGTGCGGCATCCATCCTTATAAAACTGTGCGATCCGCTTTTGCTTGTCGGCGATATGCGCGTAATCGGAGGGGCAGACGAACGTCCACTCGGCGGCCTTGTCGTCGAATACGACGCGGAAGCACCGGTCGAGGTTGATTTCGCCGATACCGACTTTATTGAGCAGGATGTAGTGCTCCGGGGCTTCGTCGATCGGAGCGATCGCAGCGGTCTCCTCGTCGTAGGTGATTGCGAGAATAAACATCTCGCTTGTGCCGAAGCGGGCGGTCACGGTTTTTTTATCGGGTACATAGATCATGTTCATAGCTGGCAGTCCACCTCTTACGCGACCCGACCGGGATAATTCACAACGGCGATTTCCGTGAGGGTGTTTTCCAATGTATCCACGATGGATTCGAGCTGCGCCGCTACCGTACCTGTGTACCATGTTTCACCGCACTGTTTGCAGCGCAGGCAGGGCACATTTTTTACAATGACGATGCAGCCGCTGTCTAAAGTGACAACGTGATTCGTTTTGCCTTCGATGGCTTCCCCTTTACACATAAAGCATTTCACGGTTACTTCTCCTTTCGGGTTCGCAGATCGGGCATCCATGTGTCGCGATCCGGATAATAAGCGGTAATCAACCACAGCGCTTCTTCTCCAACGCCGACCACGACATGGATCGGATCGTCGTGCAGCGTGTTTCCCAAAACCAGACAGCTGGGCTGCGGATGATCTTCGGGATAGTTTTCGATAATCTCGCCTGTTAAAATGGCGTTTTTTATATCTGCGTATCGTATTTTCCGCTCACGGCAGCGCAATGCCATATGCTGCGTCATGCGGATTGTATCATCATGGCATAGCTTATGCAGCTTTTCAATCGCTATTTTATCCATTTTTGAAAATCCTCCGCTTTTTTGTGTTTGAGAATTTATGTTGCGGAACGAATCGGTAAGCCGGATCGAATCAAAGCGGAGGCAATCGGCAAGGATTTCGACTGTTCCACATTTCCTGCAAGGCGGCCTGATGCTGCTGCATCCATTCCTGCACGAGCGTCCGTGCCCTTACGGGAAGATCCCCTTCGGTCATTTCCGTGGTGAGAAGGTCAAAAATTCCAATATGCTCACCATATAAGGCATACAGGTGGCCGGATTCGAATGCGTTTACATCGGGGAACATTTTGACGATAATCCCGTAGAAGCGGCTGATCTCAGACATCATCGGGCGCTCCTTTTGCGTTGTCCCGCTGAATGGTTTCTTCAATGGCGCGGTTTATGAAGCCGTTCAGGCTTTCGCCGCGCTGTTCTGCGTGCATGCGCAATTCGTCCCGACGGCCTTTTTTTACCTGCAAGGCAATCCGGTCGTAAGCCTTTGCGGCGTACTTGTTGCTTGCACGTGTCTG
>NHCFR00700__coassemble_2458_pt1 | contig 9817 bp, 10 predicted proteins | sample NHCFR00700__metabat2_high_PE_066 | metagenome-assembled genome bin NHCFR00700 | reverse complement strand
TTTTACCGCTCCCCACGCAGAAATCTGCTTTTCACTCAGTATAGCACGATTGCTTGAAAAAGTCTACATTTTCCATCGCGGCTTCCGAAAAAAAATTTTGCCTGTCCATCTGTGTGAACGGCATAAAAAAAGGACGGTTCCAGCCTTATTCCGTGCTGAAACCGTCCGAAGAAATTGTGATGAATGTAAAATTGCGGAAAAAATTCCCGGAGCATCGGCCGATGTTCCGGGAGTTTTTTTAGTGCATCATGATGGCGGAGATCGCATCAAGGATTTTATCGTGACATTTGCCGCATCCGGTCGAGCAGTGCGTGATCTTCTGCACATCGTCAAAAGCCTGCAGAACATCGTCGAAATGCGGGAGCTGCTGCAGCGCGTCCTCAACGTCGCCGAACGTCACCTTTTTGCAGTGGCAGATTTCGTAGCCGGGTTCCATAATCTGGGTCATTTGACTTTTCCTCCTTTCACGGAAAAAGAACAACAATATTGTATACTGCGATTTTATCACGACGCAGGGGGAAAATCAAGTGTGCGCGCAGATTTTATTCCAGCTCAAAGGCGCCGGTGTACAGGCGGTAGTAGACGCCCTTCTGGGCGATCAGGTCCTGATGCGTGCCGCGCTCGATGATGCGGCCGTGGTCGAGCACCATGATGACGTTCGAATTCTTGACCGTCGAGAGCCGGTGCGCGATCACGAAGACCGTGCGGCCGTGCATCAGCGCGTCCATGCCGCGCTGCACGATGGCCTCGGTGCGCGTGTCGATGGAGCTGGTCGCCTCGTCGAGAATCATGACGGGCGGGTCGGCGACGGCCGCGCGGGCGATGGAGATCAGCTGGCGCTGGCCCTGCGAAAGGCCGCTGCCGTCGCCCGAAAGCACGGTGTTGTAGCCGTCCGGCAGCATGCGGATGAAGCCGTCCGCGTTGGCGAGCTTCGCGGCCGCGATGCATTCCTCGTCGGTCGCGTCGAGCTTGCCGTAGCGGATGTTTTCCATCACCGTGCCGGTGAACAGGTTGACGTCCTGCAGGACCACGCCGAGCGAGCGGCGCAGATCCGGCTTCTTAATTTTATTGATGTTGATGCCGTCGTAGCGGATCTTGCCGTCGGCGATGTCGTAGAAGCGGTTGATCAGGTTCGTGATCGTCGTCTTGCCCGCGCCCGTCGCGCCGACGAAGGCGATCTTCTGGCCCGGCTTTGCGTACAGGCTGATGTCGTGCAGGACGATTTTGTCGGGCACGTAGCCGAAGTCCACGTCGTGCAGCTCCACGCGGCCCTGCAGCTCCGTGTACGTCACGGTGCCGTCGCCGTGCGGGTGCTTCCACGCCCAGAGGCCGGTGCGCTTCTCGCTCTCGACGAGCGTGTCGCCGCGCCTTTCGGCGTTGACCAGTGTGACGTAGCCCGCGTCCTGCTCGCTCTCCTCATCGAGGAGCGCGAAGATGCGGGACGCGCCGGCCATGGCCATGATGATCGAGGAGATCTGCTGCGTGACCTGGCTGATCGGCTGCACGAAGCTCCGCGAGAGCTGGAGGAACGAGGCGATCGCGCCGAGCGTCATGACGTCCATGCCGGTGAGCGTGAGGTTCGGCGTGCTGAAAAGGGCCATGAGGCCGCCGAGCACGGCGATCAGCACGTACAGGGCATAGCCGAGCGCGTTCATGATCGGGCCGAGGATGTTTGCGAATTTGTTCGCTTCCGCGGCGTTTTCGAACAGGTCCTCGTTCCGCTCGTCAAAGGCCTGCTTCGTCTTGTCCTCGTGGCAGAAGACCTTGACGACCTTCTGGCCGTTGATCATTTCCTCCACGTAGCCGTTGACGTTGCCGAGCGACTGCTGCTGCCGCACGAAATAGCGGCCGCTTTTCGCCGTGACCTTGCCGATGACCTTGAACATCAAAAGCAGGAACACGACGACGAAAATCGTCAGCCAGACGCTCAAAGACAGCATCGAGAAGAATACGGCGACAACGGAGAAGAGCGAGGAGATCGTCTGCGGGATGCTCTGCGAGATCATCTGGCGCAGCGTGTCGGTGTCGTTCGTGTAGTGGCTCATCACGTCGCCGTGCGTGTGCGTGTCGAAGTATTTGAGCGGCAGCGTCTGCATGTGCGCGAACATGTCGTCGCGGATGGTTTTCAGCGTGCCCTGCGAGATGACCGCCATGATGCGGTTGTAGAACAGCGTGGCGAACGCGCCGATGATGTAGATGACCGCCATCTGGCACAGGGCGAAGAACAGGCCGGTGAAGACCGGCGCGGCTTCGAGCAGGAGCGGCGCAATGTAATCGTCGATCAGCCGCTGCAGGAACAGCGAGGACATGACGCTGGCAAAGGCGCTGATCGCAATGCAGATGAACACGAGGATGAGCTGGAAGCGGTATGGCTTCATATAGGAAAGCAGCCGCTTCAGCGTCTTTTTGTCGAGCTGCTGCAGGCTTTCCTTCATGGAAAGCCGCGGGCCGTTAGGACGTGGGGGCATTGTCGTCGTCTCCTTTCGTCTGGGATTCGTATACCTCGCGGTAGATCGGGCTGGACTCGAGCAGCTCTTCGTGCCTGCCGCAGGCCGTGATGCGGCCGTCGTCGAGCACGAGGATCATGTCGGCGTCCTGCACCGAGGCGATGCGCTGCGCGATGATGATCTTCGTCGTGTCGGGGATCTCCGTCGCGAACGCCTCGCGGATCAGCGCGTCGGTGCGCGTGTCGACGGCGCTTGTCGAGTCGTCGAGAATCAGAATCTTCGGGTGCTTCAGCAGGGCGCGCGCGATGCACAGGCGCTGCTTCTGGCCGCCGGAGACGTTGGTGCCGCCCTGTTCGATGTAGGTGTCGTAGCCCTGCGGGAAGGCGCGGATGAAGTCGTCCGCCTGCGCGAGCTTGCAGGCGTGGACGAGCTCCTCGTCCGTCGCGTGCTCGTCGCCCCAGCGCAGGTTCTCCTTGATCGTGCCGGAGAACAGCACGTTTTTCTGCAGCACCATCGCGACCGCGCCGCGCAGCGCGTCGAGGTCGTAGCGGCGCACGTCGACGCCGCCGACCTTCACGGCGCCCTGCTGCACGTCGTACAGGCGGGGGATGAGCTGTACAAGGCTGGATTTTGAGGAGCCGGTGCCGCCGATGATGCCGACTGTTGCGCCGGCCGGGATTTTCAGGTCGATGTCGTCGAGCACGGGCTTGCCGCCGCCCTTGTGGTAGCTGAACCGGACGTGCTCAAACGCGATGCTGCCGTCCGGCACTTCGGTCACGGCGTTGTCCGGCGTGGAGATGTCGGGCGTCTCGTCGAGCAGCTCGATGGCGCGCTCGCCGGAGGTGCGGGACATCGTGATCATGACGAAGATCATCGAGAGGCCCATCAGGCTCATGAGGATCTGCGTCGCGTAGGAGATCAGGCTCAGCAGCTCGCCGGTCGAAAGGCCGAGCGCCGCGTCGCCGCCGCAGGCGACGATGGTCCGCGCGCCGAACCAGGAGATCAGGATGACGGCGGCGTACATGCACAGCTGCATCAGCGGGGCGTTCCAGGCGAGGCGCTGCTCCGCCTTTTTGAAGTCCTTATAGATGCGCTCGGAAACCGAGTTGAATTTCTTTTCCTCGTGGTCCTCGCGCACGAACGACTTGACGACGCGGATGCCGTGCAGGTTTTCCTGCACGATGCCGTTGAGCCAGTCGTAGGTGCGGAAAACGCGCTCGAAGATCGGGTGCGTCCGCGTCATGATGAAGTAAAGGCCCAGCGCGAGGATCGGGATGATCGCGAGGAAGATCAGCGAGAGCTGCGCGTCGATCGCGAAGGCGGCGACGAGCGAGAAGATCATCATCAGCGGGCTGCGCACCGCCATGCGGATGATCATCTGGTAGGTGTTCTGCAGGTTCGTCACGTCCGTCGTCAGGCGGGTGACGATGCTGGCCGTGGAGAACTTGTCAATATTGGAAAAGGAGAAGTTCTGCACCTTGTAGAACATGTCGTGGCGCAGGTTCCGCGCAAAGCCGCTCGAGGCTTCGGCGGCGAATTTGCCGGAGGCGATGCCGCAGAGCAGCTGCCCGGCGGCCGAAAGCAGCAGCACGAGCCCCATTTTCACAATATAGTTCATGTTGCCGGCGTCGATGCCGTAGTCGATGAGGTTGGCCATCAGCATCGGGATGATCACCTCAAAAACGACCTCGCCGCTGATGGTGACCATGGCGAGGATGGAGTTCCGCTTCTGCTCGCGGATGCTCCGCATCAGCTTGCGAATCAAGTGCGTCCCTCCTTTGCGGCCTTCTGCCGCTCCATGGTGGCGATGTCGATGTTGTCCTGCATGCGCTGCAGGTAGGCCACCAGCGTGCGGACCTCATTGGCCGTAAAGCCGCGCGTCAGCACGCCCTCGAGCATTTCGTGGTCCTGGTTGATGGTCTGCAGCAGCTCCTCGGCCTTCGGCGTAAGCGTCAGGCGGCGCAGGCGCGAGTCGGTCTCGCCGATGTGGCGCTCCACAAAGCCCTTGCGCACGAGCAGGTCGACGACCTTCGAGGCTGTGGACCGCGTGATGCCGAAATGGCGCTCGACGTCCCGCAGGTAAACGGGGGAGCCGCTGTGCTCGGCGATGAAGAGGATCACCCAGGTGTTGGCCCCGGTGAGCTGGTCGTTCTCCCGCTTGTGGGAATAGTTGTCGATGAACCGGCGCATTGTGGCGTTCAATGCGTGCAGTGCGTGGTCAATCCGCTCTTTTGGCATTTGAAGTCGCATCCTTTCTGAAAAAATAATCTGCGTGTTTTGAAGACTGTTTCTCGGCTCAACATCGGCATGCGGCGAACGGTCATGCGCTTAATTGTTGAGTTTGGGATATATTATAGTTTCCTACCCCAACAATGTCAAGAGGGTTTTGATGAATTTTTCCGGCGGGCAAAAAATTTTTTTCGGGTGTTCTCATACACGCCCGGATATGGTATAATAAATTCGTACAAATTTCGGCCGGAAACGGTGCGGACCGCAGGGTTCGGATTGGAGAACTGAAGATGAAGACAAAATGTGCGTTCTGGGTGGCGGGCGTCGGCGTTCTGCTGGGGGCCGCGCTGCGCTGCATCCAGATGCTTTTCTTTTTTGATTACGATACGGGTTTTGTGACGGACAGCGGCGTGCTGACGATCCTGTACAGCGGCGTGACGCTGGTCGCGGCGGTCGTCTCCGGCGTGCTCTGCCTTGCGGACCGCCGCCGGTGCGGGTCGCTGCTGCGGGGCCGCAGCTGGTCGGCGGGCGTTTCGGCGCTGCTCGTCGGCGTATTCTTGCTGCTGTGTGCGGCGGCGCTGTTCTGGGACGCCTATATTTACCGCGCGTTCGGCGTTTCGTACTTCGTGCTGCCGTCGCAGGTTGGGGCGCATGTGCCGTTCGCGGTCTTTACGGCGCTGTTCGGCGCCGCCGCGGTGGCTGCCGCGGTCCTGTGGATGCGCGGCAAGGCGTTTCCCGGCAAGGCCGGCGTGCTCTGGGCGCTCGGCGTCGTGTGGGGCGTGGGCTACATGCTGCTGACGTTCATGCTGTATTCCGCATCGGCCACGACGGTCGAAAACCTCTACACGGTCGGGGGCGGCGCGGCGATGCTCTTCTTCCTGCTCGCGGAGGGCAAGCTCCTCTCGGGCGTCGGCGGGCGCAGTACGGCGCGGACGGCGTTCGTCTTCGGGCTGCCGGCCGTCGTGCTCTGGCTGACCTACGTGCTTTCGAACACCGTGCTGATCGTTGCCGGGCGCGGCTATGCCACGGAGATGCCGTACGCCATCCAGCTCGCGATGCTCGCGGTCTGCATCCATATTCTGGCGCTGCTCTTTGCGCTGCAGGGTGAAATTTTCAAACCTGCCGCGCCGGAGCATGTCCCGGCACACGAAAAAAAGGCCGGATCCAGGGCCGATTCCGTTAAGTGAAAATCTTTTTCAGGAAAAAGTTTGTGATTCTGCCAAAAAAGTCTTGTATTATTCCCGGAAATGCTATAGAATAAGATAAGCAGATCCATTATCTACAAATATCAGGAGGTATTAAGAATCATGGCTGTTAAAGTTGCAATCAATGGTTTTGGCCGTATTGGCCGTCTGGCGTTCAGACAGATGTTTGGCGCTGAGGGTTACGAGGTTGTTGCGATCAACGATCTGACGAAGCCCTCCATGCTCGCACATCTTCTGAAGTACGATACCGCGCAGGGCGGTTACTGCGGCAAGATCGGCGAAGGCCTGCACACGGTTGAGGCCGACGACGAAGCGAACACCATCACGGTCGACGGCAAGACGCTGAAGATCTACGCGGAAAAGGACGCAAAGGACCTTCCGTGGGGCGAAATCGGCGTTGACGTTGTCCTCGAGTGCACGGGCTTCTACACCTCTAAGGCGAAGTCCCAGGCGCACATCGACGCTGGCGCAAAGAAGGTTGTCATCTCCGCTCCGGCCGGCAACGATCTCCCGACGATCGTTTACAGCGTAAACGAGAAGACCCTCACCGCGGACGACACGATCATCTCCGCTGCGAGCTGCACGACGAACTGCCTCGCGCCGATGGCGAAGGCCCTCAACGACTATGCGCCGATCCAGAGCGGCATCATGAGCACGATCCACGCTTACACCGGCGATCAGATGATCCTCGACGGCCCGCACAGAAAGGGTGACCTCCGCCGTGCACGCGCCGGCGCTGCGAACATCGTCCCGAACTCCACGGGCGCTGCGAAGGCGATCGGCCTCGTCATTCCGGAACTCAACGGCAAGCTCATCGGCTCCGCACAGCGTGTTCCGGTTCCGACCGGCTCCACGACGATCCTGACGGCTGTCGTCAAGGGCACGGACATCACGAAGGAAGGCATCAACGCGGCGATGAAGGCTGCGGCTTCCGAGAGCTTCGGCTACAACGAAGATCAGATCGTTTCCTCCGACGTTATCGGCATGAAGTACGGCTCCCTGTTCGACGCAACGCAGACGATGGTTGCGAAGATCGCGGACGACCTCTATGAGGTTCAGGTTGTTTCCTGGTACGACAACGAGAACTCCTACACGAGCCAGATGGTCAGAACGATCAAGTATTTCGCTGAAATCTGATTTTTTCAGTCTGTACGGAAGGGGCAGGTTTTCCTGCTCCTTCTTTTTTGTCTGCGCGGCCCTTTTGCGCCGCCGATTTGAAAGGGGGGATTTGTTATGCAGGAAAGAGTGCGGCAGTTTTTGCTGCGGAACGGTATAGAATGCGGCGCGGAGTACCGCTGCCTGGACCTCGCGAGCGAGGTCGGCGAGGTCGCAAAGGAGATCCTGCGCGGGTCGTCCTACGGGAAAGAGCCGTACGCGCCGACGCCGGAGACGGAGGAGGAGCTCGGGGACTGCCTGTTTTCGCTGCTGGCGCTCTGCTGCGCGCTGAACGTCGACGCCCAGCAGGCGCTGGAGCGCGTGCTGGAAAAATACGAGGCGCGGCTGCGCAAAAAGGGGAGCGCCGGCTCGCGCTGAACGCCGCATTGCATTTTCTGTCGTATCGTGCTAAAATAGGCGCGAATGTTTATCAGACAAGGAGTGAATGTGTGCGATGGCACAGAAAAAACTCGGCTTCGGCCTGATGCGCCTGCCGTCTTTGGACCCGAATGATCCGGGCAAGATCGACATGGAGCAGACAAAGCAGATGGTGGATACCTTCCTCGAGCGCGGCTTCACCTACTTCGACACCGCGTGGATGTACTGCGCGTTTCAGAGCGAGCGCGCCGCAAAGGAGGCGCTTGTCGAGCGTCACCCGCGCGACAGCTTTACGCTGGCGACAAAGCTGCATTCCGGCTTTATCAAGACGAAGGAGGACCGCGACCGGATCTTCAACGAGCAGCGTGAAAAGACGGGCGTCGAATTTTTCGACTATTACCTGCTGCACGACATCAACGCGCACAGCCTCGACGTGTACAACGCGCTCGACTGCTTTTCGTGGATTCGCGAGAAGAAGGCGCAGGGGCTTGTCAGGCACATCGGCTTTTCCTTCCACGACGGGGCCGACCTGCTCGACCGCGTGCTGACCGAGCACCCCGAGTTTGAGTTCGTCCAGCTCCAGATCAACTATCTCGACTGGGACAGCGCCGGCGTGCAGTCGCGCAAGTGCTACGAGGTCGCCGAAAAGCACGGCATCCCGGTCTTCGTCATGGAGCCGGTCAAGGGCGGCACGCTCGCGGCTGTGCCGGATGCGGTCGCCGATATGTTCAAGTCGTTCGCGCCGGAGATGTCCGTCCCGTCCTGGGCGGTCCGCTTTGCGGCGAGCCTGCCGAACGTGCAGATCGTGCTTTCCGGCATGAGCAGCATGGAGCAGCTGCTCGACAACACCGGCTATATGCAGGACTTCAAGCCGCTCAGCGAGGCGGAGCACGCGGTCGTCCGCAAGGCCGTGGAGCAGATCAATGCGAACATCGCGATTCCCTGCACCGGCTGCGCCTACTGCGTCGACGGATGTCCGATGCGCATCGCGATCCCGAAGTATTTCTCGCTGTACAATGCGGACATGCAGGAGATCAAGGGGAAGAGCTGGACGCCGCAGAGCGGGTACTACGAAAACCTGACGCACGATTTCGGCAAGGCGAGCGAATGCATCGCGTGCGGCCAGTGCGAGGGCGTCTGCCCGCAGCACCTGCCGATCATCGAGCACCTGAAAACGGTGGCGGCGCATTTTGAAAAATAAGGCCTGACGGCAAAAAAGCAGTATCCGAAGGATGACGGATACTGCTTTTGCTTTTTCGGCTCTATTTGCGCGCCGGCTTTGAACGCATACGCCGTCACAGCGGCAGAAGCGGGAGCAGCAGCTCGCAGGCGAGCACGACGGCGCTCGCGAATACGGCGACGCACAGTAGGCTTTTGCCGCGGAAGGCGAGGAAGAGCGCCGCTGCAAACCCGAGCGACGCGCTGAGCACGCTGCCGGTCGAGGAGAGGATCGCCGGGAAGGTCATCGCGGAAAGCGTCGCATACGGCACGTAGTACAAAAAAGAGCGGATGTATTTGCTGGTGATCCTGCGCCGGATCAGCGTCAGCGGCAGCAGCCGGATCAGGTAGGTGACGAGCGCCATCACCGCGATGTATGTAAGGATCTCAGGCCGCATGGTCTTCCTCCTTTACGGGCTTGTCCTCGATCGGGAAGAGCCACGCGGCGCCGCCCGCCACGAGCACCGTCACGAGGATGATGCGGAAGCCCGAGGAGATTTCCCGCAGATAGGGCGCAAACGTGAACAAGGCGGATACGGCCATCGAGAGCAGCGCGACGCCGGCGACGACCCGGTTTTCCTTTGCGGGCGGCACGACGATCGCGATGAACATGCCGTACAGCGCGATGCCGAGCGCGTTGGTGAGCACGCCGGGCAAAATGCTGCCGGCCGCCGCGCCGAGCGTGGTGCCGAGCACCCAGCCGGGGACCGCCGCCGCGATCAGGCCGTAGCTGTAGTAGGGGGAGAGCGGCGCCGGGCGGCTGAAGCTGACGGCGAAAATCTCATCCGTCATGCCGTAGGCAATGCCGAAACGGTGCGCAAAGCGCATGTCGGGGGAAAGCCGCTGCGAAAGCGCGCAGGACATCAGAAAATACCGCAGGTTGATGACAAGCTGGGTGAAAGCGAGCTCCAGGTAGGAAGCGCCCGCGGCGATGATGCCGAGCGCGGCAAACTGCCCGGCGGAGGTCAGGTTTGCGGCGGAAACCGCGGCGGCCTCCGGTACGGAAAGGCCGATGCCCGCGGCCTGAATGCCGAACGCAAATGACACGGCGAAATAGCCGAGGCAGATCGGCAGGCCGTCGCGCAGGCCCGCCCGGAAATTCTGTGCTTTTGTCTGCATGGCGCAACTCCCCTTTACTGCAAATACAGGACGTAGATCTGGCACGGGTTGCCCGGGTCCCACAGC
>NHCFR00700__coassemble_2229_pt1 | contig 10694 bp, 7 predicted proteins | sample NHCFR00700__metabat2_high_PE_066 | metagenome-assembled genome bin NHCFR00700 | reverse complement strand
TTTCGAGTCAGGCCCGTTATGACCACTTCGATACGCTTCCATATTCAAACTGTGTGTGCCGTATGGGGAATTTCCCTGCGGCGCATATTATTTTACCGGGTTTCGGGGGAAAAGTCAAGCGTTTTCTGTCAAAAAGGTTGACAACTGCGGGGATAAACGGTTAGAATATATTGTGTATTATCTCTGTGCGGCAGCGGTGCAGCTCGGCGGCGCGTGCTGCGCGACATTGTCTCGGAAAGTGAGGATTGCCGTTTCGGCGGCAGATGGCTTATGAAAATCTCGAAATGGATCCGCCGTGCGGCGGCCGTCGCGCTGTGTGCGCTTTTGGTGCTTTCCACGGCGGCGTGCTCGCAGCCGGTGAACGTGGAGTCCGGCGCGATGACGCCCGATTACCCGGTTACAATCAACGAAGTGACGATCGACGCAAAGCCGCAGAAGGTGGCGGTGCTCTCGGGCAGCCTTGCGGATGTGGTGCTTGCGATGGGCTATGAAACGAGCCTGGCGCTCGCGAGCGAGGACTGCACCCAGTCGGAGCTCGAGGTGCTGACGAAGGTCTCGGCGACGGATTCGGCGTCCATCATCAGCAGCGGCGTCGACCTCGTGCTCGCCGAGTCGATGGACGACGCGACGCGCACGGCGCTGGAGGAGGCCGGCATCACGGTGCTGGTTGTGAACCGCGCGACGAACCGCGAGGATTTTGAGCGGCTGTATTCCGAGGTGGGCTCCGCGCTGAACGGCGCTTCCACCGGTTCGACCGCGGGCATTCAGGCGGCGCAGAAGATCTTCTCTTCGCTGGACGACCTCGCCCGCCTTGTCCCGGAAAGCTCGACGGTCGTGACGGCCTGCTACATTTCCGACCTGAGCGGAAAGGCGGTCACGGGCAACGAGCTCGGCAGCGTGATGATGTCCTACATCGGCCTGACCAATGTGTTCAAGGGCCGCACGGACGGCACCTTTACGTATGAAGACCTGAAACTCAGCGACCCGACGATGATCTTCTGCACGGAGGAAGTGCGCACGCAGATCCTTGCCGATGCGCAGTACGCCGAGCTTTCGGCGGTGCAGAACGGGCGCGTTTATGCGATCGATCCGCATTATATGGAATGGCAGGGCAACACGGTGTACAACGCCGCCATCGATATGATGGGCCTCGCGTATCCGGAGCTGACGGAGTCGAGCGAGCCTTCGGTGACGATGGAGCTCGGCACGGCGGAGCCCTCGGCGACCCCGGCGCCGGAGTACACGGCGCTGGCGCAGGGCGATGAAGGCGACGCGGTGCTCGCCATGCAGGAGCGCCTCGCAGAGCTCGGCTACCTGACCGAGGAGTACGGCGGTACATACGGCGAGACGACGGCAGCGGCCGTTTCGGCGTTCCAGGCGGGCAACGGCCTGGAGGAGACCGGCGAAGCGGATGTGGAGACGCTCGCACTGCTGTTCTCGGCAGAGGCGCTGAACACGGAGGGCGAAGCGGTAGCGCCGGCCTCTTCCGAGCCGACGCCGTCACCGGCGCCGGAGGGCAGCGATACGGAGAGCAGCGCGCAGGATGCGGAGACCTCCTCGGCGACGGACGACGCGGCGCCGACCGGTGCTGCGGGCGACGTGGGCCAGGTCACGACGCACGATTCCGAGTGATGAACATGCAGAAGGCTTCCAGCGGGGAACACCCGCCGGGAGCCTTTTTTGCGCTTTATTTTGCGCTTTGCCGGAATACGGGCGGCGCGTGCGCCGCATACTTTCTTTAGCCTTCGCCTTATATTGACATTTGCCGTGGGGTTCATTATAATCAGACCAAACACGCAATTTGGAGCGGTTGTATTGAGAAGGAAGTGGAAAATATGTTCTTTACGAGAGACAGGGATTTTTACAAGACGCTTGTGCGGCTCGCCATCCCGATCGCGCTGCAGAACGCGGTGACCTTCGCCGTGAATTTTGCCGATAACCTGATGGTCGGCACGCTCGGCGACAGCGCGATTTCCGGCGTATACGTCGGAAACCAGCTGCAGACGGTGCTGCAGATGTTCGTCGCCGGCATCGAGGGCGCGATCCTGATTCTGGCCGCCCAGTACTGGGGGAAGCGCGACACCGGCAGCATCCGGAAAATCGCGTCGATCGGCGTGCGGTTCGCGGTGCTGGTCGGCGTTCTGATCACGCTCGTGGCGTTTTTGTTCCCGTCGCAGATCATGCGGATCTTTACGAGCGACGCGTCGGTCATCGAGATGGGCACGCCGTACGTGCGCGTCGTCAGCCTTTCCTACCTGTTTTTCTGCATTTCGCAGGTCCTGATCGCCTCGATGCGCGCGGTGGAGACCGCGAAGATCGGCCTGTTCGTCTCGTGCGTCGCGCTGATCGTCAACGTCTCGCTGAACTATGTGCTGATCTTCGGCAAGCTCGGCTTCCCGGCGCTCGGCGTCACCGGCGCCGCGATCGCGACGCTGATCTCCCGCATCGTGGAGTCGACGGTCATGGTCGTTTACGTCCGCCTGATCGACCGCAAGCTCTGCCTGCGGTTTAAGGATCTGCTCAAAAGCGACCGCCGCCTGACGCGCGACTTTCTGCGCTACGGCATGCCGATCGTCGGCGGGCAGATCGTGTGGTCGGTCAACATGATGGGCCAGACGATGATCCTCGGCCGCTTCGACGCGGGCGTCATCGCGGCGACGAGCATCGCCGGCATGCTGCACAACATGATGTATATCGCGATGAACGGCTTCTCGAGCGCCGTCGGCATCATCACGGGCAAGACGGTCGGCGCGGGGCGCATCGACAAGATCCGCGAGTATTCGCGCACGACGCAGGTCATTTTCCTCGGCATCGGCGTGCTTTCGGGCATCGCGGTGTTCCTGCTGCGCGACCCGTTCATCAGCATGTACAACGCGAGCCCGGCCGCGGTCGAGTATTCGCGCCAGTTCATCAACGTGATCTCGATCACGATCGTCGGCACCTGCTATCAGGCGGCCTGCCTGTTCGGCCTCGTGAAGTCGGGCGGCGACATCGCGTTTGTCTTTAAGAACGATACGATTTTCGTCTTTCTCGTCGTGCTGCCTTCCGCGATTCTGGCCTCGTATCTCGGCGCGCCGCCCTGGGTGGTCTTTGCGTGCCTGAAGTCGGACCAGATCCTGAAGTGCTTTGTCGCCGTCGTCAAGATCAACCGGTACAACTGGATGAAGAACCTGACGCACGACAACACCGAAACGGAGGCCTGATCTTCGGGCGCAGGGCCGGCGGCTCTTCCGGAAGCGGAGCGCCCGGCCGGCATGAGAATCTGCGAAGCATGGAGTGGTGATCGATTTGAAACAATTCAGGGGCGCGCTGCTTTTGACGCTGACCGCGCTGATCTGGGGCACGGCGTTTGTCGCGCAGAGCCTCGGGATGGACTATCTCGGCCCGTTTACCTTCAACGGCGTGCGCAACTTCGTCGCCGCGGTCGGCCTGCTGCCGGTCATCGCGTTTCTGCGGCGCAGGCAGGGGAAAGCTGAAGCGCGCGGCGCGGCGGGAAACAGCCGGAAAACGCTTTGGGTCGGCGGCGTGCTGTGCGGCCTCGCGCTCGGCGTGGCGTCGAGTTTGCAGCAGATCGGCATCCAGTTCACGACGGTCGGCAAGGCGGGCTTCCTCACGGCGCTGTATATCGTGATTGTGCCGCTGCTCGGCCTGCTGCTTAAAAAGCGCGTCGCGCTGCCGGTCTGGGTCAGCGTCGTGATCGCGGCGGCCGGCACCTATCTGCTGAGCATCCAGGAGGATTTCACGATCGCCGCCGGCGACCTGTTCGTGATCCTGTGCGCGGTCTGCTTCTCCGTACATATCCTGCTCGTGGACCGTTTCTCCCCGTCGGTGAACGGCGTCGAGCTCTCCTGCATCCAGTTCCTCGTGGCCGGCGTGTTTTCCACAATCGTGGCTTTTCTTGTGGAAACGCCGAACGTGCAGGACATCCTGCGCAGCTGGGGGGCCGATCCTCTACACGGGCCTGATCTCGAGCGGCGTCGGCTATACGCTCCAGATCCTCGGCCAGAAGGACACGCCGCCCGCGGTCGCCTCGCTGATCATGAGCCTCGAGTCCGTCTTTGCGGCGCTCTCCGGCTGGCTGCTGCTCGGCCAGGGCATGACGGGCCGGGAGGCGGTCGGCTGCGCGCTCGTCTTTGCCGCGGTCGTTCTGGCGCAGATCCCGTTCGACGCGCTGCGCGGCCGCAGCGCCGCGAAAAAACGCGCATAAAAGCCCGCAGGGGCTTCCTTTTTCCGAAAAGCTGTGTTATAGTGTAGGTAAAGGCGGCCGCCCCGGAAAACGGGCGGCAAAATGAAAGGATTGGTATTGAAAATGTCTTCGATGCGCATGATGAGGGTCAAAACCTACGAGGAGATGAGCGCGCTTGCCGCGGGCATGATCGGCGCGCAGGTGATCTTGAAGCCCGACTGCGTGCTCGGCCTTGCGACGGGCTCGTCGCCCATCGGCACGTACAAAAAGCTGGTTGAGAGCTGCGAAAAGGGGCTCCTCGACTTCTCCGGCGTGCGGACGGTCAACCTCGACGAATACTGCGGGCTTTCCGGCGACAACCCGAACAGCTACCGCTATTTCATGAACGACAACCTGTTCGACCACGTCAACATCGACAAGGCGAACACGCATGTGCCGAACGGCTTTGCGGAGGACCTCGAGGCGGAAGCCGCCCGCTATGAATCGTTCATCGAATCGCTCGGCGGCGTGGACCTGCAGCTGCTCGGCATCGGCCACAACGGCCACATCGGCTTCAACGAGCCGACGGATCATTTCCCGACGACGGTGCACACGGTCGCGCTGACCGAGAGCACGATCAACGCGAACGCGCGCCTTTTCGAGCGCCGCGAGGACGTTCCGACGCAGGCGATCACAATGGGCATCGGCACGATCATGAAGGCGGACAAGATCCTCCTGATCGCCGGCGCGGACAAGAAGGAGATCGTCGAAAAGGCGTTCTACGGCCCGGTCACGCCGGAGGTCCCGGCCTCCGTGCTGCAGCTGCACCGGAACGTCACGGTCATCCTCTGCGAAAACTGAACAGCCTGAAAAAGGCCGCGGGGCATCCGGCAGGAGCCCTGCGGCTTTTCCTGTTTTTGCGGCTGGTTTACAGGTCGAGCTTTTCGAGCAGCGCGCCCGTTTCCCGGTCGACGCGGTCGTAGTCGACGTAGGGGCGGTACAGCGTTTCGACCGCGTCGTGCGTGCGCTTGCACAGCCGCAGCTCCTCGACGGCGCGCGCGGTGAGCAGGTCGGCCTCGTGCAGCGCGAAGGAGACGAACTCCGGGATCGGGCTGAGCAGGAACTCGTTCAGCGTGGTGTGCGTGTCGTCCACGGCGCAGAGCATCGTGCCGCTGTCGGGCAGGCGGATGCACTGGGGCAGCTCCGGCGTGAGGAAGTCGGGAAAGACCTCCGCGCGCGTGCCGTTTGCGAGCGCCGCGGCCTCCCGCAGAAAGACGGCGCCGAGAATGCCGGGCAGCAGGACCGTGTTCTCCGCGCCGAGCGTTTCGCGCAGGTCGAGGACGCCGCCGGGCGTCGGCGTGCGCAGGAACAGCGTGCGCGTGCCGCCGGGCGCGGAAAGGGAGAAGCTCTCGCGCAGGAAGGCGCGGATCATCGGCAGGTCGGCGGATTTGGAAACGTCCGCCACGGCGGCGCGGCGCAGGGCGCCCGCCGCGCCGAGACACGCGAAGGCCGCGTTGTAGTGCGCGCGGTTTTCCGAAAGCAGAAGCTGCAGCTCGCCGCGCCGCCGCGCGAAGGCCTCGCGGTGCAGAAAGTGCCCGAGGTTCAGGATCTCGCCCTCGATGCCGGGAATATCCGGGTCGATCGTGTGCGGGGCGGTGCCGTCCAGCAGCACGATCCCCTTTTTGGGGATGCGCACGGCGTCGAGGCTTTCGGGGTCGCTCGCGCAGCGGAACTCCTCCACGGCGTAGCCGTTCGCCCGCGCGAGGCACGAGACCTTTTTCATCAGCGTGTTCTTGCCGACGCCCGGCCCGCCTTTGAGGATGTACGTGTAGTGCGGCTTTTCCCACGGCGGCACGATGCTTTCAAAGTGCCCGATGAAGCCGCGCCCGGTGTTGGCGCCGGGAAAGTATTTCTTGGTCATGGTACGGAACCGTCCTTTCAGCGTATTCAACACAATATATGCGGCGCCTTGTGCTGCGATGATAGACCGATTCCACCGTTTTGCGCGGAAAATACGCACAGTTTATCCAGAATTTTTTACGTTTTCCGCACGGGCGCTCGTATTGAATTGTTCTGCTGTGTGTGTTATCATAGTATAAATGTTTCAAAAGAAGCGGCGCGCTTTTCGGCGCGCGGCAGGATGAACGAATGGATTCCGAATCGGCGCGCGTCTGCGCCGTGGAAAGGATGGGTTACGCATGAGAGTCGGACTGGATGTCGGCTCGACAACACTGAAGTGTGTTGTTCTGAACGACCAGAATGAGATTTTATTTTCCAAATATGAGCGCCACCTTTCGCGCATTGTCGAGAAATCTGTCGAAATGCTGCGCGAGGTGGAGGCGCAGTTCCCGGATGCAAAGGTGCAGCTGAGCATCTCCGGCTCTGCGGGCATGGGCCTTGCGGAGCGCAGCAACATCCCGTTTGTGCAGGAGGTCTACGCCACGCGCATCGCGGTGAACCGGCTCGTGCCGGGCACGGACGCGGTCATCGAGCTCGGCGGCGAGGACGCGAAGATCCTCTTTCTGACCGACGGCAACAACGCCGCCGGCCTTGAGGTGCGCATGAACGGCTCCTGCGCCGGCGGCACGGGCGCGTTCATCGACCAGATGGCCACGCTTCTGAACATCACGCCGGACGAGCTCAACGAGCTTGCGAAGGAGCACGAGAAGATCTACACGATCGCCTCGCGCTGCGGCGTTTTCGCAAAGAGCGACATCCAGCCGCTTCTGAACCAGGGCGCGCTGAAAAAGGACGTCGCCGCGAGCATCCTGTACGCCGTCGTGAACCAGACGGTCGCGGGCCTCGCGCAGGGCCGCGAGATCGCGGGCAAGGTCGTCTACCTCGGCGGCCCGATGACGTTCCTCTCCGAGCTGCGCGCCGCGTTCGACGACACGCTCGGCATCACGGGCATCTGTCCGGAAAATTCGCTCTATTTCGTCGCGCTCGGCGCGGCGTTCGCCTCGAACGATCCGGCGGTCCCGCTCAAGACGCTGATCAACAGCATCGCCCACTACACGGCGAAGGAGGAGTACCGCGCCTGCCCGCCGCTTTTCAAAGATCAGGCGGAATACGACGCGTTCATCGAGCGCCACAACAGGGCGGGCGTCAAGATCCGCGACGGCGTCCGGGACGGCGAGCCGGTCTTCATCGGCATCGACGCCGGCTCCACGACGGTCAAGGCGGTCGTGGCGGACATGGACGGCGGCATCGTCTGCACGAAGTACATGCCGAACAGCGGCAACCCGGTCCCGCTGATCCGCGAGTTCCTGCAGGAGGTCTACAGCCGTTTCCCGAAAGCGAAGATCTGCGCCGCGGCGGCCACGGGCTACGGCGAGGACATCATCAAGAACGCGTTCTCGGTCGATTACGGCATCGTCGAGACGATGGCGCATTTCTACGCGGCGCGCGCGTTCAACCCGAAGGTCGATTTCATCATCGACATCGGCGGCCAGGACATCAAGTGCTTTAAGATCGGCAACGGCGTCATCGACGATATTTTCCTCAACGAGGCGTGCTCCTCGGGCTGCGGCTCGTTCCTGCAGACCTTTGCGGGCGCGCTCGGCTACACGATCGAGGAGTTCGCGAAGCTCGGCCTCTTCGCCGACCGCCCGGTCGACCTCGGCTCGCGCTGCACGGTGTTCATGAACTCCTCGGTCAAGCAGGCGCAGAAGGACGGCGCGACCGTCGAGAACATCTCCGCCGGCCTTTCGATCAGCGTCGTCAAAAACGCGCTGTACAAGGTCATCCGCGCGGTCGATTCCTCGGCCATCGGCAAGGAGATCGTCGTGCAGGGCGGCACGTTCCTCAACGATGCGGTGCTGCGCGCCTTCGAGCAGGAGATCGGGCGCGACGTGGTCCGCCCGACGATCGCGGGCCTGATGGGCGCCTACGGCGCGGCGCTGTACGCGCGCGAAAAGACGCGCGCAAAGGGCGGCGAGCTGCCGACGTCCACGCTGCTTTCGGCCGAGGCGCTCGACGAGTTCACGCACAGCGTCAAGGCGATCACGTGCCACGGCTGCTCCAACAACTGCAAGCTGACCGTCAACACCTTCTCGGGCGGCCGGAAGTTCATCAGCGGCAACCGCTGCGAAAAGCCGGTCACGGGCGTGAAGTCCACCGAGACGAAATACAATATGTTCGAAGAAAAGCGCAGGCTTCTGGCCCGCTATACATACAAGGACACGGGCAAGCCCGTCATCGGCATCCCGATGGGCCTCAACATGTACGAGCTGCTGCCGTTCTGGTACAAGTTCTTCACGACGCTCGGCTACGACGTGATGACCTCGCCGGCCTCGAACCGCGCGCTGTACCTCAAGGGCCAGCACACGATCCCGTCCGACACGGCGTGCTTCCCGGCCAAGCTGATGCACGGCCATGTCGAGGCGCTGCTCGACAGCGGCGTGGACGCGATCTTCTACCCCTGCATGTCGTATAACTTCGACGAGGGCCTCGGCGACAACCACTACAACTGCCCGGTCGTCGCCTATTACCCGGAGGTCATCTCCTCAAACATCCCGAAGCTGAAGGAGACCGTTTTCATCGGCGACTACGTGGGCCTGCACCGCCGCCGCGACTTCCCGGGCAAGATGTATGAGATCCTGCGCCGCCACCTGAAGGAGGACTTCACGAAGCAGGACGTGAAGAAGGCCGCGGACGCCGCCTATGCGGAGTACGACCTCTACATGCGCGCCTGCCGCGCGATCGGCGACAAGTTCCTGAAGCTCGCCGACGAGCAGAACAAGCCGGTCATCGTGCTTGCGGGGCGGCCGTACCACATCGATCCCGAGATCAACCACGGCATCGACAGCCTGATCTGCGACTGCGGCGCCGTCGTCGTCACCGAGGACGCCGTCTCCGCGAAGGTCGAGAAATTCCCGACCGGCGTGCTGAACCAGTGGACGTACCACTCCCGCCTGTACGCGGCGGCGAAATACGTCGTCGACCGGAACGACAAGCGCATCAACCTGATCCAGCTCGTCTCGTTCGGCTGCGGCGTCGACGCGATCACGACCGACGAGGTGCGCTCGATTCTGCACAACGGCGGCAAGATCTACACCCAGCTCAAAATCGATGAGATCACGAACCTCGGCGCGGTGCGCATTCGTCTGCGCAGCCTGTTTGCCGCGCTCGATCTTCTGTAAATACGGGAAACGCGCGGGCTCTCCCGCGCGGCGTCCGCTGGCTGCGGCGGGGCGCCCGGCTCTGTGAAAACGGGGCCGTTTTCCGGGACTTCGAAAGAAAGGATAGGCTTTTGCTGTGCGAAAGCCGCGGTTATCAATATGGATGCTGCAAAACGCGTGGAATTCACCAAGGAAATGAAAAAGGACTACACGATCCTCGCGCCGAACATGCTGCCGATCCACTTCAAGCTGTTTGAAAACCTGTTCAAGGCGTACGGCTACAAGGTGGAGATCCTGCAGACGCGCGGCCGGCAGATCGTGGACGAGGGCCTCAAGTACGTGCACAACGACACCTGCTACCCGGCGCTTCTGACGATCGGCCAGATGATGGACGCGCTGCACAGCGGCAAGTACGACCTGAACAAGACGGCGCTGATCATCACCCAGACGGGCGGCGGCTGCCGCGCTTCGAACTACATCCACCTGCTGCGCAAGGCGCTCGAGAAGGACGGCCTTTCGCACATCCCGGTCATCTCGCTGAACCTTTCGGGCCTCGAAAAGAACAGCGGCTTCAAGCTGACGCTGCCGATGATCCGCAAGGCGCTCGCGGTGCTGGCGTACGGCGACCTTCTGATGCTGATGCACAACCAGACGCGCCCCTACGAGCAGGAGGCCGGCGCGAGCGGCGCGCTGGTCGACCGCTGGGTCGAAAAGCTGACCGCGATGTTCGCAGAGGACAAGGGCTATGCCGCGAAGGAGATGGAGCGCTACCTGCCGCAGATCGCCGCGGACTTTGCCCGCGTGCCGATCACCGGGGAAAAGAAGGTGCGCGTCGGCGTGGTCGGCGAGATCTACGTCAAGTATTCGCCGATCGGCAACAACGACCTCGAGGAGTTCCTGTTCTCGCAGGGCTGCGAGACGATGGTGCCGGGCGTCATCGGCTTCATGCTCTTCAAGGTGGACAACCGCATGGAGGACATCAAGCTGTACGGCGGCAGCCGCGCAAAGTTCGAGGTCGTCAAGATCATGTTCGACTATCTCGTCGGCATCGAGCAGCACGTGATCCACGCGGTCGAGCACGCGAATACGATCTCGAACCGCTTCACGGTGCCTTCCTCGTACGCGCACCTGAAAAAGCTGATCGACGGCGTCATCGGCTACGGCTGCAAGATGGGCGAGGGATGGCTTTTGACCGCCGAGATGATGGAGCTGATCGAAAGCGGCTACCCGAACATCATCTGCGCCCAGCCGTTCGGCTGCCTGCCGAACCACATCGTCGGCAAGGGCATGATCCGCAACCTCAAGAACCTGTACCCGAAGTCGAACATCGTCCCGATCGACTACGACCCGGGCGCGACGAAGGTCAACCAGGAAAACCGCATCAAGCTGATGCTCGCCGTGGCAAAGGA
>NHCFR00700__coassemble_2029_pt1 | contig 11832 bp, 10 predicted proteins | sample NHCFR00700__metabat2_high_PE_066 | metagenome-assembled genome bin NHCFR00700 | reverse complement strand
AGACGCCGCTGACCTCGATCATCAGCTATGTGGAGCTTTTGAAGGCCGAGCCGGACCTGCCGCCGCACGTCATGGATTACATCGAGATCATCTCGCAGAAATCCGAGCGGCTGCGCCACATGATTCAGGATATTTTCGACGTCTCGAAGGCGGCGACCGGCAACATCTCGCTGGAGCCGGAATACCTGAGCCTCGACAAGCTGCTGCGGCAGACGCTCGCCGACATGGACGAGCTGATGCAGCAAAGCCCGCTGCAGTGGCGCGTGCAGATTCCCGAGGCGCCGTTCCCCGTGCACGTGGACGGCCAGAAGATGTACCGCGTGTTCCAGAATCTGATCAAAAACGCGGCGCAGTATGCGCTCGACGGCTCGCGCGTCTACGTCACGCTGACGCAGCACGACGGCAAGGCCTGCGTCACGATGCAGAACATCTCGAAGTACGAGCTCGGCAAGGACGGCGAGGCGCTGACCGGCCGCTTTGTGCGCGGCGACGACAGCCGCTCCACCTCCGGCAGCGGGCTCGGGCTTTCGATCGCGAAGAGCTTCACCGAAGCCTGCGGCGGCACCTGCACGGTGTCCGTGCAGGGCGACCTGTTCACCGTCGCGATCATCCTGCCGCTCGTCTCCCCGCCGGAGCCCGCCGCGCCGCGCTCTACTGCCGGCATGGGCACTACAGATTCCTCAGGGGACTCCAAGAAGGACGCCGCCGGCGCGAATGAAAGCGCACAGACAAATTGCGCTGTCGATTCTGAAAACGAACCCGAATAGACATACAGCGTCGTTTTGCAAAGCGCGCCCATACGGAATTTACCATATGGGCGCGCTTTTCTTATACAACTATTTTTTATAACCGCGTCGGCAGAATCAAAACGGCCGGTATTGTGACCGCACAGTATACAAAGTACGCGATAATCATTGTGCTTATGTTGGCGTTCTGCAAATTCAGGATGAAATATGCAATCAGGGCGGCGACGGCAAACACGGCGCACAAACTCCCCGCAATCGCGTTTACACGGTCCCACTTCTCTTTGCTTTCCATGGCCTTTTTGTTGTGGTATCCCACGCGAAAGTCGGGAAATTGCGTGTGCTTCCTCTTTAAAACAACGGCTAAAATCCCCAAAACAAGCGCATAAACCGCATAAAGCAAAAACACCAAAAAATGTCCCATGTGTTCTTCACTCCCTCACCGCTTCGTTTGCCGGTATGTTCAGCTTTATGTTACCACAGCGCCGGACAAAATGCAAGAACAGCCGCAGCGGTGCATGACCCTGCGGCTGTTCCCGAATTGATGCGCCGCGCTTCGCCGGGCGGCTGGCGGCTTACTGCACGGCCTTTTCCAGCGCCTGCTGCACGTCGGCGAGGATGTCCTCGATGTTCTCGATGCCGACGGAGAAGCGGATCAGGTCGGCGCCGACGCCGGCCTCCTTGAGCTGCTGGTCGGAAAGCTGGCGGTGCGTCGTGCTGGCGGGATGCAGCACGCAGGTGCGCAGATCCGCCACGTGCGTGACGACCGAAGCCATCTCCAGGCTGTCCATAAACTTCGTAGCCGCCTCGCGGCCGCCCTTGATGCCGAAGGAAACGACGCCGCAGGTGCCGTTCGGCATATACTTCTGCGCAAGCGCATAGTACGGGCTGCTCTCCAGACCGGGGTAGTTGACCCAGGCGACGCGCTCGTCCGCCTCAAGGAATTTCGCGACGGCCAGCGCGTTCGCGCAGTGGCGCTCCATGCGCAGCGCGAGCGTCTCCATGCCGAGGTTCAGCAGGAACGCGTTCATCGGCGCGGCCTGCGCGCCGAGGTCGCGCATCAGGTGGCAGCGCGCCTTGGCGATATAGGCTGCCTTGCCGAACTGCTTTGTGTAGATGACGCCGTGGTACGACTCGTCCGGCTCGGTCAGCTCCGGGAACTTGCCGTTGTCCCAGTTGAAGTTGCCGCTGTCCACGATGGCGCCGCCGACCTGCACGGCATGGCCGTCCAGATACTTCGTCGTGGAATGGACGACGATGTCGACGCCGAACTCGAACGGGCGGCAGTTGATCGGCGTCGGGAAGGTGTTGTCCACAATGATCGGCACGCCGTGCTCGTGGGCGATCTGCGCGAACAGCTCGAGGTCCGTCACGACGAGCGAGGGATTCGCAAGCGTCTCCGCAAACACGCAGCGCGTGTTCTCGCGGAAGGCCGCGCGCAGCTCGTCCGCCGTAGAGGTCGGCGAGACGAAGGTGAAATCGATGCCCATTTCCTTCATCGTCTTGTAGAACAGGTTGAAGGTGCCGCCGTAGATCGCGCTGGAGCAGACCACATGGCCGCCCGCCCGGCAGATGTTCAGGATCGCCATCAGCGAAGCCGCCTGGCCGGAGGATGTGATCATCGCGCCGACGCCGCCCTCAAGCGCCGCGAGCTTCTTCTCCACCGCGTCGAGCGTCGGGTTGCCGAGGCGCGTATAGAAAAAGCCGTCGGCCTTCAGGTCGAACAGGTCGCCCATCTCCTTGGAGCTTTCATAGGTGTACGTCGTGCTCTGCACGATCGGCACAACGCGCGGCTCGCCGTTGCCCGGCGTATAGCCCGCGTGGATGCAGGTCGTATCGGGTTTATACTTCTTCATTTTTTATAGCCTCCATTCCATGCGAATGCATGCGTTTTTACATAAAGAGCGATTTCAGGAACGCCGCGATCTGATCCGTTGCGAGAACGACGAGCATCACGATAATCATAAACGCAATGATCGAAACGCTCTGGATCAGCATGCGCTTTCCCTTGGGCATTTCGTCCTCTTCCTCCGGGGGCGCGGGCTCCTCAAGACTCTCGGCCGCCGCTTCGTTGGCGCGCTCGAGATCCTGATACTCCACATAGATGTTCCGGTCGGTCGGCAGGAATTCCGGGTCGTAGACGCTTGTGGAAAAACCGGCCTTCACCGGCTCGGTGCGGTGCCGGATCGCGCGCGATTCAAAGATTTCCGAAAGCTCCGCGGCCTCGCCCTCATGGACCTTCATGAAAAAGACCTCGTCCTCCGCCTTTGCGGGCCGCAGCGAGCGGCTGCGCCGGCAGTTCGGACAGGCGCGGGTGGAATCCTCGCAGATCGTCCGGCATTTTGTGCAGTAGAGCATGTTCGCCTCCCTATAACGGCCTGAGCCGGTATAGGCATAGTATAGCACACGCCTCCCCTGAATTCAACAAAAAATCTCAGCGCAGCACGGGCTGCAGCTGCTCGCCGCGGAACGCGGCCTCGAGCGTCTCGGGCAGCAGTTCGAAATGCGCGACGAGCGAATTCGGCTTTTTCTCAGGGTCGTCCTGCCCAAGGGGCGTAAAAAAGATGTGCTTCGTGTTCAGAAGCGTGCCGATGTTCCGGCAGGAGGCGCCGAGCGCGTCGTTCGACGCCAGCGCGAGGACGACCGGCATCTTGATGCGCAGGCCGGACTTGACCGCCATCGTGACGCTCGTGTCCGTCACGGCGTTCGCAATCTTCGCCGCGGTGTTCCCGGTGCACGGCATGACGACCAGCGCGTCCGCCAGATGCTTCGGGCCGATCGGCTCCGCCCCGGCGATCGTGTGGATGATCTCCCGCCCGCAGATCTCGCGGATGCGGCGGCGGAAGCTCTCCGCCGTGCCGAAGCGTGTGTCCGTATTGTAAGCCGTTTCGCTCATCACCGGCAGGATTTCATACGTCTCTCTCAACCGTGCGAGCTGCTTCAGCGCGTTTTCGAACGTGCAGAAGGAACCGCACAGGGCAAATGCAATGGTACGCATCACGCGATCACTACTCCTCAAGCATATTGTAAACGGCTTCCTTGATGTATTCCGCCGCTGTTTTCGGCGCGACGCGGCCGGGCAGCGACAGCGCCTCGACAACGCGGACCTGCAGCCGCGCGGCGCTCTCCCGGTCTATGCCGCCCGGCGCGGAGGCGAGCTCCAGAATCAGCGTATCCGCGTCCTGCTGGGCGAGCACGGGCGCGCCGATGACCCGCGCGGGCACCGTGTTGAAAATGATGTCGAACCGGCGCGTGATCTCGCGGTACGTGAGCGGCTCGGCGCCGAGCGCGCGCGCAAACATCAGGTCGCTCTTCTTCCGCGCCGCGACGAAAACGTGCGCGCCCATCGCGTGCAGGAGCAGCGTCAGGTTCTTGCCGATGCGGCCGAGGCCCGTGACGAGGCACGAAGCGCCGTTGATCGTGCCCGGGTACTCGCGGACCGCCGCGGCGACCGCGCCCTCCGCCGTCGCGATCGCGTTGCCGACCGCAAGCTCCTCGCGCCGGTAATAATCCTCCGGCTCGATCTCCTTCCAGATAGCGGACGACGCCGTGAGCTTCTGGATCATCCCGCCGTAGACCGTGCGGTTGCAAAACTGCGCGGCAAAATCGTCGTTCAGCCGGATCGGCTCCGCGGCGAACGGCGCGAGCAGCGTCTCGCCGTCCCGCGTTGCGGGCAGCGGCAGCAAAATCACGGCGCTTCTTTTCACGAGGTCCGGCAGCGACGTTTCGGCGACGCCGCGGATCGGCCCCGAATTTTCAAAACCGTATGCGCAGACGGGGTAACCGTCGGCAGCAATGGACGCGGCGAGATACCGCATCCGCTCGTCGCCGCCGATCACGCCGAAGCTGTTGATCATGGGCATAAGGGTTCACGCCTTTCCAAAACTTTTCCTTCAATTCATTGTATGGCCTTCCGCCGCTTTTGTGCCGCGCGGAAATACTTTTTCGGCCTTTTTTTCATTTGCCTATTTATTTTTTCCTGTTTTGGCATTATAATAGTACAGATCATAAGATCCTGTAACGACAGATTCCCGTTTTGATTTTCGATATAATCCGATAAAAAAGCCCGGCGGCAGTTCGGCCGGCGGCATAGGAAAGGAACGCTTTTATTATGGCAGAGAGCAAAAACTTACTGGATACAGTCAAACGCCTGCACTTTGTGGGCATCGGCGGCTCGGGCATGTGCCCGATGGCGGAGATCCTCCACCACAAGGGCTATGTGATCACCGGCAGCGACATCAACGAGTCCGACACGCTCGAGCGCATCCGCGGCTACGGCATCCCGGTCAGCATGGGCCACCGCGCCGAGAACATCGGCGACGCGGAGCTCGTCGTCTACACCGCCGCCGCAAAGCAGGATAACCCGGAGCTCGTCGCCGCGCGCGAAAAGGGCGTCCCGACGCTCGAGCGCTCGGTGATGCTCGGCCTGCTCACAAAGAAGTTTTCGAACTCCATCGCCGTCTCCGGCACGCACGGCAAGACGACCACGACCGGCATGCTCACGCAGATCCTGATCGAGGCGGGCCGCGACCCGAGCGCCGTCATCGGCGGCAAGCTGCCCTTCATCGGCGGCAACGGCCGCGTCGGCAAGAGCGACACCATGGTCTGCGAGGCCTGCGAATACGTCGACACCTTCCTGCAGCTGCACCCCGCGTTCAGCATCATTCTGAACATCGACGGCGACCACCTCGACTACTTCGGCACGCTCGACAACATCATCAAGTCCTTCCACCAGTTCTGCCTGCAGACCTCCGGCTGCATCCTCGTAAACGGCGACAATGAGAACGCGATGCGCGCCGTTGCGGGCATCACGCACGCGAAGGTCCTCACCTTCGGCCGCTCGGCGTCGTGCGACTACTGCGTTTCCGAGCTCAACGAGGAGGATACCGCCTGCGAAGATTTCACCATCATGCACGGAGACGAGCGCGTCTGCCGCGTCAACCTGCATGTGCCGGGCGAGCACAACATGATGAACGCGCTCGCCGCCGCGGCCGCAGCCCACTACTTCGGCGTGGACGGCGCGCATATCAAGACGGCGCTGGAGGCCTTCACCGGCGTGCACCGCCGCTTTGAGGTGCTCGGAAAATTCGACGGCGTGACCGTCGCCGACGATTTCGCCCACCACCCGACGGAGCTTTCCTCGGTGCTTTCTTCGGCCGTGCGCATGGGCTACCACGCGGTCTGGGCGATCTTCCAGCCGCACACCTACTCGAGAACCGCCATGCTGCTCGACGATTTCGCCGCGGCGCTCTCGATTCCCGACCACGTTGTGATGACCGAGATCCTCGCGGTGCGCGAGACGAACACCTACAACATCCACACGAGCGATCTGGCCGCCAAGATCCCCGGAAGCTGCTGGTTCGACAGCTTTGAGGAAATCGCCGACTACGTCATGGCGCGCGCCGAGGACAACGACCTGATCCTGACGCTCGGCGGCGGCGATATCTACAAATGCGCCAATCTGATCGTGGAAAAATACAAGAACCGATAAAAAAGCGGGGAAAGCCTTTGGCTGAAGGCTCTCCCCTTCTTTCTGCCGGCGGGACAGGCCGCCGCAAAACCGCGCGGCACGCACGCGCGCAATCCCGGAGGTATCTCATGTCTATCCGCGCAGTCTTTTTCGACGTGGACGGCACGCTGCTCGGCGCCGGCCACCGCATCCCGCCCTCGGCGCTCGAGGCGCTGTACGCCGCCCGGCAAAACGGCGTGCGCCTGTTCATCGCGACCGGCCGCGTCACCGCGATGGCGCTTTTCCTGAAAGATATGTTTGATTTCGACGGCTACCTCACGCTGACCGGCCAGTACGGCTTTGACCGCAGCGGCCGCGTGCTGCACCGGCTGCCGCACGACCCGGAGGACATCCGGATCCTGATGCGACTGCAGGAAAAGGAGCCTTTCCCCTGTTTGATCGCCGAGGCGGAAGACTGCTTTATGGCGAGCGACTCCGACCTCGTGCGCATGCACTTTAAGGACCATGGGCTTCCGGAGCCGGCGCTCTACGACATCCGCCGGCTCGAAACACACGACGTCTACCAGCTCATCACCTACGACCCGGAGCGCACCAACCCGAAGCTCGCGCCGCTGCGGCACGTCCGCATCACGAACGCCGCCAGCTACTGCCACGACGTGATCCCCGAAAACGGCGGCAAGCATGTCGGCATCCGCCGGCTCGCCGCGCATTACGGCTTGAAGCCCGAGGAGATCCTCGTCTTCGGCGACGGCAAGAACGACGTCGACATGCTGCGGTACGCCGGCATCGGCGTCGCGATGGGCAACGCGTGCCCCGAAGCCAAAGCGGCCGCCCGCTACATAACGACGCACGTCGACGCGGACGGCGTGTACAACGGCCTGAAGCATTTCGACGTGATCTGAAAAAACGCCAAAAGCGCGTGGAGGAACCTTTCCGGTGTTCCTCCACGCGCTTTATTTTGCAGATTCTTTATTCCTCGCTCTGTTGTGGCACGCGGCGCCGCATTGGCATACAGAAATTACCAGCCTCTGTACCGCACCCAGCAGTCGCGCACAATGGCGTTCATCGCGTCCAACTTCACCTGCATGTCCTTGGCGAGCGCAATCTGGCAGCGGGTGCGCTCCAGATTGTGCTGCGGCGACCTGATCTTGAAATACTTGTCGCCCACGATGTAGTCGTCCAGGAACCGCGTGGCCAGCTCGCACGCCAGCGTGAAGCAGCTGTTCCCGAGCGTCGCCACCTCGGCCTCGGTCAGCGTCGCCGCCGTCTTCTTCAGGAAGCCCTCGGCAAACGCCCAGAAGACATTGAGGTTTACGCCGGCCTTCTCCGCCTGCGGGCAGTCCTCCTCGACGAAGTTCGCCGCAAAGCGGATCGCATCGCCGAAGTCGTGCCCGACCAGACCGGGCATGACGGTGTCGAGGTCGATGACAACGAGCGGCTGGTGCGTCGCCTCGTCGAACAGCACGTTGTTGATCTTCGTGTCGTTGTGCGTCACGCGCAGCGGCAGCTCGCCCTGCTCCTGCATGTCCGTCAGCCTGCACGCCTCGTCCTCGACCGAGAGCAGCCAGTCGAGCTCCGCCCTGACTTCGGCCACGCGGCCGCAGGGGTCCGCCGTCCTATCCGCTTTCAGCTTCTCATACCGCTTGCGCGTGTTGTGGAAGTCCGGGATCGTGTAGTACAGCGCGCCGGCGTCGAAATCCGACAGCATCATCTGGAAATCGCCGAACGCCTCGCCCGCGCTGCGCACCACGTTGAGGTCGTCGCAGCTGTTGAAGGTGACCGACGGCACGTAGTTGCTCAGCCGCCAGAAGCCGTCCTGATCCATCAGGTAGTTGCTCCGCTCCGCCGTGTGGTGGAAATGCAGACATTTGGTTTCGGGGAACTTGTGGTGGATGTACTCCGTCACCTTGTCGATGTTGGACATCAGCGCCACCGGGTCCTGAAACGCGTAGGTGTTGACGCGCTGCACCAGATACGATTTGATCTGCGCCATGCCCGAGCCGTCGTCGCGGATATAATTCACCTTGTAGGTGTGGTTGACGTTGCCCATCTTGATCTCCTCATACGAGAAGAAGGGGCCCGGAATGCGAAACGCTTCGCCCACCTGCAGCAGCTTGCGGGCAATTTCAGGGTTCATGGCTTCCTGTTGTGTTGTCATTTGAATCATTCCTCAATTTTGTTCTTTATTTATTCCCGCCGGTCCAAACGCAAAAGCGCGCCGCAGAGCAGCCGGGCCGCCGGGTTTCAAGCTGAATTATTCCCTGTCCGCCGGCCGGAACACGCGCAGCGTATGCCGGAGGATCGCCACCGCGATCAGGCAGGCGCAGACCGACGCGCCGATCGAGATCTCATCCATGCCGAGCGGCCCCGTGACCATCGCGATGAGGATCGCCGCCGCGGCGAGCACGACCAGCGCGATGTAAACCGCCTTGTCGATCTGGCGGAGTGTTTTCCTGTCCATTTTCTCCCTCTTTTCCCTGCCGCCGCACGGACGGCGATTGTATCCGGCCGGGGCCGGACCGCTTCCTTTACTTTTCCTGCAGCAGGCCGGCTGCGAGCGCCGCGAAGTCCTCGAGCGTCAGCGCCTCGGCGCGCGCGTTCTGCGGCACGCCCGCCGCGTCGAACGCTGCGGCGACCGCCTGCTTGCTCCGGCCCAGCGTGTTTGCGATCGAATTGACGGCCGTTTTCCGGCGCTGTGCAAACGCAGCGCGGACGACGCGGAAAAAGAACGGCTCGTCCGCGACCTCAACCGGCGGCGTCCTGCGGATGCGCAGGCGGATCACGGCGGAGTCGACGTTCGGCGCCGGCATGAAGCTGCCGCGGCTGACCTGAAAAAGGATCTCCGGCTCCGCATAATACCAGACCGCCGCGCTTACTGCGCCGCAGGCCCGCTCGCCCGGATGCGCGCACAGGCGCTCCGCCGCCTCCTTCTGCACCATGACCGTGATCGACGTGACCGGCAAACGCTCCTCGAGCAGGCGCATGATGACCGGCGAGGTGATGTAATACGGCAGGTTCGCGCAGACCGCGACCTCCCCGCCGGGGAATTCCTCCTCGATCATCCGGCGCAGGTCGAGCTTCATCACGTCGGCGTTCAGGATCTTCACATTGTCGCAGTCCGCGAGCGTTTCATCGAGCACCGGCAGCAGCCGCTTGTCCAGCTCGATCGAGACGACCTTCTTGGCGACCTTGGAAAGCTCCCAGGTCAGGACGCCGATGCCCGGGCCGACCTCGACGGCGCCGGCGCAGTCCGCCGCGCCGCTCAGCGCCGCCATGCGCGGGCAGACCGACGGGTTGATGAGGAAATTCTGCCCGAGCGCCTTGGAAAAATGGAAGCCGTTTTTCTCGAGGACGGCCCGGATCGTTGAAATATCGGAAAGTTTCTGCATAATCTAAAATCTCCCAAATAATCTTCGCCGCAGACGGTTGTTTGGACCGCAAAGGCCGCTCGGCTGCGTATCGGCAGAACCGTCCGCCCCGCACACGGAAGTTTCTTCAGCGTGCAATCCGCGCGGGCGCGCCGGCTCAAAGCGCCGGCACCTTATAGAGGCGGATGCCGTTTTCATCGTACACGCAGGTGAAATACTTTGAAAGCGCCGCTTCATCCGCGCTGAAATTCCCGGTTTCGTAAGCGGAAACCATCACGTAATCGACGCTGTACGTCTTGAAGAGCAGCAGGTTGTCGCCGGGGTTCTGGAACATCTTCTGCATGTCCTCCTGCCGCTGCGTGTAGTCGAGGCCGTGGAAATAGACGTAGCTCGACGAGCCGCAGACGATGTTGCGGCCGGTCAGCGCGGCGATCTCGTTGTTGTGGCGCATGTCGGTCAGAATCGTGTCCTCCGGCTCCGTGTTCTCCTGCACATACGCGGCAACCGCAAGCTGATCCTTCCCGTAGAGGCAGTAGCCGGCGACGCTTTCGCGCGCGATCGTCAGGACCGCCGAAACCGTGCAGAACACGAGGAACACGCCGGCGAGCGCGCGCCGCCCGGGCAGCCCCCGCAGCCTGCGGTACAGGTCGACGAGGTACGAGGCCGTCACGGCGCAGAGCAGGAAATACGCGGCGTAAAGCAGCTTGTTGTTGTCGTACGTATTCGGCTGGAACACGACGAATTCACAGATGAACCAGATCGCGACCGCCGGCGCGGCGACCGAAAAGCTGCGCCGCGGCGCGGAAAACAGCGCGGGCAGGATGAACAGCGCGGCGGCGCCGAGATTGACGAGGTAGAACCAGATATAGCCGTCCGTCAGATTGCCCCAGTTGAACCAGCCGCGCACGAAGGACTCCGCGCTCGCCTGCGTGAAGGTCCACGTCAGAAGCTGCGGCACGGCGAGCACCAGGACGATCGCGAGAAAGACGCCCCAGGTGCGGAGGACCGCGCCGCCGAGCCCGCGGCGAAACGCGCGGACGAGCAGCGCCGCCAGCGCGCCGAGGAACAGGAGGGCCGCCGCGGCGACCGGCACGAAAAGCAGCGCGGAATCCCGCGGGATCACCGCAGGCACGAGGAACTGGATCAGAACGGGCAGAACGATCAGCACGGCGGCCGCGCCCTTTGCCGCGCACAGCACTTTGCCGGAATCCTTCGGGAACACCGCACGGCAGAGCGCAAAGCAGAGCCAGACGCCGCAGATCAGCCCGAGCGCGAGGAACGAATGCGTGTGGATCATGACCATGGCCCCGGCAAAAATGCCGGCCGGCACAAAGTAGGCCGGGCAGCGCTCGTAGACCGCGCGGTACAGCACGTAGAGCAGCGGGAACAGCAGCGCCCAGCCGAAAAGCGTCGCGCGCTGCGGGAGCATCATGTCGACGATCACATTGACCCAGCGCACGTTCTCGTCGACGAGGTTGGTCGGCGTCTCATAGAAAGCCGTGAAAATGCGCGTGAAATTCTCGCTGTTCTCCCCGAGGCCCGTCAGGAAATAGGCGAAGCCGAAGCCGCCGTTCAGGAAAAACAGCACCATCGCCAAGACCGACTTGGCCTTATCGCGCAGGAAGCGGCAGAGAAAGAGCCACGCGCCGAAAAAGACCTGCGCCGCCGCAAACAGCATCGGCAAAAAATACGCGAACTGTAAAGGCGCGCCGAGCAGGTAAAGGCTCGAGGAGATGCTGTCGGACAGGAACGGATACGAAAGCTTCACGCCGGGCAGGATCGAATACATCGGCGGGAAGGTCCCCTGCTCCGCGATGCTCGTGATGAAGCCGAGGTGCATGCTCATGTCGCCGTAGGTGCACTGGCTGGACCAGATCTCGCCGTCCTGATACCGGAAGCTGTGCAGCAGCAGGCCCGCAAAGACGAGCCAGAGCAAAGCGGGCACGAGCAGCGCGCGCTCCGTCCTAAAAAAGGCGGCCGCCGTCTTTTTCGGCACGCGCAGCGCCGGGCGCCGCCGCCAGAGCGCGAGCGCCGTCAGAAGCAGCAGAAGCGCGAGCGCCAGAAGGTGCGCCGCGAGCGAAAAGCCGAATGCAAACGCCCAGAGCGCGGGCAGCCACATCAGAAGCACGCTGCCGGCCGCGCTGCCGAGAACCGCCTGCACCCAGCGCCGCTCATTTTTGAAAAAACACGCGGCAAGCAGCACGCCGCAGACCTGAAAGGCCAGAAAGTAAAGCAGCGCTGCGGCGCCGCC
>NHCFR00700__coassemble_1890_pt1 | contig 12710 bp, 9 predicted proteins | sample NHCFR00700__metabat2_high_PE_066 | metagenome-assembled genome bin NHCFR00700 | reverse complement strand
AGCGTAAAATGAAAGACAGCAGACAAAGCTTTCAGCGTCTGCTGTCTTTTTGTATGCCATACCTTTTCTCAATCTTACAGCGCGGGCAGAATCACTGTCCGCCGCTTCGTTTATTCATGGCGCAGTGCGTCGATCGGGTTCAGGTTCGCCGCCTTGAAGGAGGGGAGAAGCCCGAAGAGGATGCCGATCGCCATGGAGAATACGACTGCAATCACGATGGCGGGGAAGCTGACCGCGACGGGGGCGGAGGTCATGCGGGAGATGATCTCGGCAAGGCCGATGCCCGCGCCGACGCCGACGATGCCGCCCATGCTCGTGAGCACGGCCGCCTCAGTCAGGAACTGCCACAGGATGCGGCTCTTTTTCGCGCCGATCGCCTTCTTCAGGCCGATCTCCCGCGTGCGCTCCGTGACGGAGACGAGCATGATGTTCATGACGCCGATGCCGCCGACGAGCAGCGAGATGCTGGCGATCCAGATCAGCTGGCTGTTCGTCGAGTTGCTGAGGTTCTGCAGCTCCTCGGCCTGCTTCAGCAGGTCCTGCGCCTGATACTGGATGCCGGTCGTCTCCGTGATCTGCGCGTTGAGGATGTCGGCCACCGCCTGACCGGCGTTCGTCATGGCCTCGGTGCTCGAGACGCGGATCGAAACGCTCTGCGGTTCGTCAAAGGAATAGATGGCGGGCCACATGGCGCTCGGGACAAAGACGCGCGCCGAGGAGCGGTTCGCGTAGTACGTGTAATACTCCTCGATGGAATTGATCACAGGCTCGAACTTCGAATCCTCCTCGACGATGCCGATGACCGTAAAGGGGAGCTGGTTGATTTCGATCGTTTTGCCGATGGGATCGTCGCCGTCAAACAGGGAGTCCGCCGTGCCGGTGTCGATGATCGCGACCGAGCGGAACGCGGTGAAATCGCTGTCGACGAAGCTGCGCCCGTCCTTCAGAACCAGGCCGTTCGTCGAAAAGTAGCTGTTGTCCACGCCGAAAATCTGCGCGCCGGTGATGCCGTTGTTGCCGTAATACACGCCGCTGTTGTAATCGGTGCGGCTCGTGTAGAGCGCCGCGTCCTCGACGTTTTCCACGTCCCGGATGCTCTGCAGCGTTTCCTCGGTGCAGACCGGGATGCCGGCCGGCAGGCCGTTGTACAGGATCTCATACGGGTAGTCGCCCTGATACAGCTGGATCTGCACCGTGTTGGTGCCGGAGCCGATCAGGTTTTTCTTGATCTGCTCGTTTGTGCCCTTGATCGTCGAGACGATCGAGATGATCGAGGCGATGCCGATGATGATGCCGAGCATCGTCAGGAAGGAACGCATTTTGTGCGACCAGATGCCCTGAAAGGAAAGCCGGATGTTCTCAATCATTCCGCAGCCACCTCCTCTTCGCCGAGCATGGCATCTTCAGGCAGGTTGGCCTTTGCGCCGTCGATCGCCTGCGTGCCGTAGGGGAAAGCGACGTAGTCGTCCATCGTCAGCACATCCCCCTTGATTTCGAGATAATCGTTGTATACGGTTTTTCCGGTTTCAATGTAAGTCTTGTGCACGCGTTTGTCCTCGCCGACTTTCAGGATGTACCGGCCGCCCTCGTCGCTGCGGATATACGCTTTCATCAGGTAGAGCGTATCGCTCGGTACCTCGTCGCCGGCGCCGGCCTGCAGGATGATGTCCAGCATCATGCCGTTTTTCAGGCCCTCCGCATTCGGGATGAAGGCCGTGAAGGCATAGCTGGAGGTGTTCGGGTTGCTTGTGCCGTCATAGTAGCCGTTCGCACTCGGGAAATCGGATATTTTCACGATCTCCGCGTCGAAGCTCGCGCCGATCTCCCATGCGGAAACGGAAACCGTGTCGCCCACATTGATGCGGCCGAGCAGCGATTCGTTGAGCGTGCCGGTGACGTAGAAGCCGTCGCCGCCCGAGACCACGAGGAACGGGGCGCTGGAAGCCAGCGCGGTGTCGAGATCGGTCAGCGTCTTGACGGTGCCGTTGACCGTCGCCGTCACGGTCGCGTTTTTCAGCTCAAGCTCCGCCTTGCTGAGGTCGATCTTCGCCTGCTTGACGGCGACCTCCAGATCGCGGATCTCCTGCTTTTTCTCGGTGATCATCTGGTCGAGCTGCTCCTGCGTGTACATGGCGTCCGGGTCGATCGGCGCAATCCACGGATCGTCCGGCTCGACGCCGAGCATTTCAATGCTGTCCGCGGGCGTTTCTTCTTCCGTGTCGAAGAAGAAGCCGGCCGTGATGCGGTGTCCGTCCATGGCCCAGCCCTTGAGCAGCGGGAGGTTCTCGTTGTCCTGTTCGTGCACCTCGAACCGCGCGGCGAACGGTCCATTCGGAAGCTCGAACGGCTCCTCGTCCGTCGGCGGCTCCTCATCTGTCGGCTCGCTGCCGTCCGCAGTCCCGCCGTCCGTCGTCAGCCGCTGGAACCAGGCCATGCCGGAGACGTCCGGTGTGCTCTCTCCGCCGGATTCCGGCGGTACGGTCGGCGCTGCAGTCGGCTCGGGAACGGGCGTCGGCGTTTCCGCCGGGGTGGGGGAGGGTGTCGGCGCCGGCGATGCGGTCGGCGACGGGGACGCCGTCGCGGTCGGTGATTCCGTCGGCTGCGGCTCCTCGGTCGGCGTTTCGCTCGGCTGCGGCGTCGGGGATGCCGACGGCGAGGGGCTCGGCGTCAGGGTGCTCAGGCCCATGAGCCGCATCAGGAACTCCTTCGAGAGCACGCAGTCCTCCGTGCACAGGAAAACATAGGGATCTTCGGTCGTGCCGGTTCCCTTGAAGGGCTTCGAATGCTCCGTGATCTCCGAGTAGAGCGTCGCCTCTGAGGGCGGCACGGGCGTCGGCGTCGGTTCGGGCTCCGGCTCCGGGATCGGCGGCTCCACATACGGCGGCGTGTTCTGCAGCCGAACCAGGTCCTTGTTGGCCTGCTGCAGCTCGTAGTTTTTCTTTTCCACTTCCAGCTTTTTGCTCTCGACGGTCAGCTCCAGCTTGGTGGTGTCGTATTGCAGCAGCGTATCGCCGATTTTGACCGTCTGGCCCTCCTCGACAAAAATCTCGGAAATGGATTTGGTCGTATCCGGGTACAGCTCCTGCACGAAATCGCTCGTCGCGGTTCCGTAGGTGCTGGACTGGTCGCCCCAGTACATCGTGGAGACCGCGGAAACCGATTCGACGTCGACGGTGGCGTTTGCCGTTCTGGCGTTCATGAAGACCGCAATGCCGGTCACGACGAGCGCCACGGCGACAAGACAGGAAACCGAGATCAGAATGATCCGCTTTGCGGGCGATTTAGCGCCGTATCTCATGATGTCACCTCCGTTTCCGCCGTCTCGTGCTGTTCTGCAAACCGGCCGTCGCGGATATGCAGGATCCGCTTGGCGTGGCTGGCGACGTCGCTGTCGTGCGTGATCATCACGATCGTGACGCCCTCCTCGTTGAGCATCTGGAAAAGCTCCATGATCTGGCTGCCGGACTGGCTGTCCAGCGCGCCGGTCGGCTCGTCGGCGAGCAGGATCTTCGGGTTGTTGACGATCGCGCGGGCGATCGCAACGCGCTGGCACTGGCCGCCGGAAAGCTGGTTCGGCTTGAAGTCCACGCGGTCGCCGAGGCCGACGCGCTCCAGCGCGCGGATGGCCCGCTCGCGCCGCTGCTTTCTCGGCACGCCCGCGTAAAGCAGCGGGAGCGCCACGTTTTCCGCCGCGCTCTGCCGGGGCAGGAGGTGAAAGCTCTGAAAGACAAAGCCGATGGAGTTGAGCCGGATCTCGGACAGCTTCGATTCGCTGCTGCCGATGATATTTTCACCGGCCAGACTGTATGTACCGGCCGTCGGCAGATCGAGGCAGCCGATGATGTTCATCAGCGTCGTCTTGCCGGAGCCGGACGGGCCCATGATCGCGACATATTCGCCGGTATCGACGGACAGCGAGATGTCCTTGAGCACCGGGACCTCCATTTTGCCCTGCAGGTAGGTCTTGTCGATGTGCTGCAGCTCCAGAATCATTCGCCCGCACCCCCGATCACAGCGTCGTTGCTTTCCGGTACGGCGACGGCGCCTGCGTCCGCGTCTGCGTCGGCCGTGCCGCCGGTTTCATCCGAAACCACCGTGCCGCTGTCTGCTGCACCGTCCATGCCGTCCGTACTGTCTGCGCCGTCGGTTATGCCGTCTTCCGCAGGCATCGTTCCGTCATCCGGCGCGGTGCCGTCTACGATCATATCCGAATCGCCTGCGCCGTCCATGCCTTCGCCGGCGCCGCCTTCCGGCAGGACCGTGCCGGGATCGGCCGCATACATGCCGCTGTGCATGTTGTCGCCGGGCACGGCGATGCGGTCATCCTTGTCGAGGCCGGAGAGGATTTCGTATTCGTCCATGTCGCCGTCGTACTGGCCGAGCGAAACCTCGCGCTTTTCAATTCGGTTGCGCGAGTCCGCTGCCCAGACGTAGCTCTTGCTGCCCTCGGTGAAGATGTAATAGCCGGGGAGCCAGAGGCCCGTCTTGACGAGCGAGTCGCCGAGGTCCGGCTCCACATAGACGTGCTGGCCGAGCATCAGGCCGTCAAAGCTGTCCAGAAGGACGTAGAAGTTATATTTTGAGGCGGGGGTAAAGGTATCTTCGTTGCCATAGGAGATATAGTTGTTCTGCGTGTTGGAGACCGGCTCGCGCTCGATGGTGTCGATTTTCCCGGTCCATGTCACGGAGGGGTCGACGCGGGAGGTCACCTTGACCGGCATGCCCTCGTAGAGCGACTGGATGTTGAGCTCCGTTGCGGTGGCCTTGATGCGGTACTGGCCGGTCGAAAGGATCGTGATATAGGCGTTTGTGCCTTCGCCGCTGTAATCCGTCTGGCTGCTCGAATCGCGGATCTCCTTGACGACGCCGTCCATCTCCGCGAGGACGTCGGCGTTCTCGAGCGATTCTTTGAGCTGCTCGATTTCCTTGGCCTTTGTGGAGCGGTCGTACTCCGCGGTGCGAATCTCGAGCTGGGTGGACTGGATCTGCAGCGTATAGGAGAGCTGGTCGTCCGAGGGGGCGTTGCTTTTCTCCTTTTCAAGGCTTTCGATCTGCTGGTTCAGCGTCGTGATGCGGTTGCCGAGGCTCTCAAGCTGCAATTCGGCTTCCTGCAGCTGCAGCGAGATGTCCTCCGTGTCATAGCTGAAAAGCGGATCGCCGGTCTTGACTTCCTGCCCGACGGCCACGTGCAGCTCGGCGATTTTTTTCGTGTCGTCCTTCTGGACGGAGAGCGTCTTTTCCGGCTCGGCGACGCCGGAGAACTTCGTCGTCATGCCGAGTCCGCCCTCCTGCGTGATGTCGGAGACCGTGTTGACGTAGGCGATCTCATTCGGGTCGCTCGGCATGGCGGCTTCCCGGAAGAAGAAAAACCAAACGGCGACGCAGGCCAGAATAAGCACGGCGGCAGCGATGCCGGCGATGATCCCGATTTTTTTCTTTGTCATACAAATTCTTCCTTTCTCAAATTACCCCGCATTTTTTCGTTTTGCCGGGCGTGCAGAAAAAAACTGCGCTGCCCGGATAAAAAGATACCAGACAAGCACATTATACAATGAAATATACAAAATAACAACTTAATTTATTCTGACAAATGCAAAACATTTGCAAAAGCCGGAGCCGGCTGCCGGGCGCTTCCTTGACAAACCGGCGTATCGCGGTACAATAAAGGGGAATACTTCAAAAGGAGGATTGACCATGAGAGAATCACAGATCGTCGAGAGCGCGGCGGCGCTGGTGGGCGGAACGCCGCTGCTGCGCGCCTCGCGCTTTGCAGCTGCGAGCGGCCTTATGAATGCGCCGCTCCTGAAGCTCGAATACTTGAACCCGACCGGCAGCGCAAAGGACCGCGCGGCGCTTTCCATGCTGGAGGCCGCGGAGCGGGACGGCCGCCTCGTGCCGGGCGCGACAATCATCGAACCGACTTCCGGAAACACCGGGATCGCGCTGGCCGCATTGGCCGCGGCGCGCGGCTACCGGGTTATTCTCACGATGCCGGAGACGATGACCGCCGAACGGCGGAAGCTGCTTGCCGTGTACGGTGCGGAAATCGTTCTGACGCCCGGCGCGCAGGGGATGCGCGGCGCGATCGAGAAAGCGGAAGAACTTGCGGCGGAAACGGAGAACAGCTTCATCCCGTCGCAGTTTGAGAATCCGGCCAATCCGCAGGCGCACTATGAGACGACGGGGCCGGAAATCTACGCACAGACAAACGGCGCCGTGGATATATTTGTCGCGGGCATCGGAACCGGCGGCACGATCAGCGGCACAGCGCGCTACCTGAAGGAGAAAAAGCCCGGCGTGCAGGTTATCGGGCTGGAGCCCGCCGCATCGCCGCTGATCACGGAGGGGAAAAGCGGACCGCACGGCCTGCAGGGCATCGGCGCTAACTTCGTGCCCGGCAACTATGATTCAGGGTACGTCGACGCAGTCATGACCGTGACCGACGAAGAGGCTTACCGCGCGGCGCGGCTGCTCGCGCGCACGGAGGGCATCCTCAACGGGATCACGGCCGGCGCGGCGCTGGCCGCCGCCGTGCGTCTGCTGCAGAAGCCCGAAAATGCGGAAAAAACGCTCGTGGCCGTCCTGCCGGACAGCGGGGACCGCTATTATTCCACAGCCATTTTCGGCTGAAAAACCCGACGCAGTAAAACCACACAGAAACAAAATACGGCCGCCGACTGGAAAATTGTCGGCGGCCGTTTTGGCTCTGCGCTGTGAATTTTGTGAGATCGCCCGTCCGGCGGTTCCCGGTCAGTCCTCCGCATAGCGCGTCAGGATCTGCACGGTATCGCCGAGCCCGTACAGCTCGTCCTCGGTGATCGTGCGCCCCCAGGAGATCCGGCAGGTCTCGTAGTCTTCGTTGACCTCGGTGACCTGAATGTACCGCGAGCCGTCCGCCTCCGTGCCGATTTCCGTCACGACCATCGAATGCTCCCAGCTGCGCAGGCGAATGTGGTCGCCGACCCGGAGGCGGTCGAAGTCGTAATGGACGCGGATCGGCGCCTCGGTGCCGAAGACCAGATCGCTGAGCAGGCTCGCGTAGCCGAGGCACTGCGTGCTGCCGGAGCCGTATTCCGGAAAGCAGGTCTCCGTTATGCCCGAGTAGGTGTTGCAGAAAACGTATCCGTCCATGGAATGGTCGCACGGCGTGTCGGTGATGCTGAACGCGTCCTGCGCGTCGGCGGGGAAACCCGCGGTGTTCCAGTAGCAGCCGTCCTCAAAGTAGACGGCAAGCGATGCGAGCTTTTCACGCGCTTCAGCTTCGGTTTCCGCGCCTTCCTCGGAAAGTGTCGGGCGCGGGGCGACGACTGCGGTGATCGTCCGGACCGGGCGGACCGCTTCGGAATCGATGTAGCCGGTGGTCTGGCTGTTGACGGTGACCTCCGTATAGGCGTCGTCCTCAGGCGCGGAGAGCAGCGTGATATAGACGTTTGCGGCGAGCTTCCCGACGGCCGGCGCCTCGGCATCCGGCGCGGAGAGGATCGAGACGGGGCGGAGCGTTTCGCCGACGTCCGATGTGCCGTCGCCGGAATCCTCCTCGCCGCGGATGCTGAGCAGCGCGCTGTCGCAGTATCCGGTCGTGCCGTCCTCCAGCGCGATGCGCGTCCAGTCCGTGCTGGTGTGCTCCAGAATCCGGACCGTGTCACCGTCGGAAAGCTTTGCGGTGACGACGGAAAGGTCTGAAGGGCCGCTGTGCAGCGCGTGCGTATTGTCGGCTTCAGCGGCGAAAACGGCTGGAGATGCGGCGCAGAACAGGAACGCGGCGAGCGCCAGACTGCAAAGCCGCGGCAGAAAACGTGTTCCAAACTGTGTCTGCATAAGGAAAACCTCCGAACAGAATACTATATACAGTATTATTTTACTTGAAAATCCGGGTTTGGTCAACAGATTTTGATGATTTTCTGTTTTTTATCCCGACAGAACGGAAACGCCGAAAAAATGGCTTGAAGCGCTGCCGTGCGGCATGGTATACTAGACAAATCACAAGACGGATGCGACCGGGCCGAAAAGCGGCCGATACGAATTCAAGATATTCCGAGAGACGGAGGAACAGGATGGCAAAGAAATACTATGCGGTGCGGGCGGGCCGCAAAACGGGCATATTCGAGACCTGGGACGAATGCCGCGCCCAGACGACGGGCTTCAAGGGGGCGTCTTTCAAGAGCTTTCCGACGCGCGCCGAAGCCGAGGCCTACATGCAGGGGGCGGACAGCCTCGTCCAAAGCGGACAGGCTGCGGAAGGGGAGGCCGTCGCTTACGTGGACGGCAGTTACCACAGCGGGACAAACGCCTTTTCCTGCGGCGCAGTGCTCTTTCTGAACGGCGAAGAGCTGCACTTTTCCCAGAAGTTTGAGGATGCGCAGCTGGCCCAGATGCACAATGTGGCCGGCGAAATCAAGGGCGCGGAGACCATCCTCACCTACTGCATGGAGCACGGCGTGCCGCGCGTTGTCCTTTACCACGATTACGAAGGCGTGGCAAAATGGGCGACCGGCGAATGGAAGGCGAATAAGCCCGGCACGATCGCTTACCGCGAATTCTGCCGGCAGGCAGCGGAGCGGGTGCAGTTCCGCTTTGTCAAGGTCAAGGGCCATTCGGGGGATACGTACAACGACCTTGCCGACCGGCTCGCAAAGGATGCGCTCGGGATCGAATAGACCGGAGGCGCCGGAGCGTTCAGGCCGGCGGAGAGCGGCAAAAAACGGAGAAGGAACAGGACACAGCCTGTTCCTTCTTTTGCGTAAAAGGGGAATTCTCAGATAAAGGCGTGATGCTTGCGCAGCAGAGCCTGAATCTTCGCGACGTTCGTCTCCGGGAAATCGGTGCGGTCGTGCACGGCGACCGCAGCGGCGAGGCCGGCCGCCTGCCCGGTGCTGCAGCAGGTGGGCATGATGCGGAAGGAGGCCTGCGCCTCATGGCAGCCCGAAATGCACCGCCCGGCGGCGATCAGGTTTCGGATGTTCTTCGGCACAAGGCTCCGGTAGGGGATCGTGTAGTACGTGCCCTCTTCAAAGTAGTAATGGCTCGTGCCGGTGCCCTCCGGGTTGTGGATGTCGATGTCGTAGTTGCAGGCCGCGACGGAATCGTCAAAGCGCACGCAGTCCTTGAGGTCGGAAACCGTCAGCGTGTAAAGGCCGTCGATCATGCGGCTCTCGCGCACGCCGATTTCCGGGGCGGAGGAGAGCAGCACGCAGTTTTCAAAGCCCGCACAGTTTTCCTTTAGGAAGGTGTAGAGCTCGAACATCTGGCGGCGCGCTTCGCGTTCGGCAAAGCTGAGGTCGTAAAGGTCGAACGGCGAGCGCTTGACGATGCGCGTCGAGTTGAGATGCAGAACGCCGTCCGCCACGTACTTGAACTTCAGCACGTCCTCGCGCGGGTTTTTGATTTTGCCCGCTTCGCGGAACTGCCTGTAAAGCTCGTTGATGGCTTCGGAGTTTTTGAAGGCGAGGTCGACGTCGACGTTCGAAAGGCGGAAGCACAGCGTCATCGGCTGGCAGAGGCCGTCCTCTTCACGGCCGATGCGGTAGCTGCAGCCCGCCAGAGCGGTCAGGTCCGCGTCGCCGGTCGCGTCGATGAAGTAATCTGCCGTAAAGGTCATTTCGCCGCCCTTTCCTGTAATGGTGACGGACTTTACACGGTCACACTCCCGCTCCGCGCGCAGCAGATAGGCGTGGAACAGCACGTCGACGCCGCTCTCCTCGGTCATCTCGTCGAACACGAGCTTCAGGATTTCCTCGCTGAAGGTGACGCGGTTCCTGTGCAGGCCGCCCTTTTGGTCGAGCCGGTCGAGGATTTCCGTGAAGATGCCGTCGGAAAGCGCCGTTGATTTCCCTTCGATCTTCGTCGTGTAGCCCATGAACGGGTTGATGTAACAGTTTCCGGCGGCGCCGCCGAGGAACCCGCTCTTTTCGAGCAGGAGCACTTTGGCGCCCTCCCTTGCGGCGGAGACCGCCGCCGCGACGCCGGCAAAGCCGCCGCCGACCACGATGATGTCGTATTTCATATGCAGTTCCTCCCGATTGCTGGATGGATGCGGCCGTTGCCGCACCGATGGGCCGCGCAGCCCGCGCGAAAAGAAAGCGTGCCGCGCGGCAGGATTACATGGAAATTCAGTGGAAATATGCGCCGTTCTGCCGGAGCGTTGCGCGCAGCTTCTGCACGTCGACCGCGTGCACGTCGCCGCTGTCCGAGGCGGCAAACGCTGCGGCCATACCGGCGGCTTCGCCCATCGCGAGGCAGACCGGCATCACGCGCACAGAGCCCTGAATGCGCTTGTCGCAGGAGATCGAGCGGCCGGCGACCAGCACGTTCCGGATGCCTGCGGGCAGCAGCGCGCGGTAGGGGATGCCGTGCGATTCGCCCGGGCCGTAGCGGGCGCTGCGCTTGTCTTCATCGATCTTGCCGTCTGCGAGCAGGCGGAGCTCGTCGAGCGTGTAGTGGATGTCGAGGTAGTAGCTGTTGCGGCAGATCTCGTCCTCAAAGTCGGCCTTCGTGATGTAGTCCTCAACGGTGAGCATGTAATCGCCGACGATCCGGCGCGATTCGCGCACGCCCATGACCGGGGCCGTCGAGACGAGATAGGCGTTGCCGAACGCCTCGGGGAAGTACGCGGCGAGCGCGTCGCGGTACTGCTTGGCGATACGGCGGCCGCGCATCATCGCCTCCGACACGGATTTCGGGTCGGTCGAGTCGAGCCCGAAGAGGTGGCCGGCGTTGAAGCCGATCGTGCCGGGGCCGATGATGTTGTTGCACAGGTGCGTGTCGAGAATATCCGGAAAGCGCGCGTCGCCGGGCAGCAGATGCGTGAAGCTGTTCTTGTTGTTCGGGTGCATGCCGCCGTTGCGCAGGCCGTATTTCGGGTGGTACAGATAGGCGTACAGGTCGACGTTCGCGAGGCTGAAGCAGAGCGTGGAGGGCATCGGCTCGCCGTTTTCGCCGAACTCGTAGTCTGCGCCGGCCCAGACCGCCAGGTCGCCGTCTCCGGTGCAGTCCACATACGTTTTCGCGCTGTAGGCGGTGAAGCCCGCCTTGTTGGAAACGACGATCGCGCGCACCTCGCCGTCCTCGGCGTCGACGTCGCACAGGAACGTGCTGAACAGGACCGTCACGCCGTATTCCGTCACAAGCTCATCGTAAATGCGCTTGAGCGCCTCGGGGTCGATCGGCACCCAGTCCACGTCGTCGGGCGCGACATGCGGCGAAAGCGCCTTCGAGCGTTCGAAAACGGTCTGCGCCATGCCGCGGTAAATGACCTTTTCCTTGTCGGAAAACGGGCACCAGGCGGGCACAAGGCCGGAGGTGCCCATGCCGCCGAGCGAGCCGGTCGCCTCGATCAGAAGCGTTTTGGCGCCCTCGCGCGCTGCGGAGGCCGCGGCGGTGCAACCGGCAGGGCCGCCGCCGACCACGATCACGTCGTACGAGGCGTCGAGCGGGATGGAGCGGGATTTGAGCGTATACATACTGGAACCTCTTTTCTCAATCGGATTGAACAGATACGCCTGTTTCTGCCTTAAAGATAGCGAAGGCCGATGAAAAAAACAAGAGGTATGAACCGAGTGCGTAATATTTTGTACGAAATCGATAAATCGCATCAATTTTTATTCGGGCGGATTCATCGTGCGCTCGGCGTGGATCTGCGGCGAATCGTTCCGGGAATAGGGGATGCGGATCGTGACCGTCGTGCCCGTGAGGATGGCCGATTCAATCTGGAACGTGAAACGGTCGTCATAGTAGATGCGCAGCCGCTCGAGAATATTCCCGATGCCGTAGCCGCCGCGCTTTGTGTTGACGACGGGCCTTTCCTTCTTGGCGAGAAGCTCCGCCAGCTTGCTCTTTTCGATACCGACGCCGTTGTCTGCGATCTGAATCTGCACATAGCTGCCGATCTGCTCGGCGGTCAGCCGGATGACGCCCACGCGATCGCTGAGCTCGTACAGCCCGTGGAACAGGCTGTTTTCGACGATCGGCTGCAAAATCAGCTTCATGATCGGGTAGTCGGCGATATTCGGCGCGACCTCGGTGATGAGCTGTACGTTGCGGCTGCGGCAGAGGTTTGTCAGCTCCACGAAGAGGCGCACGTGCTCCACCTCGTCGCTGAGCGGCAGAAAGTCGCTGCCGTTGCTCAGGCTGAGCCGGTAGAAGCGCGCGAGCTTCACGACGATGTCCACGGTTTCCTGGTTGCCGCTCGCCATGGCTTTCCAGGCGATCATGTCCAGCGTATTGTAGAGGAAATGCGGGTTGATCTGCGCCTGCAGGGCGCGCAGCTCCATGTCCTTGAGGTTCTTGCCGAGATTGTAGCGCTCGTCGACGAGCAGGCTGATCCGGCGGACCATGAAGTTGAAGCTGTTCTGCAGCTCGCCGATCTCGTCCTCGCTGTCCACGATGCAGCTGACGCTGAGGTCGCCGTTCTCCACGCGCCGCACCTGCTCCGCCAGCGTTTTGATCCGCCGCGTGCTGTAGCGGGCGTACAGATACGAAAGGCAGAAGGCGATGATGCTGATGATGACCGTGAGCAAAATCATCTGATCCCGGAGATCCGAGACCGGGGAGAGGAGGTTGCCCATCGAGGCGACGGTGAAGATCCGCCAGCCGTCGAAGATGGGGGCGGAAAGGCCGTACACGGCGTTGCCGGCCGTGGAGACGCCGGAGGAGGCGCCGAATGTATCGCGCATCTGCTGCAGCTGTGCTGCAAGATCCGCTTCGGAAACCGG
>NHCFR00700__coassemble_1677_pt1 | contig 14586 bp, 14 predicted proteins | sample NHCFR00700__metabat2_high_PE_066 | metagenome-assembled genome bin NHCFR00700 | reverse complement strand
ACGGGCCCGACGGGTCCCACCGGCCCAACAGGTGCGACAGGTCCTACCGGCGACGCGGGCGCTGCCGGCGCGACCGGCCCGACGGGCGACACAGGCCCCACCGGCGCAACGGGTCCCACGGGCCCGACGGGCGACGCGGGCGCAACGGGCGCGACCGGCCCCACAGGCGCGACGGGTCCGACAGGCCCCGGCGTCACGCCCGGCGCGGCCGTGAACGACCTGCAGCCCTCCGCCCAGCTCACCGAAGTCATCGACGCGTTCAACGACCTGCTCGCCTCTCTGCGCTCGGCGGGCGTCATCAGCACGTAACGCATGATCACCGTCAGTCTCTGCATGATCGTGAAAAACGAGGAACGGACGCTGCGCCGCTGCCTCGACTCCGTGCGCGGCCTGATGGATGAGATCATCATCGCCGACACGGGCAGCACCGACCGCACCGTGGAGATCGCGCGGGACTGCGGCGCGGCAGTCTGCACATTCCCGTGGTGCGACGACTTCGCCGCCGCCCGCAACTTCGCCTTTTCGAAGGCCACGATGCAGTACTGCATGTGGCTCGACGCGGACGACGTGCTGGAGCCCGCCGACCGGGAGGCCTTCCGCAAACTCAAGGAAACGCTCGACCCGGACACCGACGTCGTGATGCTGCGCTACCACACCGGCTTTGACGAGAGCGGGAAGCCCACCTTTTCCTACTGGCGCGAGCGCCTGCTGCGGCGCGCGGCGGGCTTCCGCTGGCAGGGCGCGGTCCACGAGGCGATCGCCCCGGCCGGGAAGATCGTCTACGGCGACGCCGCCGTCAGCCACCGGAAGCTCGGCCCGGGCGACCCCGACCGCAACCTGCGGATCTTCGAGGGGCTGCTCGCCGCAGGGAAAACGCTCGCGCCGCGCGAGCAGTTCTACTACGCGCGCGAGCTGACGTACCACGGCCGAGACCGCGAGGCCGCCGCCGTTTTTCAGGATTTCCTAGACGGCGGGCAGGGGTGGGTCGAGAACAACCTCGAGGCCTGCCGGAACCTCTACCGCACCCGGCTGCGGCTGAACGAGCCGGAAAAGGCGTTTGCCGCGCTGACGCGCGCGCTGCGCTTCGGGCCGCCGCGGGCGGAGCTCTGCTGCGACCTCGGCGGTTTCTTTTTCGAGCGGAACGATTTCAAAACGGCGGCGTTCTGGTACACGCGCGCGCTCGAGGCCGTGCCGGCCGAAACCGACGGCGGCTTCCGCGAGCCGGACTGCTGGGGCTACCTCCCGCTGATTCAGCTCTGCGTCTGCTGGTACCGCCTCGGCGACACGGCGAAGGCCGTCGCGTGCAACGAGCGCGCCGCGGAACTGAAGCCGGAAAGCAGGGCCTGCGCGCACAACCGGGCGTTTTTCGCCGCGCATCCTGCATAGACGAAAAGGTCTGCATCCCGAAAGGATGCAGACCTTGCTTTTTTACACGCGCACAATGCGTCCTTCCCGGCGCGGCTTCGCCTTCGGCTCCGGCCCTTCGCGGTAACCGAGCGCCACGTTGCACACCGCGACAAGCTCTTCGGGGACGCCCCATTTTTCGCGGAGCGCGCGGCCGTATGGTGTGGCGAACACCTCTTCGCTGCGCCCGATGTAGCAGGCGCCGACGCCGAGGAAGTGCGCGGCGAGCCAGATGTTTTCGGCGACCATCGCCGCGTCGTCGTGGGCGTACTGCCCCGGCCGCGCAAAAATCGTGAGGACGGTCGGCGCGTCGTAAAAGCCGTTCAGAATCGTGTGGTCGTCCTGAATGCTCGGCTGCTCCGCCGAGATCGCGTGCGACATCTTCTTCGGGTCTCCGCCCTTGAACTGCATGTAGCGGCTGATCTTCCCGAGCTCCGCGTTGACCGCCGGATCCTGACAGACCACGATGCGGGAAAGCTGGTTGTTGCCGGCGCTCGGCGCGTAAAGCCCCGCCGTGAGGATCTCCTCCAGAACGCTTTCGTCGAGCTGCCTGCTCTGGAACCGGCGGATCGCACGGCGCGTGCACATCTTCTGAATCATCTCATGCATGGTTTTTACCTCCTGCGTCTTGTTTGATTCGATTATAGCGCCGGGAACCACAAGGGCGCAAGAAGGCACTTTTTTGTAACCTGCCGCGCGCAAAAAAAGCTGAGCCGCAAAGCTCAGCTTTTCCTATACTTTCATTTTTTACGCTTTTATTGTTCGCTTCCACACAGGGAGAGCAGGATGCGCTCGAGTGCCGGAACGTCGCGCGCGATATACTGCGCGCCGGCCGCCTCCAGCTCGCCCGGCTCGGCGTAGCCGAAATACACGCCGACGCCCGGGATGCCGCAGTTGTTCGCGCCGATCATATCGAATTTCCGGTCGCCGACCATGAAAATCTTCTCGCCCGGCGCATCGCCGATGCGCCGCAGCACCTCCCGGATCACCTCGGTCTTGTCGGTCATCGTCCCGTCGAGGTTCGCGCCGACCACGTGGGTGAAGAGGCCGTCCACGCCGTGCTGGCGCAGGATGATCTCGGTGAAATACAGCGGCTTCGAGGTCGCGACGCAGAGCTTCGCGCCGGCCGCCCGCAGCTTAGCGAGCATTTCCTTCATGCCGGGCAGCATGTGGTTTTCGTAGACGCCCTTTTCGCGGTAGCGCTCGCGCATCGTCTCCACCGCCTCGAAGGCCTTTTCCTTAGAAAAGCCGTAAAAGTCGATGAACGACTGGTGCAGCGGCGGGCCGATGAACCGGCGCAGCGCGCTTTCCGGCTCGTTCGGGAAGCCCATGCGGTCGAGCGCATAGCGGACGCTTTTCATCACGCCCTCGCCGCTGTCGGTCAGCGTGCCGTCCAAATCAAACAAAATCCATGTGCTCATCGCCGTCCGGCACCTCCTCCGCGCGAACCGCCGCCGCCGAAACCGCCGAAGCCGCCGGTGCGGCCGCCGCCAAAGCCGCCGAAACCGCCCGGTCTGCCGCCGAAGCCGCCGCCCGGCCGGCCGACATGCGGCGGGCGGGGCGGGCGCGGACCGCCGAAGTGCGGCGGGGGCGGCCGGTACGTGTAGCGCCTGCGGTTCAGCAGCGAGCCGAGCAGGAGGCCGTTCCAGAAGCCGCCTCCGCCACCGCCGCCGTAGCCGCCTCCTCCGCCGCGCGGACCGCCCGCAAAGAAGCGGATCAGGACGATCACGAGCACGATGAGGATCGCGACGATCAAGATCTTGCCGATCACGCGGAAGAAGCGCGAGAAGAGCGAGTCCTCGGCGTCCGCATAGCCGCTGTAGCCGGCGTCTGATGCGGAGGTCGGCGTCAGGTCGTACTTTTCACCGTAGATTTCCATGATGCGGTCGAACGTCTTGCGCACGCCCGCGTCGTAATTCCCGGCGGCGAAGTCCGCTTCCAGATAATCGTCCATCAGCGTCTGGAGCGTGCCGCCCGAGAAGATGTCGGTGACGCCCGAGCCGGGCATGATGTAGTAATCCTCGGCGCCGGTCACGAGCAGCAGGAGCAGGCCGTTGTTTTCGTTCCGGTCGCCGATGCCCCACGCGTTGAACAGCTCGTAGGCGTAGTCCGCCGTGCTGTACGCGCCGGTGAACTCGACCGCAACGACCGCGATCTGCCCGCCGCAGGCCTCGTCCAGCGCGGCGGTCTCGAGGTTGATGTACTGCTCGGTCGAATCCGAAAGCACGCCCGCCTCGTCATAGACGTAGGCGTCCGGCGCGTCGGGGATGCCGGCCGCGAGCACAGGCACGGCAAGGACCGCCGCGAGCACGCAGGCCAGCAGAAAAAGGCCGGTGCGGCGCAGCGCAGATTGTCTTGTCATGTTCTTTTCCTTTCTCCGCCCTTACTGGAACAGCTCGAGCGGTTCGATGCCGACGAGCTCCGCAAGGCCGCGCGCCGGCGTGGTGCGCAGGATCTCATTGAATTTCGCCGCTTCGGTGTTGTAATCGCTGCGGTTGATGAAATCGGCGTTCGAGTTGTAGTCGGCGACGATCTCCGTGCAGCGCGTCTTGTCCTCCTCCGAGAGGTCGGCCGCTTCCAGCGCATTGCCGAGCGCGTTGACGCTGGAGGTCAGGCGCGAAAACGCCGCGGCCTTGTCGCCGGGCCGCTCCGCCTCGCCCATCTCGTCGCGCGCCGTCTGCACGGCGGCGATCTGCGCGTTGTCCTGCGGCAGGTACTTGCCCGCCAGCGTGACGAGGTTCGCCGCGTCCGTGTTGCACCAGGCGAGGTCCTCCAAAAGGCCCCATTCGTCGTCCGAGCCGTAGTACAGCTCGGACGCATTGCCGCGCTCGCGCGCGAGCGAAACGCACGAGCCGACCGGCACCGAAACGGCGATCAGCGCGACCATGCCGATGATCGCCGCTGTGCGCCCTCTTACTTTTTCCTTCTTTTTCACCAAAATCACCTTTCTGCATCAAAAGCCCTGGCCTGTAGCATGAAGCGGCCGGCTGATTCGCCGGCCGCCCAGAATCCGTGTTACGTGCGGATATCGAGCAGCTTCTGCTTCAGCTCGCCCTCGAGGCGGCCGAGCTCCTGCTCCGCCTCGCGGCGGCGCGTTCTGCCCTCCTCCTGGATCTTCACGACCTCGTCGAGCGTCGTGATCAGCGACTGGTTCGTCTGGCGCAGCGTCTCCATGTCGACGATGCCGCGCTCGGACTCGCGCGCCGTCTCGATCGTGCTCATCTTGAGCTTTTCCGCGTTCTTTTTGAGGAGCATGTTCGTCATGTCCGTCACCTCGCGCTGGGCGCGCACCGCGTCCGCGGAGTGCGCGACGCCGAGCGCCAGCACCATCTGGCTCTTCCAGAGCGGGATCGTGTTGACGATGGTGGACTGGATCTTCTCCGCCATCAGGCGGTCGTTGTTCTGCACGAGGCGGATCTGCGGCGACATCTGCACCGAGACCATGCGGGTCAGCTCGAGGTCGTGCAGCTTCTTTTCAAAGCTGTCGCACTGCTGCGCGAAGTCGTTCGCCGCCTGCGCGTCCTCGGCGAGGCCGGAGCGCTGCGCCTTGTTCTTCAGCTCGACGAGCGTCGTCTCGCGGTCGCGCTTGAGGCGCTTCTTGCCCGCGATGATGTACATCGAAAGCTCCTTGTGGTAGTTGAGGTTCATCTCATACAGCTTGTCGAGCATGACGATGTCCTTCATCAGCTGCACCTGGTGGCTCTCGAGCGAGCTCGCGATCTTGTTGACGTTGACCTCGGCCTTGTCGTAGCGCGCCTTGAGGCCGTCGAGCTTATTCGCCTGCTTCTTGAAGAAGCCGAAAAAGCCCTTGTCCTCCTCTTCGTTCACGTCGAAGCCGCGCAGCTCGACGACAAGGTCGGAGATCTCGTCGCCCACCTCGCCGAGGTCCTTCGTGCGCACGTTCTGCAGCGCCGTGTCGGAAAAGTTCGCGATCTTCTTCTGCGCGCCCGAGCCGTACTGCATGACGAGCGTCGGGCTTGTGATATCGATTTTCTCGACGAAATCGTCGACGATCTTCTGTTCCTCCGGCGTCAGCTCCGGCTCCTCCGGCACCTGCGGCTCTTCCGGCTTTTTCTCCTCCGCGGCGCCGTCCAGCGTCAGCGTCGGCACGCCCCCGAGGGACGGCGACTCGAGCTCCGGCTCCAGCGTCAGTTTCAACTCACTCATTTTCCAAATCCTCCTTCAATCTGTCACGGCTTCTTCTCGCCGTTGTCCGCTGCATCGGGGTCGAGCTCCAGCGTCGGCATGCCGCCCGGCGCCTGCACCTGCTCCACCCGGTTTCCCCGCGCCGCCGTTTTCGTCTGCGGCAGCTCGTCGTCCTCGTCGTCGGAAAGGCCCTCCTGCTTGAGGATCGACTCCATCACGCTGATGTCCGCGGCGATGTCCATCGCGTCCTCGCCGAAAAGGCTGTCGAGCTGCTTTTCAAACGCGCCCGCGATCGTCTCCATCATGCCCTCGATCTCGAACATCGTCTTCTGGATGTTTTCGCCCTTGACGCGCTGGCGGCTGAGCTTTTCGTAGCTCGTCAGCAGGCGGAGCGTCGTGGGCAGGTAGTAGTTCATGAACCGGCGGATCTGCGGCGCCTTTTCCGGGTTTTCGGCGATATAGGCGAAGATGTCGGCCGAGGCGGCCTCCATGCGGCTGATCCGCGCGCTCATCACCTCGTCGGGAATGCGGTCGTTCGCCTCGCGCAGCTGCTTGAGGTAGCCGTAGCCCTCGTCGATGATCTTATCCACTTCCGGGTTGCCGGTCGAGGCCCTGCGCTCCGGTTCGGGCTCGGGCTTCGGCTCGGGCTTCGGTTTTTCCTCTTCCTTCGGCTTTTCCGCCTCCACCGGGACATAATACTTTTTGCCCTTGAAGATCAGGCGGCCGAGGAAGAAGCCGCCGACGCCGACGAGTGCGAGCGGCACCAGGTGGATCCAGTCGTACATCGGCATCGTCAGCGCATACAGCGCGCAAAGCGCGCCGGCCAGCCAGAATTTCGCATTCGAGGGCTGCCGCTTTTCGATCATGCCGGGCCGCACGGGCGGCGGCACCGGGCGCGGCGCGCGGTACGGGCCGTGCTGCGCGCGGTTCTGCGGCGGCGCGTACGTGTAGCCGCCCTGCGGCGCCTGCGCGTTTTGGCCGTTCTGGCCCGGGTTCGCATACTGCGCATTCGCCTGCGTGTTCGTATACGGGTACTGGTAGGGGCCGCCGTTCTGTGCCGGGTTCTGCTGCGGGCTCCGGTAGCGCCCTTTCTGCGCGGAACGGCCGCCAAGGCTGCGGTTCAGCGAGTCCACGGCGCGGTTTATCTCCTTTGCCGCCTCATTGATGCCGCGCGAGACCGTCTCGCTCGTGATGCCGGCCTGGTTGAGTCCCTGCGCCACCTTATCGCCGACCTCGTGGATGACCTTGTACGTCTGCGACTGCTCAAACTCACGCTCCAGCGGCGTTTTATTTCTTGCATTGTTCGGATTCCCGTTTGGATTTTCCGTTTGAAGCACCGCCCTTCTCCGCAGTTTCCTGCGTGTTTTTTCCTTTTTCTCTCATAAATCTTCCCTTTTCCTCCGGGGTTTTCTTCAGCCGCGCTTCCGGCGCGCTTCCGCGCGGCGCGGCTACACTGTCATTGTACTTGTTTTTTGGCATATGTGTCAAGAACTTCTGCGGGAAATTCAAGTTTTTTTAATGGATAATGAAAATTCATTCCGCAGGCAGCTCACTGCGCGTGCCGTCCGCGCTGACGACGTAGCGGCGGACGATCTCCTCGCCCTGCAGGTGCAGCACATTGTATTTGAAGTCGAGCGCAGCTTCGGGCACGACGCCGAAGGTCTCCACCGATGCGGCCGGCATCAGCTCGATATCGAGCTGGCGGCGCGGGGACGCTTCGCCGTCCGCGTCGTAAAACGCGATCGTCACCGAGACGAAGGCGAGGATCGCCGCCAGAAGCAGCGCGCCGATCGGCTCGAGCCAGTCCGCGCCGAGCAGGCGGCCCGGCAGGCTGCTGCGGTGCCAAAGCGCGCCGCGCTGCAGCGTGCACTGCACGGCCAGCGGCGGGAGCAGCAGGCAGGCGAGAAACGGCAGGTTTTCGGCCGCCGCGGCGAGAAGCGCGCCGCCGGACGGGAGCGCGCCGCCGCCGAACAGCGAAACGTACGCGCCCGTGGCCGCAAAGCACAGGTACTGCGCGGCCGCAAGCCCGCCGCAGAAGAGCAGCCAGGCGCTCTGCAGGAGGAAATTCAGCACGCGCGACGGCGTGAGCCGCGAGAGCGCCAGCCCGAACGCGCCGGCCGAAAGCGCGAACAGAACCTTGTATACGGTCATCCCGGTCTGCGCAAAATACGAAAAGACCGCTTCAAAATACAGAACGGACACCAGCGGGAACAAGAGCGCCGTGACCGAAACGCGCTCCGCGCCCGGCGCCGCCTGATGCTTTGCCATAACCCAAGCCCCCAGAATCGACGAGAATGTTTGCATTTAAAAACAGTATACTATAAGTCCGCGGTTTTTTCAACGGAAAACCGCCCGGCGCCGCGCGGTCTGCGGGCCGCGATTCTCCGCGCCGCACACGGTATCGGCGCGCGTGCGCCGCTCTTTTTTTGCGCCGCTCGTTTATTTCGGCAAAACCGTGGCATAGTAAAGGCAAACGGCGGGACGCCCGCGCGTTTTCAGACCGGCGATGCGCCGAGATACAGAGAAAGGATCGATTGCAATGTTCAAAAAAATCATGCCGGCTGTGCTTGCCGTTCTTCTGATCGGCTCGTTTGCCGGCTGCCAGAGCAAAACGGGCACCACAAGCTCCTCCCTGTCCTCCACGATTTCCAGCGCCGCTTCCGGCGCGAAGGAGGAGGCCTCCAACTCGTCCGCCGAAGCCTCGAAGAACGGCGACACCGCGCAGAGCGGCGCCTCCGGCGCTGAGGGCGCCGCCGCGAGCGGCCTTGGCATGTTCCGCGACGCGCTGCGCGACGTGTACGGCGACAAGTACTACCCGGACACCGAAATGACCGAGGAGCAGATCCGCGAGGAGCTCGGCCTGGACGAGTCGCTCTACGAGGAGGTCTACGCGGAGAACACCGCCGAAAACGAGCGCCCGGACACCTTCATCGCCGTCAAGGCGAAATCCGGCAAGGTCGACGAGGTCAAGGAAAAGCTGACGGCCTACAAGCAGCGGCTGATCGATGAAAACAGCTTCGACGCGAACGCCGACAAGCTCAACGCCGCGGAGGTCTACAGCGAAGGCGACTACGTATTCTTCGTGCTGCTCGGCGACGTGGACGACGGCACGAGCTCCGAGGGCTTCGCCGAGGCGCTCGGCAAGGAGGTGCAGCGCGGCATCGACGCGATCAAGGAGGCGCTCGGCGCCCTGTAAAACCGGAAAAAACCGCGCTTTTTAAAGCCTTGAAAAAGGCCCGCCCGTGTGATATAGTTAGGAAGCAAATGTCACACGATGCGGGCCTTTTGCTTTTATTTCGCGGCGTTCGGAAAAAATTCGCGCCGCAGACAGGGACGGTGATCTTCCGGATGCAGGCAATTTCCGGCTTGCCGCACAGAATCCGTGCGGTTATTTTCGACGTGGACGGCACGCTGCTCGACAGCATGCCGATGTGGAACAGCATTACATACGATTACGCGGCGCTGAAGGGGGTCGCCGCCCCGCCGGGGCTGAGCAAGACGCTCAATTCCCTGTGCCTCGAGCAGTGCGCGACCTATTACCGCGACGTGCTCGGCGTTCCCGGCACGATCGAAGCCATCATGGCCGAAATCGTCGACCAGGCGCGGGAGCGGTACCGCACGGTGGTGCCGGAGATCCCCGGCGCCGCGGCCTTCACGGCGGCGCTCAAGTCCCGCGGGATCCACACGGCCATCGCGACGGCCTCCGACATCCGATCGCTCTGGCCCGCGCTCGAACGGCTTTCGATCGCGCCGAACATCGACATTGCGGAAAGCTGCACGACGATTGGCAAAAGCAAGGAATCGCCGGATATTTACCTCAAATGCGCGTCGGACTTCGGCGCGTCGCCTGCGGAATGCGTCGTCTTTGAGGACGCGCTGTACGCGGTCCGCACGGCGAAAAAGGCCGGTTTTTCTGTGGTCGGCGTATTCGACCCGACCCACACCGCCGCGGAGCGCGCAGAGTTCCTTGCGCTGTGCGACCGCTGCATTCCGGACTACACCGGGCTGCTCGGCGAGCTGCTGCCGCCGGAGGACCGGGACGGCCCGTAAGCTTTGGGGATTTTGGGGAGGCATTTATGTTTAAAAAATTCAAGGCGACCTTCATCGGCGACCGCGCGTTTTACCGGAGCCTCATGGTGCTTCTGGTCCCGATGGTCATCCAGCAGGGCATCACGAACTTCGTCAGCCTGCTGGACAACGTGATGGTCGGCCGGCTCGGCACCGAGTCGATGTCCGGCGTCGCGATCGTCAACCAGCTTCTGTTCGTATTCAACCTGACGGTTTTCGGGGGCCTTGCCGGCGCCTCGATCTTCGGCGCGCAGTTTTTCGGCAAGGGCGACCACCACGGCGTGCGCGCCGCCTTCCGCTTCAAGATCATCTTCAGCACGGTGATGACCGTGCTGGCCATCGCGCTGCTCGCCGTCTTCGGCCGGCCGCTGATCGAGCTGTTCCTGACCGACGACGGCTCCGGCGGCGACCTCGCGCAGACGCTCTCCGAAGCGGAGAACTACCTGTTCGTGATGTTCTTCGGCCTCGTGCCGTTCGCCTTTTCACAGAGCTATTCGAGCACGCTGCGGGAGACCGGCGAGACCGTTTCGCCGATGACCGCGAGCATCCTCGCCATCGTGACGAACTTCACGCTCAATTACCTCCTGATCTTCGGCAGCTTCGGCGCGCCGCGGCTCGGCGTCGTCGGCGCGGCGATCGCGACGGTCATCTCCCGGTATGTGGAGGCGGCCTACCTGATGGTGCAGACGCACCGCCACCCGGACAAATACCCGTTCATCGTGGACGCCTTTCGCAGCCTGCGCATCCCGGGCGACATCGTGCGGCGCATCCTTGTGACCGGCACGCCGCTCGTGCTCAACGAGCTGCTCTGGAGCATCGGCACCACGATGGTCAACCAGAGCTATTCGACGCGCGGCCTGACCGTCGTCGCGGCGACGAACATCACGAACACCGCGTGGAACCTCTTCTGCGTCATCATGTTCGCGATGGGCAACGCGGTCTCGATTCTGATCGGCCAGAAGCTCGGCGCCGGGGAGATCGAGGAGGCGAAGCGCACGGACAACAAGCTTCTGTTCTTCACGGTCGCGCTCCACGTCTTCATCGGCGTGCTGATCGCGCTGTGCGCGCCGTTCATCCCGCTGATCTACAACACGGAGCCCGCTGTGCGCACGCTGACGACGCAGCTTCTGCTCGTCGCCGGCGCCGCGCTGCCGCTTCAGGCCTTCGCGCACGTGACGTACTTCACGATCCGCTCCGGCGGCAAGACCTTCATCACCTTCCTGTTCGACTGCCTGTATACCTGGGTGGTCCCGCTGCCCATCGCGTTCTGCCTGTGCCGCTTCACGGACCTCCCGGTCGTCTGGGTGTACTTCTGCGTCCAGTTCGCCGACATCGTCAAGGTCATCATCGGCGTCTGCCTGCTGCGCTCGGGCATCTGGGCCAAAAACATCGTCGACGACACGGCCGCCGCGCTCGAGGCGGAATAGCCGCTGCGGCCGCCATACCGGAGAAAGGAGACAAAACCCATGGAACCGAAAAAAATCGAACGCATCAATTTTCTCGCGCGCAAGGCGAAGACCGAGGGGCTGACGCCGGAGGAAAAGCGCGAGCAGCAGGCACTGCGCGCCGAATACATCGCGGCGTACCGGCGGAACCTGCGGGCGCAGCTCGACAACATGGTGCTCGTGGACGAAAACGGCAACGAGCGCCCGCTGAAAAAAAAGAAATGAGCGGCGCGCGGTTTCGCCGCACAGACCGGATTTAACCCGCTTCACACGCATATTTCAACCGGAAACGGTACAATACAGAAACAGAATCCAGAACGGAAAGGACAGCTTCGGCATGGAATCACTCAAGGAACTTTACAGGATCGGCACCGGGCCCTCGAGCTCGCACACGATGGGGCCGGAACGCGCCGCCGCGCGCTTTAAGGAAAAAAATCTGTATGCGGACCGCTTCATCGCCACGCTTTACGGCTCTCTGGCCAAGACGGGCCCCGGCCACCTGACCGACGTCATCCTCGAAAAGACCTTCGCGCCGCGGCCGGTCGAGATCCGCTTCGACTTTTCGGACAAGCCCCTCCCGCACCCGAACACCATGGAGCTCACGGCGATCCAAAACGGGGAAACCGTGGATTTTGAGCGCGTCATCAGCGTCGGCGGCGGCAAGATCGTCGTCGAGGGCGAGGCGCCCGACGTGCCGGCCGACGTCTACCCGCTCTCCAGCTTCGCGGAAATCAAGGCCTACTGCACGGAAAAGCGCATCCGGCTCTGGCAGTACGTCGAGCAGTGCGAGGGAGACGGCATCTGGCTGTACCTCGGCGAGGTTTGGAAGTGCATGAAAAACGCCGTGGCGCGCGGGCTGGAAACCGAGGGCACGCTCAAGGGCGGGCTGGAGGTGCAGCGCAAGGCGAAGATGCTCTACCGCCAGAAGCACATCGACGAGAGCGCCGAGACGCGCGAAAACCGCCTCGTCTGCGCCTACGCCTACGCGGTCAGCGAGGAGAACGCCTCCGGCGGCGTCATCGCGACGGCGCCCACCTGCGGCGCGTGCGGCGTTCTGCCCTCGGTGCTGCTCTACATGCAGGAGCGCCGCGGCTTCTCGGACACCGAGATCCTCCACGCGCTCGCGTCCGGCGGCATCATCGGCAACCTGATCAAGACGAACGCCTCGATCAGCGGCGCGGAATGCGGCTGCCAGGCCGAGATCGGCAGCGCCTGCTCGATGGCCGCCGCCGCGCTGGCCGAGCTGCACGGCATGGAGCTCGACCAGATCGAGTACGCCGCCGAGGTCGCGATGGAGCACCACCTCGGCCTGACCTGCGACCCCGTGCGCGGGCTCGTGCAGATCCCGTGCATCGAGCGCAACGCCGTGGCCGCCATGCGCGCGATCAACGCGCTGAGCCTCGCGAACTTCCTGACCTACACGCGCAAGATCTCGTTCGACGTCGTCGTGCACACGATGTACGAGACCGGGCGCGACCTGTTCTCGAAGTACCGCGAAACCGGCGAGGGCGGCCTCGCCAAGTATTACGGAACCAAGGACGAATAAACCTGAGCGAAGCGCCCCGCACCATCCGATGCGGGGCGCTCGTGGTTCTTTTTCACGCGTTTTGCACAGTTTTGTACGCGCATGTTAATTTTAGATTGGAATTTTATGCGCGCTGCACCGCAGTACCCGCAGGCTTTCCCCGCATTTTCCGCTCCGCCAAAAACGAGGAGGCGTCCTTATGAAAAAAGCATTCCGATCCCTGCGGGCCGCGGCGCTCGCGCTCGCTTTCGTCCTCTGCATCGTCCCCGCCGCGCCGGCCCGTGCCGAAGGCGGCGCGCTGACCGGCACGGTCTCGCCGAACGCCTCCGTCCTGCTCTTTGCGCCCTGCGGCGGCACCGAGCTTTTCGCCTACACCGACGGCGGCACGACCCGCGTTTCCGCGGCGGACGGCTCGCGCAGCACCGCGACCGAATACCCCGGCCAGTACGCCTTCCTGCGCGGCGGCGCCGTGACCGTCGCGAGCAGCCTCGACGATTTCTTCGCGATCCAGCGCTTCGACGCGGACACGCTTGATGAAACCGACTTCTTCCCGCTTGAAATCCGCGCGGACGACCTGTACGCGCTCGAGGCCGACGGCTTCGGGCGGCTGTACGCCGTGCTGTTCAGCGAGCCGAACGAGATCTTCGTCTACGACGCGGCGGGCAGCTACACCGGCAGCCTGCTTTTCGCGGAGCCGGTCCTCGGCATGCAGGTCCTCGGGGAAACGCTGTACGTCTTTCTCGAAACGCAGGGCGAGCGCATCGCGCTGGACGCGGGCTTCCCGCAGGCCGGCGCCGACATATTCTCCTACGCCGCGGACCGCCCGTACCGGGTGTTCGACGCGGAAACGTACATCGACATCGAGGGCAGGCTGTGCGCCATGGACGGCGCCGTGCTGTTTGAGACCGGCATCAACCCGACCGGCATCCTGACCGCCTACGCAGACGGCTGCCTGCTCTGGGCGTCCGACACGAGAACGGTCTCCCGCTACGACACGGCGGACGAAACGGTTGCGCTGCACCCGGCCGAGGGCGTTTTGGAGGCCCTCACCGCGGACGCGATGCTCGTCCGGCGCGACGGCGTCTTCTGCCGCGTGCCCTACGGCGATTTCACCCCGCCGGCCACGCCGACGCCCACCGCCTCGCCCACACCCGCGCCGACGCCGGACCCGGACCACGTGGAGGTCGTCTTCCGCGACCCGTACCTGCTCGTGCCCGCGGGCACGACGGCCGCGCGGCTGCGCGATTCGCTTGCGCCGGCCGACGTGCAGGTCTACACAAAGAACATGATGGCGGCCGCCGGAAAGCTCAAGACCGACCAGACCGCGATGATCGACGGCGCGCTGTACACCGTCGTGATCCCGGGGGACCTCAACGCCTCCGGCACGGTCAACACCGCCGACCTGCGGCTTTTCCAGCGGTTCCTCGCCGACGACGAGGTGCTTGACGAAGCGGCCCTCTGCGCCGCCGACCTGAACGGCGACGGCACGGCGGACGCGGCCGACCTCGTGCTGCTCTCGGGCCAAATCGCGTAAAGCCTTGACACCGGCCGCCGGCTTGCTGTATAATAACTTCACGCCGGCCGCGGATGGGATCTGCGGCCGGCTGCGCCGAGGTGTAGCGCAGATGGTAGCGCGCTTGGTTTGGGACCAAGATGCCGCAGGTTCGAATCCTGTCACCTCGACCAGTTTGAATGTTCATAACGCAACTGAACATTCCTATGTAAAGGAGTAGTCCGAAAGGGCTGCTCCTTTTCTCGTTTATCCGGCTTTCCCAACCAGATATTCTATTTCTACGCCCTGTCTGCTGTTGAGAACGACATTCCCCGGCAAAACAGGGCTGTGCGGTAAATCCAGTACGCCGACAAACTTGTAATGGATCACAAGGCGCTGCGTCCTGTTTTTTCCTGTCCCCTGAATGTGATAAACATCAATCCGTTCTACCAACTCATGAAGCATAGTAGGCGTTAAGGTTTTCATTTGCATAAACTTCCGAACCG
>NHCFR00700__coassemble_1602_pt1 | contig 15283 bp, 17 predicted proteins | sample NHCFR00700__metabat2_high_PE_066 | metagenome-assembled genome bin NHCFR00700 | reverse complement strand
CAGCTTCCCGCATACGACGGGTGCGTGCGGTCCGGGTCGTACAGCTCGATTTCCGGATGCTGCCGGCCGACCGCATAGAACTTCAGGCCCACGTAAGCGACCGGCGTCTGCAGCAGGCCGCCGAGCTTCCGGTATGCGTCGGCGATGCCGAAGGTCATGCTCTCGTTCGTCCAGCCGTGCTCCGCCAGCGTCTCGCTGCCCGTCTTTCTGCCCCACGTTTCGTAGAGCAGGAATTTCTTTGCGCAGGGCCGGAGCTTTTCCTCTAGCTGCCGGACGCCGCGCTGGAAGCCTTCGAAATCCAGAAGGCTGATCACGCTGTGGTCCTGCAGGATCACCCGATCGAACCGGTGCTCCGCCGTGAGCGCGTCGATCTGTCTGGAATAGTCGTCCTCCGTTTCCGTGTACTCGAACAGCCGGCGACCGCCGCAGGTCACGGAGAAACACGTCGCCTCCGTCCCGTTTTCTCTCGCGATCCGTTCAAAGAGTTTCGGCATATCATTATAATATGTATAGCTGTTGCCGATAAAAAGGATTTTCACAAAACCGCCTCCCTGCCTCCAGTTTACCCGTGTTCCCGGATTTTGTCAATATAAAAAGGACAGGCACAGGCCTGTCCCTTTTGCTTTGGATTACTGATGTTCCGCCAGCGCCTGCTCCAGCGCGATCGCGAGCTGCGCCGGGCAGGAGGTGCTCTTGAAGCCGCACTTGATGTCCTTGCAGCGCTTGATGTACTCGCGCGCGTTCATGCCGGCCGCGAGCGCGGCGACGCCCTGCGTGTTGCCGCTGCAGCCGCCGTCGAAGCGGACCGAACGGATCGTTTCGCCGTCCAGATCGATGTGGATACCTCTCGAGCAAACGCCGCGCGGCGTAAAATCGTACTTCATTGTTTATCTTCCTTTCTATTCTGCAAACAATTTATCAAACTCGGCCTGCGACGTCGTGAACGTGCCGACCGGATTTTTCCGTGTTGTGTAAAAGCCGTGAAAGTCCGTGCCGCCGGTCTCCGCGAGACCGTACCGCGCCGCGATCTCATGCATCGCGGCCTGATCCTCCGGCGTATTGCGCGGGTGGTAAACCTCCACGCCGCAAAGCAGCTTATCCTTCGCAAGCTCCGCCAGGAGCTCCATGTTGTGGTATTCGCTCGGGTGCGCGAGCACCGCGCGGCCGCCGGCCCAGCGGATCGCTTCCATGACCTCGGGCACCGAAGGGTACTGCACGCGGACGTACGCCGCGCCGTTGTTCGAATCGTACAGCCGCCGGAACACCTCGCCGAACATCTCGGGCGCATAACCCGCATCCATCAATGCCTGCAGGACATGCTGCTTGTAGATATTCGTAGAGCCCTCCGCACGGCGCAGAATCATTTCCCGGGAAACGGGATACAGCTGTACGACCTTTTCGACCGACACCAGCATGGCTTCCCGGCGGCTTTTTGTCGTCGCATCGAGGAGCGGCTGCAGCCGCTCCGGGTGCTCCGGCGCATAGCAGAGGATGTGCGCCTTGCCGCCGCGCTTTACATCCGCCGCGGAGATCTCGACGCCCGGAATGATCCGGACGCCCTGCTCCGCGCCGCACTGCAGCGCAGCCGCACAGCCCGCCATCGTGTCGTGGTCGGTGATGGCCAGCGTATCGACGCCGCGAAGCGACGCGAGCGCGACGACCTCCTCCAACGGCGTGGAACCATCCGAATACCGCGTATGACAATGCAAATCTATCGACATCATTTTCCTCCCTGTGCATCACGCCAGCAGCTTTTCCGCCGTAAACCGGGCAAAGCCGCGGTTGAAAAGCAGAAGGTCGATCGCCGCGATCACGGCGGCGGCCGCCAGCAGCATCCACCATTCCAGAATGAAAAGCCCGGTGATCTGCCCGACAAACAGCAGCAGGATCGGAAAGACGATGTAGCCTGAAACCTGCATGGCCTCCGTCGTGGTTTTGGAGCGCCCGGAAACCATCACCATGAAGACGACGCCGAGCACGTTCAGCGCCGGTGAGAGCAGAAAAACGAGGATGAACCAGTTGAGGTTGAAGAAGAACGGCGCGCCGGTCAGGATGTCCCCGACCACGGTGATGACAAAAAACGCGACAAAGGAAATGCCGGTGATCATGCCGGCCAGCAGCGCGCAGCCCGCCACCTTGGCCTGAAACAGCTTGCGGACGCTCAGCGGCGAAAGCAGCAGCGTTTCCATCGTGCCGCGCTCCTTTTCGCCGACAAACGTGCAGGCCGCCGAAACGGTGGCCGACATCAGCGGGATCATGACAAACAGCATGGGACAGACAAAGTTCGTAAACACGTGGAACATCTGCCCGCGCGCGCCGACCTTCTCCATATCCGCGCCGATCAGCGACTGGAACGCGCCGACGTCGAGCTCCCGCAGCGGCGCAAACACCGCGAGCAACAGGAAAAGCAGCGGCATGCCGACCGACATGATGATCGGCAGCATGAGCAGCGAATTGCGCACGAGCTTCTGGCTCCAGATTTCGGTGAAATCCTTCCGGATCAGCGCGCGCTCACCCGGGGAAAAGAATTTATTCAGCAGCTTCTGCATGCGCGTCCGCCTCCTTTTCTTCCGTCTCCTGCACAAACGCAAAATAAACGTCCTCCAGTGTCGGCCGGCGGACATGCGCCTCGTAGACCGGGATGCCCGCGGAAACGAGCGATTCGATGAGCGCCGGCATTTCCGCTTCGGATTCGAGGCTTTTCTCCCACCACGCGCCGTTTTGCTTCAGGCCCTCCGGCGCCGCGTCCTCCGCAAGGCGGAACGCGGCGGTCGGGTGCACGCCGGCTGCGGCAGTCAGCGCATCCATCGTGCCGGCGGCGCGCAGCCGCCCCTGGTCCAGAATCGCAAATGCGTCGCAGATGTCCGCCGCATAGCGCAGCTGGTGCGTGCACAGCAGAACCGTCACGCCCTCTTCCCGCGCCATGTCGTCGATCATGCGATTGACGATCGCAGCCGATTCCGGGTCGAGCCCGCTTGTCGGCTCGTCGAGAAAGAGAACCTGCGGGCTGTGCACCAGCGCGCGGGCCAGCGAGAGCCGCTGCTTCATGCCGGTGGAAAACGTGCCCGCCCTGCGGTCGCGCGCCGCCCACAGGTCGAGCTTTTTCAGCAGATAATCGGACCGCGCGCGGACCTGCGCCTCGGGCAGGCCGTACAGCGCGCCGAAAAAGCGCAGGTTCTCCGCCGCGCTCAGGTGCCGGTAGCACGACGCCGTTTCGGTCAGCACGCCGGAAAGCGCGTGGATCTTTTCGCTCTCCTTCGACGAGGAAAGCCCGAGCACGGTGCTGTCGCCGACCGTCGGCTGGATCAGCCCGGTCAGGAGCTTTACCGTCGTCGTCTTGCCCGACCCGTTCGGGCCGAGATAGCCGGTCACGCTGCCGGTCTCCACCGTGAGGTCGAGACCGCTCAGCGCGACGACCTCTTCATATTTTTTGGTCAGGTTTGCCGCCTGAATCGCATACATAGTCCATCTCCTTTTTCCGTTCAACGGACCTCGGAGGTCCCTTTTTCACGCAGATACGTCGCCTCCAGATCCGCCAGATGCAGCTTGACGGCCAGCGGGTAGCGGTCGAACGCCACGCTGATTGCAAAGCTGCCGCCCTTCGCCGCGTCGTCAAAGCCGCCCATGTGCCAGCGGATCGCCATGGCCTCCGCCGGCTTCAGGCGCATGAACCGCTCGATCAGGTAGACGGATTTCTCCCCGTGTCCGAACGGGAACGCATCCTCCACCATGTAGAACGGCTTTTTCTCCCACTGGCCCGTCTCCTCGTTCTTGACGTTCCGCGTGGAGGTCTTGTAATACTGCGACTTGCAGACGTCGTGCAGCAGGGCGCAGATCGCGTAGCTCTCCTCGCTGTCGCCCTCTGTGAAGTACCGCTCGCGCAGCACCTTGTAGACGTTGACGCTGTGCATCACAAGCCCGCTCGTGCAGGCACAGTGGAACTTCGTGCTCGCCGGCGCCGTGTAGAAATCGGTCGTGTCGAGCCAGGCCAGCAGCTTCTGTGCGCCGTCCCGCGCGATATTGGCCGTGTACAGCGCGATGAATTCATCCCTGTATGGATTGGACATACCATCATCCCCTTTTCACTTCCGGTACAAGGCCGGAAAAGCAGCGCGCCGCCGGTTTTTTTGCAGCCAACCGGCAGCCGTCCGCAGCCTACAAAAGAGAGTATACCACATAATCTGCGCTTTTTCAAACGCTTTCGCAAAGTCTCCGCAGAGCAAAAAACGGGAGCCGCCCAAGAACGAACCGCCCCCATTTGTCAGACAGACGGAATGACAAATGAAGGGCGGTTCGCTTAGACGGTTCCCGTTTCCGAATCAGTGGTTGCCTGCGCAGCCGTGTTTGTCCTCACCGCAGCTGTGGCTGCCGCAGTCATGTCCCTCGCCGTGATGGTGGTGGCTGCATACGGTGTCGGGGTTGAAGATCAGCGTGCCGTTCAGAAGCGACTGGACGGCCGCATCCGCGCTGCCGGAAGCGCCCGGGAACAGCTCGATGCCCGCCTCGGCCAGCGCCGTGCGCGCGCCGCCGCCGATGCCGCCGCAGATCAGCGTATCCGCGCCGTGTGTCTTCAAAAAGCCCGCAAGCGCGCCGTGGCCGCTGCCGACCGCGCTGATGACCTTGCTCGACACGACCGCGTTGTTTTCCACGGTGTAGAACTTGAAGGCCTCGCAATGGCCGAAGTGCTGGAAGATCTGTCCGTTCTGGTAGGTGACTGCAATTTTCATATCTCTGTTTCCTTTCCAATTGATTTGACCGTTTTCGCCCGCGGGCTGCATCGCCTTCGCCGCGTTGCGGCATTTTTCGAATTCCGCCGCCGAACACCCGCCGTGCAGCGGCGTGCAGGGAACGCATTCGGCCGCGCGCGCCATCGCGTAAAGCGCGTCAGCGAGCACCTGAAGCGCGGAACGGTTGACCGTGTAGTGCGTGAAATAGCCGGATTTTTCGCCGAGGATCAGCCCGGCTTCGCGCAGCACCTTCAGATGCTGCGACACCGCCGCTTCCGATATGTCGAGCTGCCGCGACAGCGCGCGGACGCAGCAGTTGCGCCGCAGCAGAAGCCGCAGAATCAGCATGCGGTTTTCGTCCGCCAGCGCCTTGAACGCCGCACTGTTTCCTGCCATTTCCACACCGCCTTTTGATTAAGTCTATACTTAATTATAGCCGTCTTTTTGATTAAGTCAATACTTAAATAAAAAATTTTTTCAAAAAAAGAGCTTCCGCCGGAAGCCCTTTTCTTCTTTATATGGATTTATGCTGTTCGGAATTCATACCGTCCGAAAGCCTTTGCCGATGATTTCGCTCGTGTTCGTGATAAACATGAACGCTTTCGGGTCGACCGTTTTGATGTACTGGCGCAGTCTGACCGCTTCGCTGCGGCGGCAGGCCACGAGGATCACCTTTCTGTTTTCGTGCGAATAGGCGCCGATCGCATCGATCACGGTGGAGCTCCGGTTCATCTCCCGGATGATGTAATCGCAGATTGCATCAGGGCAGGAGGTGACGATCGAAAAGTATTTGCACAGGTTGATGCTCTCGATCACGGAATCCACGACAAACGCCTTGATGATCAGGCCGAGCAGAGAAAACAGGCCGGTGCGGATATCGAAGACGAAGCAGGCGGAGAACGCGATCAGCGCATCGCTGACCAGCAGCGCCTTGCCGATGTCGAGGCTCGTATACTTTTTGAGGATCATGGCGACGATGTCTGTTCCGCCGGTGGAGGCGTTGCAGTTGAACAGGATCGCAGAGCCCACTGCCGGGAGCATCATCGCGAAGCAGAGCTCCAGAAACGGCTGGTCTGTAAACGGCGCCGTCATCGGGTAGATCACTTCAAAAAGCCAGGTCAGGAAGGAATACAGCATGCTGCAGTACGCCGTCATCAGGCCGAAGCCGCGCCCGAAAAACAGGAAGCCGATCAAAAGCAGGATCAGGTTGATCGCCCACATCGAAACCGCCGGCGAAAGGAACGGCACGAGCTTGCCGAGCAGGATGGAAATACCGCTGACGCCGCCGGTGGAGAAGTTGTTCGGAAACTTGAAAAAATAGATGCCGACCGCCGTGAGGACCGTGCCGAGTGTAATCAGAAGAAAATTCTTGATTTCCGCCTGGCCGATCTGCTTTACTGGGTTCTTCATTGCCGTAACGCTCCCGTTTTTCGGGTATGCACCCGTTATATTTTAACCGTTGAGATTCTAGCACAGCGGCCGGCGGAATTCAACAGGAAACGGGAAAATGCATAAGTTTTTTTCGCGCCGTCATCTGATTGCATCCGCGTAACCGCGAAGCTGCATTTCGCACGACTCGACGCACCAGAGCACGTATTCTTCGCTGTGCGCCGCCTGCAGAAACGCTTCGAACGGGATGAACTTGCTGTCGACGGTCTCGCCGGGCTGCAGCGTGATCGGTACGTTTTTGTCCGGCACAGTCACGGCGTAGACGTAATAGATGCACGGCGGGTCCGTGCGGACCTGCCGGTCGATCAGCGTCAGCGCCGCTTCGGAGACCGCGATACCCGTTTCCTCGCGCAATTCGCGCGCCGCGCCCGCAAGGCACGTCTCCCCTTTCAGCACGGAGCCGCCGGTGACCTCCCACTTGCGCCCGAATTTCTTGTGCGGGTCGCGCTGCGTGACGAGCACCTCGCGCTGCTTTGTGAAAACGATGATCTGCACGACCTCGTGATACGCGCCCGCCGGGCGGCGCGGCGTGTCCCACGCGTCGCGGTACAAATCGAAGCCCAGCTTCCGACCTTCGGCATCGACTGCATCCCAGACTTCGCGTTCCTTCATTTTCGTTCCCCCTTGATTGAGACAAAAGAAGGACGGCGTCCACCGTCCTTCTCTACTGTTAAAAACCGATCAGATATGCGCGCGGAGGAAATCCACCGCCTTGCGGATATCGCCTTCCGGATCTTCGCCGACTTCGCGCTCGATCGTCAGGAAGCCCTTGTAGCCGATGTCGTTCAGCGCCTTAAGGTACGCCGGGAAATCGACGTCGCCCTCGCCGAGCGGCAGCTCGATGAACGAGGGGTCCTGCAGCATGTCGGATTCTTCCATGCCGTAGAGGATTTCCGGATCGACATAGTGGAGGCGCTTGCCGTCCTTTGCGTGCGTGTGGACGATATAATCCTTCAGCGTGTAGACCGCCTGCACCGGGTCGTCGCCCGTGACCATGACGAAGTTGGCCGGGTCGAGGTTGACGGAAACGCCCTTCGAATGCAGGCCGTCGAGGAAGCCCTTGAGCGTCGCCGCGACTTCCGGTCCGGTCTCCACCGCAAAATGCGCCTGCATTGAGTCCGCATAGGCGGCCAGCTTGCCGCAGGCGTCCTGCATGATCGCATAGCGCGGGTGCGTCGGGTCGGCCGGCACAACGCCGATGTGCGTCGTGATCACGTCGGTCTCCAGATCCTTCGCGAGATCGACGATGCGCTTCGAGCGCTCGATCAGATCCGGATTCAGCGCCGGGTCGTTGAAGCCGTGGCCGAGGTCGCCGCAGAGCGCGGAAATCACGAGGCCGTGGTCCTTGACGCGCTTCAGAAACTCGCGGCGCGCCTCGGCATTCATGTTCTCCGGCGAAAGCTCGCCCTTCGTCGCATAAACCTGAATGCCCTTTGCGCCGACAGCCGCCGCCTTATCGAGCGCGGTCAGCGTATCGGTGCGGAAGCCGTCCATCAGAACGCCGATGGAAAAAGGATACATAGAAAACAGTCCTTTCCTTGAAATTTGAGATGGTCTGCCGCGGCTTATTCGCCGAGGACGATCTCCCTGTGCTGTGCGGAGGAATCGTAGATCGCCTGCATCATCTGCGCGGTGATGATGACCGTGTCGATGTGCGACGGCAGCTTTTCGCCGGTCTTGATGCAGTTGATGAACGCGTCGATCTCATTCTGGAAATGGTCGCGCATCTTGAACTCCGGCTTATACTCGACGAGCGCGCCGTGCTCCGCGGTGTAAACCGTGAAGTCCTTGCCGTACTGCAGGCGGATGCCGGCCTTGTCGCCGATGAAGTCGATGTACTGCTCCGCGACGCCGATGTTCTGCGCCCACGCGCCATGCAGGGAGATGACCGGGCCGTCCGTGCGGATCATGCCGACGACGGAATCGTCGACGTCGTAAACGCCGTCGTACTTCGGCGGGCCTGCCCACATGTCCTTGTAGGCGTAGCCCTTCATGTCGACGCCGAGCTTGCTGAACACTTCGCCCGTGACGGTTTTGACCTTCGGGTCGCCGCAGCAGTACATGACGATGTCGAGGTAGTGGACGCCCCAGTCGATCAGCGCGCCGCCGCCGGCGATTTCCTTCGTCGTGAAGGCGCCGCCGAGGCCCGGGATCGAGCGGTGTGCGCGGAAGCTCGCGTAGACGTGGTAGACGTCGCCGAGCTTGCCGTCGTCGATGTACTTCTTGATCAGGTTGACGCTGTCGTTGAAGCGGTTGACAACGCCGATGTTAAGCACCTTGCCCGTCTCATGCTGCACCTTCTGCATCTCGAGCGCTTCCTTGTACGTTCTCGCAGCCGGCTTCTCGCACAGGACGTTCTTGCCTGCGCGCAGCGCGTCGATCGTGATCGTCGGGTGCACGTTGTTCGGCGTGCAGACCGAGACCGCTTCCACTTCCGGGTCGGCGAGCACGTCGTGGTAATCGACGACGGCCTTGCCGCAGCCGTACTTTTCCACGGCGGCTTCTGCGCGCTCGGGGATGATGTCGCAGAAATACTTGATTTCCGCTTCCGGGTTGTTCATGTAGGATGGGATGTGCGCTGCATTTGCAATCGTACCGCATCCGATGACGGCAACTTTCATGATGATAACTCCTTTAACTGTTTTCCGTGAGCGAGCCCGACGCCTTGCGGCTCTGCTCCTCCCGTTTTTTATATTCTCGCGGCGCGATGCCCACATACTTTTTGTAGGCACGGCTGAACGCGTGAATAGACTTGAAACCCATCAGCTCGGCGACCTTGGTGACCGAATAGCCCTCGCGGAGATATTCATTCGCCTTTTCAAACCGCCGCTTCGTGTGGTAGGCCTTGAGGCTTTCCCCGGTCAGCGCAGAAAACTTCTGCGCGATGTGGGTGTAGCTGTACCCGAACGCGCTGCTGAGCGCGCTCAGATTTTCCATCGATTCGAGGTTTACGTCGATGTAATTGATCACGTCGTAAACCAGCTTTTCGTCGGCGTTGTTGCTGCCGCTCAGCAGGTAGCTCCTGTAATAGCGCCGGCTGAAAATCCGGTACACGCCGCAGATGATCTCGTGCATGTACGCCTCGATCAGAAGATTTGAAAGGACGTCGTCCGAAATGAATTCGGAGAGGATCTTCATAAACGGCTCCTGCACGCCGCGGCTGTTCGAGACCTTGACCTCGCCGCTCTGGTCGAAAAAGCGCTTGAGCTGAAAGACGTGTTCGCTGCGCACCGGCTCAGAAAAGTCGAAGCCGAGATAAAAATACCGCAGCGGGTCGCTCTCCGAGGAGACGATGTTGTGCATCTCCCCCTTGCGCGTGATGAGCAGATCGCCTTTCTCCATGCCGTACGTGTGCGAATCCACGTGAAACGAACCGCTTCCGGAAAGCACATAAGTGATCTCATAGACCGACTGCTCGTGCTCGAACGTCTGATAGCCCGGCTCGCAGCTGAGGTCGCCGATCTGGTAGAGGATATACGGCCCGTACAGCATGTCCATGCTGGCGTAGGTATTGTCAAAGTGAAATTTTGCGCGGTTCATCGGCATTGCATGTTTCCTCGATATGGATGCACCCTAATTATAGTGAAAGAACACACCCTTGTATTTGATATTTTTATAAAGCGCTGTGATAAAAGGCATCGGGTTTGCGGCTCAATCGTCCTTTCCCCCGCACGCCATGCTCTCAAGCTGCCGGTGGAGCGTGCCGAAGGTCTCGCCGTTGACGACGTTCTCCGCCTCGCCGGTCAGGTTGATCGTGATGCGGTCGATCAGCTGCACCAGCGTGCACAGCTCCTCCTCCGAAAAGCCCTCGAACGCCTTCCGGTCGAGAAGGTCCATCTTTTCCCGGCAGAGCTCGCGCACCTGCGCGCCCTGCTCGGAAAGGTACAGCCGCTTGCAGCGCAGGTTGTCCTCGTCGACCTCCTTCGTCAAATAGCCGGCCTTTTGCAACCGCTTTGTGGAGAGCGCGATAGACGCCGGGCTCACCTGCAGGAAATCCGCCATTTCCACCTGCGTGCAGCCCGGATGCTCCGCAAGATAGTTGAGCACGGGCATCTGCCCCGCATACAGCCCGTCCTTACAGATCTCATTCCTTTGCGCCAGCATGCGCACGAGTTCCAGCTTATGCAGTCTGCCTGTAACCTGATACAGCTCCATACTGCCTTCCCCCTCAATGTCCTTTTGATATTATTATAACGCGGCTGTTATTTTTGTCAACACAAAGCCTGTAAAACGCAATTTACTTTTCACGGCCTTTGTGGTAGACTGAAAGAAAACTGCAGAAGGGGGCTGCGCCTGCCATGAATGAAACCATCCGCCTGCTCAACGCGCGCAAATCCGTGCGCGTTTTTGAGGACCGGGAGATCCCGGCCGAAATCCGGGAAGCCATCCTCAACGCCGCGATGCGTGCGCCGACCGCGGGCAACATGATGCTGTATTCGATACTCGACATCACCGACCAGGCGGTCAAGGACAAGCTGGCCGTCACCTGCGACGACCAGCCGTTCATCGCCTCGGCCAAAATGGTGCTGATTTTCTGCGCGGATTACCACCGCTGGTACCGGAAATTCAAGCTCGCCGGCTGCGACGCGGGCGACGTGCCGCCCCCGCAGCTGAGCGACCTGATCCTCGCGACAAACGACGCGGTGATCGCCGCGCACGCCGCCTGTACGGCCGCGGAGAGCTTCGGCGTCGGCTCGTGCTACATCGGCGACATCATCGAAAACTTCGAGACGCACCGGGCGCTGCTCGGCCTGCCGCCGCAGACCGCGCCGGTCTGCATGCTTGTGTTCGGCTATCCGACCGCACAGCAGCGCGAACGGCCGCAGACCACGCGCTTTCCGAAGCGCTGCGTCGTTTTCGAAAACCGATACCGCGAGCTGACCGAGGAGGAGCTGCTCGGCATGATGCCGAACGACCGCACAAAAGCGCTCTACAACCGGAAATACGTTTCCGCATTCGCAAAGGAAATGGTCCGCTCCACAAAGGAAATTTTCAAAAACTGGAACCGAAAGGATTAAGCTATGCTGCATATCGGATGTCATCTCTCCGCCGCAAAGGGCTACTACGCCATGGGCAAAACCGCGCTCTCGATCGGCGCCGACACATTTCAGTTCTTCACGCGGAACCCCCGCGGCAGCCGCGCAAAGCCGCTCGACCCCGAGGACGCCCGGAAGCTGAACGACCTTGCCGCGGAAAACCGCTTTGCCGTGCTGCTTGCTCACGCGCCGTACACGATCAACCCGTGCTCGGCCAGCGCGGAGACGCGCACCTTTGCGCTGGAAACCATGCGGGACGACCTGCAGCGCCTCGAGGCGACGCCGCACAACCTCTACAATTTTCACCCCGGCAGCCATGTCGGGCAGGGCGTGGAGACCGGCATCGCGCAGATCGCCGACACGCTGAACCAGATTCTGCTGCCGGAGCAGACGACGACCGTGCTGCTCGAAACGATGGCCGGCAAGGGCAGCGAGGTCGGCTCCCGCTTTGAGGAGCTGCGCGAGATTCTGGACCGCGTCGCCCTTTCATCGCACATGGGCGTCTGCCTGGACACCTGCCACGTCTTTGACGCGGGATACGACATCGTGAACGATCTGGACGGCGTGCTCGCGGAATTCGACCGCGTGATCGGGCTGGACCGGCTGCGGGCGATCCACATCAACGACAGCATGTTCGGCCTTTCCAGCCATAAGGACCGCCACGCCAAAATCGGCGAGGGAAAGATCGGGCTGGAGGCCTTTACGCGCATCGTCAACCACCCGGTGCTGCGCAGCCTGCCCTTCTATCTGGAAACGCCGAACGAGCTGCCCGGCTACAAGGCGGAAATCGAACTGCTGCGCAGCGTGTACGCGGAATAATCCGTCTCCATACGCAAAAAGCGGACATTGCCGAGTTTGGCAATGCCCGCTTTTTTGTCTCTGTGCCGATCTGCACGTCTTCCCCGTCCGGCCTGTAGCCGGGAAGGCCCTTTTACGCCTTTTCGGGCGCGCTGCTTCGGACCGTATTCAGGTAATAGTTTCCGTCGTTGACCGTCTGGTTCGCCGTTTCAGCCGCGTCGAGGTCATTGAAGTGCCACCACTCCGAGGCCAGCGGCGTCAGGCCGGCGTCCGTGCAGTAGGTGCGCAGCAGAAGCGCCGCTTCGTTCATCGTGTCCGCAGCCGGTCCAGCCCGCTCGCGCAATCCTTTGTCGTTTTCCGTCGGTCCAGGACGGGCCGCGCTCAACCGCATGCATCGGCCCACAGGCATTCGCCGCAAATTTCTTTCCGAAAGCCCTTGCTTTTTACAGAAAACGGCGTTAAACTCTCCATTAAGATTAGAGTCTCAGGAGGGATCTTATGAAGGACAATCTGATTCCCATCGGCAAGATGGCCGCAATGAACCGGGTCTCCGTCCCCACCCTGCGCCTTTACGACGAAAAGGGCCTGCTCAAGCCCCGGTACGTCGATCCGGAAACGGGATACCGGTATTACGACATCGACCAGAACGCCCGGCTGGATATGATCGCCTACATGAAAGAGCTCGGCATGAGCCTGGCCCAGATCGCGCAGGTGCTGCAAAAGGAGGACATCTCCCTGATCGAGGAGCTGCTTTCGCAGAAAAACGAGCAGATCCACGAGCAGATGCGTCAGCTCAAGGCCCAGCACGACGCGGTGGAGCGGGCGATCCTGTCCATCGAGCGGTACCGCAAGTCCCCGGCGACCGGCACGCTCTCTTTGGAGTATATCGACCGGCGCTTCGCCTGGGGCATCCCCTGCGCGTACAACTTTTATCAGGACGACGTGCACAGCTACGAGCAGAGCCTGCGCGCGCTGCGGCTGAAGCTGGAGGAAAAGGGGTTCCAGCAGATCCACTCCTACAACATCGGCACCTCCATCCTCCGGGAGGACTTCCTCGCGGACCGCTTTACGGCGGACCGGATCTTCATTTTCGCCAGCACGCGGGACCAGGGCGACCTCTCGGCCCTGCAGGTGGTCGAGAGCGGCATGTACGCCTGCATCTATCTCGACAACTACGACGACGAGGTGCGCTGCGCGCGCCTCCTGAGAAGCCATTGCGCGGACATGGGCTACCACGTGGCCGGCGACTATATCTGCGAGGTCATGACGGGCTTCAATGTGTTCGACAACGACCCGCGCAGCATGTTCCTCCGGCTGCAGGTGCCGGTCACTTTTCAGAAATAAAGAGAAATTGCCAAAAATTTCACATTCCCTCTTGACTCTTCCTCCGCATGAGGGTTTAAACTAAAGACAGACGAGGCAGAATAGAAAGAGAGCATCTTTTCTGTTCTGCAACAACACATGCTGTGAAGGAGGAACTGATATGGAAAAAATCAAGGTTGTGCAGTATGGATGCGGCAAAATGGCGAAGTACACCCTGCGCTATCTGTACGAGCACGGCGCCCAGATCGTAGGCGCCATCGACGTGAACCCGCAGGTCGTCGGCATGGATGTGGGCGACTACGCCGGGCTTGGCCTGAAAACAGGCGTCATTATTTCCGACGACGCCGACAGCGTTTTGGATTCGTGCAATGCGGACGTCGCCATCGTCACCCTGTTCAGCTTCATCGGGGACATCTACGACCATGTGGAAAAATGCGTCTCCCGCGGCATCAACGTGATCACGACCTGCGAGGAGGCCATCTATCCGTGGACGACCTCGGCAGCGCAGATCAACCGTCTGGACGCTCTGGCCAGAGAAAACAACTGCACGATCACCGGCTCCGGCATGCAGGATATTTTCTGGATCAACATGGTCGCCATGGTGGCCAGCGGCTGCAACAAAATCGAGAAGATCAAGGGCGCCTACAGCTACAACGTGGAGGACTACGGCCTTGCTCTGGCCAACGCCCACGGCTGCGGCCTGACGCCCGAGGAATTTGAGCAGAAGATCGCCCACCCCGCGGAATTTGAGCCCTCCTACGCGTGGAACGCCAGCGAGGCCATCTGCAGCAAGCTGGGACTGACGATCCGGTCCATCACGCAGAAGCATGTGCCCTGCATCGTGGACCACGACGTATACAGCGCAACGCTGGGCAAGACCATCCCAGCCGGCAACTGCATCGGCATGTCCGCGGTGGTCACCATCGAGACCATGCAGGGCATCACGATCGAAGAGGAGACCATCGGCAAGGTGTACGGCCCGGACGACGGCGACATGTGCGACTGGTGGATCACCGGCGAGCCAAACACGGAGTTCCATGTCGTGAAGCCGGCCACGGTCGAGCACACCTGCGCGACGATCGTCAACCGGATTCCCAGCCTTTTCAACGCGCCTGCCGGTTACGTCACCTGCGACCAGCTCGAGCCTCATAGCTATCTGACCTATCCGATGGAATATTACCTGTAAGCGTTTCTTTATGAAAAGCAGCGCCTTTACCAGCCGGTAAAGGCGCTGCTTTTTTGTGCGGATATGTGTGCTCAAATTATCGCAAAAGTCATTCTCTCAGCGGTCCGTCACGCCACGCTTACACGCGCCCGGCCTTTACGCCCGGAACAGCTCGGCCGCGCGGGTCAGGATCTGCCTGCACTGCAGCGGGATGCGCCCGAGCCCGTCGGGGCCGACATTCAGCAGATAGTTGATGCCGAGGCGGCGCAGCTTTTCCCGGTTCGCCGCGATGGTTTCCGCGCTTTTCCAGTCCTGATCCCACGCGCAGTATCCCCACGAGTGGTTCATTGTGGCCGCCGTTTCGTACAGCCCGTAGGGCGAGGGCTTGAAGCCGTCGATCTCGTTCATCGACACGTTGTCGAGCGAAATGTCGCTCGGCACTTCCGACGGAATCTCGTTGTCGCCGAGCGAGACGTAATCGTACGTGCCGTTGCCGAGTCTGGAATTGATCAGACAATCGGGCTGATACCGCTTCACGGCGTCGTACAGCTTCCGGCTCTGCTCCTCGCGCAGCGTCATGGGCATGTCGAACCAGATCAGGCAAAGCTCGCCGTAGTTCCGGAGGATCTCCTCAACCTGCGGGTAGATCTTGTTCTCAAAGCAGATGTCGAAGTTCTTTTTCTCCTTGTTCGGAAAGTCCCAGCTGTTTTCCCACGTCACGCCCTGGGCTGTGGACGGGTCGGACAAATAACCGCCGCCGTGCTCCTCGTGCCAGTCCAGATCCT
>NHCFR00700__coassemble_1551_pt1 | contig 15933 bp, 14 predicted proteins | sample NHCFR00700__metabat2_high_PE_066 | metagenome-assembled genome bin NHCFR00700 | reverse complement strand
TGCCGCGAGCCGGCAATTCAGACATATCTGTATCATACAGGAACGCGGCGGTTTTTTCAAGCCTTGCGCTTCGCCCCGGCCCGCGCAAAAAGCGCCGCACCCTTTCCCCGGTGCGGCGCTTTTCTGTCCGGCTCAGTCCGGCCTGTGCTTTTCGATGAACGAGACGCGGGCGGGGCGGCGGGTCTGCTCGCTCTTCACGTCGTTCGCGGAAAAGTGCATGTATTCGCCCCCGCCGGCCGGCCGCCATTCGGGCAGGCCGGGGCCGTTCGGGTCGCCGCGGCGGACGAAGTTCACCCAGTAGCGCCCCATCTGCGCCGAAAGCTGGTACTGCGGGCGGCCCTTGCGGACCTCCAGCACATCGCCCTCGACCGTGCTGCCGCCGAGCACGTCGAGCGTGCCGAACACGTAAAACAGCTCGGCCGAATGCGTCGCGCCGACAAACGTGCCGTCCTGCAGCAGGATCGGCTCCGTAAAGTAATACTGGTAGACCGGGCAGGGGTGCACGCGGCTCAGCGCGCACAGCACGTGGCGGATGTTCACAAACGCGAAATCGCGCTGCACGTCGAGCGACGACCGGCGGAAATTCTCCTCGGTGAAATTGTACAGCGCGCAGAACTCGTCGTAGTCCTCGCCGAAATACCGCTTCGCATCGGCCGCAAACGCGGCAAAGGTCTCGCCGTTGACCGGCGCGAACAGCCCCTCGTCGGCGTTCGAGCCGATCAGCACCGGCACCTGGCCGATGCGCCCGGCGAGGAACGCGTCGTACGGGTCCTCGCGCAGGACGACGCCGTCCACGACCGGCCGAAAGCGCAGCGCATCGCCCGGCGCGGGCTTCGTCGCCGCCAGAACGGCTTCGGCGGGCAGCGCGCGCATCTCCTCGACCGACGCGCAGCCCAGCGCGTTCTGAAGCGCAAGGCCGTCCGCCTCCGCTTCCGCTTTCGTCCGCGTGCCGGGGCGCGGGCCGCCGCTCTGCAGGATGGCCGCGCTGTACAGGCCGTTTGTCAGCGGCGAGGCGAGCAGCGCCGCGACACTCATCGCGCCCGCGGACTGCCCGTTGATCGTGATGCGGTTCGGGTCGCCGCCGAACGCGCGGATGTTCTTCTTCACCCAGCGCAGCGCGGCGATCTGGTCGAGCAGGCCGTAATTGCCGCACGCGCCGGCTTCGTCCTCCTCCGTCAGCGCGGGATGCGCGAGAAAGCCCAGCGCGCCGAGGCGGTAGTTGATCGTGACGAGGATCTCGCCCTGCTCGACGAGCGAAACGCCCTGATACAGCGGCTCGTCGCCGAGGCCGCCCTGGAAGCCGCCGCCGTGGATCCAGAAATGCACCGGCAGGTCCTCGCCCGCCGCGTTCGCCGGCGTCCAGATGTTCAGGTACAGGCAGTCCTCGCTCTGCGGGTGGTGCAAAAACGCGTCCATGCCGACGAACCCGCCGTTCTGGATGCACATGTCGCCGAACGCCGTGCAATCGCGCACGCCCGACCAGGCCGGGGCCGGCTGCGGCGCGCGCCAGCGCAGCGCGCCCACCGGCGGCGCCGCGTAGGGGATGCCGCGGAACACCGTGATGCCGTTCTGCTCCACGCCGGAAACCGCGCCGCTCGCCGTCTTTACAATGCCAATCGCCATGATCTTACCTCTCCTAACACGCTTTTCTTTATATTATAAGCCCCGCGGCGCGTCTCCGCCAGAGCAAAAAGCAAAAATCTTAAGAATTTTTGCAACATTTTTGCAAAATACGCGTAATACTTTTTCTGGACATTTCCGCCCCTGTATATTATACTGTACTGGAAGACATATTCTGTAGAAAAAAGTCGTTTTCTGCAAGTCACAATTGAGAGGTTTATAAAAAATGTTGGGTTTACGCTTGCTTTTTCGACGGATTCGCGGCTTCGATTTCGGCCGCATGCTCGTCTATGTGCGCGAGGTCAAAAAGGAAACAAAAATGCCGTGCCTGTTCATCGTGCTCGACATGCTCCTGTGCGTCCTGCTGTACAACGTCGGCTTTTTCGATTACCACATCTTCGGCTTCGTCCATATCCGCCGCCACCGCGACCGGAAGACCTTCTTCACCATGCGCGACAACTGGCGCCTCTGCCGTCTTGTGAACCGGCCGGAGGACGCCGAAGTCTTCCGGGACAAGGTCCTGTTCTGCAGGACGTTCGGCCCATTCCTCGGGCGTGAATATCTGGATCTGCGGCAGACGGACGAAGGGACGCTCGCCGCTTTTCTTCGCCGCCATCCGGTCGTGTTCGTGAAGGCGCCCGGCGGCTTCGGCGGCCTCGAGGTCGAGCGGTTCGACGCGTCGGCCGTGGACCTCGGCGACACGGCGCGCGTGCAGGCGCTCCGTAACGACTGGGTCGGCCGCGGGCTGTACCTTCTGGAGGAGGGGCTTTCCCAGCACGCCGAGATGCGCGCGCTGTACCCCAAGTCGATCAACACGATCCGCATCGTCACGCTCGCGGACGAAGACGGCGAGCCGCACCTGCTGTACGCCTTTCTGCGCACGGGTCGCGGCGGCGCCTTTGTCGACAACACGACGAGCGGCGGGCTCTCGGCCCTGATCTGCTCCGACGGCGTGATCCGCCGCCCCGCGCTCTCCGACAAGACCGGCGAGTATTTCGACGCGCATCCCGACACCGGCTGCAGCTTCATCGGCTTCCGCGTCCCGTGCTACAAAGAGGCCGTCGAGCTCTGCCGGCGCGCCGCGCGCGTGCGGCCGGGCATGCGCTACGTCGGCTGGGACGTCGCCGTGACGCCGGACGGCCCGGTGCTCGTCGAGGGCAACGACCTGCCCGCCTATGACGGCCAGATCTACCACCAGCAGGAGCACCCCGGCCGCGGCCTGAAGCCGGCCGTCCGCGCGATCGTGCCGCAGCTCTGACCGCAGCAGCTCTGCATACAACAAAACGCCCGCCCCCAAAGGAATGCCTTCCTTTCCGGGGCGGGCTTCGCTTTTTCAGGTTTCTGCCCAGGCCGCAAGGCCCGCTTCGATGATCTGCCGTCCGCTCTCAAACGTGGTTTCGCCGTCCTGCGCGTACTTGTCGAAATCGACGCAGAAGCACGAGAACGCCAGCACCTTTCCCGTGCGCATGACGGCGCGGACGTTGCCGAGCACCGTTTCGAGCGCATGCCCGCCCGGCTCCGGGCGGAAGTAGGCCGGGATGTATTCGTTCCGCAGGATGTCGACGTCGACCATCAGATAGATTGCGTCCACCCTGTCGGCCAGCGCCTGCACGCGCGCGGCCCAGCGCGCTGTGTCCGCAAATTCCGCGGGCAAAACGCGGTCGATGCCCGCGCGGGCGAGGTTTTCGTATTCCTCCGCGCCGCTGCAGTGCCCGTCGCCAAGGAGGATCTCCCCGGCTGTCAGCGGGCGCGCCATGCGGCAGAAGTCCCGGCCCCAATCCCGCATCGTCTGCCCGGCGATCGTCGAGAGCGGCACCGCGACGAAGCGCAGGTCGGGCCGCTCCGTCTCCTCCACGATGACGTTGTCGCAGTGGGCGTCCACCCAGACGAGGCCGACCTTCTTTTCCGGCCCGAGCGCCTGCTGCAGGCCGCCGAGCACCGCCGGCGCGAAGGCGCAGTAGCCCGACGACGTCAGGATGCGGTCCCCCGCCGCGGCCGCTCTGCGGCAGGCTTCGGCGAAGTGCAGCGGGATCGCCTCGTGCGGCGCAAGCGCCGGGTACGGCGCGCCGGTGATCTCCTCCACGGTATACGAAACCCCGGCTTTACCGTACGTGCCCTTTTCGCGGTACAGGTCGACCGACCGGCGCGCGCCGGAAAACGGGCGGCGCTCCGAAACCGCGCGCGCATGGTCCTCCCGGCACACATGCCACGCCGCGTACAGATACGGGTACTCGAGCACGGCGAGACGCCGCGCGTTGCTTTCGGTTTTCTCCACGATACATTCCCCTTTCCTGAAGCAAAACGCGTCGGTGCAAAACCCAGCACCGGCGCGCCTTTATTTTCTCCGCTCCGCAAAGAAGCGCCGCAGAAGCGCGCCGCATTCCTCGCCGAGCAGGCCCTTGTACAGCGCAGGCCGGAAGGCCCGCGGCAGGCGGATCACGGAAACGGCCGTGCCGCACGCGCCCATGACCTCGTCCTCCGCGCCGTAGACGATCCGCTCGACGTGCGCGTTGACGGCGGCGCCGGCGCACATCGGGCAGGGCTCGAGCGTGACGTACAGCGTGCAGCCCGAAAGCCGCCAGTCCCCGAGCGATGCGGCCGCCTGCTCCATCGCCTCGAGCTCGGCGTGCCCGAGCACGCTGCGCGACGCCTCGCGGCGGTTGCGCCCGCGGCCGATCACGGCGCCGTCCTTGACGACCACCGCGCCGACGGGGATCTCCCCCGCCGCATACGCCTCTTCCGCAAGCGCGAGCGCCGCTTCCATGAACCGCCGGTCGGGCAGGAATTCCCGTCCGCCCGCCTCAGGCCGCATAGAGCGACACCACGGACATCGCGATGAACACGATGAAATACACGATAAAGCCGGGGTTACAGACGAGCTGCAGCGCCTTGTTCCGGACCGGCAGCCCGCGCTGCATCGGCGTGCGGAACACCGGGCGGCCGGAGGCGTGCAGCACGCACAGGATGGCCAGCGCCGCAATGCCGACGAGGATGACGGCGTAGAACGAGACGACGTTCACCGCGGTCGACGCCTCCGCGCCGAACAGGTAGTTGACGGCGATCGGCAGCACGGCGATCAGGTTGTTCATGAAGTGCACGGCGATGCTGATCCAGATGTTCCGCGTGCGCACGTAGAGGAACGCCATCACGAAGCCGCCGACGAGCACGACCGGCAGGCCCTGGAAGCTGTAGTGCGCCATGCCGAAGAGCAGGCCGGAGAAGAGGATCGCCGTCCAGTCGCCCCAGCGGCGCATGACCGCCGTCGCGACGCCGCGGTACGCGAACTCCTCCGTGACCGGCGCGATCAGCACGACCGAGAGCAGCATCGTGAGCAGCTCCGGCAGCGTGGTCACCGTGAAGCTCTCCGTATTCGCCGCGCCGTTCAGGCCGAGGCTTTCCAGCAGAACGGAGATCAGGTTGGCCGGGATGTTCATGACCATGCAGACGAACACGCCCGCCAGCACGAGCAAAATCCCGTTCAGCGCGCCCGTCTTTTCGACGAGCACCGTGTCGCGCAGGCGGCGCCTGCCGACGGCCAGAAACAGCGCGTAGGGCAAAACGATCGAGAAGTACGACATCATCGACGCGACCAGATAATACGCCGTCGCCGGCAGGCCGCCGACCGTGTTTCCGGTCGGCGCCAGCAGGTTGACGCCGCAGACCATCAGGATGATCGCCGCGACGTTGATGAAGATATACTGCAGCGGCAGGCCCGCAAGCGCGGCGAACGAAAGCCGGGACGCCGCGCGGCGCAGCTCCTTCTGCTCGAGCTTCATCGGATCCGCCCACTGCGGCGGCTGTACGCTGACGTACGGCTGCTGCGGGTAAACGCCGTACGGCGACTGGTATCGGTTCATTGTAAATCCCTTCCTTTCTGCGCGGCGCGCAGGGGCCGCCTTACGCCGACTCCTCCTGCGGCTTTTCCCGTCTGTTCTTCCTGTGCCCGATGCGGATCATCAGCTTTTCAACCCAGCCCTTTTTGTACTTCAGGGAGATGTAGCCGATAACGCTCATCAGCAGCGCGCTCCCCGTGTCGACGATGATGTCCTTCATCGTGTCCCACAGCGCGTCCTGACCGACGAGCTGCGTGCCGTCGTCGAGCGCGAATTTCTGCATATTCGTGCCGAACAGCGCGTCCGCCGAAAACTCGTAGATCTCCCACACCGCGCCGAGCGCCAGCGCGAAGCAGAACGCAAACACGCTGACAAACAGCGGCGACAGGTTCATCGGGATGCGCTGCGTGTTGTTGAGCAGCGCGATCATCGAAAAGCCGAGCGCGCCGAGCATCGCGCCGCTGCACGCGTGCAGGATCGTGTCCCAGTGCGGCACGACGTAGTAGAAGCTGCGCACCTCGCCGAGGAAAATCGCGCAGTAGAGAAAGCCGATGTAAAGGAGGAACATCACGCGCGGGATCTCCACGTCCCAGCGGCGCATCAGGCTGATCGGAACGAGGATCGCCGCAATGCCGAGCAGGCACTGCAGCAGCATGAGTATGTAGTCCTCGCGGCCGTGGCCGACGCCCTCCGCCTCTTCGCCCGATATGATCCGCATGATGAGGAAGCCGATCGGCGCCGCAAAGCTGATCAGAACGGCGATCGTGAAGACTTTGCCCCAGTTTCGTTCCTTTTTCTTTCGTTTCATCTCCCTGTCCCCCTCAGTCTTTCTGCACAGCTTACTGCGCGAGCAGCTCGGCGACCGCATTCGCATAGGCGACCGGGTCCGCAATCGACCGGCCCTCGATCAGCAGCGCCTGGTTATACAGCACTTCGGTGTACTTCTTCAGCTTGTCCTCGTCGTTTTCGAAGCGGCGGAGCGTTTCGAAAACCGGGTGCTCGGCGTTGATCTCGAAAATCTGCTCGGCCTTCACCTTCTGCTCCGCGCCGGGCATCGAGTTGAGCACCTTCTCCATCTCCATCGAGAGCGCGCCGTCCGTCGTGATGCAGACCGGGTGGTTCTTGAGCGACGCGGACAGGCGCACGTCCTTGACCTGGTCGCCGAGGATCGCCTTGATCTTCTCGAGCAGCGTCTTGTTCTCCTCCGCGCGCTTTTCGGCCGCGGCCTTCTCCTCGTCGGTCTGCACGCGCGCGTCCTCGGCGGAGACGTTCTTGAACTCCTTGCCCTCGTACTCGTGGAGCACCATCAGCGCAAACTCGTCGACCTCGTCGGTCAGGTACAGGACTTCAAAGCCGCGGTCGAGCACGGCTTCGGTCTGCGGCAGGTGCGCGATGCGCTCCGCCGTCTCGCCCGAGGCGTAGTAGATGCAGGTCTGGTCCTCCTTCATGTCGTCGACGTACTCCTTCAGCGTGCGCATCTTGCCGGAGGACGTCCTGAACAGGACGAGGTCCTTGAGCTTGTCCTTGTTCACGCCGTAGTTCTCGTACATGCCGAACTTGATGCGCAGGCCGAAGTTCTCGAAGAACTTCTCGTACGTCTCGCGGTCGTGGTCGCACATGGATTTGAGCTCGGAGGCGATCTTCTTCTCGATGCGGCCGGCGATCAGCTTGAGCTGGCGGTCGTGCTGGAGCATCTCGCGCGAGATGTTGAGCGAGAGGTCCTGCGAGTCGACAAGGCCCTTCACAAAGCCGAAGTAATCGGGCAGCAGGTCGGCGCACTTCTCCATGATCAGAACGCCGGAAGCGTAGAGCTGCAGGCCCTTTTCATAGTCGCGGGAGTAGTAGTCCATCGGCGCCTTGGCCGGGATAAACAGCAGCGCGTTGTAGGTCGCGGTGCCCTCGGCCGCCGTGTGGATCACCTTGAGCGGGTCCTGCCAGTCGTAGAACTTCTCCTTGTAGAAGTTGTTGTACTCCTCGGCCGTGACCTCGTTTTTGTTCTTCTTCCACAGCGGCACCATGCTGTTGAGCGTCTCGACCTCAAAATAGTGCTCGTACTCGTTCTCCGCGCCCTCCTTCGGCCGCGTCTTTTCGACCTCCATGCGGATCGGGTAGCGGATGTAGTCGGAGTACTTCTTCACAAGGCCGCGCAGGCGGTATGTATCGAGGAATTCGCTGTACTTTTCGTCCTCGGTGTCGGCCTTGACGTGCAGCGTGATCTCGGTGCCGTGGCCCGCTTTCTCGCAGGCGCGGATCGTGTAGCCGTCCGCACCGTCGGACTCCCACGCGAACGCCTCGTCCGCGCCGTAGGCCTTCGACTCGACGCGCACGTGGTCGCTGACCATGAACGCCGAGTAGAAGCCGACGCCGAACTGGCCGATGATGTCGATGTCCTCGCTCTTCTCGTTTTCCGACTTGAACTTGAGCGAGCCGCTCTTCGCGATGACGCCGAGGTTCTGGTCGAGCTCCTCCTGCGTCATGCCGATGCCGTTGTCGCGGATGCGCAGCACGCGCGCGTCCTTGTCCACCTCGATGCGGATCTCGAAGTCGTCGCGGTTCAGTCCCGTATCGCCGTCGCTCAGCGACTTATAGTACAGCTTGTCGATCGCGTCGCTCGCGTTCGAGATCAGCTCGCGCAGGAAAATCTCCTTGTGCGTATAGATCGAGTTGATCATCAAATCGAGCAGACGCTTCGATTCCGCCTTGAATTGTTTTTTTGCCATTGCCTATTCAACCTCTTCTCACGCGGGCGCGCCCCTTCCGGCGGCCCCCATATTCTGTATGCCTCTTACTATACTATAAATTTGTTAAAAAATCACGAACTTTTTGACTTTCTTCGAAATTCTCCCCGGCGCGGCATATTGCCAACGCTTTTTCCGTCTGTTATACTGAAAGCAGCTTTAAACAGCTTTGGAAATCCACCTTCAGAAACGAAAGGAAGTCCTTGAAATGACCGCAAAGAAATGGGTGCGGGCCGCCGCGGCGCTGCTGCTTTCCGGCATGCTGCTCTGCACAGCGGGCTGCGCCACCTTATCCGCCGTTCTGGACAGATCCAGAACCGAGCCGACGACAACCCCAACGCCCGCGCCGACCGCCGAATCATCCGCTGAACCGACCGCCGAACCACCTGCCGAACCGACCGCGGCGCCGACTGCGGAACCCACGCCGGAGGCCACCGCCGCGCCCTTGACCGAAGCTGCGCTGCTTGCGCAGATCGACGAGGCCACTGCCTTCTTCTGCGACTGGTTCTACGACCGCAGCGCCGTGATCGACCCGGCCTACGGCGACGACGTGCTCTATCCGCCCTACAACGCATCGGGCGCGCCGATGGTTTACCCCACCGCGGTAGACGGCATTGCTTCGCGCGACGCGCTGCTGGCAGCGACCGAACGCTACTTTGACGCCGACACGGCCGAAGCGCTGCTCGACTCCGTATACGCGCAGGACGTAGACGGATTTCTCTGCGTGAGCAAGAGCCTTGGGCTCGGCGGCCCCGGCTATGACGTTACGCTGACCGTAACCGACAGTGGGGACGGCAGCTATACGATCCGCATGGATTCCGTGCTCGCCGGCGACGATCTTCAGTTTGATCCCGTCTCCGTACAATACAGGCCGGCGAACGGGACGGCCATATTCGGCGGAGACTATGATACGATTCAATCGTTTTTCATCACCTGTCTTTACATCAACGAATGCACCGTTGTGTTCGAATGATGTGTTCGAATGCTATACGGGAGACCGGCGCAAAACAGTCGCGCCCGGTCTCCCTGCCGTTTTCATCCGGCAGACGCAAACGCATTCGCCCCCTCGGGAAATCGCCCGTGCGGGATGCAGAAAAAGTCGGCGATGAAGTGCCAGACGCGCACGAGCCCCGTCACGTCGAACTGCCGGTCGAGCCGGAAGGCGTTGACCTGCATGTCCGCGGTGCCGTCCGCGTTGTAGACAAGCTCCAGCGCGGGCGACGTGTCGTTGAAGCTCAGGCGGCGGCCCTCGGCGTCGACGACGAGTATGCCGATCAGAAAGAGCAGCGCGAGCGCAGTGCAGAGAAAGGAAATCAGAAACGGGCGGGTGCGGAAACGGCTGTGCATGGTACAGAACTCCTTTTTTCGTTTTCTGTACCGAGTATGCCCGCGCCGCGGCGCGCCTATTCCGCAAGGTCGTTCAGAACCGCGAGGATCGTCTCGCCGAGCAGCCGCCCCGAATACTGCGCCTCGCTGAGCGTGTTCACCTCCGTGCCGACCTCCACGAGAACCGAGGCGTGCGTGGCGTGCATGTTGTAATTGCGCTGTGAAAAAAACAGCGGCCTGTACAGCCCCGGGAACAGCGCTTCCCCCTTCTGCTGCAGCCGCAGCGCAAAGTGCAGGTTCTCGCGCCAGTCGGGAAAGAGCGGGTCCTCGGAGAGGTCGCAGCCCGTGAGGATCATGATCTGCGCCGCGTCCTTCCCGTTGACCTCGGCGACCGGCTTGTAGCGCGTGCCGTCCTCGTCCTCGCCGAACGCGTCGCGGTGTACGTCCACGGTGATCTGGATCGTCGGGTACGCTTCGAGATTTTTCCGGATCGTCTCCATCGAGCGGTCGTAGCTGCCGGAATAGGCCGGGTAGTCGTGCAGCGTCGTGTCGTGGATCACGCCGAAGCCGCCCGCCTCGATGACCGCCGCGGCCTCGGCCGCCACCGAGAGGATGCTCTCGTCCGGCTCGGTCGAGCGGAAATCGTCGTCCGTGTAATACCAGTCGGTGTCGCTGAGCAAAAAGGATTCGCTCGCGTGCGTCGAGTACAGCAGGACGACCGGCGACCCATCGCGCTTCACGTGCACGTCCGGGTCGATCTGCAGCTCCTCGTACAGGTCCACGCCGGATTCCGACGTATCCTTGACGGAAAAGCCGTCCACGGTCTCGCCGCCGCCCATCCAGGTGGAGGCGACCGGCGCCGTCTCCCGCTCCGGGTCCGGCGTCGGCGCGACCTCGGGCTCCGGCTCCGCCCAGGGGGACAAAATCCCGTCCGCCTCGGTCTCCGGCGTTTCCGCTAAAGCATCGCCGTCGGGCTGCGGCGATGCTTCCGCTTCGGGTGCGACCGTCAGCCCGGCCGCGCGCAGCGCCCACGCCCCGCCGTTTTCGCGGACGGCCGGCAGGAGATTGTCCACCATGCACCACGCGCACAGCGCAACGGCCGCGGCGGCGCAGGCCGTCCACGCCGTTTTCCGTATCCACATCGCTTTGACTGCAATCCGTCTCATATCCGTGCTTCCCCCGCTTTCGTCTTCTTCCATGTGTATGGCGCGCCGGGCCGCGGTATGCCTGCGCGAAAGCCGGGAAGGCCCGCCGCCCCTGTACCGATCTTATAAAAAGTTCACAGATTCGACATCAAACCCCTTTGGCAATCTGCTATAATAAAGGTGTATTATACGCTGCTTTAACGAACGCTGCGCCCCTATGGGGCCCCAATTGAGAAAGGAATGATCCCAGAATGCCCACATCGAAGTACTCGGAAATTACCCCCGAAATCCAGAAGCTCGCTTCCTACTGCGTACAGAACGGTACGATTGATCCCACGCTTTATACAAAGTACGACGTCAAGCGCGGCCTGCGCGACCTGAACGGCAACGGCGTCCTGACCGGCCTGACCGGCATTTCGGAGATCCGGTCCAGCAAGGTCGTGGACGGCAAGAGCGTCCCCGCGGAGGGCCAGCTCTTCTACCGCGGCTACAACATCGAAGACCTCGTGCGCAGCATGCCGGCCGACCACAGCTTCGGCTTTGAGATGACGGCCTACCTGCTGCTGTTCGGCGAGCTGCCGACGAAGGAGCAGCTCAAGCTGTTCATCGACCAGCTCTCCTTCTACCGCACGCTGCCGACCGGCTTTGTGCGCGACATCATCATGAAGGCGCCGAGCAACGACATGATGAACACGCTCGCGCGGAGCGTGCTGACGATGTACTCGTACGACGAGACGCCGGACGACGTTTCGATTCCGAACGTGCTGCGCCAGTGCATCCAGCTCATCGCGATCTTCCCGCTGCTCTCGGTGTACGGCTACCAGGCTTACCGCCACTACAACGACGGCCGCAGCCTCTACATCCACCAGCCGAAGCCCGAGCTGACGACCGCCGAAAACATCCTGCGCATCCTGCGCTCGGACAAAAAGTTCACCCCGCTCGAGGCCAAGGTGCTCGACATCGCCCTGATGCTGCACGCGGAGCACGGCGGCGGCAACAACTCGACCTTCACGACGCACGTCGTCACCTCCTCCGGCACCGACACCTATTCCGCGATCGCGGCGGCGCTCGGCTCGCTCAAGGGCCCGAAGCACGGCGGCGCGAACATCAAGGTCGTGCGCATGTTCGAGGACATGAAGCAGGTCGTCAAGGACTGGACGGACGAGGACGAGATCCGCGATTACCTCACCCGCCTGCTCGACAAGGAGGCCTTCGACAAGGCCGGCCTCATCTACGGCATGGGCCACGCGGTTTACTCGATCTCCGACCCGCGCGCCAAGATCATGGAGAGCTTCGCGGCGGGCCTTTCCTCCGAAAAGGGCCGCGAGGACGAATACAGCCTTTACATGCGCGTGGCACGCCTCGCGCCGGAGGTCATCGGCGAGAAGCGCCGCATCTACAAGGGCGTTTCCGCAAACGTCGACTTCTACAGCGGCTTTATTTACAGCATGCTCGACCTTCCGATCGAGCTCTACACGCCGATCTTCGCCTGCGCGCGCATCGCGGGCTGGAGCGCGCACCGCATCGAGGAGCTGATCAACGCGGGCAAGATCATCCGCCCGGCGTACAAGGCGATTCAGCCGGAGCGCGAATTCCCGAAAAACATCTGAATCTTTCTAAAAAGAGCAAACCGGCAGGCTTTCGGCCCGCCGGTTTTTTCGTCATCCGGCACCCTTTCGGGCCTGTCCGCATATTCTGTCTTGTGGAGGCCTCCACAAGAGCTCAATGTGAACGGAATGAAAGGGGATTTTTCCGTATGAAGATTTATCGACCGAGCGACGACTGGGACGCCTGCCCCAGCGCGCCCCGCGGCTGCGGCTGCTGCAACGTCTGCGGCTGCACGCCGTGCTGCTGCGTACAGGGCCCCACCGGGCCGCGCGGCGCGACCGGTCCGACCGGACCGCAGGGCGTGCAGGGCATTCAGGGCGTTGAGGGCCCGGCCGGCGCAGCAGGCCCCACGGGCGCGACAGGCCCTGCGGGTACGACGGGCGCGACAGGGGCAACTGCTCCGGTCATATATGCACAACCACACGTATGGCCCGCGCGCAGGCCTTACCAGAATAAATCGGCGCCCATCCGCTGCCGAACGGCCCCGCCCCAGTCGATCGCCGTCCGATTTGCGGCCGGCGCCGCTCCTTTTTTCGCAGAGCCTGCCGCCAGAGATAAACGCTTTTGAGGAGCGATCTGCCTCTTTCCGGAATATACTGTGATACACCACAAAAAGAAAGTTGGAAAACCATGTCAAATTTCAACCATAACCAGCATTATTTTCAATGCCCCTTGTGCTGCTGCAGGTGTATTGCCGGCGTTGCGGGCCCGACCGGACCGCAGGGGCCCACGGGGCCGACGGGCCCGCAGGGCTTACAGGGCATTCCCGGGCCGCAGGGACCCACCGGTCCCACCGGGGCGCAGGGGCCCACCGGTTCCACCGGACCGCAGGGGCCCATGGGGCCGACGGGCCCGCAGGGCTTACAGGGCGTTCCCGGGCCGCAGGGCCCCACCGGTTCCACCGGAGCACAGGGGCCCACGGGGCCGACAGGCCCGCAGGGCCTGCAGGGCGTTTCCGGGCCGCAGGGCCCCACCGGCCCCACCGGGGCGCAGGGATCCACGGGGCCGACGGGCCCGCAGGGCTTACAGGGCGTTCCCGGGCCGCAGGGGCCCACCGGCCCCACCGGGGCGCAGGGCGCGGTACCGGATGATTCCTTTGCTTCTTTTGCGAATTATCAGATGCAGCTTACACCGAACAGCCTTATTGTTCTGTTTCCCGATATAACAGATTCTACCGGAAACATCGCCGCTGTCGATTCGACGCATATCCGACTGGAGCCGGGATATTATCTGATCAGCTACGAAGTCTCGGTGCTGTTCAATTCGGCCAATTACATGCAGGTAACGCCGTCCTACAACGGCGCCCCGCATCTGGAAACGGGTATTTATTTCGCAACGCGCACCAACGGGTCCAGCGCCTGCGGGTCTTCCTTCCTGATCCTTTATGCGCCCTCTTCAACGGAATTTTCCCTCACCTATTCCGGCTCCGCCGAAGGCCGGGACGGCCAGGTTACGCTTACCATTTTAAAGCTGCGCCGAAATTGAAGAAAACGCCGGCAAAGGGCAGGCGCCTGAAAGCGTCGGCGCGCGCCGGCCGGCTTTCCGCGCGGGCTCATCCCCGCGAAACGCAGAACGCACCTGCTCCCTGCCCCTTCTTCATATGGTACAGGCCTGATCGCATACCCTGTAGCAAGGCTGTATCAGGAGGGAAAGAAATATGATTGGCAAAGCGCAGCTTGAACAGATGAAAAGCGTTGCTATTACACAGGTCGACCGCAGCGCATTGGTCGATATTCGCAATATCCACATAGACGGTTCCGCCCCGGCCGCAGAGAAAATGCAAAGCTGCTTGGCGCAGATCGGCAATCCATACTGCTTTCTTTTCGGCGATACGCCTGTAAGAATACGGTTTGTCGCAGAGGACAGGACGCTGAAGCAGGCCCTGTACAACTACTTTGCAGGTCTGAAATAGCCTCGATGCCCCGCATACGCAAAGACGAAACGGCATGCCGCCCTGCCGAGCCGTTTTGGAGAATCGGGCTGTATATTCGGCTGTCCAGAGAGGACGGCAGCGAGGACGGAAGCGAAAGCATTCTTAACCAGGAGAAGATACTCCGCGATTTTGTAGAAAGCTATTTTGCGCCGGGCACCTACGCGATTGCAGGCGTGTTCGCCGACGACGGATCGACGGGCACCGACACGGCGCGGCCGGGCTTCCGACGGCTTGAGGGCTGCATGGCCCGCAAAGAAGTAAACTGCATGATCATCAAATCCCTCGCGCGCGGTTTCCGCAACCTTGCCGACCAGCAAAAGTTTCTGGAGGAATTCATCCCGCTTCACGGCGCAAGGTTTATCTGCACAGGCGCGCCGTTTATCGACACTTACGCAAACCCTCGCTCTGCAAGCGGGCTTGAAGTACCCATCCGGGGAATGTTCAACGAGCAGTTCGCCGCGGCCACTTCCGAAGAGATCCGCAAAACATTCCGGATGAAGCGGGAGCGCGGCGAGTTCATCGGCGCGTTTGCTCCTTACGGCTACAGGAAAGACCCAAACGACAAAAACCGCCTGCTCGTAGACGAAGAAGCGGCGGAGGTTGTCAAAAGTATTTTTCACTGGTTTGTAAACGAGGGGTACAGCAAAACCGGGATCGCACAACGGCTCAGCCGAATGGGCGAGCCGACCCCCGAAGCCTATAAGAGGAAAAAAGGCTTTAAGTACAGCAACCCCAATTCCGGCAAAAGCGACGGCCTCTGGTCGGCCGGCACGGTTGCAAGGATATTGCAGAATGAGGTTTATACGGGCGCAATGGTGCAGGGCCGCAATCGCGTGATAAGCTACAAGGTGCACAGGCAGATCAGCGTCCCCGAAGCGGAGTGGTTTGTCGTCCGGGGCACGCATGAGGCGATCATCGACCGGGAAACCTTCGGGAAGGCGCAGGCCCTGCACAGGCGCGATACAAGGGCGGCCCCCGGCAGCCAGGCAGTCTATCCGCTGTCCGGCTTTGTCCGCTGCGCGGATTGCAAAAAGGCCATGCGGCGCAAGACCGCGCGCAATATTGCCTACTACGCTTGCCGCAGCTACACCGATAAAAAGATTTGCAGCAAGCATTCTATCCGGCAGGATAAGTTGGAAAGCGCGGTGTTGGCGGCGTTGCAGATGCAGATTTCGCTTGCAGACAGGCTTACGGAGGAAATCGAACGGATCCGCAGCGCGCCTGTTATCAACCGGGAATGCAAGCGGTTGTCCCACGCTCTGGAGCAGGCTGAAAAGCATCTGAAGCAGTGCAGCGACGCTGCCGACAGCCTGTACCCGGATTGGAAAAGCGGCGAGATCACCAAAGCGGAATACCGGCGCTTGAAGGGCAAGCTTGCAGAACAGATGCAGCAGCTTGAAGCGAACATCGCCTATCTGAAAGAGGCGCTGCAGGCAGCGGCCGGCGGCAGCGGAAGCGGCGACCCGTATCTCACTGCCTTTTTGAAGCACAAAAACATTCAAACGCTGAACCGCGGGATTGTGGCTGAACTCGTGAAAATGATCTGGGTGCATGAAAACGGGGAGATCACGATTGATCTCAACTTTGCCGACGAATACCGGCGAATTGAGGATTGCCCCGAAAACAGCGGCGACGTCATCCGCGGGGACTGAGCGCCCGGCAGTCCGCTCAACGCAAAGCCGTATCCCGTGTTGTGCATAAACACACGGCTCTACAGGTGCAACGGGTCC
>NHCFR00700__coassemble_1518_pt1 | contig 16401 bp, 21 predicted proteins | sample NHCFR00700__metabat2_high_PE_066 | metagenome-assembled genome bin NHCFR00700 | reverse complement strand
AAGCGAATACAAAAACAGGGTACCCTGTTTTGACGGACAGGCAACCGGAATACGCCGGGCCACAGCCGCTCATACTGCATCGGAATACACTGCCTCACGAAGGAAGTGACACAGCGCATCTCACAAAAAACGCAGCATTCCGTTTGGTTTATGTTGTAATTTTACCACCGGGTTTTGTGAATGTCAACAACAAAAATTGCCCTGATGTTGATTTTTGCGCAAAATCAACACATACCGCAATTTAAATCGTTAAAGTGAAAGTATGGCCTTTCCAATACAAGTTTTTCCCGGCTTCGGCAGGCGGATTTCCATTTTCATACAGGCATTTTGCAGCCCTTCCCTCGCACGCTTCATATTTCCAGCGGACAAATCGGCCGCGGTGCCAGTTTTTCCCGGCGTTTTTGTCCGGATTTGCAGGAATGTGGAACCGGTTCCCCATTTTATGCATCGCGCACCGTATGAATTTTGCATCAAATTCAAAACAATACAACTCCGCTTTATTTTTAGAACAGACAAATATTTTTAATAAAGGGTTAAATTTATAAGAAGACAAAACGCACAAAAAATAATGTTTACAATTTTGTAACCTGTCGTTAATTGAACCGAAACAAGCCTTTTCCGTTGTGCATTCTAGCTAAGTGTAATCACGTCACCCCGCCCTTTTCCGTGATTCGATCACCCTCCATTTGGGAATAAGCGCCAAAAAGCATCCGGCATGTTTAAAGCCGCCGACATTTTTCAATGTAAATTCCGGGTTAAAAGGCATACAGGCTGCCGAAACGCCTTGAAAATTGTACTAAAAGCGCCTATACTGGAGAAAAACAGGCAAAGGAGTGAGACGATCGATGAATCGAACCGCATTTGACAGCCAGGCCCGCGCATTCCGCACGCTGAACATTCGCGCCGTGCAGGACGGCCGGCCCGTATTCCGCGCGGATTACGACGAGGAGATCCGCCGGAACCAGTATTCCGTCACGAAGAGCTTTACGAGCGCCGCAGTCGGCATCGCCGCCGGCGAGGGGCTGCTCCGGCTCGACGAGCGGCTCGTCGACGCTTTCCCGGCAGAGCTTCCGGCGCACGTGTGCGAAAATCTGGAGCGCGCCACGGTCCGCGACCTGCTGACCATGTGTCTCGGGCAGGACAAGGGGTTCCTGATGGGCGGCCAGCGCCCCTTTTTAAAGGAAAGGGACTGGGTGCGCAGCTGCCTCGCCCAGCCGTTCCCGTACGCGCCGGGCGAGAAGTTCCGGTACAACAACGCCGGTCCGTACCTCGCCGGCGTGCTTGTCCAGCGCCGCGCGGGCTGCACGCTCGACAAATACCTGACGCCGCGCCTGTTCGAGCCGCTCGGCATCGTCGCGCCGACCTGGGAGACCGACCCGCTCGGCTATTCCTTCGGCGCGGGCGGGCTGTTCCTCTGCGTTTCGGAGCTGCTGCGCTTCGGCGAGCTGCTGCTGGCCGGCGGCAAGTGGAACGGCCGCCAGCTTATCCCGGCCGATTACGTGGCCGCAGCCACCGCAAAGCAGGTGGAAAACGGTGCGGACGGGTACGGCTATCTGTTCTGGCGCGGCGCGCAGAATTCCTTCCGCGCCGACGGCAAATACGGCCAGTTCGCCATCGTGCTGCCCGACGACAACGCCGTGATCGCCGTGAACGCGGAGTGCCGCGAGCAGGGGCGGCTGCTCGATTTCCTGCTCGAGAACAAGGCAGAGATGCTCCCGGCTTCTGAGCCCGCCGCGCGTGAAGCGGATCCAGCCTTTATGTAAAGCGCGCTTCCTTCACAGGTACATGGCGGCCGCGCCCCCGAAAGCCTCGGGGGCGCGATTTTTTTGCGCCGGGCAGCGTCTTGTCCGCTTGACGTTTGCACCGCCGCGTTATACAATAATAGTATAAAGCGGGAGGCGCTCAGGTACAAAGCTGGACGCCGTCCGAATCCTCCCGGCGCAGCGCGATCACCGCGCCGCGGATCAGGTAGGCCGCCGGGTCGCCGAGCGGGCTGACGCCCACGCATTCCACGCGGGTACCGGAAATCAGCCCGATGTCCTGCAATCGGCGGCGCATCGCGCCCTGCGTCTCAATGGCGCGGACGACGGCGCTCTGGCCGCACTGCAGGGAGGAAAGCGCCCGCTGCTTTTCCGCTTGCTCCATAAAACATGTCCCCCTTTGCTCTGCTTTCCCAGTCTATGCGGGCGCGCTGTTTTTGGTGCATGCGGCCCTCCCGCAATATCCGATGAAGAAAGGTTTGATTCCAATGGCAATGAAAGTCGGCATTCAGCTCTATTCCGTGCGCGACGAAATGAAGAAGGACCCGGTCAACGCGATCCGCCAGGTCGCCGAAATCGGCTACAAGAACCTGGAATTCGCCAGCTCCTGCGCAGATACCGACCCGGGCGTCGGCTTCGGCGTCGATGCGGACACGATGGTCAAGCTGCTCGACGAGACCGGCGCGAAGATGGTCAGCGGCCACATCCGCCCGATCGACGAGAACACGATCGACGCGATCATCGCATACCACACCAAGATCGGCACAAAGTACCTCGGCCAGTCCGCCGATTTCTACACGGGCTACGATCACCTGATGGAGCGCTGCGCCTATTACAACTGGGTGGGCGAAAAGCTCGCGGCGCACGGCATGCAGTTCCTCATCCACAACCACTACCACGAGTTCCAGAAGCTGAACGGCAAGGAGATCCTGTACCACATCATGGACAACACGGACCCGAGATACGTCAGCTTTGAGCTGGACACCTTCTGGGCCATGCGCGGCGGCGCCGACCCGGTCGAGGTCATGAAGCGCCTCGGCGCGCGGCTGAAGCTCGTCCACCAGAAGGACTTCTCGAAGACCTCGACCTCTCCGGTCAACCTCTGGACGGTCAAGGATCCGGAAACGCTCATCACCCGCGAGACGTTCGGCGAGGGCATGGACCCGAAGGACTTCTGCGAAATCGGCACCGGCATCATGGACATCCAGACGATCATCGACACCGCGAACGCGCTCGGCGCCGAGTACATCGTCCTCGAGCAGGACCACACGCAGCTCACGCAGATGGAGAGCGTGCGCATCAGCATGGACAGCTTCAAGAAATTCTCCGGTCTCGACTGGTAACGCCCATCGCATTTTCCGCAAAAGCGCCCGCCGCGCGGTGCTTTCGGCTGCGGGCGTCATATCCCAGACAAAAAGCCACAGGCCTTTACAGGTCTGCGGCTTTTCTCTTTTTCTGTCTTTATGCGTCGAACCCCGGTCCGTCTTCCCCGCCGGGCAGCGCGCGCAGCACGTCCTCGAGCCCGTAGCGGCGGCAGACGTCCGTAAGCCCCGAAAGGATCTCGTCCCGCGGGAAATTCCGCGCTTCAAGCTCCGCATCCGGCAGCGCATTCAGCGCGCTGTAGAAGCAGAGCGCCGCCGCCAGCCCGTCCCGGTCGTTCGGGTCGAGTCGCTCATAGAGCAGATCCTCCGCCGCGCACAGCTCGCCCGCGCGGACCATGGCCAGCAGCGTTTCCGTGAGCTCCGCGCCCGGCGCACCGCTTTTTTGCTGCAAAACAACCTCCGCCCGGCGCGCCGGTGTTTTCCGGAACACCACGCGCGCCAGCGTCTCCGCGATGATCTCAATCTGGCGCATCAGCCAGTCCTGATGGTACATGCGCTCGCCTCCCCTGCATTCTGCTTCCAGTATAGCAGGATGCGGCGCAGGCGTCAATTCTCCCCGTACTGTTCGTCGAGGTCGTTTTCCAGCGCAATGCGCAGCAGCCGGTTGTACTTCGCCGTGCGGTCGCTGCGGCACGGCGCGCCCGACTTGATGAAGCCCGCATTCACCGCCACGGCGATGTCGGCGATCGTCGTGTCCTCGGTCTCGCCCGAGCGGTGGGAGAGGATCGTCTTCATGCCGTTGTCCCGCGCGAGCCCGATGGCCGTCAGCGTCTCCGTCAGCGTGCCGATCTGGTTCGGCTTGACGAGCAGCGCGTTCGCGGCGCGGCGCTCGATGCCCTCGCGGATGCGCGCGGGGTTCGTCACGAACAGGTCGTCGCCGACGAGCATCGTCCGGTTCCCGATGCGCTCGGTCAGCGTCGTCCACGCCGGGAAATCCTCCTCGCCGAGCGGGTCCTCGACCGAGCGGATCGGGTATTTCTCGCAGAGCTTCTCCCAGTAGCCGATCATCTGCGCCGAAGAATAGCGCGTGCCGCGCTTCGGCAGCCGGTAGCCGTCCACCTCCGCCCACTCGCTCGAAGCCGCGTCCAGCGCGATCCTGACCGTATCGGTCGTGTAGCCGGCGGCCTCGATCGCTTCGAGGATCACCTCGATCGCGGCCTCGTCGCTGGCCAGGTCCGGCGCAAAGCCGCCCTCATCGCCGACTGCGACCGAAAGCGACCGGCTCTTGAGGATCCGCCCGAGTGCGTGGTAGACCTCCGCCCCCATGCGCAGCGCATCGGAAAAGCGCTTTGCGCCGACCGGCATGATCATGAATTCCTGAATGTCGATGTTGTTCGACGCGTGCGCGCCGCCGTTCAGGATGTTCATCATCGGCACGGGCATGCGCCGGGCGTTCGCGCCGCCGAGGAAGCGGAACAGCGGCTGCCGGTAATGCGCGGCCAGCGCCTTCGCCGCGGCGAGCGAAACCGCGAGCATCGCGTTGGCGCCGAGCTTTTCCTTGTTCTTCGTGTTGTCCAGCTCGATCAGGATGCGGTCCACCTCCTGCACCGTCACCTTCGGGATATGCTCGAGCACCGGCGCGATCGTCTCGGCGACGCCCGCAACGGCCTTCTGCACGCCCTTGCCGCCGTACCGCTTTTTGTCGCCGTCCCGCTTTTCGTGCGCCTCGAACTTGCCGGTTGAAGCGCCCGACGGCGCGTTCGCCACGCCGATGGAGCCGTCGCTGAGCACAACGGTCGCGCCCACCGTCGGCGTGCCGCGGGAATCGAGCACCTCCGCCGCAAAAACCTTCTGGATTTTCATAAAGCCACACACCTTCCTGCGTTTTTAAAATTAGTCTGCGCATTCCGGCGCGGGTTTATTCCGAATAAAAAGGGAGGGCCGCCTGCTGCTCTGCCGCAGCGGCGGCCCTCCCTGCCATTATTGTAAATTTGGAGGAAAGTATTACACGAAATTCAGCGGGTCCACGCGGCTGCCGTTCTGGTACACCTCAAAGTGCAGGTGGTTGCCGGTCGAGTTGCCGGTGGAGCCTGCATAGCCGATGACCTGTCCCTTCTGCACGTACTCGCCGGCCGAAACCGCGAGCGAGCTGCAGTGCGCGTAACGCGTGGAATATGTACCGTTGTGCCAGATCAGCACGTTGTTGCCCCAGGACCAGTGATACTCGGCCGAGATAACCTGACCGGACTCCGCCGCATAGATCGGCGTGCCGTACGGGATGCCGACGTCAAGGCCCATATGGCCGTTGTTGCCGTAGTACTGGGTGATGCTGCCGTAGCCGTAACCGGCCAGCGGCCAGCTGAACGAGAGGTTGCCCGTGTTCAGGACGCTGCTGTCGTTGCTGGAGCCGGAGCTTCCCGAGCTGCCGGAGCTCGACGAGCCGGCGTCGGACGAGCCGCCGCCCTGGTTCTGCTGATTTTCAAGCGCCTGCTGGCGTTCTGCTTCCTCGCGGGCCGCCTGCTCGCTGCGCTGCGCGATCAGCGAATCGAGCTGAGCGAGGTAATCCTGGCTCTCAGCCTCGTTTTCCGCAATCAGGTTCTCGGCCTCCGCGCTCTGCAGCTGCAGCTCCTCAATCAGGCGCTGGTTTTCTTCCTCCAGCACCTGCAGCTCCGACTGCTTGCTCTCGAGGTCCTTCTTCTGCTCGGCAAGCTCTTCCTTCTGGACGGAGAGCTCGTCGCGCTGCTCCTGCGTCTGGAGCATGTACGCCTTGATCTCCTCCATCAGCTGCTTGTCGTGCCGGGTAACGCCCTGAATCGCCTCCGAGCGAACCGAGAAATCATAGAGGCTCGTGGAATCCAGCAGGATCTCAAGCGTCGTCAGCTCGCCGCCCGAGGTGTAAAGCGCGTTGAGCCGCACCTTGAGCTGCTCGAACGTATCGGCATATTCGGCGTCGGCCTTCTCGATCTCATCCTCCAGCGTACTGATGCTGCTGTTCAGCTCATCGATGCGCTCGCGGGCCAGATCGATGCTCTCCTGATAATTCTCAATCTGCGCGACCAGCGTCTCCTGATACGCCTGCGCGTCCGCCGTTTCGGAACGCAGGGACTCGAGCTGTGCGTTCAGCTCCTCAGCTTCCGCTTCGTTCTGCGCCTGCTTTTCCTTGATTTCACTGATCTGCGCATCGTACTCGGCCGTGGTCGTGGCGAAAACATTCGTCGAAACCAGAAGCGCCATCGCCAGCACGCCGGAGGCGATGCGTAAATTTCTTTTCTTCATAAGGCAAAACTCCAATTACCGCACCGCACAAAGCTACGGTACTTTTTTGTTCTGCAATATAATATATTACAAACCAGTAACTTTTTCAAGTCTTTTTGAAATAAATTTGTAATTTTCCTTTCAAAATTTAAAGCTCACCGTCTTATTCCACAATTTTTAACATCCTATTCAATCAACATTTGTGAATATCATCCAGCTCGCCGATGCAGGTTACCGACGACGCATCCGCAAAGCCCGGCGCCTCGCGGAAGTCGAAGCCGCACGCCAGGCGTTCGGGGAACAGCTCCTGCAAGGGGAAAAGCACGAACGCGCGCGCGGAAATCCCCGGGTGCGGCACGGTCAGCTCCGGCTCCGTGCAGGACGCGCCCTCGTAAAGCAGCAGGTCCAGGTCGATGACGCGCGCGCCGTGGTACGTCCGGCGCACGCGGCCGAGCGCCGCTTCCACGCCGAGGCAGGCGCCGAGCAGCGCGTGCGGCGACAGCGTCGTTTCCAGCAGGACGCAGATATTCCAGTAATCCTGCTGCACATCGGGCACGTCGAACGGCGCGGTCTGCCAGACGGAGGATACCTGCCGCACCGCCGTGCCGGGCAGCCGCCCGAGCGCTTCCAGCGCCGCCCGGAGATTCCCGCCGCGGTCGCCGAGATTCGTGCCGAGGCCGAGCACCGCGCGGCTCATGCGCGGCACCTCGTCATCTCGACCGAAACGTAGTCGAACACCGCGTTCATCGGCGCCTCCGGCTTTTTCAGCTCGACCGTGACCGCCGCCACCTGCGGGAACCCGTCGAGCACGGCGTCGCACACGACCTGCGCCGCGCGCTCGATCAGGTCGTATTTCTGCGCCGTGAACGCCGCCGTCACGGCCTTGCGCACCGCGGCGTAGTTGACCGTGTCCCGCAGGTCGTCGCTCTGCGCCGCGCGGGAGAGGTCCGCCGTCATCGCGAGGTCGAGCACAAAGCGCTGCCCGTTTTCCTTCTCTTCCGGATTCACGCCGTGGTAGGCGAAAATCTCCAAGCCCTTGATCCGTATCGTTTCCATATGCTTCCTTTCCGCAGGCCGCCGAAAGAGCCCGCTCATCGCCTGTATTTGCGCACCGCGTCCGCCATGCGCGCCGCCTGCACGGCCGCCAGCGTGTCGTGCGCGCGGACCATGTCCGCCCCGAACAGCGCCGCCGCCGTGTGCGCCGCGACCGTGCCGGCCACGCGCTCCGCCGCCGGCCCTTCGCCGCACACCGCGGCGATCACACGCTTGCGCGAGGCCGCCATCAGGAGCGCCGTTCCCGGCACGCGCAGCGCGTCCGGGTTCGCGATCAGCTCCAGATTTTCCGCGTGCGTCTTGCCGAAGCCGACGCCCGGGTCGAAGCAGAGCCTGCGCCGCTCCACGCCGTACTGCGCGGCCTGCGCCGCCTTGCGCTCGAAAAACGCGCGCACCGTTTCCAGAATGTCGCGCGCGCCGCCCGAGAGGTCGTCCGGGTCGCCGGGGTGCATGACGATGCAGCCGCAGTCCGTGCCCTGCACGGCGCGCCACATCTCCGCGGAAAAGCCGGTCACATCGTTGATGATGTGCGCGCCGGCCTTCAGCGCCTTTTCGGCGACCGCGGGGTAAAACGTGTCGATCGAAACGGCAAGCTGCGTTTCTGCCGAAACCGCGCGCACAACCGCTTCTATGCGCGCCCATTCCGCTTCCGCGGAAATCCGCGTGCTGCCGCCCGGGCGCATCGACTGCCCGCCGACGTCGACGATGTCGACGCCCTGCGCCTCCATCTCTTTCGCGCGGCGCACCGCCGCTTCGGGGTCGAAATAGAGGCCGCCGTCCGAAAACGAGTCGGGCGTCACGTTCAGGATGCCCATCACATACGTCCTGTTCAGCGGGAAATGCCTGCCCGCCGCAAAAAACTCTTCCATCCTTCCTCCTTTGCTCACTTTGAAAGCAGCAGCATGACCTCGTTGCGCGTTTTGGCGTCCGTGCGCATGCAGCCGCGCAGCGCGGAGGTCTTGGTCAGCGCGCCGGCCGCGCGGGCGCCGCGCATCGTCATGCACAGGTGCTCCGCTTCAATGAACACGGCCACGCCGCGCGGGTCGAGGTTTTCCTCGATGAAATCGGCGATCTGCGCGGTCAGGCGCTCCTGCACCTGCGGCCGGCGCGCAAAGCATTCCACAATGCGGGCAAACTTCGAAAGCCCGATGATGCGCCCGTTTTTCGGGATATAGGCGATGTGGCATTTGCCGATAAACGGCAGCAGGTGGTGTTCGCAGACCGAATACAGCGGGATGTCGCGCACGAGCACCAGCTCGTCGTGGCCGCCCGCGTCAAAAAACTTGAGGTGCTGCTTCGGGTCCGCCTGCAGCCCTGAGAAAATCTCCGCATACATGCGCGCAACGCGGGCGGGCGTCTCCTCCAGCCCCTCGCGCTCCGGGTCCTCGCCGACCGCAAGCAGGATCTCCCGCACGGCCCTTTCTATTCTTTCCAAATCCATCGTATGTCAGCTTCCTTTCCGGACAGGCCTGTGATTTGCTGAAAACAAGGTTATTGTATCACAATCCGGCGCAAAAAGAAACGCTTCCGCAACAAATCTTTCCGGGAAGGCAGACAAAAAGGACAGCCGCTTTCCGGCTGCCCTTCCACAAGCTGTTCAACCCATATTGGCAAAGCGCTCCACGGCCTTCGTGAAGTCCTCGATCGTCTTGTCGGCGTCGCCGTGCTCGATGCCGTCCTTCACGCAGTGCCGGATGTGCCCCTCGAGCACCACCTGGCCGCACTTATGCAGGGCGGATTTCGCCGCGTTGAGCTGGGAGAGGATGTCCTCGCACGGCACGTCCTCGTCGACCATGCGGTCGATCGCCTGAACCTGCCCGATGATCTTTTTCAGCCTGCGGTGCAGATTGTCCGCGTCCATACATTGTCGCATACCATCGCCTCCATACCGTAAGGGGTATGGATATTATACCCGCATCCGCGCCGAAAGTCAAGGCGCGGCGGGCACCGGCGCCGTCCTGCCGCGGATCCGCCGGGGAAGCGCCGCCGGTCACCGTTTCTCCTCCGCACACATAAATTTTTTCAAAAGGGCTTGACAACGGCGGGAGAAAGTCCTATTATAGGTTTGGTTAGCAAAAGCTAACTTTATTTCAAACCCTTGGATTAGTCACAGCTAATCCCGTTTATACCGAGAAAGAAGGCGTAATATGATGCCGTTGGCACTGGCAAACATCGGTGAGGAAAACACCATCAAGAAAATCGGCGGAAGCCCTGAGGTGAAAAAACATCTGGAAAACCTCGGCTTTGTCGTCGGCGGAAGCGTGACCGTCATCACGGCGCTTGGCGGAAACGTGATCGTGAACGTCAAGGACGCGCGCGTGGCGATCAGCGAGGAAATGGCACGAAAAATCATGATCTGATTTTTTGCAATAAATCGTATGCAATTCGACAGAAGGAGGAAGAAATCCATGAAGACATTGAGAGAGGCCCGGATCGGCGACACGGTCAAGGTCGTCAAGCTTCACGGCGAAGGTGCGGTCAAACGCCGGATCATGGACATGGGGCTTACAAAAGGCGTTCAGGTCCACGTCCGCAAGGTCGCGCCGCTGGGGGATCCGATCGAAGTGACCATCCGCGGCTACGAGCTGTCCATCCGCAAGGCCGACGCGGAAATGGTGGAAGTGGAATAAGCTGCACAAAGAACAGGGGGCATCCCCCTCTTTTTTACCACCATGGTTAGTTATCGCTAATTGCTAGAAAGAAAGGAATTTTGGAGATGGATTTACGAATCGCCCTTGCGGGCAACCCGAACTGCGGTAAGACTACCCTGTTCAACGCGCTCACCGGCTCCAACCAGTTCGTGGGCAACTGGCCGGGCGTCACGGTCGAGAAAAAGGAAGGCAAGCTGAAAAAGCACAGCGGCGTGGTCGTGACCGACCTGCCGGGCATTTACTCCCTTTCCCCCTACACGCTGGAGGAAGTGGTCGCCCGAAATTACCTGATCGGCGAACGCCCGGACGTCATCCTGAACATCATCGACGGCACGAACCTTGAGAGAAACCTGTACCTGACCACCCAGCTCACCGAGCTCGGCATCCCGGTCGTCGTCGCCATCAACATGATGGACATCGTGCGCAAGAACGGCGACAAGATCGACACGGCCGAGCTCGGCCGCCAGCTCGGCTGCAAGGTCGTCGAGATTTCGGCACTGAAGGGCACCGGGATCATGGAGGCGGCGGAGGCCGCGATCGACGCGGCAAAGAACACGAAGACGATCCCGATGCACACCTTCTCCGGCTGCGTCGAGCACGCGATCGCCCACATCGAAGAGGCGGCGGTCCACGGCATGCCCGAGGAGCAGCAGCGCTGGTACGCCATCAAGATCTTCGAGCGCGACGACAAGGTTCTCGGCCAGCTGAACATCGACCAGAAGACGCTTGCGCACATCGAAGCGGACATTCAGGCGGCCGAAAAGGAGCTGGACGACGACGCCGAAAGCATCATCACCAACGAGCGGTACATCTATATCGCCTCGATCATCAAGTCCTGCTATAAGAAGAAATCCGTCGGCCAGCTTTCGACCTCCGACAAGATCGACAAGGTCGTCACGAACCGCTGGCTCGGCCTGCCGATTTTCGCGGTCATCATGTTCCTTGTCTACTACATTTCGATGGTCACGGTCGGCACCGCGGCGACCGACTGGGCCAACGACGGCCTGTTCGGCGACGGCTACCACCTGTTCGGCATCGGCTCGGCCGAGTACGAGGAGGCTTCCGAGGCCTACGGCGAAGCGATGAACGCGGTCGACGCCTTCATCGGCACCGGCGCCGACGGCGCCGACGCGCTCTCCGAAGCGCTCGACACCGAGTCGGAAAGCTTCGACCCGGCGGCGGCAGCCTCCGCGCTGGAAGCGTATGCGGCGCAGTTTGCCGACACCGATACGGCGGACATCGACATTGAAAACGAAGAGGATCTCTCCACCGAAACCGTCACCTATACCGGCGCCGACCTGAAGGCCGCGCCCGCCACGCTCGCCGAATACGAATATGCGGAGCCCGACCCGGCAGCGTACGGCGTCTGGGTGCCCGGCATCCCGGTGCTCATCGGCAGCGGCCTGGAGGCCGCCAACACGCCTGAGTGGCTCAACGGCCTGATTCTCGACGGCATCGTGGCCGGCGTCGGCGCAGTGCTCGGCTTTGTGCCGCAGATGCTCGTCCTGTTCCTGCTGCTCGCGTTCCTCGAAGCGTGCGGCTACATGTCCCGCATCGCCTTCGTGCTCGACCGCATCTTCCGCAAGTTCGGCCTTTCCGGCAAGTCTTTCATCCCGATTTTGATCGGCACCGGCTGCGGCGTGCCCGGCATCATGGCCTCGAGAACGATTGAGAACGAGCGCGACCGCCGCATGACCATCATGACGACGACGTTCATCCCCTGCGGCGCGAAGATGCCGTTCATCTCCATGGTCGCCGGCGCGATCTTCGGCGGCTCCGCCTGGGTTTCCACCTCGGCCTACTTCCTCGGCATGGCCTGCATCATCGTCTCCGGCATCATGCTGAAAAAGACGAAGATGTTCTCAGGCGACCCGGCGCCGTTCGTCATGGAGCTTCCGGCCTACCACCTGCCGACCGTCGGCAACGTGCTCCGCTCCATGTGGGAGCGCGGCTGGTCCTTCATCAAGAAGGCCGGCACGATCATCCTGCTCTCCACGATCCTCGTCTGGTTCCTCAGCTACTTCGGCTTTGTGGACGGCACCTTCCGCATGCTGACCGACGAGGAAATCGGCTCTTCGATCCTCGCGACGATCGGCAACGCGATCGCCTGGATCTTCGCGCCGCTCGGCTGGGGCACCTGGCAGGCCACCGTCGCCTCCGTCACGGGCCTCATCGCGAAGGAAAACATCGTCGGCACCATGGGCATCCTCTACGGCGGCTCCGGCTCGGTCTATGCGAGCATCGGCGCGGCGTTCACGGGCCTTGCGGGCTACTCCTTCCTCGCGTTCAACCTGCTCTGCGCCCCCTGCTTCGCGGCGATCGGCGCGATCAAGCGCGAGATGAACTCCGCAAAGTGGACCTGGTTCGCGATCGGCTACCAGTGCCTGTTCGCCTACGCGGTTTCGCTGATGATCTACCAGATCGGCTCGGTCTTCACCGGAAACATCAATGTGATCGGCCTCATCGCGGCCCTCGCCATCGCGGCCGGCATCATCTGCATGCTGTTCAAGCCCTATAAGGAATCCACCAAGCTCACCACCGCGGTGAAAGTCCGGTAACATCAAAATTCCGGGAAAGGAGGCGCTCATCATGTTTGCCTGGATTGCTGAAAACATTGCCACCATCATCATCTGCCTTGTGCTTTTGCTGATCGTCGCCGCCATTCTGTACAGCATGGCGCGCGACAGGAAAAAGGGCAAGTCCTCCTGCGGAGGCGGTTGTCAGGGCTGCCCCATGAGCGGTTCCTGCCACAAGCACTGATGTGACACAAAGGGAGACGCAAGAACCGTTTGCGTCTCCCTTATTCTTATCAGGAGGAAAGCCATGGAAAACCGCAAAGCACTGACCGCCGCCCAGATCCGGTATCTGCTGACGATGAAACAGCTGGACGGCGACGGAAACGGCGTGCGCGGCGCCAAGGTGGCCGCCGTGCTCGGCTTCACAAGCCCGAGCGTCCACACCATGCTCAACACCTTCCGGGAGATGAATCTGATCCGGAAGGACGCTTACGGCGTCGCCTATTTCACCGAGAACGGCCGCGACGTCGTCGCGCGGTACAGCCGGTATTATCAGGCGGCATTCGACCTGCTGTCCGCCCATTTCCCGCCGGACGAACACCTGCGGACCGCCGTTTACGCGCTGCTCGCAGAGCTTCCGGAAGCAAGCCTCGCGCAGTTCTGCCCCGGCAGTCCCCGCCCCGCAGGGCTGCGATCGCCGCCTTCCGGCGGCGATCCATCTCACCGGCCCCCGAACGACGAACAGAAAGGAAACGGATTATGACACAGATCACGATCAAAATCGACGGCATGATGTGCGGGATGTGCGAATCCCACGTGAACGACGCGGTCCGCCGCGCGTTCCCGGTCAAAAAAGTCACCTCCTCGCACGCGAAGGGCCAGACCGTCATTCTGACGGAGCAGCCGATCGACGCGGATGCGCTGCGGTCGGTCATCGACGGCACCGGCTACACGGTCCTGTCCGTCGAACAGGCGCCGTACGAGAAAAAGGGCATGTTCTCCTTTTTGCACAGGTAAACACACAACCGGGCGCGCCGCTTCCGCGCGCTGCAGCACAGACAGGCAGGTGATAACAGAAATGCAAAAACAGAAGGAACCCGCGGCGCAGGCAGCCGGCGCACCGCAGCCGGCGCTGCGATGTCCCGCAGCGGAAACGGCCGCATCGCGCTGCCCGATTTTCCCGGGCATCGAAATCCTTTACGACGACGTGCACGCGCAGAAATGTCCAGTGCGGCAGTCGTCCGGCGGCAATATTCTGGAGATCACGCACTGCTGCGAGGGCCGGATCGAACGCGCTTTCCGCGAAGAATTCTGCTATCTCTCCCCGGGCGACCTCTCGATCGCGCTGGACGCCGATCTGGGCGGCGACGCTTATTTCCCGCTTGCGCACTACCGCGGCATCCGCATCCGCATCAACCTCGACCGCGCGCCCCGCTGCCTCTCCTGCTTTCTCGACGACGTGGAGGTCAGCCCGCAGGCGCTCGCCCGGAAGTTCTGCAGCGGCAGCAGCTGCTTCATCGCCCGCTCCAACGAGAGCATCGCGCACATCTTCTCCGAGCTGTACAACGTGCCCGACAGCATCCGCAAGGGCTATTTCAAGGTCAAGATCCTCGAGCTGCTGCTGTTTTTGAGCGCGATGCCGGTCGAGACCGCGGAAACCCGGCAGCACATCGTCTCCCGCGCGCAGGTCGCGCTGGCCAAGGCGGTCTGCACCTATCTCACGGCGCACATGGACAGCCGGATCCCGCTCGAGCAGCTCAGCGCGCATTTCCACGTTTCCGGCACGCAGATCAAGACCAGCTTCAGGCTCGTTTACGGCGTTTCGCTGTACGCCTACATGCGCCGGCAGAAGATGGAGTCCGCCGCTTTGATGCTGCGGGACACGGAGCGCTCCGTGCTGGAGATCGCCGGCTGCTTCGGCTACGACAACGGCAGCAAGTTCTCCAAAGCCTTCAAGGACATTCTGGGCGTGACCCCCGCCGTGTACCGCCACCGGGCGCGGACGGGGGAGCCGCTCCCCGCGCCACCGAGCCCGGAAAATGCCGCCGGCTGAATACCGTCCAAACGGAGCCTTATCCCGCCCTTTCGGAGCGGATAGGGCTCCGTCTGTCTGGTATACTGAGATCATGAAATCCGGAAATTGCCCTGCGGCAATTCTTTTTAACCCCTGTAGTTAGTACAAACTAACCAAGCGAAAGGAGCTGACCGAATGAGTGTCGTAATCGTCGGCGGAAACGAATGCATGACCCGCCGCTACAAGGAGCTTTGCGCGGAATACAACTGTAAGGCAAAAATTTATCCGAAGCAGGTGAGCGGCCTGAAAAACGTCGGTTCCCCCGACCTGCTCGTGCTGTTCACAAGCACCATGTCCCACAAAATGCTGCGCTCTGTGCTCTGCGCAACGAAGGGACAGGATATTCCCATCGCGCGCAGCCACACCAGCTCGATGGCCGCGCTGAAGAACATTCTGGAAAGCCATGTGAAGGGAGCGCCGTGCCGTGTCTGAGGAGCTTCTCATCGCGCACTGCTCGCCGACCATGGCCGGCCTGAAAACCGGCAGCCTCTTCACCTGCCCGATGCAGAGCCGGGCGGAAATCCTCGCGCGCGCCCGCAGCCTGAACCGCCGGTTCGCGCGCCGCGGCATGCGGGTTCTGCCGCTGAAATTCTACGCGGACCGCGCGCTGATCTACATCTACCGCCCGGCGCATCTGCGGCGCGACCTTTCCGGCGCGCTCGCCGCACGCATTCTGAAAGAGCGCGGCTACCCGGTCGAGAACGCCGAGCGGTGCATCCGGACGCTGATCGCCCGCCTGCACGAAAACGCGGATTTCCCGCATGAAATCGGCCTGTTTCTCGGCTATCCGCCCGAGGACGTCGACGGGTTTATCCGAAACGGGGCCAGATGCGCCAAATGCGTCGGCCCCTGGAAGGTCTACGGGGATGAGCAGGCCGCCCGGTGCAAATTCGCGCAGTACCGCAAGTGCACGAACGTATACCGCGACTGCCTCAAAAAATACAATTCGTTCGATCGGCTCGTCGTAGCTGTATCATAAATCTCACAAAATGCAGAAAGGTTGGTAACAACAATGCGTAAAGTAGCCGTTGTATATTGGAGCGGAACAGGCAACACGGAAGCGATGGCGGCCGCCGTCGCGGAGGGCATCCGGGAAAAGGGCGCGGAAGCCGCCCTCTTCACCGCCACGGAATTCGACGCTTCCATGGTGGACAATTTCGACGCGATCGCCTTCGGCTGCCCGTCTATGGGCGCCGAGCAGCTCGAGGAAAGCGAGTTCGAGCCGATGTTCTCCGCCTGCGAGCCGAAGCTTCAGGGCAAAAAGATCGCGCTGTTCGGCTCCTACGGCTGGGGAGACGGCGAGTGGATGCGCAACTGGGAGGAGACCTGCGCCGCAGACGGCGCCGTGCTCGCCTGCGAAAGCGTGATCTGCAACGACGCGCCGGATGACGACGCCGAAGCCGCCTGCAGATCGCTCGGCGCAGCACTCGCAGAATAAGCCGCAAACCGCGTCCGTTTGTGTTTACCGCCCGGCCCCGTACGCTGCCCTGCGCAGCCTTCGGGGCCGGGCGCGCTTTTGCCCTCGCCTTCGCGCAAGCGGCGCGCGCCGCCTTTCGCCGCTTCCCCGCAAAACAAAGGAAGGACCCGCCGAATAGACAGGTCCCGTATTGGTTTGGTGCGGGATGATAAAACATTATACAGATTGCGGCCAAATTTTGAATTTACTCGTTTTGATGTTTCAAAAACACTCATATATTCCAGTATGGTGATTACCAGAGTCGAGCTAACCACAGATGGAGCAAAATCCAGTACACTTCCAGCAAGAAGCAA
>NHCFR00700__coassemble_1444_pt1 | contig 17392 bp, 16 predicted proteins | sample NHCFR00700__metabat2_high_PE_066 | metagenome-assembled genome bin NHCFR00700 | reverse complement strand
AAAAAACAGGGGCTCCCGGCTGACCGGGAACCCCTGCCGTCACGCGGCCTGCTCCAGCATGGTTTCTGCGAAAATGCCGTAGCCGCGCGTCGGGTCATCCACAAAAACATGCGTCACCGCACCGGCGAGCTTGCCGTCCTGCAGGATCGGACAGCCGCTCATGCCCTGTACGATGCCGCCTGTTTCTGCGAGCAGCGCGGGATCCGTCACGCGGACGACCAGCGTCTTCGTCTCCTGATGCGCGTCCGTGCTCACGCGCTCGATCTCCGCGTCGAAAAGCTGCACGCCGTCTTCATCGATCGTCGCGGCGATCTGCACCGGCCCGGTGTGCACGGCCTCGCGGTCGAGCACCTCGACCGTCCGGCCGCTGTGCTGCGTTTTCAGCGTGCCGTAAATGCCAAGCTCGGTGTTCTGCGAAAGCGTGCCGAGGCTGTCGCTGCCGGTGAAGTACCCGCGCAGGCGGCCCGGCTCCCCGGCCCGGCCGGGTTCGATACCGCAGATCGCGATCTCCGCCGGCTCGCCGCTTCGGATCGCGAGCACATCCTTCGTGTCGGAGTCGCAGATCCCGTGGCCGAGCGCCGCAAACGCCGAACCGTCCGCACTGTAAAACGTCACGGTGCCGATGCCCGCGGCGCTGTCCCGGATCCACATGCCCGCCTTGTACACGCCGCCCGCCATCACCGGCGTCAGCGTCGTGTCGTACGTCGTGTCGCCGCGCCGGAGCGTCAGCGCCACCGCTTCGCCGGAGGAGAGCACCTCGGCGAGCGCCGCATTCGTCTCGACCGGCGCGCCGTTTGCGGCAAGCACGTAGTCGCCCGCCTCGATGCCCGCGTCTTTTGCCGGGCAGCACACCGCGTCATCCGCATAAATATCGGAGAGCGCGGCTACAATAACACCGTCGGAAAACAGCTTGATGCCGAATACATCGCCGCCAAGCTGCACCGTCCGGCTCTGCGCCGGCGACGCCGTGCCGCCGAAAACCGACGCCGCGCGCACGTTCTCCGGACCGTCTTCCTGCGTGAGATACAGATCGAAGACGCCGCAGACCGTGAGCATCAGCACGGCCGTCGTGCCGACCGCCGCCGCAAAGGTGCGGATGCTCTCCGCCGCCGAGACGGCGCGGCGCTTTTTCCGCACGCCGTTTTGCGATTCACTTTCATTTTGCAAAGCGTTTTCATCCCCTTCCTTTTTTCGGAAAAGCTGCGCGCTTTCCCGTGTCCTTATCGTTCCACGGGCGATGAAAAGTATTTGCGGAAATTAAAAACACCTCTGCACAACGGATACAGATCCGAATGCGCAAAGGCGATTGCTTTTGGTCTGCCGCACTGCCGGTTTGCAACGCCGGCAGAGGACAGTATTAAAAATAGGGGGTAAGTTTCAAATCGGAATCCGCCCGTTTCCGGGCGGCTGGCATTCCGGTTCGTAGAAAAAAAGGAAATGAAGGAAGTAAATGAAAGTGTGTCAGGTGCTTTCTCCTGAGCACGGTTACAGTATATAAGGGCAATGTGAAAAGAGCATTTCATTTTCGTGAAAATTATCAGAAGTTTTTTTGAAGCGGATATGAACGCCGAAATCGCCGCTTTTCGGTCCGATTCTGCGCCGCCCGGCGCGGCCCCGCGCCCGCCGCCGGGGGTGCGAAAATAAATGTCGGAATTCGATTGACTTTTCCGAGGAAAGCTGTTATACTTTGATAAGTGTAATAAACAAAAACAATGTCTCACAGTTTTTTGTAAGTCATGTTTGCAGTGGTTTACAGAAGCTGTGTTTTTTTGTATGGCGTTTACGAGCACGAGTTAATTTAATGGAGGTACCAGCAATGAACAACGGTACGGTAAAATGGTTTAACGCAGAAAAGGGCTACGGCTTCATCTCCAACGACGAGGGCGGCGAGGACGTTTTCGTGCATTTCTCCGCCATCCAGGGCGAAGGCTTCAAGACGCTCAACGAGGGCCAGAAGGTCACGTTTGAGACCGAAACCGACCCGAAGAACGGCAAGCTCCGCGCGGCAAACGTCGTGAAGCTCTGATTTCTGAGAAAGCTGAAAAGCGCCGGCAGTTTCCGCTGCCGGCGCTTTTTGCATAATCCGCCTTTTTTCTGCGCAGTCTATGGATGAGGGCGCGGCGCCGCAAAAAGCGCGCGCCGCTGAAAGCCCGCTTCCGGCCGCCCTGTTTTTCCGGGCGCGGCCCGCGAGAAAGGACAGTGATCTTTTATGCACGACGCCAAAAAGAAGCGCGCCCAATACGGCGAGCACATCGAAGTCTTTCCGAACCTCTCCGACACCGCCTCCACCAACGAATGCACCGGCCTGATGCCGACGCCGCCGGTCACGCCGGACGAGTACGAATCGTATCAGGAGCTGCACAGCATGGAGGTGCCGAAAAAGCTGCCGGGCCGCCGCGAGTTCCAGACCGGCATCTACGACGACAAGCCCGAGGAAATCACCTTTCAGTAACCGACAAAAGCCGCCCCTTCCGGGACGGCTTTTTGCCTGTTTAAATATCAGATGATCTCGAGCGTATCGCGGTCCGGCAGCGTCGGGAACGGCGCGGCCGGCAGCGTCTGGTACCAGAACGCCACCGAGGCGATGTCGTCCTGCATCGGCAGATAGCGCCCGCCACTGCGCCAGCCGAGCGCCTGAATCGTCACCTTCAGGTCGTTCTCGAACCGGATTGGGTCCATGATATGCCACCGGTAAAGCCCGAAGCGCTTCTGCGAGCGGTAGAGCTTGTCCGTATCGACAACCTGCATGCCCGTGTACGGCGTCGTAAAGGACACGTAGCGGTCATGGCTCTTCGGGTCCTCGAAATTGTAGGAGCCGCAGAAGTAGTCCTCCGTGCCGGTGCCGCAGATCGTCGGGTACGCGGTGTCGCCGTCCATGTAGAACTTGATCTCGCCTTCGCCCCACCAGCCGGTATTGTTGACGCCCCAGGCCATGTACGTGCCGACGTACTGCCCCTTGCCGCGCACGCCGTCGAGGATCGTGTAGCATTCCTTATAGGGCAGCGGGTTGACGCGGCGGAACTGCGCGTGGAAATAGGCGCAGTCCGGCTCGACCTCGGTCATCGTGTAGTCGATCTGGTAGTACATCGTCACCGGGTCGTCCGCGCGGTTTTCGAGCGTCATGCGGCAGCGCCGGCGGAACGGCATCGTCCAGTAGCAGTTGAACGCGCTGCCCGGGTTGACGCAGACCGCCAGCGAGGAGATCTGCATGTATTCCTGCCAGCCGCAGCAGAAGAAATCGCCGATCGGGCATTCCACCGAGGGGGTTTCCTGCTCCTCCCAGTAAATGCGCAAAATCGTATTGCGCCACTGGCCGGTCGGCGTGAGCCAGATATGCTGGATCGCGCCGGGGCCCTCGATGTTTGCGATCTCAAACACCTCGCCCGGCTGCATGACGATATACGGATTGACCTTCCAGCCTGTGCCGAGGTCGCGCGCCGCGTGGCGCGCCGAGCCCTGCTCGAGCGGGCACATGCCGCCCTTTCCCTTTTCCCCGGTGAAATTTTCCGGGCTGATCGACCGGGTCTTCGCGTCCGACAGGCGCGAAAGATTGCCCATATGCATGCCTAAACCATTGAACATAATAATCACCATTCCATATTTTTTGTGCCGGTCGGCGAAGCCGATTGCCGCTCTGCTCGTCGCGGCAAAGGCACAAATCGTGTGTGAAAAAGTATTTTTCACACGAACGCCCTCCAAAAAATCCGGCAAACCGCTTTGCCTTGTCTGAGGCTTATTGTACTGCATTCCGCCGCGCGGCACAAGACAGCGCCCCGCACAAGAATCCGGTGAAATTCTTGTGCTTTGTAACGGTCAGATCACGCGGAAACGCTTCCATTTTCCGGATTTGTACCGCAGCAGCGTGAACACCATGCGCACGCCCCAGTCGCAGCACATCGCGAGCGCGATGCCGATCACGCCGAGGTTCATCCAGATGCCGAGCACGACGGAGAGCACGAGCCGGCAGGCGACCGTCGAAAAGATGGAAACGAACATCGCGTAGCGCACATCGCCCGCGGCGCGCATGCCGTTCGGCATCACGCCCGAGAACGGGTAAAACACCGCGTTGAACACGTTGTGGATCAGGACGAGCACGACGACGAGCTGCGTCACCGCCTCGTCGAGCGGATAAAACTGCATGATCAGCGGCGTGGCCGCAAAGACCAGAACGTTCCAGACGACGGAGATCAGCAGCGTCACGCGCATCAGCTTCTGCATATAGTACTCCGCCGCCTCGCTGTCCTCCGCGCCCATGCACTGGCCGATGACCGTGACGAACGCCGGGCCCATCGCCGCACCGACGAGCGCCGCCAGCGACCAGATGCTCTGCGCGATGCCGTTGGCCGCGATCTGCACGGTGCCGAACAGCGCCGTGATGCTGCTGAGCGCGACCTTGATGAGCTGGAACAGGCCGTTCTCCACGCCGTTCGGCACCGCGACCTTCAGGATGCGCCAGAGCATGCCGCCTTCCCAGCGGAAAATGTCGCGCACGTGGTACCGGACCGCGCTGCGCCCCCGAAAGCAGAACACGGTGATCGCAATGGCCGAAAACGTGCGCGCCGCGAGCGTCGGATACGCGACGCCGGCCACACCGGCGTGCAGCACGAAGATGCCGATCGCATTGCCGACGACGTTGATCACGTTGGAGGCCGCCGACACGTACAGCGTGACTTTCGTCTCGTTCATGCTGCGGCAGAGCGCTGCGCCCGCATTGTAGACCGCAAGCGCCGGGAAGGAGTACGCCGAAATGCGCAGATAGACGACGCACGCCTCCATGACGTCGGCCTCCACGCTGCCGAACAGCAGGCCGAGCAGCGGGCGGTTCCAGATCAGCGAAACCGCCGTGAGCACCACGGAGAGCAGCGTGGAGAACATCAGGAGCTGGCTGCCGGAAAGGTCGGCCAGCGCGCGCTCCCGGCGGCCGATGTACTGGCTGACCACGACGGCGCCGCCCGACGCCAGCGCCGTAAACAGATAGATAAAGATCGTATTGAACATGTTGACGAGCGAAACGCCGGAAACCGCCGCGTCGCCCGCATAGCTGACCATGAAGGTGTCGGCGATGCCGACCAGCATCACGAGCAGCTGCTCGAAGAACAGCGGGACGACGAGCTTGCGGATATCCGCATTGGAAAAGCGGCGCCGTGCCTCCGGAATCTGCATTTTGGGCTCGATCAGTCTGTTCATTACCGCGTGCATTGCAAAAGATCACCCTTCCCCTTTTTTCCATGAACGGCCGCCCGCGCGCATCCGGCACAAGCTTTGCAGCCTCGGCCGGGATACAAAAAAAAGTAAAGGCGCCCGCATGGGGCACCTTCATTGTAAGCCGTTTCCGACAAAATGTCCAATACCTGTGTTCGATGCTGACGAATGCCTAAATCGTATGCTTCAGGTGGTCGATGAAGCCGCGCACCGCGGGCGGGAAGGTGCGCAGGTTCTTCCACGCCAGCACGGAGCCGAGCTCCAGCACCGGGGAAAGCGGGATAAACCGCAGGTTCTCCCCGATGTTGGCCTGGTCGATCGTCAGCGCGACGCCGGCGCCGTGCTCGACCAGATCCGCGCCGTTGCGAATCAGGTTGTACCGCACGGCGACCTCCATGCGGTCGAACTGCTCCCCGAACCAGCCGGCGATCTCTTCCCGCACCCCTTCGCGGCTGCCGAACAGCAGCGGCATGCCGACAAGGTCCTCGGGGCGCACCGATTCCTTTTCCGCAAGCGGCGAATCGCGCCGCACCAGAACGCCGTAGCGCTCGCGCACCGGCATGCGGATGAACGCGTACCGGCCGATGTCCACGGGCTCCATCAGCAGCCCCATGTCGAGCAGGCCGTTTTCCATGCGGTCCTTGACGTCGTCGGCCGTCGCGCTGTAAATCCGGAAGCGCACGCGCGGGTAGAGCTTCCGAAAGGCCACGATCTGCTCGGCCAGCACGGAAAAGCTGCGCGCCTCGGCGCAGCCGATCGCGATCTCGCCGGAGAGCGTGCCCTCGCTTTTGGTAAGCTCCTGCTTCGCCTTGTCCGAAAGCGCGACGATCTCCTGCGCGCGCTGCTTGAGCAGCAGTCCCTCCTCGGTCAGCGTGATGCGGTATTTATTCCGGTGGAACAGCTTCACCCCAAGCTCCTCCTCGAGCTGGATGAGCTGCCGCGAAAGCGTCGGCTGCGTCACATGCAAAAGCCCGGCGGCGCGCGTGATGTTCTCCTCCCGCGCCACCATCAGAAAATACCGCAAAACACGCAGCTCCATGCACTTTCATCGCCTTTCCGCCAGTTTTTTTCATTATATCGCTTTTTCGGCCCATTTTCAAGGCATTTCGCCGGCTGCAGTTTGCCGGAAGGGAACAAAGATTTCATCGCAAATTCAGCCGCATAACGCCATAAATACTATTATTCTGATTATTTTATACCGCTTTCGACGCTTTATTACAACAAATTTTCTTACCAATTTTCCGGCTTTCCCCTTGAAATAGCCCGGCGTATATGGTAGAATTTGTTCACAATTCAAATCACGCAGGAGGTAAGTCATGGAAAAACAAATAAAGATTATTATTTGTGCGGATGACGGCGAATGGAGCCGGGAGAATACCGACGCTATTTCGGCCAAAGGCGCGCAAGTTATGATCGCCGGAAGAAACGGAACGACGCTGCTTTCGAAGATTCGGGAAGAAAAGCCGGACGCCGTCATCATGGAGCTTTTCATGCCCGGTCTGGACGCGCTCGGCGTCATGCACGCGGTCAAAGCCGAAGGGCTCGAACAGCCCGTTTTTATTGTGACAGCGTCGTACTCCGCCCCCGCTCTGGAGCGCCAGGTCATGGAAGCCGGCGCTTCGTATTTTGCAATTCAGCCTTACAATAAATCCGAAATGATCGACCGCATTTTCGCGCTGACAGGGGGTAAACACCACGGCGCCTCCGGCACAAGCCGCGCGGACCTGCGCATTCAGGTCACGGAGATCCTCCACCAGATCGGCGTGCCCGCGCACATCAAGGGCTACCATTATCTGCGGGACTCCATCATCATGGCCATCGAGGAGCCGGAGATCATCAACGCCGTCACAAAGCAGCTCTACCCGAGCGTCGCGAAGCAGTACGAGACGACGAGCTCCCGCGTCGAGCGCGCAATCCGCCACGCGATCGAGGTCGCCTGGGACCGCGGCGACGTCGACGTCCTGAATTCTTATTTCGGATATACGATACATAACACGCGCGGAAAACCCACGAACAGCGAATTTATCGCAATGATCTCCGACAAGCTCTGTCTGCAGATGGACAACGTCTCCTGACTGCTTCTTCAATCAAAAAGTGAATCTATGCCACTTAATATACATGTTGTTTCCCCAGTAAAACGCCCCGCATCCAATTGATAAGGACGCGGGGCGTTTATATAACAATTTTGATTTTACAATGCAAGCCCTTGTGGTCGGAAGCGATCAGGACTCAAGCTGTGCCGTATACAGCTCATAATAATTGCCGCGCGCCGCGATCAGCTCGTCGTGGTTGCCGCACTCGGCAATGCCCTTGTTCGCGATGTACAGGATGCGGTCGCAGTGCTTGATCGTCGAAAGGCGGTGCGCGATGATGAAGCTCGTGCGCCCCTTGAGCAGCGCCTGCAGGCCTTCCTGCAGCAGGCGTTCGGTCTTCGCGTCGATCGACGAGGTCGCCTCGTCGAGCACGAGGATCTTCGGGTCGGAGAGCAGCGTGCGCGCGAACGCGATGAGCTGCTTCTGGCCCTGCGAGAGGCGCGAGCCGCGCTCGTTCACCTGCGTGTAGTAGCCCTGGGGCATCTCGCTGATGAAGTCGTGCGCGCGCACGGTCTTGGCGGCCGCGATGACCTCTTCGTCGGTCGCATCCAGCCGGCCGTAGCGGATGTTGTCCATGATCGTGCCGGAGAAGATGAAGCTGTCCTGCAGCATGATGCCCATCTGGGCGCGCAGGGAGTGCAGCGTCACCTTGGAGATGTCGTGGCCGTCAACCAGCACGCGGCCCGAATTGATGTTGTAGAAGCGCGAGATCAGGTTCACGACCGTCGTCTTGCCCGCGCCGGTCGGGCCGACAAGCGCGATCGACTCGCCCGCCTTGACGTCGAGGTTGAAATGCTCGAGGATGTTGATGCTTCCGTCATACGAGAACGTCACGTCGTCGAACGTCACGTTGCCGCGGATCTCCGGCAGCGTCTCCGCATCCGGCGCATCGTCCACCGTGACCGGCTCGTCGATCATCTCAAAGATGCGCTCGAGGTACGCCACGGCGTTGATGAAGGTATTGTAGAGGTTCGAAAGCTGGAGAATCGGCTGCCAGAAGCGCCACGCGTAGGCGGAGATCGCGATCAGCGTACCGATCTGCACCGCGGGGCCGAGCATCGAAAGGCCGATCAGGTACATCGCGCCGACGACCCAGGTCGAGATGTTGTCGACCGAGACCCAGACGAGGTTCGAGGTGTACTGCGCCTTCATCCAGCTCTTGTACATTTTGGTGTTGAGCGTGTTGTAGATTTCCGCGTTCTTCTCCTCGCGCGTAAACGCCTGCGTGATCTTCATGCCGTCGAGGCTTTCGTGCAGGTAGGCGTTCAGGTTGGAGCTCTTGTTCGAGACGTCCTGCCAGGCGCGGCGCTGCGCGGGCTTCAGGATCAGCACGATGATAAGGAACAGCGGGATGCCGGCCATGACGACCAGCGAGAGCTTCACGTCGCACAGGAACATGAAGACGGCGATCAGGATCAGGTTGAAAATCTCGAGGACAAAGTTGATGATGCCGTTCGAGAGCGCATCGGAAACGGAGTTGACATAATTGATGACGCGTGTGAGGATCTTGCCGTGCGGGCGGTCATCGTAGAACTGGAAGGAGAGCCGCTGCAGATGCTCGAACAGGTCCTTGCGGATGTCGTAGATGATCTCCTGTCCCACAACAGTCATGTAGCGCGAACGCTTGACCGAGAAAAGAATCGAAAGCAGGATCGAGACAAGCATGATCCCGGCGAGCAAAAAGAGCTGCGGGAAGTCCTTGTTCGGCACCGCGTCGTTCAGCGCGATCTCGATCAGCTTGGGGCCGACGAGCGCGCATGCCGCGGAAATGGCGGAGAAAATGATGGAGAGGATCATCTTCTTCGCGTGGCGCTTGATGTACACGCCGGCGCGCAGCAGATGCTTGATATTAAATGGAGTTTCGAGTGTTTCGTCCACATCATACCGGTTTCTGGCCATTACGCGACACCCCCTTCCCCTGTGATGCCGTTCTGGAGCTCGTAAACCTCGCGGTAGTAGCCCGGCCGCGCGATCAGCTCCTCGTGCGTGCCGACGTCGGCGACGCGGCCCTTGTCGAGGATCACGATGCGGTCGGCGCGCTTCGTGGTCGAGATGCGCTGCGCGACGATGATCTTCGTGCAGGCGAAATCGAGGTTCGCAAGCTGCTCCTGAATGTATTTTTCGGTTTCCATATCGACCGCGGAGGTCGTGTCGTCGAGAATCAGGATCGACGGCCGGACCGCGAGCGCGCGCGCCAGCGCGATGCGCTGCTTCTGGCCGCCCGAAAGGCCGGTGCCGCGCTCGCCGATGACCGTGTCAAAGCCCTCGGGCAGCTTGCCGGCAAAATCGACGCAGGCGATCTTCGCAAAGCGCTGCACGTCCTCCTCGGACAGGTCGGGGTTGCCGTAAGCGATGTTGCCGTCCACCGAGTCGGAGAACAGGAACACGTCCTGCGTCGCGATGCCGATGGAGCCGCGCAGCTCGCGCAGGTCGTACATGCCGACGGGCACGCCGTCGATGCAGAGCTTTCCGGCGGAAACGTCCGAAAAGCGCGGAATCAGGCTGATGAGCGAGGTCTTGCCCGCGCCGGTCGGGCCCATGATCGCGATGGTTTCGCCGGGCTTGATGTCGAGGTTGATGTCGTGGAGCACCTCGGCGCCGTTGAGCTTGAGGTTCACGTGGTCGAAGGAAACGGCGCCCGCCATGCGTCCCTCTTTCTTCACGGCGTCGGCGCGCGTGACGATCGTGGAACGGGCGTAATACAGCTCGATGACCTTCGAAGCCGAGGCAAAGAAGCGCTGCAGATCGTTGATGAGCATGCCGAGCGTGCGCATCGGGTTGGTCAGCGTCCAGCAAAGCGAATTGAACAGCGCGAACGTGCCGACCGAGATGCGGCCGATGATCAGGAACGTGCCGCCGACCAGCAGGACCGCGATCGAAAGCGCCTGCGAAAGGCCGTCGATATACGGCGAGAACTTGAGCCACAGCAGCGAAGCCTTGAGGTTCGCCTCCTTGTAGTCCCTGTTCTTCTCATCGAAGCGCTCGATCTCGTAATCCTCGCGCGCGAACGCCTTGACGACGCGGTTGCCCGAGATGTTCTCCTGCGCCGCCGTATTCAGGCGGGAGAGCCGCTCGCGCAGGTCGACGTACAGCGGATGTACGCGCTTCGCGAACGCCTTCGTCAGGATGAAGATGATCGGCGTGACGGCGAGCATCGAAAGCGCAAACAGCCAGTCCACCGCGAGGAACGTGATCGTCGTCGTCAGGAACAGCACGACGCAGTCGATCAGCATGCGCACGACGTAGCAGACCGTGTGGCGCACCATGTCGAGGTCGCCGGTCAGGCGCGTCATCAGGTCGCCGGTGCGGTTCTTCGAGAAGAAGCTGGCGTCCTGCGCCTGCATGTTGGCGTAAAGCTCGCGGCGCAGCTTGAAGAGCAGCTTCTGCGAGCAGGTTTCGTATGTAATGATCGAGAGGTAGTTGAACGAGGTGCGGAACAGCGTGAAGCCGATCAGCAGTGAGACGAGGAACACCAGGTGGCTCCAAAGCGCCGGCGTTACGCTGCCGCCCTGCTGCACCGGCGTAAAGACGGTGTCCATGATCTGTGCGGTCAGCAGGGAGTTGACGAGCGCCATCATGGAGATGAGCACGGTGGAGCAGAGCGCGAAAACGTATCGCTTTCGGCACCCCTCCAGGTTTTTCCAAACCCATTTCATCTGGAACATTGCGTAAGGACCTTCCTTTCCAATACAAACTCGGTTGTGCAATCCGGCCTGTTCAGACCGGATTTTAAGTTCCTGTATATTATAGCGAGATTGTTGCAAAATGGAAGCCTTTTTTTGCAGTTTTCCCGCTGTAAAAACTTACAAACTTAGGCCGCACAAAACTTCAAAATGCATAAAAAAGCCCCACAGTCCTCCTGTAGCAGACATGTCCTCTGTAAAAAGACATACTTTAATCAGGAAACTGTGGGGCAAAGACAAGCCGTTTTCGAAAAGGGCCCTTCCGCATGTATTCCCCTGAAGCCGCTCGCCGGTCGGCTTCAACCGACTTTCACGGTACTTTGCGCTGAATATCGATCGCAACGGTTCGTCCGGGATCAATCCCATTCCAATTCATAAATGTATTCGTCTTCCGTCTCCCCGACACGGCGGAACCCGAGGTTTTCGTGCATTTTTTGAGATGCGGCATTCCATTTGAAAATGGATGTTCCCGTGATTTTCCTGTAGCCGAGCGCCGACAGGCGGCGGATGACCGCCTTCATGACTTTTGAACCGATGCCGACGCCGCGGTATTTCGCCTGCCAAATCGCAATCGGCGGGTTTTCCGGCCTGACCGTCACATCGCCAACCGATATATATCCGCCGCTTTCAAAGACCTGAATAAAATAGAATTCTCCGGCGCGCTCGAGGTATTCGCACATGCCGCGAATATACGCCTCGTCGGGGATCTTGTCTTCATCAAAAATCCCCTCTGAGTTTTGATATACAACGGGGTCGCGATACCCCTCGATCATTTTTTCAAAATCACCGTCAAACTTTTTCAGCCGCAACCCCTGTTCGATCTCGATGCTCTCCGGCTGTTCAATATTTTTAAACGGCATATGTTTCCTATCTCCTTCCCCGCCTGTATCGGACCGCAGCGCTTTGATTATTTAGAAGAAAAGCGGATGTTCCTCCGCCCCCAAACAGGACGCGATCGATGAACGCCGCCAAAAGCAGGCAAAGGCGATACCGCCTGATGATGGTATCGCCTTCGTACATTGCTGCGGTGTATTATCTGTTTGCGCTGGGGACAAAACGCGTCGCAGAGAAACGGTTGTCCCGCCCGGCGCAGCACCCGCGCAGGTCTGTCATTTTGCGCGGTGCGTCGCCTCAGATGCTGAACACCGTGAAGGCGTACTCCGCCTCGGCGCCGGGTTCCAGCTGGCGCATACCGCGCTTCTCGAGGAATTCGTCGCTCTCGCTGACCGCCGTCGCGCAGCCGGTCCACGGCTCCAGCGCGACATACGGGCCGTCGTTCGCCGCCGACCAGATGCCGAGCATCGGGAAGTCGGAAAACTCCATCATCACGCCGCGGCCGCTCTTGCGGCTCTTGAGCGAAACGCAGGTCGACTCGAGGTTGCTGAACACAAGCGCGTCGCGGTAGAACAGGCTGTGCTGCAGCGGAATGACGTTTTCGTCGTCGAGCGTATACGTGACCTTGTCGAAGTCGATCAGGCACTCCTTGAGGTCGATCTCGGGGCACTTCTGCGTTTCGGGCTTTTCAAAGACGATGTCGTAATCTTCAAACACCTCGCCCTCGGCGATCGGCAGGTTGAAGCCCGGGTGGCCGCCCACGCAGAACGGCAGCGGCTCGCTGCCCGTGTTCTCCACCTTGAATTCCGTCGTGATGCTGCTGCCTGCCAGCGCATACGAAACGGTGAGCCGGAAATCGAAGGGATACTGCTTCTTCGTCTCCGCGTCGCTTTCGATGACCAGAGAAACGGCGTCCTCGCGCTTTTCGGCCACCGTGAATTCACGGCGGCGCACAAAGCCGTGGCGGTTCATCTCGTACCACTCGCCCTTGATGCGCGTGCGGCCGTTCCGGAGCGCGCCGACGATCGGGAACAGGACCGGCGCATGGCCGCCCCAGTATTTCGGGTCGCCCTGCCAGATGTGCTCGAAGCCGTCGTCGCCCTTGAAGGAGACGAGCTCGGCGCCGAGCGTGTTGATCTCGGCCGAAACATTTTCATTTTGTATGTGGATCAGCATAACTCTTATCCTTTCTGCCTTCGGACGCCGCTGCCGGCTGTCCGACCGTAATTTTATACAGATTTATTATAGCAAACAAAGGCGCTTGAAGCAAGAGAGAATCCGTGTTATAATCGGAAACAAATCCACAAAGCAAAGGAAGGATCCCCATGCGGGCAGTTATCCAGCGCATCAACGGCGCTTCCATCACGATCGACGGCAATGAAACGCGCGAAATCGGCGCGGGCATCGTCGTCTTTATGTGCGCGATGACGGGCGACACCGAGCGGCAGGCGGATTTTCTCGCGCAGAAAGTCTGCGAGCTGCGTATCTTCAAAGACGAAAACGACAAGATGAACCGTTCGCTGATCGACGTCGGCGGCGACGCGCTGATCGTCTCGAACATCACGCTGAGCGCCGACATGAAGCACGGCCGCCGGCCGGATTTCAGCCGGTCCGCCCCGCCCGAGGAAGCCAAGCGGCTCTACGACTACTTCGTCTCGCAGGTCGAAAAGCAGCCGGTCGGCCGGGTGTGCACCGGCGAGTTCGGCGCGCACATGCACGTCGACGTGCAGAACGACGGGCCTGTAAACATCATCATCGACACCGAACGCATCGGCAAGTAAAGGAGGCCCCCATGACACGGCTATTGATCTCGATGACGGAATCCGCGTCGGCGCAGGCGCTGCCCACGGCAAGCGAGCTGCAAAGCTGGCTGCAATCGCTCGGCGAGCAGGCCTTTCAGCTCGCCGTGCGCATCCTGTTCGCACTGGTCCTGCTGTTCGTCGGCACGCGGCTCATCAAATTCCTGCTGCGCCGCTTCAAACACTCCAAGCTCCACGACCGCATGGATCCCGGCCTTGCGACGTTTACGGAGAGCGCCTCCAAGATCGCGCTGTACATTTTGCTGATCCTGATCCTGCTCGGCGTGCTCGGCCTGGAAACCACCTCGTTCCTCGCGCTGTTCACCTCCGGCGGCGTCGCGGTCGCTCTCGCCTTTCAGGGCGCGGTCTCGAACCTGGCCGGCGGCGTGATGATTTTGCTGTTCCACCCGTTCCGCGTCGGGGACTACATTGAGACGACGGAGCTTGCCGGCACAGTCAAGGAAATCAATGTGCTGTACACCGTCGTCGTCACGGCCGACAACAAGCGCATCACCGTGCCCAACGGCACGCTGACGAACACGGCGATCACCGACTACAGCGCCGAAACGATGCGCCGTGTCGACATCCTGTTTTCCGCCGCCTATGATTCCGACCTCGACATGGTGAAGGACACGATCCTGCAGGTGGCGCTCGCGCACGAAAAGGTCCTGCGGGACCCGGAACCCGCCGCGCGGCTGAAGGCGCAGAGCGCCAGCTCGCTCGATTTCCAGCTTCGCGCCTGGTGTGCGCCGGACGATTACTGGGACGTGTTTTACGACATCAACGAGGGCGTGAAACGCGCCTTCGACGAAAAGGGCATCGTGATCCCGTTCCCGCAGATGGACGTGCACGTGCAGTCGTAAGCGATGCAAAACCCAGCTTCATTACACACAAAAGCAGAAGCGGGCAGCCTCCCCACCCGGAAGGCTGCCCGCTTTGCGCTAAAGTTCATCCAGGAATTTCCGGACGGCGCGCCGGTTTTTCAGGACGATCACGCGCACCGCCGGGGCCTGCTGCAGCATCGCGTAATACCGCGCGCGGTACGTTCTGTTGAAATTCCAGACGGTCTTGAGAAACGGCAGATTGATCCGCTCGGGGCAGCAGCCGCCCGTGTCCGGCCGGCTCCGGCCGAGGTTCGTCAGCTCGCGCCAAAACGCGCCCCACACGCAGACCCACCGCGGGAAATCCATGTAGATGACCGTGTCGCAGTACCGCAGCCGATGCGGGATCGTGCGGTTCATGTTCCCGTCGAGGATCCAGCGCGGCTTTTCCAGCTCGGCCTGCAGCAGGCGGTCGAATTCCTCGTTCGAGGCCGCCTGCCAGTTGTCGTGCCAGTACAGCGTGTCGAGATGGACGAGCGGCAGCCGCAGCTTTTCGGCAAGCGCCCGCGCAAACGTCGTTTTGCCGCAGCCGTTGCCGCCGATAATCAAGATCCGCTCCAAAGCCGTCCCCTCCGTTTCTTCCGCAATGTATTTTGCACAGTATAACACGGCGCCGGCCGGGAAAACAAGCCCCGCCGGCGCCTTTTTTCTGTATACGTTTCCGCTTATGCGCTTTCCGCACGCGCGGTGATCACGCAGTCCGCGCCCGGCCAGATGTGCTCGTCGAGGATCACCTCGCCGATGCTGTCCGCCGTGATGTGCCCGCCCGCCGGGTTCTTGACGCTGAGGATCGCGCCGCGCACGTCGGCCTCCACGGTCGTGTTCTCAAAGGCGAGGTCGCAGTCGACCATCTCGCAGTCCTCGAGCACGAGGTTTTTCGCGTAGCAGAACGGCTGCGTGCCGATGATCCTGCACCGCACGAGGCGCAGGTTCTCGCTGTACCAGGCGAGGTACTCGCCCTTGACGACGCTGTCCTCGACCGTGATGTTCTTGCCGTGCCAGAACGCGTCCTTCGTATCGAGCACCGAATTGCGGATCGTGACGTTCTCCACATACTGGAACGAATACTTGCCCTGCATCTGCAGGTTTTCGATCTCCATGTCCCGCGTCTGCATGAACGGATACTCCGACTTCAGCGTGCAGTCCCGGATTTTGAGGCCGCGGCAGAACCAGCCGAATTCCGTCGACTCGATCGCACAGCCGCTGAGCACGGTGTCGTCGCACTCGCGCAGCGCCTTGATGCCGCCGAGGCGGCTGTTCTCGACGCGCACATTCCGGTCGTACCAGAACGCGGCGCGGCAGGTCTCCGTCATGCGGCAGTCGCGCACGAGGCCGTCCGTCACATGCCAGAACGGGTAGCGCAGGTGAAAATCGCAGTCCTCAACCCGGACGCCGCTGCATTCCTTCAGGGCGGATTCCCCGTCCGCCGGGCCGTCGAACAAGCACCGGCGGACCTCTATATCCCGCTCGCCGTACAGCGCGCGCTCTTCATCCAGCGTCAGTTTTTCAAAGACCTTCCCCATCGTTTCGATCCCTTTCCTTCTATTCAAATTTGAGCGCATGCTCACTTTCTGTCACCTTTCAAATTATAAGCAGAAAAGGCGGCCGTGTAAAATACTTTTTTCTTATCGGCCTGCATACGCGCCGGGCATAAACCGAAGTCCCCAAACGCCGTGTTGCGCAAATTCCGGCAGAAAACGGCAAATTTGCGGTAGACAAGCGCCGGAAAGTATCGTACAATCAGATCAACTGAGATTCTCTTTTTCAACTGAGATTCTCTTTTGGAAAGGGCTGTTTTTTCCCATGCAGGACACCCGGAAAAGGCAATTCTACCGCTCCTTCTTCTCGATCGTCGTGCCGATCGCGATCCAGCAGCTCATCACCGCCGCCGTCGGCGTAGCCGATACGCTGATGCTCGGCTACGTAAACCAGACGGCGCTCGCCGCCGGCTCGCTCGCCGGGCAGATCCAGTTTCTGCTCAACATGATCAACGGCGGCCTCGCGGCGGGCATCACGATCCTCTCCGCGCAGTACTGGGGCCGCGGCGACCTCTCCGCCGTGGAAAAGGTCCTCGCGATCGGCCTGAAGATTTCCGTCTTTGTCGGCGCGGTGTTTTTCGTCGGCGCGGTCTTTTTCCCGGAGATGCTGATGCGCATCTACACGGACGACCCGGACATGATCGCCGCCGGCGCGGAATACCTGCGCGTTGTCGGCTTCTCCTATCTCTTCCTCTCGCTCTCGCAGCCGTACCTGAGCGCGATGAAAAGCATCGAGCAGGTGCGCGTCAGCACGGTGCTCAACTCGGTCGCGCTCGTGCTCAACATCGGCCTGAACGCGGTGTTCATCTTCGGCTGGATCCCCGGCATCCCGCCGCTCGGCTTCATCGCGGCGTTTGTCTGGAGCCTCCCGCCGCTCTGGGTTTACCTGATTCTGAGCTGCGACGAATTCGCGAAGATGCCCTTCGTCTACATCCGCTACCGCCAGAAAAAGTGGCTGCGGAACATCACCAAAGAGGTCACGGCCTGACTTCTCGGAAAACTGCGCGCATAAAGCGCCCGGTCCGCACAAAACGGACCGGGCGCTCTGCTTTTGGCGCCGCATGCAAGCCATGGCTTCCGCGCCGCCGATGTTCATCTGTTTTCCCTGCCATTGAGGTCGCGGATAATCTGAAGCACGTGCTCCGCCTGCGCCGGAGACAGCTTTCCGATTTCCCGCACAATTTCTTTTGTTTTCCCCGGAGAAACCATTTCCGTGTTGAAAAACTCCTGCGGCGTAATTTCCAGATACGCACAGATATAAAAGAACCCTTTCAGCGAGGGGAGCGTGCGTCTGTTTTCAATTTTATTGATATAGCTCTCGCTCTGCCCAAGCGAAAGGCTCATATCCCGTGCCGAGACATC
>NHCFR00700__coassemble_1442_pt1 | contig 17432 bp, 16 predicted proteins | sample NHCFR00700__metabat2_high_PE_066 | metagenome-assembled genome bin NHCFR00700 | reverse complement strand
GCCCATGGTTTTGTAGGAATCTTCAAGGAAAAAATGGACAAAATTTCCCGCTTTATCGAGCATCTATGCAGTATAGTCGGAGGGCAAAATGGAGATCAACAAGCAAGCTGCATCGCGAGTGGATCGGACTATAGTCGAGAAAATGCGCAAAGTACAGTTCGTCCTCATCATTCTTTTTCTGTCGTTCTTTATTTTAACTTTTATCGGCGCCGGAAACCTCTTGGTTGTATCGGTTGTAGGCCTGCTGCTATGCCTGACCGGAATGCTGGAAACAACCACTGAAGTAGATTTATGGATTTTTATCCCGCTTACGCTCTATACCGTGCTCAGCCTGCTTTCCGGATATCGCACCTACGGCAGCACACTGGACGGTCTTTCCACCACGCAAGCGATTTTTCCGGTCATTTATCTGTTAACAGCCTGCCTCAATAACGCAAATCGAGTGCTGCTAAAGCTGCTGTGCACTGTGTGGATCGGTCTAATTGCCGCCGGAGGCATCGTGCAATTCACAATTGAAGCCTTTCTGGGCACCGCCGACCGGCTCTCCGGTCTTCTTGGAAATCCAAACGCAACGGGGATCCTACTGGTGCTCGGCTGGTTTGCACAGCAGAGCTGCCTGATCGACCTGCACGGCATGCAGCATTCCAGACTGCAAAGTGTACTGAATGCGCTTGGATTTCTCATGTTGGCGGCATTGGCGCTGACCCTGTCCATCGGCGCTTTCGGCGCGCTTGCCATCGGAATGATCGCAATGAGCATTTACGGAAAGGAAAAAGCTTCCACATTTTTCTGCCGCGCTGCAGAGGTGATTTTTGCCATCGGCAGCGGTATTCTCTTGTATATTGCCGGCGACTATGCTGGTACGCCTTGGATCGCTCTGCTTATGGTTTTCTACCTTCTGGCCGCAGCCATACTGCAAAACGCGTTGCGGCAATGCCTGCAGGATTTTCGCTGGCTGCGCGTACTGATTCTTCTTGTCGGCGTCAGCGGTACAGCCGGATTGCTCTTTCTACGCCCCAATGCAGTCGCAACCTTTACAGAGCGGCTAACCATGATACAGCACGCGCTGCGTTACCTTGGCCGAGAACCGCTTCTCGGAATTGGCCCCTATCAGTGGCGGCGCTTCAACCTGCAGGATGCAGACCCATACTTCAATACATGGCATATACACAACATTTTCGTGCACGTAGGCGTGGAGCTCGGGCTTCCTGCTATGGGTATGCTGATCTTTACAGCGATCCGCCATGCCTGTAAGCGCGAAAACAAGGCGCAGCGCGGCGCTTTTTTTGCAGCACTCATCCACAATCTGATGGATACAAGTTTCTTTTATATTTCAACCGTACCGCTTCTGATGATGACGGCCGCAAAGGATGAGCGGAAGACCCATACGATGCATGCGGTCACCGTGAAGTGCATCTTTGGCGCTTTCGGCATTCTGTTTGCATGGAATACCATGCATTGCCTGTGGTAAGGAGGCGAAGAAGATAAATTGATAAGGAAAGCAAAAGGGAAAAAACACCTGACTCCCCATCGCAGCGGCGCTGCATTACTGCTTCTGTTCTGCGTTCTGGCTGCGGTGGTTCTCGCCGGTGCGTATAGGGCGAATCAGGCACTTCCGCCCTATGTAGGCAAGGACCTGACCGCACAGGAAATGGATGAGGTCATCGCACGGAACAGTCCGCTCACGTCCTATGTGCACCTGACCGCCAATGCAAATTTCCCGCGGACCTCACCGATCCGGAAAATCACGATCCATCACATGGCAGCCAATTTGACGCTGGAAAACCTTGGTGAATCTTTTTCGCACAAAGATCGAAAGGCATCCTCAAACTATGCGATCGATATAGACGGCAACATTGCGTTGTATGTAGAAGAAGCGAACCGGGCATGGAGCAGTGCAAATCCCGAAAATGACGATGTAGCTGTAACCATTGAAGTGGCAAACGAAACACTGGGCGGTGACTGGAAGGTCAGCAACAAGTCCTACGAAGCGCTTATCGCGCTGTGCACGGATATCTGCCGCCGCAACGGCATTGAAGAACTGACCTATACCGGCGACGCACAGGGAACGCTGACAACGCACAATATGTTCGCAGACACGCAGTGCCCCGGTCCGTATCTCGAAAGCCGCATGGAGGACATCGCCGCGCAGGTCAATGCAAACCTGCAGGCCGAAACGGAAATTCCCGTTGCATAGCGGTTTACATACATGCACCCCGAAACAAAAAGAAAGGATGGATGAAATTCATGGAAGTGAAAGAAAGAGGAAAGGTGTTCGCGTACTGCGGCATCCTTTTCCTGATGCTCGGCATGGCTCTGCTCGTTCTATTCGGCGGCGACGTGCTTGCCTGGGCCGGTAGTTATGGTTCGTACAGTACATACACACCATATGCCAACCTCACCTTCGAAAAAACGTGGCTGGACGAGGACGGTAACACCGCCTCCCCACCGGAGAATACTGAGGTTACATTTACCGTGACGCTTGAAAAAGAAGCTGGTTACCAAAAAGAACTGGAAATCACATTGAACGAAGACAACGATTGGACTTACAATCTCTTTAAAAACCGCGATACTATTAAGAATAAATATGGAATAGATGTTGCCGATTACTACTATAAAGAAGGTAGCATCAGTGAATTCAAGGTTAACGGCTATACGTACGTCGGTGCGGATGTCTCCGGTCCAACGGAGACAGTTGTTAAGGAAGACCATATTATCTATAAGAACTACACCATAACGCTGAAAAACGAGAAGGAGCCGGAACCGACACCGACTCCGGACAACGAGCCGACACCGACTCCGGACAACGAGCCGACACCGACGCCGGACAACGAACCGACCCCAACGCCGGACAACGAACCAACCCCAACGCCGGACAACGAACCAACCCCAACGCCGGACAATGAGTCAACACCGACGCCCGCGCCCGTCGCAACGCCCACACCGGCCCCTGCCGTGACGCCGACCCCGGCGCCCGAGCAGCCGGCAACCGACGCGCCGAAAACCGGAGATGAAACAAATCTGGCCGGCTGGATCATGCTTGCAGCGGCCGGCGCCGCCAGCCTGACCGCCGCACTCGTACTCCGCACGCGCAGACGGTCTGCGGACAAGCGGTAAACCATAACAACACATAAAAATTCAGGGAGGCTTTCCGGACACGCGGAAAGCCTCCCTTCTTTTTGTGCTGCGAGCCCGGGCTTTTACGGCTTTGCCGTCTGTGCCCGGGGCGCAGGCTTATGGACTTTATAACAGAACTTACAGGTCGCGGTACTTCTTGACGCGGCGCATCTTGCGGCGCTTGCGGTTCATCCAGACGGCCAGCACGATGTATATGGCCAGCAGCACGAGGATGACGCCCGCCGTAATCAGGAACCACGGCGAGGTGATGATGTCTTTGCCCTGCTGGATGGTCTGTACGATCTCGCTGCGCTCGACGCTCTCCGCCGCGACGAGCGGCACCTCAGCCAGCACCTCGCCCATGTAGGTATACGTCGCCGTGCCGATCACGTCGCCCTTTTCGACGGGCGCCTTCACACTCTCCGGCAGATCCAGCGTCATCTTGATGCTGCTCTCGTCGAGGTCCTTCGGCAGCATGGCCGTCACATTGCCCTGCGCGACGACCTGCAGGCGGTCCTTGTTCCAAACGTACTCCAGATCGACCTCGCCGAGCAGGTCGCCGTCCGTGACGATCGTCTTGTTCTCGATGCTCGTCAGCGCCCAGCGGAACAGCGTCGCCGCGTCGTACATCTCGCCGTGGTAGTCGATGTGGTTGCCCTCCGCGTCGACATACGGGCTCCCGAGGCAGACGACCAGATAGCTGTAGCCGTCATAGGAGGCCGAGGCCGCGATGCAGTAGCCGGACTCGTTGAGCGAGCCGGTCTTGATGCCGGTCGCATACGTGTAGTATTCCTCCGCCGTCTCGACGAGCATGCGGTTCGTCGTCGTGACCGTGCGCGCCTCCTCCGTCATATTCGTCGGCGCCTGCGTATAGCTCGTCTGCGACGTGATGTCCGTGAAGTACGGCAGCGTCAGCGCGTATTCGGTGATCGTCGCCATCTCGCGCGCCGTCGTGTAGTGGTTCTCGTCGTACAGGCCGTGCGGGTTCACAAAGTGCGTGTTCGTGCAGCCGAGCTCCGCCGCCTTGCGGTTCATCAGCTCCACGCAGCTCATCCGGCCGTCCCCGTCCGTATCATAGGCCGGGTCGTCCGCCGCGATGCCGAGGCCGTCTATGTATTTCGCGAGCGTCAGCGCCGCGTCGTTGCCGGAGGGCACCATCATCAGGTTCAGAAGCTCGTAGATCGAAAACTCTTCGCCGGTCTGGATTTCCGCCAGCGACGAGCCGGTTCCCTCGAGCTCCTCCGCCACGCTGGCCGGCACCACCGTGCGCGTATTCATCAGGTCGTCGATGTTCTCCGACACCACGATATACGTCATGATCTTCGTGAGCGAGGCCATCGGGAGCCGCTCGTCCGGGTTCATCGTGAACACGACCGTGCCCGTATCGAGGCTCACCATAAAGATGGACTTGCTGCTCGGGTCCGTCAGCGTCTCGCAGACAAAGCCCTCCTCGGGCTGCACCGGCTCGGGCGAGGGCGTCGCCTCCGCGCTGTCGGACGTGCCGCCGTCCGCCGTATCCTCGGCAAAGGCCGCGGGCGTCCAAACCGTCATCATCAAAAGCACCGCCATCAGAAACGCGGCAAATCTAAATTTTTTCACTATTCATTCTCCACCAAACATGTTATACTGATATTTACGGAGTGCCCGGCTTCGCCGGACGTTCCCGTATATTGTACCACGATTTTGGCTTTCTGAAAAGGGCCGTCGGGCGGTTTTCAGAAAATTGTAATATTACGCGGCCCGCGAGAAGACCTGCGGCGCCGCTGCCCCAAGGATGGTGAACCGATTGAAATTCCTGCACATAGCGGACCTGCATCTCGGCAGGCTCCTGTACGGGCGCAGCCTGATCGAGGACCAGCGCCACTTCCTTTTCGAAAATCTTCTGCCCGCCATCGACCGGCACAAGCCGGACGGCGTGCTGATCGCCGGCGACCTTTACGACCGACCGGTCGCCTCCACCGAGGCCATCGCGCTGTTCGACGCGCTGCTCGACGCGCTCAGCGCGCGGCAGGTGCCGACCGTCGTGATTTCCGGCAACCACGACGGGCCGGAGCGCATCGCGGTCGGCGCGAAGATGCTCGCGCGCTTCGGCATCCACATTGTGACGAGCCTCGACGCCGCCTTTCAGCCGATCGAGCTCGGCGGCGCGCAGATCTTCGCGCTGCCCTACTTCGACAACGCCCAGATGCGCGCGTTCCTCGGCGACGAAACGCTGCGCGGCGCGGGCGCGTGCATGCGTGCCGCCGTCGAAAAGATGGAAGCGCAGTTCGCGCCGGGAAAGCTGCACGTGCTCGTCGCGCACTGCTTTGCCGCCGGCGCCTCGACCTCGGACTCCGAATCGCGGCTGTTCGTCGGCGGTGCGGGCGACGTGCCGACCGACTGCTTCGCCCCCTTCGATTACGCCGCGCTCGGCCACCTGCATGCGGCCCAGTCGGCCGGCAGCACGGCGCGGTACGCCGGCTCGCCGCTCAAGTACTCGGTGGACGAGGCGCACCAGAAAAAGAGCATGACGCTCGTGACGCTCGAGCCCGGCGCGGCGCCGCAGATCGAGCTGCTGCCCGTCACCCCGCTGCACGACGTGAAGCGCCTGAACGGGAAATTCGACGACCTGCTCGCGGCCGGCACGGCGCAGCCCGACGGCGACTACGTGGAAATTTTGCTCGAGGACGACGCGCCCGTCTTCTGCCCCGCGGACCGGCTCCGCCCGTACTATCCGAACCTTTTGAGCGTGCGGAGCGCGTGGTTCCTGAAAGCCGGCGCAGCCGCGCCCTCGGCCGCCGCGCAGAGCCGGGACCGCACGGCGGTCTTCGACGGCTTCCTGCGCGACATCTGCGGCGACGAGCCGCAGGCGGGCGACACGGAGCTGTTTCTCGAAATCATGCGCGAGCTGGAAGCAAAGGAGGCGTAACCATGCGGCCGCTGACATTGGAGCTCGAGGCGTTCGGCCCCTATCTGGACCGGACCGCGCTCGACTTTGAAAAACTGAACGAGGCCGGTCTGTTTCTGATCTCCGGCCTGACGGGCGGCGGCAAGACGACGCTGCTCGACGCGATGTCGATCGCGCTTTTCTGCAAGTCGACCGGCGGGCGGCGCAGCTTTTCCGACATGCGCAGCCTGCGCGCCGACAACACGCAGCGCACCGAGGTCGTGTTCACCTTTGCGCTCGGCGGCAAATCCTACCGCTTCCGCCGCGCGCTCTTCATGAAGAAAAAGCGCGGCACGGAGACCTACGAGCTGCACGACCAGCACGAGTGCTTCTCGCTCGAGGACGGCGCGTGGAAGCTCGAGGCGAGCGGCGCGGCAAAGCGCGTCACCGAATACGCGCAGTCGCTGCTTTCGCTGACCGCCGAGCAGTTCTCGCAGGTCATCGTCCTGCCGCAGGGCGAGTTCCTGCGCCTGCTGCGCGCGAACTCGACGAGCAAGGCCGAAATCCTCAAGACGCTCTTCGGCTGCGAGGTCTGGGACGCGCTGCCCGCGCGGCTCAAGCAGCGCCTGAATCACGTCTACGCGAAGCGGCAGGACTGCGCCGCCCGGATGCAGTCGCTGCTCGAAAAATACCAGGTGGAAAACCCGGAGGCGCTCGACGCGCAGCTCGAAGCGCGCGCGGCGCAGCGGGAAACGCTCTCCGCCGCGCTCACGGCGGCGCAGGCCGAGAGCAAAAAGGCGCAGGCCGCGCTCGACCGCGCAAACGAATACGCGCGGCTGCAGGCCGAGCTGCGCACCGCGGAAAAGGAGCGCGCCGAAGCCGCCGCAGCGCTTCGAAAGGCCGAGCAGGCCGCAGCGGACGCCAAGGCCGCAGGCCCGGCGCTCGAAGCGCTGCGGGACAAAACCGCCGGTCTGGAGCGCCGGTCTGAAACGCTGCGGCAGGAGCGCGAGCGAAGCCGGGAAAAGCAGCGGCTCGCCGACGAGATCCGGACGGCGGAAGCTGCGCTGCAAAAGCTTGTGCGCGACATGCAGGCCGAGGAGCAGGCGCAGGCGGACAAGCGCGCGCGCATCCAAAAGGGCGAAGCCTACCTTGCGGAATGCGTGCGCGCCGCCGAAGCGCTGCCCCAAAAGCTCGAGGAAAAAAGCGCGCTCGAGAAAACGCTCGACAGCCTGCAGAAGCTGCGCGACGCGCGGGAGACGCATGCGCAGCGCCTGAAGGCGCTCGCGGAAAAGAACGACCGCGCGCTCAAAAGCCGGCTGGCGATGACCGCGCAGGACAAGGCCGTCGCCGCCGCGGAGGCCGCGCGCAGCCGGAGCGCCGCCGCACGGCTGGCCGCGGACCTGAAGGACGGCGCGCCGTGCCCGGTCTGCGGCGCAGTGCACCATCCGCAGCCCGCCGTATCGGCGGAGGCCGTGCCCTCGGAGGCCGAGTTTGAAGCGATGCGCGCGCAGCTCGACGCGCTGCGCATCGCGCATCAGCATGCGGAGGGCGAGGCCGCCGGCGCAAAGGCCGCGGCGGACATCGCCGGCCGGGCGCTCGAGCAGGCAGCCGCCGCCTGCGCCGATCCCACGGCGGACGCGGCGGACATCGCGCAGCAGCTCTCCGCCTGCGAGACGCAGCGCGCGGCGCTGCAGAAAATGAGCGGGCAGCGCGACGCGGCGCAGAAGCGGCTCGACGACCTGCGCCGCGAAGCCGAGGCGAGCGCGCAAAACTTGCAGGCGCACGCCAAGGCGCATGCGGCGCAAACCGAAAAGCGCGGCCAGCTCTGCCGCCGGATGGAGGATTTTCGGGCCGTGCGCGGGGCGGCGGAGATCGACGCGGCGCTCCGCGCGCTGGAAAAGGAGCGACATGACGCCGACAGCGAGCGGACCCGACTCGAAAGCCTGCAGCGCACCGCGGCGGAAAACCTCGCTGCCGCACGGGCGCAGCAGGAGAGCGCCGAAAAGCGTTTCAGCGCCGCTGCGACGGCGATCCAAAGCTTCGGAGAGGCTCTGTCCGCTTCGGCCGCAGACTGCGCCGCGGCCGCCGAGAAGATCCGCAAGCAGCTCGATGCGCTGCACATCGAGTGCGGCCGCCTCGACGAAGCGCTGGCGTCCGCGAAGCAGACGCGCGAGGCCGTGGCGGTCATCGCCGGCGAAGCCGAAGCGCTCGACCGCGAATACAGCCGCTACGCGCGCCTGCACGGCCTGCTCTCCGGCAAGAACGCGATGCGCATGCCGATTCTGCAGTACGTGCTGAGCATGATGCTCGAGGAGACCACCGCCAGCGCGAACCGCTTCTTTTCGATCCTCAGCCGCGGGCGCTACGCGCTGCGCCGCATGGACGCGCCGAAGGGCGGGCAGGGCTACGCCGGGCTCGACATCGAGGTGCTCGACGGCATGAGCGGCACGGCGCGCTCGATCGAAACGCTCTCGGGCGGCGAGCAGTTCCTCGCCTCGCTCTCCCTCGCCTTCGGCCTTTCCGAGGTCGTGCAGAGCTATTCCGGCGCGGTCCGGCTCGACGCGCTGTTCATCGACGAGGGCTTCGGCTCGCTCGACACCGACACGCTCGACACCGCGATGCGCGCGCTCGAGACCATCCGGCAGAGCGGGCGCGTGATCGGCATCATCTCGCACGTCGCGGAGCTGCAGCGGCGCATCCCGACGATGATCCGCGTGTCAAAGACCGCTTCCGGCTCCGCCGCGGCAAAGGTCATCTCCGAATAAACACAGGCAAACGAAAAAGCGTGGAACACCGCATGGTGCCCACGCTTTTCTGTTTTCAACCGTTTGTATTCTGCCGGTGCAAAACCCGGTCAGACGGCCTCCTCTGCGCCGCCCGCAAACTGGCTGTTGTAGAGCTCGGCGTAGAAGCCGTTTTTCGCCATCAGCGCGTCGTGCGTGCCCTGCTCGACGATGTCGCCGTCCTTCATACAGAGGATCAGGTCCGCGTTGCGGATCGTCGAAAGCCGGTGCGCGATGATGAAGCTCGTGCGGCCGCGCATCAGATTGTCCATCGCGGTCTGGATCGAAAGCTCCGTGCGCGTGTCGACCGAGCTCGTCGCCTCGTCGAGGATCATGATCCGGCTGTCGGAGAGCAGCGCGCGCGCAATCGTCAGAAGCTGCTTCTGGCCCTGCGAGACGTTCGTCGCCTCCTCGTTCAGGATCGTGTCGTAGCCGTCCGGCAGCGTGCGCACAAAGCGGTCCACCTGTGCGGCGCGCGCCGCCGCGAGCACTTCCTCATCCGTGGCGTCGAGCCGCCCGTAGCGGATGTTCTCGCGGATCGTGCCGCTGTACAGCCACGTATCCTGCAGCACCATGCCGAATTCGCGCCGCAGGTCGCTGCGTTCGAAATCGGCGATGTTCTTGCCGTCGAGATAGATCGCACCGCCGCGCAGGTCGTGGAAGCGCATGAGCAGCTTCACCATCGTCGTCTTGCCGGCGCCCGTCGGGCCGACGATCGCGATCTTCTGCCCCGCCTTGACGTCGGCGGAGAAATCGTGGATGACGATCTCCTCGCTGCCCTCGTAGCCGAAGGTCACGTGGTCGAAGCGGATATCGCCGCGGATGCTGCAGTCGTCGATCTTGTACTTCGGCGTTTTCTCCTCGATCTCCTCCTCGTCGAGGAACTCGAAGATGCGCTCCGCCGCCGCCAGCGTGCGCTGAATCTGGTTCGAGATGCTCGCAAGCTGCGTGATCGGCTGCGTGAAGCTGCGCAGGTACTGGATGAACGCCTGGATGCCGCCGACCGTCATCGTGCCGCCGGCCGCCATCGACGCGCCGAGGATGCAGACCACGACGTAGCCGAGGTTGCCGATGAAGCTCATGATCGGCTGCATCAGGCCGGAAAGGAACTCCGACTTCCAGCCCGCATTGTAGAGCTTTTCGTTTTCCGCATCGAACTTCTCGAGCGAACGCGCCTCGCCGCCGAAGGCCTTGACGACGACGTGGCCGCCGTACATCTCCTCCACGTGGCCGTTGACCGAACCGAGATAGTTCTGCTGGCCGATGAAGTACTTCTGCGAGGCCTTGACGACGCCGCCCGCAAAGAGCAGCGTGACCGGCACCGTGCAGAGTGCGACGAGCGTGAGCTGCCAGCTGATCGAAAGCATCATGATCAGCACGCCGATCAGCGAGCAGACCGAGGTGATCAGCTGCGTGATGCTCTGGCTCAGGCTCTGGCTCAGCGTGTCGACGTCGTTCGTGATGCGCGAGAGCACGTCGCCCTGGCTCGTCTTGTGGAAGAAGGAAACCGGCAGGCGGTTGATCTTCTGCATGATCGCCGTGCGCATGTTGTACGAGACCTTCGCCGAAACGCCGGCCATCGTGAAGCCCTGGATATAGGAGAACAAAGCGCTGATGCCGTACAGCCCGACGAGGAACAGCAGCACCGCGCCGATGTAGCCGAAGTCGATGCCCTCGGCCGCGCCGGTGATGATGCGCATCAGGCCGGCGGTCAGCTCGTCGGTCGCCTTCGCGAGGATTTTCGGGCCGACGATCGTAAAGACCGTGGAGAGCGCCGCGAACAGCACGACGACGAGGATTTTGATTTTAAACGGCGCGAGGTAGCTGCCGAGCTTTTTGAGGCTGCCCTTGAAGTCCTTGACCTTTTCGCCGGTGATCTGCCCCGCCGCCGGGCCGTGGGGGCCGCGCCGCGGTGTATGGGTCATTTTTCCGCTCATGCCAATTCCTCCTTTGAAAGCTGGCTTTCCGCGATCTCGCGGTAGGTCGGGCACGTCTCCAGCAGCTCGCGGTGCGTGCCCTTGCCGACGATCCGGCCCTCGTCGAGCACGATGATCTGCTCGGCGTTCAGGATCGTCGAGACGCGCTGCGCGACGATCAGCACGATCGAATCCTTTGTGAACGTCGCGAGCGCACGGCGCAGCTTTGCGTCGGTCCGGAAGTCGAGCGCGGAAAAGCTGTCGTCGAAGATATAGACCGGCGCTTTGCGCACCAGAGCGCGCGCGATCGCAAGGCGCTGCTTCTGCCCGCCGGAGACGTTCGTGCCGCCCTGCGCGATCGGGTTTTCGGTGCCGCCGGGCAGCTCGGAGACGAATTCGCTGGCCTGCGCGCAGTCGAGCGCTTCCAGCACGGCCTGTTCGTCGGCGTCCTCCCGGCCGTAGCGGACGTTCGAGGCGATCGTGCCGGAGAACAGCACGCCCTTCTGCGGCACGTAGCCGATCTGTTCGCGCAGCTCGGCCTGCCGCACGTCGCGGACGTCCACGCCGTTCAAGCGCACCGCGCCGGCGGTCACGTCGTAAAAGCGCGGGATCAGGTTGACGAGCGTCGACTTGCCCGCGCCCGTCGCGCCGATGAAGGCCGTCGTCTCGCCGCGCTTCGCCGTGAAGCTGATGTGGCTCAGCGTGTCCTCCTCGGCGTTGCCGTAGCGGAAGCTGACGTCGTCGAACACGAGGTCGCCCGCCGCGTCGCCCAGCGTTTTCGGCTGCTCGGGGTCGCGGATCGAAAGCTCGGTATCGAGCACTTCGGTGATGCGCTGCGCCGAAACCATCGCGCGCGGCACCATGATGAAGATCATCGTGATGAACAGGAACGACATGATGATCTGCATCGCGTACTGGATGTACGCCATCATGTCGCCGACCTGCATCGTCGATTCGGCGATCGCGTGGCCGCCGACCCACATGATGAGCAGCGAAACGAGGTTCATCAGCAGCATCATGAACGGCATCGCAAACGACATGACGCGCTGCGTGAAGCGGTTCGTCCACGCGAGGTCCTGATTCGCCGTGTCGAAGCGCTTCTCCTCAAAGCCCTCGTTCGAGAACGCGCGCACGACGAGCAGGCCGCTCAGGTTTTCGCGGCTGACGAGGTTCAGCCGGTCGGTCAGCTTCTGCAGCAGCTTGAACTTCGGCATCGCGACGCGCAGGATCACGAGGCTCGCGCAGACCAGGACGATGACGGCGAGCGCGATGATCCAGCTCAGCGAGGTGCTCTTCTGCAGCGCGAAGATGATGCCGCCGATGCCCATGATCGGCGCGTAGCACATCAGACGCAGGCCCATCGAGATCAGCATCTGCACCTGTGTGACGTCGTTCGTCGTGCGGGTGATCAGCGAAGCGGTCGAGAAATGGTCGAACTCCGTATTCGAGAAGCTCTCGACCTTCTGGAACACATCCCGGCGCATCTGCCGGCCGACCGCGGCCGAAATGCGCGAGGCGAAGAAGCCGACGAGTATTGCGGCGGCAACGCCGAGCAGCGCGACGCCGAGCATCTCGAGACCCTTCATGACGATATAGTCCTGCTGCTTCGCCTCCATGTCGAGGCCGAGCTCGCGGTAGAAAAGCCCCGTGAAGGAGGTGCCGACCTGCGAGCCGATCATCGACTGCGCGTTTTCCGCCTCCTGCATGGCGGATTCAATCTGCGCCGGCGGCAGCTGCGCCAGCATCGGCGTCATCGCGTAGAGCCGGTTCATATCCACGTTCTGGATGCCGCTCTCCGCGTCGAGCGTTTCGCCGGCCTGCTCGCCCATGCTCTGCAGGAAGGTCAGAAACGCATAGGCCGCCTTGCTGTACGCTTCGGCTGCCGCGGCCTCCGTCTCGGCGTCGCCGGTCATTTCGACCGCCTGTACATCGCCGATCGCCGTATAATCCTCCGCAAGCGCCGCCTCGCGGCTGCCGCCCTGCTCCACGGGCGTGTACGCCGCGCGGAAATCCGCTTCCTCCTCGTCGTCCATAAAGACGGCGAGCAGCTCCACGCCCGAGGCGTTCATCACTTCCGGCAGCGCCTCGTCGATGCCGCCCTGCTGGATGCCCGTGTTGACGATGTCGCTCATCATGTTCGGCAGCGTCAGGTCACACATGGCCTGCCCGAACAGCAGCAGAATGCAGAGCAGCGCCGGCAGCACAAAGGGCTTCAGATATTTGACAAGCAATTTCATGTTTGGTTCACCGATCTCCCTTTCCGCACGAGGCGGCGCCCTCTGTCTGCGCCGTCATGCCCGTTATGTTTTTCCACATCTGCTGCAGCACCTGCAGGCAGACCTTCAGCGATTCGCCGTCGATGCCGGCGCAGACCGATCCATAAAAATCCTTCCGGATCGCCCTGCAGCGCCCGGCCGCCTCCTGCGCGCGCTGTGTGAGCCGCAGGCGCACGACGCGCCGGTCCTTCTCATCCTGCGCCGTTTCAATATAGCCCGCGCGGACGGCTTCCTCCACATTCTTGCTCAGAAGCGACCGGGAAACGCCGAACTTATCCGCGATTTCCCCGGCCGTGTCGATCTCGCCCGCGGCAATCACCATCACAAGCTCGAGGATCTTCAGCGGAACACCGATTTCCTCCGCCATCGAGCGGAGCTTTGCGCGCATCGCGCGGTGCATCATCTCCATGTGCGAGGCCACAAAGCTGTCGAACACGTAGGCGGCTTCTATCCCTTCTTCCCGCATCTCGCTCTCTCCTTTGCTAAAATACTTCAAAATGCAATAATTCAAAATTGAACTATTTACTATTGAAGTATTTTAGCAGGCGGGCATTGAAAAAGCAATGAACAGATTGTAAATAATCCCGCGAACCTGCCCCGCGCTCTTTTCCTATCGATTACCGGTACGGCCAACAAGCCGCAGCCTGTGCAAGAAAAGCACATGCGGATTCAGGCGTCCAGCCGAACGGCCGCATATGCGCCGCGCATGCCCTGCGTTTTGCGGAAGATCAACCCAGTCGGGTTCGCACCCTGCGCGCCGGGCAAAAAAAGAAAACCGCAGAAGCGGGAAACCCTGCTTCTGCGGTTTGATGCCGGAAATGAAATTACTTAACTTCGACTTCAGCGCCAGCCTCGGTGAGCTTCGTCTTGAGCGCCTCAGCGTCGTCCTTGGAGATGCCTTCCTTGACAGCCTTCGGAGCCTCGTCGACGAGCGCCTTAGCTTCCTTCAGGCCCAGGCCGGTAGCTTCCTTGACAACCTTGATGACGTTGATCTTGTTCGCGCCAGCGGACTTGAGGATAACGTCGAACTCGGTCTTCTCTTCAGCAGCCGGAGCAGCGGCAGCCGGAGCAGCAACAGCGACAGCAGCCGGAGCAGCAGCGGAAACGCCGAACTCCTCTTCGAGCGCCTTGACGAGCTCGGAGAGCTCGAGAACGGTAAGAGCCTTAACTTCTTCAATAAGATTTGTAACCTTCTCAGACATGGTATGAACCTCCGTTAAAATTGATATAAAGTCTTGGTTGGTTTAAAATTCGAAAAACGAATTATTCGGCAGCGGCCGCCTTCTTCTCGCAGATCGCGTTGAGCGCGACGGCGAGACCGCGGATCGTGCCGCTCATGACATTGGCAAAGCCCTGGATCGGCGCGTTGAAGCCGCCGAGAACCTGCGCAATGAGCACTTCCTTGCTGGGCAGCTTGGCAAGCGCATCGACACCGGCTGCATCCACTGCAGCGCCGTCGATGAAGCCGGCCTTAACCGCAAACTTCTTGTTCGCCTTGGCCGCCGTCTCCGCGTATTCGCAGAGGATCTTCGCGCCTGCGGCATAGTCGCTCTCGCTCATCGCGATCGCGGTCGTGCCTTCGAGAACGCTGTCGAGTCCCTCGATGCCCGCTTCCTTCAGCGCGCGGGAGAGGAGGGTGTTCTTGACGACCTGATATTTGCAGCCGGCCTCGCGGAGAGACTTTCTGAGCTTCGTATCGTCCTCGACGTTGATGCCTTCATAGTTGACGATAACGCCGGTGACGCTGTTCTTCAGAGCCTCGGTGAGCGCCGCGACCTGAGCCTGCTTCTGCTCCAAAATTTTCTGACTGGGCAATTCGTTTCACCTCCGACAATGTGAAATACCAATATACTGCACGAAAAACGCCCCTCCGCATCTGCGCAGAGGGGCGTAAAGATTCCGAAAATACCGCTTCTGAAACGAAGCGCATCCTTGCTTTACTCTCTCCTCGGCAGGCACGGAAAATCCGTTTTATGCGCACAAACCATGGGTTTGTGTCGTGCACCTGCTGTCTCTGGTGAAAACAGCTTAATTATTATAGCATGACAGAGAGAGTCTGTCAAGGCTTTTTTCAGATTCCGGATCAGCCGACCTTATTCGGGTTGATCTTGATGCCGGGGCCCATCGTCGCCGCAACGACGCAGGAGCGGATATACTGGCCCTTCGCAGCAGCCGGCTTCGCCTTGTTGATGGCTTCGAGCAGCGTGTTGAAGTTGACGAGCAGCTTCTCCGCGCCGAAGGAAACCTTGCCGATCGGGCAGTGGATGATATTCGTCTTGTCGAGGCGGTACTCGATCTTACCGGCCTTCGCTTCCGTGATGGCACGGGCGATGTCCGGGGTAACCGTACCGGCCTTCGGGTTCGGCATGAGGCCGCGCGGGCCGAGCACCTTACCGAGGCGGCCGACCATACCCATCATGTCCGGGGTGGTGACGACGACGTCGAAATCCATCCAGCCTTCGGACTGGATCTTCTGGATCATGTCGTTGCCGCCGACAAAATCGGCGCCGGCATTGCGGGCTTCCTCTTCCTTCTCCGGCTTGCAGATTGCGAGCACACGGACGGACTTACCCGTGCCGTGCGGCAGGACAATCGCGCCGCGGACCTGCTGGTCCGCATGACGGCCGTCGACGCCCAGCTTCACGTGGACTTCAACGGTCTCGTCGAACTTTGCTGTACCTGTCTTGATGCAGAGATCCAGCGCTTCTTCCGTATCGTAAAGACGGCTGCGCTCGACCAGCTTTGCGCCGTCGACATACTTTTTACCGTGTTTCATTCAAGTTCCTCCTAAAGTGGTGAATATCGGATTCTCAGAGAGTTTCCTCCCACCCGGGTAAAATTAATCTACAACTTCGATGCCCATGCTGCGCGCCGTGCCGGCGATCATGCTCATCGCACTCTCGATGGACGCCGCGTTGAGATCGGGCATTTTCTGCTCGGCGATCTTCTTTACCTGCTCGCGGGTAATCTTTGCGACCTTCGTCTTGTTCGGTGTGCCCGAAGCGGTTTCGATGCCGCATGCCTTCTTGATGAGAACGGCGGCCGGCGGCGTCTTTGTCACAAAGGTAAACGAACGGTCCGCGTAAACCGTGATGACGACCGGGATCACAAGACCCGCGTCATTCTTGGTGCGCTCGTTGAATTCCTTCGTAAATGCCATGATGTTAACACCGTGCTGACCGAGAGCCGGTCCGACCGGTGGCGCCGGAGTCGCTTTACCGGCAGGTATCTGGAGCTTGATAAAGCCCGTAACCTTCTGAGCCATTTTTTTGCACCTCCAAAATTCGTGGTTGCTGGCGGAACGTCCGGTTTGATTTTTGACGTTCCTCCCACAGGGGGATTGTCCCCCTCAATAAAAAGCGGAGATCCGCAATTTACCGTAATCAGTCTACCGGCTCGGCCTGATCCAGCTCAAGGTCGACCGGCGTTTCGCGTCCAAACATGGAAACCGTGACGCGGATGCGATTCTTATCGATATCGATCTCGTCCACCGTTCCGATAAAGCCTTCCAGCGGACCGTCGGTGATCTGGACGCTGTCACCGACCTTGTAGGAGACTTCGACATTCCGCGTTTCCACGCCGAGGCGCTCGACCTCTTCGGCCGTGAGCGGGATCGGCTTGGAAGACGGGCCGACGAAGCCCGTGCAGCCGCGGATGTTCCGAACCGCGTACCAGGATTCATCCGTCAGAATCATCTTGATGATGACGTAGCCCGGAAAAATCTTGCGCTCCACTTCCTTGGTCTTGCCGTTGGAGCCAACTTCAAGCACCTTTTCCGTGGGCACGCGGATCTCATGGATCAAATCCTGAAGCTGATGGTTTTCCACCGTCTTCTCCAGGTTTGACGCGACCTTGTTTTCATACCCGGAATAGGTATGAACAACGTACCATTTTGCTTCGTCCGACATTTCGTTTCCTCCGCTTTGAAATCAACGCGCTTACGCTGCGCGGCTTATCCCGCCACTTCCATGACGAGGCCGAGCAGATTCATAAAGACGGTATCCAGCAGGAAAATGAAGAGCGCCAGAATGATGATCGTGACGAGCACGACGCCGACGTTCTTGAACACAGTCTTCGGCGTAGGCCACACGATCTTCTTGATCTCGCCCTTGCAGTCCTTGAAGAACTTTCCTGCTCTCTTGATAAAGCGAACAAAGCCGTTTTCTTTTTTCGTTGTTTCGGCCATTTCTTCGTCCTCGCTTTACTTCGTCTCTCTGTGGAGCGTATGCTTCTTGCAGAATCTGCAGTACTTGTTCATCTCAAGTCTGTCGGGATCGTTCTTCTTGTTCTTCTTTGTGTTGTAGTTGCGCTGCTTGCACTCCGTGCAGGCCAATACGACTTTCACTCTCATGACGGCACCTCCGTTTTACGGAATAAATTTGGGGTTCAGCCCCAGCCTCCCTCATAAAAAATAGGCGCAAAAAAATAGCCCCTATGCTGAGGTGTACCTATCATACCATACGGTACGCCTTCC
>NHCFR00700__coassemble_1324_pt1 | contig 19737 bp, 20 predicted proteins | sample NHCFR00700__metabat2_high_PE_066 | metagenome-assembled genome bin NHCFR00700 | reverse complement strand
TTTCCGGCCGTGTTTTCCGGCCGTGGACGAAACGCGCGGTGTTCCAAGAAAATTAACAAAACTTGAGGTTGAACTTCCGCCTGGGCTGTGTTATAATGACGAAAATAGCGATTCGGAGTAAGGGAAGGTACAAAACAATGATGACAGACATTTTCGTGGAATATATGGTGAAGAAGAAGGTCGGGCCGAAGGACATCCTGATCTGTCTCGGCGCTTCGGTGCTCGCCGCGCTCATCCTCTTCATCGGGCTGATGCTCACGCCGGTGCTGCCGATGCTCCCGTTCCTCGTGCTTTGCGGCGTGGTGTACGGCCTGTACTGGGTCATCTCCTCGCGCAGCGTGGAGTATGAGTACAGCATCACGAACGGCGACATCGCGGTCGACAAGATCACGAACCGCAGAAGCCGCAAGCGCCTCACGTCGTTCGACGCGAAGGCGATCGAGGAGATGGGCAAGTACACCGAGAACGCGCAGAAGCTCCGCGGCAGACGCGTCGACAAGACCTTTTTCGCCTCGCAGACCGACGACGGCAAGGACGCCTGGTACGTGATCGCGAAGAGCCGCAAGACGGGCCTGACGCTGCTCGTGTTCTCGCCGGACGAGCGCTGCATCGACGCGATCAAGCCCTTCATGGACCGCCGCCTGAAGTTCGAGATTTTCGGGCGCAACTGAGCGCGGCTGCAACCGGCCGCAGAACGGGGAACGCGTAAACGGGAACCCGTGACAGATAGAAAATACGATGGAAATTCGAAAGCGCATGGCTGCGGCCGTGCGCTTTTTCTATTGTCCCGGCATAGCGTTCCGGGGCCGGCGCCCGCAGGGACGGCGGTGCAGGCTGGACGGCGGCGAAAGCGGCGCGGGAGCGGACGATTGCTTCTGAATACAATCGTGTGCATTTTCTGTTGAAATTTCACCCGGATTTGTGTATGCTAGAAGTATCAAGATTCAGGACAGGGGTGTGCGGTTTTATGGTGGTTTTGAAGGCGGCGGAGATCCGCGGGCTCGAGGAGTGCGCGGTGGAATCCGGCGTTTCGATGGAGACGCTGATGGAGAACGCCGGTGCGGCTGCGGCGGAATATATCCGGGAGCAGATCGACGTGCGGGACAAGCGCGCGGTGATCCTCTGCGGCAAGGGCAACAACGGCGGCGACGGCTTTGTGATCGCGCGGCTGCTCTCGAAGGCCGGCGCGCAGGTGACGGTCGTGCTGATGCAGGGCGCGCCCGCATCGGCGCTGGCCAAGCAGGCGTACGACAAGATGCACAAGGGCATCGAGATCATTCTGGCGCGCAACGCCGGAAAGCCGATCGACAGGGCCGACCTGATCGTCGACGCGGTGTTCGGCTTCAGCTTTCACGGCAGGCTGCCGCAGGCGATGCTCCCGGTCATCGAGCAGGCGAACGCTTCGAAGGCCCTGCGCGTTTCGGTCGACCTGCCCAGCGGCGTGGAGTGCGATACGGGCGCGGTGAACGGCGTCTGCTTCCGCGCGCAGCACACGGTGACGTTTACGGCGATGAAGCCGGCGTGCGTCGTCTACCCGGCGGCCGGCTTCTGCGGCCGCGCCGTCGTGCGGCAGGTCGGCATACGCCGGGAATTCCTGCAGCTTCTGCCGTACGACACGGCCTCGGTGCAGCTCGGCGACCTCTGCACGCTGTTTCCGAAGCGCGACCCCGAGGGACACAAGGGCACCTACGGGCGGCTGCTCATGCTCTGCGGCAGCATCGGCATGGCGGGCGCCTGCATCATGGCGGCCCGCGGCGCGCTGCGTTCGGGCGTCGGGCTTCTGAACCTCGCGGTCCCGCACGCGCTGTATCCGATTCTGGCGCCGGCCGTGCCGGAGGCGGTGTTCACGCTGTACGACCCGGAGGAGACCGCCTTTGAAAGCGTCCTCGAAGCCCTCGGCAAGGCGAGCGCCTGTTTGATCGGCTGCGGCCTCGGCACCGCGCCGTATGCGGAGCGCCTGGTGCAGACGGTGCTCGAGCACGCGCAGTGCCCGCTGGTGCTCGACGCCGACGCGCTGAACCTGCTTGCAAAGGCGCCGGAGCGGCTGCGCACGCCGCGCGGGCCGGTCGTCGTCACGCCGCATCCGGGCGAGATGGCGCGGCTTTCCGGCCTGACGCCGGAGGAGCTGCGCGCGGACCGCATCCGGGCTGCACGGGAATTCGCCGCGAAATACCGGGTGATCACGGTGCTGAAGGGCGCGGGCACGGTCACCGCCGCGCCGGACGGCGAGGTGCGCGTCAACACGACCGGCAACCCGGGCATGGCGAAGGGCGGCAGCGGCGACGTGCTTGCGGGCATGGTCGGCGCGCTGGCGGCGCAGGGCATGCAGCCGTTTGCGGCGGCGTACGCGGCCGTCTGCATCCACGGCGCGGCCGGCGACCGGTGCGCCGAAAAGCTCTCGCAGCGCGCGATGCTCCCGACCGACCTCATCGAGGCGCTGCCCGCGGTGTTCACGGAGATCGAGGGCAAGTCCTGATTTTTCTGCACAGATTTCACACGGCCGAATAAAATGGAACAGGCGCTGACAAATTTGATGTTTAAGCGTCCGCAAAACGGGCAAGAATAGGATCGAAAGATCAATTTCGGAGTGTGAAAACCGTGAACGTACGCAGAGGAGACATTTACTACGCAGATCTCAGCCCCGTCGTGGGCAGCGAGCAGGGCGGCGTCCGCCCGGTGCTGATCGTGCAGAACGATGTGGGCAACCGGTTCAGCCCGACGGTGATTGCCGCGGCGATCACGAGCCAGCGGGATAAGACGAACCTGCCCACGCACATTGCCCTGCATGCGGAGCGCACCGGGCTGCAGAAGGACTCCATCGTGCTGCTCGAGCAGGTCAGAACGATCGACAAGCACCGCCTTAAGGAAAAGATGGGCAAGCTCGACGACGACGCCATGCAGCGCGTCAATGAAGCGATCGGCATCAGCTTCGGCCTCAGCAATACATAGAGGCCGAAAGCGTGAAATGCGGGCGCCGCCGCTCCCGAGGCAGGGAGGGCGGCGCCCATTTCCATATATAAATGAAAGCAAAAAGACGGGAAATCGACAGGATTTCCTTGCTTTTTCCGTCAAACTGTGGTATTTATAAGGAAAAGCAGGACGGAAAAGGGGTTGGAAGCATGATCGACTTCCTGAACAGGCGGCGCACGGAAATTCTGGCGCTGCTGACGACGGCTGCCGTGTTTCTCGTTTTGATGATGTTTACCGGCCAGTGGCCGTGGCGCGCGAACGACTACAATACATATGCGCTGCAGGCGGACGCGTGGCTGCACGGCCGGCTGGACCTCGGGCAGGATTACCCGTGGCTGGAGCTCGCAATCTATGACGGGAAGTACTACGCGAGCTTCCCGCCGTTCCCCTCCTACGTGCTGCTGCCGTTCGCCGCGTGCTTTGGCAAAAACACGCCGGACCACTGGATCGCACTGGCGTTCGCCGCGCTCGCGGTCCGGTATGCGGCGGCGCTGTACCGCGAGATCTGCGGGGAGCGCGGCGCGCTGCTCTGGGTGCTGTTTCTGGTGCTCGGCACGGGCTATCCGTTCATCGCGGTCAACGGCTACGTGTGGTTCTTCGCGCAGTCGATGTGCTTTGCGCTTTCCCTGATGGCGCTGACGTATGCGGTGCGCGGCGCAGGCGGCCTGGCGCTGACGCTCTGGGCCTGCGCGGTCGGCTGCCGCCCGACCGCCGTGCTGTTTCTGCCGGTCCTGCTCGCTTTGCTCCGGCGCGCGTGGCGTGCGGAGAATCCCGCGCAGGGCCTGCGCGTTTTCCTGCGCAGGAAGCTGTACTGGTGCGCCGGGCCCGTCCTGCTCGCCGCCTCCTACATGGCGCTGAACTTCCTGCGCTTCGGGAACGTCTTCGAGTTCGGCCACAACTACCTGCCGGAATTCGTGCGCGCGCCGCAGGGGCAGTTCAGCCTGTCGTATATACCGCAGAACCTTTCAAACCTCTTCCGGCTGCCGCAGTGGAAGGGGGAGGAGCTGCCGCTCGAATTCCCGCTGACGAACGGCATGGCGCTCTGGCTTGTGAACCCGATGCTGCTCGCCATAGCCGCGGCGTGGGGCTGGGCCGTATGGAAAAAGCGGCGGGAGGCCCGGTTCCTCCTGTGGGCGCTTCCGTCGCTTTCGCTGATCTGTCTGTTTGTGCTTTGCAGCCACCGCACGCTCGGCGGGTGGCAGTTCGGCAACCGCTATCTGCTCGATCTGATGCCCTGGCTTTTCTGCGGCCTCGCGCTCTGGAAGCCGGATCAAGCGGCGTTCGACAAGGCGTGCATACCGCTGTTCGGCTTCGGCGCGGCCGTCAATTTTGCCGGGACCATTCTGGCCTACAACCTCTGGGGCTGATCACTTCGCCGGGTTGCGCGCCGTGAAGACGATATGCGGCATGTCCGTGTTGTAGTAGTGCTTTGTAAAGCGCTCGTTCTCCTGCATGCCGTTGCGCCTTGCGACGTTCTGCGAGGCGATGTTGGTGTCGCGGATGATCGAGCACACGCTGTCGGCGTGCAGCACGTCGAAGGCGTATGCCTTGCACGCGGCGGCAGCCTCGGTCGCATAGCCCCGGTGCCAGTGCGCCTTTTCGAACAGATAGCCGATCTCGAGCAGCTGCCGGCCGTTGACGTCCTGCATGGTCAGGCCGCACTGGCCGATCATCGCGCCGGTCTCTTTCAGCTCGACGGCCCAGAGGCCGAAGCCGTACTGCGCGTAGCGGGCGAGCTGGCGGTCCAGCCATTCCTGCACTTCTTCGTCGCTGAAGGCGTGCTCGTAGGCGTACATCACGTCCGGGTCCTGCAGGATCCGGCACAGCGCCGGGAAGTCGTCCTGCGTCATCCGGCGCAGGCGCAGCCGTTCGGTTTCGAGTATGGTCATGGCGGATTCTCTCCTTTTCCGTTTTGATTTAATGTGCGCCGCAGGCGCCGGCTGTACGGCCCCGTTTGGTGCGCGGCCCTTTCGTCCGCCGGATTTATGCGTTCCGGCGCAGCTCCGCGTCGAGGAAGACGCGGGAGCCGGTCGCGCCGCGCTGGCCCTGGTACTTGCCGCGGTACGGGTTTTCCGCGGCGGCGTCCATCTGCGCGAAGACGAGCTGGCCCACGCGCCGCCCGGCCGTCAGCTCGATCGCGCAGCGGTTCGCGTTGAACAGCTCGAGCGTGATCTCGCCCTCGAAGCCCGGGTCCACCCACCCGGCGTTCTGGATAAACAGGCCCATGCGGCCGAGCGAGCTGCGGCCCTCCACGAAGGCCGTCAGATCGTCCGGCAAAGCGAAATATTCCATCGTGGTGGCGAGCACGAACTGGCCGGGCAGAAGCAGGTAGCGCTCCGTCTTCAGCGTCTTGTAGGAGATCTCGCGGTCCATCGCGATGATGCCGGCCGAGGAGTCCTCGACGATGCTGAACGTGTCGCCGAGCCGGATGTCGACGCTGGCGGGCTGGATCTGGCTGTCCTCAAGCGGCGTGATCGTCAGCGTGCGGTCGCCGAGCATGCGGCGGATCGTTCTGTCGGATAAAATCATAGGTCGTCCTTTCCGGGTGCGCGCGGCGCGCCCTTTTTTCGTTCCAGTGTTTTTTCAACGCGGTGCAGCAGCGCGCTGCGGTCGTTTTCAAGCTGTCCGTCGATCACGCTGCGCAGCAGGCCGTCGAGCGTCTCGCCGATCTCCCGGCCGCGCAGGCCGCGGGCGATGAGGTCGTCGCCGTTGATGCGAAGCTGCCGCACCGTGCGGCAGAAGCCCGCGGCTTCCAGGCGGCGCGCCTCGGCCTCGGCTTCGTCCAGCGCCTGCAGCCGCGGGGCGACAAATTCCGGCGCGTGGGCGGCGCTGTCGGCGCGCGCGACGTCGAGCAGCCTGTAAAAGAGCGGGAAGCCGAGTGCGGCGAGCAGTCTGCGGAATTTGACCGGCCGCATCGGAAAATGCAGGTCGTGCAGCTCGACGAGCCGCACGACCGCGCGCAGCGTTCGGTTGTCGCAGCGCAGGCTTTGCAGCGCGCGGCGGGCGATCTCGGCGCTTTTGACCGGGTGCCCGTAGAAGTGGTCGTAGCCGTCCGCGCCCGTCGTGCGGCAGGGGCCCTTGCCCGTGTCGTGCAGCAGCACCGCGAGCCGCACGGTCTCGTCGGGCGGCGCGGCGTCGAGCGCGTGCAGCGTGTGTTCGAAAACGTCGTAAATGTGGTAGCGGCTGTGCTGCGGCACGTCGCGCAGCACGGCGAGCTCCGGCACTGCGGAAAACAGCAGCGCCGGGCAGATGCGCAGCGCGTCCGCGGCGTGCGGCGCGGTCAGCAGCTTCTTGAGCTCTGCGAAAATGCGCTCCTTTGCGACGCGGGAAATCGACCCGTGCAGCCGGTCGAGCGCGCGCCGCGTTTCCGGCTCGAGGGAAAAGCCGAGCTCGGCGGCGAAGCGGACGGCGCGGAACAGCCGCAGCGCGTCCTCCGAAAAGCGCGTTTCCGGGTCGCCGACGCAGCGCAGCAGGCCGTCCCGCAGGTCCTGCCGCCCGCCGAACGGGTCGACGAGGCCCTCCGTTTCGCTGTAGGCCATCGCGTTGACCGTAAAGTCGCGCCGGGCGAGGTCCTCCTCAATCGTGGCGGCGAACGAGACGCTGTCGGGCCGGCGGCCGTCCGAATAGCGGCCGTCGACGCGGAACGTCGTGATTTCATACGGCTCGCCGTCGAGCAGCACGGTCACGGTGCCGTGGCGGATGCCGGTTTCGATGACCGGGAAGTCCCGGAAAACGGCCTGCGTTTCCGCGGGGCGCGCGTCGGTCGCAATGTCCCAGTCGTGCGGCGCGCGGCCGAGCAGGCTGTCGCGCACGCAGCCGCCTACGGCATAGGCGCGATGCCCGGCGTCCGTCAGGCGCGACAAAATCGTCCTGCAGGCGTCGGGCAGTTGAATCTGAATCTCCATGGGGATCACATCGTTTCTGAAAGCTGGCGGAGCTTTACTCCGCGAAGATCGCCGTGTTGCGCGACCAGGAGCCGAACGTGAGGCCGAGCTTCACGGTGAACGGCATGTCGTCGTACGTCTCAAAGCGCGTGGCGGCGAGAAATTCCTCGATCGAGCAGGGCTCTTCGCCGCTGCCCGGACGCAGGATGGAAACGGTGTCGGCCTCGGCGGAAAGCGCCGTCACCAGCGCGTACTGCAGCTGCGTTTCGCCGCCGTCCTCGCCGGCGAGCAGCACGATGACCGGGCGGCCCGCCTGCAGGCTCTCATAGATGCGCACGAGCAGGTCGCGGTTCGAAAGCCCGGTACGCAGCTGGACGCGCTCGGCGGAAAGCGCCGTCTCCATGCAGGCTGCGACCTCGGAGGGAAACGGCGTCTCCCCGGTTTCTGCAAACGCGTCCTCCGCGATCGGTGCGCCGAGCCTTGCGCAGACGACCTGCGCCGCGGCGTAGCCGTCGCCGCCCGTGGCGTCGGTGAACGAAACGCCGGTGCAGGCGACCGGGTCGGCGTACTGGGTGCTCTGGTAGATCGTCGCGTAGGAATCGTCCGTGAAGAAATTGAGCGCGAGATCCTTGGCCCAGAAGCCGCCGCAGACGAGCAGCACAAAGACGAGCAGCACGCAGAATTCGCGGATGATCCGCCTTGCGGCCTCCTTCGGCGTTTCGCCGCTGTAGAGCCGTCCGGACGTCGTCCGCTGTCTGGCTGCCCGGCGCACAGGGGCGGCGGGCGCAGCCGGGCGCGGCGCGGCAGCCGGCGGGGCGGGCGGCTGCGCGGCTTTCCGCGCGGCGAAAGCTTCGTCGAGCACGGCGGGCCGGTCGAAGGCGATGGTTTTCGCCTCCGGCTCGGGCGCCGGCGCGGGGGCGGGCTGCTCCGAGGGCTTCAGGGGCGTATCGGAGAAAACGCGCTTTTCGTTCAGTTCGTTTGTGCTGTTCGCTGTGTTTACAGCGTTGTTGTCGGACGGCGCGGGCGCCGCCGTCGTTTCGCGTTCAGGATTCATCATATGCGCACCGTTCCTTTATCGCATGATCCGGCCGGGCTGCGCGCGCGGCCTGTGGGGGAGGGCCGCCGGCGCTTGGGCGCGGTTTCCCGCAGGCCTGCACGCCGCCCGGCGCTTCCGCTTTATCCCTATTAGAATAGCATGATTCTCTGCTTTTTTCAATGCAAATTCGCGGTTTTGCTTGAAAAGCGGCGCGGGTTCCTGTATAATCGGATACAGCTCAAAGATTGTTTTACGAAAAGGATGAAGCATCATGGCACTTTTTAAAGACTGGCAGGACTTTGCCGATCAAAAATCCGCGCAGCCCGACGCGCAGAAATTCTGGGCGGGCTATTTCCTCCGCGAAAAGGATTTTTACGCGGAGCTCCTGAAGAGCGAGCCGATCTCCGGCACGGTGCAGGCGCTCGCCGAGCGCTTCGGCGTTGACATCGTCGAGATGACCGGCTTCCTCGACGGCATCAACGAGAGCCTCAAAACGGCGCTCGACCTCGAGAGCCTGACGGCGGAGACCGAGGTCTCGCTCGATTACGATCCCGAAAAGCTCTACTACAACATGGTGGCCGCGAAGGCCGAGTGGCTGTACACGCTGCCCGAGTGGGAGCCGATCCTCACCGAGGAGAAGCGCCGCGAGCTGTACAAGGCGCAGAAGTCTTCGACGACGATCGTCAAGGGGCCGAAGATCGGCCGCAACGATCCGTGCCCCTGCGGGAGCGGCAAAAAATACAAGAAGTGCTGCGGCCGCTGAGCCGGGCGAAGGAAAATGCGCAGGGGAACCTGCGCATTTTTGGCAGGGCGCGCTTTTCGGGCGGGCCGGAAACGGCGCTATCGCGCGGCAGCGCAGGAGGATTTGAAAATGGGCTGTAAAAAACTGTATCTCGAGCACATGGACGTGCTGGCCTGCACGGCGGCGGTCACGGCCTGCACGCCGCGGCGGGACGGCGGCTTCGACGTGGAGACCGACCGCACGCCGCTTTTCCCGGAGGGCGGCGGCCAGCGCAGCGACGTCGGCACGATGGACGGCGCGCGCATTCTGCACTGCCGTGAGGAGAACGGCACCGTGCTGCACACGGTGGAAAAGCCGTTTGCGCCGGGCAGCACCGTGCGGATCGAGGCGGACGGCGCCGTGCGCCGCCTGCACACGCAGCAGCATACCGGCGAGCACCTGCTCTCGTTTGCCTACCGGAAGCTGTTCGGCGCGGAAAACATCGGGTTTCACATGTCGGCGTCGCTGGTCACGATCGACCTCGACCGCATGCTGACCGAGGACGAGATCGCCGCGGGCGAAGCGTACGCGAACGAGCTCGTCTGGTCGGACCGGGCGGTGCGCATCTTTACGGTCGACGCGTCCGCACTGGACGGCCTGCCGCTGCGCAAGAAAAACGAAACGCTCACGGGCGACGTGCGCATTGTGGAGATCGAGGGCGGGGAGATGTGCACCTGCTGCGGCACGCACTTCACGCACACCGCGCCGGTCGGGCTCATCAAGGTGCTCGAGCACGCGCGCTACAAGCAGGGCTGCCGCGTCACGTTTGTCTGCGGCGCGCTGGCGCTCCGCCATTTTGCGCAGGAGAACCGTGAGCTGCGCCGCACGGCCGCGCAGCTTTCCGCAAAGCCCGACGCCGTGTTCGACGCGGTGTGCCGGAAGGAAGCGCAGCTTTCCGCCCTGCAGGCGGCGCTGCGGCAGCAGAACGCGCAGCTCGCCGCGCTGTATGCGGAAAAGCTCGCGGCGGAGAGTACGGCCTGCGCGGGCTTCCGCCTCATAGCCGCCGTGCTGCCCGCCGGGGCGGAGGTGTGCCGCGCCGCAGCGGAGCGGCTGAGCCGGGCCGACGACGTCTTTGCCGTTCTGCTCAGCGCGGAGGACGGCGGTTTCGGCTACGTCTGCATGGCCGGCGCGAACTGCCCGCTGGACTGCCGCACGGCCGCGAAGAAGCTGCGCGAAGCGTTCGGCGCGCGGGGCGGCGGCAGCGAAAAGGCCGCGCAGGGCAGGCTTTCGTATGCGGGCGAGCCGTCCGCGCTCCTGCGGGAGATCCGGGAGGTGATGGCCGATGGCGGTCGCCAGAATTGAGGCGCTGCTGCCGTATCCGGCGGAAACCGTGTGGCGCGTTGTGACCGACTGCACGCGCTGCGACTGGCGCAGCGATCTGGACCGCATCGAGACGCACGGCGACGGCAGCTTTACGGAGTACACGAAAAGCGGGTATGCGACGTGGTTCACGGTCACGGAAGCCGTGCCGTGCAGCCGCTGGGTGTTCCGGCTCGAAAACGACAGCCTGTCCGGCACGTGGACGGGGCTTTTCGAGGCGCGCGACAGCGGCACCCGCATCGTTTTTGAGGAAAACGTATCGGTGAAGAAGCTGTGGATGAAGCCGTTCGCCGGCTTCTATCTCAGGCGGCAGCAGAACGTCTACCTGCGCGATCTGCGGCGGGCGCTCGCAAGCTGTTGAGCTTCCGGCGCCGCGCCGGCCGCAAACCGCAAAAAACGGACAAAAACAGGGTGCGTAGCACAGTCTTTCCATCTGTGCCGCGCACCCTGTATCTATCGATTCATTTTTTATCCCTTCCGGGGCCGTATGCCCCGGGAAACCGCATGTGCAGGGAAAATGCTTTTATTCCTCATCCTGCAGCGCGTCGTAGCCTCTTTCGCCGGTGCGGATCTTCACGACGTCCTCCACGTCGTAGATGAAGATCTTGCCGTCCCCGTAGCTGCCGGTGTAGAGCGTGTCCTGCACCGTGCGGATCAGCGTCTCGACGGGGATCTTGCAGATGACGATGTCGATCTTGATCTTCGGGAGCAGGCGCGAGCTGACGGGGTTGCCGCGGAAGAAGACCGTGTGGCCCTTCTGCGCGCCGTAGCCGAAGACGTTCGTCACCGTGATGCCCGTGATGCCGAGGCGCTCCAGCGCGTCCTGAAGCTCGCTGAACTTGGTCTGATTCGCGAGGATCGTGACCTTGGTGATCTTCGCGCCGGGCTGCTCGTGGTGGACGACCTTCACGGCCTCATCGCGCGGCACAGATGCTGCTGCCGGTGCGGCCGCCGCAGGCAGCTGCGCATCGGCCGAGGAGATCTCGGTGACGGGCGCGAAATCGGGATAGGCGACGTTGCCGTGCTCGCCGATGTCGAGGCCCTGGATTTCTTCTTCCGCAGAAACGCGGATGCCGACCGTCTTCTTGAGGAGGAGCCAGACCAGCCCGGTCGTCACGAACACGAATGCGCCGACCGCGACGATGCCGAGCAGCTGCACGCACAGGAGCTGCAGGCCGCCGCCGTAGAACAGGCCGTTTGTCGTCGAGAGCGTGGTGACGCCCTCTTCAGCGAAGAGCCCGACGCAGATCGTGCCGAACACGCCGCAGCCGAGATGTACGGAGGTCGCGCCGACGGGATCATCGATCCGGATCTTGTCGAAGAATATGACCGCGAACACGACCAGAACGCCCGCGAGCGCGCCGATGAGGAGCGAAGCCTCGATGGAAACGTAGGCGCAGCCGCCCGTGATGGCCACAAGGCCGGCGAGGCAGCCGTTGACGGTCATGCCGAGATCCGGCTTGCCCATCGCGATCCACGAAGTCACCGTCGAGGTGAGCACCGCGGCGATGGCCGAGGTGTTCGTCGTCATCAGAATATACATGACGTCGGACGGGTTCTCAAAGCTCATTGTGGAGCCGGGGTTGAAGCCGAACCAGCCGAGCCACAGGACGAACAGGCCGATGACGGCCAGCGACATGTTGTGGCCGGGGATCGCCTTGGGCTTGCCGTCCTTGCCGTATTTCCCGATGCGCGGGCCGAGGATCCATGCGCCCGCGAGGGCCGCCCAGCCGCCCACGGAGTGCACGACGGTGTCGCCGGCAAAGTCCATGAAGCCGAGGTTGGCGAGCCAGCCGCCGCCCCATACCCAGTGGCCGACAATCGGGTAGATCACGAGGGTGAGGACAAACGAGAAGATGATGAACGAAACGTACTTCACGCGCTCCGCAACGGCGCCGGAAACGATCGTGGCCGCCGTGCCGCAGAAGACGAGCTGGAAGAAGAACTTGCCCCAGAACGGGACCGAAGACGTGAGCGTGTCATCGTAGAACGAATTGTCGGCGCCGCCGAGAATAAACAGGTGCTCCGTGCCGATGAACGGGTTGTCCCCGCCGAACATGATGCCCCAGCCGAGCAGCAGAAAGCCCAGCGAGGAAACGGCAAAAACAATGAAGTTTTTGGAAAGGATATTGACGGTATTCTTCGCTCTGGCAAAGCCGGCCTCCACGCTTGCGAAGCCTAGGTTCATGAAAAAGACCAGGATGGCGGACAGAAATACCCATAAGGTGTCAACAATGGAAAAATCCATGCAACACGACCTCCTCTTTGTGGAAAAATAAAAAGAAGGACAAGGACGTCACCCGGGAACGTCCTTGTCCTTCTGGCACCCACTATAGCACAATAAAGCGGGTTTGTCAATGGGAGGGTGCAAATTTTTTTGCGCGGCCCCGCAAACGGCTGGCGGAAAGCTTACAGCTCCGCCTTGATTTTGCTCATCGCGCCCTTTTCGAGGCGCGAGACCTGTGCCTGCGAGATGCCAATCTCCTCGGCGACCTCGGTCTGCGTTTTGCCGTCGATGAACCGCATCGAGAGGATCTTTTTCTCGCGCGGGCTCAGCTCGTGGATCGCCTCCTTGATCGCGATCTCCTCGAGCCAGTCGCCGTCCGTCGTGCCGCCCTTGATCTGGTCCATGATGTAGATCGTGTCGCCGCCGTCGGAAAAGACCGGCTCGTAGAGCGAAACGGGCTCGACGATCGACTCCAGCGCGATCACGACGTCCTCGGGCGGCAGGCCGAGCGCCTCCGCGATCTCGGTGATGTTCGGCTCGCGCCCCTTTTCGTTCGTGATCCGCTCCTTCGTCTGCATCGCGCGGTAGGCGGTGTCGCGCATGGAGCGGCTGACGCGCACGGCGTTGTTGTCGCGCAGGAAGCGCTTCACCTCGCCCGAGATCATCGGCACGCCGTAGGTCGAAAACATGACCTCGTGGCTCGGGTCGAAATTGTCGATGGCCTTGATCAGCCCGATGCAGCCGACCTGAAAGAGGTCGTCCGGGTTTTCGCCGCGGCTTGTAAAGCGCTGAATGACGCTGAGCACCAGCCGGAGATTGCCGTAAATCAGCTTGTCGCGCGCGGCCTTGTCGCCGTGCCGGCTGCGGTCCAGCAGCTCGCGCATCTCGTCGTTCCGGAGCGTCTGCAGCTTCGCTGTGTTCACGCCGCAGATCTCGACCTTGCTCTGGGCATAAGCGTACATAAAAATCAACCTCCGAACAAAAAATTTGTCCGCAGGTAGTATGCGCAGAAAAAAGGCGGCTTAATCCTGCAGAGGGAAAAACGGCATGCGCATAAATCCAATGCGCCGCGCATAAAATAGCCTGATTCAACATTTTGAACGGGGGCGATGGCATGCTGACGAGGATCGGGGATATGCGCAGCCGCGAGGTGATCAGCGTCCGCGACGGCGCGCGGCTCGGCTATCTCGGCGACATCGAGATCGACACGGAGAGCGCGTCGCTCGCGGCGATCGTCGTGTACGGCCGCGCGCGGTTTTTCGGCCTGTTCGGCCACGAGGCCGACTGCGTCATCCCGTGGAGCGACATCACGACGATCGGGGAGGACGCGGTGCTGGTCGACTACGCGGCGCCGAAGCGCACGCAAAAGCGCGGCTTCCTCGCGAATTTCTTTGAAAATGGGTGAATTTTCCGGGCGCCGGCCGCCTTTTCGGGGCCGCTTCGGGCCGGAAAGGCGGCGCAGGGCCGAAGCGCGGGATAAAGCGCAAAAAAACGGCGAAAAAGGCTTGATTTGACGGCGGAGCTGTGCTATAATACTACAGCGATTTGCAGAGTCTGCAAGCAAAAACGCACGTCGAGGCCCTCGGAACGGTGCCGCGCAGGCGGTCTTTTTCCGAAAATATCAGGCCCGGCGGAGGAAAAACCAAGGAGGTATTTTCAAAATGGCAGTAGTATCTATGAAGCAGCTTCTGGAGGCGGGCGTCCACTTCGGCCACCAGACCAGAAGATGGAACCCGAAGATGGCGCAGTACATCTTCACGGAGAGAAACGGCATCTACATCATCGACCTGCAGAAGACCGTCAAGAAGCTCGAGGAGGCGTACAACTTCGTCCGCGACCTCGCGATGGACGGCAAGAACGTTCTGTTTGTCGGCACGAAGAAGCAGGCGCAGGAGTCCATTAAGGAAGAGGCGACGCGCGCCGGCGCTTACTATGTGAACGCGCGCTGGCTCGGCGGCATGCTCACGAACTTCACGACGATCCGCCGCAGAATCCAGAGACTCGCGCAGCTGCGCAAGATGCAGGAGGACGGCACATTCGAGCTGCTCCCGAAGAAGGAAGTCAGCAAGCTTGAGCTCGAGATCGAGAAGCTCGAGAAGTTCCTCGGCGGCATTAAGGATATGAAGGAGTTCCCGGGCGCGCTCTTCATCGTCGACCCGAGAAAGGAAAGAATTGCGGTTTCCGAGGCGAAGAAGCTCGGTATCCCGATCGTTGCGATCGTCGATACGAACTGCGATCCGGACGAGATCGACTACGTGATCCCGGGCAATGACGACGCGATCCGCGCGGTCCGTCTGATCGCCGGCGCGATGGCGAACGCGATCATCGAGGGCCGTGAGGGCCAGATGGGCGCCGCCGCGCAGGAAACGGAAGAGAAGGAAGAGGCGGAGACGGAGGCGTAATCCGTTTTTCCCGACCCCAGTTGAACCGGAAGGAGAAATAAAAAATGAGCTTTACAGCAAAAGACGTCGCGACGCTCAGAGCGAAGACCGGCTGCGGCATGATGGACTGCAAGAAGGCGCTTGCCGAGGCGAACGGCGACATGGAGAAGGCAACCGAGCTCCTTCGCGAGAAGGGCCTCGCAGCTTCCGTCAAGAAGGCGAGCAGAATCGCTGCGGAAGGCGTTGCGTTTGCAAAGGTTTCGGACTGCGGCAAGATCGGCGTTGTCATTGAAGTCAACGCGGAGACGGACTTCGTCGCGAAGAACGCGAGCTTCACGGAATTCGTGGAGACCTGCGCGGACACCGTGATCGACGAGAACCCGGCCGATGTCGATGCGCTCCTCGCCTGCAAGGCGCACGGCTCCGACATGACGGTCGACGAGATGCTGAAGGACAAGATCCTCACGATCGGCGAGAACATCAAGATCCGCCGTTTCGTCCGCTATGAGGGCGACTGCGTCGCTTACGTGCATGGCGGCGGCAGAATCGGCGTTCTGGTCCGCTTCGAGACCGAGAATGTCCCGGCGGACGTGCTCAGCGAGTGCGGCAAGGACGTTGCGATGCAGATTGCGGCCCTCAACCCGCTCTATCTCGACAAGACCACCGTTCCGGCGGAGGCCCTCGAGAAGGAGAAGGAGATCCTGATGGCGCAGATCCAGAACGACCCGAAGAACGCGAAGAAGCCGCAGAACATCATCGAGAAGATGGTGACCGGCAGAATCGGCAAGTTCTACGAGAACAACTGCCTCATGCAGCAGGCGTTCGTCAAGAACGGCGACCTGTCCGTGGAGCAGTATGTCGCTGAAGAGGCCAAGAAGGCCGGCGGCACGATGAAGGTTGCGGAGTTCGTGCGCTTCGAGAAGGGCGAAGGCCTGGAGAAGAGAAACGACGACTTTGCGAGCGAAGTTGCCAACATGATTAAATAAGACCGGTGCCCGCGGGGAAATCCGCGGGCGCTTTGTTACGGTTCAACGCATCCGGGCGCGGGCTGGTGCCGCTCCGGAGCCAGAAAATAAGGAATGGTGAATCAAATGAAAAAGATCATTCAGGGTAAAGTCCGCGAAGTGTACGAGGTTTCCGACAAGGCGCTCGTCGTCGTCACGACGGACCGCATTTCCGCGTTCGACGTCATTCTGCCGTCGCCGGTGCCGGGCAAGGGCATCGTGCTCAACAAGCTTTCCTCCTTCTGGTTCAACCTGACGAAGGACATCGTCCCGAACCACATGATCTCCGAGGACCTGGGGGACATGCCGGCGGAGTTCCAGAAGCCGGAATTCGAGGGCCGCACGATCCTCGTCAAGAAGCTGAAGATGCTGCCGTATGAGCTCATCATCCGCGGCTACATGTTCGGCAGCATGTGGAAGTCCTACAAGGCCGGCGAGCCGTTCTGCGGCCACAAGATCGAGGGCGATTACGAGCTCGCGCAGAAGCTCGAGAAGCCGATCCTCACGCCGTCCACGAAGAGCAGCGAGGGCCACGACATCAACATCTCCATCGAGGAGATGAAGGCCGACATCGGCGCAGAGCTGGCCGAGCAGATCGAGGACGTTTGCCTGAAGCTCTTTGACAGATGCTGCACGTACGCCGCCGAAAAGGGCATCATCATTGCGGATACGAAGCTCGAGTTCGGCCTCGATGAGGACGGCAAGCTCGTGCTGGCGGACGAAGTCTTCACGCCGGATTCCAGCCGCTTCTGGGACGCCGCCGATTACAAGGTCGGCACCTCGCCGAAGAGCTTCGACAAGCAGTTTGCGCGCGACTGGCTGATCGAGAACAAGCTCGACGGCGTCACCCCGCCGCCGGAGCTGCCCGCGGAGATCATCGAGAAGACGCGCGAAAAGTACATGGAGTGCATGAAGCGCATCGTCGGCTGATTCCGCATGCGGTTTTCCGACCGATAAGCCATAAAAGGGCCTGCCACGGGATTCAATCCCCGCGGCAGGCCCTTTCTGCTTGTCTTTTTTATGCTTTGCAGGCGCCGGTTCAGTCGCTGTAGCGCGTGTAGAAGCGCACGTCGCCCTCAATGGTGTAGAGCTCGTCCCGCGTGATCGTGCGGCCCCACGAGATCTCGCAGTTTTCGTAGTCGGCGTTGACCTCCGTGACGGTGAGCGTGCCGGTTTCCCAGTCGATGTCGGTCACGATCATGGAGTGCTCGTTGCCGACCAGGCGGACGTGGTCGCCGATGCGCAGGAAATCGAAGTCGTAGAACTCCGTGACGGGCGCGTCTGTGCCGAAGAGCAGGTCGCTGATCAGCGAGGCGTAGCCCAGACACTGCGTTTCATACTGGTACTGCGGGAAATATTCCACCATGGCGCCGTTGTACACGTTGCAGTATTCATAGCCGTTTGCGCTGTGGGCGCAGGGCGTGTCCGTCACGCACATGGCCTGCTCGGCGTCGGACATCGAGGAAACGTCGATGCCGTAGTGGTTCCAGTAGCTGCCGTCCGCAAAGTAGTCGGAGAGAAGGGCGAGCTGCTCAAAAACATGGTCTTCCGTTATCTCGTCGAGGGTTTCCAGAGTGGGCGTGCGGATCTCCCGCTGAACAATTGCGCTGGTCCCAAGCGAGGCCGTGGTTTCGGTCTCGGCCGACGCGTCCGCGGGTTCTGCAGCCCGATCGGCAACGAGGGCGGAGGCTTCCGATGAGGATTCCGATGCGGAACTGCTTGTGGAATCCGCAGCCGGCGTAACGACGCGCGGGAAAAACAGCTGCGAAACCACGATGCCCGCGGCAAAGCCGACCAGAACAAACAGGAGCAGAGGCAGCGGGACAGCGGGCTTTTTCTTTCGCCGGACCGGAGAATGGAAGTGGTTGGACATGCAGAGTGCTCCTTCCGAATTTTTTAATGACTTTTTAAGATTACCCAAATTGTGTGAATAAAATGTGAATACGCCGTGAATATTTGCCGAGAGATGCAGAAAAAGCTCTCTCGGGCAGGCAAAAGAAAGCGCCGAGGTTTCACATCCCGGCGTTTTTGAAAAGCAAAAAGCAATCCGATGAAATTCTGTGTGGTTTTTCGCGTTCAGGCGCTTTCTTCGGACACCTGCGGCTCCTGAATACGGCCGATGATCAGCATCGCCGTGACAAACAGCAGGAGCGTGAGCACGAACGGCAGACGGCGGTCCAGGCTGGAGAGCCACCCGGCCAAATAGCCGAAGGGAGAGGAGAGCGCGATGGTGGAGGCCATGATCAGGGCGTTCAGGCGCGCCCGCTCCTGCGCGGTGATGTTGAGCTGGAGCAGCGCGTCTTTGCGCGGATTCACCAATGCGGCAGCCACGGCGGCGACAAACACATAGAGCAGCACAAAGCCCAGACTGTCCGCGGGGGAGAAGATCAGCACGAGGGCGGCCACCGCGTACAGCGCAAGGCCGACCCACAGCGGCGCGCGGAATTTCGTGGCGCTCATGCGGTGCTGGATTCCCACCATGAAAATGATCATGACCGCGGCGTTCAGAATGGGGAACAGGGCCAGATAGTTTTCCGAAAGCCCCAGCCGCTGCGTCACATACAGTCCGAAAAAGTTTGTGCTCACCATATTCGTGATATACAGGATCACCGAGACGGCGACGGCTTTGAGCACGCTCCTGTTCTTCAGCAGACCGGGGATCAGCTGGCGGTATTCCCCGAGCATGCGGAGAACGGACACGCCTTTGGTCTCAGCCCGGCGGATTCTGCCCTGTTTGGTCTCATGGCAAAACCGGAAGGTGATGAACGTTTTTGTGAGCATCGTCAGCGCAAAGAGCAGGTACAGCACCCGGATCACCGGCACCATGGAATAGGCGCTGACGAACAGGCCGGAAAGCGGCGCGAAAAAGATGGCCACAAGCCCGCCGATGTTCACCCAGGTGTAGATTCCGACGAGATCCTTTGGACGGGCGTCCTCGATAAGCAGACAGTACCAGGCCGTCTGGTTGATCTGCTCAAAGCAGTTGAGCAGCGCGGCGATCAGGAACAGCCAGAAATTATTGGAGACGGCCCACACCAGACAGGCCAGCGACCACCCGAAGAAATCGCCCATCATGGTGGTGGCCTTGCGCCCGAGCTTGTCCGATAAAATGCCCCCGAAAAAGGAGAACAGCACCTGAACCACCATGGTGATCGAGAGAATCAGGCCGATCTGCACGTCGGTGATCCCCTGCGTGTACATGTAAAGCGTGGCGAACGGCGAGATCAGGTTGTAGGGGATGCCCCACAGCGGTTCGATCAATACGAGCGTTCGCGGATTTCCCCTGTTGTCGGCCAGCACCTGCAGGAGGGGATGCGCCCGCAGGCCTCTTATTCTTTCTTTCAGACCCATAATACCCCATAGCTTTCTCTAAATTCCCGCTTATTCTACCATACTTCCAGCAAAACGAAAAGGGCTTTTACGGTATTTTTCGCGACAAAATCATTTTTCGAATCATGGAAAAAGTCCCCCATGCCACAGTATAGCGTGGAGGGGGGTAACTTGGATTCGGTGGAAAAACACATGCCGCTCCAAATGAAATCAGATTGTACGGGATACAACCTCGATCTGCGTGATGATGTCGCGGAGCTTGTCGCCATCTATCACATACTCCAGAATCCCATCAGCCGTTTCGGCGTCCAGCCCTTCTATTTCTTTGCAGGGTTCATGGCTTTCCACGTTACGGGCGATACCGTTTTGATCTACATAATACCCTTCGCCGATATTTATAGTTCCGTTTGCGTGGGTTATGGAATAAGATTTCCCTTTCCAAATAAACTCCACCTCACCGCCACATTTCATGCACCACTTAAAATCACGGATATTTTCAAATCTTAATTCGTCTCTGTTTTCAAAAAGACTCATTTTTTCTCTTTCCCCCAAGAATTTAAATTCGGGCACATTTCCGTCTGGATAAAGGATAGATTCTTCTAAAATGCGGAAAACCATTTTTGATGATTATAGCACCGTCTTCGGGAAGAGACAACCGGCCGCCAATATATTTTGCATATGTGGAAGAAGGATTGTTGCAGCAGACGATTCTTTACGGTTCAATCTGCCGGAAACTTCTGTACTTCCGACAACGGGAAAAAAGGGTGGAAAACGCAAAAAAGCGGGGCTTCCAACCTGAAAAAT
>NHCFR00700__coassemble_1288_pt1 | contig 20498 bp, 18 predicted proteins | sample NHCFR00700__metabat2_high_PE_066 | metagenome-assembled genome bin NHCFR00700 | reverse complement strand
CGGCATCCTGAACACGGTTTTGAAGGCGCTCGGACAGCCGACGGTCATGCCCATGACGAATCCCTCGACCTTTCAGGGTCTCTTGATCGGTACCGACGTTTGGAAGGAATTCGGCTACAACGCGGTCATCTATCTGGCGGCGCTGACCGGCATCGACCTGAGCCTGTACGAGGCGGCCGCGATCGACGGCGCGAACCGCTGGCAGTCCACGTGGCACATCACGCTGCCGGGCCTGGTGCCGACGGTCGTCCTGCTGACGACGCTCGCGATGGGCAATGTGCTGAACGCCGGCTTCGACCAGGTCTTTAACATGTACAACAACATCGTGCTCGAAACGGCGGACATCATCGACACGTACGTGTACCGCCTCGGCCTCGTCAAGCTCCAGTTCTCGATGTCCACGGCGGCCGGCCTCTTCAAGTCGGTGGTCAGCTTCATTCTGGTCGTCACCTCGTACGCGCTCGCGTACAAGTTTGCGGACTACACCATTTTCTGAGAGAGGAGAGATATTTTTATGGTTGAAACCAAAACCGTTGGGTCCAGAGTTTTCAAAGTCGTAAATTATATCATCCTCACGATTTTGGCAATCAGCTGCCTGTATCCGCTGTGGTATGAGCTCTGCGTATCCCTTTCCGATAAGCTCGCGGCGGACAGCGGCGCCGTCACGCTCTGGCCGATCGGCATCAATTTTGCTTCCTATGAGCTGATTATGGGCGACGGCACGTTCTGGAATTCGTTTATGATCTCGGTCGGCCGCGTCGTGCTCGGCACGATCTGGACGATGGTCGTCATCATCATGATGGCGTACCCGCTTTCCAAGACCTCGCACGAGTACAAGCCGAGAACGATTCTGATGTGGGTTCTCGTTTTCTGCATGCTGTTCAACGGCGGCACGATCCCGTGGTACATCACGATGCAGAAGTACAACCTCATCGACAACTTCGCCGCGCTGATCTTCGCGGGCTCCGTCCCGGTGTTCAACGTGCTGCTGCTGATGAACTTCTTCCGCAACCTGCCCGCGGACATCGAGGAGGCGGCGCTCGTCGACGGCGCCGGCCCGTGGCGCATCCTGTGGACGATCGTCGTCCCGTGCTCGGTGCCGGTCATCGCGACCGTCGTGCTGTTCACCTCGGTCGGCTACTGGAACGAGTATTTTCAGGGCCTCGTGCTGATGAACACGGAGGATAAGTACCCGCTGCAGACGTATATCCGCCAGATCACGGTGCAGATTCCCGCCGGCGTCACGCTGACGACCGAGCAGTATCAGCAGCTCGCGAAGAACTCGAACAAGGCGCTCGAAGCCGCGAAGGTGTTCATCGCGATGATCCCGATGCTGATCGTCTATCCGTTTTTGCAGAAATACTTTGTTTCCGGCATCACGCTCGGCGCCGTCAAGGGCTGATCGTCTTTCCGGGAACCGTCAGGCGGCCGTCTCCTTTGGGGGCGGCCGCTTTTCTGCCGTCCAGCTTCTGGAACGCGGCTTCAAAAAGCGTGCGCATCGCGAGGAAGAAAACCGCGGCGGCAGCGGCCTGCAAAAGCACGCGCGGGATGCCGGAAAGCGCCAGCGGCGCGAGCGCGGCGCGGGCCATGCCGGCGGAAAGCAGCGCGCAGGCGGCGGGCAGGACGGCGTTCTTCACGACGCGGATGCGCACCTGCGCGACCTTCAGAAGCCGGCGCACGCTCATCATCGCGTTGAAAATCGAGGAGAAGAACAGGATCGCGATGTAGGCCGGCATGCCCGAAAAGCGCATGAAGCACAGGATCAGCAGCACGCGGATCAGGGAATCGGTGAAGTTGTACTTCATGGAGTTGAGCTGCTCGTCGAGCCCCTTGAGGAGACTGTCCACAACGACGTCGAGGTACAGAAGCGGCACGAGCGGCGCGAGGATGCGCAGGTAGCCGCCGGCTTCGGCGCTGCTGTAAAACGCCGTGCCCCAGTCCTCGCCGAAGACGAAGAAGACCGCGGCGCAGAACACGCCGAACTGCAGCGCGGCGCCGACCGCCGTTTCCGTGATGTGCGCCACGGCGCGCCGGTGCTTCTGCTCGAATTCCCGCGCGATCCGGGGGATCAGGAGCGAGGCGAACGAGGAGAGGAACGAGGAGGGAAAGTAGAGCATCGGCATCGCCATGCCCTGCAGAAGGCCGTAGGCGGCCATCGACTGCGCCTCGCTCAGGCCGTAGCGGCGCAGCTCGCGCGGGATCAGCAGGTTTTCGCCGGTCGAAAGCAGGCTGCGCGCGGCGCTCGAGAGCGTGCAGGGCACCGCGATGTGGAACATGCCGTGCAGCACGCCGCGGCCCGGCTCGACCGTTTTCGGCGTGTTGCGGCGCAGGCTGCGGCGGTAGGCGATCCACCCCGAGAGGAACGAGACGGCCTCGCCGAAGGTGGAGGCGAGCATCGCCGCGAGGCAGGCGGCCTCGATGCTCTGCGGCGCGAAGTACCAGAAGAGCGCGACGGCCGCGAGGATCGTCAGCACCTGCTCGACCGCGTCGCTCATCGCGGTCGAAAGCGATTCGTCCACCGCGAGGAAGTACCCCTTCATGCAGGTGCACAGCGACATGAAGGGCAGCCCGAGCGCCAGAATGCGCAGGCTGCCGGCCGCGCCCTTGTAGCCGAGGATGACGGCCGCGGCGAAGTCCGAAAAGACGAGCAGGAGCGCGGCGATCGTGCAGCTCACGGTCAGGCAGAACAGGAAGCACTTCGTCACGACGGAGCGGACGGTCTCGCGCCGGTTCGCGGCGATCGCGGCCGTGACCATGCGCGTCACGGCGAGGCTGATGCCGGAGGTGGAAAGCGTGACGGCCAGCATGAACACCGAGAAGATGAGCTGGTAAAGCCCCATGCCCTCGGCGCCGATCTTGGCCGAGAGGTAGGAGCGGTAGCCGATGTTGGCCACGCGCAGAAAGAGCGAAAAGGCGGTCAGCAGGATGCCCTGCAGAAGGAATTTTTGTTTTGTCATGGGGCCTCCTGCCCGCGGCGCAGGTTTGCCTTGCAAGTTGCCGGGCCGCGTTGTATAATGAAAGCAACTGTAACGACGGGAGCGTGGAAAATTTGACGGATTTCAGCCAGGTGAACGCAGACTGGACCGAGATCGCCGTGACGATCCGGGCCGAAGATACGGACCGGGCCGGCGCCATCGCGCAGATGGTCGTGCCCTACGGCATTTATATTGAGGACTATTCGCATTTAGAAGAAGAGGCGATGGAAATCGCCCACATCGATTTGATCGACGAGGCGCTTTTGCAGAAGGACCGCACGAAGAGCGTGATCCACGTGTACATCAGCCCCGAGGAAAACCCGGCGGAGGCGATCTCCTTCTTAAAGGAGCGCTTTGCGGCCGAGGACATCCCGAACGAGATCACCTCGGCGAACTGCGCGGAGGAGGACTGGATCAACAACTGGAAGAAGTACTTCAAGCCGATCCCGGTCGGCGAGCGGCTGCTGGTCCGGCCGATCTGGGAGGATGAATACGACGCGGGCGGCCGCGCCGTGCTGCATCTGGAGCCGGGCCTCGCGTTCGGCACCGGCACGCACGAGACGACGCGGCTGTGCATGGAGCTGCTCGAGAAGTACGTGAAGCCGGGCGACGAGATGCTCGACATGGGCTGCGGCAGCGGCATCCTGTCCGTCGCGGGCCTGCTGCTCGGTGCGGGGCGCGCCGTCGGCGTCGACATCGACCCGCTGGCGGTCAAGACGGCGGTGGCGAACGCCGAGGTCAACGGCGTTGCGGACCGCTTCACCGGCATCTGCGGCAACCTCGCGGAGAAGGTCAGCGGCACGTTCGACATCGTGGCGGCGAACATCGTCGCGGACGTCGTGATTCTACTCACCAGGGACGCGCCGCGCTTCATGAAGCCCGACACGGTCTATATCCTGTCCGGTATCATCGACACGCGCGAGGACGACGTGCTCGCCTGCCTTGCGGACCGATTCGAGCTGATCGACCGGCGCGAGGAAAAGGGCTGGGTCGCGCTCGCGGCAAAGCTCAGATAAACCGGCGCATAGGCGGCCGCCGCGGCGGCTATCTTAAGTATGGAAAGCGGGGAATGGAACATGAAGCTGCTGCTGCCCGAATGGGTGCGCGAGGAAATGTTTGAAGCTTATCTGGCGGACTGGGGCGATGCGGAGATCTCGCCCGCCGCGGCCGACCCGAAGGGCCGCGACTACAAGACGTGGCTTGCGGATACGGTCAGGATGCGCACGGTCGTGCCGGCGCACCTTGTGCCCGCCACGCTGCTGTTCCTCGTCGACGACGCGGAGACGAAGATCCTCGGCGGCATCGACATCCGCCACCGGCTCAACGATTCCCTGCTGGCGTTCGGCGGGCACATCGGCTACGGCATCGTGCCGAGCGAGCGCGGGAAGGGGTATGCCAAGGCGCAGCTCCGCCTTGCGCTGCCGGTGGCGAAATCGCTCGGCGTCAGCCGCGCGCTGATCACCTGCGACGACGGGAACACGCCGTCCGCGCGGACGATCGAAGCGGTCGGCGGCGTGCTCGAGGACAAGCGCGCGGAAAACGGCAGGCTCGTCCGCCGGTACTGGGTCGACATCCCGCAGGAAACGCTCGAGACGGAGCGGCTGATCCTGCGCCAGTGGACAATGGACGACGCGGACGACATGTTCGCCTATGCGAAAAGCCCGAAGGTCGGCCCCGCGGCGGGGTGGAAGCCGCACGAAAGCCGGGCGGAGTCGGCCGAAATACTCCGCGGCTGGCTGCAGAGCCCCGAGGTCTGGGCCGTCGAGGAAAAGGCGAGCGGCCGCGTCATCGGCTCGATCGGCCTGCACAGGGACGACCTGCGCTCCAACCCGCGGGCGCGCACGATCGGCTACGTTTTGCGCGAGGAGAGCTGGGGCAGAGGCTATATGCCCGAGGCGGTGCGCCGGCTGACGGCGTTTGCGTTTGAGGCGCTGTGCATGGACGTCGTCTCGATCCAGCATTTTGAATTCAACGACCGCTCCCGCCGCGTCATCGAGAAGTGCGGCTTCCGCTACGAGGGCACGCTGCGCCGCGCGTCGTCGATCTTTGACGGCTCGGTGCACGACGCGCTGGTCTACTCGATGCTGCGGGAGGAATATTTTGCGGCGAAGCGCGCCGAATGAAACAGGCAGTCCCGCCGGGGACGCAGGGAAAGGACGGATAGCATGTCGAATCTCAACACGCTGATTGCCAGAATGATCGAGTACGAGGACGGCTGCGTGGAGCGCGTCAACCACTTTCTGAAGGTTTTCGCGTTTGCGAAGACGATCGCCGAGGGCGAAGGGCTGGACCGGGAAACGCAGGACGTTCTCGAGGCCGCCGCGGTCACGCACGACGTGGGCATCCGCGTCTGCTTTGAAAAGTACGGCAGCTGCGACGGGCAGAAGCAGGAGCTGGAGGGCCCGCCGATCGCCGAAAAGCTGCTGCCGGCCTGCGGCTACGCGCCGGCCGTGTGCGCGCGCGTCTGCTACCTGATCGGGCACCACCACACGTACGTCGGCATCGACGGCGCCGACTACCAGATTCTGGTGGAGGCGGACTTCCTCGTCAACATCTTTGAAAACGGCATGGCGCAGGAGGCCGCGCGCAAGATCCGCGACAACATTTTCAAAACGAAGACGGGCAGGAAGCTGCTGACGGATCTCTACCTGTGATTTGTACGGCTCCGACAGATAATTTTTCGAAGACAAGAAATATTTGACGATATAGTGAAAACGTGCTATACTGTAAATGTCTGGTTTACAGTATAGCACATTTTATTTTTGAAGGAGTTGTGACCTGATGGCAAGAGATTTCATGTGCACAAAAACGGAGCCGGTCGTTCAGACGAAGGCCGGCAAGCTGCGCGGCTTCCGGATCGACGGCGTTTACGCGTTTCACGGTGTGAAATACGCCGATGCAAAGCGCTTCCAGCAGCCGGAGCCGGTGCAGCCGTGGGAGGGCATCAAGAACGCGCTCGCGTACGGCTATGTCTGCCCGATGCTCAAGCAGGACGAGCCGAACAACGAGCTGATGGTTCCGCACCGCTACTGGCCGCTCGACGAGAACTGCCAGTACCTCAACATCTGGACGAAGTCGCTCGATCCGTCGGCAAAAAAGCCGGTGCTCGTCTGGCTGCACGGCGGCGGGTTTGCCGCGGGCTCTTCGATTGAGCACATCGCCTACGAGGGCGAAAATATGAGCCGCTACGGCGACGTGGTGGTCGTCTCGCTGAACCACCGCCTGAACATCCTCGGCTACCTCGACCTTTCGCCGTTCGGGGAAAAATACGCGAACTCCGGCAACGCCGGCAGCGCGGATATGGTCGCGGCGCTGCAGTGGATCCACGACAACATCGCGGGCTTCGGCGGCGACCCGGACAACGTCACGCTGTTCGGCCAGTCGGGCGGCGGCATGAAGGTCTGGACGCTGATGCAGACGCCGGCCGCGGACGGCCTGTTCCACAAGGGCATTGTGCAGAGCGGCTGCATCGACGGCGCGCTCGACCTCTCGAAGTCGGACGGCACGGCCATCGTCACGGCGCTGATGCAGGCGCTCGGCGTCGACAATGTCGAAGCGCTGGAGACGGTCCCGTATGCGCAGCTTGCCGAAGCGTACAACCGGGTGATGCCCGAGGTCGCGAAGACCGGCGCCTACGTCGGCGGCAACCCGATGCCGAACGACTGGTACCTCGGCGACCCGTGCGTCGTCGGCTTCACGGAGCACGCGAAGACGATCCCGGTCATGGTCGGCACGGTGCTGGGCGAGTTTGCGTTCATGCCCGCGCTCTCCGAGGCGGAAAAGGCCGACAAGGCGGCCATCGACAAGCGCCTGCACCGCATGTACGGCGACGACGCCGAAAAGCTGCAGGCGCTGTTTGCCGAGGCGTACCCGGATAAGGACCCGAGCGACCTTTTGTTCCTCGATTCGTTCTTCCGCGCGCCGTCGATCGAGTTCCTGCACAAGAAGGCGCAGCACCCGGAAAGCGGCACGTATGCCTACATGTTCAGCTACACCTTCCCGTACGACGGCGGGCACATCCCGTGGCACTGCTCGGAGATCCCGTTCGTTTTCCACAACACGAGCCTTGTCGCGGCGTTCAACGAGGAGGGCGTGACCGATCTGCTCGAAAAGCAGATGTGCGACGCGTGGCTGAACTTCGCGCGCACCGGCAAGCCCTCGAGCGACGCGCTGCCGGCGTGGCCGGCCTGCACGCCGGACGACGAGGCGACGATGATCTTCGACCGCACCTGCACCGTGCGCCACAACTACGACCATGCGCTGATCGCGCTGCATAAAAAAGCGCGCCCGGCGTTCCCGTTCGGCGGCGGAGACGAGGAGCAGAAGATCCAGCACTGAGGCGTTTTCTGACAGGTCTCAAATGAAATAAATCGAGAAAAAACGGAGAGCCCCGGGGGAGATTTTCCTCCGGGGCTCCTTTCGGCAGAAAAACAGGCGGACGCCGCGGCGCCCGCCCGTGTGGGATTCTGCAATTACAGGTTGGCCTTGAGCCACGCGATGTCCTCGGCGAGGCATGCGACGCGGTCCTGCGGGTCGTTGTAGCTGGCTTCGCGCTCCACGACGTAGATCACGTCGTCGCACTGCGCGTCGGCCGCGGCCTTGACGGCCTTCCAGTCGACAATGCCGGTGCCCTGCGGGACGTTCAGGCGGTCGTGCTCTTCCTTCATCTTGATGAACTCAGGCGGGAAGATCGGGTTGCCGTCCGCGTCCTTCTCAATCTTGAAGCGCGGCGTGTTGTCGTGGCGGGACTGCGGCTTGTTGGCGCCGATGACGCCGCCGTTTTCCTTGATGTGGATGCTCGCGATGCGGCCCGCATGGCTGTTGATGAATTCCACCGGGTCAACGCCGGCGGCGCTGCACCAGCCGCAGTCGACCTGGAACGCGGTGACTTCGGGGTCGCAGGCGTCAATCAGCCAGTCGTAGAGGTACTTGCCCTCGTCCTTGTAGAACTCGTCGGTGTGGTTGTGGTAGCCGATCTTGATGCCGTAGGGCTTTGCGATGCGGCCGAGGCGGTTCAGCTCTTCAGCGACCTCGAGCGCCTCCGCCTTGTTGCAGAAGTTCGTCATCGGGCAGATGACAAGCTTTGCGCCGAGCTCTGCAAAATAGGGCAGCACGGACTCGATCTGGTCGAGCCCGACATGCGCGGAGTGGACCTTGAGGCCGGTCTCCTCGAGCACCTTCTTCATCTCCTCGAGCGGGACCTGCGTGAAGTCCGCGGTGAACTCTGCGCCGGCAAAGCCGAGCTTCGCGATGGTGCGCAGCTTCTCAACCGGGGTGAGCGGCTCGGAAACGAGCGAATAAACCTGAACGTTGATATTTTCCATGGGAATGACCACCTTTCATTTTCCAAGTATAGAAAATGTGCGGCGGCAAGGGATGCCGCCGCACACAGATGCAAACAGATTCAATTAGTCGAAGTAGACCGGCTTGCCCGTCTTGGAGGACTGATAGATCGCGTCGAGGATCTTCGTGACGACATAAGCCTGATCCGCGGTGACGAACAGCTCGCCCTCGCCCTTCAGCGCCTTGACCCAGATCTCAGCTTCCTTGGACTTCGGCGCCGGACCCTGGGAGAAGCCCGGGATGTACGGAGCGATCTTGTTGCCGACCCAGGAGATCGTCGGCTGCGCCGCGACGACATGGTTCAGGCGGACACGGTTTTCCTTCGTGTCGAGGCCGCCCTTCGTGCCGGCGAGCATCGTGAACGCCTGGTTGCTTGCGCCGTAGTCTTCCGCCATGTTGATGGCCCACGCAGCGCGCAGGTTGATGACGGCGCCGTTCTTCATCTTGATGTGGCCGACAGCGGAGTCCTCAACGTCGTAGGTCTCGTTGTTCCAGCTGTCGAACTCGCCTCTGTGGTTGACCTGGCCCTGATGCTCGGGATCGAGGATGCGGCCGAGCTTCTCAAAGGAGGTGCCGACAACGTAATCGACGTCGTAGTTGTTCATGAGGAACAGCGTGAGGTCGAGCGCATGGGTGCCGATGTCGATCAGCGGACCGCCGCCCTGCTTGGACTTGTCCGTGAAAACGCCCCACGTCGGAACGCCGCGGCGGCGCAGATATGTAGCCTCTGCGTAGTAGATGTCGCCCAGCCAGCCGTCTTCGACGACCTTCTTCGCGACCTGGTTCTCCGCAAAGTGGCGGTACTGGTAGCCGATCGTCAGCATCTTGCCGGTTCTGTCTCTCGCCTCGAGCATCTTCTTCGCGTCCGCCTCGGTCGCAGCCATCGGCTTCTCGCAGAGAACGTGCTTGCCGGCCTCGAGCGCAGCGATCGTGATCTCGCAGTGCGCGATGTTCGGGGTCAGAACATGGACGGCGTCGATCGTCGGGTCAGCCAGAAGCTCCTTGTAGTCGGTGTAGACCTTCGCGTCCGGGGTGCCGTATTCCTTCGCGGCCTTTTCGGCTCTCTCAAGAATGAGATCGCAGAATGCGCACATATCGACGCCTTCCTGCTGCGCCATGCCCGGGAAATGCTTGCTGTTGGCGATGCCGCCGCAGCCGATAAAGCCGATTCTCAAATTTGCCATTGGATTTCTCCTCCTAATTCCTGAACGGGCTTCCAAAGCGCAGAAACCCGCCGTAGTTTTGTATTGCATCTACATTTTAGCCCATTCGCGGGGAAATGTAAATACCTTTTCTGTAAAAAATTCTGGTGCTTTGCGGGCAGGAGTGCACAGAAAATCGAGAAAGCGGGGCCTCCGGTTTTTCCGGAGGCCCCGCGGGCTGGGAAACAAATATTTTCACGCGGCGCACGGGGCGCCGCCGTGCGGATCAGTACTGCTTGCCCCAGAACACCATGTGCTTTGCGGGCCGGCCGCAGCAGACGCAGGTGTCGGCGAGGTGCTCCTCGTGGAACGGGATGCAGCGGGACTTCACGCCGCCGGTCAGCTCCTTGAGCTTGTCCTCGCAGGCGCTGTCGCCGCACCACATGGCCTTGATGAAGCCGGGGCGATTCTCCGCGGTGTCCACGAACTCCTCGAGCGTCGTCGCCGTGTAGGTCTTCTCCTCGAGGTTTTTGAGCGCGCGCTCGTACAGGCCGTTGTGCACGGCTTCGAGCGCCTTTTCGATCTCTTCCTCGAGGTTGTCGAGCGAGACGAACAGCTTCTCGCGCGTGTCGCGGCGGACGAGGACGCACTGGTTCTTCTCGATGTCCTTCGGGCCGATTTCGAGGCGCAGCGGCACGCCCTGCATCTCGTACTGGCTGAACTTCCAGCCGGGGGAATTGTCCGTGTCGTCGAGCTTGACGCGGAACTTGCCCTTGAGGGATTCGAACAGCGCGTTCGCCTTTTCGAGCACGCCGGGCTTGTGCTGCGCGATCGGGATGATCGCGAGCTGGATCGGGGCGACCTTCGGCGGCAGCACGAGGCCGTTGTCGTCGCCGTGCACCATGATGATCGCGCCGATCATGCGGGTGGAAACGCCCCACGAGGTCTGGTGCGGGTACTGCAGCGTGTTGTCGCGGCCCGTGAACGTGATGCCGAAGTTCTTCGCCCAGCCGTCGCCGAAGTAGTGGCTCGTGCCGCCCTGCAGCGCGACGCCGTTGTGCATCATCGGCTCGATCGTGTAGGTGGCGACCGCGCCGGCGAACTTCTCCTTCTCGGTCTTCTGGCCCGTCACGGCCGGGATCGCGAGGACGTTCTTATAGAACTCCTCGTAGGTGCGGAGCATGCCGAGCGTTTCCTCCATGGCCTCCTCGGCGGTCTCGTGCATCGTGTGGCCCTCCTGCCACAGGAACTCGGAGGAGCGCAGGAACGGGCGCGTCGTCTTTTCCCAGCGCACGACGGAGCACCACTGGTTGTACAGCTTCGGCAGGTCGCGGTAGGACTTGATGATCTTCTGGTAATGCTCGCAGAAAAGGATCTCGCTCGTCGGGCGCACGCACAGGCGCTCCGTAAGCTTTTCGCTGCCGCCCTCGGTGACCCAGGCCACCTCCGGCGCAAAGCCCTTCACGTGGTCCTTTTCCTTCTGCAGGAGGGACTCCGGGATGAAGAGCGGCATGTAGACGTTCTGGTGGCCGGTCGCCTTGAAGCGGCTGTCGAGCTCGCGCTGGATGTTCTCCCAGATCGCGTAGCCGTAGGGCTGGATGATCATGCAGCCCTTGACGCTCGAGTAGTCCATCAGCTCGGCCTTTTTGACGATGTCGGTGTACCATTTGGAAAAGTCGACGTCCATCGAGGTGATGTCGTCCACCATCTTTTTCTGATTTGCCAAAGAAATCAATCCTTTCGAGATGTTCCGCAGTTTGCTCTGCTTATTATAGCGAATGCGGGCGGGAAAAGCAAGGGAAAAAGCGAAAGGCGGACAGCCTGCGCTGCCCGCCCGGGGTTATGCTGAAAGCATTACTGATGATCTTCAATAAACTGCACGATCGCGCCGACAGTCTTGAGGTTCTCAACTTCGCTGTCCGGAACTTCGATCTTGAACTCATCTTCGATGCACATGATCAGATCGATAACGGCAAGAGAGTCCGCTCCCAGATCATCGACGAGATTGGAATCCTCGTTGATAATTGCCGGGTCGACGCTGAGCTGATCTGCAAGAATTTCGATGACTTTCTCCAGAACCATTTCATTTTCCTCCTATATCATATAGTTCCAAGCACCGCCCGCCTGCCGTATGGACAAAATGCCGCAGGCGTGATACAATCGGGGTGTACTTTACCTACATTGTATTGATGCGCGGATTGTTTGTCAATATGCATTTGCAAATTTTTTCCGCGCCGGAAAGGAAGATTCCGGAATGGACCTCACCAGCTTTGCCGTGATCGGGCATCCGATCGGCCACACGATGTCGCCGTTTATCCACAGGCGCCTTTTTGCGCTTTCCGGCCTTTCGCCGGCCTACACCGTTCTGGACGTGCCGTCGATCGAGGCGCAGCTTCCGGCGCTGCGCGCGCTTTCGGGCTTCAACGTTACGATCCCGCACAAGAGCGCGATTCTGCCGTTTCTCGACGCGGTCGACGAAAAGGCGGCGCTGTTCGGCTCCGTGAACACGGTGAAAAACGAAAACGGCCGCATGAAGGGCTACACGACCGACGGCGTCGGCTGCGAAAAGGCGCTGCGGCGCTATGGGCTGGACTTTTCGGGCCGCCTTCTGATCCTCGGGCGCGGCGGCGCGGCGCGCGCCATCGCGTTTGAGGCCGTGCTCTCCGCCGCGTCGCCCGCGATCGATTTCGCCTGCCGCGACGCGTCGGTCGAAAAGGCCGAGGCGCTGGCGTCCGAGCTTAGCGGCCTCTGCGCGCGGCTCGGCAAGCGGGGGACGTTCCGCGTCCTGCGCTATGCGGCGCTCGAAAACAGCGACAGCCGCTACGACCTCGCGCTGAATACGACGAGCGTCGGCATGTACCCGAATGCGGGGGAGAGCGTCGTCGGGGAGAACGTGCTCGCGCGCTGCGGCGCGGCGTTCGACGCCGTGTACAACCCCGGCGAGACGGAATTCCTGCGCCTCTCTGCAAAGTGCGGGCTGAAGACCGTCGGCGGCATGGGCATGCTCGTCTGCCAGGCCGTGGCGGCGCACGAGATCTGGTACGGCGCGCAGTTTGCGGACGGCGACATCGAGCGGCTGATCCGCGACGCCGAGGCGGAGACGGCGCGGCTGTTCCGCGCATAAGGCGGCGCAGTGCGTCAAAATGCGGCGCACCGCCGAAATCGCCGGGCTTCCGGCACGGGAAAGGAAGATGGATTTTGGGAACGGAAACGGAAAGCATGCGCGGCAACATCGTGCTTTCGGGCTTCATGGGCTGCGGCAAATCGACGATCGGCCGCCGGCTTGCCGCCGCGCTCGGCATGAAGTTTGTCGATATGGACCGGTATATCGAAGAAAAAGCGGGGCTTAAAGTCCGCGAGATCTTCGAGCAGTACGGCGAGGCGCATTTCCGCGCGCTCGAGACCGAGACGGTGCGCGCGCTCGCCGCGGGCGAGGACTGCGTCGTCGCGACCGGCGGCGGCACGCTGATGCGGCCGGAAAACGTCGAGGCGTTCCACGCGGGCGGCGGCACGATCTATTTTCTCGACGTGCCGCTTGCGGCGCTGCAGGAGCGGCTGAAGAACGACAAGCGCCGCCCGCTGCTGCAGGTGCCGGACCGCCGGGCGGTCATCGAGCGGCTGCTGAACGAGCGGCGGCCGCAGTATCTGGCGAGCGCAGACGTCGTCGTCGACGCCGGCGCGCCGACCGTCGTCGTCGTGCGCCGCCTCTGCGCGCTGCGCGGCGTCGAGCTGCCGAAGCGCACGGCCCCGCCGCAGCAGAGCGGGCCGGAAAAGGAAAAGCGGCGGCGGAAGCGGCGCCGCCGGAAGCGCCCCGCCCCGCCGCAAGAAAACTCTTGACAAATCGGGCGGCCCGGGGTAAACTTTTACCATCAGGCTTTCCCGCGCCGCACAGCGGCCGGAAAGCTGCAAAGGATGGCCACAGTTATGCGTTCCGCTTTATTCACAAGACGATTTACAACGTATTGCAGCACACGATTTTACAACGTGTGCTTTTCGTCGTATGTGAATATCCCGGGTGACGCTTGTCCGGCGATGGGCGCGGTTTTTGCGCACTAACCGGATCCTCTGCAATTTTTAAGACAAAATGCCGAAGCGGAGCCGTCAGGGGCTCCGCTTTTTTCATTGCAGGCCGCGCGGCCTGCGGCCGGACCCCGGGCCCGCGAAAGAGAAAGGAAAGGGAAACCATGATTATCGTTTTGAAATCCAACCGCAGCGAAGAACAGAAGCAGAAATTCATCGACATGCTGACCGAGCGCTACGACGTCACCGTGAACACCTGGGTCGGCACGCATTCGACCGTGCTCGGCCTGATCGGCGATACGGCCGCCGTCGACGACGAGTACATCGCCGCGCAGGACATCGTCGAGAGCGTCAAGCGCGTGCAGGAGCCGTACAAGAAGGCGAACCGCAAGTTCCACCCGGACGACACCGTGATCGAGCTGCCGGGCGGCCAGAAGATCGGCGACGGCAGCCTCGCGCTGATCGCCGGGCCGTGCTCCGTCGAGAGCGAGGCGCAGATCTGCGAGGTCGCCGCGCGCGTCAAGGCGGCGGGCGCCACGTTCCTGCGCGGCGGCGCGTTCAAGCCGCGCACCTCGCCGTACGCCTTCCAGGGCCTCAAGGCCGAGGGGCTTGAGCTTTTGAAGGAGGCGCGGAAAAAGACCGGCCTGCCGATCGTCACCGAGATCATGAGCACGAGCCACCTCGACCTGTTCGAGGACGTCGACGTGATTCAGGTCGGCGCGCGCAACATGCAGAACTTCGAGCTTCTGAAGGCGCTCGGCCACACGGACAAGCCGATCCTTCTGAAGCGCGGCCTCGCGAACACGATCGAGGAGCTTCTGATGAGCGCCGAGTACATCATGGCGGGCGGCAACGAGCGCGTCATCCTGTGCGAGCGCGGCATCCGCACCTATGAGACGTTCACGCGCAACACGCTCGACATCTCCGCCGTGCCGATCCTCAAGCGCCTGTCGCACCTGCCGGTCGTCATCGACCCGAGCCACGCGAGCGGCATCAACTGGCTTGTCGAGCCGCTGGCCGTCGCGGCGGCGGCGATCGGCGCGGACGGCCTGATCATCGAGGTGCACAACGACCCGAGCCGCGCGCTCTGCGACGGCGCGCAGTCGCTGACGCCCGACCAGTTCGACGCGCTGGCGAAAAAGGTCCTCACCGTTTCGCAGACCGTCAAGAGCCTGTAAACCGCCGTGCCCGGCGCGCGCCGGGCGGAAAGGGAAAGGTTGTTTTATCATGCGAATCGCAATCGTCGGGCTCGGCCTCATCGGCGGGTCCATCGCAAAGGCGCTCAAGGCCAATACGGCGCACACCGTCATCGGCTTTGACCGCGACGAAAACGTCCTGCTGGACGCGCTCTCCCTCGGCGCGATCGACCGCATCGGCAGCACCGCGGCGCTCCGCGAGGCGGACGTCGTCTACGTCTGCCTGTACCCGGAGGACGCGGTCGCGTTCGTGCGGGACAACGCTGCGCACTTCAGGCCCGGCTGCATCGTGACGGACGTGTGCGGCATCAAGGGCGGCGTGTGCGACCGGCTTTCGGCGCTCGCGGCCGCGCACGGCTTCATTTACGTGGGCGGCCACCCGATGGCGGGCAAGGAGCGCAGCGGCTTTGAGGCGAGCGAGGCCGGCCTGTTCTACAACGCCTCGTACATCTTCGTGCCGTGCGACGCGCCCGAGGCCGCGCTGCAGACGCTCGCCGGGCTTGCGGAGGCGATGGGCTTCGGCACGATCCGCTACTGCACGCAGCAGACGCACGACCGCATGATCGCCTACACCTCGCAGGTGCCGCACGTGCTGGCCTGCGCGTACGTGATGAGCCCGCGCTGCGCCGAGCACAACGGCTTTTCCGCGGGCAGCTACCGGGACGTTTCCCGCGTGGCGCGGATCAACGCGGAACTGTGGGCCGACCTCTTTCTCTCGAACCGGGCGGAGCTGTCGGACGAGCTCGCGGAGCTGATCCGCAACATCGAAAGCATCCGGGAGGCCGTCGACTGCGGCGACCGGGAAAAAATCGTGGCGCTGCTCTCGGCGGCGCGCGAAAAAAAGGAGAAATTCGGATAATGGTCATTACGATTTCCACAGATAAGCCGTACGACGTCGTCGTGGAGAGCGGCGCGCTCGACCGCACCGGCGCGCTCTTGAAGCCGATCTTCAAGGCGGGCAGCCGGGCGATGATCATCAGCGAGACGAACGTGTTCCCGCTCTACGGCGAGCGCCTCACGAAATCGCTCACGGAGGCGGGCTTCCGCGTCTCGAGCTTCGTGTTCGAGGCCGGCGAGCAGAACAAGCAGCTTGCGACCGTCATGCAGATGTACGAGGCGCTCTCGGAAAACGGCTTCACGCGCACGGACTTCATCGTCACGCTCGGCGGCGGCGTCGCGGGCGATATGGGCGGCTTCGCGGCCGCGACGTTCCTGCGCGGCATCGACTTCGTGCAGGTGCCGACCTCGCTGCTCGCGCAGGTCGACGCGAGCGTCGGCGGCAAGACCGGCGTGGACCTGCCGTTCGGCAAGAACCTGGTCGGCGCGTTCCACCAGCCGCGCCTCGTCGTCGCGGACCCCGAAACGCTGCACACGCTGCCCGACTACGATTTCACCGACGGCATGGGCGAGGTCATCAAGTACGGCTGCATCATGGACGCCGCGCTGTTTGAAAAGCTGGAGAAGGGCGAGGTCATCGACCGCATGGAGGCGGCGATCGCCCACTGCGTCGCGTGCAAGAAGGTCCTCGTCGAGGAGGACACGAACGACAAGGGCCGCCGCATGATTTTGAATTTCGGCCACACCTTCGGCCACGCGCTCGAAAAGCTGACGGGCTTCTCGTCGCTTTCGCACGGCCGCGCGGTCGCCATCGGCATGGCGATGGCCGCCGACGTCGGCGAGAGCCTCGGCGTCACCGAGATGGGCACGGCGGCGCGCATCCGCCGCGTGCTCGAGAGCTACGACCTGCCGGTCGAGAGCGATTTTGACTTCGCCGACATCGTCGAGGCGACGGCGCTCGACAAGAAGAGCTTCGGCAAAACGCTGAACCTCATTTTGCTGAAAAGCATCGGCGACTGCGTGATCCACCCGATCGACCGGAGCTATCTCGTGCTCCGCTACAAGATCGCGGCGGAGCAGAACCGGCGCAGAAAGTAAGGAAAAGAACCGCGGAAGGGGGAGAAAAATGGCTGAAGTGATCTATCGCCCGGCGCGCGTTTCGGGCAGCGTGCAGATCCCGCCGAGCAAGAGCGCGGCGCACCGCGCGCTGCTCTGTGCGGCGCTGACGGGGGCGCCCTGCACCGTCGCGCCGATCGACGAGAGCGCCGACATGTACGCGACGCTTTCCGGCGTGCGCGCGATGGGCTGCGCGGCGGACTTTGCGGGCGGCGCTGTGCGCATCGCGCCGGGAAAGGCGCCGGCCGGCACGGCCGTGGTGGACTGCGGGGAATCCGGCTCGACGCTGCGCTTTCTGATCCCCGTCTTCGCGGCGCGCGGCGTCGAGGCAGAGTTTGTCGGGCACGGCCGGCTGCCGGAGCGCCCGATCGGCGTTTACACCGCGCTTCTGCCGCAGCACGGCGTGCAGGTGGAGACGGCGGGCGGCCTGCCGCTCAGGATCCGCGGGAAGCTGCAGAGCGGCGAATACCGCCTGCCGGGCGACGTCAGCTCGCAGTTCATCACCGGGCTGCTGTTCGCGCTCCCGCTGCTGGAGGGCGATTCCGAGATCGTGCTGACGACGCCGCTCGAATCGAAGGGGTACATCGACCTGACGCTGCAGGTGCTCCGGCAGTTCGGCGTTTCGGTCCGGGAGACGGCGCGCGGCTGGGCGGTGCCCGGCGGGCAGGCGTACCGCGCGTCGGCCTGCACGGTGGAGGGCGACTGGTCGCAGGCGGCCTTCTTCCTTTCGGCGGCCGCCGTCGGCGGCGGGCCGGTCGCGCTGCACGGCCTGCGGCCCGATTCCGTGCAGGGGGACAGGGCGTGCATTGAGCTCTGGCGGCGCTTCGGCCTTGCGATCCGCGCGGAAAACGGCGCGTACATCGCCGAAAACCCGCGCGCGGGAGAGCCGTTCCGCGGGCTGCGGGGCATGCGGATCGACGCGCGGCAGATTCCGGACATGGTGCCGGCGCTCGCCGTGACCGCCGCGTTTGCCGCAGGCGAAACGGTCATCTGCAACGCCGCGCGGCTGCGCATCAAGGAGAGCGACCGCCTGGCGGCGATGGAGACGGCGTTGTCCGCGATCGGCGCAGATATCCGCGGCACGGCGGACGGGCTTATTATCCGCGGCAGTCCGCACCTTGCGGGCGGCAGGGCCGAAGGCTGCAACGACCACCGCGTCGTGATGGCGCTCGCCGCCGCGGGCTGCGACTGCGCCGTGACCGTCACGGACGCGCAGAGCATCCGCAAATCCTACCCGGGCTTTTTCCGGGATTTCAGAGCGATAGGGGGAAACGCCGATGTCGTCGACATGGGGGAATAACATCCGGCTGTCCGTTTTCGGCGGCAGCCACACGGGGGCGATCGGCGTTGTGCTCGACAACCTCCCGCCGAACGAGAAGATCGACCTCGACGCCGTGCGCGTGCAGATGGCGCGCCGCGCGCCGGGGCGGGACAAGACCGCGACGACGCGGCTCGAGGCCGACGAGCCGAAGATCCTCTCCGGCTATCTGGACGGCGTGACGACCGGCGCGCCGCTCGCCGCGGTCATCGAAAACACGAACACGCGCTCGAAGGACTACTCGGACCTGAAGGTCCACCCGCGGCCCGGCCACGCCGACTACACGGCCGCCGTGCGGTACCAGGGCGCGAACGACATCCGCGGCGGCGGGCACTTTTCGGGGCGGCTCACGGCCTGCCTCGTGTTTGCGGGCGCGGTCTGCCGGCAGATTCTCGAGCGGCGCGGCGTCGTGATCGGCGCGCACGCCTGCCGGATCGGCGGTGTTTCGGATGCGCCGTTCGACCCGGTCGCAGTCTCGGCCGCAGAGCTGAACGCGCTGAACACCCGCTTCTTCGCGGTGCGCGGCGCAAAGGCCGAGGAGGCGATGCGCGCGGAGATCGAGCGCGCGCGGCTTGCGGCCGACAGCGTCGGCGGGGTCATCGAGTGCGCCGCCGTCGGCGTGCCGGCGGGCGTCGGCAGCCCGATGTTCGGCGGCGTCGAAAACGTCTTCGCCTCGATCCTCTACGGCATCCCGGCCGTCAAGGGCGTCGAGTTCGGCGCGGGCTTCGGCGTAGCCGACATGCGCGGCAGCGAGAACAACGACCCGTTTTACTATGACGAGACCGGCGCGGTCCGCACGCGCACGAACCACGCGGGCGGCATCCTCGGCGGGATCACGACCGGCATGCCGCTGCTGTTCCGCATCGCCGTGAAGCCGACGCCGTCGATCGGGCAGGCACAGCAGACCGTCGACCTTGTGGAAAAGAAGGACGCGGCGCTGACGATCCGCGGGCGGCACGACCCCTGCATCGTCCCGCGGGCGATCCCGGTCGCCGAAGCCTGCGCGGCCATCGCGCTTTTGGATCTGCTGCGCTGAACGGCGCGGCCATAAAAAGGGAGGAAAACGCCATGGAAAACAAGACCTTTGACGCGCTGCTGCAGCCGGTGCGGCAGGACATCGACCGCATCGACCGGCAGCTTCTGCAGCTCTTTACGGAGCGCATGGCGTGCTCGGAGCGCGTCGCGGAGATCAAGCGGCAGGCGGGCATCCCGGTGCTGAACACGGCGCGGGAGCAGGCGATTCTCGACCGCGTCCGGCAGGAGGCCGGCCCGTACGGCGAGAGCGCCGTCGCGCTGTACAGCACGATTCTGTCCGTCAGCCGGGCGCGCCAGCACGCGATGCTCGAGGGCGGCGGGGAGCTGCGCGCGCTCGAGCGAAATTCGCCGCGCAGCCGGAAGGAGAACCCGCGCATCATCTGTCAGGGCGCGCCGGGCGCGTACTCGCACAGCGCGGCGAACCGGCTGTTCCCCGGCGCGGAGCCGGCGTTTCTGCCCGGCTTCCGCGACGTCTTCGAGGCGGTGCGCGGCGGCGCGGGCGACTACGGCGTCGTGCCCGTCGAAAATTCGGATGCGGGCAGCGTTTCCGAGGTGTACGACCTCATCATGCGGCACCGCATGTTCATCGTCGGCGCGGCGGACATCCCGGTGCGGCACTGCCTGTGCCGCGCGCCGGGCACGGGGCCGGTGCGCCGGGCCGTCTCGAAGCAGGAGGCGCTCGCGCAGTGCAGCGCGTACCTCGAGGAAAACGGCATCGCCCCGGAGGCGTTCTCGAATACCGCCGCCGCCGCAAAGCACGTCGCGGAGCACCCGGCGGCCGGGCTCGGCGCGGTCTGCTCGGCGGAGGCCGCCGCGTTCTACGGGCTGGAGGTGGTCGCCGCCGACATCCAGAACACCGACAACAACTGCACGCGCTTCGTCGTCATCGCGCGCGAGGCCGTGCTGCCCGACGACGCGGACAAGATCAGCCTGTGCTTTTCGCTGCCGCACACGACGGGCTCCTTGTACCGCACGCTCGAGCGCTTTGCGCTGAACGGGCTGAACCTGACGAAGATCGAGTCGCGCCCGATTCCCGGCCGCAACTTCGAATACGACTTTTATCTGGACTTTACGGGCAATATCCACGACGAGGCGACGCTTGCGCTGATCTGCGCGCTTTCCGACGAGATGCCGCGCTTTTCGTTCCTCGGCAACTACAAAGAGGGCTGACGCCCCGCGCACAGGGAGGTATGCAGAAAATGGAAGTGGTGTTTAAGCGGGTGGAAACCCCGGCGGAGATCGAGACGGTCGCGCGCATCGCGGAGCCGATCTGGCATGAAACGTACGACGACATCACCGGCCCGGCGGCCACGCGCTACATGGTCGAGCAGTTCCAGTCGGTCCCGGCGATCCGCCGCCAGCTCGACGCGGAGGGCTACGTCTACTACCTGATGCTGTGCGGCGGGGAGGCCGCCGGCTTTGTCGGGCTTGTGCCGCACAAAGAGGGGAAGATGTTCCTCAGCAAGCTGTACGTCTCGAAGGCGCACCGCGGCGAGGGCCTGCCGCGCGCGGCGTT
>NHCFR00700__coassemble_1225_pt1 | contig 22872 bp, 15 predicted proteins | sample NHCFR00700__metabat2_high_PE_066 | metagenome-assembled genome bin NHCFR00700 | reverse complement strand
CGCACAGGCCGAGCGCCAGCGGCAGCCGATTGTCCTTCTTCCGCACCGGCTTTTCCGCAGGGTGCGCATACGGGGAGCCCGGCAGCTCCGCCTGCGCGGGCTTCGCCTGCGGAGCGGCCGCTTCCTCCGGCGGCGCAACCGGCGCGCCGGACGGTGCGGCCGGAGGGTTCTGCTCCGCCGTCACCGGCTTTTCGTGCGCAGCCGTCTCCGGCGCCGCCGGCTGCTGCGGCTGCACGCCGGTCGCCGGGCCTTCTCCCTGCGGCCTGCCGCAGTGCACGCAGAACGCCGCGCCTTCCGGAATTTCCTTTCCGCAATGGATGCAAAACATCTGAATCCCACCATCCTCATTCGAACACAGTCTGCCGGCCGCACAAGGCGCCGGCTTTGCCCTTACTATAGCATATTTTTTCTGCAAAATCAATGCGCCGGAAAGCAAACCCCGCACGGCAGCAAGCGAGCCGTGCGGGATTTGCTTGGGATATTAAATCATCGTGAAAGATGGCGAACGCTTCAGTTCTGCTCGCTGACGATCCGGTAGTAGACCTTCGCCGTCAGGGCGTAGACGATTGCGTAGAACACCGCGAATACGACGAACGTGACCGCGGTGCAGACGATAAACGTCGTGACCTGCTGGAGCATCATCGCGCGCAGGATGCAGTTGATGATCGGGAACGCGAAGATGATGTGGATGCCGGCCGTGACCAGCGGCAGGAAGAACACCGTGAGGATCTGCGAGTGGATCGACCGCTTGGCCTCGCTCTGGCTCAGGCCGACCTTGCGCATGATCGAGAAGCGCGCCTTGTCGTCGAGGCCCTCGGAGATCTGCTTGTAGTAGATGATGAGCACGGCGGCCATCGTGAAGAGCAGGCCGAGCGAAATGCCCATGAAGAGGAACGTGCCGTACATCGCGTAGGCGTCGCGCTCGTTGTCCACGCGGCACTCCAGCGACCAGCCGCCCGAAATCTCCTCTTCGAAGACAAGATCGTCCCAACCTTTATTGAACATCTCCGCAAAATAGGCGGACTGCTCGTCATCGGACAGGTCCCCGAGGTCGGCGCAGTAGACGGTGCGGCTGGCCGACAGCTTCTCCTCCTCCCCGATGCGGGAGAGCATCGCCTCGTAGTCCGGGATCACCAGCACGGCCGCGTCGAGAATGTTTGCGGACACCATGCCGCGGATCGGGAAGGTCTCGGGCGGCTCCACCGGCGTATACGTCTTGCCGTACAGCTCGATCGCGCTGCCGCTGAACGCCGAACCGTCCTTGAGGAAGGCCATCGCCTCGTTTTCGCCGAGCTCGACCGACTGCCCCGTGATCGCATTGTACTGGCTCAGCGGCATGACCGCCGTCTCCAGATAGCTGCTCAGGCCGGTCAGGGAATTCAGCGCGCTGCCGGTGTCCGCCTCGATCCTGAAGCTGCCGTTCGGGTCGTATTCCGTCGTGAACGCCGTGTACACGTAGCTCTGCCAGGTGAATTCCGGGTGCTTATCCATCTCGGCGCGGAAAAATTCGTCAAAGGCTTCCGTCACCTCATCGCCGCGGACATAGGCGATGATGTCGCTCGGGTAGCGGTTGCGGATCATCTGGTTCGAGCCGAACCAGAGCGAGCACGTGGACGAAATCGTGACGAGCACCATCGTGGAGAGGATGCAGATGTTCGCAAGGCCGACCGCGTTCTGCTTCATGCGGTACAGCATGCCGGATACGCTGATGAAGTGCTGCGTCTTGTAGTAATAGTTCTTGTTGCGGCGCAGGAGCTTCAGAACGGCGATGCTGCCGGCCGTAAAGAGCAAGTAGGTGCCGAAGATGACGAGCAGCACGGCAACGAAAAAGGAGAGGATCGCGAGCCCCGCCTCCTGCGAGGAGAGGATCGACAGCGCATAGCCGCTGCCGAGGCACGCCGCGCCGAGAATCGCCATAAAGACCTTGGTCTTCGGCTCGCGCTCGCCGATGTTCCCGCCCTGCAGCAGCTCGATCGGCTTCGCGCGCCAGACGCGGAAAATGTTCGAGAGGTAAATCAGGAAGCTGATGACGCCGAACAGGAGCAGCGTCTGCACGATGCTGCCGGTGGAAATGTAAAAGCCGAGCGACACCTCGAAGCCGATGAGATTCGCAACGAGCAGATAGATCAGCCGGTCGAGCAGCATGCCGGCGCCGATGCCGCCCGCCAGGATGACGAGCGCGGCGATCAGCGTTTCCAGACCGATCACACGGGCGATGTGCCCCTTGTTCATGCCGAGCACGTTGTAAAGGCCGAATTCCTTTTTGCGCTGCTTCATCAGGAAGCTGTTCGTGTAAAACAGGAAGATGACGGAGAAGACCATGACGATGACGACGCCGAGGTTCAGCATCGCACTCGCGGTCTCGCCCACGTCCGGGTTAATCGCGAGGGAGTGCAGGATATAGTAGACGGCGGCGGTCAGGATGCCGGTCAGCATATACGGCACATAGCTGCGCCGGTGCTTTTTGATGTTCTGCCCCGCCAGACGCATGTAGAGAGAGTTCATAGCGGCGCTCCTTTCAGGCCTCTGCGCCGGCCGCACCGGACATTCCGGACGTCCCGGTCGCCATCGTCGTGAGCGTGTCCGAAATGCGGCGGAACATCTCCTCGTTCGTCGCGCCGCCGCGGTAAAGCTGGTGGAACACGACGCCGTCCTTGATGAACAGCACGCGGCTCGCGTGGCTTGCGGCCTTCGTGGAGTGCGTGACCATCAGGATCGTCTGGCCGTCGCGGTTGATTTCGCCGAAGAGCGAGAGCAGACTGTCGGCCGCATGGGAGTCGAGCGCGCCGGTCGGCTCGTCCGCCAGGATGATCTGCGGCGACGTGATCAGCGCCCGGGCCACGGCGGCGCGCTGCTTCTGGCCGCCGGAGACCTCGTACGGGTACTTCGAGAGGATGTCCGAAATGCCGAGCTTCTCGACGATCGGGCGCAGGCGCTGGTTCATCTCCGGGTAATGCTTGCCCGCGAGCACGAGCGGCAGGAAGATGTTGTCCTGCAGCGAGAACGTGTCGAGCAGGTTGAAATCCTGAAACACGAAGCCGAGGTTCTGCCGGCGGAACGCGGCGATCTCCTTCTCGCTGACGCTCGAGAGCGCGCGGCCGTTCAGCCAGACCTCGCCCTGCGTCGGGCGGTCGAGCGCTGCCAGAATGTTGAGCAGCGTCGTCTTGCCCGAGCCGGACTCGCCCATGATCGCGACGTACTCGCCGCGCTCCACCGCGAACGAGACATTGGTGAGCGCCTGCACGCGGTTGCCGCCGAAGCGCGTCGTATAAATCTTTTTCAGACCGTTGACTTCCAATACAGCCATTTCTGAAAATCTCCTTTCTCAAATCGGGTTCTGAAACTGTACACAGTATACCGCATCCGCGCGGCGCGCAACATCGATTCGCCTTACAAAACGCGCCCCGGACCTTACATTTTTGTCACATGGCCTGTCACATGCCGTTTTCCGCGCAGAAAAACGGCTCCCCCGCGGGGAGCCGGACAAGCCGCACACAAGCCGCGGCCTTTATTCGACGCCGAGATCGACCGAACGCAGGTCGACCGAAACCGTCGTGCCCTGCCCGGGCGCGGACTGCACCGAGATCCGGTGGCCGAGCTTCTCGGCGGCGCAGCGGCTCAGGTACATGCCGAGCCCCGTCGATTTCCGCCCGGCGCGGCCGTTGTAGCCGGTGAAGCCCTTTTCAAAGATGCGCGGCAGGTCCTCCGGCGCGATGCCGATGCCGGTATCCGAAACGCTGAGCACCAGCTCTTTGGTGACGCGCACCGTCACCGTGCCGTTTTCCGTGTATTTGACCGCGTTCGAGAGCAGCTGCCCGAGGATGAACGCGAGCCACTTCTCATCCGTCAGCGCGCAGACCGGCTCGATCTCGCACCGCAGCGCGACGTGCCGCCGCACGAACTGCCCCGCGTACTGCCGCACCACGCTCCGCACGATCGGCTCGACCGCGCAGCGCCTGAGCACGAGGTCGGTCGTCGGGCTTTCGAGCCGCGCGTAGGTCAGCGCCATTTCGGCGTACTGGTCGATGCGGAACAGCTCGGCGAGCAGCTCGCGGCTGCGCGCGTCGTCCTGCTCGCGCAGGATGAGCTGCATCGCGGCGATCGGCGTCTTGATCTGGTGGATCCACATCGTGAAGTAGTCGGCGTTCTCGATCCGCTGGCGCTGGCGGTCCGTCTCGCTCTTCGCGAGCATGGCGCACAGGCGGCGCAGCGCCGCGTCGTACGCCTCCTCCACGGCGCCGGACGGCGCGCGCAGGCGGTCCACCGCCTCGGGCAGTCCCTGCAGCGCAAGCTCGGCCGCTTTATACCGCCTGCGGTACTGCAGATACCCGGGCAGCGCGCAGACGGCGCCGCCCACCGCGCAGAGCAGCGCCGCGTAGCGCACCGGCTCCGCCGGCAGGCCGGAAAGGAAAAGCACGACGGCGAACACGGCCGCCGAGCCGGCGAGAAACAGCGCGACGCCGATGTGCGCCCGAATGTATGAAAGCAGAATCTGCCATTCCTTCTTTTTCATCCGCACCCTCCTCTGCGGGGCGACGGCCGCCCGGCGCGTCCCCCGCTCACTCGATGATATACCCGCTGCCGACGCGCGTCGTGATGTAATCCGTAAGCCCTGCCGCCGCGAGCTTCTTGCGCAGCCGCGTCATGTTGACGGTCAGCGTGTTTTCCTCCACATAGAGGTCGTACTCCCACAGGCGCGTCATCAGCGTTTCGCGGCTGACGACCTTGCCGCGGCTCTCGAGCAGCGTCTGCAGGATGCGGAACTCATTGCGCGTCAGCTCCGTCTTTTTGCCGTCGCACAGCAGCGTGCCGTCGTTGAGGTTCAGCACCGCGCCCCGGTGCTCGATGACCGGCACGCGGTCGCCGAGGTCGTACGTGCGGCGCAGCAGCGCGCGGATCTTCGCCATAAGCACCGCGGGGTCGAAGGGCTTTGCGATGAAATCGTCGCCGCCCATATCGACCGCCATGACGATGTTCATGTTTTCCGCCGCGCTCGACACAAAAAGCACCGGCACCGCCGAGATCTTGCGGATCTCGCTGCACCAGTGGTAGCCGTTGAAAAACGGCAGCGTGACGTCCATCAGCACGAGATGCGGGTCGTACTCCGTAAACTCGCGCAGCACATCGCGGAAATCGCGCACGCAGCGGGACTCCATCTGCCAGGAATCCAGTATCCGCGTGATGGCCCCGGCGATCGCCGCGTCATCCTCCACAATCAGAATTTTATGATTTACCATCCCAATTTCCAAGCCTCTCTCCGGTATCGCGGCCTTTTTCGAACAGGCCGCGCGGCGGGCCGCACTGGCGCCGCCGCGCTTTCACGCTTCCTATTGTACCATATTTCGGCCCGCATGAATTTAACATTTTTCTTAAAAAACGGAAGCGCCCGGGAAAGCAGACGCTTCCGGGCGTTCGGCTATTTCATTCGGTTCGGGCGGCTATGATCCCGCGCTCGAGCTTCCAGCGCAGGATGCGCAGCACGCTTTCGTCGATGCGCGCTTCGCTGATCGTGCCGTCCTCCACGGCGCGGAGAACCGCGGGGATCTGCGTCTCAAAGTCGGTGCAGCAGAGCATGTCGTTGCCGGCGAGCACCGCCGCGACCGCCGACGACGCGCCGTCCGTGTAATCGGTGACGCCGCCCATCGAGAGGTCGTCGGTGATGATGACGCCGGCAAAGCCGAGCGTGTCGCGCAGGACCGCATGCCACGCCGCGGAGAGCGACGCGGGCGCTTCGCCGTCCACGCAGGGCACGATGTTGTGCGTGACGAGCACGCAGTCGGCCCCGGCATCTATGCCGGCTTTAAACGGCAGGAACGCGCCGTCCTCAAACGCCGCAAGGTCGCGGTCGTCGTACACGATGCCCGCGTGGCTGTCCGCCGCATTGCCGTAGCCGGGGAAATGCTTTAAAACGGTGCCGACGTTTTCCGCCTCGTACGTCGCGACGACCTCGCCGATCGCCGCGGCCGTCTCCGCCGGGGGAAGGCCGAGCGACCGCGCGTACATGAACGCCGCCGGGTCGTCCGAAATGTCGCAGACAGGCGCAAAATTCACATTGACGCCGAGGCCGCGCAGCATGCGGCACTTTTCGGCCTCCGCCGCGCAGAGCAGCGGTGTGCCGCCCTCCGCATACAGCGCGCGCATCGACCGGTACGGCGCTTCCGAAAGCTGCGGGTTGTCGCTGGCGCGCACGACGTCGCCGCCCTCCTCGTCGACGCCGACGAGCAGCCCGATCTTCGCCTCCCGCTGGTAGGCGGCGATCGTCTCCGCGGCCTGCTCGCGCGAGAGGCCTTCAAAATCCCGGCCGAACAGCAGAATGCCGCCCGGCTGGTACTGCGCGACCATCGCCGCGCCGTCCGTTTCCGGACACCGCACGAAAAACAGCTGGCCGACCTTTTCCTCCAGCGTCATGTTCTGCAGGAGCAGCGCTTCCGGCGCAGGCGTCGGGGTCGGCGCAGGGGTCGGCTCCGGCGTCGTGCGCGGCACGGAACCGACCGCGGCTTCGCGCGCCGGCGCCGGCGTTGGGGCGGGCCGCGCCGCCCGGCCGACCGCTTCCGCCGCCGAAGCGGCGCCCTCCCGCTGCGCAGCACCACAGGTGCAGCCGCACAGCAGCAGGCACAGGGCGAGCAGCGCCGCGCCGAGCCTCCCTCCGTTTTTCATGCGATCGTTCTCCTTTTACAGGTTTTTCAGATACTGCGCCGAGCGCTCCATATCGCGGAGCTGGTCGGCAGACCCGAAATGCTCGGCGGCAAACACGCCGGTGTAGCCCGCGTCCAGAATGGTCCGCACCATGCCGGCCATGTCGAGGTCGCCGTCGCCGACCGCCACCGGGTACATCGCGCGGCCCCCGACGGTGATCTTCGGCTCGCCCGCATTTTTCGCCCAGCCGCGGTCCTTGCAGTGCACGGCCGAGATATAGGGCAGGAAATCGGGCAGCACCGCCGCGGCGTCCTCCTCGCTGTAGAGGAAATTGCCGGTATCGAAGCCGCAGCGCAGGCCGGGCACGTTCTGCATGAACCAGAGCAGCTCGGCCGCCGTCGAGAACGGCGCGCTGTCGCCGTCGAAGTCCTCCATCACGACCGTGACGCCCTGCGCCGCCGCAAGCTCGATCAGCACGCCGAGCGAAGCCGCCATCGCATCGCGGCGCTTCGCATAGGCCGCGCCGCTGCGGTCCATCTCCGCTTCGGTCAGGAAACCGGTGACGGCGAGCACTTTGTTACACTTTGCCGGGCCGCACAGGTCGACGACGCGCTGCGCCGCCGCGCGGTCCGCTTCCGGCGAGCCGCCCGCCGCGCCGAAGTCGAAGAAATAGTAGATGCAGTTGACGCCGAGCCCCGCGCGCTCGAGCATCGGCAGAATCGTTTCGCTCTCCGCAAACAGGCGCTTGGCGTCGATCTCCACAAAGTCAAAGCCGAAGCCCTTCACCTTTTCGCACACCGTCTCGAGCGGCAGGCCCGTCTGGCTCTGCGCGTCGACGATATGCTCGTAAAAAACAGACAACTGGTTTTTCATCTTAATCCCCACTCCTTATTTTTTGTTTCGGTCGGCGAAGCCGATTGCCGCTTTGCTCGCCGCAGCCCGTTTTGCCGGGCTGAAACGCGCAGCCGCGTCACGCCTGCGGCAGCGTCATGCCGAAAACGTCGCTGAGCTCCTCGAGCAGCGCGGGCGTTTCCTCGTCGAACTGCTCCGGGAAGTACAGCAGGATCGCCTGAAAATAGTACCCGTTCCCGCGCGTATCGCTGTAGAGGATCGCGTTGTGCGTATACTGGCCGTCGCCGGAAAGCGACTGCGCCTGCTGCACGGCGATGTCGTACTCGGCGTAGTAATCCGTCTCGCCCAATGAATCGAGCGACTCGCCGCTCTCTGCGAGCAGCGCCTCGTAATACGCGGTCAGGCTCTCCATCGAAGTCTCGGCGGTCGCGGACGGCCCGGCGTCAAAGACGCGCTCGAGAACGGAAATGCCGTGCGCGGAGCCGAGCACCGTGTAGCCGCCGTCGCGGTAGACGATCGAGCCGCCGTACGGCAGGTAGGCGTCCGCAAACGTGCTGTACGCCGCCGGCGCCTTCATGTACGCGACGCCGATGTGGTCGTAGCCCGGCGCGGGCGCAAACAGCGTCTGGTAATTCTCCTCGGTGATCTGCACCGTGCCCGGCTCCGGCGTGGCCGGCACCTCCGGGCTGTCGCTCGGCGCCGCGGTGGGCAGCGCCTCCACGGTCGGCTTCTCCGTCGGCTCCGGCGTTGGCGTATACAGCGGCACCGCCGTCGCCTGCGGCGTCGGTGAAGCCGCAGCCCGCTGCAGCCCGGCCGCGGCCAGCGTGCTGCAGCCCGAAGCCGAAAGCAAAACCGCCCCGATAAGGCCGGCCGCAGCCAGCGCGCGCACTCCGTTTTTCTTCATGGCAATTCCTCCCGTCCGGCCGGCGGCGCCCGCGCAAAGCAGCGCCGCCCCCTCTTCTGTTTTTAGTATAACAGGCTGCGCGGGTTTGTCAACCGAAAATCGGCCGGCCTCCGCAGAAGCGGACGCCGGCCGAAACAGGCTCAGTAGCGGTTGTCGAACACGCGGGTGGATTTCTTTTCGCTGCGCGGCAGCTCGCCGATGGAGACCGGCCGCGGGACGATCGTGAGGCCGACCTTGGCCTTGAATTCGCGCTGCACGTCGAGCCCGACGGCGTCGCGGTCCGCGCCCGCCTCGGTCTCGAAGAACAGCGTCATGATGTCCTTGCCGTACAGGTGGTCGATCATGACCTGGTACTCGCTCGAGACGCCCGGGATGTCGCGCAGCACGTCCTCGATCTGGCCGGGGTAAATGTTGACGCCCTTGACCTTGACCATGTCGTCGCTGCGGCCGATCAGGATGTCGACGCGCGGGAACGGCGAGCCGCAGGCGCATTCGCCGGTCATGATGCGCGTCAGGTCGTGCGTGCGGTAGCGGATCAGCGGCGCGCCCTGCTTCCGGAGCGTCGTGATGACGAGCTCGCCGTATTCGCCGTCCGGCAGCACCGCGCCGGTCTTCGGGTCGATGATCTCGAAGTAGACGAAATCGTCCCAGTAGTGCATGCCGCACTGGTGCGCGCAGCTCATGCCGATGCCCGGGCCGTACACCTCGGTGAGGCCGTAGATGTCGTACAGCTCGACGCCGAGCTCGTGCGCGATGCGGCGGCGCATCTTGTCGCCCCAGCGCTCGCTGCCGATGACGCCCTTTCTCAGGTGGATTTTGTCGCGGATGCCGCGCTTTTCGATCTCCTCGGCCAGCAGCAGCGCGTAGGACGACGTGGCGCAGAGCACCGTGCTCTTCATGTCCTGCATCATGCGCAGCTGCTTATCCGTGTTGCCGGGGCCCATCGGGATGACCATCGCGCCGAGCTTCTCCGCGCCGTTCTGGAAGCCGATGCCCGCGGTCCACAGGCCGTAGCCGGGCGTCACCTGGATGCGGTCGCGCGCCGTGATGCCCGCCATCTCGTAGCAGCGCTTGAAGAGCTCGGCCCAGTCCTCGACGTCCTGCTTCGTGTAGGGGATGATGACCGGCGTGCCGGTCGTGCCCGAGGAGGAGTGGATGCGCACGATCTCCTCCTCCGGCACCGCGGCGATGCCGAGCGGATACGCGTCGCGCAGCTCTTCCTTGTTCGTGAACGGCAGCTTCTCAAAATCCGCCTGGTCGCGGATCACGTCGATGCCGTCGAATTTCTTCTGGTAGAAGCCGCCGGGCAGCGCCTTGAGGCGGCGCATCTGGCTCTGGATCCGGTCGAGCTGTTCCTGTTTCATCATCATAATCGTCAAGTCCTTTCTGGTTTCAAAGCAGCGCGCCCGCTGCAACGAGCGCGGCGGCGATCAGCGCGGCGAAAAGATCGCCGCTTTTGAATGTATAGCGACGGCTCTGGCTCTCCCGCGTCCGCAGCGTGAAGCCGCGCATCTCGGCGGCCGCGGCGGTATCGTGGATGCGGCCGACCGAGGAAATCAGCAGCGGCATGCACAGCGGGAGGATCAGGCCCAGCTTTTTAAAGGGATTCTTCGTGTCGAACGCGACGCCGCGCGCGGTCTGCGCCTCCATGATGCCGGAGAGCGAATCCGCAAAGACCGGGATGAAGCGGATGGCGGTCGTCAGCGTGAACGCGTATTTGTACGGCACGTGCAGGCGCTGCACCAGCACGCCGGAAAGGTCGCTCATCTGCGTCACGGAGAGCAGCAGCGCGAGCTTTTTCGCGTACGCCGAAAGCAGCATGATCTTCTGCTCGACGACGATGACCGTCATGCCGTGCGCTTCGTTCATCCGCCGCAGCAGCCGGAAAATCTGCTCGGACGCGCCGGGGTCCAGCTCGCCGGTCGGCTCGTCGAGCACGAGGATCTTCGGCCTGAGCGCCGCGCGCGCCGGCACGTACAGCACGCCGACGATCACACAGTTGATCAGCGCCGTGCACAGGACGATCGGCACGTACGCCGCGAGCGTTTCGACCGCTGCGCCGGTGAACGCGAACAGGCTCACCGTGTACACGCCGCCCGAAACGAGCGTTGCGAGGAACGTGGAGACAACCGACGAGATGTTGCGCTGCATCGGGATGCGGATCAGGAGCGCCATCACGACGGCGCCGAGGATCTCCGAAAGGAAGTTGATGTACGGCGTGCCCGGGAAAAACTGGCACACCGCGCCGGCCAGCACGCCGATGACCGCCGCGCGCGGTAGGCTCGGCCGGATGAGCAGAATCGCGAGGCAGTACATCGCGATGATGAAGTTCGGCTTCATGCCGCCGATGTTGATGACCGAGCCCGCAAAGAACTTGAGCACCGCGCCGGCCGCGAGCAGGACGGCCGTGAGGATCAGGCTGCGGATCTCCGCCGCGCTGCCGCTCTCCGATTTTACGACTCTTTTTTCCGCTGTTCTTTTTTCCATGATGAAACTCCTTTCGTGCCAACGGCACAACAAACTGGTTTCGTTGGCAGGGAGTTCATAAGCCCCATCCGGAGCGTGCAAAGAAGCTGCGGAAAATGAAAAAGTCCTTATATGTGCACGAAACACATATAAGGACAGAAAATTTTCTGCGGTACCACCTTACTTGACGCCGGAGCGCCCGCTCTATCAAAAATGCCAACACATTTTCTGCCAGTAACGCCGGCACGCGTCGCAGCTACTCGTCGCCTTTCGCCTTGCCCTCAGCGGTCCATTTATCGGTCAGCATTTCCGCAGGACTCTCACCACCGCCTGCTCTCTGTGGGCGCTCAACACCCGACTTGATCTCCGCTTCATAGGTTTACTTTATGAACTTGTCTGTATTTTATTGCAAAGTGGACGAAATGTCAAGCCCCTATGCAAAATTTTTTTGCATGCCACAAAACGACACAATGGAAATTTGTCCCACCCGTATACTGTATGCGAAGGGAGGCGGGGATGTGACCGTCTATGCGGACATTCTGTTCATCGTGAACCTGTACGTCGACGCGCTGCTGCTTTCCGCCGTGCGGCGCTTCCTGCGGCTGCCGCTCAAAACCGGGCGCTGGCTGCTCGCCGCGGCGCTCGGCGGGCTCTTCGGGCTCTCCGCGCTGCTGCCGCACATCCGCGGCTTTCCGCTTCTGCTGCTCGGCCTTTTGCAGGCGCTGCTGCTTGCGGCCGCAGCCTTCGCGCCGAAGCCGCCGGCGACGCTTTTAAAGGCGGCTTTCCTGCTGCTGCTTTTCGGCGCGGCGCTCTCGGGGCTTCTGAGCCTGCTGCCGTTTCACGGCATTCTGCTCGCCAACGGCGCCGTGTACTTCGACATCTCCGCGCCGCTTCTGATCGTCCTGACCTGCGCCGCCTACGGCGTGCTGTACCTGTTCGACCGGCTTTTCCAGAAGCGGGAGCCGGACGTGCTTTTTTCAACCGTCACGGTCGATTTTGGTGGAAAACAGGCCGTGCTTTCGGCGAAGGTCGACACCGGCCTGACGCTGCGCGAGCCGTTTTCGGGCCTGCCGGTCATCGTCGCGGAGCGCGCGGCGGTCTCCGCGCTGCTGCCGCCCGGCTTCGGCGACCCGGCCGCGCCGCACCCCGAAGGGCTGCGGCTGATCCCCTACACATCGCTCGGCGCCGACGGCCTGCTGCCCGCCTTCCGCCCCGAACGCGCCGCGCTCGGCGGCAAGCCCGTCGACTGCTGGGTCGCCGTATCGGACCGCCCGCTCTCCGCCGGCAGCTTCAACGCGCTGGTCGGCGCTTCGCTCGGCACCGTAAATTTCGGGAAGCCCGGCGCTTCCCCAGAGGAAAGAGAGGATTTTCATGCATCAAATCACAAGGCTTCTGCAAAAAATTCAGCTCTGCTTCGCGCGGCTGCTCCTCAAACAGGCGCCGGAAGCGTGCCACTACATAAACGGCCCCGAAACGCTGCCCCCGCCGCTGACGCGCGAGGAGGAGCGGCGCGTTTTCGAGGACATCCGCGCGGGCAAGGCCGGCGCGCGCGAGCCGCTCATCACGCATAACCTGCGCCTCGTCGTCTACATCGCGAAGAAGTTCGAGTCGCCCGGCGCCAATGTGGAGGACCTGATCTCCATCGGGACGATCGGGCTGATCAAGGCCGTGAACACGTTCAGCGTGGAGCGAAACATCAAGCTCGCGACCTACGCCTCGCGCTGCATCGAAAACGAGATCCTGATGTACCTGCGCAAGAGCGCGCAGCTCAAAAACGAGGTCTCGCTCGACGACCCGCTGAACGTGGACTGGGACGGCAACGAGCTGCTGCTCTCCGACCTGCTCGGCAGCGACCCCGACACCGTCAACCGCGACATCGAGCAGGAGGCCGAAAAGCAGGTGCTGCTCGAGGCGGTGGACCGCCTGCAGCCGCGCGAAAAGCAGATCATGGAGCTGCGCTTCGGCCTGAACCACCAGCGGGAGCACACGCAGAAGGAGGTCGCCGACGTGCTCGGCATCTCGCAGTCGTACATCTCGCGCCTCGAAAAGCGCATCATCGAGCGGCTCCGGCACGACCTCGAAAAGGTGAGCTGAACCGCGCCGCACAGGAAGGGAGGGCCTCCGCCGGGGCTCTCCCTTCTCCGCGCTCCCGCGCCGTTTATGCGCCGCGACGCATGCGCTGCAGGCCGGTCCCGCCAGGCGCGCGACGCCCGCCTGCAGCGCGGTTCATTCCCTGCACGGTATGCCCCCTGCCTGCCGGCGGCCCTGCAATCGGCCGATTCTGCGTAAAGCGAAGTTTGGCTTTGCGTGAAGTTTTTATGAATATTCGCGCGGATTCTTGCTTTTTTCCCGCCGCGCGTGCTATACTGAAGTGTATGTGTATCCTGAATATACCAAACCGCATGATTTTTGAATGCGCACACCCCGAGGAAAGGACCGTGTTCAGCATATGAATATACTCGCAAAGCTGTTCGGCAACTACAGCAAAAAGGAGCTCAAGCGCATCGAGCCGCTCAAGGAAGCCGTGCTCGCGCTCGACGACAAATACACAAAAATGACCGACGACGAGCTCAAGGGCCAGACCGAAGCGCTCAAGGAGCGCCTTTCGATCGGCGCCTCGCTCGACGACATTCTGCCCGAGGCGTTCGCCACCTGCCGCGAGGCCATGTGGCGCGTGCTCTCGATCAAGCCGTTCCCCGTGCAGATCATCGGCGGCATCATCCTGCACCAGGGCCGCATCGCCGAAATGAAGACCGGCGAAGGCAAAACCTTCACCGCCGCGCTGCCGGCCTACCTCAACGCGCTGACCGGCAAGGGCGTGCACATCGTCACGGTCAACGACTACCTCGCCAAGTACCAGGGCGAGATGATGGCCCGCGTGTTCAACTACCTCGGCCTGACGGTCGGCCTCGCGATCCCCGGCATGAGCGCCGAGGAAAAGAAAAAGGCGTACGCGTGCGACATCACCTACGCGACGAACAACGAGCTCGGCTTCGACTACCTGCGCGACAACATGGTCACCTACAAGGAGCGCAAGGTGCAGCGCGGCCACAATTACGCGATCGTCGACGAGGTGGACTCGATCCTCATCGACGAGGCCCGCACCCCGCTGATCATCTCCGGCCAGGGCGAGCAGTCGACGGAGCTGTACGGCATGGCCGACCGCTTCGCCAAGACGCTGCGCCCGGTGCGCGTCGCCGAGACCGACGAAAAAGAGGACAACGACGCGCTCTACGAGGACTACGACTACATCGTCAACGAGAAGCAGAAGACCTGCACGCTCACGAAGCGCGGCGTGAAAAAGGCCGAGCAGTACTTCAACATCGACAACCTGACCGACCCGGACAACATCACGATCCAGCACCACATCAACCAGGCGATCAAGGCCTACGGCATCATGAAGCGCGACATCGACTACGTCGTGCGCGACGGCGAGGTCATCATCGTCGACGAATTCACCGGCCGCCTCATGTACGGCCGCCGCTACAACGAGGGCCTGCACCAGGCGATCGAGGCGAAGGAAAACGTGAAGATCGCGCGCGAGAGCAAGACGCTCGCGACGATCACCTTCCAGAACTTCTTCCGCCTGTACAACAAGCTCTCCGGCATGACCGGCACCGCGATGACCGAGGAGGCCGAATTCAGCGAGATCTACAAGCTCGACGTCGTCGAGATCCCGACGAACAAGCCGATGATCCGCGAGGACTGCCCGGACGTCGTCTACAAGACCGAAAAGGGCAAATTCAACGCCGTCATCGAGGACATCATCGAGCACCACGAAAAGGGCCAGCCGGTGCTGGTCGGCACGATCACGATCGAGAAGTCCGAGGAGCTGAGCGCGATGCTCAAGCGCCGCGGCATCAAGCACGAGGTGCTCAACGCGAAATACCACGAGAAGGAAGCCGAGATCGTCGCGCAGGCGGGCCGCAAGGGCGCCGTCACGATCGCGACGAACATGGCCGGCCGCGGCACGGACATCCTGCTGGGCGGCAACGCCGAATTCATGGCGCGCGCCGAAATGCGCCGCATGCAGGTGCCCGAGGAGCTGATCGGCGAGGCCTCGGCCTACGGCTACACCGACAACGAGGAGATCCTCGAAGCCCGCAAGACCTTTGCGGAGCTCAACAAAAAGTACAAGGCGGAGATCGCGCCGGAGGCCGAAGAGGTGCGCGCGCTCGGCGGCCTGTACATCATCGGCACGGAGCGGCACGAGTCCCGCCGCATCGACAACCAGCTGCGCGGCCGCGCCGGCCGCCAGGGCGACCCCGGCAAGAGCCGCTTCTACATCTCGCTGGAGGACGACCTGATGCGCCTGTTCGGCGGCGACCGCCTGCAGACGATGATGGAGCGCCTGAACGTCGACGACGACACGCCGATCGAGGCCTCGATCCTCTCGAACACGATTGAAAACGCGCAGAAGAAGGTCGAAAGCCGCAACTTCGCGATCCGCAAGAACGTGCTGCAGTACGACGACGTGATGAACCGCCAGCGCGAGATCATCTACGAGCAGCGCGACCGCGTGTTGAACGGCGACAACGTGAAGCCGCAGATCTGGTCGATGATCGAGCAGGCCATCGAGTCGAACGTCTCGCGCTTCCTGCCGGCCAACACGCCGCACGACGACTGGGATCTGCGCGGCCTGCGGGACCACTACCTCGGCTGGATGATCACGCCCGAGGAGCTGCACTACGACGCGCAGGCGCTCGAGGACCTCGACCCGGCCGACGTGATCGCGTTCCTCAAGGCGCGCGCGCAGAAGCTCTACGAGCTGCGCGAAAAGGAATTCACCGAGCCGATCATGCGCGAGGTCGAGCGCATGGTGCTGCTCAAGAACGTCGACACGCAGTGGATGGACCACATCGACGCGATGGACGAGCTGCAGAAGGGCATCCGCCTGCGCGCCTACGGCCAGCACGACCCGGTCGTCGAGTACCGCAGCGAGGGCTTCGACATGTTCGACGCGATGATCGCTGCGATCCGCGAGGACACCGCGCGCATGATCCTGACCGTGCGGCTCAAGACCAAGGAGGCCCCGAAGCGCGAGGCCGTCGCCAAGGAAACCGGCACGACGTCCTCCGATACGCCCGCCAAGAAGCAGCCGGTGAAGAGCGGCAAAAAGCCCGGCCGCAACGATCCCTGCCCCTGCGGCAGCGGCAAGAAATACAAGAAGTGCTGCGGCCGGAACGAATGATGCGCCCGGCAGAAAGGACGCGACGCCCATGACTCTGGACAATCTCGACAGGCGATTGAAATACTACCACCTCGTGATGCGGCTGCCGGCCGACGCCGAAATCGCCGCGTATCCGCTGCCCGAAGGCTATGCGTTCACGACGTACGCCGACGGCGACCGCGACACGTGGATCGCGATCGAGCAGTCGGCCAAGGAGTTCGACCGCTACGAGGAAGGGCTCGACGCGTGGGCGCACTACTACGCGCGCTACACCGACTGCCTGCCCGGCCGGATGCAGTTCATCGCCGCGCCGAACGGCGAAAAGGTCGCGACCGCAACGGCGTTTTTTGACCCGGAAAAGCCGGACGGCGACGGCTGGCTGCACTGGGTTTCCGTCCGGCGCGACCACCAGGGCCGCGGCCTCGCGCGCCCGCTGATTTCCCATACGCTGCGCCGCCTGCGGGCGCTCGGCTACGGGGAAATCTACGTTTCCACACAGACGACCACCTGGGTCGCCGCGCGCCTCTACATGGAGTTCGGCTTCCGCCCGACCGAGGAAAACCTGCGGGAAAGCCTGTTCGGCTGGCGGATTTTGAAAACGCTGACGAACCACCCCGCCCTCGCGGCGCTCGAGCCCGTCTCGCCGGCCGAAATGCTGGTTTCGCCGCCCGCTGAAGCCGCGCCGTAAAGCGCGCCGATACAGCCACATAACAACAAAAGCTCTGCCGATTTATACCGGCAGAGCTTTTTTGCTATAGCTTCTATTCAAATTTCTGCGCAACGGACGGAACGCATCCGCTTTCCCCCGGCTTCGGCCGCCGGCAGGGCGCAAAATCCTTTTTGCTTAGTGCACGCGCTCGCAGATTTCGAACGCGGCGCGGGCGTTGTGGTACGGGCACTTCCACGGACCGCAGAGCAGGTGGGAATTCTCCTCGTCCGGCGAATTTTTGCCGCTGGCCAGCCACTCGCCGGCCGGGCCGTTGATGATCTGCGCCTTGATGTACGCCCAGACCTTATAGGCCGTGTCGAGATATTTTTCGTCGTTCGTGATCTGCCAGGCATTGACGCAGCCGACGACGGCCTCCGCCTGTCCCCACCAGACCTTGGTCGGCACGGCGATGCCGCCCGCTTCAAAGCCCTCGTCGAAAAGGCCGCCGTCCGCATCGAGGCCGCGCGAAAGCGTGAAGTCCACCATGCTGACCGCAACGCGCTCGGCCTCCTCCATAAGCGCGGCCGCGCGCTGCTTGTCCTCCGCGTACGCCTCGAGCACCTCGGCCGCCTCGGTCAGCAGCCAGGAGCCCTCGATGTCGTGGCCGAACGAGATCTTGCCCGGCAGCGGGTTCATCGCGCCGTCGAAGAACATGACGAAGTGGCGGTGCTCCGCGTCGTAGATCTTCCGCGCCGTGACCTCGATCAGGTTGGCGAGGCTGTCCTCGACGCAGCGGTCGTGCCGGATGCGGAAGTAGCAGGTCATCGGCTCGAGAACATGGATGTGCGTGTTCATCGAGAGGTTGCCCGCCTCGGTGATCGCGCCGTTGCCGCTGCCGGTGCCGCGCGCGGTCTCGAGATAGTAGTCGCCCTCGCGGCACTCGTTCTCCAGATAGTCGTACACCCGGTCGGCGTACGCGCGCGCCTCGCTGCTGCCGGTCGCGCGCACGTATTCCGAGAACGCATAGAGCAGGAAGCCCTGCCCGTACGTCATCTTCGTGTCGTCGCACACGGTGCCGTCGGCGTTCAGCATCCAGTATCCGCCGCCGTTTTCCGCATCCCAGAAATGCGCTTTGATGTAGTCGAACGCGCGGTCCGCAAGCGCCTTGTAGGCGGGGTCGCCGAAGATGCGGTACGCGCCCGCAAAGGTCCAGAGCAGGCGGGCGTTCAGCACAAGGCTCTTCGGCGCGTCCTTCTGCACCTGCATGTCGGTCGTCACCGCGCCGTAAAAGCCGCCGTTCTCTTCATCCACCGTGTATTTCTGCCAGAACGGGAAAATCGATCCGTGCAGCAGATCCTCCCGCATTTCGTCCCTGAGCTGCATGAGCTTTTCCATTTGCTTCGTCCTCCGTTTATTGTAATCTGTTATCTGCATTATAGCGCAAAAGCGCGCGGATTTCCACCACGAGCCGCGCGCTTTTCAAAGTTTCTCTCAGCCCCGGAGAATCCCGCGCGATGCCGCTTCGCCGCGGACCTGCGCGAACGGCTTCACCGGCGCCGCCTGCGCGGTGTGCGCGCCGATGTGCTTCTCCATCCAGGCCATGTTGTACCACCGGCCGAATTTGTACCCGCAGTCGTAAAATTCGCCGACAAAACGGTAGCCGCACCGCTCGTGGAACGCGATGCTGTCGCGCGTCAGGTACCTGTCCGGCTGCGCCGGCACCGCGATGCAGGCGTTCAGGTTCAAAACGTTCTGCATCCGGAGAATCTCCTCCAGCGCCGCGTACAGCTTGCCGCCGACGCCCGTCCGCCTTTCCGTGCGGCGCACGTAGATCGAGGTCTCCACGCCCCACGCGTACGCCGCCCGTTCTTTGAACGCGCCCGCATACGCATAGCCGACGCACGCCCCGCCGCGCTCCGCGACGAGATAGGGGTAGCTTTCGAGCGTGCGGCGGATCCGCTCCGCAAATTCCGCCTCGCTCGGGACGTCGTACTCAAAGGTGATCGCCGTATCCGTCACGTACGGCGCATAGATGGCGAGCAGCGCCGCCGCGTCCTCCGGCGCCGCCGCACGGAGCAAAAGCGCTTCTTCCATTCCTCAGGCCGCCTTTCCCGTTTGGCTCAGGGCTGGTCGAGGATGCAGTCGAACACGCTGTCCTCGCGCCCGTCCTTTTTGTAAACGCGCGTCACGCGCTTCGAAATGCCGCAGACGATCTCGTAATGGATCGTATCCAGCAGATCGGCGAGCGCATCGACGCGGATCTCCTCGTCCCCGTCGCGGCCGATCAGCGTCACGACGTCGCCGACCTGCGCCTGCGGCACGGCGGTCACGTCGATCATGCACTGGTCCATGCAGACCTTGCCGAGGATCGGGCAGCGCACGCCGTGCACCAGAATGGAGCCGCGGCCCGAGAGCTGGCGCGAGTAGCCGTCCGCGTAGCCGATCGGGATCGTCGCCACGCGGATGCGCGACTGCGCCGTGTAGGTCCTGCCGTAGCTGATGTCCGAGCCGGGCTCGACCGCCTTGATGTGCGAGATCACGGAGCGCAGGCTCAGCACCGGGCGGAAATCGCCGGGGTGCAGAACGTCCGCCGAGGGCTCCAGGCCGTACAGGATCACGCCGGCGCGCACCATGTCCATATGGCTCGCGGGGTAGTCGAGCGTCGCGCCGCTGTTCGCGCAGTGGCGGATCGGGAACGTGATCCCCTCCCGCCCGAGCTTTTCGATCAGCGCCGAAAAGCAGCCGAGCTGATGCGCGGTGAAGTCCTCGCCCGCACGGCCGCCGTCCGCGACCGCAAAATGCGTGAAGATGCCCTCCGGCATCAGGCCGGGCAGCCGGCAGGCCGCGGCGATCTCCGCCACAGCCGCAGCGTCCCGGTCGGCGTCCTGAAAGTAAAAGCCGAGGCGGCTCATGCCCGTGTCCACCTTGATGTGGATCTTGACCGCGACGCCGCGGCGCACCGCGTTTTCGGAAAGCGCCGCGCAGTACGCCGTCGAATACGCGCACTGCGAGATGTTGTTTTCCGCAAGCTGACCGGCCGCCGCGGGCGGCGTATAGCCGAGCACGAGCAGCGGCAGGGAAACGCCCGCGCGGCGGAGCTGCAGCGCCTCCTCGATGTTGGAGACCGCGAGCCAGTCTGCGCCGAGCGCCTCGTATTCGCGCGCGAGACGCACCGCGCCGTGGCCGTAGGCGTCGGCCTTGATGACGCAGCACACCATCGTCTTCTCGTCGATCCGCCCGCGGATCTCCTCGAGGTTGTGCGCCACGGCGTCCAGGTCGATCTCGGCCCACGTTCTTTTCTGCATAATATCCATAACAAAAGTCCTTATTGGCAAGGCTTGCGCGGGCAGGACCGCCCGCGCAAGCCGGAATTTGCAATGATTGCTTATTTAAAGTAGCGCACGCCGCTTTCAAAGATCTGCTGATCCTTTTCACCCGGCACGTTGAAGTACAGGTTGTCGCCCTTGCGCTCGCTGTGGCCCATCTTGCCGAACACGCGGCCGTCCGGGCTCGTGATGCCCTCGATGCCGCAGACCGAGCCGTTCGGGTTCCACGTGATGTCGCCGCTGACCTTGCCGCACGGCGTCGTGTACTGCGTCGCGATCTGGCCGTTTTCGATCAGCCTTCTCAGCGCGGCGTCGTCCGCGACGAAGCGGCCCTCGCCGTGCGAGACCGGGATCGCGAACACGTCGCCGGCATTGACGCCGGAGAGCCACGGGGACTTCGTGTTCGTCACGCGCGTGTAGACCATGCGGGAGACGTGGCGGCCGAGCGTGTTGAACGTCAGCGTCGGGTCGTTGTCCTTCAGGTCGACGATCTTGCCGTAGGTGACGAGGCCGAGCTTGATGAGCGCCTGGAAGCCGTTGCAGATGCCGAGCATCAGGCCGTCGCGCGTGTCGAGCAGGTCCGTGACCGCCTGCGCGATCTTCGGGTTGCGGAACGTCGTCGCGATGAACTTGCCCGAGCCCTCCGGCTCGTCGCCGCCGGAGAAGCCGCCCGGGATCATGATGATCTGCGAAGAGCGGATCGCCTTTTCCATGCGGTCGATCGTGTACTCGATGTCCTTCGCCGTCAGGTTCTGCACGACGAGGATCTCGGTCTCCGCGCCCGCCTTTTCAAACGCGCGCTTCGTGTCGATCTCGCAGTTCGTGCCCGGGAACACCGGGATGAACACCTTCGGCTTCGCGGTCCGGATGACCGGGGAGCCGGTGTACTTCTCGTTCTGCAGCGGCACGTCATATTCTACGGCGACGGTCTCCGCCTTATTCGCAAAAATCTTCTCGAGCTTGCCGTTCCACGTCTCGATGAGGTCGTCGACGTCGAGCGCCGTGTTGTGGATCTCGATCTTGCCCGACTCGTTGATCATGCCGAGCACGACGCAGTTCAGGTTCTCCGTCACATCGCGGAGCGCCGCCTGCTCGACTTCGACGACGAGCGCGCCGGCCTTCGGTGCGAAGAGCAGCGCCGGGTCTTCGGCGTCCGTATTGAACACAAAGCCCATCTTGTTGCCGAACGCCATCTTCGCGACGGCCGCCGCAGCGCCGCCCTCCTTGACGACGTGCGCGGAGACGATCGCGCCGTCCTCCATCATCGCGACGACGTCGCCGTAGAACGCCTTGAGCGCCTCCCAGTTCGGCAGGCCGGTCTCCTCGTCCTCCGGGATCGGCAGCAGCACCGCGTTGTTGCCCGCATATTTGAACGCGCCCGAGATCGTCGCGCTCGCCTTCGTCATCGTGACGGCGAAGCTGACGAGCGTCGGCGGCACGTCGAGGTCCTCGAACGAGCCGGACATGCTGTCCTTGCCGCCGATCGACGGCAGGCCGAGGTTGAGCTGCGCGGTCAGCGCGCCGAGCAGCGCCGCGGCCGGCTTGCCCCAGCGCTCCGGCTTATCGTGCAGGCGCTCGAAATACTCCTGGAACGTCAGGCGCGCCTGCATCGGGTCCGCGCCGACGGCGGCGAGCTTCGAAAGGCTCTCCACCACGGCGTACGCCGCGCCGTGGAACGGCGAGAAGCGCGCGATGCCCGGGATGTAGCCGTACGCCATCGCGGTCGCGTCGTCGGTCTCGCCCGAAAGCAGCGGGATCTTCGCGACCATCGCGTCCTCCGGCGTCAGCTGGTATTTGCCCGCAAACGGCATCAGGACCGTGCCGGCGCCGATCGAAGCGTCGAAGCGCTCGGAAAGGCCCTTCTGGCCGCAGACCTCGAGGCGGGCGAGGTTGTCGCGGAACGCCTGCTCGACCGGCTTGCCGCTGAGGCAGGCCGGGACGGCGTCCCTGTAATTCTTCGTTTCGTCGGGCGCCGCGATGAACGCGTCCGCATTCTGCGTCACGCCGTTCGTGTCGAGGAACGCGCGGCTGAGGTCGACGACGCGGTCGCCGCGCCACTCCATCTTGAGCCGCGGCTCCGCCGTGACGACGGCCACGACCTGCGCGTCGAGGTTCTCCGCCTTCGCGGCCTTACAGAACGCGTCGACGTCCTTCGGGTCGAGCACGACGGCCATGCGCTCCTGCGACTCGGAGATCGCGAGCTCGGTGCCGTCGAGGCCCTCGTACTTCTTCGGGACCTTGTTGAGGTCGATCTCGAGGCCCGGCGCAAGCTCGCCGATCGCGACGCAGACGCCGCCGGCGCCGAAATCGTTGCAGCGCTTGATCAGCGTGGAGACCGCCGGGTCGCGGAACAGGCGCTGGATCTTGCGCTCGGTGGGCGGGTTGCCCTTCTGCACCTCGGCGCCGCAGACCTCGATGGACTCGAGCGTGTGCGCCTTCGAGGAGCCGGTCGCACCGCCGCAGCCGTCGCGGCCCGTCGCGCCGCCGAGCAGCACGATGATGTCGCCGGGCTTCGGCTCCATGCGCACGACGTTCGCCTTCGGGGAAGCGCCGATGACCGCGCCGATCTCCATGCGCTTCGCGACGTAGCCGGGGTCGTACAGCTCGGTGACCTGGCCGGTCGCCAGGCCGATCTGGTTGCCGTAGGACGAATAGCCCGCGGCCGCACCCGTCGTGATCTTCCGCGTGGGCAGCTTGCCCTTGAGCGTATCCTTGAACGGCACCGTCGGGTCGCCGCTGCCGGTGACGCGCATCGCCTGGTAGACGTAGGCTCTGCCGGAAAGCGGGTCGCGGATCGCGCCGCCGAGGCAGGTTGCCGCGCCGCCGAACGGCTCGATCTCCGTCGGGTGGTTGTGCGTTTCGTTCTTGA
>NHCFR00700__coassemble_1196_pt1 | contig 23839 bp, 23 predicted proteins | sample NHCFR00700__metabat2_high_PE_066 | metagenome-assembled genome bin NHCFR00700 | reverse complement strand
GCCGCGCACCGCTACGGGTTGCAGCTCCCGCACGGCGCATAGCCCTGCTCGATCAGCGCTTCCCGGCTGCCGTGGAACGTCTCCCGGTTCTCCTCGCGCATCGAATCGACCGAGGCGCAGTCCGGTCGGTGGAATTTCTTCGACCGGACATTCAGGATATACGTCTCGTCCTGCGCCGGTTCGGCGGAGGATTCCGCACCCGCGGCACGGCTCTCACCGGTCCGGTAGTCGATCTCGACGCCGGGCTGGTTGTTGTAGACGTACACGTTGAAGCAGACGCCGTCGCCCTCGTCCTCGACCGACCATGCCTCCATCTGCACGCCGCGGGCCACAAGCTCCTCCGCCTCAAACACGGGCGTCACGCGGTAGAGGACATGGTTGCCGGTCTCCTTGACGTAGTCGGCCACCATGTTTTCAAACGGCAGCATGCCCTCGACATTCATGTAGCGCGTGCCGGTGATCAGATTTCGCTCGTTGGCGTTCTCGCCGGTCAGCTGAAAGCCGATCAGGTGGCAGCGGTTGTACAAATAGCCGCCGTCCACAAAGTCGTATTCGGCATTCTGCCAGCCGGTCGGCCGGACCTGGCTGATGCTCTCGCGCTCCTGCGTCGGCATCAGGTCCTGCCCGATGCAGGCGAACGCCGGACCGCAGCGGCCCAACTCGTCCAGCGCGCTGTACGTCTCAAAGGATTCCGCCGTCCGCTCCGCTTCGGAAAACGCCGGCTGGTTCCCGTCGATCTCCACATACGGGGCGTCGCTGAAGGCCGGGACGTCCTCCAGCGCGACCGCCGCGGCCGGCGCGCTGCCCGGCTCCGCAAGCGATGCGCACCCGCCGAACAGAACGAAAACCGCCAGCAGCAGCGGCAGAAGAACACGGTGTTTTTTCATCTTTCGTAAATCTCCTTTGTGATTTTTTCGTGGGAAAAGCCGGGAAAATCCGATGCGGCAGCCAAATGCCACCCGCTCTCGAGCGCCAGGTCCAGACGCATGTCCGCCGGATAGACGCGGTTCCAGCGGTAGACCGTCAGCCGCTCGATCGCTGCCGCCCAGGGGGCGAGCGGCTGATTCTCCACAAAGCAGACGTCCTCCCGCCCGGCCGCAGCCAGCGGGTCGTCCGCCACGCGGATCCTATCGCCCGCGCGCTCGAACAGCGGCGCCGAAAAGCCGTTCACCAGCAGCCGCTTTTCGCCCAGCTCCCGCAGGATATCCTCGACGACCCTGCGGTCCCGGCTCTGCCGCCTCCGGTTGAACAGCATGCCGTTCCGGTCGTCCAGACAAACGATGACTCTCATGCCCGCGCCTCCTTTTCCTTGCCAACACATGTTTTGTTTTCCATTATATCACGCCGAACGGCAAATGAACAGCCAAAACCGCAGAGCGCTCCGTTTTGGGGCAGCAGCTATTGACATTTTGCTTCTTTCCAATTATACTATATTCTGACTCGCCCGCATCAGGTCATTTAAGAGGCCCACGCAGGCGGTCAGTCGGCTCTTTCAAGCAAAAAACGCAGGCTTTCGCCTGTTGAATCGACGTCATCGGAGGACCGTGTATCGCAATACACAATAGATAGGCTTCATCTCTGGTCGGATAAGATGTCGGGTGCGCCCGGTTATTCTCAGGATAATCGGGCGCTTTTTTGTATGCGGGGCCTCAAATTCATTTTGTTTTGAAAGGACTGGGTAGACCGGATATGAATTCAAACGCATTGTTCGCAAAGACACCACCGCTGAAGCTCTTCTTCATCGCCTCCATCCCGGGTGCGGTGAGCATGCTGGCTTCCGCGCTGTACCAGACGCTCGACGGCGTTTTCGTCGGGCAGTTTCTGGGCGCTACGGCCTTCGCGGCGCTCAATCTGGCCATGCCGTTCGTCATCATCAATTTTTCGCTGGCCGATCTGATCGGCGTCGGCTCCGCCGTCCCGATCTCCATCTGCCTCGGCCGGAAGGACGAGCAGGAGGCAAACAACATCTTCACCTGCGCCTGCCTGATGATCGTCGGCGCGGGCGTCGTGATCGGCGGCATCCTGTTTGCGGCGGCCCCGCTGCTGATCCGCCTGATGGGCGCCGAAGGGCAATTCGCCGACTTCGCGGTCCAGTACCTGCGCGTGTACGCCATCTGCTCGCCGATCACGACGATCATTTTTGCTGTCGACAATTTTCTTCGGATCTGCGGGTTTATCCGCGGCAGTATGCTCCTGAATATTTTCATGTCCGTGATCAGCGCCATTCTGGAGTTCCTCTTTCTCGGCGTATTCCGCTGGGGCATCTGGGCGGCGGCGCTCGCGACCTGCTCCGGTATGCTCGTCTGCGTCCTCATCGCCTTCATCCCCTTTTTCCGCGGCAAGGCGCAGCTGCGGTTCTGCCGCCCGCGCTTCAGCCGCCGCATGATCCGCCAGATCATCGCCTGCGGCAGCCCGAACTTTTTGAACAACATCGCCGGCCGCATCACTTCGATTCTGATGAACGCGATCCTCGTGCGCCTCGGCGGCGAGTCGGCCGTATCGGTTTACGGCGTGCTGATGTTCGCCGACGGCGTCGTCCAGCCGCTGCTGTACGGCATGTGCGACTCCCTGCAGCCCGCGGTCGGCTACAACTGGGGCGCACAGAAATACTCCCGCGTCCGCGCGATTGAGAAATGCTGCTTTGCGGCAAGCGCCGTCGTTTCGCTGCTGGCCGTCGCGGTCATCGCCCTGTTCCCGGAGCAGATCACAAACCTGTTCGTCGCGGACGCCGACGCGGATTTCCTGCGCATCTCGGTCTGGGCGCTGCAGCTGTTCAGCCTGACCTACATCACCCGCTGGTTCTCCTTCGCCACGCAGAGCTACATGCTGGCCATCGAAAAGCCGCTGCCCGCCTCGCTGATCTCGGTGGGCACCGCGCTTGTCTTCCCCGTCCTGCTGATCGCCGTGCTGTGGCCGCTGGGCCTGACGGGCATCTGGCTCAACTTTGCAGGCACCGCGCTGCTCGCCGCCATCCTCTCGCTGATCATCCTGCGGAAAGTGCGCAGCGAGCTGAACAAGCCGGACGTGGAAACGCCGGCCGCCGAACAGAACTGAATCCCCGCCCTGTCCCCTCACGGGTCCGTCTGCGCGCCGCCCACGCGGAACGTCTGGATGCGGTCGATCAGGAACGAGGAAAGCGTGACGGTGACGAGAGAAAACGCGATGCGCGAAATCGGGATATACGTCAGCGAAAGCCCGAGCACCGTGAGGTCCGTGAACAGGTAGGCGCGCGACAGGCGGCAGTGCGTCAGGCGGGAAATCGTCAGCGCGAGCGCGTCGTCGCCGCCGCTGGAGCCGCCCTGCCGCACGATCAGCCCGACGCCGACGCCGACGAAGATGCCGCCGAGCACGGCGGCGGCCAGCGGATGGCCGGAAAGGTCGGGCAGCATCGGCGGGAACTGCTCCCAGAGCTTGTAAAACAGAGAGACGCTGCAGGTCGATACCACCGAGGTGCGGATAAACGCCCAGCCGAGGTATTTGAACGCGAGCAGATAGCAGGCGGCGTCCAGAATCGGCGTGATCACGGCCGGTGAAATGCCGAGCCAGTGCTCCACGAGCAGCATGGCCCCGAGCACGCCGCCCTCCGTGATGCCGGTCCGCTGGTGGATATTGTGGATGCCGAAGGAGCAGATCGCCGCGCCGAGCACGATGATCGCCGTCTTTCTCCACGTCAGCCCCTGCACAAGTTTGTGCAGAAAAGCGCGAAATTTGGTCAAAAAAAGCCCTCCTTGCATTTTATGCCGTCGAAAGCTATAATAAAGCATATAGTAACTATAATGTCAAGGGGGCCATATGGATAATTTTTTCTCCATCGGCGAGCTTTCCAGATACCAGAACATCTCAAAGCAGACGCTGATCTATTACGACCGGATCGGGCTGTTCCGCCCCGCGTACGTGGACCCCGACAACGGCTACCGCTACTACAGCGCCGGCCAGATCGATTACCTCGACACGATCCTGATCATGAAAAAAATGGGGTTTTCGCTGCGGGAGATCCGCGAACACATGCAGCACTATACCATCGACAGCAGCCTCGCCGTGCTGCGCCGGCAGCTCACCGTGCTGGAGCGGCAGATCGGCGAGCTGCGCCTGATCCAGAGCCGGCTGCTGCACCGCTGCACCCAGATGGAAAACGCCAAGGCCTGCATGGACCGGGAGGCCGGCGTGGTCGAGGAGGAAGCCGAAGCGCGCTGCATCCTGTACCACGCGGTCGAAGCGCCATACAGCCTGCGGGAAATCAGCATCGCGACCAAGCAGTGCTTTGCCGAGGCCTTTCAGAAAAACCTGCCCGTCTTTTTCCAGAGCGGCGTGATCGTGCCGCTGCAGCGCATCCGGGACGACCGGTTCACCGAGGCCTCCGCGGCCTTCCTGCCGATTGAAAAGCTGGACGGCGTTGCGAACCTGCGTCAGCTTCCCGCCGGCCGGTGCGTGAGCCTGCTGCACGTCGGGGACTACCTCTCGATCGGCCGCTCCTACCACAAGCTCCTCGATTACTGCGCGGCGCACGATCTCGAGATCGTCTCGGATTCGTACGAGTTCTGCATCAACGACTACATCACGACCTACGACGAGAACGAGTACATCACAAAAATCATGTTTTATGTCAAAGCGCCCACGCTGCCGGAGGAACAGAGAACCGCACCATGAAACCCGCACAGAAAAGGGGACAGGCTGCACCGGACGCCTGTCCCCTTCGTTTTATTTATTCCACCGAGGCCTTGTAGCTCTCGCCCCAGTTCCACATCGCGTCGAGGATCGGCTTCAGGCTTCTCCCCAGCGCCGTGAGCGAATACTCCACGCGCGGTGGGACCTCGGGGTACACGGTGCGCGTAACCAGCCCGTTGCTCTCCATATCCCGCAGCTGCGCCGTCAGCACCTTCTGCGACACGCTGGAGAAGCCGACTGCTTTCAGCAGTCGGCTTCTTGTCCTATCCTGTACAATTTTCTGTTTATTGGGCTTTGCGGACGTTGATCGTGACCATCCAGCAGGGCTTGTCGGCGTCCCCGTTTCCGGCAGAATAATAGATGCCGCTCAGCGTGATCTGATTTTCCCCGGCGAGCCAGATATCCTGCACCGCTACGGTATCCGGCGCGGCCTGAATCGCCGCGGCGTCGGCCTCGGCGGCGGACGCATAGCCGGTCGGCGGTTCGGGCGCGCCGTACTGCTCCTCGATATACGCGTACAGCGCGGCGGCAAAGCCAAAGTCGCCGTCCGTCGGCTCGTCAAAGCGGAACACATATTCCACGACGGCGGTATCCGGGTCATCCGCAATCACAAGGCCCTCCGCCGGGTCGTGCCGGATGTGCACCGTGCCCGTCTCCTCACAGAGCGTCACGCCGTTTTCGGCGATGAGGGCAATGTCGTCCGACGCAGGGTTGGAGAAGCCCATCGACTCGGCCGCCTCGTACACCGGCTTGCCGAGCACCGCCTCAGCCCGCGCGAGCGGCTCCTCCGGCAAAGCGGAGCATGCTGCAACGAACAGAAAGATAAAGCAGGCAAGCAGCAGGGCTACAGTGCGTTTCATAAAGAGATCCCCCCCTCTGTTATAAAAAAACCGGTTTCATGCGCCCGAAAAAAGAGGACGCCCTTCAGCCAAACACCCATGAATTACGCGTAACGGGGAAACCTGCATCGGTATCACCTGCTCCTTCCCATGAATAAACCGACAATTTCTTTCAACTATATTATAGCATATTGAGCGCTAAATAGCAATACGCGAAACTAAAAAGGAACATTACGGCCCGGTAATTCCCCTCTTCCGTTTTCCGGCCCATTGTGCTATACTGTTTTCTGCTTGGCAATTTATTACCCGAAAGGAGTTTATCTGTTATGAAGGAACACAAGATTCCGGCCCGCAGCGAGCTGGACCCGCAGTTCACCTGGGCCACCACGGACCTCTACCCCAGCGACGAAGCCTGGGAGGCGGAGATCCCGAAAGTCAAGGCGATGATCGACCAGTTCAAGGCGTTTCAGGGCAAGCTCGGCGAAAGCGCCCGGAGCCTGCTCGACTACATGAAGCTGGAGGACACGTTCAACCTGCTGGCCGAGCCCTTCGCCTACTACGCCTTTTACAAGCAGGATGAGGACACCCGCAGCCCGGCCGGCCAGAAGATGAACGGCCAGGTCTCCAACCTGCTGGTCCAGATCGGCGAGGCCACGGCGTTCGCCGTTCCGGAAATTCTGGAAATCAGCGACGCGGACATGGACCGCTTCTATCAGGAGGCGCCCGAGCTTGAGCACTACCGCCTGGCGCTGACCCGCATCCGCCGGCAGAAGGCGCACACGCTTTCGAAAGAGCAGGAAGCGCTGCTCGCCTCCGCGCAGAAGCTCGGCCAGTCCCCGAGCAACATCTACAACTTCCTCAACGACGCCGACCTGCCCTTCCCGGACGCGGTCGACCAGGACGGTAACCGTCACCCGCTCTCGCAGGGGACGTTCATCCCCATGGAGCAGTCCGCCGACCGCGCGCTGCGCAAGTCCGCGTTTGAGAACTTCTACAGCGCCTTCGGCCAGTTCCGCAACACCTTCGCCTCCACGCTGGAAGCGCAGATGAAGCAGCTGCAGTTCTTTGCGGACGCCCGGCGCTACCCCTCCGCCCTGCACGCCGCGCTGGCCGAGAACGAGATCCCCGTGGAGATCTACCACAACCTGATCAAGGCCGTGCGCGAAAACTTCCCCGCCATGCACCGCTACATGCGCCTGCGCAAAAAGCTGCTCGGCGTGGACAAGCTGCACTACTACGACATCTACACGCCCCTTGTGCCCGACCAGGACGAGGAGATCCCCTTCGCGCAGGCCAAGGAGATCGCGCTCGAGGCGCTCGCGCCGCTCGGCGAGGATTACCTCTCGATGCTCCGCGAGGGCTTCTCGAACCGCTGGATCGACGTGTATGAGAACCAGGGCAAGCGCTCCGGCGCGTACTCCTCCGGCATCTACGGCCACCACCCCTTCGTGCTGCTCAATTACACCGACACCCTGAACGACGTGTTCACGCTCGTGCACGAGATGGGCCACGCGCTGCACTCCTACCTCTCCGGCAAGAACCAGTCCGTCACCTACGCCGACTACAAGATCTTCGTGGCGGAGGTCGCCTCCACCTGCAACGAGTCGCTCCTGATGCAGCACCTGCTGCAGAATTCCACGGACCCGAAGCGCCGCGCCTACCTCATCAACTACTTCCTCGAGCAGTTCCGCACCACGCTCTACCGCCAGACGATGTTCGCGGAGTTCGAGCTGTGGTGCAGCGAGCAGGTCCGGCAGGGCCTGCCCCTCACCGCCGAATCGCTCTGCCAGAAGTACGGCGACCTCAACCGCGCGTACTACGGCGACGCCATCGAGCCCGACCCGGAAATCGCTCTGGAGTGGGCACGCATCCCGCACTTCTACCGCGATTTCTACGTCTATCAGTACGCCACCGGCTTCTCTGCGGCCATCGCCCTCTCCCAGCGCATCCTGAAGGAAGGCGCCCCCGCAGTTTCAGATTACCTGCGCTTCCTCTCCGGCGGCTGCTCGACCGACCCGGTCTCCCTGCTGCGCGGCGCCGGGGTCGATATGGGCACGCCTGCGCCGGTAGAAGACGCGCTCAGGCTCTTTGCGGACCTCGTGCGCCAGATGGAAGAGCTGGCCGAAGCGTAATTCGCGAAAAACTCCGGGTTTGCATTTTTCTTCGGGGGAAATCTCAAAAAGGGTTGACCTTTCCGCTTTTTTCTGATAGAATAAGTAGGCTTTTAGCGTGTCTTTCACAAGACTACATTTTGCGGCTTTATCAACCCAAAGTGTCTTTTTGTGCGGGACACAACAATTTCATAAACCATGGAAAGAAGGAAAAGCACAGTGAACAAGTCAAAGAAAATCCTGTCCCTGCTCCTGGCGGGACTCCTGACGTTGTCTGTGGCTGCCTGCGGTCAACAGCAGACCGTCACGAACAACGATCAGGGTTCTTCCTCTTCAGAGGCCTCCCAGACCTCTGAAGAGAGCTCAGATCTGAGCTCCGGCGAGCGCCCGACCGAGCCGACCGGCCAGATGGTCATCGGCTCCATCACCCAGGTCATCAATGAGTTCTACGACACCGGGTTCTCCACCTCGGAGACGAACTACAACATGTACGACCTGATCCACGGCGGCTACGACACCGTCGTCTTCAGCAAGGAAGGCGAGTTCCAGTACAACGATACGGTCGTTGCGAGCCACGAGGAGACCGAGAACGAGGACGGCACCAAGACCTACACCGTCACGATCAACGACGGCCTGGTCTGGAGCGACGGCACCCCGATCACCGCGAAGGACTACGTCTTCGCCGTACTGCTGGAGAACAGCGACGAGATGGCCGGCGTGGACGGCTACCCCTGCAACAGCGGTTACACTTATGTCGGCTATGACGAGTGGCTCGACGGCTCCGCCGACGCTTTTGCCGGCGTGCGCCTGGTGGACGACATGACCTTCTCCCTGACCGTCAAGGCGGAGGAGCTTCCGTACCACTTCGACATCACCTACGCTACCATCCGTCCCCGTCCGCTGCACGTGATTGCGCCGGAGTGCGACGTTGAGGACACCGAGAACGGTGCGACCATCACCGGCGACTTCACCACCGAGCTGCTTCAGGAAACGATCAACAACGTGGACACCGGTTACCGCTACAACCCGAAGGTCACCTGCGGCCCGTACCTGTTCGACAACTTTGACGAGGCCAGCCAGCAGGCTACCCTGAAGGCGAACCCCGAGTTTGTCGGCGACTACCGCGGTGTGAAGCCGTCCATTGAGACGCTGGTCATCAAGACCGTCTCCTCCGACACGATGATGAACGAGCTCGAGAGCGGCTCCGTCGACCTGCTGTACGGCTGCTCCGGCGGCGACACGATCAACGCCGGCCTCGACCTTGTGGAGGAAGGCAAGGCTGCCGACACCACCTACATGCGCAACGGCTACGGCAAGATCCAGTTCGACTGCAGCGTGTTCCCGACCGATTCCCAGAACGTCCGTCAGGCGATCGCCTACTGCCTGGACCGCAACGAGTTTGCGCGCCAGTACACCGGCGGCTACGGCTCCGTCGTGCATTCCTTCTACGGCCTTGCACAGTGGGAGTACCAGGATTCCGTCGAGTGGATCAACGAGAACCTGAACACGTATGAGATGAACGTCGACGCTGCGAAGGAGCTGCTCGAAGCGGACGGCTGGAACCTCAACGCGGACGGCACGCCCTACTCCGGCACCGGCACCCGCTACAAGGAAGTCGACGGCGAGATCGTCCCGCTCGTGATCACCTGGTGCAACTCCGAGGGCAACCCGGTTTCCGAGCTGCTTGCGACGATGCTGCCCGAGACGATGGCTGAGGCCGGCATGGAGCTGCAGGCCACCACGACCGACTTCGCCACCCTGCAGAACGGCATTCTGCACGCGGGCGACACCATGTACAACATGTACAACCTGGCTACCGGCTTTGCAACGGCGAATTCCCCCTGGTACTATTTCTCCAGCGATGAGGCCTGGATGGGCAACTACAACACCAACTGGATTGCCGACGAAGAGCTGAACGACGCGGTTATGCCGCTGAAGAGCATCCCCTACGAGGATTCGGAAGCTTGGCTGGAAGCCTGGCAGAACTTCATCAAGGTCTGGAACGAGAAGCTGCCGGACGTCCCGCTGTACTCCGACGAGTACTACGACTTCTACTCCACCCGCGTACAGGGCTGGGAGAACACCGCGACCTGGGGCTGGCAGAACGCTGTTCTGGACGCCTGGGTCAGCGAATAAAAGAGTCTTTGAAAGCTGAATAAACCGAGCCTTTCATAAGTCCGGCGGGCCCCTACTTTGCTGGGGTTCCGCCGGTTCTTTTAAAACAAATCAAATTTTGAATGGGGGGATACAAGTGGGAAAAGGCAGATATCTGCTGAAACGATTGATCTACATTGTATTCGTGTTTTTCATCATTTCCATCTTGATGTTCTTTATCTATAAAATGATGCCCGGCGATCCCGTGACCATGATGCTGGGCGACGCAAAAGCCAACATGCAGCCCGACCAGTATGAAAAGCTGTATGAGAGAACCCGCGAAAGCCTCGGCCTGAACGGCTCTCTGATCGAGCAGTACATCCACTGGATCGGCAACATGCTCACCGGCAACTTCGGCTATTCCACGCAGTATAAGCAGCAGGTGGTCAATGTCATCGGCACGCCGATGACGAATACCGTCATGCTGAACGTGTTCTCCATGCTGCTCACGTTCATCATCGCGGTGCCGCTCGGCATTGTGACCGCCGTGCGCAAGAACACCGTGTTCGACAAGGTCGTTCAGGTTGGAACGATCGTCGGCTACAGCCTGCCGAGCTTTATCATCGCCCTGCTCGCCATCTTCGTCTTTGCGGTGAAGATCCCGATCTTCCCCATCAGCGGCGTGCGGTCGCCGGGCTTCTCCGGCAGCGGCTTTGAGATGGCGCTGGACACGCTGTGGCACATGGCCCTGCCGGTCATCGTCATGTCCATCTCGGGCATCGGCGGCATCACGCGCTATGTGCGCGCCGCCATGATCGACGTGCTGCGCATGGACTATATCAAGACCGCCCGGGCCAAGGGCCTGCGTGAAAAGGTCGTCATCTATATCCATGCGTTCCGCAACGCGCTGATCCCCGTGGTGACCATCGCCACGGCGTGGGTGGTCTCGCTGTTCGGCGGTTCCATCGTCATCGAGAGCGTGTTCCTGTGGCCCGGCCTCGGCAAAATGCTGATCGACGGCCTGATGCAGCGCGACTTCTCGATCGTGCTCACCATGCAGATGTTCTACGTGGTGCTGTCCCTTGCAGGCAACGTCATCATGGACGTGGCTTATACCATCGTGGACCCGCGGGTCCGACTTGAAAATTGAGAGGAGGTCAGACAATGGCAAAGAAACGTATCTTCGGCAAGCGGAAATCCACCGCTGCTGCCGCTGCCCAGCGCATGATGCTCGGCGGTCTTCCCCAGGAGGAAGAGGAGTTGATGCAGAGCCCTGCCCGCATGGTCGTGCAGAGCTTTGTCCACGACAAGGTAGCCATGACCGGCCTGATCCTGTTCCTCCTGATTTTCCTGTGCTGCATTGTGCTTCCCTTCTTCTTTCCTATAGATCTGTATTATCAGGATGTCACCCAGTCCAACGTGGCGCCCGGCTTCGGAATGCTGAAGGTGCCCGCGCAGATGCAGGGCAACGCGCAGATGGTCGCTTCCGGCAGCACCTTCTCTGTCGGCATCGACAAGGACGGCAACGTCTACGAGTGGGGCACCTTCCCCACCGAAAAGCTGCGCAACATTCCCTCTTCTTCGGAAATGGGCAAGCTGACCCAGATCTCCGCCGGCCTCGACCACGTGGTCGCCGTCAACGAATCGGGCCAGATCTTCACCTGGGGCAACGACCGCATGGGCCTTGCCAATATCCCGATTGAGCTGGAGTCGAACCCGCAGCCCATCAAGCAGATTTCCGCCGGCTATCAGATCTCTCTGGCGCTGACGGAGAGCGGCCACCTGTACAACTGGGGCAGCGATTACCTGCTGAACATCTCCATCCCCAGCGAGGTGCAGGGCAACATCCAGAAGTTTGACGACAACACGAACATCGTCATGGCCCTGACCAACGACGGCGAAGTGGTTCCGCTTTCCAAAACCACCTCCGCCTTCACCAACGTCCCCGAAGAGATTCAGGGCGACGTCATCGACATCGCCCTGACCGATGAGAGCGCGGCCGCGCTCACGAGCGACGGCCGGGTCCATCTGTGGGGCAACAACGTCAACCACTCCATGGACATCCCCGAGGAGATTCAGGGCCGCGTGACGGCGCTTTCCGCCGGCCGCTACCACTACAGCGCCATTCTGGACAACGGCACGGTGGTTTCCTGGGGCGATAACAACTTCGGCCAGACCAAGGCGCCTTCGCTGGACGGCGCGGTGACCTCCGTCTCCGCCGGCTACTACAGCAGCTATGCCATCACCGAGGACGGCTCTGTGAAGGGCTGGGGCCTTGACGGCTACCTGATGGGCACCGACGGCTTCGGCCGCGATGTGTTCCGCCGCCTGATTGTCGGCGGCCGCATGACCATGACCGTGGGCGCGATCTCCGTTATCATCTCCACCATCATCGGCGTGCTTGTGGGCGGCATCTCGGGCTACAAGGGCGGCAAGCTGGACAACCTGCTCATGCGCCTGACGGAAATCGTCTCCTCGGTGCCGTTCCTCCCGTTCTGTATCATCCTTTCCAGCATTCTGGGCAACAGCATTTCGGAGACCCAGCGCATCATTCTGATCATGTTCATTCTGGGCCTGCTTTCCTGGCCCGGCATCGCCCGTCTGGTGCGCGGCAGCGTGCTGGCCGAGCGTGAGCAGGAGTTCGTCACCGCCGCCAAGGCGCTCGGCGTCCGCGAGTGGGGCATCATCTTCCGCCACATCCTGCCGAACATCATCACCGTGATCATCGTCAACGCAACGCTGGATTTCGCCACCTGCATGCTGACGGAATCCTCCCTGTCCTTCATCGGCTTCGGCGTCAGCGAGCCGAACGCGACCTGGGGCAACATGCTCAACGGCGCGCAGAACGGACAGGTTATCGAAAACTACTGGTGGCGCTGGGTATTCCCCTCCATCGCGCTGGGCATCTGCACGATCAGCATCAACTGTGTAGGCGACGGCCTGCGCGACGCCATCGACCCGAAATCGAAAGAGAGGTGAGCATCGCATGTTATTGGAAGTCAAGAACCTTCACACCTACTTCAAGACAAAGAAGGGCATCGTCAAGGCCGTCAACGACGTGACCTACTCGCTGGAGGCCGGCAAAACGCTCGGCATCGTCGGCGAGTCGGGTTCCGGCAAGAGCGTCTCGGCCATGAGCATCATCAAGCTGCTGGACGGCAACGGCTACATCGAAAGCGGCGACATCACCTTCGACGGCAAGGACATTTTAAAGTGCACGAGCAAGGAAATGTACCACATCCGCGGCAATGAGATCTCGGTGATCTTTCAGGAGCCGATGACCTCCCTGAACCCGGTGTTCACCGTGGAGCGGCAGATCGGCGAGGTTTTGCAGATCCACCAGAACCTCTCGAAAAAGGAGGCACGGCAGAAGGCCATCGAGCTGCTCTCCGACGTGAAGATCCCGAACCCGGAGCGCGTGGCCAAGCAGTACCCCTTCCAGCTTTCCGGCGGCATGCGCCAGCGCGTGATGATCGCGATGGCGCTGGCCTGCAAGCCGAAGCTGCTGATCGCCGACGAGCCGACCACCGCGCTGGACGTGACGATTCAGGCGCAGATCCTGAAGCTGATGAACGACCTGAAAAAGGAGACGGGCACCTCGATCCTGTTCATCACGCACGACCTGGGCGTCATCCATGAGATGGCGGACGACGTGGCCGTCATGTACTGCGGGCAGATCGTGGAAAAGGCCCCCGCGCGGGAGATCTTCCACGACTCCACCTACTCCCACCCGTACACCGAGGGCCTGATGACCTCGATCCCCCGGCTCAACACGCCCAAGGGCGAGAAGCTGGACGCCATCCCCGGCTCGGTGCCCAACCCCCTCTACCTGCCCGAGGGCTGCAAGTTCGCGCCCCGGTGCAAGTACTGCACGAAGAAGTGCACCGAATCCGAACCGGCGCTGCAGGAAGTGGAGCCCGGCCATCTGGTACGTTGTTTCTATGCGGAAAAGGCGGTGAGAAAGCAAAATGGAAAATGAGAATAAAGCAATGAATGCCACGGAGAGCCAGAGCACTGCGCAGCCCGTGGTGGACGGGAAAAAGGTTCTGCTTCGCCTGCGGGGCGTCAAGCAGTACTTCCCGGTAAAGAAGACGAAGCTGCGCGAAAAGCAGCGCTATGTCCGCGCAAACGACGACATCTCCCTCGACATTTTCGAAGGCGAGACGCTGGGCCTCGTCGGTGAATCCGGCTGCGGCAAGTCCACGCTCGGGCGCACGATCCTGCAGCTTTATCCGCAGACCGAGGGCCAGATCCTCTACTACAAGGATGGCAAGGAGATCGACCTCAAGAGCCTCTCCTACCCGGATATGCGCGTGCTGCGCAAGGACCTGCAGCTGATTTTCCAGGACCCGTACTCCTCCCTGAACCCGCGCATGACGGTGGGCCAGATCATCGGCGAAGGCCTGACCTCCCACGGCGTCTTCAAGCGCGGCGACCCCGCCATGCGGGACTACATCTTTCAGGTGATGGAGGAATGCGGCCTGGCCTCCTATATGTTCAACCGCTATCCCCACCAGTTCTCGGGCGGCCAGCGGCAGCGTATCGGCATCGCCCGCAGCCTGGCCCTGCGGCCGAAGTTCGTCGTGTGCGACGAGGCTGTTTCCGCGCTGGACGTTTCGATCCAGTCGCAGATTTTGAACCTGCTCTCCGAGCTGCGCGAAAAGGCCGGCCTGACCTACCTGTTCATCACCCACGACCTGAGCGTCGTGAAGTACATCAGCGACCGCATCTGCGTGATGTACCTGGGCAATATGGTGGAGCTTGCAGAGTCTGAGGACCTGTTCGCGCACACCTATCACCCCTATACCGAAGCGCTGCTCTCCGCCATCCCCACCACGGAGGAAAACAACGGCGGACGCGAGCGCATCCTGCTGGAGGGCGACATTCCCAGCCCGGTGAATCCGCCCAGCGGCTGCAAGTTCCACACCCGCTGCCGCTACTGCCAGGAGAAGTGCAAGAAGGAGACGCCCGCCTGGCGCGATATGGGCAACCACCACTATGTGGCCTGCCACTTCCCGCTCGGCGAAGAAAAGAAAGGCTGACGATTTATGTTTTTCCGCAAGAAGATCAACCGCGTGGTAGACGTTAAAAAAGCGGAGGAGCGCTTCGAAAAGGACACGGAGCAGCTCCCACTGGAGAAAAAGGACCGACCCGCCATGATCATCGCCGCGCTGATCGTATTCGTGCCCGCGCTGATTCTGGTGCTGGCCGTCTTCCTGCTGGTTCTGTACTTCTTTTTCTTTCGTTTCCTGTGAGCTTCGGAGGTCCGGTGAAGCCGGACTTCCAGACGCAGAATAAAAAACGCCCCTTAAAGCGCGCCCCGATGTGTCAAGCTTCTGCTGCGACCACAGGTCCCCTTTGAGGGGCTTTTTTTATGCCGTTCATTCCCCCGGGATGCGCGCCGGTCTGCGCCGCGGCTTTGCCCGCACGCAAAAGCGGCGCGCTGCGCCTCTCTCTCGCCTTTCTCACGCAATTGGGGATCTTATCGTTTACGCACGATCGCGGCGCACAGTGCATTGTGGAGCAAACTACGCACAGGTGCCTAAATAAAGAAAGACGCGAATCCTCCATTTGGGATTCGCGTCTTTTGCTTGTCTATGGTTTCCGTTCAGCCGCGTTTTTCTGCATCATCCGGTCGTTGCGCAGCTTCTGCAGGATGCCGCTCGCGCGCATCGAAACGTAGTCGTCGTCCGCGAAGATGAAGTGATCCGCAAGGTGCACGCCGATGCCGTGCAGCACGGTGTCGATTTCATTCGTCGACTTGATGTCGCGCCCGGAGGGCGTGCAGTTGCCGCTCGGATGGTTGTGCGCGAGATAGATCGTATCGGCGTCGTAGAGAAGGCACAGCCGCACGAGCTCGCGGATATAGAGCGGCACGCCGCGCACCGAGCCCTCGTTGACGACGTCCATGTACTTGAGATACCCCTTGCTGTCGAGGATCAGCAGCACGACGATTTCGGTCCGGCGGCCGAAAAACTTGCTCTGCACCGCGTGAAAGGCCATCTGCGTGTCGGTGATCCGCTCGCGGACCGTCTGCTTCGACTCGATATAGAGGCGGAACAGCGCGGGAAACGCGGCGAGCAGACCGGCCGTCCGCGCGCTGACGCCCGGCACCGCAGCGAGAAGCTCCGCCGGCGCGTCGAAAACATCCGAAAGATGGCCGAACCGCTCGAGCAGCCGCCCGGCGACCGCTTCGGCGTCGACTCTCGGATTGACCGTGCGGAGCAGGAAAGCCAGCGCATCGGCTTCCGAAGGCCCGCGCGCAGCCTCCAGGCGCGGAATCGCGTTTGCCCCGCCGGCTGCCTTTCTCTCCCCTGCCACTGCTTTTCCCCCTGTCCCGGCCCGCTCAGCGGCCGATATACTTTTCGATAAACGTGCGGATCGTGTCCCAATACAGCTCCGGCGCCTTTTCGGCCGCCTCGGCATGCCCGGCCTCCGGCACGATCAGAAGCTGCTTTTCGCAGCGCGCGGCGCCGTACAGCCGCAGCGCCATCGAAGACGGCACAAGCTCATCCTTTTCGCCGTGGATGAACAGGACCGGGATGCGGCACTGGCGCATCTGCGCCAGCGCGCTGGCGCGGCGGAAGCTGTAGCCCGTGCGCAGCCGTGCGAGCACCGAGGCCACCGGCAGCACCGGATACGGCGGCGTATGGTACAGCGGCGGCATGACCGCCTTGAACTGTTCCCACGCAGACGTGTAGCCGCAGTCCTCGATGACGAGCTTCACCTGCTTCGGCAGCACCTCGCCCGCCGTCATCATCACGGTCGCCGCGCCCATCGAGATGCCGAACAGAACGATCTGCGCGTCCTCGTCGCGGCGCAGGAGCTCATAGACCCACTCGACGATGTCCCGGCGCTCCGGCCAGCCCATGCCGATCATGCGGCCGTCGCTGCCGCCGTGCGCGCGGGCGTCCGGCAGAAGAACGTTGAAGCCCATGTCGTAAAAATGCTTTGCGCGGGCAAGCATCTGCTTTGAATTGCCGCCGTAGCCGTGGCAGATCACCGCATAGCGGCGGCTGTCCTGCGGGATGAACCAGGCGCGCAGGCGCATATCCTCGCGGTTGCGGTGCGTGATGTATTTTGCGCCCGAAAGCCACGCCTCTTCCCGCTCCGCCGCGCTGAGCTTCGGCGCCTGCGGCGCGGTTTTGCGGCGCAGCGCGACATTGACCATTGTATTCGAGACAGCCAGCAGACCGCCGGCCGCAAGCACAGAGGCCCACAGAAGTTTCTTTCCCATACCTACACCACTTTCTTTCGTACTGCACGGGGCAGCGCCTTATTTTGTGCGGACCGCAATGACCGTATCTATGCTGTCCGGCAGATGCACGGTGTTCGACGCCTGCACGAAGACGACGTCCGGGTAGTTTTCGACGATCCAGTTTTCCAGGGGCTGGATCTCCGTGCCGTCGCAGACGAGGCGGATCGACTCGACCTCCTCGCGCCGGATGCCCTGCAGCGGGATGCCGCCGATCGAGTTTTCCATGATATGATAGTAGAGCGTCTTTCCGCAGCGTGTGATCCGGCCGTTTTCCGGCTTCGGCAGATCGCAGCCGCCGCAGCCGTAGATCGACGCCGAATTCCTGCGCATCCAGCGGCCGATCTCGGTCAGGATCTCGACCGATTCCTCCGGGATATTGCCCTTTGCATCGGGACCGACATTCAGAAGCATGTTGCCGTTTTTGCTCACGCACTCGACGAGCTTTTTGATGATCATCTCGGCGGGCTTGAAGTTCTTGTCCTTCGCGCAGTAGCCCCAGTTGTCGTTCATCGTGATGCAGGCCTCCCAGCAGATGTCGCGGCCGCGGCTGTCCTTGAAGCCGGTCTGCGGGATGATCTGCTCGGGGCTGACGTAGTCGCCGCTGAACTCGAGCGGCTCGTCGGTCGCGATGGAGCCGAAGCCGCTGCCGCTGACCTCGAGGCGGTTGTCGAGGATGATGTCCGGCTGCAGCGAGCGCACCATGCGCACAAGCTCCGCGCCGCGCCACTTTTCGCCGGTCATGTCGTCGTAGGAGAAGTCGAACCACATCAGGTCGAGCTTGCCGTAATTCGTGCACAGCTCGCGCACCTGCCCGTGCATGTACGCGAGGTAGTTGTCAAAGTTGTACGGCCGGTCCCGGTACGCCTCGTTGTTGCGCATCGGGTGGTGGCGGTCGCCGAACGCCGGGTAGTCCGGATGGTGCCAGTCGAGCAGCGAGTAATACAGGCCGACGCGGATGCCCTCGGCGCGGAACGCATCGAGGAACTCCCGCACGATGTCGCGCCCGAACGGCGTGTTCGTCGACTTCCAGTCCGTCAGCTTCGAGTCGAACAGGCAGAAGCCGTCGTGGTGCTTCGCCGTCAGCACGGCGTACTTCATGCCGGCCTGCTTCGCGAGGCGCGCCCATGCGCGGGCGTCGAAATCCGTCGGGTTGAATTCGTCGAAGAACGGCGTGTACTGCGCTTCTGGGATCTCCTCCACCGAGCGCACCCACTCGCCGCGGGCCGGAATCGCATACAGCCCCCAGTGGATGAACATGCCGAACCGGTCGTGCCGGAACCACTTCATCCGCTCGTCGTATTTCGCACGGTCAAACTTGTACATTTTGATCGATCCTTTCGCCTGTGCATTGCGGCGGCAGGCGCATTCCCAAGGCGCTGTCCGCAGCGCGTGCGCACCGTCTGTTTTGAATAATTTTAGCATTTTACGCCAACTTTGTAAATACCGAATCCCTTTTTTCGTGAATTCGGGGCATAAAAAGCCCGCCGGCCGTTCCGAAGAACGACCGGCGGGACCGGTTTTTATTTCAGGCCGCAGCCATCAGAAAACGCCGTTGGTGAGATCCTCGACGTAGAGCGTGCGCGGGCCGTTGTTCGCCGGCGCAGCGGCAGCGGGCGCCGCCGGGGCCGGGGCAGCCGCAGGCGCTGCAGGCTCTTCCTTGTGCGGGTTGTCGCGCCACTCGAAGAACTTCGTCGCAACGGACGGGAACAGCGCGTAGGAGAGCACGTCCTCCTCGCTCTTCGCGCGGTCGCCGAGCTCCGCTCTGTACTTGTCGAGCTCCGGCTCGATGAGGTCGGCCGGACGGCAGGTGATGACCTTGTCGTCGCCGATGCACTTCTTGCGGACTTCCTCGTTGACCTCGCCGGGAAGCTGGCCGTACTCGCCGCGGAGCATGCCCTTGCTTTCCTTCGTGACCATCTTGTAGCGCTCGCCGACCAGGACGTTCATGACGGCCTGCGTGCCGACGATCTGGCTCGTCGGGGTGACGAGCGGCGGATAGCCGAAGTCCTCGCGCACGCGCGGAACCTCTGCAAGCACGTCGTAGTACTTGTCCTCGGCATTCGCCTGCTTGAGCTGGGAGATCAGGTTCGAGAGCATGCCGCCCGGTACCTGATACAGCAGCGTGTTCGTGTCGACCTTCAGGACCTTCGGGTTGATGTCGAGCTTGTCGGCCACCTTTCTGAAGTGCGCCGCGATCTCGCTGAGCTTCTCGAGATCCATGCCGGTGTCGCGGCTCGTGCCCTTGAGCGTCGCAACGAGCGACTCGGTCGCCGGCTGGGAGGTGCCGTTCGCGAGCGGGGACAGCGCGCAGTCGACGATGTCGACGCCGGCCTGGGCCGCCATCAGGTTCGTCATGTCGCCGGTGCCCGTCGTGTTGTGCGTGTGCAGGTGGATCGGCACGCCGACGTTCGCCTTGAGCTTCTTGACGAGCGAATACGCGTCGTACGGCAGAAGCAGGTTCGCCATATCCTTGATGCAGATCGTATCCGCGCCCATCTTCTCGAGCTGCATGGCGAGCTTCACGAAGTAGTCCTCGTTGTGCACGGGGCTCTTGGTGTAGCTGATCGCAGCCTCAACCTTGCCGCCGTACTCCTTGACGTACTTCATCGCCGCTTCCATGTTGCGCGGGTCGTTCAGCGCGTCGAAAATACGGACGATGTCGATGCCGTTCTCGATCGACTTCTTGCAGAACGCCTCGACGACGTCGTCGGCATAATGCTTGTAGCCGAGGAGGTTCTGGCCGCGCAGAAGCATCTGCAGCGGCGTCTTCGGCATCGCTTTTTTCAGCGTGCGGAGACGCTCCCACGGGTCCTCGTTGAGGAAGCGCATGCAGACGTCGAACGTCGCGCCGCCCCAGCACTCGAGGGACCAGTACCCCATGTTGTCGAGCATCTCGCAGGCCGGGAGCATATCCTCAATGCGCATACGCGTTGCAGCCTGAGACTGGTGCGCGTCGCGCAGGATGGTGTCCATAATCTTAAGGGGATTTGTAGCCATAGTTTATATATACTTCCTTTCCAAAGCGTTATCAGGCGCCGAACAGCGCGAGGAACACACCGGCCGCCACGGCGGAGCCGATGACGCCCGCCACGTTCGGGCCCATCGCATGCATCAGCAGGAAGTTGCGCGGATTTTCCTTTTGTCCGACAACCTGCGACACACGGGCCGCCATCGGAACGGCGGAAACACCGGCCGAGCCGATCAGCGGGTTGATCTTCTCCTTGAGGAACAGGTTCATCAGCTTGGCAAGCAGAACACCGCCCGCGGTGCCGAAGCCGAACGCCACGACGCCGAGCACCAGGATGGAGAGCGTCTGGGGATTGAGGAAGTTCTCAGCCGTAGCCGTCGCGCCGACAGAAATGCCGAGGAAGATCGTGACGGTGTTCATCAGCTCGTTCTGGGCCGTCTTGTTCAGGCGCTCCACAACACCGGATTCACGCATCAGGTTGCCGAGCATCAGCGCGCCGATCAGCGACGCCGCAGAGGGCAGCATCAGGGAGACAAAAATCGTAACAACGATCGGGAACAGGATCTTTTCGGTCTTCGAGACCTCGCGCAGCTGCTTCATCTGAATCATGCGCTCTTTCTTCGTGGTCAGCGCCTTCATGATCGGCGGCTGGATGACCGGGACGAGCGCCATGTACGAATACGCGGCGACCGCGATCGGCCCTAACAGCTCCGGCGCGAGCTTCGAGGTGACGAAGATGGCCGTCGGGCCGTCCGCGCCGCCGATGATGCCGATGGAGCTCGCCTGCTCCGGCGTGAAGCCGAGCAGAACTGCGCCGATGTACGTGATGAAGATGCCGAGCTGTGCGGCAGCGCCGAGCAGCAGGCTCTTCGGGTTTGCAATCAGCGGGCCAAAGTCCGTCATGCAGCCGACGCCGACGAAGATCAGGCACGGATACACGCCGAGCTTGACGCCGAGGTAGAGCACGTCGATCAGGCCGACGGCCTCGGTGCCGCCGTTTGCAAGCGGAACGCCGGTCGCAAACATCTCCCAGTGCACATGGCCGCCCTCAAAGAGCGCGGCGTGGTAGACGCCGGCGCCGGGCAGGTTCGTCAGCAGCATGCCGAACGCAATCGGCAGCAGGAGCATCGGCTCAAACTTCTTGACAATGGCCAGGTAAAGAAGAACGCAGGCGATCGCGATCATCACGAGATACAGCGGATTTTCGCCGAGAAGATAGAAACCCGTGCTCTTCAGGAAATTAACAATAGCATCCATGGGAATTCACTCCTTTGCCGGGGGTATGCGCGTCGGAGCGATTAACCGATGACGCAGAGGAGTGTGCCGCTTTCCACAGACGCGCCCTTCTGGACGGAAACACTGACAACACGGCCGGCCTTCGGCGCCATGATCTCGTTCTCCATCTTCATGGCTTCGAGGATCATCAGGATCTGGCCTTCTGCAACCGTATCGCCCGGATTGACGTTGACGGAAAGGATCGTACCCGGCATCGGGCATCTGACCTCTTCACTGCCGGCCGGCGCAGGCGCCGCTGCCGGAGCGGGGGCCGGAGCCGGAGCGGGTGCGGGCGCTGCTGCCGGAGCAGGCGCTGCAACAGGCGCCGGGGCCGCGCCGCCGACTACCTCTTCCACTGTAACTTCATAAGCTGTGCCGTTGACGTTGACATTGTACTTTTTCATTTACATTTACCTCTCATCTGTTGAATTCTAAATGCAGATTTTTCCTCCCGCCTCAGATTCTGCGGATCGAATGGATCCGGATATGCGAGACGTCTGTACCCATTTCCTCAGCGATCGCGACCGCAATGGCGGCGACAATCTGCTGGTTATTCGCAGCCGGTGCCGCAGGTGCGGGCGTCGCTGCCGGGATTGCAGCCGGTGCCGCTTCCGCCTTTTCCGGCGATGCAGACTGCTGCTTCAGGAGCGCGATGATCGTTCCCATCAGCTTGATGATGATGATCAGGCAGATCAGACCCACGAACACGGTAATGAGGCCCATCAGAACCACCTGCGCAATACTGATTTCTCCAGGCATGATTTTACCTCCCTTCGCCAGAATTTATGGCAACAAAAGTTAAAATGTACGTTCATTCTGAAAAAAATACCATATTCCCGCATTTTATCAGAATACGGTCTTATCTTACCATGAAATTCAGAATTTCGCAATCCAATTTTAAAAAATTTTTAATTTCTGCGGCTGACGCCCCGCGCCCGCGCCGCCGCCCGATTTTTCAAAAAACAGTTGCAAATGCACATAAAAAATAGTAAAATCTATTTGTATATCGTATCGTATACGCAAGCCCGCCGGCTTTGCGCCTGCCGCGCACTGCGGCCCTTCTTTCCGGCGCGCCGCGGGCCCCGAATCGGAAAGGATTGGTGATTTCCATGGAGTTTGATGCATTCACAGGCGGTGTGGCGCCGGGCGGCCTGCGCTCCAAGAGCGACATCCGCATCCTGATCTGCTACATTTTAAAAAGCGTCGGCGCGCCGCTCTCCGGTGAGGACATCATCCGCATCCTGCAGGAAAAATCACTCGCCAACTATTTTGAGGCAAACGATGCGCTTTCCGCCCTTACGGCGCTCGGCAACATCAGCCGGGACGAGGACGGGAACTACAAGCTGGAGCCGCAGGGCAGCAGCGTCGCCGAAAACCTTGACGTCCTGCTCCCGCTTTCCGTGCGCGACAAGGCCGTCGCCGCGGCGATGGCGATGCTCGCCTCCGCCAAGGTCGAGCGCGAAAACACCGTGACGACCACGCGCACCGAGAACGGCTACAACGTGACCTGCCATATTTCCGGCGGCGACATGGAGCTGATGAGCCTGACCGTCTATGTGCCGGACCTCTATCAGGCGCGCGTCGTCAAAAAGAATTTCCACCGCGACCCCCAGCGCGTCTACAACCTGCTGCTCGCCGCGCTGACCGGCGACGACGAGCTGACCCGGAACATTCTCGGCTGACCTAACGCGCCGGCTTTCGTCGCAGATGCCTCCGCCCCGCCTTTTCGGGGGCGGATCGCGGCGCCGGCGTTTCGTGAAATACGTTTACCCCATATTTCGACACGTTTTTCGCGGAAAAGCGCGTATACTGGTCTCATATCCCCCACATATTCCGCCGAAAAGCGGAAAAAGACGCACTGCACGCATATCGCCGGTTTTGCACCCGGTCGTACCGTGAAACGTGGTCACACTTCCGTGCACCCCCCGTCTTTCCATATTATAATGTTCGGGCGTTAGCGGGATAAATTCCCGCGGCACTGCGCATACTTTGGGAAAGACGTATGGAGACGGGGCGGTGAGCAAGTGATGGAACTGGACGCGAAGCTTCTGCTTGGCATGCGGCTCAGAAAATTCCGCAAGGAAAACGGCTATTCACAGAGCCACATTGCGAACGTCCTCGGCATCGAGCGCTCCACCTACACGTATTACGAGACGGGCAAAACCGTGCCGGTCATTTTCGACCTGATGCGTCTGGCCGATCTGTACGACATTTCGATGGACAGCCTGCTCGGCTTTCACGCCGACGCTTCCGACCCGCTCGCCTTCGGCGACCCGCGGCAGCCTGTTCGGGCCGCTGTGCGCCGCAAGGAGCGCTATCTGAGCGAATCGGTGCAGGATCTTTCCTCCGAAGAGCGCCAGCTGCTCGCGTTTTACCGTTCGGCAAAGCCCGCTGAGCGGCGGCAGTTTTTTGAGTCGCTGCGCCTCGGACGCCGCCGGGAGCACCGCCGCAGCGCTGTGTAAAAATTCAATATTTCATGCGCTTGTAGCCCAGTTGGATAGAGCGACAGACTCCGACTCTGTAGGCCGCTGGTTCGAGTCCAGTCAAGCGCGCCATGTGAACAGAGGTCGGAATTTGGAACTCAAAAATGAGACACTCCAAATTCCGATCTCTTTTTCCATATCATAAG
>NHCFR00700__coassemble_1153_pt1 | contig 25741 bp, 25 predicted proteins | sample NHCFR00700__metabat2_high_PE_066 | metagenome-assembled genome bin NHCFR00700 | reverse complement strand
GCGCACGACACGGCGAAGTATATCCGCGACTTCGAGTGCATCGGGCGGACGGGAAAGCCGAAAAGCGAGAACATCCGTCTGATCGTCGAGCGCAACCAGCTGAAGTCGCCCGTCTACGTGGGCGACACGCAGTGGGACTTCGAGGCCGCCACCGCAGCCGGCGTGCCCTTCATCTTTGCAGCCTACGGCTTCGGCCATGTGGAGAACACGCCGCAGATCGCCGCGCCGGCCGCGCTGCTCCATCTTGTGGAAAGCTGAGCGCGCCGTCTGCCTATACCTATAAAATGCCGCCCATCGCGTGTGGGCGGCATTTTTGCGTCGCTTTACAGCAGCAGGCTGCGCAGGTAGAGCAGCAGCTTCTTTTCCCGGCGGCTGACCTGCACCTGCGTGATGCCGAGCCGCTTCGCCGTTTCCACCTGCGTTTTGTTTCCGAAATAGCGGTACTCGAGCAGGCGGCGGTCGGAATCCGGCAGGCCGTCGATCACCTGCCGCAGCGCCAGGCGGTCCGAGATCTGCTCCTCCATCGAATCGACCGGCACGTCGGTCTCGCTGTCGTCCTCCTCGTTCGTCAGCGAAACGGGCTGCCTGCCCGCATTCAGCGCCTCGGCGCACTTCTCGACGGAAACGCCGAGCGCTTCCGCCAGCTCGGAGACGCTCGGCTCGCTGCCCGTCTCGCCGGCAATGCGTTCGGCCGTGCGCACCGCCTTCATCGAAAGCTCCTTTAAGCTGCGCGAGACCTTCACGGCGCCGCCGTCGCGGAACAGGCGGCGCATCTCGCCGAGGATCACCGGCACCGCATACGTGGAAAATTTGAAGCCGCGCGACGCGTCGAAATTGTCCGCCGCCTTGACAAGCCCCATGCAGCCGGCCTGAAACAGGTCGTCGTACTCGATGCCGCGCCCGAGAAAACGCGGCACAAGGGCGCGCACGAGCCCCACGTTCCGCTCGACGAAATCCTCTCTATTCTCCATCGTTCCGCGGCGCAAACTGCTTGGTGAGCGTGACCGTCGTACCGCGGCCCGGCGCGGAGGAGACGCGCACGCGGTCGCAGAAGCTCTGCATCACCGCAAAGCCGAGGCCCGCGCGTTCCTCGCCGCCCGTCGTGTACAGCGGCTCCATCGCCTTCTCGATGTCCGGGATGCCGCAGCCGCGGTCGCGGATCTTCACGACGACGCGGTTGTCGGCCAGGATCTTCGCCGTTATGTATACGGTGCCGATCGTGTCGCGGTAGCCGTGCACAATCGCGTTCGTGACGGCCTCGCTGACCGCCGTTTTCAGGTCGTTGAGCTCCGTGACCAGCGGGTCCAGACTGAGCACAAAGGACGTGACCGCGCCGCGGGCAAACGCTTCGTTGACCGAGCGCGAGGGAAAGCTCAGCTCCATTTTGTTGACGATCTGTTTCATTTTACATCCTCCTCTGCCGGATCCTCCAGCGCGGCAAGGGACGCGATGCCGGAAAGCTCCGCCATGCGCCGCAGCTGGGGGGAAAGGCCCGTTACGGCCACGCGCCCGTTCCAGAGCGCCGCCATGCGCACGCGCCCCAGAATCAGCCCGATGCCCGAGGAGTCCATGAACGGCACCTCGGAAAAATCGAGCCGCAGAACCTTCGGCCTGACCTTTTTCGCCGTGCTGTCGATCTCCTCGCGCAGGCCGGCCGCCGCATGGTGGTCGAGATCGCCGCGCATCGCAGCCGTCATCACGCCGTTTTTCAATTCGATTCGCAGATTCATCTTGTCATCATTCCTTTTCTTTTGGGGCGGCGCCCGCAGCGTGCGGACTGTTTTCGCTTTCGGCGAATGTCCTGCCGCGCAGCGCCGGGCTGCCGCCCGGACCCGCCGCCTCTTAAAATCAAAAACTGAAAACAAAAAGGACGGGCCCCTGTAGAAAATTCTACAGGAACCCGTCCGCATTTTCTGCCGGAACGTGTCGGCAGGATTATTTTGTATAGTACGCGATCGCCGCATCGCGGATCTCGCTGGCGAGGAAGAAGGAGCCGCAGATCACGAGCACCTCGTCGCCCTCGACGCGCGAAAGCGCGAGCGCCTCCTCAATCGTCGAGGCCGCGGTGACGTCGGCGCAGAAGGCCCGCGCCTCCTCGGCAAGCGCTTCGGCTTCAAGCGCGCGCGGATTGTGCGGCGCCAGCGTGACGATTTTCGAAAACTGCGGCGCGACCCGCGCGAGGTAGCGCATGCTGTCCTTATCGGACATGATGCCCATCACGGCCGTGATCTTCCGGCCGCTGAGGTGCGTTGCAAGAACCTCATGCAGCGCGGCGGCGCAGCCGGGATTGTGCCCGCCGTCGAGGATGACGAGCGGCTTCTCGCTGAGCCGCTCCATGCGCGCGGCGATGTACGCCGTGGAAAAGCCCTTCTGCAGCGCGTCGTCGGAAATCCGTACGCCCCTCTCGCGCAGGATGTCGACCACGGTCAGCGCCGTTGCGGCGTTGTGCATCTGGTGCGCGCCGGTAAACGGCGTCATGAGCGCCAGGCCGTCCCAGGTGAATGCCGTCCCGTCCAGCGAGGTGCCGCGCACCTGCATGCGGCTCTCGTCGGCGATGTGGAGTTTTGCACCGCGCTCGGCGCAGATTGTGGAAATCTCCCGCACGACGCATTCGGGGTTGTCCGCATACAGCGCCACCGCGCCGCCCGGCTTGATGATGCCGGCCTTTTCAAACGCGATCTGCTCGAGCGTGTCGCCGAGCACCGCCGTGTGGTCGAGCGAAATGGAAGCGATGGCCGCCGCTTCCGGCACGCCGATCACATTCGTCGCGTCCATGCGGCCGCCGAGGCCCACCTCCAGCACGGCGAAATCGCAGCTCTGCCGCGCGAACCAGTCGAGCGCCATCGCCGTGATGAACTCGAATTCCGTCACGGTCTCGCCCGCGGCCTCCAGCCGTTCGGCGACCGACGCGACGCGCGCGACCTCGTCGATCACGTCGTCCTTCGAAATCATTTCCCCGTTGATGCGGAACCGTTCGCGGAAATCGAGCACATACGGCGAGGTGTACAGCCCCGTGTGGTACCCCGCCGCGCGCAGCACATTGGCGACCAGCGTGCAGGTCGTGCCCTTGCCGTTCGTGCCCGCCACATGGACGAACCGCGTGCGCTTTTCCGGATTGCCGAGCGCATCGCACAGCGCCCGGATCCGCTCGAGTCCCGGCTTGATGCCGAACAGCAGGCGGTCGTTGATCTTTTGCAGCGCTTCCTCATACGTCATCCTTTATTCCTCCTCATAAACACGGTTAGACCCCTTCAAAAAGGGGTCTAACCAGCACAATTATTTGTAATTTTCGAGCGTTTCGAGAATCAGGCGGATCTTCGCCGTGAGCTTCTCGCCGTTCGCCTTTACGCCGTCGATGACGTTCTGCGGCGCCTTCGAGGTGAACTTCTCGTTCGCGAGCTTCGCGTTGACGTTGTCGAGCTGCTTCTGCGCGTTCTGGAGCTCCTTCGTGAGGCGCGCGATCTCGGCGGCCTTGTCCACGAGGTCGTCCATCGGCAGCAGGGCCTTCGCGTCGTCCGTCACCGCCGTGACGGCGCCCTCGACCGCAAAGCTCGCGCCGATCTCGACCGCAGAGCCGTAGGCAAGGCGCGCGATGAACTCGCTGCCCTCCGCATACGGCGCGGGCTGGGCCGTTTCGATATAGATGTGCGCCTTCTTCGACGGCGGCACGTTCATCTCATTGCGGCGCACGCGGATCGCGCGGATCACCGCCATGACCTTCTCCATGTCGGCGGCCTCCGCCGGGAACGCGAGGTTCTCGTCGTACTCCGGCCACTTGGCGACGATCAACGCCTCGCCCTCGTGCGGGAGCGTCTGCCAGATCTCCTCGGTGATGTACGGCATGAACGGGTGCAGGAGCTTGAGCGTATTGCTCATGACCCAGACGAGTACGCGGCGCGCGCTGTCGGCGCTTTCCGCGTCGCTGCCGTTCATGCGGATCTTCGCAAGCTCGATGTACCAGTCGCAGAAATCGTCCCAGATGAAATCGTACAGCTTGCTGACCGCCATGCCGAGCTCGAACTTCTCGAGGTTCTCGGTGACGGCCGCCGTGACGCTGTTGAAGCGGTTGAGGATCCACTTGTCGCTCGTGTACAGCTTTTCAGGCAGCGCGCAGCCGATGTCTTTGCCCTCGATGTTCATCAGGATAAAGCGCGCGGCGTTCCAGATCTTGTTCGCAAAGTTGCGCGACGCGGCGACCTTCTCCTCCGAGAAGCGCATGTCGTTTCCGGGGCTGTTGCCCGTGACGAGCGTGAAGCGCAGCGCGTCCGCGCCGTACTCGGCGATGATGTCGAGCGGGTCGACGCCGTTGCCGAGCGACTTCGACATCTTGCGGCCCTGCGCGTCGCGGATCAGGCCGTGGAAGAACACGGTCTTGAACGGGATCTCGCCCATGTGCTCGAGGCCCGAGAAGATCATGCGCGCGACCCAGAAGAAGATGATGTCGTAGCCCGTGACGAGCGTGTCGGTCGGGTAGAAATACTCGAGCTCCGGCGTCTTTTCCGGCCAGCCGAGCGTGGAGAACGGCCACAGCGCCGAGGAGAACCACGTGTCGAGCGTGTCCTCGTCGCGCTTCAGGTGCGTGCCGCCGCACTTCGGGCAGACCTGCGGCTCCGTCTCGGAGACGATCGTCTCGCCGCAGTCGCAGTACCATGCGGGAATCTGGTGGCCCCACCAGAGCTGGCGCGAGATGCACCAGTCCTTGATGTTCTCCATCCAGTTGTAATAGATCTTGTCCATGCGGTCCGGGATGAAGCGGATTTCGCCGTTCTTCACGACGTCCACAGCCGGCTTCGCAAGCGGCTCCATCCGGACGAACCACTGCGTCGAAACGCGCGGCTCGACGACCGTGCCGCAGCGGTAGCAGGTGCCGACGTTGTGCTTGATCGGCTCGATCTCCAACAGGTATCCGCCCTCGTCGAGGTCCTTGACGATCTGCTTTCTCGCCTCGAGCGCCGGCATACCTGCGTATTTGCCGCCGTTTTCGTTGATGACGCCGCCGTCGTCCATGATGTTGATGACCGGCAGCTTGTGGCGCAGGCCGACCTCGAAGTCGTTCGGGTCGTGCGCCGGCGTGATCTTCACGACGCCGGTGCCGAAGTCCTGCTCGACGTACGTATCCGCGATGATCGGGATTTCCTTATTGACGAGCGGCAGAATGACCGTCTTGCCGACCAGCGCCTTGTAGCGCTCGTCGTCCGGGTGCACGGCCACGGCGGTATCGCCGAGCATCGTCTCCGGACGCGTCGTCGCGAGCTCTATGTAGCCCGTGCCGTCGCTGAGCGGGTAGCGCAGGTGCCAGAACGAGCCTTCCTTCTCCTCAAACTCGACCTCCGCGTCGGAGATCGAGGTCTTGCAGTGCGGGCACCAGTTGATGATGCGCTCGCCGCGGTAGATCAGGCCCTTGTCGTACAGCTTCTTGAACACGTGGTTGACGGCCTTGTTGCAGCCCTCGTCCATCGTGAAGCGCAGGCGGTCCCAGTCGCAGGAAGAACCGAGCTTCTTGAGCTGCTCGACGATGCGGCCGCCGTACTGGTCCTTCCAGGCCCAGGCGCGCTCGAGGAACTTCTCGCGGCCGATTTCCTCCTTCGTGACGCCCTCCTTGCGCATCGCTTCGACGATTTTCGCCTCCGTCGCAATCGACGCGTGGTCGGTGCCCGGCAGCCACAGGGCGGAGTAGCCCTGCATTCTGCGCCAGCGGATCAGCGTGTCCTGCAGCGTCTCGTCCATCGCGTGGCCGAGGTGCAGCTGGCCCGTGATGTTCGGGGGCGGGATGACGATCGTATACGGTTTCTTTTTCGGGTCGACTTCGGCGTGGAAATACTTTCCCTTCATCCAGAAGTCATAGATGCGGTCTTCGACCTCTTTCGGCTCGTAAGCCTTTGCAAGCTCTTTGGACACCCTGCTTATCCCTCCGTTATATCAATTCAAATAGAGTCCTTTTCTGAATTTTCATTATCGCATTCACGCGGCTTTTTGTCAAGTGCGCGGCCCCCGGATGCGCCGCACTTTTCTCTGCTTTAAAAGAAAAAGGGCGGGCAAAACGCCCGCCCTCCCGCCTGCGCGGAAATCGAACCGTATAAAATCAAAACGCAACAACAAACTTCAGAAGATAGAGTAGCAGCAAATGCGCCGGATAAATCACATAAAACAGCCATTTGTGGTATCCCCTGCCCTTTTGTCCATTGTAAAAGGCCAGCAGCGCTACGCCGACGAGCGCGCCGATCGTATCCGCAAACGTATCAATGGACAGGCTGCGCGGATTCATCCACGCAAACAGGTGCTCGCCCCCGGAAAACTGCGCGTAGAACATGTAGAATACCACGGCCATAATCCCCAGCAGGGCGATTTGAAGCCGCCTGTTCCCGTATGAAAAATAAGGCAGGAGGACAAAAAGAACGCCTAAGCCGCCGTAATCGGTGCCGAGGAACTCGGCCGTCACAACCAGACAGAAGATGAATATAGAAGAGACCCACGCCATCCCGATGCTGCGGAAAAACGCATAGAGCCGGCAGCAGACCGCACCGATCAGAAGGGTAAAAAACACATTGTGAAACGCAAAGACAGGGAAATTGAACGTCATATCCTTCAGCGCCAGATTGTACGGAACTTCCGAAATCACGGCAAACAGTGCAAGGCGGAGCAGATAGCGCTTTGGGCTGCGCGTAACCCTGCACCCCTGCGCAATGCCGAATGCAAAAATCGGAAACGCGATTCGCCCCACAGCAGGCAGCAATCTGTGAATCATGTAAGAGGTTTTGATGTCCATCCCCAATTGCTCGATATAGAAAATCTGGGGAAAAAGCACTTTGCTCGTGTGGTCGATGATCATGGAGATTATCGCGATCCACTTCAGCTGGTTCCATGTCAGCTGGAATCCCGTTTTTCTCAATTCGGCTGAGCCTTCCATAGTTTTCCCCTCCTTTATGGAAGATAATAAACGGACCTGCAGATGCGCGCAAAGCACCTGCAGGTCCTCTGAAAATCACAGCATCAGGTCGCGGATGTACTTGATCGTGTACTTGACGCCCTTTTCACCCTTTTCGCCCTGCCAGGTCGCGGAATGCGGCTCGATCGCGAGGTAGCCGTCATAGCCGTACTTGTACAGGATCGAGAAGAAGGCGCGCCAGTTGATCGAGTCGATGCCGGCCGGCGGGTTGTCGTACCAGCGGCTGTTCTCCTTGAACGTTTCCTTGAATTCGTCGGCAAGCTCCGGGTGGCGGGAAAGGATCTCGCGGATCTTCCAGTTCTCCGGCTCGCTCGACGCGCCGCCCTGAATGACGCCCTTGATGTGGCAGTACTGGAAACGGTCGCCCCAGCCGAGGCCCTCTTCCAGATACGCGCCCTTGTCGCCGCCGTGCACGAAGCTGTGCGAAGGATCGTACTTGATGCCGAGGCCCGGCACCTCGTCGAGCACGAGCTTCCACTGCTCCGGCGTGCGGATGTAGTTGCCGCCCATCATGCAGTTGACGATCGCGCACTGCATGTTGCGCGCCTTGGCATACGCGACGATCTGGTTCAGCACCTTGATCGCGGCCGTGATGTTCTTGTAGTAGGTCAGCTGCGGCACATAAGCCACGCTGCAGAGGTAGTGCTTCGCGCCGAGCGCCGCACCGAAATCGATGGCCTTTTTGACCTCGCTCCACTCCGCTTCAATCACTTCGCCGTTTTCATCGAGAATGTGGCTCGCCCAGCGGCCGACCGCGCCGACCTCGACGCCGGTCTCCGCCATAGCCGCCTGAATCTCCCCGAGCTTCGGCGTGACCTCGTCGAGCGGGCAGCCCCAGAATTCGCTCGGGTTCAGGTCGAACTCGACGAAATCGAGGCCGAGCTCCTTGGCGTGCACGAGGGTCTTCCCCTCCGGAGAACCGATGATACCTAATTTCATACCGTATTTTCCTTTCCTTTGCTTATGTTTCCGCCGGTACGGGCTGCAACGCTCCGCGCCGGCGGTCAGATGCCTGTTTATTCCGCCCAGTTCACGCCGAGCGCGCGCAGCGCGGCATCCGCCTGCGCCTTGGATTCCACCGTGATCGCCTGCATGCCGAAAGCGCGCGCCGCTTCCGTGTTTTCCGGCCTGTCGTCGAGAAACACGGCGTTTTCGGGAACGATGCCGAACCGCGTGCAGAGCGCTTCGTAGATCGCCCGGTCGGGCTTGACGAGCTTGACCTCGTAGGAGATCAGCGCGCCGTCCGCATACTGCAAAAACGTAAAGCCGGGCTTTGCGCGGTTATAGCTGAAGTCGCCGAAGTTCGAGAGGATGTACACCTTGTAGCCCGCGTTGCGCAGGCCGCGCAGCCACGCGTCCGCATACGGATACGTCGTGACGAACGTGTGGTTTTCCCGCACGATGCGCTCGACCTCCTTTGCGTGCTGCGGCGCATTCCGCGCGAGCAGCTCGACCATTTCCGCTTCGCTCAGCGCGCCGCGGTCCATTTCAAGCCACTGCGGGCTGCGCACCGTGGCGTCCGCCAGCGTATCGACGAGCGCCTCGCCGAACATCTCGGTGAAATTTTTGCGCCAGTGCCATTCGGCAAGCACATTGCCGATATCAAAAACAACCGTATCAATCATTGTGGAATCCCTCTGCTGTTCAGAATCAGCCGAACGCCGCCTGGTTCATGACCGGGCTTGCGCGCTTTTCCATGTTCGGGAAGCGGTGCTCGAGCGCCGCCAGCGAGATCTCGACGTCCTCGTGGACCTCGTCCGCGCTGAACGCGCCGACCGTCACCATGTCGCAGGGACGCAGGACGTTCCAGTTGAAGGTGAGGCCGACGTACGGCGTGACGCGGCCGGCCGCCATCGACTTGATGTTCATGACCGGCTTCTTCGCGTTCTGGATGATCGAGGCGACCGTCTCGATCTCGACCTGCATCAGGAAGCCGACGCAGTTGAAGATCTGGATATACGTCTCGATGTCGTAGCCGTTCTGGTCGGTGTACGTGATCATCTCCGGCATGTGGGCGGAAAGGCCCGGGATCAGGCCGGCGTCGCGGATCATCTTCGTGTAGTCGTCGAGGCGGTCGATGATGCCCTTGTTCTTGTTGACGAGCTGCTCCGCGCTCGCGTGGTGGATGAGGCAGAAGTCGCAGCCGTTCGCAGCGCTCTGCTTGATGCGCGCTTCCGCCTCGCGGCGCGCGGCCGGGTTGTCGTCCACGTTGATCTGCGGCGTGTCGATCAGGATAAACTTCTTGCCGAGCTTATCCTCCGCATAGCGGATCGCATGGACGATCTTCTCATCCATCGGCGCCATGACCGTGTCGATGCCGTACTGCATGTACGCCTCGAACACCGGGAAGAACGCCTCGTCCGAATTGTAGCGATTCTTGATCGAGCGGTCGGCCGAGGGCGTGCGGTGGCTCCAGCCAAGCAGCCAGTTCGTGCCGATCAGCATTCTGGAAACGGATTTACCGCCCACTACGGTTCTTGGAAATTGCTTTTCCATCATACAAACTCCTTACATCGATGTATTTGTTAGAATGTATTTCAAAGTCTTTCGACCTGAAACCGATTTTGCCTGCGCTCACTTTCCGTTTTCGGGCTTGCGGAGCGCATCGAGAAGCGGGGCTGCGCCGCTGAAGCGCATCTGCTGCTCGAGCCACCACTTGGCGTTGGAGCCGGCATACAGCTCCGTATGGCCGTCGTTCTGCACCTCGATGATGCCGCCCGGCTTGAATTCAAAGTTTTTCGGATCGTTCACGGCTGCTCCCCTCCTTGTTTATCTGCCGCTTTTTTCAATGGCGATCTGTCCTGTGCGGACGATCTCGCGGATGCCGTACGGGCGGAGCATATCGATGAAATTCTCGATTTTCTCCGTCTCGCCCGCGATCTTGTAGGTGACGAGCCCGGGCGCTATGTCCACGGCCTCCGCGCCGACGAGCTTTGCGATCTGCATCATGCCCTCGATGCGTTCCGGCTCGACCTGCACCTTGACGAGCGCAAGCCCGCAGGAGACAAACTCGCCCGGCAGGCCGAGGTTGCGCACCTTGATGACCGGGATGATCTTGTTGAGCTGCTTTTCCACCTGCTCGAGCGTGTGCTCGTCCCCGTTGACCACAATCGTGATGCAGGAGACGGTCTCGTCGTGCGCAGGCCCCACGGCAAGGCTGTGGATGTTGAAGCCGCGCCGCGAAAAGAGCCCGACCACCTTCGAGAGCACGCCGGGCTGGTTCTCCACCAGCACCGACAGCGTATATCTGTTCATCGGAATCCTCTCCTTCCCGTCAGACCGTCGGCGTATCGGGGTCGGTGCGGCAGACGAGCACGAACGGCCCTTTCGCCGCAAGCATCTCCGCCGCATAACGCTCGGCCTCCGCGTTGCTCGCCGCAAGCCGCGCCGGGATGCCGTACGCGCCGCACAGCGCCACAAAGTCCGGGTTGCCGCCGCCCAGGTACGTGCCGCAGTGGCGGCCGCCGTACTGCTTATCCTGCAGCTCGCGCACCATGCCGAGGCGCGCGTTGTCGAACACGATGATCTTGAGCGCCACGTGGCTCTGGCAGACCGTGCCGAGCTCGCACATGCTCATCTGGAACGCGCCGTCGCCGCAGACGGAGACGACCTGCCGGCGCGGCTTCGCGATCGCGGCGCCGAGCCCGGCCGGGAGCGAATAGCCCATCGTGCCGAGGCCGCCGCTCGTCAAAAAGCGGCCCTCGCGCTGGGTGAAGTTGATCGCCGCCCAGATCTGGCTCTGGCCGGGGTCGGCGACGAGGATCGCATCCTCCTGCATCATCTCGGAAAGCCTGCGGATGAACGCGCGCGGCTCCACAAAGTCGCTGCGCGGCTCGCCGCGCGGCACAAACGCCGCCTTGTAGCCGAGCACGCGGTCGATCCAGCCGCTGCGGTCGGTCTTTTTCACCTTTTCCGCCATCGTGCGCAGGATGCCGCGGATGTCGCCGACGATCGGGATGTCGGCGCGCATGTTCTTGCCGATCTCCGCGGGGTCGATGTCGATGTGGATGACCTTCGCCTGCGCGGCGATCTGGTTGGGCGCGGCCACGGCGCGGTCGCCGACGCGCGCGCCGCACAGGATGATCAGGTCGGCCTCGCGCACGGCGCGGTTCGCGTAGCTGCGGCCGTACAGGCCGATCATGCCGAGGTAGACCGGGCTGTGCATGGGCATCACGCCGATGCCCATCATCGTCGAGACGATCGGGATGCCGCTGTTCGTCGCAAAGGCCGTCATCTCCTCGCGCGCACCGGCGAGCACGACGCCGCCGCCGCAGCAGATGACCGGCCGCTCCGCCGCCTCAATCGCCGCGAGCGCGCGCTTGATCTGCACGGGATGGCCCTGCGTCGTCGGCTTGTAGCCGGGGATGTCCGCCTTCTCCGGGTAGACGAACGGCCCCTCGATCTCCTGCTGCTGCACGTCGATCGGCACGTCGATCAGCACCGGCCCGGGGCGGCCCGTCGTCGCGATGTGGAACGCCTCCCGGAACACACGCGGCAGCTCCGCGGCGTCCTTCACGAGGTAGCTGTGCTTCGTGATCGACTCGCACGCGCCCGTGATGTCCGCCTCCTGAAAGACGTCGCGGCCGAGCTGCTCGAGGTTGATCTGCCCTGTGATCGCGATGACCGGGATCGAATCCATGTAAGCCGTCGCGATGCCCGTGATCAGGTTCAGCGCACCGGGGCCGGAGGTCGCGACGCACACGCCGGCCCTGCCCGACGCCCGGGCATAGCCGCTCGCCGCATGGGCCGCGTTCTGCTCCTGCCGCACGAGCACGTGACGGATCGCGCTGTCGTACAGCTTATCGTAAAATGGACAGATGGCGGCGCCCGGGTACCCGAACAGCGTATCCACGCCCTCGGCCTCGAGGCACCGCACCATAATTTCAGCACCGCTGATCATTTTCGGCTTCCACCCTTTATCTTTCACACAATCTGTGTTATACTTCAGAAAGCCGGGCGGCCGGCTGCCGCCCACGGCCATTATTAGTTTTAGTATAGCAAAAAAGCACGTGAAATGCAATGCGGGCATTTGAAAAACCGCACATTTTACACAGTGCACAGAAAGTTGGAAAGCAATATGACAGATTACGCAGCCGCGCTTGCCGCGCAGTTCGACCTCAAAAAATGGCAGACCGAAAAGCTCATCGGGCTGATCGACGCGGGCAACACGATCCCCTTCATCGCCCGCTACCGCAAGGAGGAGCACGGCTCCCTCGACGACCAGACGATCCGCAGCGTCGCCGAACGGCTCGAATACCTGCGCGGGCTGGACAGCCGCCGCGAGGAGGTGCGCGGACTCATTGAGGCGGCGGGCGGCCTGAGCGATGCGGTTTCCGCCGCGCTCGACAAGGCCGCGACGCTCGCCGAGATCGACGACATCTACCGCCCCTTCCGCCCGAAGCGCAAGACGCGCGCCAGCGTCGCAAAGGAGCGCGGGCTCGAACCGCTCGCGCTGAAGATCCTCGCGCAGGAGAAGAACAGCCCCTACCCGATCGACATGGCCGAAGCGTTTGTGAACCCGGAAAAGGGCGTTGAAACGCCGGAGGACGCGCTCGCCGGCGCGAAGGACATCATCGCCGAGATCATCTCGGACGACGCGACCGTGCGCCGCCGGCTGCGCCTCGCCGCGATGGCGCAGGGCGTCGTCACGAGCCGCGCCGCAAAGGACGAGGACTCGGTCTACCGCATGTACTACGAATTCTCTCAGCCGGCCTCCAAGATCGCCGGACACCGCGTGCTCGCGCTCGACCGCGGCGAACGCGAGGGCTTTTTGAAGGTCTCGCTCGAGCTGGACGCCGCGCGCGGGCAGCAGGTCGTGACCAGCGCGTTCGTAAAACCCGGCACGCCGTGCTGCGGCGCCGTCGAGGAGGCTGCGGTCGACAGCTACAGCCGCCTGATCTTCCCGGCCATTGAGCGCGAGATCCGCAGCGCGCTGACCGAAAAGGCGGACGAGAACGCGATCAAGGTCTTTTCCGTCAACCTGCGCCAGCTTCTGATGCAGCCGCCGGTCAAGGGCCGCGTGACGATCGGCCTCGACCCCGGCTACCGCACCGGCTGCAAGGTCGCCGTCGTCGACGCGACCGGCAAGGTGCTCGACACCGGCGTCATCTACCCGACGCACGGCGAAAACCGCGTGCGCGAGGCGAAGCGGACGCTCCTGGGGCTGATCCGCCGCCACGGCGTCACGCTGATCGCGATCGGCAACGGCACGGCCTCGAAGGAGACCGAGATCTTCACCGACGCGGTGCTGCGCGAAAACGGGCTGCTCGACACCGTCGACTACATGGTCGTCAGCGAGGCGGGCGCTTCGGTCTACTCGGCCTCCAAGCTCGCGGCGGCGGAGTACCCCGACTACGACCTGACGCTGCGCAGCGCCATCTCGATCGCGCACCGCCTGCAGGACCCGCTCGCCGAGCTCGTCAAGATCGACCCGAAGGCGATCGGCGTCGGCCAGTACCAGCACGACATGCCGCCGAAGAAGCTCGGCGAGGCGCTGGGCGGCGTGGTCGAAGCCTGCGTCAACGCCGTCGGCGTCGACCTCAACACGGCCTCCCCCGCCCTGCTCGAAAACGTGGCCGGCATCTCGAGCGCCGTCGCGAAAAACATCGTCGCCTACCGGCAGGAAAACGGCGCGTTCACCGCGCGCACCCAGCTCAAAAAGGTGCCGAAGCTCGGGCCGAAGGCCTTCGAGCAGTGCGCGGGCTTCCTGCGCGTGCCGGAAAGCCGCAACCTGCTCGACAACACCGGCGTCCATCCGGAATCGTACACGGCGGCGCAGGCGCTGCTCACCGCCTGCGGCTACACGCTTCAGAAGGCGCCGGCCGGCGGCTTTTCCGCGCTGCGCGCCAAGGCCGAGGCGCTCGGCATCCCGGCACTCGCCGACCGGATCGGCATCGGCGTCCCGACGCTGCGCGACATCATCGCCGAGCTCGAGAAGCCCGGCCGCGACCCGCGCGACGAGCTGCCGAGCCCGCTGCTGCGCAGCGACATCAAGGACATCAAGGATCTGAAGGTCGGCATGGAGCTGAAGGGCACCGTGCGGAACGTCATCGATTTCGGCGCCTTCGTCGACATCGGCGTCCACCAGGACGGCCTCGTGCACATCACGCAGATCTCGAACAAGTTTGTCCGCCACCCGTCCGACGTGCTGAAGGTCGGCGACATCGTGACCGTCTGGGTGCTCTCCGTCGACGTCGACCGCAACCGCATCGGGCTCACGATGAAGAAGCCGCCGGAGAACAGCGCCGGAAAATCGTAAAATTGGCGGACAGACAGTCGCTTTTTGTCCGCAGGCGGTTGACACCGCCGCCAAAAAGCTGTAAACTTGTTCCAATCAAAGCTGACAGGGGGAAACGAGCATGGCAGACCAACCGGCACCCGCGGAAAGCGCGGCGGGGCTTTCGTTCCAGATGGGCGAAGCGCTGCTGCGCAACGGCGCGGAGATCTTCCGCGTGCAGGAGACAATGGAGCGCGTCGCGCACGCCTACGGCATCGAAGAGTACAATGTTTATGTGCTCTCCAACGCGATTTTCGCAAACGCCGTGGAAAACGGGCGGCGCGTGGAGACGAAGCTCAAGTTCATTCCGGGCTCCTCGATCCACTTCGGGCGCATCGCGGGCATCAACCAGCTCTCGCGCGAAATCGAGAGCGGCAGCGTTTCGATCCCGGAGGCCTGCGAGCGGCTGCATGCGATCGTCGACATCCCCTACACCCATCCGGCGGCGCTGGTGCTGGCCTGCGGCGTCGGCAGCGCCTGTTTCAGCTACCTGTTCGGCGGCTCGGTGTTCGACGCGCTCGCGGCCCTGCTCTGCGGCTTTGTGCTGCAGATCTTCCTGAACGTCATCGACCGCGGCACGGCCCTGAAGTTCATCACGAACCTCGCCGCAAGTGCGCTCGTCGCCTTCTGCGCGGTCGCGCTCTTTTCGCTCGGCCTCGGCGACAGCCTCGACAAAATCATCATCGGCTCGATCATCCGCCTCGTCCCCGGCGTCGCGCTGACCACCTCGATCCGCGACTTTCTCAACGGCGACTACCTGAGCGGCACGATCCGCATGATCGACGCCTTTCTGATCGGCGGCTGCATCGCGATCGGCGTCGGCGCCGTCGTCATGCTCTATCTCAATATTGCGGGAGGTGCTCCGATCTTATGACGCCTGCCGTTCTCTTCGACTGGGCGGTGCAGACGCTCGTCGCCTTCGTCGCGACCATCGCCTTTTCGATCATCTTCCACACGCCGCGAAACCAGTACGCCTTTGCCGGCATCACCGGCGCGGTCGGCTGGCTGATCTACATCGTCTACATGCACTTTCAGCCGGACACCGTTTTCGCTTCGTTTTTCGCCGCGCTCGGCCTGGCGTACATCTCGCGCATCTTCTCCTTTGTGCGCCGCGCGCCGCTGACGATTTTCCTGATCAGCGGCATCTTCCCCATCGTGCCCGGCGCCGGCATCTACTACACAGGCTACCATATTTTCATGAACGACAACGCCGCCGCGCTCGCGACCGGCATGGAAACGATCAAGATCGCGATCGCGATTGCCATTGCGATCGGCATCGTCGTCTCCCTGCCGCCGTTTTTCTTCACGCTCGGGCGGACGCACAAGAAAGGAAACGCCGCTTGAAACAGGTTACCATCATGCCGAACGACGCTAACCAGCGCGTCGACAAATTTCTGACCAAATCCTACCCGAACCTGCCGCAGTCCATGCTCTACAAGGCGATCCGCAAAAAGGACATCAAGCTGAACGGAAAGCGCTGCGAGATCTCCACGCGCCTGCAGGCCGGCGACGTGCTGACGATGTACCTGAAGGACGAATTCTTCGCGCAGTCGCCGAAGGCGTACGACTTCCTGAAGGCCCCGGCCAAAATCAGCGTGCTTTACGAGGACGAGAACATCATGATTCTCGACAAGAAACCGGGCCTGATCGTGCATCCGGACGAAAACTACCACTTCGATTCGCTGATCGCCCGCGTGCAGCACTACCTCTACGACCGCGGCGAGTACGACCCCGAGCAGGAAAACGCGTTTGCGCCGGCGCTGATCAACCGCATCGACCGCAACACCGGCGGCATCGTGATGGCCGCGAAAAACGCGGAAACGCTGCGCATCATGAACGAGAAGGTCAAGCACCGCGAGATGGACAAGCTCTACCTGTGCGTCGTCTGCGGCGTGCCGGAAAAGAAAAGCGACACGCTGACCGGCTATCTCGAGAAAAACGAGAGCCAGAACCGCGTCTACATCACAAACCGCAGGACGGACGAGAGCCGGAGCATCCGCACCAAATACACGGTGCTCGAGACGCGGCGCGATTTCAGCCTGCTGGAGGTCGAGCTTCTGACCGGCCGCACGCACCAGATCCGCGCGCACATGGCCTCGATCGGCCATCCGCTCGCCGGCGACGGCAAGTACGGCAAAAACGCCGACAACAAGAAATCCGGCTTTCCGTATCAGGCGCTCTACGCGTACAAGCTGACGTTCCGCTTCAGGACCGACGCCGGCAGCCTGAACTACCTCGACGGCCGCACGTTTACGGCAGAAAAGGTCTGGTTCCTCGACGAATTCCGCGCATTCCCGAAATAAGCAAAAAAGCTCCCTGCCGGGAGCCTCTTTTTTATGCCGAAAAAAACCGGTCCTGCAGAACAGGCCGGTTTTTATCGTTAAAAGTATTCGAACGGGTTTGTCGTGCTGCCGGACTGCAGCACCTCAAAGTGCAGGTGCGGGCCGGTCGAGTTTCCGGTGGAGCCGACGTACGCGATCGTCTGCCCGGCGGAGACCGTATCCCCGGCCGAGCAGGCCAGCGCGCTCGCGTGCGCATAGCGGGTGGAATAGCCGTCGCCGTGGTCGATGAACACACAGTAGCCGTAGCTGTCCATCCAGCCGCTGTAGGCGACCGTTCCGCCGGCCGCCGCAACGATCGGCTCGCCGTAGATGCCGCTGCCCGCGATATCGATGCCGCGGTGCCCGTCGTCGCCGTAGTAGCAGGTGATGTAGGTATAGCCGGGCATCGGCCACACAAAGCCGGATGCCGCCGCATAGCCTGCGCCGCCCGCGTTGTTTTCGGCCGCCTCCAGCGCCGCATGGTACGCTTCATACCACACATCGACCGCATCGGCCGCCGCGGCTTTTTCCTCGGCGAGGCGCGCAGCCTCCGCTTCGGCTTGTGCCGCCTCCTGTTCGGCCTGCGTCAGCTGCGCCTGATTCTCCGCGTACTGCACGATCAGCGCGCTGCGCGCTTCGTCCAGCGACGCTCTGCTTTCCAGAAGCGCCGCCCGGTCGGCCGTGTCCTGCGCCGCCTGCGCTTCGAGCGCGGCCAAGTCCGTTTCGGGCGTATCGTCCGCGCCGGACGAGCCACTCTCCTGCAGGTAGCTCAGCAGGACTGCGTTGTCCATATACAGGGACGCGGCCCCGCCCGGCTGATTCACCGCATGCAGAGACGGCTGAAGCGCATCGGCGCCGTCCGCCACGGCCTGCCGCTCGCCCTGCCCGATCCGTTCGTCGAGCACGGCGATTTCTTCTTCCAATGCGTCGATGTCCTGCTGGACCGCATCGATTTGCGCCTGCAGCGCATCGCTGCAGGCGCGTTTTTGCGTTACATCATCGCGCAGCCGTTCAAGCTGCGCATTGTTTTCCGCTTCCGCCGCATCCAGCTGCTCGAGCTGTGCCTTCAGGTCGGAAATGGATTCCGCCCGGACGGACGGCAGGGGAAGCAGGTTGGAATAGAGCAAAACCAGAGCTGTAAGTGAGAAGGTGACTAAGCTGCGCATGAAGCCATGCTTAGACAATCGCATTCTCTCCTTCCTTGTTCAAGTATTTGCCAATCGAGATGCTGCCGCCGATCAGGCCGAACAGCGCGCCGGCTACCGCGTAAGCCGCAATGATGTAGCCGATATACGGATCGATGTCGACCGCCGTGAGGAACGGCATGATGTTGTACAGCGCCATGACCGCCTGGTCGTAGACCAGCAGCAGGACCGCCACCGAAACGCCGCCCGAAATCAGGCCGATGACCATGCCCTCGACGATGAACGGGACGCGGACGAAGCCGTTCGTCGCGCCGACGGATTTCATGATGTTGATTTCCGAACGGCGGGAGAACATCGTGACCTTGACCGTGTTCGAAATGATGAACAGCGAAACAACGCCGAGCACGGCGATCAGCACGACGCTCGCCACGCGGACGACCGCATCGATGCTCGAGAGCTTCGATGCGATGTCGGCGTAATCGGTGTAGTGATCCACGCCCTCGATTGACTGAATCTGTTCCATAGTTTCGTCATAAATGGTCAAATCATACATCGAAATTGTGTAAGCGTCCGGCAAAAAGTTGTCGTCGCCCTCGAGGCCCTGCAGAATCGTGCCGTCGTCGCCGAGGCTCTCCATCATATTGGCCAGCGCGTCGTCCTTCGGGATGAACGTGCAGTCGCTGACGTTTTCGATGCTGCGGATCTCGTTGCCGATCTCGATCGCGGTCAGCGACGGCAGGCCGGTCGTCAGGTAAACCGTGATGCTGTTGTTGCCCTCGACCGACGCCATCATCGAAGTGAGGTTCACCGAGACGAGCGCGGCGCAGCCGGTCAGCAGCAGGCAGGAGATCAGCACGCCGATCGAGGCGATGCTCATCGTTCTGTTTTTCCAGAGGTTCTTGAAGCCCTCCTTGAGGAGGTATCCGATATTATGTATTTTCATAGATTCTTATCCCATCCTTTCAAGCGTTTCACGCCTCCTCGCGGGGCTCTTCCTCTTCATTCTCCGCAAGGACGGTCTCCGTCGCCGAAAACTCTCTCGTGCTTTCAAACTGCCGCGCCTCGGCGTCCGCCTTCTGGCGCGCTTCCTTCGCGCGGCGAATCGCCTCGCGGTCCACGGTCTCGGTGTCCTGCGAAATGGTGGCCGCCTCATGCTGCTCTTTCGCGATCGCAGCCGTATCGGCGACGATTTCACCGCTGTGGATCTGGATGATGCGCTTGTGGAAGTGCTTGACGAGCGAGTGCTCGTGCGTGACCATGAGCACCGTCGTGCCGCGGCGGTTGATTTCGCTCAGAAGGTCGACGATCTCGAACGAAAGCGCCGGGTCGATGTTGCCGGTCGGCTCGTCCGCGATGATCATCGACGGGTTGTTGACGAGCGCGCGCGCCAGACCGACACGCTGCCGCTCGCCGCCGGACATCTCCGTCGGGTAGTGCTTCGCCTTGTGCTGCAGGCCGACGAGGCTGAGAATGTACGGCACGCGCTTTTTGATCGTCCGCGGCGAAGCGCCGACGACGCGCATCGCAAACGCGACGTTGTCGTAAACCGTCATGTGGTCGATCAGGCGGAAGTCCTGGAATACAAGGCCCATCTTTCTGCGCACGTACGGGATCTTGCCCTTACGGATATGGCTGACGTCCTGGCCGTCGATGATGACCTGTCCCTCGTTCGGGCGCTCCTCACAGGTGATGAGCTTCAGAAACGTGCTTTTTCCCGCGCCGCTCGAGCCGACGATAAAGACAAATTCGCCTTTGTCCACCTTCAGGTTAATATTGTGCAGCGCTTCCGTGCCGTTATTGTAGACTTTAGAAACATTGCGGAACTCAATCAAGGGTAGTCCTCCTTTGGAGATGATATGAATCACTGCGGGGCGTCCCCGGCAAACCGGTTCTTCGCAGGTTTAAACAAAACAAAAGCCTTGTCGGCTTTTCTCATTATACCAACAAGGCTCTGTTTTTTAATTCTTTTAAAGAATAATACGTAATTATTTTGTAACCTTTGTAACCTTTTGTAATGCCCGATCAGAATTTCGAGGGATTGCTCGAAAGGTACTTCTTGACCATGAGCGCCACCTTGAACACGATGGCGTCCTCGAATTCGCGCAGGTCGAGGCCTGTGATCTTCTTGATCTTCTCCAGGCGGTAGACCAGCGTGTTTCTGTGGACGAACAGCTTTCTCGAGGTCTCGGAGACGTTGAGGTTGTTCTCGAAGAAGCGCTGGATCGTGAACAGCGTCTCGTGGTCGAGCGATTCGATGGAGCCGCGCTTGAAGACTTCCTTGAGGAACATCTCGCACAGCGTGGTCGGCAGCTGATAGATCAGGCGCGCGATGCCGAGGTTGTTGTAGCTGACGATGGTCTTTTCGGTGTCGAACACCTTGCCGACCTCCAGCGCCACCTGCGCCTCCTTGAACGAACGCGCGAGGTCCTTGATGCTGTCGACAACCGTGCCGATGCCGACGACGCAGTGCGTGTAGAACTCGCTCGAGAGCGTGTCGACGATCGAGCCGGCCAGCTTGTCAATGTCGCGCGGGTCGATGTTGTTGCGGATCTCCTTGACGAGCGCGATGTCGGTTTCATTGATGTTGATGACGAAGTCCTTGTTCTTGTCCGGGAACAGGTTCTGCACGACGTCGTACGCCGAGACGTCCGTCTTGCTCGTGACCTTGATCAGCATGCAGACGCGGCTGACGTCCGAATTGAAGCGGAGCTCGCGGCTCTTCAGGTAGATGTCGCCCGGCAGGATGTTGTCGAGGATGACATTCTTGATAAAGTTGCTGCGGTCGTACTTCTCATCGTAATACTGCTTGATGCTGTTCAGCGAGACCGCAAGCAGGCCGACGTATTTCGCCGCCTCTGGATCGTTGCCGGAGACGAACACCGCGTATTCCGGACGCGGACGGCTGCCGAAGGATTTATACGTATAGTTGCCGGAGACAAACGCCGCCTGCGACGCAATGTCTTCCGCCGTAACGGAATCCGCCACTTCACCGATCTTGCCCAGCTCGCTGCAGGCAATGATAACAGAGGATTCGTCGATTACGCCGATTGTGCGGTCAATGGAATCGCGCATCTGATGGATGACGCCCTGGAACAATCTGTTTGACATGGTTTCCTCTTTTCTCCGCCGATTTATAATCAGTCCTGCACGGCAATCGACGGTCCCCGCACAGGTATCCATTCTATCTACTACTATATTACAGAATTCTTTTCGATTTTTCAAGTCTTTTTGAGTATTTTTTTTTGCAGTTCGTAATCCTGCACAAATCCCTTGATTTTGCTATGTTTCTATTTGCTTTTTTATAAATGTATCTTCGTTTTAAGGCCCTCTCCACGGTACAAAGTCATTCATACAGTGCTATTTATAGGAAACGATCGCCTTATCCGCTTCAAGCCCGGCCAAACGCCGTTCAAATTGTAAAGCCGTCCCCATCACCCACGCTGCAGCAGGCCGTGCGGCGCACGATGCTGCGGCGCCTCCCGGCCCGGACCCGGAAATCCCGCGCCGGCGCGCGCTTCGAACCCGGCCTGCCGCACCGCAGGACGAGCGCGTTTTCCTTCCCTGTACCCGGGGCTGCGCATTGCCCTGCGTTTTGCCGGAAATATCAAAAGCGGCGTCCCTTTGCAGGAACGCCGCCTTGTGGATTATTGCAGAGTGATCTCTTAGTTGAGGATCGTCTTCTCCGTTTCCTTGTCGAACAGGTGCATCTTGTTCATATCGAAAGCGATCGTGATCTTGTCACCGGACTTCGCAACGGACGTCGGCTCAACACGCGCGGTGAGCGCGTTGCCTTCGCAGTTGAGATAGAGGTATGTTTCGGCACCCATAAGCTCGGTAACTTCAACGTCAGCCGTCGCCTTGGTGTCCGTAGCCTTCGCGAGGAAGTCAGGCTCGTCATGTACGTCCTCCGGACGGATACCGAAGACAACTTCCTTGCCAACATAGTTCGCGATTTCGGCATTTGCCTTCTTCGCCGGGATCTTGATCTTCGTGCTGCCGAAGGTGAGCGCGTAGCCGGCGCCGTCCTTCACGAGCGTAGCGTCGACAAAGTTCATCTGCGGGGAGCCCATGAAGCCTGCGACGAACTCGTTGACCGGGAGGTCATACAGGTTCTGCGGGGTGTCGACCTGCTGGATGAAGCCGTCCTTCATAACGACGATTCTGTCGCCCATGGTCATAGCCTCGGTCTGGTCGTGGGTAACGTAAATGAACGTGGTGCCGAGTCTCTTGTGGAGCTTCGCGATCTCGGTTCTCATCTGCGCACGGAGCTTCGCGTCCAGGTTGGAGAGCGGCTCGTCAAGCAGGAAGACCTTCGGGTCACGGACGATAGCACGGCCCAGCGCAACACGCTGTCTCTGACCGCCGGAGAGCGCCTTCGGCTTTCTGTCGAGCAGGTGGGAAATATCGAGGATGCGGGCAGCCTCTTCAACGCGGCGCTTGATTTCGTCCTTCGGCGTCTTTCTGAGCTTCAGGCCGAACGCCATGTTGTCATAAACCGTCATATGCGGGTACAGAGCGTAGTTCTGGAACACCATCGCGATGTCTCTGTCCTTCGGCGCAACGTCGTTGGAAAGCTGATCGCCAATGTAAAGTTCGCCCTTGCTGATTTCCTCAAGACCTGCGATCATTCTCAGCGTCGTGGACTTGCCGCAGCCGGAAGGTCCGACGAGAATGATAAACTCCTTGTCTTCAATGTCCAAGCAGAAATCCGTAACGGCCGTGACGCCGCCAGCGTAAATCTTATAGACATTCTTCAGTGTTACGCTTGCCATAAGTTTTTCCTCCTGATAATGGTGATTTGGAGCCGTCGCTTGACAATCAGCCGGACGACCACATCTCGATTTCGATGCCCTCATTATAACAGAATTCTCATGAATTGAACAGGCCTTTATTGCACGGAAATTCGGATTTTTGTTTAGTCAAAATAAACAAAAGCCAAAATCAGGCTACACTTTTCGGTCAAATTGCTCTGGTTTCTTTTCAAAGACAAGCATAGCCTCTTTTTCCGACAAAACGCGCGCCTCTCCGGGACCCAGCGCGGGGTCAAGACGCAGCGCGCCGATGGAAAGCCGCCTGAGCGCCGTGACGGTCTTTCCGCACGCGCGGAACATCCGCTTGACCTGGTGGAATTTTCCCTCGCGGATCTCGACCCAGACCGTGTGCGGGTCCGCCGGCGAAATCTCGAGAAGCGCCGGCGCAAAGCAGTCCTCCCCGCTCCGGATGCCCGCGGCAAAGCGGGTCTTGTCCGCCGCCTCGGCGGGCCGGTCGAGCACGGCCTCATAGCGCTTCATCACGTGGCTTTTCGGCGCGAGCATGCGGTGCGCGTAATCGCCGTCGTCGGTGAGGATCAGAAGGCCGGTCGTGTCCTTGTCGAGCCGGCCCGCCGGAAACAGCCCCCGCCTTTTCAGCGCGGGCGGCAGCAGGTCGAGCACGGTTTCGGCGCGGCTGTCCCGCGTCGCCGTCAGAACGCCCGCAGGCTTGTTCATCATGATATAGGTATGCGCGTTGTAGCGCAGCGGCGCGCCGTTCACGCAGACCGTGTCGCACGCCGGGTCCACCTGCATATCCGCCTTTTTTACGGCTTGTCCGTTCACGGTAACGGCGCCGCTCCGCACGAGCACGCCGACCGCCTTGCGGCTTCCGATATTTTCATTTGCAAGAAATTTGTCGAGTCTCATGGATCAATCCGCTTTCCTTTAATTTTCACTCTGCGGCATATTGAACCGCGCGCTGTCCGCGGCAAAGCCGTGCATGAAGCCGTCCGCCGCTTCCGAGGATACGTCGCCGCCGATGATCCGGTCCTCAAACACGAGGAGCGTCGCGAAAACCGTATCGGGGCAGTCCGGGTAATTCGTCACGATGTACCGGTACTGCATGCACTTTTCGCCCGCATACGGCTTCAGGTCGAAGCCCTGCGCGTTCTGCATCGCATTGTACGCCGTGTACACGTCGTTGAACTCCGCGGGGATCACGACCTCGCGGAAATCGGCGGGCTCCTCCTCCACCGTCCAGTTGAATGTCGAAAGGAACGCGACGCGCTCCTCGTTTGTCATGCCGGGGTAAGTGACGCGCTCCGGCTCGCGCGGGATCAGGAAAAACGCCCCCACCGCGATCGCGACCAGAAGCAGCACCGCAAGAATCCGCTTTTTGTTGGCGCCGACAGACAACACCATACGTACAACCATCTTCCTTTCTGCAGGCCGCGAAGCTCTGGTCCCGCCGCAGCGGAACGCCGGCCCTTATTTGTGGCCGGGAAGCACGGGCCTGCCGGCCGCGCCGCAGGCCGGAGCCTGCTCCGAAGTGCCTTCCCGTTTGCTTCATACGTATGCGAAAGGAAAACGGTTTATTCCGCGGCAGCCAGAAAGAAGCCGTCGCGCATTTCAAAATGCAGCTTGTAGCCGGGGCAGACGGGCCTCTCCCCCTCGAAGCGGACCGCATAAGCCTGAAAGGATTCCGAAAGCCCGACGCCGCGCTTCTTCGAGATGCTCTCCTTGAGCGTCCAGTACTGTAAAAAGCGCGCCGTCGGATCTGCCGCCGCCGCGATATCCGCAAGCTCTTCCGGCGTGCAGACGCGCCGCATCGCGCCCTCGGTCACGCGGCGGTAACGTTCGCAGTCGACGCCGACCGGCACCTGCGAAACCGCGCAGCAGACAAAGCCCCGCGTGTGGCTCAGGCTGATAAACGGCATGTCCGCGCCGGGCAGGTACGGCCTGCCGAGCGCCGTCTTTTCGACGCGCGAAGCCCGGATCTGCCAGTCCGCCCGCAGCGCGTCAAAGAGCAGCGCATATGCCGCGTCGTGCAGCGCGGCGGCGGGCAGGTCCGGCTCCACGGTTTTTGCGTACAGCTTCATTTCCGCTTCTCCTCCAGCCAGGCGCGCACGCGGCGCAGCGCCTCGCCGTCGCGCTCGTTGCGCATGCGCGGGAACGCGCGGAGCAGGCGGCGCTGGATCCGCCGCTGCAGCTTCGAGCTGCGGGCGATCCACTCGGCGCGGAGCTGCTCGGCGGTCTGCTGCATCTGCGCGCGCTTTTCCTCGAGCGCCGCGCGGTGGGCCGCCTGCTTTTCCTGCATCCGCTCGCGCTGCGCCCGCATCTTGTCCTCAAGCTCCGCCCGCGTGTCCTCCGCGCGCTCGAGCAGCTCTTCGCGCTGCTCCGCAAGGCGTTCGTCCGCGCGCAGCGCCAGCCGGCCAAGCCCGCCGGAAAGCGCGTCGCTGTTGCGGCGCAGCTGCGCCGCCGTCGCGCTCAGCAGCGTCAGGTTGCGGTTGATGCGGCAGACCGCCAGCACCGTGACCACCGTATCCGCCAGGAAATACGCCATCAGGATGCAGAGCAGCACCACGCCGAGCGGGAACGGGATCCAGTGCACGAACGCTTCGACCGCCCGGTGCAAAAGGCGCACCGCCAGAACGACGCACACGCCCCACGCCAGGCTGAACTGCAGGCAGATGTAGCCGCCGATGTTCAGCGGCTTTTCCGAATAATCCCACCATGTCGTGTGGAAAAACTTCTTGAGCGCCCAGCCGCCGACCAGCTCCAGCGCGCTGGTGAGTACCATGCCGCCGAAGAAAAGCAGCGCGATGTTGTCGGAAAACCGGCCGAGCACCGCGAGCACGATCACCATGCCGAAGCCGTAGATCGGGCACACGGGGCCGTTCAGGAACCCGCGGTTGACGAGCTTGCCCGTGCGGACCGTGCAGAACACGACCTCCATGCACCAGCCCAGAAAGGAATAGATGGAAAAGTACCAGAGCAGCTCGTAAAATGTCAAAACACACGCCTCCCGCAAGTCGGTTTTTTCCTGATTATACGCTCATTGACAGAACTTGTAAACATCTATAATTCAAAAGGGGAATCTATACAAATCATTGAATCTTGACTGCCCAATTGGATACCTCGCATTTTTAGCCCGAAAACAAATTGAATATATATTCTCCCGTAAAAGTAAGTTGTTGACATCACTCTAATTTTGATATATATTGTAAGCATAAAATATATAAAAATCTTATTTTTAACGCGAAAATTATTTATTTATTGCACTTTTGATAGACTTTTCTTTG
>NHCFR00700__coassemble_1055_pt1 | contig 33251 bp, 27 predicted proteins | sample NHCFR00700__metabat2_high_PE_066 | metagenome-assembled genome bin NHCFR00700 | reverse complement strand
CGTACAGCCCGGACGACGGCTACACCTTCCTGCCGGCGCCGTTCGGTACGCCCGAGGAAAAGATGCGCGAGCTGTTCGGGTATACCACATCGGAGAACACGACCGCTTACGGTTCGCCGACCTTCGACCTGCTCGGCCTGCCGGCCAAGTACGACGCGACCTTCGCCTACAAGGAAAATTCGCCCATGCATGCGATCTCCTTTTCGGTTTCGAGCGGCGGCGAAGCGGATTGTACAGCGGAAGAGGTCGAGGCCGCTTATGCGGAGGTGCTCGCGTATTTTGAATCAGCCTTCGGCCCTGCGGACGAAACCGAAACACGGGAAAATGTTTTGGGCGACCGGGTATACCACACCTGGTGGGCTGCGGATGGCTCCAATTACCTGAGGCTGGAGTGGCAAGGGCCGTCCGGCCGCTACAAGGACGCCGATTTTAGAATTCATCTCTGCGAACCGATCGATTACTCCAAGGACTGAAAAGAGCTGCAGTGCTTCCACGCTGCAGCTCTTCTTCGTCTTTCACGCTTTATTCGGTTGTGCCGCGCCGGAACGCGTCCATGTCGATGACCCGGCCGCCCTCGAGCCGCGACTGCTCCGCCGCCAGCGCGATGAAGTGGCTTTCGAGCGAATTCTCGAGCGTCGTCGTGCGCGCCGTCGCCGCGCGGTCCTCGATCAGCATCTCGAGAAAATCCTGCACGATGCCGCTGTCCCCGCCGCCGTGGCCCTTGAGGTCGTCCGCAATCTTCCGGACGTCGACGATCTCCTCCGGCTCGCCGAACACGCGGATGTGGATCTCGTTCGAGCGCATGTCGGCTTCGATCTCGCCCTTCGTGCCCATCGCCTTGAAATAGCGGTAGCAGTTTTCCGTGAAGGCGCACATCGTGAAGCTCATCGTCGCGCCGTCCTCAAAGAGCAGGTTCGTCTGCTGGTGGTCGACGACGTCGTTGTCGCACAGGTAGACGCACCGGCCGTAGGGGCCGCTGCGCAGCGCCGCGTACGTCCGCTCCTCCGTGGGGTCCACGCCGCAGGCCACGCCCGGCATCCACGTGTTGCCGTGCCGGATGCCCGTGCGCGGGTCGGTGACGTAGATCTTCTCCGCGTCGAACACGCAGCTTTCCTTCGCCTTGCAGCCGCCGAGGCAGTACGGCGTCGCGCCCGCCGGCGCATGCGCGCGGTTGAACAGGTACGTGCTGCCGACCGACGAAACCGAAACGCACTTCTTGCCGAGCAGCCAGGTGTAGATGTCCATGTCGTGGCAGCATTTCTGCAGGATCATCGGGCTTGTCTCCCGGCTGTTGCGCCAGTTGCCGCGCACAAACGAATGCGCCTGGTGCCAGTAGCCGACGTTCTCGTTCGCGCAGACCGAGACGACCTCGCCGATGCGGCCGCTGTCCAGAATGCTTTTCAACGTGTTGTAAAACGCCGTATACCGCAGGACATGGCAGACGATGATCTTGCCCGGGCTGCGCTGCGCCACCTCGATGATGCGGCGGCACTCCGCAAGGTCCGGCGAAATCGGCTTTTCCATCAGGATGTTGTAGCCCTTCTCGAGCGCGGGGATCGCGTGGCCGACGTGCTGGCGGTCCATCGTCGAGACGACGAGGACGTCCGCGAGCTTTTCCTGCGCGAGCAATTCCTCGGCGCTCGAGAAGCAGCGCTCCGCCGGGATATTGTAGAGCTGCCGCGCCTTTTCGACGCGCTCGGGCCGGACGTCCGCCACAGCGACGACCTGCATGCGGTCCGGAAACAGCGCCTGCATCGAGGCGTACGTGCTGCCGCGGTCGCCGAAGCCGGCGATCGCAAAGGTGACCGGTGTTTTCATTCTGTTCTCCTCCTCATTTTGTCCGTGTTCTGATTCGTACGCAAAGGGCGCCGGCCCGCACCTGCGTGACCGGCGCCCTTTCAGACGTTTTTATCGGTTTCTCTCAAAGCGGTTGATCGCCGCAACGATGCCCTTGATCGAAGCCAGGCTGATGTTGCTGTCGATGCCGACGCCGTACAGCGCTTCGCCCGCGCGCTCGAGGTGGATGTAGGACACCGCCTTCGAGTCCGCGCCCTTCGAGATCGCGTGCTCGCCGTAGGAAACGAAGCGGTAATCCGTGACGCCGATGCTCTCGAGCGCCTTGAAGAACGCGTCGATCGGGCCGTTGCCCTTGCCGCTGATCTTCTTCGCCTCGCCGTTCACCGCAACGGTGCCCTCGAAGTCGACGACCACCTCGCCGCCGAGGTCGTTTTCCTCGAACAGCTTGTACTTCTTGAGGTCGTACGGCGTGTGGAGCTTGACGTACTCGCTCTCAAAGAGCGCGTACAGCTCCTCGGGGCTCATCTGGCGGCCGAGCGCTTCGCTGGCGCGCTTGACCTCCTCGCGGAAATCGGGGCGCATCTCAACCGGCAGCACGAAGCCGTACTTGTCGCGGATCGTGGAGACGGCGGCGTTGACGCCGAAATCGGCCGGCGCGCCCGCATTGCTCGCCTCGAAGGCCGTCTTCTGGCGGAGCTGCAGCTTCTTGACCGCATCCTCGCGCATCTTGTACTTGAGGATCTTGCCGGCGGCGTTCATCGGGAAGCCGTCGACAAAGTCGATATAGCGCGGCACCTTGTGCTTCGCCATGTGCGTGCGGACAAAGTCCTTGAGCTCTTCCTCGCTCGAGGTCTCGCCCTCCTTGAGGACGACGCACGCCATGATCTCCTCGCCGTACTGCTCGTCCGGCACGCCGATGACCTGCACGTCCTTGACCTTCGGGTTCGTGTAGAGGAAGTCCTCGATCTCCTTCGGGTAGATGTTCTCGCCGCCGCGGATGATCATATCCTTGATGCGGCCGGTGATCTGGTAGTTGCCGTCCGGCAGGCGGCGCGCAAGGTCGCCCGTGTGGAGCCAGCCCTCGCTGTCGATGGCCGCCGCCGTGGCCTCGGGCATCTTGTAATAGCCCTTCATGATGTTGTAGCCGCGGGCGACGAATTCGCCGTCCACATTGTCGGGCAGGTCCTCGTTCGTCTCCGGGTCGACGATCTTGCACTCGACGCCGAACATCGCGGCGCCGACCGTTGCGACGCGCGTCTCGATGGAGTCGGTCGTCTTGCTCATCGTGCAGCCCGGGGAGGCCTCGGTCTGGCCGTAGGTGATGCAGATCTCGCTCATGTGCATCTTGTCGATGACGTCCTGCATGACCTTGATCGGGCAGGGCGAGCCGGCCATGATGCCGGTGCGCATGTGCGAGAAATCGGTCTTGTCAAAATCGGGGTGCTCGAGCATTGCGATAAACATCGTCGGCACGCCGTGGAACGCGGTGATCTTCTCCTTGTTGATGCAGGCGAGGCCCTTGCGCGGCGAGAACGCCGTGATCGGCGACATCGTTGCGCCGTGGGTCATCGAGGCCGTCATCGCAAGCACCATGCCGAAGCAGTGGAACATCGGCACCTGGATCATCATGCGGTCCGCCGTGGAAAGATCCATGCAGTCGCCGATGGCCTTGCCGTTGTTGACGACGTTGTAATGCGTGAGCATGACGCCCTTCGGGAAGCCCGTCGTGCCGGAGGTGTACTGCATGTTGCAGACGTCGTCCTTCTTCACGCGGGAGCGGCGGGCCTCCACCTCGCTCATCGGCACGCTGTCGGCGAGCGCGAGCGCCTGCTCCCAGGAATAGCAGCCCTTCTGGACGCTTTCGGTCGTGATGATGTTGCGCAGCACCGGCAGGCGCTTCGACTTAAGCTGTCCCGGCGCGCAGGTCTCGAGCTCGGGGCAGAGCTCTTTGATGATGCCGATGTAGTCGCTGTCCTTGTAGCCGTCGATCATGACGAGCGTATGGGTATCGGACTGGCGGAGCAGGTACTCCGCCTCGTGAATTTTATAGGCCGTATTGACGGTGACGAGCACCGCGCCGATCTTCGTCGTCGCCCAGAACGTGATGTACCACTGCGGCACGTTCGTGGCCCAGATGGCCACGTGGTCGCCCTTCTTGACGCCCATCGCGATCAGCGAGCGGGCAAAGGTATCGACGTCGTCGCGGAACTCCTTATAGGTGCGCGCATAGTCGAGCTCCGTGTAGCGGAAGCACGGCTGGTCCGGGAACTTCTCGACCATCTTGTCGAGCACGTCCGGGAAGGTCAGGTCGATCAGCGTCTCCTTCGGCCAGACGTATTCACCGGTGCCGGTGCGGTTCTTCTGCAGCGGCGCTTCGGCGAGGCGCTCGTCGAGGTAGTCGCGCATGTAGTCGGCAAAGCGCGGGAAGACGACGCCGGCGTCCGAAAGCTCCTGCGACCAGCGCTTGACCCATTCGAGGGAGATGTAGCCCTCATAGCCGATGCCGAGCAGCGCGTCGAACATCTGGTGCAGCGGCAGGTCGCCGTCGCCCATCATGCGGTACTCGAGCGCGCCGTTGACGATCTTGCTGTCCTTTACGTGGACGTGGCGGATGTAGCCGCCGAGGTTCTGAACGGTCTCCGCCGGCGATTCACCCATATAGCGGTACGGGTGGTGCATATCCCAAAGGGCTGCGACGCCCTTGCAGTTGACGGTATCGAGCAGCTTTCTGAGCCGCTTCGTGTCGGCGTAGACGCCGTTCGTCTCGACGAGCAGCGTGACGCCGAAGCCCTCGGCGATGACGCCGAGCACGTGGAGCACGTCGGCGACGTAGTTGTCGTCGACCTCGCCCTCCGCCTCGGGGTGCAGGTCGGCGAGCACGCGGACGTACGGCGTGCCGAGCTTCTGCGCCAGCACGATGTACTGCGTGATCTCCACGATGTTCTGGTTGTGGTTTTCTTTCAGCTTCAGGCCGCAGCCGGAAGCCAGGCAGGGAATTTCAAGACCAAGTTCCTTTAGCTTTTTCACCGTTAGCGGCAGCTGGCTGTCTGTAAACGGTCTTGCCTTCACGGCAAAGATGTCGTCGCCTAGTCCGCGCACCTCGATGCCGTTGAACTGCAGGTCCTTGGCCATCGAGTAAATGTCCGTCCATGTATAGTCCGGGCACGCCAGGGTAGAAAAGCTGATTTTCATGGTGGTTTTGTCATTCCTTTGCTGTTAGATTCTTCGGCGGCCGGCACAAATCTTGCAGGAAGCAGCGCCAGAGCCGTCATTAACAGCCATTATACTACAGAATCAGCCGGTATTTCAAGTCCCAGATTGTAAAAATCGTGCAACAGGACCGATCTCCATTTAGATATTTTTGCAGGAATCTGCCCATTACCGCCTTTTTCTGCGACGGGAGGCGGCCGCTTTCCTGCACTGGGTGTAGATTTCCGGGTCCGCGGGCAGCGCCCCGGCGCCGCCGAAGGCCGAGCGGAGCGCATCCGCCTGCAGCTTTTCGATCTGCTCAGGCCGCAGCTGCGGCACCGCTTCGCACAGGCGCGCGGCAAGGTCGCGCTCGGTGCCGTCCATGCCGCGGAGCAGCCCCGCCCGCTGCAGCCGCTTCAGCGACTGCGCGAGCATCTCGCGGGCGTCCGCACACCGGCGGCGCTGCCGCCTGCGGCACAGGGCCGCTGCAATCAGGACGCCCGCCGCCGCGCAGAGCACCGCCGCAAACACCGGCAGCACCCAGCCCGGCAGCTCAAACTGCGTATTCTCCGGGCTTTCCTCAGGCCGTGGCGTCGGCTGCGCGGGACGCTCCGTCGCCTGCTGCGCGGGCGTAGGCGTGGCCGGCGCTTCCGTCGCGCTCGATTCCGGCGCTTCGGTGGGCGCGGGCGTTGCGGTCGGCGTCGGCTCCGGCGTTGGAGTCGGCGCAGCCGATTCCTGCGCCGCGGCGTCCGTCTGCGGCTCCACCACGCTGCCCGCCGGCGTCGCCTCGACGAGCACCCATTCGCCGTTCACGAAAACCTCCACCCAGGCGTGCGCCTGCCGGTCCGTCAGCACCGCCTGATACGCGCCGTCCGTCTGGCGGCGGAAATCGTCGGCCACGTAGCCGGTCACATACCGCGACGGGTAGCCGTACAGGCGGAAAAGCAGCGCGGCCGTCGTCGCATAATGCTCGCAGTAGCCGCGGTGGTTCGTGAAGAGGAAGTACTCGGCAGGGTCGGCGCCCGGCGGCACGAGCCCCGGCGAAAGCGTGTATTCGGTCGTGCTGTGCAGCGTGCGCAGGATAAAATCGCGCACGTTTTCAAAGCCCGTCCGCGGGTTTTCCCGGCAGAACGCGCGGAGCCGGCCGAGCGAATCCGGAACATCCATATATGCGTTTTCCGCAAACCGGGCGTACAGCGTAGGATTATTCGGCTGGTCGACCGGCTGCCCGCTCCCGGGGGCATAATACGCGAACTGGTCCACATTGCCGTCGGTGCCCAGAAGAACCGCGCCGTACGGCGTGTAGTCCCCCGGGCCGCTGCCGTTCAGACGCGTCACGAGCAGCGTCTGCATATCGGCTCCGGCCGCCATCCATACGCCGCTTTCCGGCAGGATTTCCAGCCCATCCGCAGCATCCGCGTCGTCTGAAAACCACGTGTAACCCTCGCTTCTGAACTGTACTCCGCCGGCCGAGCCGGAATCGAACGCGGATTCGTCGACGACGGACCAGCGGCCGTCCTCGTAAACGCCGCCCCAGAAGTTGCGCAGGTACAGCGGTTCATCCGGGCGCGCGGTGAGCGTCAGCGCCAGCGCGTCGTCCCCGGTCGTATACCGGCCGCTCGAGACGGCGCTCGTACGGCTCCTGTCGTCTGCGTCCGTATTGTCCGGCAGCACGGCCTCCTGCACGCGGCGCGGCAGGGCGAGAATCGCGTCCATGTGCGGCTGCAGGAGCGTATAGCAGCCGAAGAAGGCCGCGCAGAGCAGGCCGGCGAGCAGCAAACTCCCGCGCCCGGCCATGCGGCTGCCGCGGCTCCACTGCGCCGCCTCGAGGTGCGCCTGCGCGTGGAACAGCAGGAGCATCGGCACCGACCAGAGCGGCAGGACGCCCAGCGAGGCCGCGGCCGCCAGAAGCGGAATGGTCAGCCCGTAGGCCGCCCAGCCGATCCGGAACACGAACGCGAGCAGATAAAATAGAAGAACGACCGCCACCGCCGCAAGGCAGAGGATCTCGGTCATGTCAAATTTCACGAGCGCATGCGGGTCGTTCCAGGCCAGCGACCAGAGCAGCCGCCATTTCGGGCGCAGCAGGTCCGGGCGCCAGAGCCATACGGCCAGCGCCGCAACGCCCGCGGCCGCGCAGGCCCAAAGCCCGCGATGGCGCGCAAACAGGCGCGTGGCCCAGACCAGCACGCTTGTACCCGCCGCGAAGAGCAGCGCCGTGCCGCAGTCGAACACAAGCAGGTTGAACACCGCGTCGGCGAGCAGCAGCACCGCGCCGGCGCCGCAGAACAGCGCCAGAAGGCCCGCAAGCCCGAGCGGCGCGCGGCGCGCCGTCTCCCGCACGCGGATGCGCCCGGCCCGGAGCGGCTCAGAGAAGGATTCTGTTTTTCCCGATTTCTTCCACATAATGCTCTCCGTTCAGCCTGAGGACGGCGTGCGTGCCGAGGAAAAGGCACGGCGCCGTGTCGATCGTCAAGACGGTTTCGCCCGCAGCCGCATCCCGGAAGCGCTCGGCCTGCACCGCCTCCGGCAGCGGCCCGCCGCCGAACGGCTTTTCCCGGCGCAGAAGCGCTGTGAGCGCGCGCAGAAGGTCCTCCCGGTCCTCGATGCGCCGCCGCTCCACGCGCTTTTCCGCCGCATCATACCAGCGCAGGTCGTGCGGCGCCTCGGCCGCGAGCAGTCCCGCCGAAAGCGCAAAGCAGAGCGCCCAGAACGCGTCCGCCGCGTCTGCATCCGCCGGCTCCCCGGCGCAAAGCTCCCACCAGACGCAGAAGCGCGGGCGCGTCTCAAGGCTGTAGCGCTTCGTCAGCAGCGTGTCCTGCCGCGCCGAGAGCTTCCAGTGCACGTCGCGCATCGCGTCGCCGGGCCGGTACGCGTCGATCTCGCGCACCTCGGGCGGCGCACCGTCCAGCACGCCGGGCGCGCCGTCCTCCTCGGCGGGCAAAAGCGCCGCCCGCTCCAGCGAAACGGGCAGCTCCAGCAGCGGCGGCAGCAAAACGGCTTCGGCGCGCGCGTCCACCTTTTTCCGGAACGCGTGCAGCGCGAGCAGATCCCAGACGCGGAGCTGCCCGGCTTCGACCGTCAGAAGCCCGGCGTGGCGCGCCGTCAGCGGCAGGTCGATCGCCGTGCGTCCGCGCCCGCCGACGCTGCCGCGCACCTTCTGCGTCAGCACGGTCTTTCCCTGCGTGCGGCAGGTCAGCGCGACCGAAAAGCGGCCCGCCGGGAAAATCGAGCGGTTCTCCACCTCAACCGTGCAGGTGAACGGCTCCATGCGGCGCACGCCGCCTTCGGGCAGCCGCACCGTCACGCGCAGGCCGCGCCGGGCAAGCAGCGCAAGCGCGAGCAGAACCGCCGCCACAGCCCACACGGCGACGGCAGCCGCCGCAAACGCCGGCGCATGGTAAAACCCGCCGAAATACAAAAGCGCCAGTGAAACGAGCAGAAGCGCAAAAAGCCGCACAGAATCCCCCCTTTGCAATCGTCCGTGCGCCGCCTCCGGTCCGTCGGGAGACGGCGTGCCCTGTTCCGCTTACGCCCGCGGCTTTTCCTGCAGCTTCGGGCGGCGCGTTTCCTCCAGAATCTGTTTCAAGACCGTCTCCCGGTCCACATTTTCCATCCGCGCGCGGACGCTGAGCTGGACGCGGTGGTTCGTACAGGGCAAAAACTGCTCGGCGATGTCCGCCGGCGCGACGAAGCCGTTTCCCTGCAGCCACGCCGCGGCCTTCGCCATGCGCACGAGCGCCAGCGTTCCGCGCGGGCTTGCGCCGGACTCCAGATACGGGCTGCGGCGCGTGGCGTCGATCAGGCGCACGGCATAGCGCGCGATGGCGTCGTGCACGAACACGGCCTCCACCTCGCGCCGGATCGCGCAGAGCGTCTCCGCATCCATCAGCGCCTCGAGCGCGTCGGCGCGCCGCGTGCTGTCCGCGCCGCGGGCCATCGCGCACTCGCTTTCAAAATCCGGGTAGCCGATCGCCGTGCAGATCATGAACCGGTCCATCTGCGCGGGCGGCAAAAGCTGCGTGCCGACCGCGCCGGCCGGGTTCTGCGTCGCGATGACGAAAAACGGCTCCGGCAGGCGGCGCGTCTTCCCCTCGACCGTCACCTGGCGCTCCTCCATGACCTCGAGCAGCGCGGACTGCGTTTTCGGCGAGGTGCGGTTGATCTCATCCGCAAGCAGCAGGTTGCAGAACACCGCGCCGGGCTGGTAGACGAACTGGCCGGCCTCCCTGTGGTAGACCGAAAAGCCGGTCAGGTCCGAGGGCAGCACGTCCGGCGTAAACTGCACGCGCTTCCACTCCAGCCCGAGCAGCCGCGCGAACGCGATGGCGAGCGTCGTCTTGCCGACGCCGGGCATGTCCTCCAGAAGCACGTGGCCGCCGGCCAGAAGCGCCGCGAGCACCTCGAGCGTCAGCCGCTCCTTGCCGAGTATGACCCCATTGACCTGCACAAGCACGTCCCGCACTGCCTTTCGCCGTGTATCCATCTCTTTTCCGCCCTTTCCATAAACCGATCTTTTTATTCAGTATACCACAGTTTTGCACGGTGTACAGCAAAATTTACGAAAAACCGCCTGACGGTCAAAGCTCGTCAGGCGGTCTGCTCAATTCTATTCTTTATTTTCTGTCCTCGAGGGGAACGTATTCCTGCTCGGCCAGCAGCGCGCGGTAGGCCGGCCGGATGATACGGCCGCCGGTCACCAGCTCCTCGATGCGGTGCGCGCACCAGCCCGCGATGCGGGACACGGCGAACATCGGCGTGTAGAGGTCCTCCGGGATGCCGAGCATCTCGTAGACAAGCCCGGAATAAAAATCGACGTTCGCGCATATGACTTTTTTGTTCCCGGTCACCTTTTTGAACGCGGCCGGAGACAGGCGCTCGATGCGCTCGTACAGCGCGAACTTGTCGCCGTAGCCCTTTTCCGCGGCCAGCTTGCGCGCCTGCTTTTTGAGCTCGACGGCGCGCGGGTCGGAAATCGTGTAGATCGCATGGCCCATGCCGTAGATCAGGCCGCTTCTGTCGCCGACCTCGCGCCGCAGGATGCGCTCGAGATACGCCTCCACCTCGTCGTCGCTGTCCCAGTGCTGCACGTTCTGCATGATGTCGGTCATCATCTGGCGCACCTTGTGGTTCGCGCCGCCGTGGCGGAAGCCCTTGAGCGAGCCGATGGCCGCCGCGATCGTCGAGTAAATATCGGTGTGCGCCGAGGAGAGCACGCGCGCGGTAAACGTGGAGTTGTTGCCGCCGCCGTGCTCCGCGTGCATCACCATGCACAGATCGAGCAGCTCGGCCTCCTCGCGCGTAAAGCTGCGGTCCTCGCGCAGCGCGTTGAGGATCGCCTCCGCCGTCCTGTGCTGCGGCTCAAACGGGTGGAAAAACATCGTCTGCTTGTCGTAGTGGCGCCGCTTCACCTGGTACGCGTACGTCATGATCGCCGGCATCCGCGCGATCAGCGAAATGCTCTGGCGCATGTTGTTTTCGAGCGAGAGATCGTCCGGGTCGTCGTCGTAGGAGTACAGCGTCAAAACGGCGCGGGCGAGCTTGTTCATCACGTCCTTCGAGGGGTTCTTCATGATGACGTCCTCGGGGAAGTACTCGGGCAGCTCGCGGTTTTCGTAGAGGATCTGGCAGATGCGGCCGTACTGCCGCTTGTCCGGCAGCTTGCCGAAGATCAGCAGCCACACGACCTCCTCAAAGGCAAAGCGCCCCTCGGCGCGGCAGCCGTTCACAATGTCGGTCACGTTGAGGCCGCGGTAGCTCAGCCGCCCCTCGTCCGGAACCTTCTCGCCGTCGTCGATCAGATAGCCGTGCACGTTGCAGACATGCGTGAGGCCGGCCACAACGCCGGTGCCGTCCCGGTTGCGCAGGCCGCGTTTGACGTCGTAGTATTCGTATTCGTCCCTCGTAATCCTGTTGTTTGCGCGGTATTCCGCACAAAGCTCACTGACGGTCGTGCTCGTTTCACTCTCATTAAGCAGTCTCTGCACAGCATTCACCCTTTCCTGAATTGCGCCCGAAGCGTATTGGCTCTATTGTAGCGCAGGAACCGCATCCCGTCAAGCCTCTTGAATGATTTAGGTTTTAATCTTTCATTTATTTTAATCTTTCCCTTGAAAACCACTTCCGTGCTCTGCAATTTTGCATGTTCAGTTTATTGTTTTTGCATAACCTCTGAAAAAGAAAGGATGTCCGCCATGAAGCCCCTCCTCCGCCGCACGCTGCTTTTCGCCGCCGCCTTGTACCTGCTGCTCGGCCTGAGCCCGCTCGTGTTCCGGCTCGCAGCCGAAAGGACGCCGCAGCAGGAAGCCGCGCCCGCCGCCTCCCCGGCGCCGGAAGAAGCGGCCGACGCCGTGTTCCGCATCTACGACGAGGCGCGGGCGCAGGTTCTCACCGTGCCGGACGCCGACTTCCTGCGCGGCGCGCTGCCCTGTGAGATGACGCTGGACGCGCCGGACGAGGCGCTTAAGGCGCAGGCCGTCGCGATCTACACCTTTTACAGCGCGCGGCGCCTGCAAAACAGCGGGGACGACGCCGATTTCACCTGCAACAGTGCGGAAAAGCAGATCTATATGACCGACGACGACCTCGCCGCGCTCTACGGCGACGGCTGGGCAGATGCAAAAGCGCGGCTCGACGCCATCTGCGCGGAGGTCGCCGGGCAGATGCTTCTGTATGATGGGGAGCCGATCGAATCGACCTTCTTTGCGATTTCGGCCGGCTGCACGCAGCCGTATGAAAACGTGTGGCCGGAGAACAGCTATCCCTACCTGCAGGCCGTGGCCTGCCCGTCCGACATGCTGTACGACGGCTACCGCTCCAGCACCGCCGTGACGCCGGACGCGGTCCGCGAAGCGTTTCCCGACGTGGAATTTACGGACGACCCTGCCGGTTGGTTCACCGACGCGCGCTACTTCGACAGCGGCTACGTCGAGAGCATCGCGCTCTGCGGCACGACGCTCTCGGGCGTTGCGGTCCGCGAGGCGCTCGGCCTGCGCAGCGCGAGCTTCAGCGTCTCCTTCGACGGCGAGCAGTTCACCTTCACGACGCTCGGCTGGGGGCACGGCGTCGGCATGAGCCAGGCCGGCGCCATCTACATGGCCGAAAACGGCGCCGGCTATGCGGAGATCCTCGCGTATTTCTACCCGGGCGCGGCGCTGTCCGCACCGTAATTCCGACGGCGCAGGGCGGCCGACATCCCGACACGTATTTTGCTCCTGATTCTTCAATACCGGCTACATACAGAAAGTGGCCATCAGCATCTCGGATGCGCGGGAAACCGCCTGCTCTCTGCGCAGCAGACAGATGTGCCGCGGCGGAAACGGGTCTGCAAGCGGCAGCTCCTGAATCTCTCCCGTCCGCAGCTTCTCCTCGGCAAAGTCGCGCACGACACAGCCGATGCCGAGTCCGCGCGCCGCAAACTGCACGATCAGCGCACTCGTCGCAAGCTCAAATTTCGGGTCGGGCCGTATGCCGCGCCGTGCAAACTCCCGGTCGAGAAACGCCCGCGTGCTTGTGCCGTGCTCCAGCAGGATAAAATCGTCGGGCGGCAGGTCATCAAGCCTGCACGTCTGCACTTGCCGTGTACCGCTGCACACCAGAATGTCGCGGATCTCGCGCACCGGCGTACAGCGCACGCCCTTATAGGCGGGCAGCGGGTCGCTGACCAGCGCAAAATCGATTTGATCCTCCAGCAGCGCCTGCACGGTCTGCGGCGTCGGATTGTTCGTGATGCGGATCCGGATTTCCGGATGCTGCCGATGAAATGCTTCGAGATACGGCAGCAGAAAATACTGCAGCGTCATGTCGCTCGCGCCGATCCGGATCTCTCCCATATCCATCCGCAGCATGCGCGCAATGCCGCGCTCGCCCGCCTCGATCTTTCGAATGCCCTCGGAAACATGGCTGTAGAGCAGCCGGCCTTCCTCAGTCAGCCGCACTCCCTTCGGCTCACGGACAAACAGCGCGCAGCCGAGCGCTTCCTCCAACTGCCGGATGCTCTGGCTGACCGCCGGCTGCGAAATATAGAGCTTTTCCGCCGCGCCGGTGATGCTGCCGAGCGATGCAACCGCACAAAACACCTTATAGGCGTCATAACTGATATTCATGGCGTTCCCTCCCGCTACCACATGCTCCTATTGTACAGGCTTTTTCCGCATCCTGCAAGCCGGGGGTCACCTGTACAGGATCTGGTCGCGGTGCGGGCCGTTGGAGACCAATGTGACGGGCACGCCGATCTCGCGCTCGACAAACTCGATGTATTTTCTGCAGTTGACCGGCAGGTCTTCGTAGCGCTGCACACCCGAGACATCGCACCGCCAGCCATCGAGATATGTATAAACCGGCTTTGCGCGCTCGAGCTGCGGGGTCAGCGGGAAATCCCCTGTGATTTTGCCGTCGATTTCATAGCCGACACAGACCGGGATTTTTTCCAGATAACCGAGCACGTCCACCATCGTGAGCGCCGCCTCTGTCGCGCCCTGCAGCATACAGCCATATCGGGCAGCCACAGCGTCAAACCATGCGACACGGCGCGGGCGCCCGGTCAGCGCCCCATATTCTCCGTCGCTGCCGCCGCGCCGGCGAAGCGTTTCAGCTTCTTCACCGTTCAGCTCGCCGACAAACGCCCCGGCGCCGACACAGGTGGAATACGCCTTGACAACGGCCGTAACCGATTGAATCGCCTGCGGCGAAATCCCCGCCCCAACACAGGCAAACCCGGCCAGCGGGGAGGACGAAGTGACGAACGGATAGATGCCGTTGTCCGGATCACGCAGAGCGCCGAGCTGCCCCTCCAGCAGGATACGCTTCCCGCCGCGCAGCAGCGACTGCATCAGATACGGGCCGTCACACAGCATCGGCCCGAGACGTTCGCGAATATTTACCAGCGCCTCGTACAGCGAAGCGCCGGTCATGCCGCAGTTCTCGCCGTACAAAGCCCGGAACAGCACGTTTTTCTCCTCCGCGAGCCGCTCGGCCTTTTCGCGCAGCCCACTTCCGAACAGCTCGGCGATCTGGATGCCCTTTTTCGCATACTTATCCGCATAAAACGGCGCGATTCCCGACTGTGTGGAACCGAAACTGTGCGCCCCGAGCCGTTTCTCCTCCAGCCTGTCCTGCAACCTGTGCACCGGCAGAAGAAGCTGCGCTCTGGCAGATATTGCAAGGCGTGGCTTCGGGACCCCTTTTTCACGCAGCATTTCAAGCTCTGCAAACAGCATTTCCGCATCCAGTGCGACGCCGCCTGCGATCACGTTCATAACCTCCGGGTTGAATACGCCCGAAGGCAGAAGATGCAGCACGTTCTTTCCGTACGCATTGATGATCGTGTGTCCGGCATTCGCACCGCCCTGAAAGCGGACGACGGCATCCGCCTCGCCGGCCAGCAGATCTGTAATCTTGCCCTTTCCCTCGTCGCCCCAGCTGCTGCCAACAATCGCTCTGACCATAAAAAGCCCTCCGTTTTCTGAATTGCAGGCACTGTCCGCCCTGCACTTTCAGTATACCAGCCGGCATGCGCCGCGTAAAATACCGTTCTCTTATGCGCCGAATAAGGCTGCGTTATGGTGCGAAAAAGGGCCGCCCCACAGGGAGCGGCCCGGAAATCCGGTCGGTTTATTTCGCCTTGAAGCGCAGGATGCGCATCGTGTTGAGCACCGTCAGCGCGGTGACACCGACGTCCGCGAATACGCCGACCCACATCGGCACGAAGCCGAACGGGATGCAGAGCAGCACCGCGGCCTTCGTCGCAAGCGCAAAGACGATGTTGAAGCGGATGACGTTCATGCTGCGCCGCGCCAGGCGGATCGCCCGCGGCAGCAGCGAGAGGCTGCCGCTCGAGAGCACCGCGTCCGCCGTCTCGATCGCGGCCTGCGAGCCGAGGCCGACCGCGACGCCGCAGTCCGCCGCCGCAAGCACCGGCGCGTCGTTGACGCCGTCGCCGACGAACACGCGCGTGCCCTGCATCGCCTCGACGGCCTGCGCCTTATCCTGCGGCAGAAGCCCCGCGCGGTAATCCGTCACGCCCACCTGCGCCGCCACGGCCCTGGCCGCGGCCTCGTTGTCGCCGGTCAGCATGACAACCTGCCGTATGCCGGTCTTTTTCATATCGGCCACCGCCGCCGCAGAATCCGGCTTCACGGTATCGGCCAGCGTAATGCCGCCGATGACCCGCCCGTCCGCCGCGATCGCGACGGTGCACGGCGGGAGCTGCGAAACGTCGACGCCGTTCTCCTTCAAAAACGTGCTGCGCCCGGCAAGCAGCTTTCTGCCCTCCACGACCGCCTCGATGCCGCGGCCCGCAATTTCGCGGATGTCCTCCGCCTCGGGCGCGTCGCCGGCCGCCTCACGGATCGCCTTGGCGACCGGGTGCGTGGAGAGCGATTCAGCCGAAGCTGCAAACCGCAAAAGCATTTGCTCGGAAACGCCTTCCGCCGTCCAGACCGAGGAGACCGAAAGCGCGCCGGTCGTGATCGTGCCGGTCTTGTCGAGCACGACGGTGTCGGCCTTTGCGAGCGCCTCGAGATACTTGCCGCCCTTGATCAGCATGCCGTTCGTCGACTCCACGCCGATGCCCGCAAAGAAGCCGAGCGGCACGGAGATCACGAGCGCGCAGGGGCACGACGCGACGAGCATCGTCAGCGCGCGGTAGAGCCAGACCGAGAACGCGCCGAGGCCGAAGAGCGGCGGCAGAACCGCCACGAGGATCGCGAGCACCAGCACGATCGGCGTATAGACGCGCGCAAAGCGGGTGATGAGCTTTTCGGCTTTGCCCTTTCGCGCCGAGGACTCCTCGATCATGCGCAGGATGCGGCTCGCGGTCGAATCCTCGAACGCGCTCGTGACGCGCAGCGTGAGCTTCGCGCTGCCGTTCACGCCGCCGGAAAGCACGCTGTCGCCCGGCGCTGCCTCCACCGGCACGCTCTCGCCGGTCAGCGCCGCGTTGTCGATGTACGAGCTGCCCTCCGTGATCACGCCGTCGAGCGGGATGCGCTCATACGGGTTGACGACGACGGTTTCGCCCACGGCGACCGAGGCCGGGGAGACGATTTGCTCGGCGCCGTCCCGGAGCACGCGCGCCGTGTCCGGCCGCATTTCCGTCAGCGCCGTGATGCTCCGGCGGGAGCGGCGCTCGGCGATTTCCTCCGCGCGCTCGCCGAGGTTGAACAGGATCGCGACCGCGGCCGCCTCGCCGAATTCGCCGAGGCAGAACGCGACGATGACTGCAATCGACATGAGCACATTCTCGGTAAAGTTCAGCCTGACCAGGTTCTTCAGGCCGTCCAGGAACACGCCGTAGCCCGAAAGGATCGCCGCAAGGCCATGCGAAACGGCGACCGCCCAGACCGGCAGGTGCAGCACGTGCTCGAAAACGAGGCCGAGCGCGAACAGGACGACCGCCGCGGGGAACACCCACTTCGGCGCTTCCGGCCCATGGCTGTGGTCGTGGCCGCAGGCACAGCCGTGCGTATGGTCGTGCCCGCAGCCGCAGCCGTGCGCATGGTCATGCGCGTGGCCGTGGTCATGGCCGCAGCAGTCTTCTCCCTCGTGTCCGTGGCTATGCTCGTGGTCGTGGCCGCAGCCGCACGCGTGATCGTGCTCCGCATGGCTGTGCCCGCCATGCGCCGCCTCGTGTCCGGCATGTGCATGGCCGTCGTGGCCGTTCACTTCACGGCAGCCGCAGCCGGCATGTGTTTCCCTTTCTCCACAGCCGCATTCCCGCTTTGTCTCTTTCATATCTCTCAGCCCTTTCAAATAATATATGCTCACTTGTTCATATGTTTTGCAAAGAACAGGCCCGAAGGCTTATTCCGATATGTGCTCGAGGCCCATCCGGTAGATCTGCTGCACATGGTCGTCGTCGAGCGAATAGTACGACTGCTTGCCGTCCCGCTTGACCTTGACGAGATGCGCGTTGCGCAGAAGCCGGAGCTGGTGGGAGATTGCGGACTGGCCCATCTCGAGCAGCTCTGCGATCTCGCAGACGCACAGCTCGCGCTGGAAAAGCACGCACATGATGCGGATGCGCGTCGTGTCGCCGAACATCTTGAAGAGCTCCGCGAGCTGGAACAGCGTGTCGAGCGGCGGGATCTCCTTCTGCACCGCCTTGAGGTCCGCATGCGCATGCTCGCCCGAGCAAATCGGCTCGTCCTTCTTCTCTTTCTTTTTCGCAGCCTTTGCCTCGGCTTTTGCGGCCTTCGCCTTTTCCTTTTTCGCCATCCCGCTTTTCACCTCCAAACTAATATATGAGCATTTATTCATTCGTCAACATCATTATAGCACTGCATGATGCTTTGTCAATAGCTTTTCGAAAATATTTTACTGTCTTTTCAGCTTTTCATACAGCGCGCTGCACCCGCGCAGCACGTCCCGGTACGTCTCATCAAAATCGCCCGTGTACCATGGGTCGGCGATGCTGCGCCGCTCCCCGGCAAACTCCAGCAACAGGTGAACCTTGTGCGCCGGGTCGCCGCCGGTGATGCGCTCGATCCCCCGCACGTTCGCGGTATCCATCGCGATGAGGTAGTCCCACCGGTCGTAGTCGGCGCGCGTCAGCTGTACCGCCGCCCGCCTTTCGAAAGGGATCCCCATCTCGCGGAGCTTCCGGCGCGTCCCCGCGTGGATGTCGCTCCCGATCTCCTCCCGGCTGGCCGCGCAGGACGCAATCGAAAACCGGTCCGCCTCTCCGCCCCGCCGCACAATTTCCTTCATCACAAATTCCGCCATCGGGCTGCGGCAGATGTTGCCGTGGCAGATAAACAGTATGCGGATCATCCCAATTATCCCTCCATGCAAAAACGCAGCCTGCGTCCCATGCAGGCTGATCTTCGGCGCGTCCCCGCGCATTTTGCCATAGAGCATGAGCGGAGCGCCGCATTTTCCGTATTTCCAGTATACAGGAAAACGGCACAACCCGCAAGCCTTTCCGGCTGTGCGGACTGTGCCGTTCAGCATATAATCTCAAAACCGCCCCATGCGGCCGGCGGCGAGGCGGGCCAGCTCCTGCAAACGCGGCGCGGCGTGCGCGAAGAATTTTTCATAGCCCGCGCAGAAGATGTTCCGCCCGAGCGTGCCGTCCGCCTGCACGGGGCGGTTGCGCCGGCAGCCGCCGCGGCAGAGCGGGAAAAAGCCGCAGCTTCTGCATTTTGCGTCGACAGCTCTGGACTGCTCGATGAAGCCGAGCGCTTTCCGCCGCGCGCCGATCGTCTCGAAGCTGTCCGTGCAGAGATTGCCGAGCCGGTACGCGTCGAGCACGTAAAAGTCGCAGGGATACACCGAGCCGTCCGCCTCGACGACGTGCTGCATGCCGCAGACGCCGGCCATGCCGCACGCCTCGGGCGGGTAGCCGAGCAGCATCTCGATGTAGTTTTCAAACTGCCGGATCGAAACCGCCTCGCCGCGCTTTGCGTCGCGGTACCACAGGTCGAACAGCGCGCAGAGGAAATCGCCGTAGTCCGCCGGCGTCAGCGAATACGGCTCGCCGCCCGGCGCGTCGCCGATCGGGTCGAGGCACGGGATGAACTGCAGATAGCGCAGGCGGTTCCGCTTGTAAAAGCTGTAGATCTGCCCGGCGTGCGCCGCGGTCTGGCGGTTGACGACCGTCAGGATGTTGTACTCGACGCCGCGGCTTTCGAGCAGCTGCACCGCCTGCATCACGCGGTTGAACGTGCCCGCGCCGTGCGCATCGAGCCGGTTTATGTCGTGCGTGTCCTTGACGCCGTCGAGCGAGATGCCGACGAGGAAGCGGTTCTCGCGCAGGAAATCCGCCCACTCGGCGTTGAGCGCGAGGCCGTTCGTCTGGATCGCGTTGTGGATGCGCACGCGGTTCACATTGTATTTTTTCTGCAGAGCGACGACGCTGCGGTAAAAATCCAGCCCGATCAGCGTCGGCTCACCGCCCTGAAAGGCGATTGTGCACTCCTGCGTCGCGGCCGCAAGCCCCTTTCGCACCACGGCCTCGAGCGTTTTCTCCTCCATAAAGCCGTAGGAGCGCTGCTCGCGCTTTTCGACGATGTCGTGGTAGAAGCAGTAGCGGCAGTTCAGGTTGCACATGCCCGAGGCGGGCTTGATCATGATGTGTACGGACCGCAAGGCAGACTCTCTCCTTTCGCGCGGCGCCGGCCGCAAAGCACGCGCCGGGCGGGCTTTTTCTCAGCCGCGCTTGTATTTTTTGCGGAGCGCGTCGGCGCCCGCCTTGCGCCCCGTCTTTTCGAGGCGCTCGATGTATTCGTCGAGGTGGCCGTGCGTGTGGTACGGGCCGTCCTCGTGGAGCACCGTCATCATCGGGTCGACGGGGCTCGCGGATTTGAGCATCTGCTCGTCGTGCCAGTCGAGGATGATCTTCGCGCCCTGCGCGCACAGCTCGGGGTGCGCGTCCTTCACGTCGTGCTGCTCGTGCGGGTCCTCGCGCAGGTTAAACAGCATCTCGCGGTCGAACAGGTGGAAGCCGTCGTGGTAGGTGCGGACATAGAGCCAGTCGCCGAAGCGCGCGGAGCGCTGGCAGACGTGCGCCATCTGCGAGAGCACGAGGCTGTCGCGCCCGACGGCCTTGCCGTCCGTGACCGTCTCCGCAAAGCTCTCGCCGTCCCAGTTTTCCCACGGCTTCACGCCGAGCAGCTGCGCCATCGTCGGCAGCAGATCGAGGCTGTAGTGGAAGCCGCTGTCCGAGATGCCCGCCTTGCCGCCCGGCCACTTGAGGATGAACGGGATATGGCAGGTCGGGTAATCCGCGGTCGCGTGCTCCGAATAGATCGCGAGCTCGCCCATGTTCTCGCCGTGGTCGGAGGTGATGATGATCGCCGTGTCATCGTAGATGCCCTGCGCGCGCAGCAGGTCGAGCATTTCGCCGACGAGCGTGTCCGTGTATCGGATGCCGCAGTCGTAGCCGTCCATGACGCGCTTGAGGCCCGCCATATCCGAGGCGTTGCCCGGCATGCGCGGGTATTTCGGGCTTGTCGCGTCGCTGTACATCGCGAGCTCGTTGATGCCGTGCGGGCCGGTCGCCTGCTTGTGCTGCTCGAGCACGTCCTCGTCGATCCAGGTATTCATCGGCTCGTTTTCAAACGGGTTGCCGAAACTCTCCGGCGCGCGATACGGCGTGTGCGGGTCCCAGAAATGTACGTGCAGGAACCAGTTGTCGCGCCCCTCGTTGCGGCGCAGCCAGTCGAGCGCGACCGGCAGGACCTCCTCGCCGGACTCGCCGCCGCGGCCGCCGACATTGTAGCACTCGTTGAAGCCCGCGTTGAACCACCAGGAGGAATGGCGCTCCGGGAAGGTGCTGACGGACGCCGTGTGCATGCCGGCGCGGCGGAAAATGCTGTGGAAGCAGTTGTCGTCCACAATATCGGTGAAGTCGCGCGCGGAACCGGTGAGCCGGCGGTCTGCCGCCGTGCCGCCGTGGCCCACCGCGCCGTTGCGGATGCCGAACATGCCGCTGACGAGCGACGCGCGCGACGGCAGGCAGGGCGCGTCCGAGCAGTAATACTCGTCGAAGCGGATGCCCTCGGCGCAGACGCGGTCCATGTTCGGGGTCGTGTTGCGGCTGTAGCCGTAGCAGCCCATATGGTCGGGTCGCAGCGTATCGATGTCGATAAACAGGATTCTCATGGTTTTCTCTCCTCCGTTTGTTTCTCGCTTTCCTTCACAGTGCCTGCGGAAAGCGGCGCCGCCCGCAAAGCAGAACGGACGCGGCACGCGGTGACCCGCGGCACGTCCGCTTTCTGCCGGATACAGCGCCGCGGCTTTGCCGGGCGCATATTTTTTATTCGAGCGTGATGTTCTCGCCGACAAGGCCGACATACTGGCCCGGGTTCGCCGCCTCGGGATGCATGAGCAGCCACTTGTTGCGGGCGACGAGCATCTCGTCCTCCGGGGTTTTCGGCGCGCGCTTCTCGATCGCCGTATTCGTGCCCTTCGGCAGGACGACGACGCACTTGAAGCCGCCCGCGTTCGCATTGCAGGGCGCAAAGTGCAGCGTCGTCGCGTAGACCTCGATGATCGTGCCCTGCGGGATCAAAAACGCCTCGACCTTCGACGTGTCGTACTTGCCGTCGACGATGTCCTGCTCGGCGCCGATCAGGAGGATCATGTCGGTCACGGCGATGTTGATCTCGCTGTCGCGGTGGTACTCAAGGCCGTTCAGCTTGTGGTTGTTGCCGTTGCAGTAGCCGATCTGGATCGGCATGCCGCCGTACAGCGAGTAGGCGATGTCCTCCGCGCTCGCGCAGGCTTCCAGCGAAGCGTCGCCGGGCACATACGTCACGCCGTCCGGGCACGGCGTCGCGCCCATGGCCTCGATGATGTCGGTACAGTCGAGCCCCTCGATGATTTTGCCGTATTTGGAAAACGCGGCGTCCGTTACCTTCTGAATCTGCATGTGAATCAACCTTTCGAATAAAATTTTGTGAATTTCCGAACAAATTCGGTACAACTCCACACCCATTATACTGTAGGCCGCACGGAAATGCAAGAGAAGAATCCGCCGCTTTTCCGCAGGGCGCAAAAATGCCCGGCAGGTTCAAAAGCGCCTGCCGGGCATTTTCTACTGTATAGCTGCGCGCCCGCGCTTCTTTGTAAAGGCGGAGGCGCAGGGCGGAAAACGGCTGACTCAGCCCATCTCGCGCCGGCGCTTTCGCCGCTTCCAGACGACGATCGCGATATATACGGCGAGGAAGACGAGGATGATCGCGACGAGGACCAGCGAATCACCCGGGCCGCCCATCTTGACCTCCGCCCAGAGCGTGTCGAGCAGGGCGCTCGTCTCGGCGGGCAGGTTCACGAACACCTCGGTGTTTTCGAGCACCGTCTCATCCGGGTAGAAGATCGGGTTCTCCACCACCTCGGGCGAAAGGTATTCCTTCGCGGCCGACTCCGGCGTCGCATACCCGACGTAGTCCATGTTCGCCGCGGCGATCTCGGGGTCGCACAGGAAGTTGATGTAGAGCTCGGCCTCCGTCTTGTGCTCGGCGTTCGCCGGGATGCACATCGCGTCGACAAAGTAGTTCGTGCCTTCCTCCGGGATCACGAACTCGATGTTGTCGTTGTTCTCGACGAGGATGCCGGCGTCGCCCGAGTAATACGGCGCGAGCCACGCCTCGCCGCTCTCCATCTTGTCGAAGATCTGGTCCATGACGTACGCCTGCACGAGCGGCTTCTGCTCCTTCAGGAGCATGGCCGCCTCCTCCCATTCGCCTTCGTCCGTCGTGTTGAGCGAGAAGCCGAGGCGCGCCTGCGCGATGGCGAACGCGTCGCGCGGGTTGTCGAACATCAGGATCTTGCCGCTGTACTGCTCGTCCCAGAGGATCGACCAGCTCGTGACCGGCTCCGTGACGTAATCGGTGTTGTAGAACAGGCCGACCGTGCCCCAGGTGTACGGCACGGAGTGCACGCTGCCGGGGTCGTAGTCCGGGTCGCGGAACTCCTCATCGATGTACTGGAAATTCGGGATGTTCGAAAAATCGAGCTCCGCCAGCATGCCCTCCTCGATCATCTTCGAGATCATGTAGTCGGAGGGGATGATGACGTCGTAGTTCGCGCCGCCGCCCGCAAGCTTCGAGTACAGCGATTCGTTGCTGTCGAACGTCGTGTAGTTGACCTCGATGCCGGTGCGCCGCGTGAACTCCGCGTTGATGTCGAGCGAGCCCTCGGTGCCGTTCGCGATGTACTCGCCCCAGTTGTAGACGTTGATCGTCACGCCGGTCGGCTCCGCGTCCGGGTACTCGTCCGAAAAGTCCCAGCCGGCTTCCTCCGCCGAAACCGGGAGCGCCGCCATGCCGAACAGCAGCATGCAGAGAAGAAGGATCGAAAACGCTTTTTTCATACTGCACGCTCCTTTTCCTCCGCGCGGCGGGCCTTGCGCTCGTCGCGCGCCTGCCGCACATTGATGATGACGAGCAGCACGAGGATGCACGCGAAGAGCACCGTCGAGAGCGCGTTGATCTCCGGCGAGATCCGCTTTCTCGTCATCGAATAGATGTAGATCGGCAGCGTCTGCGTCGTGCCGCTCGTGAAATAGCTGATGACGAAATCGTCGATCGAAAGCGTGAAGGCCATGATCATGCCGGTGACGATGCCGGGCATGATCTCGGGCAGCACCACCTTGAAAAAGGCGCGCACCGGCGGGCAGCCGAGGTCCTGCGCCGCCTCAAAGAGGTTCGGGTTCATCTGCCGCAGCTTCGGCAAAACGGACAGGATCACATACGGCAGGCAGAACGTGATGTGCGCGATGATCAGCGACGCCATGCCGAGGCTGCGCCCGCCGAACAGGCTGACCGCCGCGACGAACAGCAGCATCATCGAAACGCCGGTCACGATCTCGGGGTTCACCATCGGGAAATTCGTGATGTTCATCATGATCTTGCGCGGCAGCCGCTTCATGCGGTTGATGCCGACCGCCGCCATCGTGCCGAGCACCGTCGCGCAGACGGCGGAAACGACCGCGATGATCAGCGTGTTCAAAAGCGCCTCCAGAATATAGCGGTCCTGGAAAAGGCGCTCATACCAGCGCAGCGTGAAGCCGCTGAACACCGTGCGGCTCGAAGTCTCCGTATCGTTGAACGAAAACACGATCAGGACAAGGATCGGCGCGTAGAGGAAAACAAAGATGAGCGCCGCGTAAATCTTCGATACGATTTTCACAGGATCATCCCTCCTCCCATATTCTCGTCGCCGTCGTCGAACTGGTTCATGATGCCCATGCAGATCAGGATGATGACCATGAGCACGAGCGAGATCGCCGAGCCGAGGTTCGGGTTGTACGCCGAGCCGAGGAACTGCATGTCGATGAGGTCGCCGATCAGCAGGTTTCCGCCGCCGCCGAGCATCTTCGAGATGATGAACGTGGAGACGGCCGGGACGAACACCATCGTGATGCCGGAAATAACGCCGGGCATGCTCATCGGCAGCACGACCTTGAGGAACACCTTGCGGTCGTTCGCGCCGAGGTCCTGCGCCGCTTCGATGACGCTGTTGTCGATCTTCGTCAGCACCGAGTAAATCGGCAGAATCATGTACGGGATATAATTGTATACCATGCCGAGCACGACCGCGCCGGCCGTGTTGATCATGTGCACGCGCGGCAGACCGATGGCGGCCAGCATGTTGTTGATCAGGCCGTTGTCCTCGAGCAGGGACATCCACGCGTAGGTGCGCAGCAGGAAGTTCATCCACATCGGCAGCATGACGAGCATGATCATCACGCTCTGCCGCTTGGCCTTCATCTTCGAGATCGTGTAGGCGAGCGGGTAGCCGAGCAGCAGGGAAATCGCCGTCGCAATCGCGCCGAGCCAGATCGAGCGCAGGAACACGTTCGAATACTGGCCGACGCGCAGGATGTTGTCGAGCGTGAACGCGCCGCTTTTATCGGTGAACGCAAAGAAAACCACAAGCCCCATCGGCACGATGATGAACAGCGCCATCCAGATGGTGTAGGGCGCGGAGATCAGCTTAGCCCGCATCGTCCGCACCTCCCTCTTCCGAAGCCTGCAGCGCCTCCCCCATCTCGTCGCTGAAGGAGCTGTAGTCGCCCATCGTGCCCGAGTAGACGGATTTCGCCATGACGTGGATGTCGTCCGGCGTCAGCGCGAGGCCGATGCGGTCGCCGACCGAAGCCGAGTCCGTCGTCTGGATCATCCACTTGAAGCCGTCGACGTCGACGATGATCTCGTAGTGGACGCCCTTGAAGGTCACGCTCGTGACCTCGCCGTTGATGTGCGCGGCGGCGGAGCCGGTCGGCACGATGTCGATGTCCTCGGGGCGGATGACGACGTCGACCGGCGCCATCTTGCCGAAGCCGCTGTCGAGCGACTTGAAGCGCTGCCCGGCCACCTCGACGAGATAGTCCTCGATCATGACGCCGTCGAGGATGTTGCTCTCGCCGATGAAGTCCGCAACGAACGCGTTCTTCGGCTCGTTGTATATGTCGATCGGGGAGCCGATCTGCTGGATCTCGCCCTTATCCATGACGACGACGGTGTCGCTCATGGAAAGCGCCTCCTCCTGATCGTGCGTGACAAAGATGAACGTGATGCCGATCGCCTGCTGGATCTTTTTCAGCTCGCTCTGCATATCCTTGCGCAGCTTGAGGTCCAGCGCGGAGAGCGGCTCGTCCAGCAGAAGCACCTTCGGCTCGTTCGCAAGCGCCCGCGCGATTGCGACGCGCTGCTGCTGGCCGCCGGAAAGCTGGCCCACGCCGCGGCGCGCCATGCCGTTCAGGTTCACCATGTGGAGCATCTCGGTCACGGTCTTTCGGATTTCGTCCTCTTTCTTGCCCTTCAGCCGCATGCCGAACGCGATGTTCTCATAGACGTTCAGGTGCGGGAAGAGCGCGTACTTCTGGAAGATCGTGTTCACGGCGCGCTTGTGCGGCGGCACGTTGTTGATCTTCTCGCCACCAAAAAAGACATCGCCGCTATCGGGTGTGACGAAGCCGCCGATCGTGCGCAAGACCGTGGTCTTGCCGCAGCCGGAGGGGCCGAGGAGCGTCACGAATTCGCCGTCACCGATCGTGAGGTTGAAATTTCGGAGCACCTGTTCGCCGTCAAACGATACTGCAATGTCCTTCAGTGTGATGATAGGTTTTAACATGGAAAGCATCCCCTTTGCGGTTTGGTAGGACGGCGCGCCGTCCCCCGGTAAAGTTGCGTGGTCTTAGTGAATCACACACCCCGGCTGTGTTGATGCGCACTGCTTCCGCAAAGGATTTTACGCAGGCCGCAGGGAGCGTTCCCTGCAGTGAGGCCGCGGCAGAGGCATTCCGTTTTCGGGCAAAAAAAATTTGCGTCCCGGTGCGGAACAGCCGATTTTATTTGGTTTTAGATGCAAACGCAATGAGCTAAGTTTACGGAAAAAGTCGGGGTTTGTCAACCGCTTTTCCGTAAAATGTAAATTATTTTTGAATTCTTTACAGGACTTTACACTGCGGTCCGCAAAAGGCGGATTTTTTCGTCGTTTTAACGGGGCTCCGCCGCCGCAAAAAACGCCCGCACGGCCTCCATCACGCGCTCCAGCGCAGGCGAGCGGTATTTCTGCGTCAGATACGCCAGGTAATACCGGCGGAAAAACGCGCCGTCCGTCACCTGAATCCGCCGCAGCCGCCCCGCCGCCAGCGCATCTTCCGCGAGCGACGCCGGCAGAACGGCGACGCCGAAGCCGCCCTCGGCGAGGCGCAGCAGGCCGAGGTTCGTCGCGCCCTCCGCGCGCGGGCGCGCCTTGCAGTCGTGCGTTTCCAGAACGGCGTCCACGCAGCTGCGCCCGCCGCTGCCCTTCTCGCGCAGCAGCAGCGGCTGCGCCGCGAGCGCCGCCACGGTCAGCCGGTCGGGGCAGTCGAAATCCGGCGCGCAGACGACGGCCATCGCGTCGCTGCACAGCGGCTCCGCCGTGCGGTTCGCGGCCTCGCCGACCGTGTCGAGCAGCGCGAGGTCGAGCGCGTTTTCCGAGAGCTTCTGCTCGATCTCTCTGGAATTGCCGATGAAAACGGAAAACGCCGTCGACGGGACCGCGGCCTGCAGCGCCGAAAGCAGCGGCGCAAGGAAGCACTCCGCGACCGTCGCGTTCGCGCCGATGCGGCACGAGGATTCCCCCGCCCCGCCGCGGATCGATTCCAGCGACGCCGCAAACCGGCTGAGGATGGCCTCGGCGTCCGCCTGCAGCCGCCTGCCCGGCTCCGTCAGGTAGATCTTCCGGCCGATGCGGTCGAACAGCCGCACGCCGTAAAATCCCTCGAGCTCCCGGACCGCAATGCTCACCGCCGGCTGCGTCATGCCGAGCGCTTCGGCCGCCGCCGTCACGCTCATCTTTTCACACACCGTTTTAAATATCTGCAAATGCCGAAGCGTCATCGGTGCAGCCCGCCTTTCTCCTTCCCGCCTTTTCGCGGAAATCATAAGTTTTTCTTTATGATTTTAATATTAACATATGAATTGATTTATAGCAAGGGCCGCTCTATAATGGAAATGAAAATGAGGAAAGGAAGGATTTCCATGCAAGACCAGTCGAAACCGGCCGGACGCGCCCGCGCACTCGCGCTGTTTTTGACCTTTCTCAAAATCGGCACGTTCACGTTCGGCGGCGGCTACGCGATGATCCCGCTGATCCAGCGCGAGGTCGTCGAAAAGAACAAGTGGATCACAAACGACGACGTTCTCGAGATCGTCGCAATCGCGGAGTCCACCCCCGGCCCGATCGCCATCAACTCCGCCACCTTCGTCGGCTACCGCACCTGCGGCTTCCTCGGCGCGCTGTGCGCGACGATCGGCGTCGTCCTGCCGTCGTTCGTCGTGATCCTCGCCATCTCCTTCGTGCTGCGCGAGTTCGAGAGCCTCAAGGCCGTGCAGTACGCGTTTGCCGGGATCCGCGCGGGCGTGCTGGCGCTGATCCTCAAGGCGCTCTGGGCCATGTACAGGGAAAGCGCCAAAAATGCGCTCTCCTACATACTCATGGCCGCCGCCTTTGTGCTCGTCGCTTTCCTCGGCGTCGACGTGCTGCCGGTCATCATCGGCTGCGCGGCCGCCGGCCTCTGCTTCACGCTGTATAAAGGGAGGCGCAAATCGTGATTTATCTGGAGCTCTTTCTGACCTTTCTGAAAATCGGCGCGTTCACGTTCGGCGGCGGCTACGCCATGCTGCCGCTGATTCAGGAGGAGGTGGCGGCGCACAACTGGCTGGACAGCGCCTCCCTCGTCAACTTTGTGGCCGTCAGCGAAAGCACGCCCGGGCCGTTCGCCGTCAACATCGCCACGTATGTCGGCGCGGAAACCGGCGGCGTTTTCGGTTCATTCTGCGCGACGTTCGGCGTCGTCCTGCCGTCGTTCGTCATCATTCTGATCGTCGCGAAGTGCTTCGAGAAATTCCGCAGCAGCCGGATCGTCAGCGGCTGCATGACCGGCCTGAAGCCCGCCGTCATCGGCCTGATCGGCGCTTCGATCGTCTCGGTCGGCCAAACGGTCTTCTTCCCCGCCGGCTTCTCGCTCGCCGTGTTCGGCGGCACACCCTTCTGGGTCTCGCTCGCGATCTTTGCGGTCAGCATTATTTTCGCTTTCCGCAACGCCCACCCGATTTTGATCATCTGCCTCTCCGCCGTACTCGGCATCGCGGCGGGCTACGCCGGCCTTCTCGCCTGACGGTTCTTTTTGCAAAGCCCTCCTGTTTTCGGAGGGCTTTTTTGCTGCGCGCGTCTCCCGCCGAGCGGTGCAAAAAAGCAGCGCCGGCCCGGGCGGGCAAGCGCTGCCTTGATTTGAATTTTATACGTCCAGCTTCCACCGGCTGTGCTTTTCGAAGGTCTTGTCGCGGAAATTGCGGTCATACATGGGCCGATAGCTGCGGGAGGATGCGGCCACACGCTGGCGGCGCGCGGAAAAGACGGCCAGCACGCCCGCCGTCGCCGCCACGACCACGAGGAACGGCAGCAATCCCGAGAACGACCACGAGACGCGCGGCTCCGCGTGCACGACGACCGACGGCGTGCCGCCCGAAGCCGCGGCCGGCTCCGCAGAGGGTTCCGTCTCCGCCTGCGGGACCTCCGCCGGGGAAATGGCGCGGAGGGATTCAAACAGCATCTGCCCGGCAATCTCGCGGCCCTCGTTCCGCGCCACGGCCTCCAGCTGCGCCTGCACCGCCGCATAATCGTCCGTCTGCTCTGCGGCGCCGCTCTCCGCAGCGTCCTGCGCGGGCGCAGCCTCCTCGGCCAGCACCGGCGCGCACAGCGCCAAAACCAGATACACGGCCAGAAACGCCATGCAGATGCGGCGCAAAAGCCGCAGCGTATTCTCTTTCTCCATACAAACCACCAAGCCTTGCGGCGGCGCGCAGCCGGGGCGCCGCCTCTATGTAAAAGATTACAGGTTTAAAACACTTATTACAACCTTGTTACATTTTAGCACAGGCCGGGTGATTTTGCAATACCCACCGCGGAAATTCCGGCCGGCCGCCTCCGCCGCGCGCGCCGCATAGGCGGCTGTCGTTTTCGGGCCGTCCGTTACGACTCGGCGTCCCCGGGCAGGTCGTTCAGAAGCGTTTCGAGCTCGACGGCCTGCGCATACGCCATCCGCTGCCAAGCGCCGCCGCCCTCCCGGAAAAACATGTTGCCGAAATGCGTGAATTCCCGCACCGTGCCGTCCGCGAACGTCACGGTCAGCACGAGCGCCTGCCCCGCGTATTCATCCGGGTTCTCCGTAAAGAACGGCCGGAGCTGCAGGCCGTTCAGGTACGAGACGATCCTGCCGATTTTGTCCCGGTCCGTATACGTGCGCGCCCACGTCTCGCTCTGCGGCAGCGATTCCACCGCGATCTGCTCCACGCTGTTCGGCTCGATGTGCTCGATTTTGCCGGTGCAGCCGGTCAGCAGAACGGCGAGCAGCAGCGCCGCCGGCAGAACACGCCGCTTTCCGCCTGCAAAAGTCTTTTTCATCGTGTGCTCTCCTTTCGGGTCAGCCGACCGGCTCCGCGGCCGGGTCGTTCCAGTCGAGCGGCGTGCCGTCCGCATTCTGCGGGAAGTAGAAATCGTAGCCGTACGTTTCCAGCGCGTCGAACTGCTCGAGCTGCTCCGCCGTGAACAGGCCGCAGAGGCACTGCGCCGCGCCGTCCGCCGTCTGCTGCGGCAGAAGCCGCAGATCGTAGCCGGCTGCCGCCAGCCGCTGCGCCTCCTCGATGTAAGCGGCGTCGGTCCGGTCGATGTGCGTCTCGCCCGAGAACAGCTCAAACGTCACGAGGAAGCGGACGTCCTCGCCGGCAAAGCTGTCCAGCATGTCCTGCAGCGGCTGCTCGATCGTCCACGTGCCGTCCTGCGGCACCGCATAGCAGGTCGCAACCTCGTCCTCACCGCGGTAGCCGTCGATGATTTCCCCGCCGTACGCGGCGCCCGCATCGGCGACGCCCTCGGCCGCGCCGGCTTCCGCGCTCTCGCCGTCCGCCGTCTGCACGGCGCTGTCCGCCATGCTGGCCGCTTCCCCCGCCGTGCTGTCCGCCCGATTCAGAAGATCCGCCGCGAACGCCCAGCCGACGAGCACGCACACGCAGGCGGCCAGCGCGCCGACCCTGCGCACGGCCTGCATCGAAACCACGCGGCGCGCCGGCTTCGCCTCCTCCGCCTCCAGAATGAGCGCGTCGTCCACAAAGCTCAGCGCCGCAAACAAGTCCTTACCGGTCATTTTCATTTCCGTCTCCTTTCTCCCGCCGCTTTTCGCCTCACGCCGTGTCTGCTTCAAACGGAGATCCCCTCCTTTTCCAGATAGTCGCGCAGCTTGCGCCGCGTGCGGAACAAGCTCGTTTTGACGCGGCTCTCGCCGACCGCATACCGCGCCGCGATCTCCTTTACGGAATCCATGAACCAGTAGCGCCGCAGGAAAAACAGGCGGCTTTCCTGCGGCAGGCTGCGCAGGAAGTCGGAAAGCAGCGCGCCGAGCTCGCGCATCTCCTGCTCCCGGCCGCCGTCCGCGCCGGGCACGCAGGCCGCAAGCTCCTCGGTCAGCGAGACGACCTCCGCGCGGCGCTTTGCAGCGTTTAGCCAGTCCAGCCGGTTGCAGGCGAGATTGCGGCAGAGCTTCGCGAGGAACGCGAAGAAATGCGCGGGCCGCGTCGGCGGGATCGCATTCCACGCGCCGAGGTACGTGTCGTTCACGCATTCCTCGGCGTCCTCCCGCGCCGGCAGCATCCGGCCCGAAAGGCGCAGAAGCCGCTCCCCGTATTTCACGCCCGTCTCCTGAATGGCCGCCGTATCCCGCGCCCAGTACAGCGCAAGGATCTTTTCGTCTTCCAGCATTTTTACCGCTCCCTTCTTCCCTTCACCCCTTTTGTAAGCATCTGCGCCCGCGGGGTTACAGCCCTCTCAAAAAATAACGCAAAGGCCCGGTGCCGTTCGGGACACCGGGCCAAAAGGAAATTCCGGGCGGCGGATGCGGACCGGCCGTTTTCAGCCGGCCGAAGCCGCCGCCTGGCCGGCGCCGCGTTATGCCTGCGCTCAGCCCTTCATTTCCAGATATTCGTCATACGTCGTCACCCGGTCGAACGTGCCGCCCTCGGGCAGGATCTCGATGATGCGGTTCGCGACGGTCTGGGTGAACTCGTGGTCGTGCGAGGCGAACAGCACGACGCCCTTGAAATCGATGAGGCCGTTGTTCACCGCCGTGATCGACTCGAGGTCGAGGTGGTTCGTCGGCTGGTCGAGCAGCAGCACGTTGCTGCCGAACATCATCATGCGCGAGAGCATGCAGCGCACCTTCTCGCCACCCGAGAGCACCTTGACGGGCTTGTACACATCCTCGCCGGAAAAGAGCATCTTGCCGAGGAAGCCGCGCAGGTACGTCTCCGTCGTGTCCTTCGAATACTGCTCGAGCCACTTGATGATCGAATCCTCCGTATCGTTGAAATAGGCGGAGTTGTCCTGCGGGAAGTACGAGCGGCTCGTCGAGACGCCCCACTTGAACGTGCCCTCGTCCGGCTCCATCTCCTCCATCAGGATCTTGAAGAGCGTCGGCACGGCGAATTCGTTGTCGGCGACAAACGCGATCTTGTCCTCGCGGCCGACGATGAAGGAGACGTTGTCGAGCACCTTGACGCCGTCAATGGTCTTTGAAAGGCCCGAAACCGTCAGCACGTCACGGCCGAGCTCGCGGTCCATCGTGAAGCCGACGTACGGATAGCGCCGGGAGGACGCCGGCATCTCCTCGACCGTGATCTTCTCGAGCAGCTTCTTGCGCGAGGTCGCCTGGCGCGACTTCGACTTGTTCGCCGAAAAGCGCTGGATGAAGTTCTGCAGCTCCTTGATCTTCTCCTCGGCCTTGCGGTTCTGGTCGCGCAGCATGCGCTGGATGAGCTGGCTCGACTCGTACCAGAAATCGTAGTTGCCCACGTACATCTTGATCTTGCCGTAATCGACGTCGACGATGTGCGTGCAGACGTTGTTCAAAAAGTGGCGGTCGTGCGAGACGACGATGACCGTGCCCTCGTACTCGATGAGGAAATCCTCAAGCCAGGTGATCGCCTTGGCGTCGAGGCCGTTCGTCGGCTCGTCGAGCAGAATCATATCGGGCGCGCCGAACAGCGCGCGGGCCAGAAGCACCTTGACCTTCTCGGTCTGGTTCAGCGTGCTCATCGTGTTGTACATGTCGCGGCTGTCGAGGCCGAGGCCCTGCATCAGCTTCGCGGCCTCGGTTTCGGCCTCCCAGCCGTTCAGCTCGGCAAACTCAGCCTCGAGCTCGGCGGCGCGGTTGCCGTCCTCCTCGCTGAAGTCGGGCTTGGCGTACAGCGCCTCCTTCTCCTCGGCGATCTCGAAAAGGCGCGCGTTGCCCTGCATGATCGTGTCGAAGATCGTCTGACTCTCATAGGCGAAGTGGTCCTGCTTGAGCACCGACATGCGGTACTTCGGGTCGAACGAGACATCGCCCTTCGAAGGCTCGAGGTCGCCGGAGAGGATGCGCAGGAACGTGGACTTGCCCGCGCCGTTCGCGCCGATGATGCCGTAGCAGTTGCCCGGCAGGAACTGCAGATTGACGTTCGAAAAGAGGTTCTGGCCGTCGAAATTGATGGCCACACCGGAAACATTCAGCATGATGATAAAACCTTTCTGTATTGATGGATAAATTCGTGAGGCGGCTTACAGGATGCTCCGCCCTTCCCAGGCCGCGGGCTTCGGCAGCCCGAGCACCTGAAGCACCGTCGGCGCAATGTCCTTGATGGTCATCGCCTCGAGCGCGCGGCCGGATGCAAACGGCGCGCCGGCAAAGACGATCGGGATCGTTCGGTCCTCGGGGATGTCCTCGCCGTGCCCGCGGTCGTGCCCGCCGTGGTCGGCGGTCAGCACGAGGCTGTACCCCGCGGGCAGCGCCTCGTAGACGCGCCGCACGCAGGCGAGCGCGTTATGCAGTGCGCGCAGGTATTCCGGCGACATCCAGCCGCTGTCGTGCCCGGCGCAGTCCGTATAGCCGAGGTAGAGGAACGTGAAATCCGGCTGCTCGCGCGTGATGTAGTCGATCGCCGCATCCGTCAGGACGTTCTCGCTCTCGATGCCCGCCTCAAGCGGCAGCGCCTCGGTCTGGAACCGGCTGAAGTCCAGCGAGCCGGGGCGGTTCAGGTCGCGCAGCTCCTCCCAGTTGTAGAACATCGCCGTTTTGCCGCCGAATTTCTTGACGACGTCGGCAAGGCTTTCGATCGGCCGCGCCATCGGGTGCCACGTGTTGTCCGTGATGCCGTGCCGCGTCGGGTCGACCGAAAAGAACAGCGAGGCATGGCAGGGCAGCGTCACCGAAGGCATGACGGTCTGCGCGTGGAAGCACGAGG
>NHCFR00700__coassemble_1041_pt1 | contig 34242 bp, 40 predicted proteins | sample NHCFR00700__metabat2_high_PE_066 | metagenome-assembled genome bin NHCFR00700 | reverse complement strand
GATTGTCGCTGTGCCAGATCACGTCGCCGGTCTCGTCCTCGACCAGAATCGCCCAAGCGTTCCGCTGCTGCAGAATTTCCCGCCCCTTTTCCGAGAGCGTATATGCGCCGCTTTCCGTTTCCGTCAGTTCGTTCCCGAGTAGTTCCGCAGCTTTCCAGCCGCCGGAGCTGGACTCCGATCTCGAAACAACGAAAATAAACAGCGCAATATTCAACAGCATTAAGCCGATGAACGACAGCAGCAGGACCTTGACAAACCGCCGGATGAGTTTGAACGTGCTTTTCACCGCTATCCCTCCAGCACCAGCTTGTAGCCGAGCCCCTTGACCGTAAGTAAAGATACGGGTTTTGAGGGATTCTCCTCGATCTTTTCCCGGATGCGGCGGATATGGGCCATCAGGCTGTTTTCATAGCCGAACGGGTTGTCGCCCCAGGCCGCTTCGCAGAGCTGGTCGATTGTCACGATCCGGCCGGCGTTGCGGCAAAGCGCCTGCAGAATGTTGTGCTCTTTGGCCGTCAGCGGCAGGTGTTCCCCGTTTTTGATGACTTCCGCCCGGGAGAAATCAATCCGGCTTCCGGCCAGCCGCACCATCGGGTTTTCCGCCTTGTAATACCGCCGGAGGATGATCCCGACCCGCAGCAGCAGTTCTCTGGGCAAAAACGGCTTTACCATGTAGTCGTCGGCGCCAAGGCCGAGACCCCGGAGCCTGTCTTCATCCTCACCGCGCGCTGTCAGGAACAGCACCGGCATCTCCGTAAACGCCCGCAGCCGCTCAAACAGCGAAAAGCCGTCGCCGTCCGGCAGCATGACGTCGAGGATCGCGAAATCCGGCTTCCATGTTTTTGCCGCGTCGATTGCAGCGGCAACGGTACCCGCCGTTTTGATCTGCGTATAGCCGTCCTCCCGCAGGAAGTCGGCGACCATGTCCAACAACGCCTTCTCGTCATCCACGAGAAGGATTTTTTTCTGTTTGTAATACTGTTGTTCCATTGCAGATTCCTCCTGCTCCCTATTATAGCACGGAAATATCCGTCCCGACGCAAGCGGCTGCAAATGTAATGTAAATGTAAGGATGCGAGAAGGTTCCCACAAGGTTGCCGGCTTATACTGGCACCATCGAAGGAAAGGAGATTACGTGGTATGAATATCATTGAGACACAAAACCTGACCAAAACGTACGGGGACTTCACGGCGGTTTCCAATCTGAATCTGCATATCCGGAAAGGGAGCGTTTACGGGTTTCTCGGCCCAAACGGCGCGGGAAAATCCACCACCATGAAGATGTTCCTCGGCCTGACGCATCCGACTGCGGGCAGCTTTCAGATCGACGGCAAGACCTACCCCGCCGACCGGGTGCCGATTCTGAAGGAAGTCGGCTCCTTTATTGAAGCGCCCGCATTCTACGGCAACCTGACCGGGGAGGAAAACCTCGAGATCATCCGCAGAATTCTCGGCCTGCCGAAAAGCAGCGTTTCCGACGCGCTGGAGCTCGTCGGGCTGACGCCGTTTCGCAAACGGCTGGCGAAAAAGTATTCACTCGGCATGAAGCAGCGGCTTGGGCTGGCCGGCGCGCTGATCGGCCGGCCGCCGATCCTCATCCTCGATGAGCCGACCAACGGCCTGGACCCGGTGGGCATCCACGAGATCCGCACGTTGGTCAGGTCCCTGCCGCAGCAGTACGACTGCACGGTGCTTGTCTCCTCCCACCTGCTGCCGGAGGTGGAGCTGATGGCGGACGACATCGGGATTCTCAACCACGGCCGGCTGTTGTTCGAGGGGACGATGGAAGCGCTGAAAAGCAGCGCCCGCGCTGCCGGGTTCCCCACCGACAACCTCGAAGACACCTTCCTCGCCATGATCGACGAGGACAACCGCAGAGGAGGCGCCGGAAGATGACACTCGCACTGGAAGCAAAAAAGCTGAAGCGGACGGGATATTTCCCCGCTTTCCTTGCGGGCGGACTGCTGGCGTCGGCGTTCCCGCTCGTCAATATGCTGGTCCGTGCGGAGACCTTTACCGCCCTGCCGGGAGAGCCCTTTTCCATCCTGATGGACGCCAATTGGCAGATGATGGCCATGCTCAACATTCTGGTCTGTATCTGCGGCGCCTGCATGATGTTTCACACCGAATACGCCGACAACGGCGCGCAGAAAATGGATGTGCTGCCGGTCCGGGCGGGAAATCTGTTTCTGATGAAGTTCGTGATCGCCGCGCTGGCGCTCGCTCTGATGGCGGCCATGGAAACGGCCGTCCTTGCCGGATGCGCCGTTTACTGGTTCCCGGGTTACACATTCGACATACCGGCGCTTTTGAAAAGCGCGGGCTTTCAGTGGTTTGTCACCCTGCCGACGGTCATGCTGATGCTGGTGATCGCTTCATCCTGCAAAAACATGTGGGTCTCCCTCGGGATCGGCGTGATTCTGGTGTTTACGATGTTCATCTTCCCGCAGGACAACCTGATTCTGAGCCTTTGCCCGTTCAGCTCTCCCTATCAAACGCTGGCCATGGCGGCGGAAAGCGGTCGCGTCCCGCTGTTTCTGGGCGTGTGCGCCGCCGAAACCGTGGTCTTCGGGCTGCTGGAGCTTGTCTGTCAAAAAATCAGGAGGTGCACAGAATGAACTTCTTTGCCCTGATCGGCGTGGAACTCAGAAAAATACGCCGTTCCAAAATCCTGCTGATCCTGCTGGTTCCGGTCATTCTCATGTGGATTCCGAGCATCATCAACGCCGAAATGAACTTCGATACGCGGGGCATCCCGATCACGCCGGAGAACAACTTCTTCATTCAGGGCTTTATGGGGATGGTCTGGTTTATGATCCCCGCGTCTCTCGTGGTCGGCACGGTGCTGCTCACCCAAACCGAGCGCGCCAACAAGGGCATCCTCAAAATGCTCTCGCTGCCGGTAAATACCGCAAAGCTCTGCCTTGCGAAATTTGCGGTGCTGATTCTGCTGTCCTTTGTCCAGATGGCCATGACGATCGCCGCCTATTTCATCAGCGCGGCCATCGCCTCCGCGTTACAGGATTACAATTTCGTTCTCGAGCCGCTCTACGTCTGCCGGGTCGCCTTCAGCCTTTACGCCGGGGCCGTCCCCATGGCGGCGGTGTTCTGGATGATCGCCAACCTGATTCAGACGCCGGTCTTCTCGATCGGAATCGGCCTCGCCTCCATCGTTCCGTCGGTCCTGATGATCAACACGAAGATCTGGTTCGTCTACCCGATGAGCTACCCGTTCTACCTGCTGATGATCGAGTACGGGCGCTCCGCTGCAGGGGTGTACGAACGCCAAATCGCCTGGCTGCCATGGCTTCCGGCGGCTGTTTCGATTACTGTGATTGCGCTTGGAATCGCCTGCATGCGGTTCGGCGCTGCTGAAAGGAGATAACTCTGATGAAAAACAAAATCTGCACAACGATCGCGACCATCATGCTCTTTGCCCCGTGGACCATCCTGCCGCTGCGCACATTCGACTGGGCGCTGGAATCCCCTGTGGCGGAAATCATGGTCTACAGCTACGCCGCCTTCATGATTTTCTCCGGCGTCTTTTCCGTCCTCGCCTATACCAAAGGCAGGGTGAAAAACAAATGGATGCAGGTCTGCACGGTCATCAACGGGATTTACGTGGTCGGCGCGGCCGCAATCATCGGCATGTCGATCGTCACCCGGCTTTGAGGAGGCGCTTTATGAAACGAAGAAATGCGCTGGCCGCCGCCGCACTGGCTTTTTGCCTTGCGTTTGCGCTGACCGGCTGCAGCAAGGATTCCATTATAAACGGGTTCAACGACTTTCTCCACCACGCGAGCCAATACGCCCTGACCGATGAAAAAGACCTCGCGGGAGAACGGACGGCGGGCGCGGATACCTACACCGGCGCTTACACGGCGGAATACGACAACTTCAGCGGCACCGAATACCTCTTCGGCGGGACGGGGCTCGAGCGGGAAAGCGGGAATGAGCTGACCGTGACGTATGAATTGAAAGTGGAGTCCGGCGCCGCAGAACTTTACTGGATCGACGGCACCGAACGGCACCAAATCGCCGACGCCGCGGGCAGCGGCACATACACGCTTTCCGTGGGCAGTCGGGATTGTTACATCGCCATAGAGGGCGAGTCCCTGCACGGCGCGCTTGCGCTCACCGTGGCGTAGCGCCCGCCGCCCCTTTACAAGCCGCGGAATCGCTTCATTTTACACCGGCCCTGCTGTCCTTCAGCAGGGTTTTCCGCTTTGCCAAATAGTAGATGAGGCCCAGCGCGTCCGCCAGAAGCCAGCCGATCGGCACCGACCACCAGATTCCGACGACGCCGAACAGCGGGATCGGCGCGAGCGCATAGGCCAGCGCTACACGGATACCGAGCGAAACGATGGTAAGGACAACAGACATGCCGGGCTTTCCGAGCGCACGGTACAGCCCGTAAAGCAGGAACAGCGCGGCGATCAGATAGTAAAACGCGCCCTCGATGCGGAGATACCGAACGCCCTCCGCGATGACGGCCGTCTCCCCCGCGTCGATGAACAAGGTCATCAGCGGCTCTGCAAAGACGAAGACGGCGATGGAAATCAAAAGGCCGAAGAGCATGGACGTGAGCGTCGCGACGCGGATGCCCTTCCGGATGCGGTCCGTCTTCCCGGCGCCGAAATTCTGCGCGGTGAAGATCGAAAACGCGTTGCCGAAATCCTGAACCGGCAGATAGGCAAAGGCGTCGATCTTCACCGCTGCAGCAAAGGCCGCCATGACGGTCGTGCCAAAGCTGTTCACGAGCCCCTGCACGGCCAGAATGCCGAGATTCATGATCGACTGCTGCAGGCAGGTCAGCGCCGAATAGCTGGTGATTTCCCTGACGCGGCTCCAGCGAAGGCGGACCGCTTTGTCCTTCCGGATCAGCTCGGGGCATTTCACCCACGTGTAGACGGCGATCCCGATTCCGGAAACGTATTGGGAGATGACCGTAGCCTCCGCCGCCCCGGCGACGCCGCGGTTCAGCCCCGCGACAAACCAGAGGTCCAGCACAATGTTCAAAACCGCGGAAACCGCGAGAAACAGGAGCGGCACGACGGAATTCCCGATCGAGCGCAGCAGCGACGCAAAGAAGTTATACAGGAAGATGCCGACCAGCCCGGCGAATATGACGATCAGGTATTCCCGCATCAGGCCGACCAGATCCGCGGGCGTCTGCAGGACCCGGATGATCCAGTCGATCCCGAGAAAAACCGCGACGTTCAAAACGACCGTGACCGCGCCGAGCAGTGTGAAGGAGGCCAGGATCCCCTCCTTCAGCCCCAGCGCGTCCTTTTGCCCGAAGCGCATGGAAAACACCGTCCCGCTTCCCATCGCAAGGCCCAGCAAAATGGACGTCAGGAACGTCATCAGGGAGAACGCCGAGCCGACGGCGGCCAGCGCGCCGGCACCGAGGAACTGCCCCACGATCAGCGTATCCGCGATATTGTAGCACTGCTGCATGAGATTCCCGAGAATCATGGGAACCGCAAAGCGCAGCATCGTTTTCATGACAGGCCCGTGTGTCAGGTCCGTTTTCATCATCCCGCCTCATTTCCGATTAGAAAGTTTTAAGTTAACATTCGTAATCGATTATACGTGTAAAACCGTGCAATGTCAATATAGTTGCGTCGTTTCGCTTGACTGTTCGGGCTGCACGGCGGTATAATAGCGCTGAAGGAAATCTGGATGCGCGGAGATGATCGCTTATGTTTTTAGACGGCCTGGACGAGCTGGACCGGAAAATCGTGAAGCTGCTGATACAGAACGCCAGAATGTCCTATTCGGACATCGGCGAGCAGATCGGGATTTCGCGCGTCGCCGTGCGCTCGCGCGTGCAGGCGCTCGAGCAGCGCGGGATCATCGAGGAATACACGACGATCATCAACCCGCAGAAAATCAGCGGGGCGATCTCCTGCTACTTCGAAATTGAAACCACGCCGGAGACCCTGGCGGAAACTGCCGCCCGCCTGAAGGAAAACGACACGGTCACACAGATTTACCGTGTGACCGGAAAAAGCAAGCTCCATGTGCATGCGGTGGCCTCCTCCAGCGAGGAGATGGAAAAGCTGATGTACGAGACCATCGACAAGCTGCCCGGCGTACTGGAATGCAGCTGCAACATGATATTTTCCAGAATCAAGGACATCAAGGGCCTTCGGCTGTAAGCGGCGCGGGACCAGCGAAACCGATAAAAAAAAGAATCGACATGGCCGGGATCCGGTCCGTGTCGATTCCTTTTTGTTCGCTGAATCCGTGCAGCGCAGCGCTTACAGGATGAGCATCGCGTCGCCGAAACTGAAGAAGCGGTAACGCTCCTCGACGGCCGTGCGGTAGGCGTTCAGCACGTGCTCCCGCCCGGCGAGCGCGGAAACGAGCATGATCAGCGTGCTTTCCGGCAGGTGAAAGTTCGTGATCAGCGCGTCGATGCCGCGGAATTCGTAGCCGGGGTAGATGAAAATGTCGGTCCAGCCGTCGTCCTCGCGGATCTCCCCGCATTTTGCCGCGACCGATTCGATCGTGCGGCAGCTCGTCGTGCCGACCGCGACGACCCGCCCGCCGCGCTTTTTTGCCGCGTTGATCGCGTCGGCCGTTTCCTTTGGCATCCAGTAGTGCTCCGCGTGCATCTTGTGCTCCTGGATGTTGTCTACACTGACGGGCCGGAACGTGCCGAGGCCGACGTGCAGTGTGACAAACGCGATCTCCACGCCCTTTGCGCGGATCTTTTCGAGCAGCTCCGGCGTAAAGTGCAGGCCGGCCGTCGGCGCGGCGGCAGAACCCTCCTCCTTCGAGTAGACGGTCTGGTAACGCTCCTTGTCCCGGAGCTTTTCCTTGATGTAGGGCGGCAGCGGCATCTGCCCGATTTTGTCGAGCTCCGCAAAGAAATTCCCGTCGCAGTGGAAGCGGATCATGCGGTTCCCGTCGGGCTTGACCTCCATGACCTCGCAGGTCATCGCGCTGCCCTCGAAGGAGAACTCGGCGCCGACTTTCGCGCGCTTTCCGGGGCCCGCAAGCGCCTCCCAGACATTGTCCCCGCAGTTTTTCAGCAGCAGGAATTCGACATGCGCCCCGGTGTCCTTCTTGATGCCGTAGATGCGCGCCGGCAGCACGCGGGAGTTGTTGAGCACGAGGCAGTCGCCCGGGTTCAGGTACTCGACAATGTCGTAGAAGCGCCGGTGCTCGACGGCGCCGGTCTTCTTATCCAGCACCATCAGCCGCGAAGCGTCGCGCGGCTCGATCGGCGTCTGGGCGATCAGCTCCTGCGGCAGGTCAAAGTCAAAGTCTTTCGTATGTAAGGTTTCAGTCGTCAAAATCCTCAGTCCAATCTGTAAGAATAGCCGCAAATCTCCGAAAGAAATTTCGTCAAATAAATTGACAACAATCTTTATTCCATGTATTATAATAAGGATAGAGGTGCGGTTTGTATGAGTACCGCCGGTCCGGCCGCCACAGGCCGATGGGCCGCGCGGAAAAGGACACCCCGCCGAAGATCCCGCCTTGTGGCGCGCGGGAATCTGGTTGCTCCGGCGAAAGCCCTGCAACTGTCATCTGTTTTATGATGGAGTGCTATCGGTGTTTTCCGAACAGGCGGAAGGCCCACGCATATCTATTATATTGTATGGATGACCGGATTTCAACCGGTTTTTTTTCGCTCAAAAATAAATTGAGCGGCAATTTTGCTTTGGAAAGGAAGACCTGCACACAGGTCGGGTGAAAAAAATGAAAAAGTACAATGTCGGAATTATCGGCTGCACAGGCATGGTCGGCCAGCGCTTTGCGACGCTTTTGGAGGACCACCCCTGGTTCCAGGTCACCGCGCTCGCCGCTTCGGCCCGTTCGGCAGGCAAGACGTATAAGAGCGTTGTGGAAAAGCGCTGGGCGATGAAAAAGCCGATTCCGGCCGCGCTGGCCGATATGGTCGTTCTCGACGCCACGGCCGATATAGACACCGTCGTCTCCAAGGTGGACTTCGTTTTCTGCGCCGTCGATATGAAGAAAGAGGATATCCGCGCGCTGGAGGAGGCCTACGCCAAAAAGGAGTGCCCGGTCATTTCGAACAACAGCGCACACCGCGGCACGCCGGATGTGCCGATGATCATCCCGGAAATCAACGCCGAGCACGCGCAGGTCATCGAGGCGCAGAGAAAGCGCCTCGGCACGAAGCGCGGCTTTATCGCCGTCAAGTCGAACTGCTCGCTGCAGAGCTACGTCCCGGCGGTCCACCCGCTGATGGATCTCGGCGTCACCAAGGTGCTGGCCTGCACGTATCAGGCGATTTCGGGCGCCGGCAAAACCTTTGAGACGTACCCCGACATTCTGGACAACGTCATCCCCTACATCGGCGGCGAGGAGGAAAAGTCCGAGCAGGAGCCGATGAAGATCTGGGGCCATATCGAGGACGGCCGGATCGTCAACGCGACCACGCCCTCGATCACCGCGCAGTGCTTCCGCGTGCCGGTTTCCGACGGCCACACCGCAGCGGTGTTCCTCTCCCTCGAGAAGAAGGTTCCGGCCGAGGAGATCATCCGCCGCTGGACCGAATTCCGCGGCCCGGCGCAGGAGCTCGAGCTGCCGAGCGCACCGAAGCAGTTCCTGCACTACTTCACCGAGGCGGACCGCCCGCAGGCAAAGCTCGACCGCGACCTTGAAGGCGGCATGGCCGTGTCGATCGGCCGCCTCCGCCCCGACACCCAGTACGATTACAAATTCGTCTGCCTTTCGCACAACACGCTGCGCGGCGCAGCCGGCGGCGGCGTTCTGATGGCGGAGCTGCTCGCCAAGAAGGGCTATTTCGACTGATTTCTGTTTCAGGAGGTTTTCCAGATGAAGAAGGTTATTTTTACGGGTTCCGGCGTCGCGCTCGTCACGCCGTTCAACCCGGATATGTCGGTCAACTACACGGAGCTCGAGCGTCTGATCGAGTTCCAGATTGAAAACGGCACCGACGCGATCATCACCTGCGGCACGACCGGCGAGGCGGCGACGCTTTCCGGTGAAGAGCACACGAAGGTCATTGATTTTACGATTAAGAAAGTCAACGGGCGCGTCCCGGTCATCGCCGGAACCGGCAGCAACGACACGCGCTTTGCCGTGGAGCTCTCCAAGGAAGCGGAAGCCCTCGGCGCCGACGGCCTCCTGCTCGTCACGCCGTACTACAACAAGACCTCGCAGCGCGGCCTGATCGAGAGCTTCAACTGCATCGCGGACAGCGTCAACATCCCCTGCATCGTTTACAACGTGCCGGGCCGCACCGGTCTCAACATTCTGCCGGAAACATATTTCGAGCTTTCGAAGCACCCGAACATCGTTGCGACGAAGGAAGCCAACCACGATGTTTCCGCGCTGGCCAAGACGATGCAGCTCTGCGGCGACAACCTCACGGTCTATTCCGGCGAGGACGTGCAGACGCTGCCGATCCTCGCGATGGGCGGCAAGGGCGTGATCTCCGTCTTTGCGAACGTCCTGCCGAAGGAAATGCACGCGCTCGCGGCGGCAACGCTTGAGGGCCGCCTCGCGGACGCCCGCGCCATGACGAGCCGCTACGTCGACCTGATGAACGCGCTGTTCATGGACGTCAACCCGATCCCGGTCAAGGCTGCGCTCAACATGATGGGCTTCAACTGCGGCCGCTGCCGTCTGCCGCTCACCGACATGTCGGCGCCGATGCTCGAAAAGCTGCGCGCCGCGCTGGGCGAACACGTCAAGCTGGCCTGAATTCCATATTGCGAACCGGCCCGGCCGCAGCAGCGGCTTCCCGGGCCCGGCATGGATCTTTGAAAGATAAGGACTGATAAAATTGGTTAGAATTCTTCTCTGCGGATGCTTCGGCAAGATGGGCCGCGTCATACAGCAGCTCGTCGCGGGGCGCACGGACTGCACGATTGCGGCCGGCGTGGATCTTTTTGCGGATTCCACCGCGGCGTTTCCCGCTTATACGAATATTGCGGACGTTCAGGAAGAGGCCGACGTGATCATCGACTTCTCCCACCCCTCCCTCCTCACGCCGATCCTCAGCTATGCGGCGCAGAAGGGCGGCATCCCCGCCGTGCTCTGCACGACCGGCTACAGCGCCGAACAGGTCGAAGCGCTGAAAACGGCCGCGCAGACCCAGCCCGTTTTCTATTCGCGCAACATGTCGCTCGGCATCAATCTTCTGATCGAGCTTTCCAAAAAGGCCGCGAAGGTGCTCGGCGACCAGTTTGACATCGAGATCATCGAAAAGCACCACAACCAGAAAATCGACGCGCCGAGCGGCACGGCGCTCATGCTGGCCGACGCCATCGCCTCGGTGCGCGACGGCGAAACCCAGTACGTCTACGACCGCCATGCGCAGCGCAAAAAGCGCGAAAAGAGCGAGATCGGCCTGCACGCCGTACGCGGCGGCACGATCGTCGGCGAGCACGAAGTCGTTTTCGCCGGCAACCACGAGGTCATCACGCTCTCCCACTCCGCACAGTCGAAGGAGCTTTTCGCAACCGGCGCGGTCAACGCGGCCGTCTACATGTGCGGCAAAGGCCCCGGCCTGTACGACATGTCCGATATGATCTGAGAAAGGAAGGATGACAAGATGAGCACAACGCAAATCAGCACCGTCAGCGGCATCACGCTGGTCACGCTGCAGGGCAGCCCGGCGACAACCGCCTTTATGGCCAACGTCTTCGAGCGCATTGCAAAGCTGAACGTCAACATCGACATGATTTCCATGCCGCCGAACCACGGCGCGAATGCCGGCCTGTCCTTCACGATTTCCGATCAGGACCTCATTGACGTCCTTTCCCTCGTCAACTCCCTGAAAACGGAAACGGGCATCAAGGTCATCGTCAGCAGCGTAAACCACAAGATCTCCGTTTACGACCCGCAGATGAAAAACACGCCGGGCATGGCGGCCCGCGTATTCAGCGCGATCGCGTCCAGCGACGCGGACATCCGCCTGATCACGACCTCCGAGGTTGAGATCTCTTTCCTCGTCACCGAGGCGGACTACGACACGGTCCTCAAGGCGATTGAAAACGCGGTCAACGCGGCAGAATAAAGAAGCAGAAGGGTTCGGGGCAGCGGCTGAGCGGTCCCGGGCCCTTATTTTCTTCTGGGTACTTGATTTTTTTTCAAAATACGCTATAATAAATCAGTCGGTATTTTTGCGGGCATGGCGGAATTGGCAGACGCGCCAGATTTAGGTTCTGGTACTTCGGTGTGCAGGTTCGACCCCTGTTGCCCGCACCAATAAAAGCTCAGTATCGGGTCACAGCGGCCCGGATACTGGGCTTTTCTTTCAAATTTCCGCGCGTTTTCAAGGCTGCACGCGCAGGTCGGAACCGCCGGGCAGACGCCGGAAAATTCGCGGCGGCGCCAGCATAAAATGCTTTGAATCGCCCGGCTGTGCACGCACTCTATCGGCTCTGCCGCGCAGTCGGCCACTATTATTCGGCAATTCAGGAGGTTGACTGCCTATGGCCGGAATCATCGAATACGTTGAACAGGAAATGCGGACGATCGCGCAGCGGCCGTTTTCCGAGGCCGACAGCCTTGTGCTGTCCCAACTCGCCTATCTGCATCTGGACGCGGTCTTCGAGCAGACCGACACGCCGGAGATCCGGGATTTTCTGCGCGCGGAATGCTTTGAAGCGCTGTTCCGCGACGTGCGCGACACGCCGGGAAACCGGCGCCTGCTGACCGCGCTTGCCGCCAGCCCGCGCTTTCGGCGCATGAAGGCCGGCGACTTTTCCGAAAAAGAAAGCGAACAGCGCGAGGAACAGTTCGCCGCCGTCACCTTTTATCCGGATGACCGCACCGCCTGCATCGTTTTTCGCGGCACGGACGCCACGCTGATCGGCTGGAAGGAAGATTTCAACATGGCGTTCCTGCCGCGCGTTCCGGCGCAGGAGGACGCAGCCGCCTATGTGGACGCGATCGGCGCCGATTTCCCGGGCAGGCTGATCCTCTGCGGACACTCGAAAGGCGGCAATCTTGCGGTTTATGCGGCCGCAATGTGCGCGCCGGACGTGCAGAAGCGCATAACCGCCGTCTATTCACACGACGGCCCGGGCTTCAGCCGCGCCTTTCTGGAATCCGACGGATACCGGCGCGTGCAGTCCCGCATCCGCAAGTCCATCCCGCAATCCTCCGTTGTCGGCATGCTGCTGGAGAGCCACGACGCCTACACCGTTGTGGAAAGCCGGCAGGTCGGCATCATGCAGCACGACCCGTTTTCGTGGGTCATTGAGGACGGCGCTTTCCGCACGCTCGAGAAGATCACCGCCGGCGCCGCCTTTATGAACGACACGCTCGACGACTGGATCTCCGGCATGAGCAACGCGGAGCGGGAGCGGTTTGTCGACGCGCTGTACGGCATCCTCTCGGCGGGCGAGGTCACCAATGTTTTCGATCTCGGCAGCGGCCTTCCACAGCGGCTGGAGGCCATGCGCGGCGCCGCAGCGGACCTCGACCCGCAAACGCGCGAATTCCTTTTTCTGACCATCCGCCGCCTTGCGGGCTACGCGGTGAAAAACCTCGCGAAATTCCCGAAGCCGTCGGGCCTGATCAAACCGTAATCCGCAGACTGCAAGCGGCAGGCTGCGCGCACAGCCCGCATACAAAAGAAACAGCCCGTTCCGATTCGGCGTGGAACAGGCTGTTTTTCATATTCGATGCCGGATGCTCAGAGCACGTTGCCGCTGCTGACGCCCGCCTTCGCTTCGCCGAGCGGGAGCCAGTCGAGGATTTTCCGGATATACGTATCCCAGAAAACCCAGTCGTGGCCGCCCGGCCCCTCCTCGTAGGTCAGGTCCGCGCCGTTTGCGAGCAGGTCGTCGCGCAGATCGCGGTTCGCCGCAAGCAGGGAATCCTCCGTGCCGCAGCACATGTAGAGCTTCGGCAGCGGGCGGTTCTCCTCCCGGAGCTTTCGGAACAGCGCCTTCGGGTCCTTATCGCTGCCGACGATGTGCTCGAGGTCGCCGAAAATCGCCTCATAATACCGGCGGCGGAAGGTAAACACCGGCGCGCTGTTGTCGGAATCCTTGAGACCGGCGTAAATCAGCGCCGAGGAAAGCCCGGCAACATAACCGAAGGTCTCCGCGTATTTCAGGCCGTTCCGGAGCGCGCCGTAACCGCCCATCGAGAGGCCGGCGATGAACGTGTCCTCGCGCCGGTCGGACAGCGGGAAGAGCTTCCTTGTAAATTCCACAAGCTCGCGCCCGATGAATTCGCCGTACCGCTCGCCGCTCTTTTCATCGTCGAGATAAAAGCGGTTCTCGCCGGAGGGCATGATGACCGCAAGGTCGTTGGCCTCCGCCCACGCCTGGATGCGCGTGCCGTTGACCCAGTCGGTGTAATTGCCGAAGATGCCGTGCAGCAGGTAGAGCGTTTTAAAGGGCTTCTGCTGCGCGGCCGCCTGCGGGCCGAACTTGTCCGCCGGGATGATCGCATTGAACGTGACCGTGCGCATCAGGCACTGCGAAATAAAGTTGACTTCAATAATCGCCATGTTTTGTTCCTCCGCTTCCGTTTTTATTTATTATACGGTGATTTCGGGCTTTTGTAAAGCCGGCTTCTGTGCTATACTGAAAGCGACCTGTATTCTTTCCGGAAAGGCGCGATCGCATGAATGATTTTTCGAAAAACGTCTACCTTGCCGTACAGAAAATCCCGCGCGGCAAGGTCACGAATTACGGCTGCATTGCCTTTATGGCCGGCAAGCCGCGTGCCGCGCGCGGCGTCGGCTTCGTGCTGCACCGCAACCCGGACCCGGTCCGCACGCCGTGCCACCGCGTCGTGTTTAAGGACGGCTCGCTCTGCGCCGGCTACGTCTTCGGCGGCCCGGACGTCCAGCGCCGTCTCCTCGAGGAGGAGGGCGTCGCGTTTCTTCCGGACGGCCGCGTCGACATGGAGCAGTGCGGCTGGTTCGGGGATGAAACGCCCTGAGACGGCAGCAAAAAACCGCTGTGTTCCGGGGATGCACCCGGGCACAGCGGTTTTGTTACGCGTACTTTTTAAAGCTGATGTTGATGTCGACCGGCGTGCTGATGCCCTGCACCTGCGCGTTGTCGGAATACTGCCAGAGCTTGAAATCGTAGTAGAAAGCCGGAATGTTCTGGTATTCGGCAAGCCAGAAGTCGAAATCGCGGAGCTCCTCGAGGTTGTAGTAATTGTACCCGAGGCTCCTGTTGAAATAGACGCCCGCCGTATACCCCGCCTTGCTGATCTTCTTGCAGAAGGCCGAGGCGTAGCTTGTGATCTGCTCGCCGGTGGCCGCGGTTGTGCGCGAGCCCTCTACCTCGGTGAACTCCCAGTCAAAGACGACCGGATACGCAAGGTCCTTCCCCTGCAGCAGGCCGAGCACGTAGCTCGCTTCCTCTTCCGCCTCTGCGACGGAGGTCGCCTGCGAGAAGAAGTACACGCCCACCTGAATGCCGGCGTTCGTCGCGCCCTCATAGTTGCGCTCGAAGCTCTCGTCCTCATACAGCGAGCCGCGCGTCGCGCCGCGATAGCCCGCGCGGATCATGGCAAAGTCGATGCCGCTTTCCTTGACGGTTTCCCAGTCGATCTCGCCCTGGTAATCGGACACATCGATGCCGAGCGACGCGTTCGGATCGTCATACGTGATCAGACCGTTGTCGTTCTGGAATTTTTCCGTATCGTACGTGTTATGCGCAATGTCGAAATCCGGAATCGTGATCTCACCCTCATAGAGATCCTCGATCACGAGCTTTCCGTCCTCGGTGCTGGAGACCGCGCCGGGGTCGGAATTGCCGAAAGCGCTGTTGAGCGCCGTGTAAAGCGACAGCGCCACCACGGCCGCGACCAGAACGATGACAATGCCGAGAAAGACGGCGCGCTTGCGCGCAAAAGATGCGGAATCCTTATTTTCAGTGGGTTGTGAGAAATTTTTCATATCCTTCGATTGACCTTTCCTCAGTATTTCTTCAAAAACAGGGAGGCTTTATGCCTATTATACTGAATTTCTGTCAAAGATGCAAGCCATCCGGCGAATAAAGTCTGCCCTGCCAGGTATTTCTGGACGCCATCTCCCGGTCGATCGTCCCGAGCACGCGGATCTTGTCCCGGCTCCAGAGCGGGGCGAGCAATTTGCGCTTGTCGCCGTCCCCGGTGATGCGCTCGATCACGGTCTCCTGCGGCAGCAGCTCGAGCTGCCGGATCACGATGTCGACATACGCGTCGAACGCCATCGGGGTGTAGCCGCCGCGCGCATACAGCGCCGCAAGCGCCGTGCCGCGCAGCACGTGCAGCAGGTGGATCTTCACGGCGTCCGGCCGAAGGCGCGCGAGCGCCGCAGCGGTGGCGAGCATCTCCGTTTCCCCTTCGCCCGGCAGGCCGTCAATGATGTGGACGCAGACGCGAATCCCCGCCTTCCGCAGACGCGCAAAGCAGTCTTCGAACACGGCATACGGGTATCCGCGGTTGATGCGGACCGCCGTCGCGTCGCAGCTCGTCTGCAGGCCGAGCTCCACGGTCAGCGGCGCTTCCGCTGCGAATTCCCGCAAAAGGGCGAGCACCGCGTCGTCGATGCAGTCCGGCCGCGTCGCGATCGAGAGGCCGTCCGCACCGGCGTCGAGCGCCTCGCGGTACAGCGCGCGAAGCGTTTCGACCGGCGCGTAGGTGTTCGTATGCGCCTGAAAATAAGCGATGATCCCGGCCTGCGGGCGCTTTCTGCGGATCCGCTCCGTTTCCGCCGCCAGCTGCTGCGCAACGGACAGATGGCTGCCCGGCGTGAAGCCGCCGCTGCCGCCGTCGCAGAAGATGCAGCCGCCGACGCCGCAGGTGCCGTCGAGGTTCGGGCAGGTCATGCCCGCGTCGAGAACCGCTTTTTGGGTGTTGCAATTCTGCTGACGGTTGTGGTAGGCTAATGTATGGTCCCGCTTATTGTCAAACGCATACGGAAACGGATTCAAAGCTATCCCCCTGTTCCAAATTCAAAACCGGAGTGTAATAAAAATGCTGCATGTTCGAAAGCTCAGCCTGAGCGAGATAAAAGCAATCCACGAAACGCATATGCCGGAAGCCTTCCCGCCGCGTGAGCTGCGGCCCTATTCCAGCATAAAGACCCTGTACGAGGGCGGGAACTACATGGGCTACGGCCTTTTCGAAGGTGAAAAGCTTGCGGCATACGCGTATTTTGCCAAAGCGGACGGACGCCCGTTCGCTTTGCTCGACTACTTCGCCGTACTGCCGGCGCTGCGCGGCAACGGGATCGGCAGCCGCTTTTTCACGCTGCTGTGCGCGGAGCTTGAAGCGATTGACGGGCTTTTGCTCGAGGTGGAAAGCGTGGAAAGCGCGCCGGAAGAATCACAGCGCGCGGTGCGCCGGCGGCGGATCGCCTTTTACACGCGCTGCGGCTGCGCGATGACCGGCGTGAAATGCCTGCTTTACGGCGTCGACTACAACATTCTGGCCATGCCGGTCGCCGCGGCCGTGCCGCCGGACCGGACCGTTCTCGCCGAGCTCGAAAACGTATACCGCACGATGTTCGACGACGCGCTTTACAGGCGGGTTTGCCGCCCGTACCGCAGTGTAGGGACTTGACTTTCCGCGCGTTTCGCCCTATAATTAGTTTCACAATCAACTATTAGCCATCATTCATTTCAAGACTGCGTGGTGAGACGAGATGTCCAACAAAACAACCCGCGCCGAACAGCTGCAGGAGTTCCCCCGCCAGCTCGGCAGAAGCATCACCTTCCTGCACCGGCAGCGAAAAAAATTCATGGCGGAGCGGCTGAAGCCCTACGGCTTTGTCGGCGCCATGCACATGATTCTGCTCTATATCGCGCGCCACCCGGGAACAACGCAGGACGCGATCGTCTCGCATATGTTTCTCGACAAGTGCAATGTGACGCGCCGCACCAAGCGCCTGGAGGAGCTCGGCTACATCCGGCGCGAAACCGGAAAAACGGACCGCCGCGAAAACAACCTCTACCTGACGGAGGCGGGCGAAAAGCTCGTCCCCATCATCCGCGGCTTTCTGCAGGAATGGGCGCGGAGTATCACGCGCGATCTGAGCGACGACGAATGCCTGACGCTGATCTCGCTGATCGACCGCCTGATCCACACCGACGTACAGTAAAAACGCATTTCCCGCTCCGCCCTTCGGCGCAGCGGGATTTTTTTGTTGAATCCGCAGGCAAGCGCGCCGGTTCAACCCGGAAAGCCGGGGGCCTGATCGTCCCCCTGCGCCGCGCCGTCAAAAAGCGCCGGGAAAAGCATCTGCTGTGCAGCGGAAAAAGGCGCGTCCACCGTTTTGTCCGTGCCGAGCACCGGGCTGACAATGCGCACCGACGTACAGCGCAGCATCTGCTGCGCCGTGCGGTCCGTCCCGCCACCGTAGAGGTCGTCGCCGGCGACCGGATGCCCGATGCTCGCCATATGTACGCGGATCTGGTGCGTCCGCCCCGTCTCGAGCCGAAAGGCGACGAGGCTGTGCGCACCGTCCGCGGCAAGCCGCCGGTATGCGGTCACGGCACGCGCGCCGCAGCCGGTGCAGCGCTCGATCGTATGGCCCGGCTTCAGGCCGATCGGCGCATCGATGACGCCGCACGGCGGAACCGCTCCTTCGCAGACCGCCGTGTACGTCTTTTCGAGCACCGCACCGGCCGCAAATTTATTCTTTGCAAGGACAAGCGCGCCCGTCGTGTCGCGGTCCAGACGGTAAAGCGGGCGGAACACAAAATCCGGCGCCGCGCGGTAATACCACGCCGCCGCGTTGAGCACGCTGTCGCAGTCGTGGCCCGGCGAGGGGTGCACCGGCATGCCGGCCGGCTTGTCGATCACGAGGAAATCCTCGTTTTCCCACAGCACGGCAAACGGTGATTCTACGGGCTCGTAATCGCCCGGGGCGTCGAACAGCGTGAGCGTCACGACGTCTCCCGAGCGGAGCCTGTCCACGCTGCGGGCCGGTGCGCCGTTCAAAAGCATTTCACCCTCGTATTTCAGCGCGGTCAGCACGCGCGCCGAAAGGCCGAGCCGGCGGCGGACAAAGTGCCGCAGGTCGCGACCCTCGTCCTCCGCGCGCACCGTAAAAGACAGCGTGCGCGTCATTTGCTGCGCGTCGCAAGCCCTACGGCAAAATCGTGCAGGAAAGCCGTATCGCCGCTAAATACGGTGAGCGCGTCCAGCGCGGCCGCCGTATACGCGTCGACCATCTCCTGCGCGCGTTCAAGGCCGAGCAGCGACACGTACGTGCAGCGGTTGTTCTGCGCGTCGATGCCCGTGTTCTTGCCGAGTTCTTCGGCGCTGCCCACCACGTCCAGAATATCGTCGCGGATCTGAAAGGCGAGGCCGATGTGCAGCGCATAGTCCTTCGCCGCCTCGACCCGCTCCTCGTCGGCGCCGGCCGCGATGCAGCCCATCATGCACGCCGCCATCATCAGGTTGGCCGTCTTGCCCGTGTCCTTGACGCGGAGCACGTCGAGCGGGACGACCTGATTTTCGGTCTCGAGGTCGATGCACTGCCCGCCGACCATGCCGCGCTCGCCCGCGCAGAACGCCAGCACGGCGGCCGCTCTGGCCGCGCGCTCCGCGCCGACGGTGCGCAGCGCCTCCGGGCTTAGGGCCGTTTCAAAGGCCTTTGTCAGCAGGCCGTCGCCCGCAAGAAGCGCCTGGCTCTCCCCGTAGACCTTGTGGTTTGCGGGCCTGCCGCGGCGCATATCGTCGTTGTCCATGCAGGGCAGGTCGTCGTGGATCAGCGAATACGCGTGCACCATCTCAACCGCGCAGGCAAACGGCATCGCTTCCTCCTCCGTGCCGCCGCACAGCTTGCAGAACTCAAGCGCCAGCACCGCGCGCACACGCTTGCCGCCGTTCAAAAGCGAATAGCGCATGGCGTCCGTTACGGTTTTGTACAGCGCGTCGGTCTCCGGCAGGAACCGGTCGAGCGCCTTTTCGATTCTCCGAATCTGATCGTTCATCGCTTACGCCTCCGTTTCGCCGAGCTTCGAAAGCTCCGTGATCTTCTGCTCCGCCGTCTGCAGCGTCTCGTAGCAGAGCTTTGAGAGCTCCGTGCCCTCGCCGAACAGCTTGATCGATTCCTCGAGCGTCACGTCGCCGCGCTCGAGCGTCTCCGTGATTTCCTTGAGCCGCTGCAGCGCTTCCTCAAAGCTCGGTTTCTTCTTCGCCATGTTTCTCTTTCCTTTCCATATCCCGTCCGCCCGCCGCGCAAACGCTCCTCGCGGTTCTCCGAACGGGCAAACGACTTTTCCGTCTCCCTAATTTGTTGCGCAAAACCATATAAAATATACATGCCGACCGCGCCGCTTTTTTTACACGCAGGCGAAAACCGGCCGTGTTCGAATCACACGGCGGCGCATCATTCTGTCTGCGCGGCCGTACCGGTGACTGTGAGCGCCAGCGTGCCGTCCGAAAGCCGGGCATGCACGCCGTCGCCCGGCTGCACGTCCTGCACGCTGTGCACCGGTCTGCCCGCCGCATCGGAAAGCGCCGCATAGCCGCGCGCCATGACCTTGAGCGGGCTCATGCCGTCGAGCCGCGCCGAAAGGGACGCGAGCTGCTCGCGCTGGCGCATCCAAAGGCGCTCCTGCGCGGCGCGCAGCGACTGCACCGCGCTGTCGAGCTGCATCCGGCGGACGCCGAGCAGCGATTCCGGGTCGCGCAGCACTGCGGAGCCGGACACGGCGTCGAGCATCTGGCGCCGGTCGTCGAGGCCGCTCTCCACCGCGCTCTTCATGCGCCGCACGAGCATTTCCAGCTGCGCGGCGACCTCGGCGCGGTCCGGCGCCGCCAGTTCCGCGGCGGCGCTCGGTGTCGGCGCGCGCAGGTCGGCGACGAAATCGCAGATCGTGAAATCCGTCTCGTGGCCGACCGCGGAAATCACCGGGATCTCCGAAGCGAAAATCGCGCGGGCCAGCGCTTCGTCGTTGAACGCGGCCAGATCCTCCGCCGAGCCGCCGCCGCGGCCGATCAGGATCACGTCGGCGCAGCGCTTGCGGTTCATCTCCTCGACCGCCGCCGTGAGCTGCGCCGGCGCGCCCTCGCCCTGCACGAGCACCGGGCAGAAAATCAGCTCCGCCGCGGGCCAGCGGCGCCCGAGGATATTCAGCATATCCCGCACCGCCGCGCCGGTCGGCGACGTGATGATGCCGATGCGCGCCGGAAAGCGCGGGATCGGCTTTTTGAATTCCTCGCTGAACAGCCCCTCCTTCGAGAGCTTCGCCTTCATCTGCTCGAACGCAAGGCTCAAAGCGCCGAGGCCGTCCGGCTGCATCTCCTCGACGTAGAACTGGTACTGGCCGCTCGGCTCATAGACCGAAACGCGCCCGCGCACGATCACGCGCATCCCGTCTCCGGGCCTGAACCGCAGGCGGCGCGCGGCGCTCGCGAACATCACGGCCTTGAGCACCGATTTTTCGTCCTTGAGCGAAAAATACAGGTGCCCGGAACGGTAGTGGTCGGTGAAATTCGAGATCTCGCCGGCAACGTAGACGTCCGTCAGGCGGCCGTCGCCCTCGATCAGGGATTTCAGAAAAAAGTTGATCTGCGATACGGTCAAGACGCGCATCCGAAGCCCTCCTCCCTGAGCGCGGCCAGCACGGCGGGCCCGGCCGCGTTATCTGCCGAAAAGCGCGGTTCGGCAAAAACCGCGCCGTACTTCTCCGTCATCTGCGCGCGCAGCATGGAGTTGGACGACACGCCGCCGGAAAACAGAACCGGCAGCGCGCCGTACTGCTCCCTGAGCGCTGCGCACATCGCGTCGATCGCCGCGATCACATACGCCATGCAGGTCGCCGCGACCGTTTCCTTCGGCGCGCCGCTTTCCACAAGCGCGCGGCATTTGTTCTCCACGCCGGAAAGCGAGCAGTCCGCCCCCTTCATCGAGGCGCGGGCACGGATCTTTTCGCCGCAGGCACAGGCGAGCGGGTCGAGATGCCGCCCCGCCGGGAACGGCAGGCCGAGCAAAACGCCGACGCGGTCGATGACCTGCCCGGCTTTCAGGTCCAGCGAGTGCGCCGCAAGCTGCGTGGTAAACACCCTGCCGGTATGGTCCGGCGCAACGAGCACCGCTTCGGTCGTCCCGCCGGAAAGGTGGAACGCGAGAAACGGGCGCTCGAGGTAATCGAGCCGCTCTGCCGAATAGAGTGCCGCCGCAATGTGGCCCTGCTGGTGCGAAAAGCGGTGCACCGGCACGCCGAGCGCCTGGCCCAGCATTTCCGCCGCGCCAATGCCGACGAGAAAGCACGGCATATAGGAATCCTCCGCGTCGCGCGGACGGTTCGAAACGCCGATCGCGCGCGCATGCTGCACCGCGTCGCCGAGCTCCGCCATCACCTGCGGAAGCTGCCGCGTATGGTGGAAAACCGCGTCGCTCTGGCGCAGGCCGATCTCACCGGGCTTTACGGGCAGCAGCTTCCCGCAGCTTGTCATCTTCCCGTTTTGCAGCAGCGCCGCGCTCGTCGTGTAATTGCTCGTATCCAGGCCGAGCGCGCAGGTCTCAAGCATGCTGCTCCGCCCCGTCGAGCGACTTTGCGATGCTCGAAAGCACGCCGTTCACATAGGCCGCGTCCTTCTCATTGCCGTAAACCTTCGCGAGCTCCACTGCCTCGTTGATCGAAACGCTGACCGGCACGTCCGGCGCCTTCATGAACTTCATCTCGCAGACCGCGACGCGCAGGATCGTGAGCGTCATGCGCGAAAGGCGGCGCAGGCTCCAGCCGCGCAGGTTCGCCTCGATCTCCGCGTCGATCTGCTCGAGATACAGCTCCGTCAGGGACGTCAGCTTTTCGCAGTATTCGTCCATTTCGATGCCGCGCGCCTCGACGGCCATCTCGATGATGTCCGCCATCGGGTCGTCGTTCACGGTCTTTTCAAACAGCAGGACAAACGCCTGCTCCCTCGATTCATGCCTTGATTTCATATGCAAATTCCTTTCCCTCGGGTTCGGCAAGAAAAGAACCCGCCGTGTTTGAAACGGCGGGCAGTCTGTCTGAAAGCACCGGCAAAAGCCGGACCGATCTGCAGTTTTCAAGCTTCACCCAACACGCCGTTGTACTGGCTGTATTGTAGCACAGTGCGGCGGAAAAAGCAAGGCAAAGACGAAATCAGGCGGCGGCCGAGATGATTTTGATCTGGTCGGCGCTGAACCCCGTCTCGGCCGCAGCGATGTCGCGGACGATCAGCGCGTTCTGCGCGTCCTCCATATCGCCGTTCACGACGATCGTGCAGGTGTTGTCGTTGATGTAGGCGACGCATTCCGAAAAGCCCTTCGCGGCGACGAGACTCTCGATATTCGTCTCCTTGAGGATGTTCTGGGCGATGGCCGACGCCTCGCTGACCGCCGCCTCCTTGACCGCGGAATCCGCCTCGGCGTCGTTGAGGATGTCCTCGAGCATCTCCACCGCCTCGTCGCGGGCCGTCTGGCGCGTCATGCGCGCATCGGACAGCTTTTCGGCCGCCGGGGCCGCCGCTTCGGACACCTCGCCCTGCGTCGCTTCCGCGTCCGGCTCCGACACTTCGCCGGCCGTGCTCTCGACGCCGTCGGATACGGTCTCCACATAGTTGTTGTTGACGAGCTGGGCGGCGCCGAGCGCGCTCGAGGTCTCCGCGCTGCTCTCCTCCTCCACCTGCACGCCGGTGCCGGCAAACTGCCAGTTCAGATACACCGCCGCGCCGAGCGCCAGCACAAGGGATGCCAGGATGAGCTGTCTTTTTCCGTATTTCATAGCTTTGTCCTCCGATCGTGGTTTGTATCATGTATATTCCGCGTACCCCGTCACACATACCTGTGTGGAGGATAAATCGAGCGCGGTTTTTACGGCTTCGGTGATCCTTTCCCGGATCTGCGCTTCGCCGCCGCGCCGGCTGACGATCACGATGCCGCGGATCTCCGGCTGCGTCTGCGTGACGACGAGCGGCCTCTGCGCGCCGTCCGCATCCTTGACGATGATGTACGTCGTCTCCGTGTCGCCGTCCGTCTGCGCCCTGTTGAGCGAATCGCCGGCGTATTCCTGTGAATTGCGCTCGCTCTGGCGGTCCTCCGTCGCGTAGACGGTTTCGCCCATCGAGCGCAGCGTCACCGTGACGTGCGGGTTTGCCTCGCCCGTGATCGCCGAGACCATCTGCGCGACCTCCGCCGCCACCGCCGCGCTGTATTCCTCCGCCGTCTGCCCGGCCGTCTCCACGGTTTCCGGCGCCTCCACCTCCGCCTGCTTCCCGGGCATAAAAATCACGGCGCCCGCCGCGATCACACAGACGGCGATCAGCAAATAGGTGAGCTTCCCGCTTTTCAGCAGGGCTTTGTATTTATCCTGCATCTTCCGCTCCTTTCCGCGTTATCCGGCGTAGACCTCCGTCGGGATCGCCTCCGTCAGCACACTGTTCAAAAGCGCGTACGCGCGGTCGACGTCCGTCGCATACGTCACCCGCACGCGCACGCGGTCGATCTCAATCGTGCCGTCGTCCTGCTGCGTGTACCAGACCTCCACGCCCGACTCGTCTTCGACAACCGCGATGCCCGCAGCTTCCAGCAGCGCGCGCAGACGCTCCCGCAGCAGCGCCGTGCCGGTTTCGGCGTAGAGCGCTTCAGAATCCTCCGCCGACTGCTCCGGTGTGAAATCCGAACGCACCGCAGAGAAGTCCGGATCGAGGTGCAGAAGCCCGCCGACCATCGTGACGACGACCGCCAGCACGGCGAGCGCGTGCACGAGCGTGCCGCTCTTTTCCGGGAACAGGCGGGCCAGAATCTCCACGCCGAGCAAAACGGCGCAGACGGAGAGCACCAGAGTATATACCTCACGCATAGGCACCTCGCACGCAGAGCACGACCGCCGCCGACACGACGGAGACCGCGCCGATACTGAAAACCACCGCAAGCAGAAGCTTCAGCGCCGTCGCGCAGCCGTCCAGAAAGGCGGCGAGCTTCGACAGGCTGAACAGCTCGGCCGCAAGCGAAGACAGAAAGCAGACGCCGAGCCAGACCGCGGCCTGCAGACAGAGCGGCAGAAAGATCGCGAGAGAAGCGAGAATCCCGAACGCGCCGACGCCGGATTTGATCATGCCGATGCTCGCGCCGAGCACCGAAAACGCATCGCCGAAGGCGCCGCCGACGATCGGGATCGCGCTGGAAGCGATCATCCTGGCGGCCTTGCCGGTCACGACGTCGGACTGCGCCGAAACGAGCGTCTGCACCGAGAGGATCCCGGTGAACACCGTGACGGCGAGGACCAACGCCCATTTCAGGAGCTTGTAGAGCGCATCCGTCAGCTTTTTCAGGTCGAACGACGTGACGGACGAGACGGCCGAAAGCGCCAGAAACACGCGCAGCAGCGGCACGAACACGTTGACGGTCAGCGCCGAAACGCCGTTGGCCGCCGCCAGTGTCAGCGCGCCGTACGTGGCGCCGGTCACGGCGTTGCCCGCCGTGACAAGCAGCCCGGCGTAGACCGGGACGGCGGCGAGCAGGAACACGCCGATCGCCTCCGTGACCGCGGACGCCTTGCCGATCAGCCCGGCCAGCGGCGGGAGCAGAACGCCCGCCGCCCCGAGCGCCGCGCACAGCCCGACCGTGTGCGTCAGCCCATCCGACGCGAGCTCGGCGACGATCCGGCAGAGCACGACGACCGCAAGCAGCAGCACGAGCGCGCGCAGCGGCTCTGTGAACGATTCGCGCACGCCGTCGGCCAGGGCCGATAGGAACCCCAGCGCATCGCCCTGCCCGCCCGGCTCCGGCGAAACGCCGGCTTCGTCGAGCAGGAAGCGCGCTTCCTCGGGCAGCGCCTCTCGGAGGCGGTCTGCGCCGCTGTCTTCATAAATTTCCGCCTGCACCTCTTCGGCGTGCACCGGCAGGGCGCAGAAGCACACCGCGGCCAGCAGGCCGAAACAGATCAGAACAATCCTCTTCATAGCGTTAAAACTTCCTGTACAATGGCGAGCAGGCTCTGCAGCAGCGGCAGCGCCGTGAGCAGCACCGCGGCCTTGACCGCGAACTCCACGCCGGACGCCAGCGCGCTTTCCCCTGCGTCCCGGCAGATTCCCGCCGCGATCCGGCCGACCAGGACGATCCCCAGCGCCTTCAGCAGCACCTGCAGCGCTTCGGACATCTCGGAGGCCTCCGCGAGCATGCCGATCGTCTCGGCGAGCGATTCGGTCTGCGGCAGGACGTAGAGGAAAACGAGCACCGCCGCACCGATCGAAAACAGCAGCGCGATCTCCGGGTTTCCCTTTTTGATCAGCGCGCCGCACACCGCGGCAAAGACCGCCAGCGCGGACACGGCGAGCACGCCGTTCACAGCCCGAAAACCGACTTGACCGTATCAAACAGCGTGCTGATTTCGGAAATGATCATCATCAGCACGACGATCAGGCCGGCCAGCGTCGTCATCAGCGCCTGCTCCTCCCGCCCCGAGCGGATCAGAAGCTGGTTCAGCACCGCGACGATAATGCCGATCGCGGCAATTCTAAAAATCAGATCCACATCCATAGCGCTTTACGTTCCTTTCTGGGTTCAAATCAGGATCAGTGCCGTCACGGTCCCGGAAAACAGGCCGAGCATCGTGTACAGCTTGCTTTTTGCAGAAACGTCCCGGCGCGCCGCCGCAAGCGCCTCCGCCGCGCGCGCTTCGAAAAGCCCGATGTAGGCAAGCTGCCCTTCCAGATCGGTTTTGCCGTAGCCGCGGATAAACGCGCACGCGAGCTCGGTGTCGCCGCGGCGGGTGAAAAACGCGCGCGCCGCCTGCTCCCAGGCGCCGTACAGGTCCGCACCGGGCTGCACGAACTGCAGGAAAGCGTTCTCGCGGCACAGCGCCAGCAGCGCATACAGGTCGCCCGCCGTATAGGCCGCCGCGCTTTTGAGCGCCGCGAGCGCGTCCGCAAAGACCCGAAGCTCCCTTTCGCGCGACTTGAGCCGCATGGTCTCAGACAGCCCTGCGCTCAGGCCGCAGACCACGAGCAGAACCGCCGCCGCTGTTTTCAAGGAGATCACCTGCCCGAAGAATTTCTGCGCAGACGGCCGGGTTCTGCCTGCCGCTGAGCAGGGCGACCGTCTGGAACGCGCCGAGCGCGAGGAGCCGCCGGCAGAGCGCGCGGCTCGAAAGCTCCTGCGCGCTGCCCGCGTGCACGGTTGCAATCAGCGAAACGCCCGAAAAGGCCGCCGCCTTTACAGCCTCGAAATCGTTTTCGCCGAGCTCGTCGCACAGGATGTATTCCGGCGAAAGGCAGCGCAGCGCATGGGAGAGCCCCTCCCGCTTCGGGTACCCCTGCAGGACGTCGGTGCAGGTGCCGAGGTCGAAGCCGTCCGCCAGAAGCTCGAACCGCTCGTCCAAAACCACGGTCCGGCGCCCTGCCGTGCCGAGCACGCGCGCGAGGTCGCGCAGCAGCGTCGTCTTGCCGGATGACGGCGCGCCGGCCAGCAGCAGGCCGCCGCGCAGGGAGATCCCCTTTTGCAGAAGGCGGTCGGCGCAGCCGTGTATTTCCCGGGGAATGCGCAGCGAAAGGCTCGTGACGTCCCGCACCGTTTTCAGCGCTCCGTTTTTCAGCACGGCCGTGCCGCCGATGCCGACGCGCAGGCTGCGGCCCGCTGAAATAAAGCCGCTTTGGATCTCATCCATATGGCTGTACACCGAATACCCGCACAGGCGCAGGAAGATCTCCTCGATGTCCGCCGGCGTCACCTGCGTGCAGTCCGCCGAGGCGTGCGCCGAAACGGTACCGTCATTTTTTAAAAACAGGATGCGCGCGCGGCAGCAGAGCATGACCGGCCTGTGCACGCTGAGCCGCACGTCGAACACTTCTTCGCGGATGCACTGCGGCACCCGCCGGAGCAGCGGCGCAAAGCGCCCGAGAAAGGACACCGCCTTTTCAAAGTCCATATACATCACCAATCCTTTTCCGTATGGTTCATTCTATGGACGGGCACCCCGGTTTAGAACAGAAAGTGCCGGACAAGGCGATCGCCCTGTCCGGCACTTCTATCCGGTTCTCGATTTCAATTTCATCCGTCGGCCGGGACGCGCTCAGAGCGCGAGCTCCGCGACGCGGAACTTCTCAAAATGCACCGGCGTCTCTGCGTGCAGCGAAAACGACGCCTGCTCCGGGTCCTGCACATGCGGCACAGCCGTGATCGCCGTCCCGTTGAGGTAGATTTCCGTGCTCGTTGTGTCGCAGAGGATCTCCACCTGCATGGTTTCCTCCTCCGTGCGCGGCAGGAACGCTTCCCCGCAGGAGACGCCGCCCGTTTCCACGCGAATGTCAAGCCCATAGACTTTACAGGAGAACGGGGCGGATTTCGTCTCGAACGCAATCCGGCACGCCTTGGAGCGGAGCGGCTGCGCATAATCGCACAGCGTTTCGCCGTCCCGGCGCGTCTCGTTTCGGACCAGCGATTCGACGCCCTCGACCGGATGCGCGCAGAGATAGTAGCGCCCGCCGATGTTCCGCAGCGTCATCTCCATCGGCGTGCACATCGAGCCGTTGAACGGCGCGCCGGGAATTTCGCTGCGGTTCCACGCAAGCCGGATCACGGGCTTACCCGGTTCATAAAAATACGTCTGCGCCGCATAGGCCGCCGAAGAGTAGGAAAGCTGGCCGACCGCCTGAATCGGCTGGTACAGGCCCTTTTTGTCAAATTCGCCGACATAATACATGTCGTGCGCGCCGGAATAAATCCACAGCGTGCGGCCGTCGTCCGCCGTCAGCGGATAGAGGTCCGGGCATTCGTCGTCGCCCGGCAGGTCAAAGCGCTGCAGCAGCGTCCAGTGCAGAAGATCCTGCGAGACAAAGATGCCGTAATTGCGCCCCTCAAAATACAGCGCCATCAGCCACCGGCTGCGCTCGGCGTCGAAGACGACCTTCGGGTCGCGGTTGCCGCCGGCAAGCTCCGGCAGCAGCGGGTTGCCGCCGTATTTGACGAGCGTTTCGCCGCCGTCGGTGCTGTAGGCCAAACACTGCGTGCTCCGCTTGCCCGCGCTGGTGTAGAAGAACAAAAGCGGCGTCTCGCTCCCCCGCTTGAGGCCGGCGCAGTTCTCGCGGTCCACAACGGCCGAACCGGAAAACATGGCGCCCTCCATGTCGCTGAACAGCGCCTCTTCCCGGTGCGTCCAATGGAACAGATCCGGGCTGACCGCATGGCCCCAGTGCATGTTGCCCCAAAGGCGCCCGTACGGGTTGTGCTGGTAGAAAAGGTGGTATCGGCCGTCATAAAAGCACAGGCCGTTCGGGTCGTTGATCCACCCACGCTCCGCCGTGAAGTGCACCGCGGGGCGCAGCGCGTTCTGCGCCGGTGTGAGCGGGGCCGGCGCATCGCAGAACACGGGGACAAAGTTCTCCGGCGCATCGAGCGCTACGGTCCGCCCCGCATAATCGCGCAGGTCGGCATAGTATTCCGCATCTGGTGCATCCGGCGCATACGCCGCGTCGAACGCATAGACCGGCGCCCCGTTTTCAGAAAGCGTGAACCGCCGGTTCTCCCCGGCAAATTTCACGGGAATTTTCAAATACCGCTTTTCAACGTACAGCTCCATTTTCATTCGTCCTTTCCGTTCTGGATACTTCTGCCTGTATTGTAACACAGAAAAGCGGTGCTGTCACCCGGAAATTGCACAGGAAGTCAGCCGTCCGTTTCAAAATGCGCGCGGAAGTTGCCGTCCGCCCATTCGATCTTTATGCGACCGGACAGCGTCCGGCCATTCTCAAAGCACACGTCGACCTCGATGGCGTCCGTGAATCCCTCACCGGCCTGCGCCGGGTCGAGGTACCACTCCACGCCTTCGCCGCCCACAACGGACAGCGACTGCGCGTCGTGCACCGGCTCGAGCACCGCGGCATCCGGATTCTCAAGATACACGGCGGCCGAGCCGGAATCGCCCTTCGTGAAGACGTCGAAGCCCGTGATCAGCGGCGCAAAATCGATCTCCGCCGCGCCGTACTGCTGCGCAAAGCGCTCCATCTCGTCTGTCACGCCGTCCAGCGGGTCACTCTTTTCATATTCGGCCTGCAGCAGCGCGGCAAGCTCCTCGTGCGTGGGATTTTCCGCATCCTGCACACAGGCCGCGTAATCGTCATACGGAACCGAGAGCGTCGCCCGTGTCCAGGCCGCGCCGCTTTCGGCGTTCTCCACGTCAAAATAGCAGGTCAGGCGGCCGGCTTCGTTGTACAGGTCGACGCGGTCGATATCCCCGCCGCTGCGGCCGAAGTGGAGAAACAGCGTACCCTCGCCCCACTCGAGAACGCCGTTTGCGGCGAGATCCACCTCGCCGGTGACATCAGACGCCGACGCATAGAGCGTGAAGGGCTGCGGGAAAAGCGCGCCGCCAAAGGCCGGAACCAGAACGGCGAGCAGAACCGCGAGCGCCGCAGCCGGGACAAGCCGCCAAGCGGCGCGCTTCTTTTTCCCGCCCTGCGACCGGCAGGCCTCCAGAATCCGCTGCTCCGTCCCCTCCGGCGCACGGATATGCAGCATTGTGTCCCGATACGTTTGCAGGTTCATCCGTATTCCTCCTCCGTGTAAATCAATTTCATCTGCTTTCTTCCTTTTTCCAGCCGCTTTCGCACGGCTGCCGATGAGATTTTCAGGATCTCCGCAATTTCCGCGGTCTTGTAGCCCTCCACGTAGTAGAGCTGCAGGACGATCTTATACCGCGCGGGCAGCAGGAGAATGTCCCGGAAAACCTCCTGCTGCTCCCGGTCCGGCAGGATCTCTTCCAGCGGCGCAATGTCCTCTTCCCGCCGCACGGCGCGGAACCGCAGCGCGTTCTTTGTCTCATTGATCGTCACGCGGATCAGCCACGCTCTGCAGTGCGCATCGTCCCGAAAATGCGGGCGTTTGACGCAGAGCTTCAGAAACACGTTCTGCAGGATGTCCTCCGCATCCGCCGCAATGCCGCACATCGAATAGCTGATTCGAAACAGCATGTCCGTATACAGCGTTACGATCTGCTCAAGTTCCGCTTCCCATGCGCCTTCCTTCATTTCCATCGGACCACCTCCTCTCACCCTAAACACACGCAGGCGCACCGTTTTGTGACGCGCGCGGGGAAATTTTTTCGCATGATCTGCGCCGCGCGGCGCATACTGAACCTGAACGGGGGTGAAAACTTTGGCGCGCATCCGAAAGCTCTGGCGGGACAACGCACCGTACATTCTTTTCTTTCTGGCCTACACGGCCGCTTTCATCCTGTTTGTCCATACGCTCCCGCTCTCCCTGCCCCTCGTGCTCGGCATTGCGCTCGGCGCGCTCGCAATGCCCGTCTGCGGCTTTCTCGAGAAAAAGCTGCGCCTCTCGCGCGGCCGCGCCGCTCTGATCGCGGGCATCGGCGCTTACCTGATTTTTCTGGCCGCGGCGGGCCTGCTGCTCTACTGGCTGTGCCGGGAGCTTGTGGTTTTCCTGACCGGCAGCGGCTATTTCAATTATGATGCGCTCGCGCCCGAGGTCCGGCACGTTCTGGAGCAGGCATTCGACGCGCTCCCCGCGCTTGCTGAACGGTTTTCCGCCTCGCTCTCGGAAAGCCTCGACACCGTCCTGCCGGCGGTCGGCAGCGTTTTCCGCTTGATCCTCTCGATTCCGGCGCTGCTTTTGATGCTCGCGCTGATCCCGGTCGCGGCCTGTCTGTTTCTGCGGCACCGCGCAGGCATCCCGCGGCTTTCCGCCTACTGGATCGGCCCCCGGCGGACGCAGCAGCTGCGAAAAGCGATCCGCGGTCTTTCGCGGACCTCCGCCGGCTTCGCCTTCTCGTATTTTCTGATCTATGCGATCACCTTCTGCGAATCCTTCATCATCCTCTATCTGCTCCGCATCCGGTACCCGCTGATCACCGCGCTGATCGTGACCGTTTCCGACATCTTCCCGGTTCTCGGCCCGGGCACCGTGCTGCTGCCCATCTGCATCTACCAGCTCCTCTGCGGAAACTTCCTCCGGGCAGCCGGTCTGTTCATCGGCTGGATCCTGCTGACCGTGATCCGGCAGATCATCGAGCCGCGGCTCGTCTCCAAGGTGACGCGCACCCCGACCGCCGCGATGCTCTTTGCCGTCTACTGCAGCCTGGTCAGCGGCAATTTCTGGCTGATCCCCTACGCCGGCCTCTTCTTTTTCCTGCTCGATCTTCTGAAGACGGCGGGGGTTCTGGGTGCAAAAAAGACAGGCGCCTGAAAACAGGCCCTGTCTTTCTACTTTATATTGGAATCAGGCTTTCGCCAGCAGCTTTTCCGCGGCCGCCAGCTTGATGGCCGTGCAGAAGACTTCCATCGCCTGCTCGAGCTCCTCGAGCGGCGGGAAGGACGGCGCGAGGCGGATGTTGCTGTCGTGCGGGTCCTTGCCGTACGGATACGTCGCGCCGGCGTCCGTCAGCACGACGCCCGCCTCCTTGCAGAGCTGAACCACGCGCTTCGCGCAGCCGTCCAGCACGTCGACGCTGATGAAATAGCCGCCGTTCGGCTTGTTCCACTCCGCAATGCCGAGGTCGCCGACGCTTTCCTCGAGCATCAGCTCGCAGAGGCGGAATTTCGGCTCCAGAATCGCGCGGTGACCCTTCATCAGCGCGTGCACGCCGTTGATGTCGTGCAGGAAGAGCACGTGGCGCAGCTGGTTGAGCTTATCCGGACCGATCGTCTGCGTGAGGGTGTGCACCTTGAAATACTTGATGTTGTTGTCGCTCGTCGCGAGCGCCGCAACGCCGGCGCCCGGGAAGGAAATCTTCGACGTGGAGGCGAAGATCATCACCTGATCTTCCGTACCGTTTTCGCAGCACAGCTCGTAGAGGTTCAGGAGCGTATCCGGCGTGTCGGTCAGGTCGTGGACGCAGTAGGCGTTATCCCACATGATCTTGAAATCCTTCGCCGCCGGGCGCAGCGCCGCAAAACGGCGCACCGTCTCGTCCGAGTAGGTGATGCCCGTCGGGTTCGAGTACTTCGGCACGCACCAGATGCCCTTGATCGAATCGTCCTCCGCGACGAGCTTCTCGACGAGGTCCATGTCCGGGCCGGTCGCATACATCGGGATGTTGATCATCTCGAAGCCGTAATACTCCGTGATGCCGAAATGGCGGTCGTAGCCCGGGACGGGACACAGGAACTTGATCTTGTCGAGGCGGCACCACGGCGTGCAGCCGTTGTAGCCGTGCGTGTAGCCGCGGGAAATCACCTCGAACATCATGTTGAGGCTCGAGTTGTTGCCGAGGATGATCTGCGAGGCCGGGACGCCGATCATATCGGAGAAGATCTTCTTCATCTCCGGCAGGCCGTCCCAAACGCCGTAGTTGCGGCAGTCGTCGCCGTTCGAATTTGCGAATTCACTTCTCGCCTTCAGCGCTTCAAGAACGCCGAGCGCGAGGTCGAGCTGGGCGGCGCTCGGCTTGCCGCGCGCCATATTGAGCGAAAGCTTCTTTGCCTTCAGTTCTTCGTACTGTTCGTTCAGCCCGGCGAGAACCGCTTCGAGTTCCGCACGGCTTAGATCTGCGTATGCCATGAAAACATCTCCATCAAGTTAAATTTGAATTATTCAATGAAACAACTATGCAATTATGCGTCAAAACCTTTACCATTGTAATACAAACGGCAAAAAAATGCAAGACTTATTTAAAAGTCCTGCATTTTTCTTGTTTTGCACTATGAATATGCACGGAAAATCCCTTTTCCGTGGATTTTGCCATAAATCCGACAATCAGAACTCGGCGGAGCCGGTCGTGCGCGGGAACGGCAGCACGTCGCGGATGTTTGCGATGCCGGTGAGGTACATCACCATACGCTCAAAGCCGAGGCCGAAGCCCGCGTGCTTGTTGCTGCCGAAGCGGCGCAGGTCGAGGTACCACCAGTAGTCCTCCTCCTTGAGGCCGAGCTCCCGGATGCGGTTGAGCAGCACGTCGTACCGCTCCTCTCTCTGGCTCGCGCCGCAGAGCTCGCCGATGCCCGGCACAAGCAGGTCGGTCGCCGCGACGGTCTTGCCGTCGTCGTTGAGGCGCATGTAGAACGCCTTGATCTCCTTCGGGTAGTCGGTGACAAAGACCGGCTTGCCGAACTGCTTTTCGGTGAGGTAGCGCTCGTGCTCGGTCTGCAGGTCGCAGCCCCAGGAAACCTTGTATTCGAACGCGTCGTTGTTCTTTTCGAGCAGCGCGACGGCGTCCGTGTAGGAGATGCGGACAAAGTCGGAATTTGCCACGTGCTCAAGGCGCGCCTTGAGGCCCTTGTCGACAAACTGGTTGAAGAAATCGATGTCCTGCGGGCAGCGCTCCAGAACGTCGCGGATGATGTACTTGATCATGGACTCCATCAGGTCCATGTCGTCGTTGAGGTCGGCAAAGGCGATCTCCGGCTCCACCATCCAGAACTCGCCGGCATGGCGCGGCGTGAACGAGCGCTCGGCGCGGAACGTCGGGCCGAAGGTGTACACCTTGCCGAACGCCATCGCCATGCACTCCGCCTCCAGCTGGCCGGAAACCGTCAGCGAGGTCTGCTTGGAGAAGAAATCCTTGCTGTAATCGACGGCGCCGTCTTCCGTGCGCGGCGGGTTCTCCATGTCCAGCGTCGTGATCTGGAACATTTCGCCCGCGCCCTCGCAGTCGCTGCCGGTGATGATCGGCGTATGCGCGTAAACAAAGCCGTTTTCGTTGAAGAACTTGTGGATGGCAAATGCCGCAGCCGAACGCACGCGGAACGCCGCATTGAACAGGTTCGTTCTCGGACGCAGGTGTGCAACCGTGCGCAGGTACTCGACGGTGTGGCGCTTTTTCTGCAGCGGGTATTCCGGCGAGGAAGCGCCCTCCACAACGATCTCCGTCGCCTGCAGCTCAAACGGCTGCTTCGCTTCGGGCGTGAGGATAAACGTGCCGGTCACACGCAGCGCAGCGCCGACGTTCTGCGCGGCGATCTCCTTGTAATTCTCGATATTTTCAGCCGTGAAAACGACCTGGATGCCTTTGAAGCAGCTGCCGTCATTCAGATCGATAAATCCGAGTGCTTTCGAGTCGCGGATCGATCTCGCCCAGCCGCAAACCGTGACCGAAGTGTCCTGAAACGCTTCGGGCGATTTGTACAGGGCCATAATTTCTGTTCTTTTCATTGCGTATGACCTTTCCTTTCTTCACTGCCGCAGAAAACGGCATGCTGCAGCCGTGAACATGTGTTATTTAATATCATACTACAGATGCCCCGGCATTATCAAGATAAATTTCAAATTATTTCCGCTTTTTCTGCAGAACAGCCGACTATAAAGGCCGGAAACAGACGACGCGGTTTCCGGTCTTTGCCTATTGCTGTCTTATATCGCGGCGGTTCAAACCGCTTCCCGGCTGATGACCGACT
>NHCFR00700__coassemble_1009_pt1 | contig 38671 bp, 34 predicted proteins | sample NHCFR00700__metabat2_high_PE_066 | metagenome-assembled genome bin NHCFR00700 | reverse complement strand
CAGGACGTTTGAAGATTCCGGAAAACGCAAAAGTTTTTCAAATCCGTAAACATTTGCCGGAAAGGCTTTACAAATACGGGGGGCTCATGTAAAATAAGTACAAGTATGACTGCGCGCAGCGGCGCGCAATGATTATGCAATGAAATGAGGAAACTTGCTATGGGTCTCAAGTACAAAAGAGTGCTGCTGAAGCTCAGCGGCGAATCGCTTTCCGGCAGCATCGGCCACGGCATCGATTTTGATACGGTCGTCCGGATCTGTGAGCCGATCAAGAAAATCGTCGATATGGGCTGCGAGGTCGCCATCGTCGTCGGCGGCGGCAATTTCTGGCGCGGGCGCAACAGCGGCAGCATGGACAGAACCCGCGCGGACCACATGGGCATGCTCGCGACGGTCATCAACGCGCTCGGCGTGGCGGACGGCCTCGAGCAGGTCGGCCTGGACGTGCGCGTGCAGACGGCCATCGCGATGCAGGAGGTCGCCGAGCCGTACATCCGCAACCGCGCGGTGCGCCACCTCGAGAAGGGCCGCGTCGTCGTCTTCGGCTGCGGCACGGGCAACCCGTTCTTCTCCACCGACACCGGCGCTGCGCTGCGCGGCGCGGAGATCGACGCCGAGGTGATCCTCAAGGCGACGATGGTGGACGGCGTCTACGATTCCGACCCGAAGAAGAATCCGAACGCCAAAAAGTACGACCGGCTCACCTATATGGATGTGCTGAACCGCAACCTGCAGGTCATGGATATGACGGCGGCCTCCTTCTGCAAGGACCGCGGCATCCCGTTCCTCGTTTTCAGCATCGAGGATCCGGAGAACATCGTCCGCGCCGTCTGCGGCGAAAATGTCGGCACGGTCATCGAGAACGGCTGAGCGTCAGGCAGTTTTTTGGAGGGGAAGCCGTTTCCGAACGGCAATTTTACAAATTTCTAAAAGGACAGGTGCATAGACTATGAAAGAAGTACTGGCAAAGGCCGAAAGCAAAATGAACAAGACCATCCAGAAGCTTGAGGGGGATTATGCCGCCATCCGCGCGGGCCGCGCGAACCCGGCCGTGCTCGACAAGGTGACGGTCGACTACTACGGCGCGCCGACGCCGATCAACCAGCTTGCGGCCGTCTCCGTCACGGAAGCGCGCGTTCTGACGATCCAGCCGTGGGACGGCTCCGTCTGCCGCGCGATCGAGCGCGCGATCCAGACCTCCGACATCGGCATCAACCCGCAGTCGGACGGCAAGACGATCCGCCTCATTTTCCCGCCGCTCACCGAGGAGAAGCGTAAGGAGATCGTGAAGGACGTCAGCAAGATGGCCGAGGACGCGAAGATCGCGCTGCGCTCGATCCGCCGCGACGCGATCGAAAAGCTCAAGGCGATGAAGAAGGACGGCGAGCTGACCGAAGACGACCTCAAGCAGGCCGAAAAGAAGGCGCAGGACATCACGGACAAGAGCACGAAGATCGTCGACGAGCGCTCCGCGGCGAAGCAGAAGGAAGTCCTTACCATCTGATTTCCCGGCCGTGCCGGAATACAGAGGAAAGGACGTAAAGCAATGGCATCACAAAGCAAGGCGGGACCGTCAGCGGTTCCGCAGCATATCGGCATCATCATGGACGGAAACGGCCGGTGGGCCAGAAAGCGCGGTCTGCCGCGCACGGCCGGCCACACCGCCGGGGCGTCGAATTTCCGCACGATCACGCGGTACGCGTCCTCGATCGGCGTGAAGTACCTCACGGTCTACGCGTTTTCCACCGAAAACTGGAACCGCCCCGCGGAGGAGGTTTCCGCGCTGATGAAGCTCTTTCACCAGTACCTCGAGGAGGCGCTGCGGGACTTCATGGACGAAAACATCCGCGTGCGCTTCATCGGCGACGTTTCCGCATTCAACGAAGAGCTGCAGGCGCTGATTCACCGCGTCGAAGAGGCGAGCGCCCCGAAGACCGGCATGGTTCTGAACCTCGCGATGAACTACGGCGGCCGCGCGGAAATCGTGCATGCGGCGCGGGCGCTCGCGCAGCGCGTGCAGGACGGCGCGCTCGAGCCCGGCGACATCGACGAGGCGGCGATCTCCGGCGCGCTTTACACGGCCGGGCAGCCCGACCCCGATCTCATCATCCGCCCGAGCGGCGAGGAGCGGCTCTCAAACTTCCTTTTGTGGCAGAGCGCTTACGCAGAGTTTGTCTCCTTCGACATTCTCTGGCCCGATTTCAAGCCGAAGCATCTGGATCAGGCGATCGAGATATTCAATCGCCGGAACCGGCGCTTCGGCGGCGTATGACTGCGTTTTCTGCGCATGAAAGGAACTGCCTATGAAGGACAGGATTTTTTCCGGAATTATTCTGATTATCTTTTTTCTCGCGATCATCGTGTTCAACCGCTCGTTTCCGCTGGCGCTGAACATCGCGATCGCACTGATCTCGGCGCTCGCCGTGTACGAGGTCATCAAGGCGCTCGGCCTGTCGAAACGCTGGTACATCACGGCGCCGAGCCTCGCGACTGCGGTGCTCGTGCAGTTCTGTGAGTTTCAGGACGCGAACCTGTACATCTACGCGGCGTTCACGGCGTGCGTTTTCGGCGCGCTGCTCGCGAACCACAGGGAGATCTCGTTTAAGGAGATCGCGGTCGTGTACAGCATGGTGGTGATCATCCCGCTCGGCCTGCAGACGATCGTGCTTGTGCGCGGCCTGCATGCGGAGCACGGCATGTTCTACGCGCTGATCTGCGTCTTTGCGGCGTGGATCCCGGACGCCGGCGCGTTCTTTGTCGGAAAGCTTTTCGGCAAGCACAAGCTGTGCCCGGAGATCAGCCCGAAAAAGACCGTGGAGGGGCTGATCGGCGGCGTCGTCTCGAGCATTGTGATCCTCGAGCTGTGGGGCTGGGTTTTCGCCGAGGTATTCTACGGCGGCACGCGGGAGATCCATCTGCTGACGCTGTTTGTCATCGGCCTGTTCGGCTCGCTCGTCTCCGTGCTCGGCGACCTGAGCTTTTCGCTCATCAAGCGCAGCTGCCACATCAAGGATTTCGGCAACGTGATCCCGGGGCACGGCGGCGTGCTCGACCGCTTCGACAGCGTGATCTTCACCGCGCCGTTCGTCTACCTCGTGCTGCGCCTGCTGCCGATGGTCTCCTGACGGAAAGGACTGTGATCTGATGAAAAAGCTGGCACTGCTCGGTTCTACGGGCTCAATCGGCACACAGGCGCTCGACGTCGTGCGCTGCATACAGAAGGAGGGCGACGGCGCCGTCGAAGTGACGGCGCTCGCCGCGCACTCCAATATCCGGCTGCTCGAAGCGCAGATCCGGGAATTCAAACCGCAAGCAGTTGCGGTTTTTGATTTACAGGCGGCAGAACAGCTGCGCGCCGCCGTGCGGGACTGCGACGTGCGCGTCTACAGCGGCATGGAAGGGCTGTGCGCGCTCGCCGCGCTGGAGGAAGCCGACATCGTGCTCAATTCGGTCGTCGGCATGGTCGGCCTCGAGCCGACGCTCGCGGCGCTCCGCGCGAAGAAGCAGCTCGCGCTCGCGAACAAGGAAACGCTCGTCGCGGGCGGCGCGCTCGTCATGCAGGCGGCGAAGGAGAACGGCGTGGAGATCCTGCCCGTCGACAGCGAGCACTCCGCGATTTTTCAGTGCCTGCAGGGCATGCACACAAAATCCGACCTAAGCCGGGTTATACTAACGGCGTCGGGCGGGCCGTTTTTCGGCCGGGACCGCGACGCGCTGCGGGACGTGCGCCCGGCCGATGCGCTCAAGCACCCGAACTGGGACATGGGCGCGAAGGTGACGATCGACAGCTCCACGCTGATGAACAAGGGCCTCGAGTTCATCGAGGCAAAGTGGCTGTTCGATATGGACCCCGCGGACATCGACGTCGTCGTGCACCGCGAGAGCGTCGTCCACTCGCTGATCGAATACCGCGACAACTCGGTGATCGCGCAGCTCGGCGTGCCGGATATGCGCATCCCGATCCAGTATGCGCTGACGTATCCGCGCCGCTACCCGTCGCCGGTGCGGCGGCTCTCGCTCGCCGACTGGCAGAAGCTCACGTTTTTTGCGCCGGATGAGGAGACGTTCACGTGCTTCGGCGCGTGCAAGCGGGCGATCGGCCGCGGCGGCACGGTGCCGGCCGCGGTCAACGGCGCCAACGAGGCGGCCGTGGCGCTGTTTCTTCAGGAGAAGATCGGCTGGCTCGACATCGGCGAGGCCGTCTGCGCGGTGGCGGATACGTTCCCGGCGCAGCCCGTCGCCTGCGTCGGGGATGTGCTCGAGGCCGACCGCGCCGCGCGGGCGTACGTCGCGGAGAAATTTTGCAGGTAAAGGGGTGTCGCTTTGAACACGATTCTGCAGGGGATCCTGCTCGGGATCATCGGGGTATTGCTGTTTGGGCTGATCATTTTCATCCATGAGCTCGGCCACTTTTTCACGGCGAAGCTCAGCCGCATACGCGTCAACGAATTTGCGATCGGCATGGGGCCGAAGCTGTTCTCGTTCACGCGGGGGGAGACGCAGTACGCGCTGCGCCTGCTGCCCATCGGCGGCTACTGCGCGATGGAAGGGGAGGACGAATCGAGCGACGATCCGCATGCGTTCGGCAACCGGCCGGTCTGGCAGCGGATCATCGTCGTCGCGGCGGGCGGCATCATGAACATCCTGCTCGCGATCATCATGATGATGGTGCTGCGCGGGCAGACCGATATTTACGCCACAACGCAGATTTCGCGGTTCATTGAAGGCTCGGCGCTGGAGGCGGCCGGCATGCAGGTGGGCGATACGATCACCGAGGTAAATGACTACGCGATCTGGACCGATCAGGATTTCAATTTTGCGCTGAGTCTGGCCTCACTCGACGCGACGGGCGATACAGCAACGCTTGATTTTGAGGTCAAACGTGGAGATGAGACACTCCGGTTTGACGATGTGCCGGTTGACCTGAGGCAGACGGAGGACGGTAAAAGTCACATAGTGCTTGATTTTTATGTGGTCGGCGAGGAGCGGACGGTCTGGACGCTCATCAAAAAATCGTTTGCCGATACGGTCTCGACGGTGCGCATGGTGTACGAGAGCCTGATCGGCCTTGTCACCGGGCGCTTCGGCTTCAACGAGCTGGCCGGCCCCGTCGGCACGGCGCAGGCCGTCACGCAGGTGGCGAGCGCCGGGCTCGAGAGCAGCTTCGGCGACGCGGTGAACAATATCCTGTATATCATGCTGATCATTTCGGTGAACCTCGGCATTGTGAACCTGCTTCCGCTGCCGGCGCTCGACGGCGGACGGATCGTGTTTCTGCTGATCGAGGCGATCTTCCGGCGGCCGGTTCCGGCGCGCTACGAGCGCTGGGTGCATGCGGGCGGCTTTGCGCTGTTCCTGTGCCTGATGGTCGCGGTCACGTTCAACGACATCGCGCGCATCGTGACGGGCGGATAGCGCCCGCGCATCATGAAATTCGCGGCGCAGCTTCTGGTGGCTGCGCCCGCGGGAGGGGCGGCACCGGGCTGCCCGGAAAGGACAGGGAAATGAAACGGATTTCGAAACAGGTGACGGCGGGAAATGTCAGGATCGGCGGCGGCGCGCCGGTTACGGTGCAGTCGATGCTGAACGTCCCGTCCAGCGATATAGAGGGGAGCGTCCGGCAGGCCGTGGCGCTCGAAAAGGCGGGCTGCGAGATCCTGCGCGCCGCGATCCCGGATATGGACGCGGTGCGGCTGATCCCGGCGATCAAGGAGAAGATCTCGATCCCGCTCGTTGCAGACATTCATTTCGACTACAAGCTCGCGCTTGAGGCGGCGCATGCGGGCGTCGACAAGATCCGCATCAACCCCGGCAACATCGGCGGCGACGACCGCGTGAAGGCCGTGGCGCAGATCTGCCGGGAGAAGAAGATCCCGATCCGCATCGGCGTCAATTCCGGCTCGGTCGAGAAATCGATCCTCGCAAAATACGGTGCGCCGACGGCCGAGGCGCTGTGCGAAAGCGCGCTGTACCACGCGTCGCTGCTCGAGAAGTTCGACTTCACGGACATCGTGATCTCGCTCAAGTCCTCGTCGGTCGACACGAACATCCGCGCCTATGAGCTGATCGCCGGGCAGTGCGACTATCCGCTGCACCTCGGCGTCACCGAGACCGGCACGGCCCGCATGGGCATCGTCAAGTCGGCCATCGGCATCGGCAGCCTGCTGCAGCGCGGCATCGGCGATACGCTGCGCGTCTCGCTGACGGCGGACCCCGTCGAGGAGATCCGCACGGGGCGCGACATCCTCTCGGCGCTCGGCCTGCGCGGCGGCGTGCACTTCGTCTCCTGCCCGACCTGCGGCAGGACGCGCATCGACCTGATCGGCCTCGCGAACCGCGTCGAGGCGGCGCTCGAGCACGTCGACAAGGACATCACGGTCGCCGTCATGGGCTGCGTCGTCAACGGCCCGGGCGAAGCGCGCGAGGCGGACATCGGCGTCACCGGCGGCAACGGCGAGGGCCTGATCTTCAAGAAGGGGCAGATCATCCGGAAGGTGCCGGAGGCGGAGCTGCTCCCCGCCCTGATGGCCGAAATCGAAAAGCTCTGAACCGATAGGGGAACTGGATTTGAAAACAATAGGCGATTTGATGAACCGCGCCGGGCTTCCGGTGCAGGAAGATCTGGCCGCCGGTCAGATCGAGAAAATTGAAATCTACCGTGAGAAACAGGCTGTGCGGATCCGCACAGTCTTTCCGCGTTTTACGCCGTACAGCGCGCTGCGCGGGCTGAACGGGCAGCTGCGCGACCGGATGCTGCCCGGCATGCGCGTGGAGATTGCCCCGCGCTTTGCGCCGGAGATGTGGTCGGCCGACTGCCTGCCCGCCGTGCTCGAGCGCGTGCGCGAGCTGGACGCGAGCCTCAACGGCACGTTCCGCGATTCGATGGCGGTGCTCGAGGGGGATAAGCTGATCATCACGCTCATGCACGGCGGCGGCGACCTGCTCGAGAAGCGCCGCACCGACCGGAAGATCAGCGAGACCGTGCTCGAGTGGTTCGGCGTGCCGGTCACCGTGGAATTCACCGGCAAGACGAAGCTCGAGAGCGGCGACGAGTCGGTGATCCAGAAGCTGCACATCGAGGAGGAAAAGCGGATGCGCGCCGCGGTCGTCGAGGAGGTCGAGCGCTACGAGGCCTCGATGAAGGAGAAGGCCGCCAAGCGGCGCGTCAGCGTGCGCGAGGGCGCGAGCCTGATGCCGCAGATCATCCTCGAGACGGCGCGGCCGCTGATCGGCAACGTGCCGAAAAAGGCGCCGGTGCCGATCAGCGAGGCGACGGTCGAGGCCGGGCGCGTCACGATCTGGGGCGAGGTGTTCGACCTCGAGGTCAAGGAGACGCGCGACGGCACGCGGAAGATCTATTCGATCGACATCACCGACTACACGAATTCGATCACGCTCAAGCTGATCCAGTCCGTGAGCGAGTGCTCGGGCGCCGACAGCATCAAAAAGGGCATGGCGCTGCTCGTGACCGGCTCGGTCGAGTACGACAAATACGACCGCGAAAACGTCATGCGGCCGAACGCGGTGGCCCGCGCCGAGATGGTCGAAATCGTCGACTCGGCGAAGGAAAAGCGCGTGGAGCTGCATTTACATACCAACATGTCCGCGATGGACGGCATGACCCCCGCCGCGGACCTCATCAACCAGGCGTACAAGTGGGGCCAGAAGGCCATTGCGATCACCGACCACGGCGTCGCGCAGGCCTTCCCGGACGCGATGAACGCCTGGCTCAAGATCAAAAAGGGCGGCGGCGACTTCAAGGTCATCTACGGCGTCGAAAGCTATTTTGTCAACGACCTTGTGCCCGCCGTCACCGGCGAGACGGACGCGCGGCTCGACGCGGATTTCATCTGCTTCGACCTCGAGACGACCGGCCTTTCGCCGAAGTCCGAGCGCATCACCGAAATCGGCGCGGTGCGCATCCACGGCGGCGAGATCACCGAGCGCTTCAACACGTTCGTCGACCCCGAAAAGCCGATTCCGCAGAAGATCACCGAGCTGACCGGCATCACCGACGAAATGGTGCGGGGCGCGCCGAAAGAGGAAGAGGCCGTGCGCGCGTTCTTTGAATTCTGCGGGGAGGGCGCGATCCTCGTCGCGCACAACGCGGGCTTCGACACCTCGTTCCTGCGCGCGGCCTGCGGCCGGCACGACATGGAATTCCCGTACGTCTACATCGATACGGTCGCCATGTGCCGCGCGATGCTCAAGGACATCAAGAACTGCAAGCTCGACACGGTCGCGAAATACCTGAAGCTCAAGCCGTTCAACCACCACCGCGCCTCGGATGATGCGGCGGTGCTCGGCGAGATCTTCCTCAATCTGATCCAGCGGCTGCGCGACGACTTCGGCGCGGAGAGCGTGCACGACATCAACGCGGCGCTCGCGGGCGGCGACCCGAAGAAGCTGCCGACGTACCACCAGATCATCCTCGTGAAGAACCTCGTCGGCCTGAAGAACCTGTACAAGCTGATTTCCTACGGGCACCTCGATTACTTCTACAAGCGGCCCCGCACGCCGAAAAGCGTGCTCGACAAGCACCGTGAGGGCCTGATTCTCGGCTCGGCCTGCGAGGCGGGCGAGCTGTTCCGGGCGATGACGCGGAACGAGCCGTTTGAAAAGCTGATGGAGATCGCCGCTTACTACGATTACCTCGAGATCCAGCCGCTCGGCAACAACATGTTCATGGTGCGCAACGGCGAGTGCGACGTCGCGCAGCTCAAGGAGTACAACCGCACGATCGTGCGGCTCGGCGAGCGGCTGAACAAGCCGGTCGTCGCGACGGGCGACGTGCACTTCAAGGACCCGAAGGACGCCGCCGGCCGCGCGATCCTGATGGCCGGCCAGGGCTTCTCCGACGCCGACGAGCAGGCGCCGCTGTACATGCGCACGACGGACGAAATGCTCAAGGAGTTCGAATATCTCGGAAAGGAAAAGGCGTACGAGGTCGTCGTGACGAACCCGAACAAGATCGCCGACATGATCGAGGAGATCCGCCCGATTCCCGAGGGCGTGTTCCCGCCGTTCATCGACGGCGCCGAGGAGCAGCTCAACTCGATCACCTGGGCGCGCGCCAAGGAGAAGTACGGCGACCCGCTGCCGGAGATCGTCGAAAAGCGTCTGGCGCGCGAGCTCGGCTCCATCAACAAGCACGGCTTCTCGGTGCTGTACATGACGGCGCAGAAGCTCGTCGCGGACAGCGAGGCGCACGGCTACCTCGTCGGCTCCCGCGGCTCCGTCGGCTCGTCGTTTGTCGCGACGATGTCCGGCATTTCGGAGGTCAACCCGCTCGAGCCGCACTACATCTGCCCGAACTGCAAGTACAGCGAGTTCATCACCGACGGCTCGTACCTCTCGGGCTTCGACCTGCCGCCGAAGAAGTGCCCGCGCTGCGGCGGGGACCTCGACCGCGACGGACACACGATCCCGTTCGAGACGTTCCTCGGCTTCGACGGCGACAAGACGCCGGATATCGACCTCAACTTTTCCGGCGAATACCAGAGCGGCGCGCACCGCTACACCGAGACGCTGTTCGGCCGCGAAAACGTCTTCAAGGCCGGCACGATCGCGACGGTTGCGGACAAGACCGCGTTCGGCTACGTGAAGAAATACGCCGAAGAGCGCGGGCGCACGCTGCACAAGGCCGAGGAAAAGCGCCTTTCGATCGCCTGCACCGGCATCAAGCGCACGACGGGCCAGCACCCGGGCGGCATGGTCGTCGTCCCGAAGGGGAAGGAGATCTACGATTTCTGCCCGGTGCAGCACCCGGCCAACGACCAGAACTCCGACAACATCACGACGCACTTCGACTTCCACTCGATCCACGACACGATCTGCAAGCTCGACGAGCTCGGGCACGACGTGCCGACGATCTACCGCTACCTCGAGGATTACACCGGCATCCCGGTCATGAAGGTCTCGATGAGCGACCCGGAGGTCATGTCGCTGTTCACCTCGACCGAGGCGCTCGGCGTCAAGCCCGAGGACATCGGCTCGCAGACCGGCACGTTTTCGCTGCCGGAGTGCGGCACGCCGTTCGTGCGGCAGATGCTCATCGATTCGCAGCCGAAAACCTTCTCGGATCTGCTGCAGATCTCCGGCCTGTCCCACGGCACGGACGTCTGGCTCGGCAACGCGCAGGACCTCATCAAGGACGGCACCTGCACGATTTCCACGGTTATCGGCACGCGAGACAGCATCATGACCTACCTGCTCCTGAAAGGCCTCGAGCCGAAGATGGCGTTCAAGATCATGGAGATCACGCGTAAGGGCAACGCGAAGAAGCTGTTCACGCAGGAGCACATCGCCGCGATGAAGGAGCACGACGTGCCGGACTGGTACATCGAGTCGTGCTACAAGATCAAGTACATGTTCCCGAAGGCGCACGCGGCGGCGTACATGATCGCGACGCTCCGCCTCGGCTGGTACAAGGTGCACCGCCCGGTCGAGTACTATGCGGCGTACTTCACGGTGCGCAGCGAGGACTTCGACGGCGCAACGGCCGTGCAGGGCAAGGCGGCCGTGCAGCGGCGCATGAAGGAGCTCGAGCTCAAGATGAAGGAAAAGCAGGCCTCGGCCAAGGAGGAGGCGGCGTACGCCACGTTCCAGATCATCAACGAGATGCTGGCGCGCGGTATCGAGCTGCTGCCGGTCGACCTCAAGCACTCCGACGCGAAGAAATTCCTCGTCGAGGACGGCAAGATCCGCCTGCCGTTTTCCTCGCTTTCCGGCGTCGGCGAAAGCGCCGCGCACAGCCTCTGGGAGGCGTGCAAGGACGGCGCGGACTTCATTTCGATCGACGAGCTGCAGAGCCGCGCGAAGGTTTCGAGCGCCGTGATCGAGACGCTCAAGGGCGCCGGCGCGCTGCAGGGCCTGCCGGACAGCAGCCAGACGACGCTCTTCTGATACGCCCGGCATGAGAAAGGCATAAAATGGACAGAGAAAAGATCGCCGGGATCACCCCCGAACAAATCCGCGCATTCCGCCTGCGCGCGCACCATCTCGACCGGAAGCTGCCGCCCGGCGCGCGCGACGGCATCCACCCGACGTTCACATCGTTCCGCCGCTGGACCGGCCATATGCCCGCGGTGCCGCCCGACGCGGAAAAGCGCCTTGTGCAAAAGTTCCTGCATGCGCACGGGCCGGCGGACGTCTCGGCGTTCGGCGCGTGGCTCGGCTGCTGCCCGCAGCAGGCGAAGCGGCTCTGGCAGACCGCGGCGGCGGAGATGGAGCCGGTCCGGGTCGCGGGCAGAACGCGGTATGTGCTCGCCGAAGATCTGGAAGCGCTGCGCGCCGCCGGGGGCGACGCGGACGCGTGGCGGCTGCTCGGGCCGCACGACCCGTACCTCGATTTCCGCGACCGGGCGCTTTTGCTCGAGGACGTGAAAAGGCAGCGCGCCGTCTGGCAGACGGTGTCGAACCCCGGCGTGCTGCTGCGCGGCGGGCGCGTCGCCGGCGTCTGGCGGCAGAAGCTGCAAAAAACAAGCGTGGCCGTCGAGATGACGCTGTTCGAGCCGGCGGATGCTGCGGCGCGGGAACGGCTCGAGACGGAAGCTGCGCAGTATGCGGCTTTCCGCGGCGTTTCGCTCCGCGCATGCACATTCCGGGCGGAGGCGTAGTCCGTCCCGCGCGGTTTGGGGATTGACAGGACGTCGCCGATATGGTATTATTACATCACGTTACTATGATAAAGTGCGGCGCGGATTGCCGTCGCCGCTTTCCCGGGGCCGTACCGGCGCCCGGAATCCTTTGGAGAGAGGGTGCTTTTTTTCCATGAAGCGCTTCAATAAAGTTACGCCGGAGGGCACGAAGGACATCCTGTTTGAAGAGTGCCTTGCGCGGCGGGAGGTCAGCCGCAGGCTCGCGCAGGTGTTCCAGATGCGCGGCTACAACGAGGTCATCACGCCCGGCATCGAATACTACGACGTGTTCGACGCTGCGGATGCGGCGATCCCGCAGTACGAGATGTACAAGTCGACCGACAACAAGGGACGCCTGATCGTTTTCCGGCCCGACCTCACGCTGCCGATCGCCCGCCTTACGGCGACGCGGCTGCAGTCGATGGAAAAGCCGGTCCGCCTCTACTACAACCAGCCGGTGTACCGCAACCGCAAGGACCTTTCCGGCCGCAGCGACGAATCGATGCAGGCGGGCATCGAGCTGCTCGGCGCCGCCGGGCTGCGGGCCGACATCGAGGTGATCGCCGCGGCGGTCGACGCGCTTTCGGCCTGTACGGAGCGCTTCCGGTTCGAGATCGGCAACGCGCGGTTTTTCCGCCTGCTGGCCGACGAGCTTCCGATTTCCGACGACCGCCGGGAGGACATCCGCATGACGATCGAGTCGAAGAATTACGCGGCGCTCGGCGACATGCTCGACGGGCTTGAACCGTCGCTGTACACCGAGGCGATCCGCAAGCTGCCCCGCCTGTTCGGCGGCGCGGAGGTCTTTGCGGAGGCGGAGCGCTTCTGCGTCGGGCATCCGGCGCTTTCCGAGACCTTGAGCTACACGCGCACGCTGTACGGCGCGCTCGCGGCGCTCGGGCTCGGCGACCGCCTGATGGTCGACTTCGGCCTTGTCCAGCGCAACGACTATTACACCGGCGTGGTGTTCAGCGCCTATGCCGAGCATTACGGCGATGCGATCCTGATGGGCGGCCGCTACGACAACCTCCTGCAGCAGTTCGACGCGCCGATGCCCGCCATCGGCTTTGCGGCGGATGTGGACGCCCTCGCCGCGTGCCTTGCGGAGAGCGCCGCAGTGCCGGTGCCCGACGTGCTCGTGCACGCGCACCCGGGCGCGGAGGCGCGCGCGCAGCTGTGCATCCGCGCGCTGACGGCCGAGGGCAGGCGCTGCGAAAGCTCCGTGTTTGAGACGGCGCAGGCGGCGCGGGAATACGCCGCGCGCCGCGGCATCCGCGAGGTTGTCGAGATCGGATTGGAGGAGAACGCATGAAGCCGCTGAGAATTGCCCTGACGAAGGGCCGTCTGGAAAAAGACACGGTCGCCGCCTTTGAGCGGATCGGCCTCGACTGCACGCAGGTGCGCGAGAAGGGCCGCCGGCTGATTCTGCCGGTCGGCAGCGGCGAGATCGAGGTCGTGCTCGCGAAGGCCGCGGACGTCATCACGTATGTGGAAAACGGCGTGTGCGACCTCGGCGTCGTCGGCAAGGATACGATCATGGAAAACGGCAGCCACTTCTTCGAGATCCTCGACCTCGGCTTCGGCCGGTGCCGCTTCGCGCTCGCCTGCAAAAAGGGCGTGGATTTCTTCAGCGGCTACAGGGCGAAGACCGTCGCGACCAAGTACCCGAACATCGCGCGCCAGTTCTTCGAGAGCCGCGCCATGGACGTGCGGATCATCAAGATTGAGGGCTCGGTGGAGCTCGCGCCGCTGCTCGGCCTGGCCGACGGCATCGTCGATATTGTGGAAACCGGCGCGACGCTGCGCGAGAACGGGCTTGAGGTCGTGGAGACCATCACGCAGATTTCGGCGCGCCTGATTGCAAACACCGCGAGCCTCAAGCTGCGCAAGGCGGAGATCGAATCGCTCGCCGCGCGGCTGGAGCGCTCCATCGCTGAAAGCAGAGGGGAGAAAACCGTATGATTCGTATAGCCAAGGGCGACCGCGCGTACTGCGAGCGCTTCATCCAGAGCCTCAAGGACCGCGTGCGCGAGAACGACCGCAGCGTGGAGGACGGCGTCGCCGTAATCCTCCGGGACGTGCGCGACAACGGCGACCGCGCCGTGCGGGCGTATTCCGAAAAGTTTGACGGCTGGGTGCCCGACTCGCTCGAGATTTCGATGGCGGAGATCGAGCGCATCACGGCGGACTGCGACCCCGCGTTCCTCGCCGCGATGGAGCGCGCCGCGGAGAACATCCGCGCGTTCCATGCGCGCCAGAAGCAGCAGAGCCGCATCGACCCCGAGCGAAACGGCGTGCTGATGGGCCAGCGCGTGCGCGGCCTGCACCGCGTCGGCGTCTATGTGCCGGGCGGCACGGCGGCGTATCCGTCCTCCGTGCTGATGAACGTGATCCCGGCGAAGATCGCCGAGGTCGGCGAGATCGTCATGGTCACGCCGCCGGGGCGCACCGGCAAGCCGGACAAGAACATTCTGGCCGCGGCGAAGATCGCGGGCGTCGACCGCGTGTTCCTGATCGGCGGCGCGCAGGCCGTGGCGGCGCTCGCCTACGGCACCGAGAGCGTGCCGAAGGTGGACAAGGTCGTCGGCCCCGGCAACATTTTCGTCGCGACGGCGAAAAAGCTGCTCTACGGCACGATCGACATCGACATGATCGCCGGGCCGAGCGAGATCCTCGTGATCGCCGACTCGAGCGCGAAGCCCGAATACCTCGCGGCCGACCTGATGAGCCAGGCCGAGCACGACCGCATGGCCTCGGCGATCCTCATCACGCCGGACGAAGCGCTCGCCAGGGCGACGGCGGACGAGATCGAGCGCCAGATGGAGACGCTTTCGCGCCGCGACATCATCCGCGAATCGATCGACAATTTCGGCGCGATCATCGTCTGCGAAAGCCTGACGGAGGCCGTCGACTTTGCGAACGAGCTTGCGCCGGAGCACCTCGAGGTCTGCTGCGAGAACCCGCTCGAGTACATCGGAAAGCTCGACAACGCCGGCTCCGTGTTCCTCGGGAACTACTCGCCCGAGCCGCTCGGCGATTACTTTGCCGGTCCGAACCACGTGCTGCCCACGAGCGGCACAGCGCGCTTCTTCTCGCCGCTTTCGGTCGACGACTTCATCAAGAAGTCGAGCTTCATCTACTACACGAAGGACGCGCTGCTCGCGGCCGCCGACGACATCATCCGCATCGCGGAGACCGAGGAGCTGACGGCGCATGCGAACTCCATCGCCGTGCGCCGCGATACGCCGTGACGCGTGCAAAAAAGCATGCGTCCCCGCGCGGCCGTCTGCGGGACGGCCGCAAACTCAAAGGAAAGGAAACGCTTTCGCAGGGCGGAAGCTGTGGTCAGAACCATGTATGAACTGAACGACAAGATCCGCGATCTTGAGCCGTATGAGCCGATTGCGGGCGATTACAAGATCCGGCTGGACGCCAACGAATCGTTCCTGTACCTGCCGGAATCGGTCATGGCGAGCGCGCTGCATTCGATGTTCTCGGTCGAGCTGAACCGCTACCCGGACCCGACGGCAAAGGCGCTGTGCGAAGCGTTTGCGCGCGCGTACGGCGTTGAGCCGGCGCACGTCGCGGCGGGAAACGGCTCGGACGAGCTGATCTCCGTCATTTTCCAGAGCTTTCTGCAGAAAGGGGATGTTTATGCGACGATCGCGCCGGACTTCTCCATGTACGATTTTTACGGCTATATCGCCGAGTGCCGCGGCGTCGCGATCCCGAAGCGGGACGATTGGACGATCGATGTTGACAAGGTCATCGAAACGTGCAACAATGAAGGGGTAAAGCTGCTGATTTTCAGCAACCCCTGCAACCCGACGTCGCTCGGCCTCGACCGCGAGGCGGTGCGCCGGATCGTCTCGGGCGTCTCGGCGCTCGTCGTGCTCGACGAGGCCTACATGGACTTCTGGGACGAGCCGATGCTGCCGGAGGCCGCGGCATACGACAACCTGCTGGTGCTCAAGACCTGCTCGAAGGCGTTCGGCCTGGCGGCGCTGCGCGTCGGGTTTGCGGTCGGCAGCGAGAAGCTGATCCGTGCGATCAAGGCGGTCAAGTCGCCGTACAACGTCAACGCGATTTCGCAGCGCATGGCGGAGGTCGTCCTCAAAAGCCGCGGCGAATGCGGCGCGGCCACGCGGCGGATCCTGCTCTCGCGCGACGAGCTGCAGGCCGGGCTCGAGCGGATCGCCGGGCAGTTTGCGGGGCAGATGGAGGTCGTGCCGAGCGTGACGAACTTCGTCGTGGTCCGCACGCTGCAGGCGGAGGCGCTTTTTAAGAAGCTGCTTTCGGATTCGATCGCGGTGCGGTACTTCAAGAATCTCTCCGCGCTGCGCATCACGGCCGGCTCGACCAGCGAAAACGCCGCGGTGCTCGACCACATCCGGCGCTTTTTTGAAGCAAATCACGAGGCTTGAATACAGAAAGGGATGTGCCTATGGAACGCATGGCGACGGTCACGCGCACGACAAAGGAGACGGATATTGAGCTTACGCTCCGTCTGGACGGCGGCGCGGTGGAGGTTTCCACCGGCGTCGGCTTTTTCGACCATATGATGACGGCGTTCGCCGTGCACGGCGGCTTCGGCCTGCAGCTTCGCGCGGTGGGCGACTGGCACGTCGACTGCCACCACACCGTCGAGGATACCGGCATCGTGCTGGGGCGGGCGTTCAAAAAAGCGCTCGGCGACCGCGCGGGCATCGAGCGGTACGGCCACGCGCTGATCCCGATGGACGAGGCGCTCGGCTTCTGCGCGGTGGACGTCAGCGGGCGGCCGTACCTCGCGTTCGACGCCGCGTTCCCGCAGGAGCGCGTCGGCGATTTCGACACCTGCATGACCGAGGAATTTTTCCGCGCGCTCTGCGACAACGCGGGCTTTACGCTGCATCTGCGCTGCCCGTACGGGAAAAATGCGCATCATATGATCGAGGCGCTGTTCAAGGCGGCCGCGCACGCGCTCTGCGATGCGACCGCGGAAAACAGCACCGGCGCAGTACTCTCCACAAAGGGGACGCTCAGCGAATAAGGCCGGACGGCGAAGAAAAACAGAACGGGCGGCCGTGCGCCGCATCACAACAGCATGGGGGAACAGGATGATTATTTTACCGGCAATTGACTTGAAGGACGGGCGCTGCGTGCGCCTGTTTCAGGGGGACTACGCCACGGCGGAACAGGTGGCGGCGGACCCCGTAGCGACGGCGAAGTCGTTTGAAGCGGACGGCGCGCGCTGGATGCACGTCGTCGATCTCGACGGCGCGAAGGCGCGCAGGCCCGTGAACGACGCGACGATCTTTTCGATCCGCGACAACACGTCGCTGAACATCGAGGTCGGCGGCGGCATCCGCGACATGGAGGGCGTCGAATACTACCTCTCCCGCGGCGTCAACCGCGTGATCCTCGGCTCGGCGGCGCTGACCGACCCGGCGTTCGTGCGCGAGGCGGTAAAGCGCTACGGCAAGAAGATCGCGGTCGGCATCGACGCGCGCGACGGCAAGGTGGCGGCCGAGGGCTGGACCGAGCAGAGCGAGATCGACTACATGGAGATGGCGCGGCGCATGGAGGACATCGGCGTGCGCTATCTGATCGTCACCGACATCGCGAAGGACGGCACGATGGCCGGGCCGAACCTCGTCATGCTCGACAAAATCAACCGCGCGGTTTCGTGCAACGTCATCGCAAGCGGCGGCGTCAGCAACCTCAAGGACATTGTCGACCTCAACAACCTCGGGCTTTACGGCGCGATTGCGGGCAAGGCGCTCTACACGAAGGCGCTCGACCTGCGCGCGGCGGTATCGGCCTGCCAGCGCCTTTCCGGCAACATGCTGAAGGTGCGCGAGGAGATCGAGGACCATCTGGAGCGCTACTTCGTCAAGTCGGACCTGATCCCCGCGATCATCCAGGAGGCGGCGACCGGCGAGGTGCTGATGCTCGCCTACATGAACCGCGAGTCGATGATCAAGACGCTGGAGACCGGCTACACCTGGTTTTACAGCCGCAGCCGCCAGACGCTCTGGAACAAGGGCGCGACGAGCGGCCATGTGCAGAAGGTCGTGAGCATCGCGGCCGACTGCGACGACGACACGCTGCTCGTCAAGGTCGTGCAGACCGGCCCGGCGTGCCACACCGGCAGCCACAGCTGCTTCTTTAAGGAGATTTTCTGACCCGGCGGCGCATCCGGGGCCGAACAGCTTCGGCGCGGCCCGCAAAGGACGGCGCAGGTTTCTTCGGGTTTGCGGAGAAATCCGGGCTTTGAACCGTGCATATCAAGCGAGAAAGAAGGATGAACATGGATATTTTGCAGCAGCTCTACGAGACCGTGCTCGCCCGCAAGGGGGAAAAGCGCGAGGGCTCCTACACGTGCTATCTTTTTGAGCAGGGCACCGACAAGATTCTCAAGAAGTGCGGCGAGGAGTGCAGCGAGGTGATCATCGCCGCGAAAAACGGCGACAACGCGGAGACCGTGCTCGAGATCAGCGACCTGCTCTACCACCTGACTGTTTTGATGGTGAACGAGGGCATCGCGCTCGAGGACGTCCGCGCCGAGCTGGACCGCCGCCACGGCAAGACCGGCAACCTCAAGAAATTCCATCAGGTGGACAAAAACACATGACGGACGACAGAAAGCGCGCCCTGTGGGCGCAGGCGGCTTCTGAAGCGGCAACGGCCGCGGACGGCTGTGCGGCCGCGGCGCTGCCGTGGCGCTACCGGCAGAAAGTCGAGGACTTTTTGAAGCCGCAGAGCCGTATACTGGATATGGCCCCCGGCGACGGCGCGTTCCTGCTTGCGCTGCGCCACCCGTTCGCGCAGACGAGCGTCGCGGAGAGCCGTCCGGCGGCGCTGCATCGCTGCGAAAAAAAGCTCGCGCCGCTCGGCATCGCGGTGCGGCAGAGCGCGGGGGACGGAACGCTGCCGTATGACGACGAATCGTTCGACCTCGTTCTGGACCGCGGCGCGCTGTATGCGGCCGGCGAGGTGCGCCGCGTCTTAAAGCCCGGCGGCTACTTCATCACCGAGCAGGCGGGCGGCAGCGACAGCCTGCGGCTGCGGCGGATGCTCGGCGGCGGGGCGGAGCGCCTGGATTTTAATCTGGAAAACGAGATCCCGCGCTTTCTGCGCGCGGGCTTTTCGATCAACTACAAGGACCAGTGCTATGCGGCGGCGCGCTTTTCGGATACGGCGGCGCTTGTCCGCTACGCGGCGGCGCGCCCGCAGCTTTTCCCGGGCTTCTCGGTGGACGGCTGTTTTGCGCAGCTTCTGACGCTCGACGCGCTCTGCGCGCGGCAGGGTTATATCCCCGACACGCGGCACCGGTTCATCTTGATTGCACGAAAACGAAAGGACGGAAAAAACGATGGGTGATTTCAGCATACGCTTTGCTGCGCGCGAGGATATTCCCACGATCCTCGAATTTATCCGGGCGCTCGCCGCTTACGAGAAGATGGAGGACCAGGTGATCGCGGACGAGACGCTGCTCGAAACCTGGATCTTCGAGAAGCGGAAGGCCGAGGTGCTGCTGGCGTTCGAGGGCGATACGCCGGTCGGCTTCGCGCTTTTCTTCCACAATTTTTCGACGTGGCTCGGCCGCGCCGGCATTTACCTCGAAGATCTCTTCGTGCTGCCCGAATACCGCGGCAGGGGATACGGCAAGCTGCTGCTGAAGCGGCTGGCGCGCATCGCGGTGCAGCGCGGCTGCGGCCGGCTGGAGTGGGCGTGCCTCGACTGGAACGAGCCGAGCATCGCGTTTTACAAGTCGGTCGGCGCCACGGCGCTCGACGAGTGGACGACGTACCGCGTGACGGGCGACGCGCTGCTCGCGCTGGCTTCGCGCATCTGAGCATCGCCGTTCCCTGCGGGCGGGGCGCTGCGGCGAAAAACGCGCGGCGCAGGGGTACGCCCCGCGCTCAGCGCGATGCGCGCGTGCCAGATCGAGATTCTGGAATAGGCGAAGCAGGCGCGAACAAGCGGAACAAACGCAAAAAAGGCAAGGCCGGCGGGAAATACCTGCCGGCCCTTTTGCGCGCTTGCATTTCTGCGCGGAATATGGTAAAACTTAACTTGCGGCCCGCGGGCCGCGGAAATCGGGCGCCGAACGGGCGCGGATGGGGGAAGCCCGCTATGAAGAAAATCCTGTTTATTGCGACCGGCGGCACGATTGCCTCGGCCAAAACCGAAAACGGCCTGACGCCGGCGATCACCTCGGAGGAGCTTTTGGACGCCGTGCCGGAGATCCGCACGATGTGCACGGTCGACACCGTGCAGCCGTACAGCCTGGACAGCACGAACATGTGCTGGCGGCAGTGGGTGCATCTCGCGCAGATCATCCGCGACGGCTACGCGCAGTACGACGGCTTTGTGATCACGCACGGCACGGATACAATGGCCTACGCCGCGGCGACGATGTCGTACCTTGTGCAGCGCAACCTGAAGCCCATCGTCTTTACGGGCGCGCAGAAATCGATCGAGGAGCCGGACGGCGACGCGCGGCGCAATCTGTACGAGGCGTTCGCCTACGCGACGGACGACCGCGCCTGCGGCACGCACGTCGTGTTCAACAGCCATGTGATCGCCGGCACGCGCGCGCGCAAAACGCACTCGAAGAGCTTCGACGCGTTTTCGAGCATCGATTATCCGGACATCGGCGTGTTTTTCGACCGGAAGCTCTTCTGCTATATCGACGAGCGCCCGGAGTACGGCGACGTCCGCTTTTACGACCGGCTTGTGCCGGAAATCCTCTCCATACGCGTGATCCCCGGCATGGACCCCTCGATTTTCGACTACATCAACGCGAACTGCCGCGGCGTCGTCATCGAGAGCTTCGGCGTCGGCGGCATCCCGTACTACGGCGACAACGCCTTTGAGGAGAAGATCGCCGCGATGATGGAGAACGGCGTGCGCGTCGTGATCACGACGCAGGTCCCGCACGAGGGCAGCAACCTCTCCGTTTACCGGGTGGGGCATATCATCAAGGAAAAATACCGCGTCCTCGAGGCCACGAGCATGACGACCGAGGCGGTCATCGCCAAGATGATGTGGGCGCTCGCCTATTCCGACAGCCGCGAGAGCTTTGAGCGGCTTTTCCAGCGGCCTGTCGGCAAGGACAAGCTTGAAAACGCCTGAAAAAAGTTTCGGGCCCGCACCGGGGAAGCGGCGCGGGCCTTTCGGGTGTCATAGGGCCGTTTTTCGCTTTTCGACAAGCATGGCTTCCAGCGCGTCAATCAGCGCAGCCTGATCCGCAGCCTGGTCGATCAGCGCGGAAACGATGGAAACGACGGACAGCGTGCTGAGCGGTTTCTGTCCGGCGATCTGTTGTACGGCATAGGTTTCTTCGGAAACGGCCGCTACAAAGGTGCGCGCGTAGTTTTTTGTGGTTTTTGCAAACCCCTCGGCACGAATCATTTCCTTGTCCAGCAGAGAGTTAATCAGCAGATGGATATAGCTGTCCTTCCATGTTTTGTCTGTCGATTGTTCGATGATTTCAGAAGCGGTCAGCGGCTTGTCGACATGCCAGAGCAAATTCATGATCTCATGTTCGCTCTTTGTAAGCGTCTCTTTCTTCATAGCTGTGCACCCCACTTTCCAAAATGGTCTCTTTGCTTTATAATTATATATTATGATGTTTTTGGAACCTTGTCAAGGCTTTCAAAATGGATTTGAGCATATTTTTTTTCGAATTCTGCGTATTTTATATTTGACATTCTGCTACAGCGCCGCGCTTTTTTCGCCGGTTTTCGTCATATTTTCTTGTCTTTTCCCGCCGGTGCCCCGCGCGGCGGCAGGCGGAAAAAAGGCGCGGGGCGAAGCGTGCGCGCCGGGCGGAAAAAGTGAAATTGTGAGAAAACTTTTGCCCGGTATGCGCTTTTCTCGCAAATTTACGAAAAAGGCCTTGACATTTTTTGCCCCGGCAACTATAATTATTTGTGTTATTTCGTGCGAATGCTAATAACAAATACACCCCTGCCTGATGGCGGATGGGAGGGATATAGATGGCTGAAATCCGAATCAAAGACAACGAGTCTTTGGAAAGCGCGCTCAGACGCTTCAAGAAGCAGTGCGCCAGAGCGGGCGTGATTCAGGAAGTGCGCAAGAGAGAGGCTTATGAGAAGCCCTCCGTAAAGCGCAAGAAGAAGTCCGAAGCAGCTCGCAAGCGCAAGTACAAATAATGAAACGTGAAGAAGCGGGCCGCAAGCGCCCGCTTTTTTGTGTGAAGCGCGTTTTTGCCGGCAGTGCCGGCGCGGCCGGCGGAAGGCTTTTCCGGCCGGGCCCAAATTTCGTGAAGAGGGGACGGTGGCCGGCATGGCCGTGTTCAGACCGACCGGCACGCTGCACCGCGTGACCGACATCACGCCCGAGCTGCTCGGGGCGATGCACATCCGCGCGCTGGTGCTCGATGTGGACAATACGATGGCGACGCACGGCTCCCAGACGCCGTACGAAGGCGTGCTCGAATGGACGCAGCGGATGACCGCGGCCGGCCTGCGGCTCGTCGTCGTTTCGAACAACTACAAAAAGCGCGTGGCGCCGTTTGCGGCGCAGTTTTCGCTGCCGTACATCTCGTTCGCCTGCAAGCCCTCGCCGTTCGGCTACCTGCGCGCAAAGCGCCTCGCCGGCGTGCGCGTGCGGGAATGCCTCGTTGTCGGCGACCAGATCTTCACGGACATCCTCGGCGCGAACCTGTGCGGCATGCCCTCCGTGCTGCTGGACCCCATTGCGCGGGACCCGGCGGCCTCGGTGCGGTTCAAGCGCTGGCTCGAGCATTTCCTTCGGCCGCACTATACGCGGCTCGACCCTACAAACTACAGAAAGAATGGTGATTCTCATGCGCTCTCCGATTGAGCGGCTCACAGAAAAGGTCATCGGCGGCGACGCAAAAAAGGCGGCGCTCGTCGTTTCCGAAACAAATCTCTATTACCTCACGGCGTTCCCGTCCACGGACGGCGCGCTGCTGCTCACCGCGGAGCAGGCGTACTACCTGCTCGACTTCCGCTATGCCGAGGCGGCGCGCGCGAAGGCGGAGGGCGCGGTCGTCGAGGAGTTCACGAACCTGAACAACTCGATTGCGGCGCTGCTCAAGAAGCACGGCATCACGAGCGTCTACATGGAGTACGCCGCGCTGCCCTACGGCCAGGCGAAGCGCTTTGAGGCGCTCTGCGCCGAAAACGGCGCCGAGGCCGTGCTCGACACGACGCTGGACGACGCGATCCGCGCGCAGCGCATCGTGAAGAGCGAGGAGGAGATCCGCAAGATCTGCGACGCGCAGGCGATCACCGACGCGACCTTTGAGCACATCCTGCCGTATATCCGCGAGGGCGTGACCGAGCGCGAGATCGCGCTGGAGATCGAGTTCTACATGCGCAAGCTCGGCGCGGACGGCAATGCGTTCGACCCGATCGTCGTCACCGGCGGCAACGGCTCCCAGTGCCACGGCATCCCGGGCGATACGGTCATCCAGAAGGGCGACTTCATCACGATGGACACGGGCGCGATGCTCAAGGGCTACCATTCCGACATGACGCGCACCGTGGCGCTCGGCCATGTGAGCGACGAGCAGAAGGCGATCTACGACACGGTCCTGAAGGCGCAGCTCGCCGCGATCGACGCGGTGCACGCGGGCGTGCGCTGCTGCGACGTCGACAAGGTCGCGCGCGACATCATCGAGACGCCGTACCCGGGCACGTTCGGCCACGGCCTCGGCCACGGCGTCGGCTTCGAGATCCACGAGTGGCCGCGCTTCTCGAGACTCGACGACACGGTCTGCGCGCCGGGCATGGTCATCACGGTGGAGCCGGGCATCTACGTCGCCGGCAAGTGCGGCGTGCGCATCGAGGACATGATCGTCGTTACCGAGGACGGCTGCCGCAACCTCACGCACTCGCCCAAGGAGCTCATCATCCTGTAATTTCGCAGAAAATCACGAATTTGTGTGATTCTGTCTTGAAAAAAACGGGAATCTATTATACAATAATAAACAGAGAAGAATATTTGGAGGTATTTATCCTATGGTTACCGCAGGTGATTTCAGAAACGGTGTTACGTTTGAAATGGACGGCAACGTATATTCCATCATTGAGTTTCAGCACGTCAAGCCCGGCAAGGGCGCGGCGTTTGTCCGCACCAAGATCCGCAACGTGATCAGCGGCGCCGTGACGGAAAAGACGTTCAACCCGAACGACAAGTTCCCGACGGCGTTTATCGAGAGAAAGGACATGGAGTATCTCTACAACGACGGCGATCTCTACTACTTCATGGACAACGAGACGTACGAGCAGACCCCGATCAGCCCGAGCATCCTCGGCGACAACTTCAAGTTCGTCAAGGAAAACATGGTCTGCAAGGTCCTTTCCTACAAGGGCAACGTCTTCGGCGTAGAGCCGCCGAACTTCGTCGAGCTGCAGGTCACCCAGACCGACCCGGGCTTCAAGGGCGACACGGCGACGAACGCCACAAAACCGGCCACGCTGGAAACCGGCGCGGAGATCAAGGTCCCGCTCTTCATCGACGAGGGCGAGATGATCCGCATCGATACCAGAACAGGCGAATACATGGAGCGCGCATAATCTGCGCCAAAACCGAAATCGGGGCGAAAGCCTCCGCAGACAGGGCGGCCGCCTGCCGGCGCCCGGAAAGAAAAGGTATACGATTATGACAAATTCCGAGAGAGCAGCTTACATCCGCGGCCTGATGGAAGGCCTGGACCTCGACCCGAACGCGAAGGAGACGAAGCTTTTCAATGCGATCGTCGATCTGCTCGACGACCTCTGCCTCTCCGTTGAGGAGATGGAGGACGCGTACGACGAGCTGAGCGGTCAGGTCGACGAGATCGACGAGGACCTCGGCGAGCTCGAAGAGGACTACTACGACCTGGACGACTTCGACGATGAAGAAGACGAAGACGACGACTGGGAAGAGGATGACGACGATTGCTACTTCGAGGTGACCTGCCCGAGCTGCGGCGATACGATCCAGCTCAACGGCGAGATGCTCGAGGAAGGCTCGATCGAGTGCCCGAACTGCGGCGAGAACCTCGAATTCGACCTCGATGAGGAAGAGTGCGGCTGCGGCGAAGACTGCAACTGCGAGGAAAAGGAATAAGCCGAAGCAGACGAAGGAGCGGCGTGCGCCGCTCCTTTTTGCGTCTTTCTCTGTGTATAAATCGTATCACAGATATGAATAAATTTATAACGCTCGGGCGGATGCGTTGACAATTGCGGGCAAAATGGGTACAATAAGAAAAATAAACCTGTCAACCAGGATGTGTAGACGCATATGAACAGCAAGAAGTTTGTTCTGGCGATGGTCAGCAAGGTGACCATCGTTCTGCTGGAGATCGGGTTTTTCGCGATCGTGCTCTTCCAGTATTACGGACCGACCATATTTTCAAATATGGAGAGCGTCGGCTTTACCGTCACGCTGCTCCTGTATATCATCGTTTATATCGCGCTCGGAAACCTGTTCCGCGCCTTTAAAATTGCGGATTACTCGATTGCCGAGACGATTTTCTCGCAGCTTCTGGCCTTCGGCATCGCCGACCTTCTGCTTTACGGCGAGTTCTGTATGATCCGGCACAATTATGTAAACATCGTGCCCGGACTGCTCACGGTCGGCTGCCAGCTTCTGGCGGCCGCGCTCTGGGCGCTGCTTGCCAAGCGCATGACGATGCTGTTTTCGAAGCCGGAGAAGACGCTCATCATCACCGGCGTGCCCGATACGCGGGATTTCATCCGGAAGCTGCGCAAGCTCAAGTACATTCTGTGGGTGGAGAAGGTCATCCCGTACGACGCGCTCGGCCTGGAGTGGAAGAAGCAGCTCGACCCCTACGAGGCGGTCATTTTTTACGAGGTGGAGGGCAGCACGCGGCGCGCCGAAATGCTCTGGTACTGCATGCAGGGCCGCAAGAGCCTCTATGTCACGCCGCGGCTCGAGGAGATCGAGATGCAGGGCTTCGGCGCGCGGCATCTGATCGACACGCCTTTGATGAAGTACGAGTACCACAGCGAGCGCTTCTGGTACAACCTCTTCAAGCGCCTCTCGGACATTGTGGTTTCGCTGCTCGCGCTCATCGTGACCTCGCCGGTTTTCCTGATCGTTTCCATAGCGATCAAGATCGAAGACCGCGGCCCCGTGTTCTTTACGCAGAAGCGCTGCACGAAGAACGGCCGGATCTTCGAGATCATCAAGTTTAGGAGCATGGTCGTCGATGCGGAGCAGGGCGGGAACGTGATCCCGTGCCGCTCGGGCGATCCGCGCATCACGCGCGTCGGGCGGGTCATCCGCAAGCTGCGCGTCGACGAGCTGCCGCAGATTCTGAACGTGCTCAAGGGCGACATGGCGCTGGTCGGGCCGCGGCCCGAGCGCATCGAGCACGTGGAGGCGTATACGAAGGAAATACCGGAGTTTGCCTTCCGCCTGCGCGTCAAGGGCGGCCTGACCGGCTACGCGCAGATCTACGGCAAGTACAACACGAACCCGTACGACAAGCTGCGGCTCGATCTGCAGTACATCGAAAAGCAGTCGCTGATGCTCGACTTCAAGCTGCTGCTGCTGACGATCAAGATCCTGTTCGTCCCGGAGTCGACCGAAGGCTTTACGGCGGAGCGCTCCGCCGAAATCGGGAAGGAGAGCCGGGAAGCCGAGAAGAAGGAATGAAGCCGCCAAAAGGCAAGTTTTCCTTGCAATTTTCCGCAGATTATGCTATGATATTTTCCGGCCGCCAAGGCGGCCGCATATGCGGGCCATTAGCTCAGTTGGTCAGAGCAGCCGGCTCATAACCGGTCGGTCCGGGGTTCGAGTCCCTGATGGCCCACCAGCTTTTACAGAGAGAAACGCGTCGCGTGTCCGATGCGTTTCTTTTTTTGCTTTTCCGCCTTTGCCTTGGCGGTTCCCCGCGCGGGAAATACTCCTGAGCGCCTACGCGGACGGCGAGCTATCCGACATGACGTTCCCTGCGCGCGGGAAATTCTACGCCCGGGGCGTTGTGATCGCTGCGTTTCAGCGCCGCGCAGCGTTTGGAAGCGGCGGAAAAGCGGGACGCCCCCTCTTGACAAATGGTGAATATTAGCTTAGACTAACATTTGGATAAAATGAAATTATACGGGCGCGCTGTGCGGCGCGCGGGATATGAGGGGGAAGGAAAATGACACTGAAGGAGCTTCCGGTCGGAAAAACCGCCACGGTGCAGTCTGTCGGCGGCGAGGGCGCGCTGCGCCAGCATCTTCTCGACATGGGCCTCATTCCGGGGGCCGACGTCACAATGGTGAAGTTCGCCCCGATGGGCGACCCGCTTGAGGTGCGCATCCACGGGTATGAGCTGACGCTGCGGCTGGCCGACGCGGAAAAAATCAAAATCGAAAACGTGCGGGAGACGGCGCCGGAGAGCCGGCGGAACGGCCGTGGAAAGCCGATTTCCCACCCCGGCCTCGGCGAGGGCGGCCGGTACCACGTGCAGACCGGGCGGCCGCCGCTGCCGGGCAGCGTCACGCTGACGTTTGCGCTGGCCGGCAACCAGAACTGCGGCAAAACGACGCTGTTCAACCAGCTGACCGGCTCGAACCAGCACGTCGGCAACTTCCCGGGCGTCACGGTCGACCGCAAGGACGGCGTGATCCGCGGGCACGAGAACACGCTCGTCACCGACCTGCCCGGCATCTACTCGATGTCGCCGTATTCGAGCGAGGAGCTCGTGACGCGGCGCTTCGTCCTCGAGGAGCACCCGAAGGGGATCATCAACATCGTCGACGCGACGAACATCGAGCGCAACCTGTACCTGACGATGCAGCTCATGGAGCTCGACGTGCCGATGGTGCTCGCGCTCAACATGATGGACGAGGTGCGCGAAAACGGCGGCTCGATCCGCGTCAACGAGATGGAGGCGATGCTCGGCATCCCGGTGGTGCCGATCTCCGCGGCCAAAAACGAGGGCATCGCCGAGCTGGTCGACCACGCCGTGCATGTGGCGAAGTACCAGGAAAGCCCCGGCCGACAGGATTTTTGCGATGCGGGCGAGCAGGGCGGCGCCGTGCACCGCTGCCTGCACGCGATCATGAGCCTGATCGAGGACCACGCGGAGCAGGCCGGCATCCCGGTGCGCTTCGCGGCCAGCAAGCTCGCGGAGGGGGACAGCCTCGTGCTCGAGCGGCTCGGGCTGGACCAGAACGAAAAGGAAACGCTCGAGCACATCATCTGCCAGATGGAAAAGGAGCGCGGGCTCGACCGCGCGGCCGCGATCGCCGACATGCGCTTCAGCTTTATCCAGAAGGTCTGCGCATCATCGGTCGTCAAGCCGCGGGAGAGCCGGGAGCATGCGCGCAGCGTGCGCATGGACCGCATCCTGACCGGCAAGTATACGGCGATCCCGGCGTTCATCGCGATCATGGCGCTCGTGTTCTGGCTGACCTTCAACGTCATCGGCGCATTTCTGGCCGATCTGCTCGACATGGGCATCGGCTGGCTGACCGATCTGGTCGACGCCGCGATGACGGCCGGCCACGTGAACCCCGTGTTGCATTCGCTCGTGATCGACGGCATCTTCAACGGCGTCGGCAGCGTGCTGAGCTTCCTGCCGATCATCGTCACGCTGTTCTTCTTCCTCTCCATGCTGGAGGACAGCGGCTACATGGCGCGCGTCGCCTTTGTGATGGACAAGCTGCTGCGCAAGATCGGCCTTTCGGGGCGCAGCGTCGTGCCGATGCTGATCGGCTTCGGCTGCACGGTGCCGGGCGTCATGGCGAGCCGCACGCTGCCCTCTGAGCGCGACCGCAAGATGACGATTTTGCTGACGCCGTACATGAGCTGTTCGGCCAAGCTGCCGATCTACGCCTTCTTCGCCGAGGCGTTCTTCCCGCGCAACGGGGCGCTCGTGATGATCGGGCTGTACTTCATCGGCATTTTGGTCGGCATCCTGATGGCGCTGCTGCTGCGCGGCACGGCGTTCCGCGGCGAGGCGGTGCCGTTCGTGATGGAGCTGCCGAATTACCGGATGCCCGGCGCGAAAAATGTCGGCCTGCTGCTCTGGGACAAGGCAAAGGACTTCCTGCAGCGCGCGTTCACGGTCATCTTTATCGCGACGATCGTGATCTGGTTCCTGCAGACGTTCGACACGCGGCTCAATATCGTCACCGATTCGCAGGACAGCATCCTCGCCATGGTCGCCGGCTGGATCGCCCCGATCTTTGCGCCGCTCGGCTTCGGCGACTGGCGCATCTCCACCGCGCTGATCACCGGCTTCATGGCCAAGGAGAGCGTCGTTTCCACGCTGTCGGTGCTCTTCGGCTCCACGGCCGCGCTCACCTCCATGCTCACGCCGCTTTCCGCGATGAGCTTGCTCGTGTTCTGCCTGCTGTATACGCCGTGCGTCGCGGCGATCGCGTCCGTCCGGCGTGAGCTCGGCGGGCGGTGGGCGTTCGGCGTCGCGCTCGGGCAGTGCGCCATCGCCTGGGTGGCGGCCGGCGCCGTGCAGCTCTTCGGTATGCTGCTGGGGGTGGCGTGATGACGCCGGGCACCGCGGTCGTTCTGGCGCTCGTGCTGATCGCCGCAGCGTTTGCGCTCCGGGCCATACTGCAGCACCGCACCGGCGGCTGCAGCGGCTGTACCGGCGACTGCATGCACTGCGGAAAGCATGCGGCGGAATGGAAAAACCGACCCGAACAATAAAAAGATGAGGACCTCCCTTCGCGGGAGGTCCTTTTGCGTCCGCCGCGGGTCGTACCCGCACCCGCCGGGAGTGTCCAAAGCACGCGCCCCGCGCGGCGGTTTCCTCGGAAAACGAGCTTGCGCCAGCAAGCGACTCCGCGGACACTCGCGGCGGGTCGTACCCGCACCCGCCGGGAGTGCCCGAAGCACGCGCCCCGCGCGGCGGTTTCCACGGAAAACGAGCTTGCGTACGCAAGCGACCCCGCGGACACCCGCAGCGGGCCGTGCCCGCCGGGTTCACAAAGTATTTACAAATTTTGGTGTTGACATTTCCTGACCATTGCAGTATATTATAGACAAGGGTTAGCACTCGAGAGAACAGAGTGCTAAAACCCGAAGAGGTACAGGTATGGAGCTGACAAAAAGGAAACAGAATATACTTGCCTCGATTGTAAACGGATACATCCGCACGGGCGGGCCGGTCGGCTCGAAGTCGATCGCGGAGGCGGCCGGGGCTTCTCCGGCTACGGTGCGCAACGAGATGGCGGAGCTCACGGAGATGGGCCTGCTGGAACAGCCGCACACCTCGGCGGGGCGGATCCCCTCGGAAAAGGGGCTGCGCGAGTACGTCGACAATTTGATGCCGGAAGAACCGCTTTCCGATGAAGAGCGCATAACGCTTGACGCGATGCTCGCGAAAAGCGCGTTCGACCCGGAACGGCTTCCCGGCGGCGCGGCGCGCACGCTGGCTTCCGCCACGCGGTACATGGCGGTCGCGACCGCACCGAGCGGCGTTTCGGCGCAGATTAAGGCCGTGCAGTTCGTCCAGACGAGCCGGCGCACCGCTATGCTGATTCTGATCAGCAGCGCGGGCACGATGAAAACGAAGGTGTTCCACTGTGATTTCGACTTGTCGAGCGAAATCATGCGCATCTTTTTCCGCGTCCTGAACGAGCGCGTCGTGGGGCGGAACGTCTCGGAGATCAACCGGGCGTTCATCCAGAGCCTCGCGGTTTCGTTCAACGACCTCGCGATCCTGATGTCGCCGGCGCTGCTTGCGCTTTTGGAAACGGCGCAGGAAACCGTGAAAACGGAGGTGCACGTGAGCGGGCAGATGAACCTGCTCTTTTACCCGGAGCTCGGGCCCGGCGGCGCGCGCCGCGTGATGGATTTCATCGAACGGCAGGACGCCGTGACGGGGCTGCTGGCCGGAAGGCCGGGCCGCGTGCAGATCCATATCGGGCAGGAAAACGGGCACAACGCGCTGGCGGCGGTTTCGGTCGTCTCCACGCGGTACAGCATAAACGGCACGGATGCCGGCGCGGTGGCGGTCATCGGCCCCACGCGCATGCGTTATGCACATACGGCGGCGCAGACCGCTTACATCGCGGAGCGCGTGGGCGAAATGCTCACGCGGGTCCAGCGGGAAGAATAGAAAGGGGCGTTATCCATGGCAGAGGAAACAAAAGCCTGTCCCGAAGAGGAGACAGAAAAGAAAACCGGGCCGGAAGAGAAGGCCGAAAATCCGAAAACAGAAGAGAAAGAAGATAAAAAGAAAAAGCGAGAGAAGGCGGAAAAGGTCCCGAAGGCCGATTACGACCGCCTGCAGGCTGAGTTCGAAAGCCACAAGCAGCAGTATCTGCGCGTGCTTGCCGAGTACGACAACTTCCGCAAGCGGTCGCAGAACGAGAAAAACGGCGTTTACAACAACGCGATTTCCGACGCGGTCAACGCGATCCTGCCGGTGGCCGACAACATCGACCGCGCGCTCGCGCAGGAGAACGCTTCGGCGGAGGATATGCGCAAGGGCGTCGAGATGATCGCCAATCAGTTCAAGGCGTGCTTCGAGAAGCTCGGCATCACGGAGATCGGCGCGGCCGGCGAAACGTTCGACCCGAATTTCCACAATGCGGTTTCGCATATCGACGACGAGAACCTCGGGGAGAACGTCATTGCGGCGGTGTTCCAGAAGGGCTACAAGCTCGGGGATAAGGTCGTGCGGCACGCCATGGTGCAGGTCGCAAACTGACCCCGCAAATATGCGGCAGGCTCTGCCCTGTATGCCGGCGGGCCCGGCAGCAGCGGCTTATACAATAGAAACAACCAGTGAAATCAGTATTCTTTATTTAAAAGGACGGTAATTTTTATGGCAAAGACAATTGGTATTGACCTTGGTACTACAAACTCGTGCGTCGCCGTTATCGAGGGCGGCGAGCCGGTCGTCATCGCGAACGCGGAAGGCGCCAGAACGACGCCGTCTGTCGTCGCTTTCTCGAAGACGGGCGAGCGCATGATCGGCCAGGTGGCAAAGCGCCAGGCCATCACGAACCCGGACAGAACCATCTCCTCCATCAAGAGAGAAATGGGCACCGACCATAAGGTCACAATCGACGGCAAGCACTACACCCCGCAGGAAATCTCCGCAATGATCCTCCAGAAGCTCAAGGCGGATGCCGAAGCATACCTCGGCGAGCCGGTCACGAGCGCGGTCATCACGGTTCCGGCTTACTTCACCGACGCGCAGCGCCAGGCGACGAAGGATGCGGGCAAGATCGCGGGCCTCGACGTCAAGCGTATCATCAACGAGCCGACGGCGGCGGCGCTGTCCTACGGCATCGATAAGGAAGAGGACCAGAAGATCATGGTCTACGACCTCGGCGGCGGCACGTTCGACGTCTCGATCATCGAGATGGGCGACGGCGTGCAGGAAGTTCTCGCCACGGCCGGCAACAACCGCCTCGGCGGCGACGACTTCGACAAGCGCATCATGGACTGGATCGTCGGCAGCTTCAAGGTCTCCGACGGCATCGACCTCTCGGGCGACAAGATGGCCATGCAGCGCATCAAGGAAGCGGCGGAGAAGGCGAAGATCGAGCTTTCCGGCATGACGAGCGCGTCGATCAATCTGCCGTTCATCACGGCGGACGCGTCCGGCCCGAAGCACCTCGACCTCACGCTCTCGAGAGCGAAGTTCAACGAGCTGACCGCCGACCTCGTCGAAAGCACGATGGGCCCGGTCCGTCAGGCGCTGAGCGACTCCGGCCTCTCCATCAATGAAATCAACAAGGTCCTCATGGTCGGCGGTTCCTCGAGAATCCCGGCGGTGCAGGAAGCTGTCAAGAAGCTCATCGGCAAGGAGCCGTTCAAGGGCATCAACCCGGATGAGTGCGTTGCGATCGGCGCTGCGCTGCAGGCCGGCGTGCTCGGCGGCGAAGTGCAGGGCCTCCTGCTGCTCGACGTCACGCCGCTTTCCCTCGGCGTTGAGACGATGGGCGGCGTCATGACGAAGATCATCGACCGCAACACGACGATCCCGACGAAGAAGAGCCAGATCTTCTCGACGGCGGCCGACGGCCAGACGCAGGTTGAGGTCAACGTGCTGCAGGGCGAGCGTGAGTTTGCCCGCGACAACAAGCAGCTCGGCCTCTTCAAGCTCGACGGCATCGCGCCGGCTCCGCGCGGCATCCCCCAGATCGAGGTTACCTTCGACATCGACGCAAACGGCATCGTGAACGTCTCCGCGAAGGATCTCGGCACCGGCAAGGAGCAGCACATCACGATCACCTCTTCCTCCAACATGAGCAAGGAGGACATCGACAAGGCGGTCAAGGCTGCGGAGCAGTTCGCAGAGGAAGACAAGAAGCGCCGCGAAGAGGTCGAGATGAAGAACAACGCCGAGAACATGTGCTATGCGGCCGACAAGCTCATCAGCGACAACGGCGACAAGATCGACGAGGCCGATAAGAACGAGCTGAACAGCAAGTCCGCAGCGCTCAGAAGCGCGATCCAGTCCGGCACGACCGATACGATCAAGTCCGGCATGGACGACCTGCAGAAGGCGATGTATGCGGTCAGCGAGAAGCTGTATAAGGCTTCCGCCCCGCAGGATCAGCAGCAGCCGCCGTACGGCGCTCCGGGCGCAGGCCCGCAGGCCGGCGGCCAGCAGGGCGGCACGAACGGCGATGTCTACGACGCAGACTACAAGGATGTCGACTAATTTATAAAATCGATCCGAAGTGCAAGGGGTTTGTGTAAAGGCATACCCCTTGCCTTTTGGAGTTTGCGAGGAGATGACAGCGGATGGCGGACAATAAAAGAGATTATTACGAGGTGCTCGGCGTACAGAAGGGCGCGGCGGACGACGAGATCAAGAAGGCGTACCGCAAGCTTGCCAAGAAGTACCACCCGGACCTGAACCCGGGGGATAAAGAGGCCGAGGCAAAATTTAAAGAGGTCAACGAAGCGTACGAGGTGCTTTCCGACAAGGATAAGCGCGCGCGGTACGACCAGTTCGGCTTTGCGGGCGTTGACCCCAATTTCGGCGGCGGCGCGGGCGGCGGCAACCCGTATGCCGGCGGCGTAGGCGGCTTTGACTTCAGCGACATTTTCGACAGCTTTTTCGGCGGCTTCGGCGGCTCCACGCGGCGTGCGAACCCGAATGCGCCGCGCCGCGGCACCGATGTGGAAGCGAGCGTCGTCGTCTCCTTCGAGGAAGCGGCGAAGGGCTGCAGGAAAAAGGTGACGTACCACCAGATCGAGGCCTGCCCCGACTGCGGCGGCTCCGGCGCGCAGAAGGGCACAAGCCCGAAGACCTGCCCGAACTGCAACGGTACCGGCCAGGTGCGCATCAACCAGCGCACGCCTTTCGGCGTCGTGCAGTCGGTCGGCACCTGCGACCGCTGCGGCGGCCGCGGCAAGATCATCGAGACGCCCTGCCGGACCTGTGACGGCAAGGGGCGGCTCCGCCGGCAGAAGACGATCGAGATCACGATCCCGGCCGGCATCGACGACGATCAGATCCTGAATGTCGGCGGCAAGGGCAATGCCGGCGCGAACGGCGGCCCGAACGGCGACCTGCACGTCTACGTTTCCGTGCGCCCGCATGCCATCTTCACGCGCCGCGGCAACGACGTGTGGTGTGAAATGCCGATCACCTTTACACAGGCGGCGCTCGGCGCCGATGTCACGGTGCCGACGCTGGACGGCAAGGTTCAGTATCACGTCCACGAGGGCACGCAGCCCGGCGACGTGTTCAAGCTCAAGGGCAGGGGCATCCAGAGCCTCAACGGGCGCGGCCGCGGCGACCAGTACGTTCAGGTGACGGTCGAGGTGCCGAAAAACCTCTCAAAGCGGCAGAGAGAACTGCTGGCTGAGTTTGAGCAGAACGCGGACGACAAGAATTACCAAAAGCGCAAGAGCTTCTTCGGCAAGCTCAAGGAGCTGTTCGAAGAGTGATTTCCGCAGCGCGGCCGGCACAGGCCCGCTGTGCGGCGCTCAGGCGAACGGCGCAAAGCAATAAAATGTAAGGATAAAGAACACGCACGGTATCGGAATGCTGTGCGTGTTTTTTGCGTGACGTTAGGCAGTGGACTCGAGCAACAGTCGGTTTCGCAGCAAGTGTGCCGGACAGCGAGCACGCAGACGGCTAATCTGTACGAAAAAACCAGAAAAGGTAGGAATTGTCGTTCGATGCGAAATCTGCCTGTTTTCGCGTAAATTCGTCTTTTTAAGCATTATACCATGCCTGAACGAAAAAGCCTGCTTTATCGTTCACAGGATGCAGCGCCGTGCAGAATGCGGCGGCCGGATTCGCGGGAGCGAAAGTGTTTGCTACCCGGCATATGGGTGGGAAGTGCAGCCATTTACCGGAGAAAAGTACAAAAATGCACCTTCCTGTTCAGTATTTCCTGTAAGGCTGTTTAAAAAGCAAGAATTTTTGTTGCAATTTGCTGAAAACGGGTATATAATATAAATGCTTATTTTGATAGGGAACGGAGGAATCCTGTTTTGAAAAAGAGAATTCTTGCTTTTTGCAGTGCACTGCTGCTCGGACTGACTGTCCTTTCGGGCTGCCAGTCCACACCGGCGGAGGAAAGCTCGATGTCGAGCGCTGCGCCGACAGAGACCGCGGAGGCCACGGCAACGCCGGAAGCGACGGCCGAGCCGACGGAAGTGCCCAATGCGGAACCGGCGAATGTAAACCTGCTGACCGGCCTTCCGACGCTGACGGACGAAGCAGTCGGCAAGCGTCCGGTGGCCGTCATGATCAACAATGTCGAGGCGGCTCTGCCGCAGTACGGCATCTCGGCGGCCGACGTGATCTTCGAGATCCCGGTCGAGTACGACCTGACCCGCCTGATGGCGCTGTACGGCGATTACACGCAGGTGCCGGATGTCTGCTCCGTGCGCAGCTGCCGGTATTATTACCCGATCCTCGCGGTCGGCTTCGATGCCGTTTATGTGCATTGGGGCATGGACGAGACGATCGCCCGCGAGACGGTGACGCGGCTGGATATCGACCGCGTGGATGCGCTCGAAGCCTCGTACGGCCTGCTCGGCCGCGATCAGGCGCGCCTTGACAGCGGCTATGCGCTCGAGCATACCGGCATGTTCTACGGCGGAAAGCTTCCGGAAGCGCTCGAGAACAACGGCATCCGCACGGATCTGGATGAGGCGCATCAGGGCGCGGCGTTCAACTTCGTTCCGCAGGGCGAAAATGCCGCGCCACAGGGCGATGCAGCGGGTTCGGTGCGCGTGGATTTCGGCGGAAACTACAGCACCTTCACCTACGATGCGGAGACCGCCACCTATCTGAAGAATTACAAGGACAGCCCGCACATGGATTCCGCCTCCGGCGAGCAGCTCGCTTTTGAGAACGTGATCGTTCTGGAAACGGATATTTCCGTCCGCGACGCAGCTTCCGGGCTGAAGAACGTGAACTGGCAGGGCGGCGCGTCTTATAAGGGCTATTATATCTCGGAGGGCGCCGTGCAGCCGATCACCTGGTCCAAGGCGGACGAGTACAGCCCGCTGAAGTTCTTCGGCGAGGACGGCGAAGAGGTGCAGATCAATCGCGGCAAGACGTACATCGCGATGACCTATCCCGGAAACTGCACGATTTCCGAATCGTGATTGGGTGTACGAATTTTAGGATCAATTCAAAAAAGCTCCGGCTTTAAAAATTGCAAAGGGGCCGGTGCTGTAAGAGCAGCGCCGGCGCTTTTTGCCGTTTGGCCGGGGCTTTTTACCTGTTGCATCTTCCTGTCGAATGTGCTATAATCTTCAAAGAATTTAGGATGTCAAAATTCTGCGGTAATGCGGTAAAGTGTTTTGCGTCCGGTAAAAAAGGGATTTGGGTATGAACAGCAAAAAAAGCTTTCATTTGGACATGCAGTTGGCCAGCCGTATTCTGCTGATTGTTCTGCTGGATATTGTCTGCGTCGCGTTTTCATTTTTTCTCGCGCTCTGGTTTCGGTTCGACCTGAGCATCAGCAGCATTCCGGCAAATTATCTGACCTGCTGGCAGACTACAATTCCGATCTGGTGCGCGATTTCCATTGTGGTTTTTGCGATCTTCCAGCTTTACAACAGCGTGTGGTCGTTTGTCAGTGAAAATGAGCTTTTCCGGATGATTCTGGCGCACATCTGCCTGTTTATCATCGGCTTCTTCTGTATCTTTATTTTTGATATCCGCATGCCGCGCAGCTATTACTTCATCGGCTTCCTTCTGAGCTTTCTCAGCACGACGGCGCTGCGGTTCTCCTACCGTTTCCTGCGCCGGATGAAGCTGGTCTTCGAGCGCGGCACGGAGGAGAAGAAGATCGACCGGATCATGATCATCGGCGCCGGCGAAGCGGGCAGAATGCTGATCCGCGAGTTTGCACACAGCCAGTTCCTTTCGGGCCGTGTCGTCTGCCTGATCGACGACAACCCTTCGAAGTTCCGGAAAATGCTCAGCGGCGTGCGCATTGTCGGCAACCGGTACGACATTCCGGAAATGGTCAAGAAGTATAACGTCAACAAAATCATCTATGCGATCCCGAGCGGCAGCGCGAAGGTTCGAAAGGAGATCCTCCAGATCTGCAGCACGACGAAGTGCGAGGTGCAGACGATCCCGGGCATGTACCAGCTGATCAACGAAGACGTCAGCGTCAGCAAGCTCAAGAAGGTCGAGATCCAGGATCTTCTGGGGCGCGAGCCGATCCAGATCAACATCGACGAGATCCGCAAGTATATTTCCGGCAAGGTCATCATGGTGACGGGCGGCGGCGGATCGATCGGCAGCGAGCTGTGCCGGCAGATTGCGAAGAGCAACCCGAAGCAGCTTCTGATTTTTGATATTTATGAAAACAATGCGTATGACATCCAGATGGAGCTTAAGCGGAAATATCCGGCGCTGGACCTTGTCGTTTTGATCGGTTCGGTGCGCAATACGGCGCGTCTGGATGTTGTGCTGGGCAAATACCGGCCGGAGATCGTATTCCACGCGGCGGCGCACAAGCACGTGCCCCTGATGGAGGACAGCCCGAACGAGGCGATCAAGAACAACGTGTTCGGTACGTACAAGATGGCGCAGGCCGCCGTCAAGTACGGCGTCAAGAAATTTGTCCTGATCTCCACGGATAAGGCAGTCAACCCGACCAACATCATGGGCGCTTCCAAGCGTCTGTGCGAGATGGTCGTGCAGATGATGAACCGCGAATCGGATACGGAGTTTGTCGCTGTGCGCTTCGGCAACGTGCTCGGCAGCAACGGCAGCGTGATCCCGCTCTTTGAGAAGCAGATCGCGGAGGGCGGCCCGGTGACGGTCACGCACCCCGACATCACGCGTTTCTTTATGACGATTCCCGAAGCGGTTTCGCTCGTCCTGCAGGCCGGCTATTACGCCAAGGGCGGCGAGATCTTCGTGCTCGATATGGGCGAGCCGGTCAAGATCGATTCCATGGCCCGCGACCTGATCCGCCTGTCCGGCTATGAGCCGGATGTGGATATCCCGATCGTCTACACCGGTCTGCGTCCCGGCGAGAAGCTGTACGAAGAGCTTCTGATGGAAGAAGAGGGACTGCAGGATACGGAGAACAAGCTGATCCATATCGGCAAGCCGATCGAGATGGACGACGAAAAGTTCAAAGAACAGCTCAAGCGGCTGGAAGCGGCCTATAAGACCGAAGCGGACAACATGAAAGACCTCGTCGCGGAGATCGTGCCGACCTATAAGCCGTCAGGCAAATAAAGAGTAAAAGGAAGTAATTGCTGTGAAGATACCATTTTCGCCACCGGATATTACGGAACTGGAGATTGAACAGGTTGTTGAAGCACTGAAGTCCGGGTGGATTACTACCGGACCGAAGACAAAGGCGCTGGAGCAAAAAATCGCCGATTTCTGCGGAACCGATAAAGCGGTTTGCTTGAATTCCCAAACTGCTTGTGCCGAAATGGCACTCCGAGTTTTAGGAATTGGTCCTGGGGATGAAGTTATTGTTCCAGCCTATACGTATACGGCCACAGCCTCCGTTGTGTGTCATGTCGGGGCTAAGCTTGTCATGGTGGATATTCAGCCCGATTCTCTCGAAATGGATTATGATCAGCTGGAGGCTGCGATCACAGAGAATACGAAGGTT
>NHCFR00700__coassemble_978_pt1 | contig 42860 bp, 37 predicted proteins | sample NHCFR00700__metabat2_high_PE_066 | metagenome-assembled genome bin NHCFR00700 | reverse complement strand
GAGGACCTCCTCCGCCAGTACAACAACGAGCTGCGCACGATCTATGCCGAGATCATGCAGAACCCGAACATGGCGGCCTACACGGCGGCGAAGAACGAGCTCGACGCGCTCGTGCAGCGCGTGACGACGGTCATCACGATGAGCGCCGACGGCGAAGACCCCGACACCTGCGACTGCGAATCCTGCGGCTGCAGCGGTAACTGCTCCTCCTGTGGCGGCGGCTGCCACTGAGTGTCGGAAAACGGATTAGAGATGGAGAGCTGGCATGGCTGATTATTCCCCGATGATGAAACAGTACTTCGAGGTGAAGGAAAAGTATCCGAATACGATCCTTTTCTTCCGCCTCGGAGACTTTTATGAGATGTTTTTCAACGATGCGAAGACCGTGTCGCGCGAGCTGGAGCTGACGCTCACCGGGCGCGACTGCGGTCAGGCGGAGCGCGCGCCGATGTGCGGCGTGCCGTTCCACAGCGCGGAGACGTATATTGCGCGCCTTGTGGCGAAGGGCTACAAGGTCGCCATCTGCGAGCAGATGGAAGACCCCGCGCTTGCAAAGGGCATCGTAAAGCGCAGCGTGATCCGCGTGATTACGCCGGGCACCGTCATGGAAAGCAGCATGCTCGACGAAGCGAAGAACAACTACATCGCCTCCATCTACTATTTCGGCGAGAACATCGGCATCTGCTTTGCGGACATTTCGACCGGCGAGCTCGACGCGACGACGCTGACGGCCGGCGACCCCGAAGCGCTTTCCCAGCTCGTGATCAACGAGCTGGCGCGCTTTTCGCCGCGCGAGATCCTCATCAATCCGGAATTCACGGATTTCGGGGACATCGCAAAATTCATATCCGAAAAGCTCTCCGCCTCGCTGGAGTGCATGGATTTTGAGGTCTATGCGCCCGACGCGTGCACGGAGGCCGTCCGCGCGCAGTTTCACGCGGAGGTGCTCGAGCGCTCCGCGGTGCTTGAGCACCGGGAGATCGTCATGGCGCTCGGCGCGCTGCTCGACTATCTGAAGCGCACGCAGATCACCGGCCTCGAGCGCATGGAGGAGATCAACGTCTACTCCGAGGCGAAAACGATGCGCCTCGACCTCAACACGCGCCGGAATCTCGAGCTTCTGGAGACGATGCGCAGCAAGGAACGCCGCGGCTCGCTCCTATGGGTGCTCGACAAGACGAAAACCGCAATGGGCAAGCGATTGATCCGCACATGGCTCGAGCAGCCGCTTTTAAGCCCGGCGAAAATCACGCTGCGGCAGAACGCCGTCGCGGAGCTTTTCGACAACCGCCCGCTGCTCGACGCGATCACCGAAAGCCTCACCGGCATTTTCGACCTCGAGCGCATCATGACGCGCGTTGTCTACGGCTCGGTGAACGGCAAGGACCTGCGCGCTCTGTGGTCGGCGCTGACGCGCCTGCCGCAGCTCAAATCGCTCGCCGCCCAGTGCGAGGCGACGCAGCTCAAGGCGATCGAGCAGCAGATCGACCCGCTCGAGGACATCTGCGCGCTGATCGACAAGGCAATCGTCGAGGAGCCGCCGCACACGATCCGCGAGGGCGGCATTATCCGGGAGGGATACGACGATGCGCTCGACGCCGTGAAGAGCGACATGACGAACGGCAAGCAGCTGATTGCCGAGCTGGAGGCGCGGGAGCGCGCGGCGACCGGCATCCCGAAGCTGCGTGTCGGCTTTAACCGCGTTTTCGGCTATTACCTTGAGGTCTCGAACGCCTTCAAGGACAAAACGCCGGAGCATTACATCCGCAAGCAGACGCTTGCAAACGGCGAGCGCTACATCACGCAGGAGCTGAAGGAGCTCGAGAACCGCATCCTCGGCGCGCACGACAAGTCGATCGCGATGGAATCGAAGCTGTTCGAGGACGTGCGCCGCACGGTCGCCGACCAGCTCACGCGCATCCAGGAGACGGCGAAGGCGGTCGCGCAGCTCGACGTGCTCGCGTCGTTTGCGGCCGTTTCGATCAAAAACGACTATACGCGCCCCACGATCACAATGAACGGGCGCATCTATCTCAAGGACAGCCGCCATCCGGTCGTCGAGCTGCTGCTCGGCGGCTCCACGCCCTTTGTGCCGAATGATCTGGACATGGACATGAACCAGAACCGCATTTCGATCATCACCGGCCCGAACATGGCGGGCAAGTCGACGTATATGCGGCAGGTGGCCGTCATCGTCATCATGGCGCAGATCGGCTGCTTTGTGCCGGCGGCTTCGGCGGAAATCGGCATCGTCGACGGCATTTACACGCGCGTCGGCGCCTCCGACGACCTCGCGGCGGGCCAGTCGACGTTCATGGTCGAGATGGCCGAGGTGGCGGACATCCTGAAAAACGCGACGAAGGACAGCCTTCTGATTCTCGACGAGATCGGCCGCGGCACCTCGACCTTTGACGGCATGAGCATCGCCCGCGCCGTGATCGAATACGTGCACGACAAAAAGCTGTGCGGCGCGAAGACGCTGTTTGCGACGCACTATCACGAGCTGACGGAGCTTGAGGATCTGCTGCCCGGCGTGCAGAATTTCAGCATCGCCGTAAAGAAGCGCGGCGACGAGATCACGTTCCTGCGCCGGATCGTGCGCGGCGGCGCGGACGACAGCTTCGGTATCGAGGTTGCAAAGCTCGCCGGCGTGCCGGACAAGGTGGTGCGGCGCGCCAAGCAGGTGCTGCAGAGCCTTGAGAGCGGGGAGGCCGTCACGGTGCCGAAGAACGCGGCGCCGGCAAAGCGCGAGGAACCCGTTCAGCTCACGATGCTGACGAAGGATACCGAGGTGCTCAACCGCCTCAAGTCGGTGGACGTCAATACGCTGACGCCGATCGAGTCGATGAATCTGCTCTTTGAACTTGCAAATATGCTCAAGAACTGACGCAACCATTTATATTAAGATAGGATGAAGGAAAGGCAGGTGCAGAAAATGCCGAAAATCAATGTGCTCGACAAGCATGTCGCGGAGCTGATCGCGGCGGGCGAGGTCGTGGAGCGGCCCTCCTCGGTCATCAAGGAGCTCGTGGAAAACTCGATCGACGCCGGCGCTTCGATCGTCACCGTGGAGATCCGCCGCGGCGGCGTCACGTATATGCGCGTCACCGACAACGGCTGCGGCATCGACCGCGAGGACGTCGCGACGGCGTTTCTGCGCCACGCGACGAGCAAGGTGCACGACAAGGAAGACCTCGACGCGATCCTGACGCTCGGCTTCCGCGGCGAGGCGCTGGCCTCGATCTCCGCGGTTTCGCACGTCGACCTCATCACCAAAACGCCGGACAGCACGGTCGGCACACATTATTCCGCGAGCGGCGGCAGCGATGTCGCGGTCGAGGACGCCGGCTGCCCGAACGGCACGACGATCACCGTGCGGGACATCTTCTACAATGTGCCGGCCCGCATGAAGTTTTTAAAAAAGGATACGGCGGAGGGCAACGCCGTCGCCGGCCTGCTCGATAAAATCGCACTGTCGCACCCGGAAATCTCGTTCCGGCTGATCCGCGACGGCAAGGAGACGCTGCACACGCCGGGCGACGGCAAGCTCGTTTCCGCGATCTATGCGGTGTTCGGAAAGGAGTTTTCCTCCAATCTGCTCCCGGTCGATTACACGTTCGGCGGCATACGCGTGCACGGCTACGTTTCGTCGCCGCTCGGCAGCCGGCCGAACCGCAGCATGCAGAACTTTTTCATCAACGGCCGGTTCGTGCGCAGCCGCACGGCGGCCGTCGCGCTGGAGGAAGCGTACAAGGGCTCAATCATGGTCGGAAAATTCCCGGCCTGCGTCCTGCATCTCGAGCTGCCCTCCGAGGTCGTGGACGTCAACGTGCATCCGGCAAAGCTCGAGGTGCGCTTCGTCCACGAGCGCCCCGTGTTCGACGCGGTGTATCACGGCGTGAAATCGGCGGTTTCCGCCAGCCGGGATATGAAATCGATCGATCTCGCCGCGCGCCAGAAGCCGCTTGCGCACCCCTATAAGCCGGACCACATGGAAAAGCCGGTGCAGACGTACATTCCGGAGCGCGCGCCGGCAGTCGTCCCGCCGAAATCGCCGGTGCAGCCCGCACCGGTCCCGCCGCGCTCTGCAGGGCCGGAAAGCCGTCCGGCGCCCGCTGCGGAGCCGCTCGGCTTTTCCGACAGCGCACCGGGCGGATACGAGCCGGCGCTGCCGGAGATCCGCGGGGCGATCGACCGCATTCTCGACCATGAGCCGCAGCCGGAGCGGCCGGCTGAACCCGCGCGCTTTTCGGAGCCGCTTCCGCCGGACATCGCGGTGGAGCCGGAGGACGAGCCGCAGCCGGTTGTTGTGCCGAAAGCAGAAGAACCCATACCTGAGATGGCGCCCGCGGCGGAAGCAGCGGAGCCGATCCCGGCGCCGCCTGTACACCGGGTGATCGGCGAGGCGTTCGACACCTACATCATCCTGCAGTATGACAGCGAAACGCTGATGTTTATCGACAAGCACGCCGCGCACGAACGCCTGCTCTACGAAAAGCTCCGCAGCCGGCAGGGGGAAGCGTGCGCGCAGACGCTGCTCACGCCGGTGACGGTGACGCTCGACAAGAACGAGTATACGGCGGTGCTTGCCAACCTGCAGGTCTTTGCCGACGCCGGGTTCGACGTCGAGGACTTCGGCAGCGGCACGGTGCTCGTCCGCTCGGCGCCGCTCAATCTCGACGGCGCCGACATCGAAGGTTCGGTGCTCGAAATGGCCGGGTATCTCGAGCAGAACCGGCACGATGTGACGACCGAGCACATGGACTGGCTCTACCACAACATCGCCTGCCGCGCGGCGATCAAGGGCGGCAGCGCGTCGCGAAGGGAAGAGCTGATCGCGTTGGCCGAGCGGCTGGAGCAAAACCCCGAGGTGCGCTACTGCCCGCACGGGCGGCCGATCTACGTGATGCTGAAGAAAAAGACGCTCGAAAAGGAGTTCGGGCGGCTCGGATAACGAAAAGGAGGGACGGCGATGGAAAACAGAATCAAGCTCCTTGCCGTCTGCGGCCCGACGGCTTCCGGCAAGACGGCGCTCGCCATTGCGCTGGCCAAAGCGCTCGACGGCGAGATCGTCTCCTGCGATTCGATGCAGATCTACCGCGGCATGGAAATCGGCACGGCTAAGCCGACGGCCGAGGAAATGGACGGCGTTCCGCACCATCTGCTCGGCTTTCTCGACCCGGCGGAAACCTTCAGCGCTGCCGATTACACGGCGCTTGCCGGCAAGGCCATCCGGGACATCGCCTCGCGCGGAAAGCGCCCGCTGCTCGTCGGCGGCACCGGCCTGTATGCCCGCGCTCTGCTGCGCGGAACGTCGTTCTCCGAAAAGGGGCGGGACGAAGCGGTGCGGCAGGCGCTCGAGGCGGAGCTCGCAGCCGGCGGCATCGGTCCGCTCTACGCGCGGCTGCAGTCGCTCGACCCCGAAGCGGCGGCGCAGATCCACCCGAACAACACAAAGCGCGTGATCCGCGCGCTCGAATACTGTCAGGCGGCGGGGGAGCCTTTTTCCGCGCAGGCCAAAACGGCCAACGCCGCGGCGCCGCCTTACGATTACGTGATGCTCTGCCTCGCGTGCCGCGACCGCGAAAAGCTGTACGCGCGCATCAACGCCCGCGTCGACGCCATGCTGCAGGCCGGCCTTCTGGACGAGGCGGAGCGCTATTTCAGGCAATACGGCGTAAGCGGCCGCACTTCGGTGCAGGCCATCGGCTACAAGGAGCTGCTCCCGTATTTTGAAGGGCGCTGCACGCTCGACGAAGCGGTGGAAGCCATCAAGCGGGAGACGCGCCGGTATGCCAAGCGGCAGCTCACCTGGTTCCGGCGCGAGGAAAACACGGTCTGGCTGTACACGGACGATTACCCGGATGCGGCCGCGCTGACAGAAGCTGCCCTGCGGATCGCCGAAGCGCATTTTTCCGCAGGTTCCGATGAAAGGAAGTGTGCCCGATGAATAACCCTTTGATTCGAAAAATCGGCGCCACCGCGATTGCGGTGCTGCTTTTGGTATATGTCGGCTATCAGATTTACCTGAGCCAGTACACAGGACTTAAAACGGAAACAGCGACGTATTCGACGGTTTCGGAGACCATCGATACGACGGGCTTTATCATCCGCGACGAGGAGATCGTCGACACCAATTACAACGGCGTGCTGAACTACACGGTCGACGACGGTGAAAAGGTCGCGGCAGGCGGCGTGCTTGCGGAGACGTACCCGACCGAGGAAGACGCCGCCGCGCAGAACCGCATCGCGCGCATCGACGACGAATTGGAGCGCCTTGCGGTGCTCGAAACGCCGGAGGAATCCGGAACCTCCTCCAACCCGAAAACGATCGGCAGCCAGGTCAACGAGAAGGTGACGTCGCTCCTGACCGAGCTGAAATCCGGCTCGATGGAAAACGTCACGGACGAGCGCAACGACCTGCAGCTTCTCCTCAGCCAGCGGCAGATTGTGACCGGGCAGGAGACGAGCAGCGACTATACGGAGCGCGTGAGTCAGCTGCAGGATGAGCGTCTTTCGCTTTCCCAGTCGGCCTCAATGAGTACGGGAACGGTCGAATCGCCGACCGCCGGCTACTTCATCCGCACGGTCGACGGCTATGAGAACGCGGTCTCGCTCGACGAGGTCACGTCGCTCACGGCCAGCGACGTCAAGGCGCTGGAAGAGGGCGAGCCCGACGGCAGCACGACCGGAGACAGCATCGGAAAGATTTCGAAGGACTTCAACTGGTATATCGCCTGCGTCCTCACGGAGAACGACCTTGTGCGCCTCGACCGCACGACGGAGGTCACGGTCGAAATGCCGTTTGTGACCGTCGAGCAGATCCCCGCGGAGGTCGTCAAGATCAACCGGGACAGCGAGACCGGCGAGGCGGCTGTGATCCTCAAGTGCGCATATATGAACAGCGAGCTCGCATCGGCGCGCAAGGAAACGCTGCGCATCAACATCAGCAGCTATTCGGGCGTGCTCGTGCCGGAAGACGCGATCCACTTCGCAGACGTGGTGGCCCACGAGACCGACGCGGAGGGCAATGAGGTCGACGTCACGTATGAAAACGTCCGCGGCGTCTACGTCAAGTCCGGCAGCCGCATCCGTTTCGTGCAGATCTTCAGCGACGCCACGATCAACGGCTACGCCATCTGCAAGGTGAGCCTGTCGACGGAGGAGCGGGAACAGCTCGTGACGAGCACGACCATTCAGCTTTACGATGAAGTCATCGTGGAAGGGACGGATCTATATGACGGAAAAATGCTCTGATCCGCGTCTTCTGGACGTGGAGGAAAACTATAAGCGGATCGCGGACCGCGTCGCGCAGGCCGCAGTCCGTTCCGGCCGGCAGCCGGAGGACGTATCGCTGCTCGCGGCGACCAAAACCGTGCAGCCCGAATACATCAACCGCGCGATCGCGTGCGGCCTGCGCTTTGTCGGCGAAAACCGCGTGCAGGAGCTGCTGGAGAAGTACGACCGGCTCGATCTGGACCGGGGCGTGTCCTGCCAGATGATCGGCCGCCTGCAGACGAACAAGGTGAAGTACATCGTCGACAAGGTCGACTGCATCCAGTCGGTCGACTCCGTAAAGCTCGCCGGGGAGATCTCCCGGCTTTCAGAGCGGATCGGGCGGCGGATGCCGGTGCTCGTCGAAGTCAACATCGGCGAAGAATCCAATAAGGGCGGCGTTCTGCCGGAGAAACTTTATGAATTTTTGGCAGAAATTTCCGCTTTTCCGGGCATTCAGATCGAAGGCCTGATGGCGATTCCTCCGATTTGTGCTGAAAAAACCGAACTTTGCAATTATTTTTCCCGAATGAAGCAATATTTTATTGACATCGGAGCGAAAAAAATAGATAATGTAAGTATGAATTGCCTGTCGATGGGCATGTCATCCGACTATGAGGAAGCGATCCTTTGCGGCGCCACAATGGTGCGCGTTGGGTCCGCCTTATTTGGTCAAAGAATATATCCCTAAAATACGGAGGTAATATAGAATGGCTGGTTTGGTAGAGAAGCTTCAGAAGATGTGGAATCCGCCGGACGACGAATACGATGAATACTACGACGAGGAGCCGGTCAGCACGAGCTACGCCGACCGCGAGGAGCCGGCGCCGCGCCGTTCTTCGTACACCCCGAGTTCTTCGAACCGCGTCGTCAACATCAACTCGAGAGCGCACGTGCAGGTCGTCGTTTTCCGTCCGATCTCCTTCGGCGAGGAAACGCGCGGCATTGCGGACGAGCTGAACAACAAGCACACGGTGATCCTGAACCTCCAGAAGACCGATAAGGAGGAGTCGAGACGCATTCTCGACTTCCTCAGCGGCGTCGCCTACGCAAACGACGGCAAGATCAAGCGCGTCTCGACGGGCACGTTTATCATCACGCCGTACAACGTTGATCTGAGCGGCGACGAGGTTATGGACGAGCTGGAGCAGAACGGCGTTTTCTTCTGATGAACGCTGAAGAGCAGAAGCTGCTCGAGGCCAGGCTTGCGGACTGTGTGCGGCTCGGGGAAAAGCGCCCCGCCTTTCTCGGCTTTCTGGATCTTTCGGAACGCGCGGAGGCGGAAGCGTATCTGCAGCGCATACGCGCGGAAAACTGGATGTTTTTCGGCGGATGGCCCGACGCGGAGCGCGTGATGCTCGGCGTCTTTCCCGATTACCTTGCGCCCGACGCATCGCATTTTCCGCTTCTCGGCCTGACGGTCAGCTTTCGGAAACAGGATACGCTTTCGCATCGGGATTTTCTCGGTTCCTTTTTGGCGCAGGGCGTCGTCCGCGCATCGCTCGGCGACATTCTGGTCGAGGAGGGACGCGCGGTGCTCTTTGTGAAGACGGAGCTTGCGCCGCACTTCCTGTCGCAGATCGAGAAGATCGGCCGGGTCGGCGTCCGGATCCGGGAGGGCTTTGACGAGCCCCTGCCGGCCGCCCACACATTCCAGCCAGTCAGCGGCGTTGTTGCCTCGGAACGGCTGGATTGTCTCGTCGCACTGCTCGCAGGCACAGGCCGCGAGCGGGCCGCGCAGATGATTTCCGGCGGCTTTGTTTCCATCAACCACAGGGAAACGCTTTCCGCTGCGGCGCGCGTGCACGACGGCGACGTCATTTCGATCCGCCGGTGCGGCCGGTTTATCATTGATGCACTCGGTCCCAAAACCAAGAAGGGCCGTCTATCCATACGATGCAGGAAATACATATAGGAGGCTTATTATGTTATCGATCAAGGACATTCAGGACGTCAGCTTCAGAAAATCGAATTTTTCCGGATACAATTCGGATGACGTAGATCAGTTTATCGACGAAGTGCTCGAAACGGTTACGGCACTGGCCAAGGAAAACGCCGAGGCCAAGACGCGCACAACCGACAACAGCGCGCGCGTCAACGAGCTCACGGCGAAAAACGCCGAGCTGCAGGAGAAGCTTTCCATCCTGGCGGAGAAGATCGAGGCTTACCGCGCCGACGAAGACGGCATCAAGGACGCGATCCTCAGCGCACAGCGCCTCGGCAACGCTTCGCTCCGTGAGGCGAAGGCCAAGGCGGAAAACATCGTGTCGGAAGCAAACGCCAAGGCGGAAAAGCTCGTGAAGGATGCGCGTGCGAAATCGCAGAGCATCGTCGACTCCTACCAGTCGCAGATTGCGGAGAAGGAGAAGGAGCTCGAGATGATGAAGCGCGAGGTCACGGCCTTCCGCGCGTCGCTGTATGAGATTTACCGCTCCCATATCGCCGTGATCGAAAAGATCCCGGAGTACGACTTTGACGACGAGGATACCGAGACGGCGGCTCCGGCGCCGGCAGCGCCAAAGGCCACTTATGTGCCGCAGCCGGTCGAGGAGCCGGAGGAGGAAGAGGAGATCCCCGTTCCCGCGGCGGCCGCCCAGGAAGAGCCGGAAGAAGAGCCTGCGCCGGAGCCGGTCAAGGCGGAGCCCGCGCCGGCTGCTGAGCCTGAACCGGAGACGTACGACAAGGACGCGTACATCAAGGAGCAGTTCAACGGCATCGGGCTGGATCTGAACGCTTACGCCGATATTCCGGAGACGCTGCAGAAGGAAAAAGAGTCGCTTTTCAGCACGCTGGAGTTCGGCATTGAGGATACGACGAAGAAAAAAGGAAAGTTTAAAAGAAGATAACACCAGAAAGGCACGGTTTCATACACCATGGATTATAAAAGCACATTGAACCTTCCCAAAACCGACTTTGCCATGCAGGCCGGCCTCCCCAAGAAGGAGCCCGCCATGCTGGATAAGTGGTATGCGGATCACGTTTACGAGACGGTACTTGAAAAGAACGAGGGCAAGCCGCTGTATGTTCTGCACGACGGCCCCCCATATGCGAACGGCGACGTGCATCTCGGCACGGCGCTGAACAAGACGCTCAAGGACTTCATCGTACGCTACAAGAACATGAGCGGCTTCAAGGCGCCGTACGTCCCCGGCTGGGATACGCACGGCCTGCCGACCGAGCTGAAAGCGCGCCGCGAGGCCGGCGTTGCGAACGCCGCGGCGATGTCGGACGTCGAGCTGCGCGCGCTCTGCCGCAAATACGCGCTCGGCTATCTCGACGAGCAGCGCAACACGTTCAAGCGCCTCGGCGGCATCGGCGAGTGGGACAATCCGTACATCACCCTGCGCAAGGACTTTGAAGCAAAGCAGATCGAGATCTTCTCCGAGATGGCGACGAAGGGCTTCATCTACAAGGGCCTGAAGCCGGTTTACTGGTGCCCCGAGTGCGAAACGGCGCTTGCCGAAGCGGAAATCGAATATGCGGAGGATCCGTGCCACTCCATTTACGTCAAATTCCGTGTGACGGACAATAAGGGTCTGCTCACGAAGCTCGGCGCAAACCTCGAAAACACCTACTTTGTAATCTGGACAACGACGACGTGGACGCTGCCGGCGAACGTCGCGATCTGTGTCGGTCCCGAGTTTGAATATTCGCTCGTGCAGTCCGGCGACGAATGCTATGTAATGGCGACGGCACTGATGGAGTCCGCCATGCAGGCCGCCGGCAAGACCGAATACACGGTGCTCGGCACGCTCAAGGGCAGCGAGCTCGAATACATGAAGACGGCGCATCCGTTCCTCGACCGCACGTCGATCGTCATCGTCGGCGACCACGTCACGCTCGAGAGCGGCACCGGCTGCGTCCATACGGCGCCCGGCCACGGCGTGGAGGACTATGACGTCTGCCACAACCATTATCCGGAGATCCCGGTCGTCGTGCCGGTGGACAGCCACGGCAGAATGACCGCCGAAGCCGGCGATTTCGTCGCGGGCCTGACGACGGACGAGGCCAACAAGGTCATCGCCGCGCGTCTGGAGGAGACGGGCAATCTGTTTGCGCTGCAGAAGATCATCCACCAGTATCCGCACTGCTGGCGCTGCAAGACGCCGGTCCTCTTCCGTGCGACGGAGCAGTGGTTCTGCTCGGTCGACGCGATCAAGGACGAGGCGCTCGAGGCCATCAAGGGCGTCCAGTGGATCCCGGGCTGGGGCGAGGACCGCATTTCCTCGATGGTGCGCGACCGCAACGACTGGTGCATTTCCCGCCAGCGCCGCTGGGGCGTTCCGATCCCGATCTTCTACTGCAAGGACTGCGGTGAGCCGCTGATCTCGAAGGAGGCCATGCAGATCGTGGCCGATCTCTTCCGCGCGGAGGGCTCCGATGCATGGTACGCGAAGGAGGCTTCCGAAATCCTGCCCGCAAGCTTCAAATGCGAAAAGTGCGGCTGCACGTCGTTTACGAAAGAGCACGACATCATGGACGTCTGGTTCGATTCCGGCGTCACGCATGCGGCGGTCTGTGAAGAGCGCGATTACCTCCACTGGCCGGCCGACCTGTATCTCGAGGGCGCCGACCAGTACCGCGGCTGGTTCCAGTCTTCGCTGCTGACTTCGATCGCATGGCGCGGCAAGGCGCCGTACAAGGCGGTCGTCACGCACGGCTGGGTCGTCGACGGGCAGGGCAGAGCGATGCACAAGTCGCTCGGCAACGGCATTCTCCCGAAGGAGATCATCGACAAGTACGGCGCGGACATCCTGCGCCTGTGGGTGGCTTCCTCCGACTACCATGCCGATATCCGCATTTCCCCGGAGATCCTCAAGCAGCTTTCCGATGCTTACCGCAAGATCCGCAACACCGCGCGCTACATCCTCGGCAATCTTTCGGACTTCGATCCGGATCAGGACAGCGTCCCGGTTTCGGATATGCTTTCGATCGATAAATGGGCGCTCAACCGCCTGGATCAGCTGATCCGCAAGGCGCGCGAGGGCTATGAGAGCTTCGAGTTCCATCAGGCGTACCATGCGATCCACAATTTCTGCGTGGTCGACATGTCGAACTTCTACCTCGACGTGATCAAGGACCGTCTGTACACGGAGAAAAAGGACTCCACGGCCCGCCGCGCTGCGCAGACCGCGATGTATCTCATTCTGGACGCGATGACGCGCCTGATCGCGCCGATCCTCGCGTTCACGTCGGACGAGATCTGGCAGAGCATGCCGCACGGCAGCGACTGCGACGCGCGCCATGTCGTCTACAACCAGATGCCGCAGCTTGTCAGCGAGCGCACCGGCGAGACGGCTTCCGAAGAATTCGTCGCGCGCTGGGATAAGATCCACGAGATCCGCGACGTTGTCAAGAAGGCGCTGGAAAACGCGCGTGCTGAAAAGCAGATCGGCGCGTCGCTCGATGCGAAGGTCACGCTGTACTGCACCGGCGAGCTTTACGACTTCCTGAAGTCGGTCGAGCCGGAGCTGTCGACGGTGTTCATCGTCTCTGCCACGGAGATCGTGAACGGCGAGGGCGGCACGCTGACCGATGAGACGCTCGGCCTCTCGGTGCTTGTCGAAAAGGCTTCCGGCGGCAAGTGCATGCGCTGCTGGTGCTATTCCGACACCGTCGGCGCAGATCCGGAGCATCCCGACCTGTGTGAACGCTGCGCGAAGGTGCTCGCATAAAAAATAAACGGTTCCGAGGCGCAGACCGGCAATGCCCGGCTTGCGCCTTTCGGATTGTAAGGAGAATTTCTTTGCCTTTTCTCGTTTTGATCCTGATCGCCGTGCTTACGGCCGTCGACCAGTTTATTAAGATGACCGTCATCACAAACCTGAAGCCGATCGGCACTGTCAGCGTCATCCCGGGGCTGCTGGAGTTCACCTACCTGGAAAACACCGGCGCGGCTTTCGGCTTCTTTCCGGGGTTCTCATGGGTCATCATAATCCTGACGCTGATTTTGACGGTGATCGTCCTTGTCTTTTTATTCCGTTACAAGCACCACAGCTTCCTTTCCTATGCGTGGTGCACGCTTGTAGTCGCCGGCGGCATCGGCAATGTGATCGATCGCTTCGCCTTCGGCTATGTGGTCGATTACATCCACGTGCTGTTTTTCCCGTATGTCTTTAACTTTGCAGACTGCTGCGTCGTGATCGGCGCGATCCTGTTCGCCGTGTGGTATCTTTTCTGCAAGGATAAAAGGGAGCAGCGCGACCTGCAGGCCGTGAAAGAAGACGAAGATGGAACAGAAGCATGAAATCATCATAACGGAGCCCGGTATGCGCGCAGATAAAGCGATTTCTGCCGCGCTGCCGGCGCTTTCGCGTTCTGCCGTGCAGGCGCTGATTCAGGACGGCCGCGTGCTCTGTAACGGCGCGCCCGTGCAGAAAAGCACGAAGCTGCCGGTGCAGTCCGTGCTTACGGTCGAAATCCCGCCGGCGAGGCCGCTGGAGGTCGTCGCGCAGAACATCCCGCTCGATATCGTCTACGAAGACAGCGACCTGCTCGTCGTCAACAAGCCGAAGGGGATGGTCGTCCATCCCGCGGCGGGCAACGAGGACGGCACGCTGGTCAACGCGCTGCTGTACCACTGCGGCGATTCGCTCTCCGGCATCAACGGCGTGATCCGCCCGGGCATCGTCCACCGCATCGACAAGGATACGAGCGGCCTGCTGATCGTCGCCAAGAACGATGCGGCGCACCGCAGCCTGGCGGAGCAGATCAAGGCGCACAGCTTTACGCGGGAATACCGCGCGGTCGTTTACGGCCGCATCAAGGCGGACGGGACCGTGGATGCGCCGATCGCGCGCCACCCGCAGGAGCGCAAGCGCATGGCGGTCGTCCGGTCGCCGGCGGCCCGCGAAGCCGTCACGCATTATTTTGTCGTGCGCCATTTCACCGGCTTCACGCAGCTGCGCCTGCGGCTGGAAACCGGGCGGACGCACCAGATCCGCGTGCATATGGCGTACATCGGCCATCCGGTTGCGGGCGACCCGGTCTATGGGCCGAAGAAGGTGATCACATCGCTCGGCGGGCAGTGCCTGCACGCCGGCCTGATCGGCTTTGTGCACCCGCGCACCGGGCAGTATATGGAGTTTGAAGCGCCCCTGCCGCCGTATTTCACGGATTTTCTCAAAACGCTTCGACCGGAGGAGGACTGAAATGCAGACGAGGCCGCAAAAGATCCTGCTTCTGCTCATTCTTTTCACGGTGAGCTGCGCGCTTGCGGCCCTCTGCGTCGTCGGCTCCGAGCAGCCGATCGAGCCGTATGTCGTCGCGTCCGTGCCGGAAGTTTCGCCGGCGTCCGTCCCTGCAGATGGGGAAGCCGCGGCATCGACGCGCATCAACATCAATACGGCCACGCTCGAAGAGCTCGTCACGCTGCCGGGCGTCGGGGAGACGATTGCCGCGCGCATCATTGCGTACAGGGAAGAGAACGGCCCGTTTTACGATATCGGCGCGCTGCGCGAGGTCAAAGGCATCGGCGACAAAACGCTCGAAAAGCTCGCGCCGTACATCTGCGTCGAATAAATCCATATAAAGAAGCGGCATGCAGCCACGAAAGGTGATAACTGCATGCCGCTTTTTTTATATTTTCTTATTTCAGAACGACCTTGTGGAAGACCTTCTTGCCCTTTTTGATGATGACATGGCCTCTTTCAAAGTCCGCGGCCGTAAAGGCTTTCGAAATGTCCGAAACCTTCGCGTCGTCCACAGAGACGCCGCCCTGCTGCACGAGCCGTCGGCCTTCGCCCTTCGAGGGGATCAGGCCGACCTTCAGCATCAGGTCGAGGATGTTGATCGCGCCGTCCGTGAGGTCCGCCACGGTGATCTCCGTCGTCGGCATATTCTCGGCGTTTGCGCCGCCGCCGAAGAGCGCGCGTGCGCTCGCCTGCGCCTTTTCGGCCTCTTCGGTGCCGTGCACCATCTGCGTAAGCTCGAAGGCAAGGATCTCCTTGGCGCGGTTGAGCTGGCTGCCCGCCCAGGACTCCATTTTCTCGATCTCGTCGAGCGGCAGGAAGGTCAGAAGCTTGATGCACTTCAGAACGTCCGCGTCGTCGACGTTGCGCCAGTACTGGTAGAAATCGAAGGGGGAGGTCTTGTTCGGGTCGAGCCACACGGCGTTGCCGGCCGTTTTGCCCATCTTGTGCCCCTGCGAGTCGGTGAGCAGCGTGATCGTCATCGCGGACGCATCCTTGCCGAGCTTGCGGCGGATCAGCTCCGTGCCGCCGAGCATGTTGCTCCACTGGTCGTCGCCGCCGAATTGCAGGTTGCAGCCGTACTTCTGGTAGAGCATGTAGAAATCGTAGCTCTGCATGATCATGTAGTTGAACTCGAGGAAGGAGAGGCCCTTTTCTATGCGCTGCTTGTAGCATTCCGCGCGCAGCATGTTGTTGACGGAGAAGCATGCGCCGACTTCGCGCAGCAGCTCCACGTAATTCAGCTTCAGAAGCCATTCCGCGTTGTTGACCATCAGCGCCTTGCCTTCCGAGAAGTCGATAAAGCGCTCCATCTGCCGCTTGAAGCAGGCGGCGTTGTGCTCGATGTCCTCAATCGTCAGCATCTTGCGCATGTCGGTGCGGCCGGAGGGGTCGCCGATCATCGTCGTGCCGCCGCCGATCAGCGCAATCGGCTTGTTGCCCGCCATCTGCAGGCGCTTCATCAGCGTCAGCGCCATAAAGTGGCCGGCCGTCAGGCTGTCGGCCGTGCAGTCAAAGCCGATGTAAAACGTCGCTTTGCCGCTGTTGACCAGGTCGCGGATCGTCTCTTCGTCGGTGACCTGTGCGATCAGGCCGCGTGCCTGAAGCTCTTCGTAGATTCCCATTTTTGTTCTTCCTTTCTTTTTTCGGGGGCATGAAAAAAGCCCCCTGCAATTTTGCAGAGGGCGGAATAACCGCGGTACCACCTCAGTTCGCCCCGGACTCGCATCCGAAGGCCTCAACGGGTACAAACATACCCCAGCGCTGTAACGTGCGCACACGGTCGCCCCTACGCAGAAAGCCCTTCAAGGCGACGGCTCCGAAATGTATTTCCGCACGCCGCCGCGCCTGCTTACACCGACCGCAGGCTCTCTTTGCCGGAAGGCAATGCGTACTTCTTTTCATCTATGCCGTTGCGCTTATTATAGAGGACGCGGCGGGCTTTGTCAAGCACCGCCCTGTATTTTTTTGAGCGCCGAAAGGAACCGCTGCTTTTTCTCCGGGCTGTCGATCCAGCGCAGCAGCATTTTTGTGCTGAGATTTTCGGGCAGCCCGAGCGCCCGCAGCAGATTCCGGCGCAGCGCCGCACTGTTCGGCCCGCCGGAGAGCCCGAGCGCGACGAAATCCGCCGCCGTGCACTGCGGCCCCTGCGCTTCGGCCGCATCGGCTTCCGAAACGCCCGCGTCGCGCAGCGCCTGCAGCAGAACCTCGGCCGGAACGCCTTCAACGCCGAGCTTGCCCTCCTTGGACGGCGCGGCCTTGCGCTTTTCCTTGCCGTACAGATCCGGGATATAGGCGTGCCGGACCTGCTCCGCCGGCAGCCACGCGGCGACATAGCTGCGGATCTGCCGCCCTGCGTTGTCGCTGTCCGTGAGGATCACGACCCCGCGCTCGGCGGCGAGCTTTTTGATGAACGCGCGCTTTTGCGCGTCCTTGTAGATGGAAAAGCCGTTCGTCTCCACGATCACCGCATCCACGAGCGATGACAGCTTGATTTTGTCGTACCGGCCCTCCACCAGAATGGCCTCGCGTATCGTTACCATCGCGCACCTCGATTCAGGCCACATGGCCGCGGTGCGCCGCATAGAGCAGCTTCGAAAAGAGCTTTTCCAGCACGATGCGGTCCATCGCGTCGCCGCTCGAGAGCTTCAGGGAGAGGTCGCAGTCGAGCAGCAGCGCGATGCTTTCGCGCAGGACCTCGAGGGAGAGGTCGCGCATATCGCGCTCGGCGTATTTCAGCCGGAAATCGCGCCCCTTGTAATCGCCGTATTCCGCCGGTGCGCGCGAGGTCTTGCCGCTCTCGATCGCCGCGCGGACGCGGTACATGTCGATGTAGGCGCCGCTCAGAACGGAGAGGATCGTGATCGGCTTTTCTCCCTGACTGATCAGCAGGTCGAGCAAAGTGTACGCCTTGGAGTAATCGCCGCGCACGAGCGCGTTACTCAACAGGAAAACCGTCGTTTCCATGTTCTTGGTGACGATCTCCTCGATCTGGTCGCCCGTGATCTCGCCGCCGCCCGCAAACGCGCAGAGCTTCTGGATCTCGTTGGTCAGCGCGTTCAGGTCGCTGCCCGTGTAGCGGAGGATCCGGCCCGCGAGCGCGCGGGAAAGCGTGCAGCCTCTTTTTTCAGCTTCGCGGCAGAGGAATTTCTCCAGGTCGCTTTCGCTGCGGCGCGCATAGCAGATGGAGCAGCCGGCCGCGTCGACTTTCTTGATGAAATTGCGCCATTTGGCGCTCTTTTTAACGTCGATTTCGAGCGTCGGCAGAAAGAAAACGAGCACCGTCGTTTCCGGGACGTTTTCGATCAGCTCCTGAAGCTTGCTCTGCTCCGAAGCGCCGAGCGCGTCGACGTTCAGGTCGGAAACCGTCACGCATTTGCGCTCCGCCATAAACGGCAGCGCCATCGCCGCGTCCGCGATCTCGTCGATGGCGGCCGTGTGCGGAAATTCATTGAAGTTGAATTCCGGAAAATCCGCAGTGGAAAATTTTCTGGTCAGGCGGAGCACGTCGCGCTTGACGAGAAACTTTTCCTCCCCGTAAAGAAAATACAGGGAAGCGAGCTGGTTTTTGGAGATCTGCTCGCGCAGCCTGGTTTCGTTGATTTCTGGCATGGAAAGTCCTTTCCCGGCGGCTCATCCGCCGTATATCGTATAGCTTCCGTCCGCGCCAAAGCGCAGGCAGATGCGTTCATGTTCTCCGGAAAGCAAATAGCAGCCGGCCGGCAGCGTTTCAGCATTTAATCGCGTGTCCTCGGTCTGCAGGACGGTGAGCGCGCCGCGCAGCATGCTTTCCGCGTCGTCGGTGATGAGGATGTCGGCCGCTTCGGTCGAAAAGCCGCCGTCGCCGCTTTCCAGTGCGATCGTGCGGCCGGCTGCGGAAAAGCGCACGAGATCCCCGCCGCCCGTCACGCTGTAGGCGGAGCCGTCCGCCAGCGTCCCGTCCGCGCCGTACGCATACGGAAGGCGCTGCGCGTCGGTCGGGAAGTAGACCGTATCCGGATATAGGACGCTCGAAACGGGGAATTCCTCCGCGAGCGCTTCGGCGCAGCGCACCGCGCTTTCATCGGGCTGCACATGCAGCAGGTCGATGCGCGATGCGCCGGAATCGCGCAGTGCCTCGCCGACAGCCGCCGCATTGCCGGAGCAGCCGAAAACGCTGGCCGTGTCGCCGTCGATCCGCGCGGTGCAGGCGGCGAGCGGTGTGTGGTAGATCAGCAGCCGCGTCCCTCTGCCGTTCAGATACCAGTTTGCAGCCATCCCGAAGGCCAGAACACCGGCCGCGAGCGTATACAGCACAGCCGTGTGGCGCCCTCTGAACAGCCGGAGCCCGCAGAGCAGGAACACGGTGCAGAGCAAAACCGTCGGCGCGGCATACGGGCCGGAAATGCAAAAGGCGTTTGGAAACGCGTCGGCCATCCAGCGCACGACGGCATTCTGGTATTTGGCGAGCAGGCCGCTCAAAAAGACAAACGGCGCAGCCGCCGGCGCGAGAAACGGGATGTTGAGGCAGACCGCCGCGAGCAGGCCGAAGCGGAGCAGCCAGGCGGAGGCGTAAAGCACGAGTATAGAGGTCAGCACGGCCGAGAAGCTGACGCTGCCGAAAACGTAGAGCTGCACCGGCATGGCGCCGAGAATCGCGCAGACCGAGGTGACGGCCGGGGACAGAATGCGCTGGAGGCGCATCCTGCGGCGCACGTTTCGGACACGGCCGGTCAGGGCGCGCATCATGCGCGGGTTGAGCGCAAGGATGCCGAGCGTCGCAGAAAAGGAGAGGAGCAGGGAAACGTCGCCGGCGCAGAACGGATTGACGAGCGCCAGAAACAGGATCGCGACCCCGAGCGAATTCAGCGCGTCGGCTTTCCGGCCGATCAGGATGCCGGTCAGCAGGATGATCTGCATGATGCCGCTGCGCACGACCGTGGCCGACAGGCCCGAAACCGCCATAAAAGCGAGAATAAAGGCGATGGAGATACCGGCGGCATACTTCCGGCGGACGCCGAGCAGGCTGAGCGCGCCGAGTGCAAACTGCGCGATGATGGCCATGTGCATGCCGGAGATGACCAGAATATGGGAGGCGCCGGCCGTGCGGTAGGCGCTGTTGAGCGCGTCGGAAATGTCGTTGCGCAGGCCGACCAGCATCGCGGTGAGAACGGCCGCTTCGTCCTTCGGCAGCGCGCGGAGCAGGCTGTCCCGCACCTGCGCGCGCACGGCCGCGCTGTAGTAGGCGGGCGGCCTCTGCGCAGCGGGCGTGACGGCAATCTGCTCGTAATCCGTGATGTAGGCGGCGAAGAGCTTGCCGTCGGCAAGCTGGGCGGCGCGGGAGGAAAGCCCGCCGTCATCCAGAAAGGGGACAAACCGGACGGTGCACTCCACGGTGTCGCCGATTTCGGCAGGCAGCGCTTCCCCGTGCGACAGGCGGACCGAAAAGTCCACCGACTGGCCGGTGTCCTCGATCGAGCGGACCCGCGCCGTATAGCGGAAATTCCCGGAATACGCCTCGGCTTCCGACTCGATCACGGCTCGGATGCGGTAGGTGTTCCCGAGATAGCGCTCCGCCGGGCGCACCGTCAGGAGCATCAGCACGGAAAACACGGCCATGCCCGCAGCGGCCGCGCAGAGCACGAGCATCCGTGCGGGATGGCGGCGGTGCATGCGAAAGACAAAACAGAGAGGGACGGAGAGGAGCAGCGCCGCTGCGATATACGGGGTGAAAGATTCCCCGAGAAAAGTCGCGAGCAGCAGCGCGCCGAAGTAGGAGAAGCCGATATACACGGCGGGGCGGGAGACGGCGCGCATGCGGTCACACCTCCAGAAGCAGGCGGCGGATGTCCGCATAGCTGCGCGCTTCATGCGTCACCGGCACGCCGAGCGTGTTCGGCAAGCCATGCGGGTTATACCAGATCGAGGCCATACCGGCGTTCTGCGCGCCGCGCATGTCGGAAGTCAGGGAATCGCCGATCACAACGCAGTTTTCCGCCGCAGCGCCCGGGATGTGCGCGAGCACGTAATCGAAATAGCGCTTGTCCGGCTTTGCCGCGCCCGCCGTTTCCGAGATAAAGCAGCCACGGATATAGGGGAGCAGGCCGGAATTCTGCAGCCTTGTTTTTTGAGAAACGGCGTTGCCGTTCGTCACGATATAAATCGGGTACTTTTCGGCAAGCGCCGCGAGCAGCGCCTCTGCGCCGGGAAAAACGGTTCCGGTCTGTCCGAGAAAATCAAAATACAGCGAATTGACAAGATCGGGATCCCTCTGCGGCAGATCGGCCTCGCGGAAGAAATCCACAAACCGGCCGCGGTACAGCGCCGGCTTTGTGCACAGCCCCTGCTCGAAGCGCCGCCACCAGCGCTCGTCGCAGTCGTTGTACAGGCGGAGCACCGCATCGCTGTACGGCACCGTGTCGTTCAGTCCGGCCGCGCGGTACATGCGTTCAAAGGCAAGCGCCATATCGCGGTTGAAATCCAGCAGCGTCTCGTCGATGTCAAAGAGTAGGTATTGATACACGTCGTGTCGCCCGCCTTTCCTCAGGTCAGAAAATAAACGGCAAGTCCGACTGCCGCTGCCTGCAGCAGGATAAACAGCGGCAGCAGAAGCATGAATTTCAGGTGTTTTGTCTTGTGGCGGATCAAAAGCATCGCCGCAAATTCGCCGAGCGCCCCGCCGAAAAAGCCGAAGAGCAGCAGCGTGCGCTCCGGGATGCGCCAGGCGCCGCGCCGGGCCCGACGCTTATCGGAAACCGCGAGCAGCGCGGCGATCAGATTGATTGCGGCCAAATACACGATGGCCGCATAGAGAACCGGTTTTGGCATAAACGCTCCATTTCTTCATAAGCATGGTATCAGGACAGGTTTATCTTACCGCAAATCGCGGCTTCGGTCAAGCGATGCGGCGCATGGAACCGGAAGAAGAAAGGAAAAGGCGTATGATTCAGCTGAAAAGGACCCATTATATCGCGGCGCTCGTCGTTCTGGCGCTCGTCGTACTCTTTGCGGCGTGGAGCCGAAACGGTTCGGCGCCGGTCGACCCAGCACAGCCGGCGGCAGCGGAAAGCGCGCAGACAGCCTCGGCGGACGCAGCGCCGGCCGAAAGCGCAGACCCCGCCGCACAGGCTGCTGCAGAGGCCGAGGAAGCACCGCTCGTCGGCGTATGGATCCCCTACATGTCGCTTTCCACAGAGGAAAAGACGGAAACTGCGTTCAAGGAAAACTACGACGCAAAGCTCGAGAGCGCAAAGGCGGCGGGGGCAAACGCCGTGTTCGTCCACGTCCGCCCGTTCGCGGACAGCCTGTATCCCTCGGAGTACGAGCCCTGGTCGCACATCCTGACCGGCACGCAGGGGGAAGACCCGGGCTACGACCCGCTGCAGTACATGGTCGACAGGGCGCACGAGTGCGGCATGCAGTTCCACGCGTGGATCAACCCGCTGCGCATCTCGACGGATGCAACGCCGGGCGCGCTGGCCGAAAGCAGCTTCTACATGCAGAACCGCGAGACGAACCCGTTCTATTTCCTCGAATACGACGGCGGGATCTACTACAACCCGGCCAGCGCCGTCGTCCGCGAACGGATCGCGAACGGCGCGGCGGAAATCGCGGCGCTGTACGACGTCGACGGCATCCATTTCGACGACTACTTCTATCCGACGGACGACGAATCGATCGACGCCAACCAGTACGCCGCCTATGTGGAGGAGACGGAAGAGCCGCTCCCGCTGCACGAGTGGCGCACCGCAAACATCAACGCGCTGATCGCCGCGGTTTACCACCGCATCAAGCAGACTGCGCCGGACGTCGTGTTCGGCATTTCGCCGCAGGGCAATCTCGACAACAACGAGAAAATCAATGCGGACGTACTGACCTGGTGCGCGCAGAGCGGGTACATCGACTACATCTGCCCGCAGCTCTACTACAGCTTTGAAAACGAAGCCCTTCCGTTCGAGGAAGCGCTCCAGCAGTGGAACGCGATGGAGCGTCTCGACAGCGTGAAGCTCTATATCGGGCTTGCCGTGTACAAGGCGGGAACGGATGCGGACAACGGCACGTGGCTCAACACCGACGACACGATCGCGCGGCAGATCGAGCGCGCCGAGGAGACCGGCGCGGACGGCGTGATCCTGTACGCGGTCGACTATCTGGACCGGGAGGAGACCCGCGCGGAGATGGCAAACGCCCGGGCGGCCATCGACGCTTTCGGCGCGTAATTTTCTTGATTTTGCAAAATTCATGGCGCCGACTTGCAAAACGACCCTCTGCGTGCTATACTTATAGCTAAATAACTGATAAAGGGGGACTCATTTTGTCCAACGATTACAATGAGATTTCGGCAAGACTGCGCGAGCTCCGCGAAGTCAGCGACTATACGGTCGAACAGCTTGCACAGGAGCTCGGCGTAGATCCGGAAGTCTACCGCGGCTATGAAGAAAACGGTCACGACATCCCGATCAGCCTGATCTACGAGGTTGCAAACAAGTTCGGCGTAGACTTCACCGAGATCGTCACCGGCATACCGGCCAAACTGGACAGCTACCACATCGTGCGCCGCGGCAAGGGCAAGGTTGTCAACCGCAACCCGGAATACTATTTCGAAGACCTCGCCTATCGGTACTACGGTAAGGTTATGCAGCCGCTGCTCGTGACGCTGGAGCCGACGGACACGCCGGCCGGCCTCATCACGCACAGCGGGCAGGAGTTCAACCTGGTTCTGGAAGGCACAGTCATCGTCCATTACGACGGGGAAGAATTCACGCTCAAGGCGGGGGATTCCATTTACTTCAACCCGACGAAGCCGCACGGCCAGCGCTGCGGCGGCGACGTAAAGGCGCGTTTCCTGACGGTTATTGCAGAGTGAGACAAAGGGATGACAGCGCCCGGCGCTGTGTAAAAATATAAAAGGACTGTTGCAAATGTTACTCGATCGATTTCTGCCTCGTATCGAATTCGATTCCTACGAGGATTTTAAGGCAAACTACAAGGTGAATGTGCCGGAAAACTTCAATTTCGGCTTCGACATCGTGGACGCGTGGGCGGACAGCGAGCCGGAAAAGAAGGCGCTCGTCTGGTGCGACGACCACGACCACGAGCGGATCTTCACCTTCACCGATATCAAAAAGCTTTCGAACCGCGCGGCGAACTTTTTCAGAAGCATCGGCATCCGCAAGGGAACCGTCGTCATGCTGATCCTGCGCCGCCGCTGGGAATACTGGGTCTGCGCGACGGCGCTGCATAAGCTCGGCGCCATCCTGATCCCGGGCTCGCTGCAGCTCACGAAAAAGGACATCGTTTACCGCGGCAACTCCGCTTCGGTGCAGACGATCGTCTGCGTCAACGACCCGTTCGTCATCGAACAGATCGAAACCGCAGAGGGCGACGTGCCCTCTCTGCAGAACAAGGTCATGGTCGTCGACCACCGCGAGGGCTGGCTCACGCTGAACGATGAGCTCGAGCGGTTTTCCGACGTGCTCGAGCGCCCGACCGACGATCAGGCGACGCGCTGGGACGACATCATGCTCGTGTACTTCACCTCCGGCACAACCGGCATGCCGAAGATGGTGCAGCACAATTTTGCGTACCCGCTCGGCCACATCATCACGGCGAAGTACTGGCAGCGCGTGGAGGAAAACAAGCTGCACATGAGCGTTTCGGACTCCGGCTGGGCCAAGTTCGGCTGGGGCAAGATCTACGGGCAGTGGATCTGCGGCGCGGTCGTTTTCGCCTACGACATGGATAAATTCGTGCCGCTGCACCTGCTCGAAAAGATCACGCAGTATAAGGTCACGACGTTCTGCGCGCCGCCGACGATGTTCCGCTTCATGCTGCAGGAGGATGTGACAAAATTCGATCTCTCCTGCATCCACCACTGCTGCATCGCGGGCGAGCCGCTGAATCCGGAGGTCTTTAAAAAGTGGTACAACCTGACGGGCCTCGAGCTCTGCGAGGGCTTCGGCCAGTCGGAAGGCCCCGTGCTGATCGCGAACTTCCAGTGGTTCAAGCCGATTCCCGGTTCGACGGGCAAGCCGTCGCCGCTCTTTGACATTCAGCTGATCGACAGCGACGGCAATGTCTGCGAGGACGGCGACGAGGGCACGATCGCGATCATGGACGTGAAGCACAACCCGCCGACCGGCCTGTTCACCGGCTATTTCAAAAACCCGGAGATGACGGAGGAAAAGCTCGGCGGCGCTTACTACGATACGGGCGACGTGGCGTGGCGCGACAGCAAGGGGTATTACTGGTTTGTCGGCCGCAACGACGACGTCATCAAGTGCTCCGGCTACCGCATCGGGCCGTTTGAGGTGGAATCCGCCATGCTCGAGCATCCGGCCGTCGTCGAGTGCGCGATCACCGGCGCGCCGGACCCGATCCGCGGGCAGGTCGTCAAGGCAACCGTCGTGCTCGCCGAGGGCTACGAGGGCACGCCGGCGCTCACCAAGGAGCTGCAGAACCACGTGAAACACGTGACGGCGCCTTACAAGTACCCGCGCGTGATCGAGTACGTAAAAGAGCTGCCGAAAACGCTCGGCGGCAAAATCAAGCGCGCGCAGATCCGCAGAGCGGATGAGCAGGCGGACTGATTCCCTGGGAAATAGATGCAATAAGAATTCGATGATACGAAAACGGGAGCGACCCCAGCGGTTCGCTCCCGTTTTGCTTATGTATGCTGTTTCGCGGCTTCAGACGCCTGCTTCTGCAAGCTGCTCGATCCGCTCCTTCAGAAAGCGGACGAGCGGCCGAAGCTGGTCGTCCCTGCCGCGCCAGTCCTCCCGGCATTCCCCGAGGTAGCCGCTGCGCGCCAGACGAAGCGGCTCGGAAAGCGGCGGCGGAACGCGGGTCAGGGCCCACGCGGCAGCTCGGTCCTTTGCGGCGAGCGCGCCGGTCTCCAGCGTGAACCACATGCGCGCCAGCGTCAGAAGCACATTCCGCTCATCGCCGACCAGATTTTGAAGCAGTGCGGGCAGAGCGCCGGCAATCGCGCGCCGAACATCCGCCGGAGAGACCGGATCGATCCATTCGGAAAGCGCGCCGCCGTAAAGCGGAACGCCGTACGTCTGCGCCTGCCACAGCAGCAGCGCGAGGTCCGGGTCGGCGCACGCGCCCGAAATGTCCCCGGATTCCATCGCAGCGCGCAGCCATTCGCCGTACATGTACTCGTAAACCGGCGGGAAGCCGGAAGCGGCGGTGCGGTCGACCACGGTGACCTCGAGCGGGCGCTTGTCCGCACAGCCGACGCGGCCGGAGCAGACGAGCAGCGCCGCTGTCAGCGATTTTCGCTCCGTGTCGGTCATCGGCCGGTCCAGCACGGCGAGCAGGTCGACGTCGCTGTCCGGGTGCAGCCCGCCGTACGTGGCGGAGCCGTACAGGTAAAAGCCCAGCAGGCTGCCGCCGAACAGCGGTTTGACAGTCTCAAGCACCTGCCCGGCCTGCGCGGGGATTTCAATCTGCATGCGCGTCCGCCTCGTTTCCATCTGTGATGCGGCCGATGCAGTGCGTGCCGGCGTTCGATTCGATCCGGACCGTGCGGATCTGTCCGGCAAGCGATGTGCCGCTCGCCGCGAGCACCGGCGTGTAGTTCATCGAATAGCCCTCATACACGCCCGGCTGTACCGCGCGCTCGAAGAGCACCTGCTCGGTGCGGCCGACCTGCGTGTCGAAAAAGGTGCGCTGCGTTTCCGTCGTCGCGCGGATCATCGCATGGCTGCGCGATTCCTTGACCGCGTTCGTGACCTGATCGCCCATATCGTAGGCACGCGTTCCCGGGCGGCGGGAGTAGGCGAAAACGTGCACTTTCGCAAAGGCGATCTCCTTTGCAAAGGCGAGCGACGCGGCGAATTCCTCCTCGGTCTCGCCCGCAAAGCCGACCATGATGTCCGTCGTAATCGCCGCGTTGTCGAAGGCCGCGCGCAGGTTCCGTACGATTGTGCGGTATTCGTCCGCCGTGTAGTGGCGGTTCATGCGCCGGAGCGTCGCGTCGCAGCCGCTCTGCAGGGAGAGGTGGAACTGCGGGCAGAGCTTTTCCTGCTTCGCCATGCGGCGGATGACGGGCTCGGAGAGCTGTTCCGGCTCGAGGGAGCCGAGCCGCACGCGCGCGATGCCCGGCACCGCGCAGGCCGCTTCGATGGCGTCGCACAGGTGCAGGCCGAATTCCTGCCCGTAGGCGGAGAGGTTGATGCCGGTCAGCACGACCTCCCGGAAGCCGTTGTCGGCGAGCGCATGAAGCTCCGCTTTCAGGTCTTCAAGCGGCTTTGAGCGCACGCGGCCGCGGGCGTAGGGGATGATGCAGTACGAGCAGAAACGGTTGCAGCCGTCCTCGATCTTCACGAACGCGCGCGTGCGGCCGGAGAAGTTCTCCACCTGCAGGCGCTCGAAGGTCTCGCCGTTCGTGTGTGGCTCGATGTCGACGATCCGCTGACGCGTGGAGAGGAACGTGAGCAGATCCGGCAGGAGCCGGGCGCGGTTCGAGGTGCCGAGGATGATGTCGGCCTCCTCGAGCCGCTGCGCGTCTTCGGGAAAGGCCTGCGCCATGCAGCCCGAAAGCACCATGACGGCGTCGGGGTTGTCCTTTTTTGCGCGGCGGAAGATCTGCCGCACCTTGCGGTCGCTTTCCGCCGTGACCGTGCAGGAATTCAGCACGACGACGTCGGCCTGCTCGTCGTCCGCTGCGGCTGTAAAGCCGTTTTTCAGCAGACTCGAGAGCATGGCCTCCGATTCATATTGGTTGACTTTGCAGCCGAGCGTAATCATTTTAACTTTCATTTTCGCTGTTTTCCTCCAGCCAGATGTTGAGCGCCGTCCATTCGTTCATCAGCGCGTCGGAGCGCTCCTTGCACGCGGCGATCTGGTTTGTAATTTCAAGCGTCTGCTCGTAATCGCTCGCGACGGCGGGGTCGAGCAGCTTCGCGTTCAGTTCTTCGATTTCGAGCTCGGCCTCCTCGACCTCGCGTTCGCAGCGGGCGAGCGCCGATTTCTTTTTGCGGATCTCCGCCGCGCGCTCCTTTTTCAGCTTGTACGCGTTCGGCTTCTGGACGCTCTCCTGTACGGCGGCTTTCGCCGTCTCCTTTTTCTGCCGCGCTTCGAGATACGCGTCGTAGTTGCCGAGGTAGAGCGTCGTGCCGTCCGGCTCGAGATAGTAGATCTTATCGGCCAGCTTGTTGATCAGGTAGCGGTCGTGCGAGACGACGAGCAGCGTGCCGTCATAGCCCATGAGCGCATCCTCGAGCGCTTCGCAGGAGCTGATGTCGAGGTGGTTCGTCGGCTCGTCGAGGATCAGCAGGTTTGCCTTCGAGAGCATCAGCTTCAAAAGGAGCACGCGCGCGCGTTCGCCGCCGCTCAGGCCCTTGACGGGCTTGTACACGTCCTCGCCCTTGAACAGGAAGACGGCCAGTGCGGAGCGCACCTGCGTCTGGTTCATGTACGGGTGCAGGTCCCAGATCTCGTCGATCACGGTCTTGCTCTCGTCAAGGTTGCCCTGTGCCTGATCGTAGTAGCCGACGTCGATGTTTGCGCCGAAGCGGTAATCGCCGAAGGTCTGCCGGTAAATGCCGAGCAGGATCTTGAGCAGCGAGGTTTTCCCGCAGCCGTTCGGGCCGATCAGAAAGACCTTTTCGCCGCGCTTGATGTCGAGATTCACATGCCGGAACAGACGGTTGTCGCCGAACTGCAGCGCGAGGTCCTCGGCCATCAGCACATCGTTGCCGCCGCGCTGGCTGGCCTTGAACTGGAAGCGGATCGTATCCGGTTCGTCCTCCGGCTTCTGGAGCGTCGCCTCCAGCCGGTCGATCGACTTCTGCTTGCTCGCGATCGTCACGTAATTGCGCTCCTGATTGAAGCGCTTCTGCTGCTCGATGATCCCTTCGATGCGCTTGATCTCGCGCTGCGTGTTGTCGTAGACGCGCTGCATCGCGAGGCGGTTTTCCTCCTTGAGCCGCAGGAACTTCGTGTAGTTGCCCTTGTACTCGGTCAGGCGCGTGTGCTCGATCTCGAAGGTGCGGTTTGTGACCGCGTCGAGGAAATAGCGGTCGTGCGAAATCACGATGTACGAGCCGCTGTAATTCTTGAGAAAGTCCTCGAGCCATTCCACGGAGGGGATGTCGAGGTGGTTCGTCGGCTCGTCGAGCAGCAGCAGGTTCGATTCGCCGAGCAGCATCTTCGCAAGCTGGATCTTTGCCTTCTGGCCGCCGCTCAGCACGCCGATCGGCGCCATGATCTGCTCGGGCGCAAAGCCGAGGCCGATGAGCGTGCTGCGCGCGCGGTTGCGGCAGGTCAGCCCGCCCTCCGCGATGAAGCGGTCGTTCAGCTCCGTCTGCTTCAGGATCAGCGCGTCGATGTCGTCCGGCACGGCGGCGATCTCCGCATTCAGGCGTTCCAGCTCCGCCTCCATCCGCAGAAGCGGCTCAAATACGGTCATGACCTCGTCGAACGCGGGCTTTTCCATATCGCGGCAGACGTGCTGCTCCATATAGCCGATCGAGGTTTCGCGCGCGGGCGTGAAGCTGCCTTCGTCGGCCGTGTACTCGCCGTTCAGGATTTTGAACAGCGTCGTCTTGCCGGAGCCGTTGATGCCGACCAGGCCGATCCGGTCGCCCTTCTGTACCTCAAACGAAACATTTTCCAAAATCACATCGGTGCCAAACATCTTTTTTATGTTGTTGACCGTTAAAATAGCCATGCTGTGTCTCCCTCAGTCCATAATCCATATTATTATACTGGATCACGGCCTGCAAATCAAGAAAAGTTCACGGATTTTTGGTTGATATGCGCCCGACGTCGCGTTATAATGAAAACCATGGCCGGGCGCTGCGCGTCCGGTACGGAAAGGAATGGCATTTTATGCGAGTCGGCATTTCGGCCGCCTCTCTGTATCCGATGGAAACGGAGAAGGCGCTCTGTCATTTAAGCGATCTCGGCTACACGCTGTTTGAGATTTTTTTCAACGCCTACTGCGAGACAAAGCCCGATTTCTGCGCACTTTTGAACAGCCTGCGGGAAACGCGCGGCTTCGAGATCAAGTCGGTGCACCCGTTCACCTCCGCGCTCGAATCGATGCTGCTCTTCGAGCGGTATGCGCGCCGGTTTGAGGAGGGGCTTGCGTTTTACAAAAACTATATGGAGGCCGCCAGGCGGATCGGCGCAAAGATCCTCGTGCTGCACGGGCAGCGGCTCGGCGCCGGTTCGCTGAGCGACCGGGAATACTGCGACCACTACCGGACGCTGTACCGGCTCGGCCAGTCGCTCGGCGTCACGGTCGCGCAGGAGAACGTGCGCCTGTTCCGCAGCGCGTCGCCGGAGTTTATTGCCGTCATGCGCCGCGAGCTCGGCGACGAGTGCGCCTTCGTGCTCGACACAAAGCAGGCGGTGATGAGCGGCTACACGCCGGCCGCGCTCTGCAGGGCGATGGGGGAGCGCCTCGTCCATGTGCACCTCAGCGACCACACGGCAACGGAAAGCTGCCTGCTGCCCGGAGCGGGCAGCTTCGACCTGCGCGCTTTTCGCGAGGAGCTCCGCGCCGTCGGCTACACGGGCGACGTGATCACCGAGGTTTACCGGCAGGCCATTCGGGACGATGCGGCGTTAAAGAACGCGCTTTCTGTCACAAAAGCGGTTTTTGAGGAATAAATGCGCATTTTTGCTTGATTTTCCAAAAGCTCCTGTAGTATAATATTTACGATTTTAAAGGCAAACCATATTGGGAGGTTTATCCATGAAGTGCCCCTACTGCGGATACAGTGAAAGCAAGGTTATCGATTCCAGACCGACCGACGAGGGCGAGCGCATCCGCCGCCGTCGCGAATGTCTGAAGTGCGGCAAGCGCTTCACAACGTACGAGGTCATCGAGACGGTTCCGGTCGTCGTCATCAAGAAGGACAAATCCCGCGAGACGTTCGACCGCAACAAGCTGTTGAACGGCCTTCTGCGCGCCTGCGAGAAGCGTCCCGTTTCGCTTGAAACGCTCGAGCGGATCGTCGATGAGATCGAAACGCTGCTGCAGAATTCCCTCGACCGCGAGGTCCCGTCGCACATGATCGGCACCTATGCCATGGAGAAGCTCAAGGCCGTGGACGAAGTCGCTTACGTGCGTTTTGCGTCCGTCTACCGGCAGTTCAAGGACATCAACAGCTTCATGGAAGAGCTGAGCAAGCTCATCAACAGCAAGAACTGAGGCGGGCGCGATGACAACGATTTGCGGCATGGACTGCTGCAGCGCATGTGCGCAAAAAGACGCGTGCGGCGGCTGCGTTCAAACGGGCGGGCACCCCTTCGGCGGCTCGTGCATTGCGGCGGAATGCGTGGAAAAGGGCGGCAGGGAAGCGCTCCTGCGCTTTAAGGCGGCGCTGATCGAGGAGATCAACGCGCTCGACATACCGGGGCTCGCGGTCAGCGATATGAATCTTCTGATCGGCGCTTACGTGAACCTCGAATACACGCTGGCGAACGGCGCGCGCGTAAAGCTGCTCCGGGACGACCGCGTGTACTGGGGCAACCAGGTGGAGATCCCGGGCAACCCGCGCTGCTACGGCCTTGTCGCGGATGAAAGCATTCTGCTCGTATGCACTTACGGCTGCGGCGGGTCGGATCCGGAGATCGTTCTGTACAAAAAGCGGTAAACCCAATATCCGATATATATTTTTCCTGAAAGGCAGGGCTGCGGCGCATACCGCGGTCCTGCTCTTTTTTTGCATCGCAGCGCGTCCGGAAGAATTGTTTTCCATTTTAGCCTGAGAAACGGTTCGCAGCAGGGAAAGCGCGGCATAGCGTTTAATACGTTTTGAAAAATTGTACGTACAAGTCTTGAAAAATCAAAAAGAGGTGATACAATAAGAGACAACACAACACTGTGCGCCGCACAGAGAGAAGGGAAATACGGCTTATGAGCAAAATCATTGTCAACACACTGGAGAGGAAAAGCAAGATCAACCGCAACATTTACGGGAATTTTTCCGAGCATCTCGGCCGCTGCATCTATAACGGCGTCTACGTCGGAGAAAACAGCGATATCCCGAACGTCAACGGCATGCGCACCGACGTCGTGGAGGCGCTGAAGCACATCAAGCTGCCGGTGCTGCGCTGGCCGGGCGGCTGCTTCGCGGACGAATACCACTGGAAGGACGGCATCGGCCCGAAGGAAAACCGCAAGAAAATGGTCAACACGCACTGGGGCGGCGTCGTGGAGGACAATTCCTTCGGCACGCATGAATTTCTGGAGCTCTGCCGGCAGATCGGCTGCGAGCCGTATATCAACGGCAATGTCGGCTCCGGCACCGTGCAGGAGATGAGCGAATGGATGGAGTACATGACCTTCGACGGCGTCTCGCCGATGGCGGCGCTGCGCGCGGAAAACGGCCATCCGGAGCCGTGGAAGGTGAAGTATTTCGGCGTCGGCAATGAGAACTGGGGCTGCGGCGGCAATATGCGCCCGTCGTACTACGCGGACCTCTACCGCCGCTATCAGACCTATGTGCGCGACTACGGCGAAAACAGGGTGTTCCGCATCGCCTGCGGCCCGAACGCCGACGATTACAGCTGGACCGAGGAGGTCATGCGCATCGCGGGCCGGTACATGGACGGCCTGAGCCTCCACTACTACACGGTGCCGGGCGACTGGGACAAGAAGGGCTCGGCGACGGAGTTTGACGAGGCGGAATACTACCGCACGCTGAAAAAGGCGTTTTACATGGACGAGCTCGTCACAAAGCACGCGCAGATCATGGACCGCTACGACCCGGAGCACAAGGTCGGCCTGATCGTCGACGAATGGGGCACGTGGTTCGACGTGGAGCCGGGCACCAATCCGGGCTTCCTCTACCAGCAGAGCACGATGCGCGACGCGATGGTCGCCGCGCTGACGCTGAACATCTTCAACGCGCACAGCGACCGCGTGGCGATGGCCAACATCGCGCAGCTTGTCAACGTGCTGCAGGCCGTCATCCTCACCGAGGGCGAGAAGATGGTCTGCACGCCGACCTACCACGTTTTCGACCTGTACAAGCACCATCAGGATGCGACGCTGCTCGGCTCGTTTGCGGAGACGGCGGAGATCGGCGCAGACGGCGAGACGATCCAAAACCTCAGCGTTTCGGCTTCCGAGGATGACGCCGGCGCCGTGCACATCACCGTTGCGAACCTTTCGGCGACGGAGAGCTGCCCAGCCGAAATCACACTGCTCGGCCGCACGGACGGCGCTGTGCAGGGCCGGATCCTCACCGGCAGGATGGACGCGTACAACGATTTCGACTGCCCGGAAAACGTCTCGATCCGCCCGATGGAGGGCCTGCGCCTCGAAAACGGGCAGATCTGCTGCACGCTGCCGGCCTGCTCGGTCGCAGAGATCACGATCGCCTGATGGCCGGGACATTTTGCCGGCGCTGCCTTCTGAAGGATATGAGCGACACGGAATTTTTCGAATCCGTCCGCGCGTATATTCAGAACATACCGGACGACCAGAAAGCGCCGGAGGCGCTGTACCGCGAACGGCTTCAGAAATGCACGTCGTGCGACCAACTCGTCAACGGCATGTGCGCGCTGTGCGGCTGCTTTGTCGAGATCCGCGCCGCGAAAAAAATCCGGCACTGTGCAAAAAGCTGCACCATCTGGTGAGCGGCAGAACGGACGGCGCGCTTGTTTTCCGAAGGAATCTGTGGTATACTGGCTCAAAAGGCTGGTATGCCACTTTTCTTTTGGGAGGATGATTGTATTATGCTGCAGCAGGTTATGACCGCGCCCGGGAAGATCGAGTTCCGGGAAATCGAAATGCCGGTTCCGAAAGCCGGCGAAGTGCTGATCCGGATCATGAAAATCGGCGTATGCGGGTCGGACATCCACGTCTGGCACGGCAAGCACCCGTTCACGAGCTATCCGGTCACGCAGGGGCACGAGGTGTCGGGCGAGATCGCGGCGCTCGGCGCGGGCGTTGAAAACCTTGAAGTCGGGCAGAAGGTCACGATTCAGCCGCAGGTCGTCTGCGGCAAGTGCTATCCCTGCCGCCATGGGAAATACAACCTGTGCGAGACGCTGAAGGTCATGGGCTTCCAGACCACCGGCGTCGCCTCGGAATACTTCGCCGTGGACGCCGCAAAGGTCACGCCGCTGCCGCAGGAAATGAGCTTCGACGAGGGCGCGATGATCGAGCCGCTCGCCGTCGCCGTCCATGCGGTCCGCAAATTCGGCGATATGCAGGGGATGCGCGTCGCCGTGCTCGGCGCAGGGCCGATCGGCATTCTGGTCGCACAGGCCGCAAAGGGCATGGGCGCCGAAAGCGTGCTGATCACGGACATCAGCGACCTGCGGCTGGAAAAGGCCCGGCAGTGCGGCGTCGACTTCTGCGTGAATACGCGCGAAGCGGATTTCGGCGAAGCGCTGGTGTCGTCGTTCGGGCCGGATAAGGCCGACGTGATCTACGACTGCGCCGGCAACAACGTGACGATGGGGCAGGCCATCCGCTGCGCGCGCAAGGGCAGCACGATCATTCTGGTCGCCGTCTTTGCGGGGATGGCCGAGGTGGACCTCGCCGTCCTGAACGACCACGAGCTCGATCTCAACACGACGATGATGTACCGCAACGAGGATTATCTCGAGGCCATCGAGCTTGTCCGGGCCGGCAAGGTCGACCTGAAGCCGCTGATTTCCAAACACTTTGCTTTCCGCGACTACGCCGAAGCGTACCGGTACATCGATGAAAACCGCGAAACAACCATGAAAGTCATCATCGACGTGCAGGCGTAAGCGCCGCACGCCAAATCGGAAGAATGGAGAATGCTATGCTGGATGTCCTGCTTGACGCACTGACAGATTCACTGAAAATGCTGCCGTTTCTGTTTGCGGCGTATTTCCTGATCGAATACCTCGAACACAAGGCGAGCGAGAAAATGACGCGCAGCCTGCAAAGCCTCGGCCCGTGGGGCCCGGTCGGCGGCGCAGTGCTCGGCATCGTGCCGCAGTGCGGCTTTTCCGTTGCCGCGGCGAATTTTTACGCCGGAAGACTGATCTCGCTCGGCACGCTGATCTCGGTGTTTATCGCGACCAGCGACGAGGCGATTCCGATCCTGCTCGCACATCCGGATCAGCTCCATTACATCTGGCCGATGCTGCTGATCAAGCTCCTGTCGGCAATCGCGGTCGGGCTGCTCGTGGACTTTTTCATGCGGCGCTTTATGAAGCCGCGAAACGAAAAGCCGTTTGAGGAGCTCTGCGCAGACTGCGACTGTGAGCACCACAGCGTGCTGGCTTCCGCGCTGCGGCATACGGTGGAGATTTTTCTCTTCATCCTGCTCGTCAACCTGCTGCTCGGCCTTGCGATCCACTTCGTCGGGGAGGACAACATCTCCCGGCTGCTTCTGAACGGCAGCGTGTTCCAGCCGTTCCTGACGGCGTTGATCGGCCTTGTGCCGAACTGCGCGGCGTCGGTCATTTTGACCGAGCTCTTCGTTTCGGGCAGCCTTTCGTTCGGCTCCTGCATGGCGGGACTGTGTGCCGGCGCGGGCCTCGGCCTCGTGGTGCTTTTCCGCACGAACCGCAGGCCGAAGGAGAACCTTGCGATCGTCGGCGTGCTGTACGGCGCATCGGTCGTGACGGGGCTGCTCGTCAATCTCATCGCATAAACTGCAGGCGGCGGCCGGAATCTTTCGGCACGCCGCCTTTCTGCGCCGTACGGATGTGTGCGGTTCGACGCGCTCCTCGACCGGTACGAGACGCAGTACGCGCGCGTCGGGCTTTCCCGCACGGCGTATAAGGACATGGAAGCTTTCGAAGCGGCCCACCGCGTCCGGTAGCGCCGCCCTGCGGCAAGGAAATTGCAAATTTTCATAGAATTCGCGCTTTGCTCTTTTAAAATGAATTTTTCTGTGGTATAATACCGAATAAAATAGCATATTTATGCAGATATGCTGGACTTTGACTCTGAAAAACAGAAGGGCAGATCCTGAATGGAACATACGATTTTGGAACGAAAGGACTGCGGGCTCAAGGCCTTCGCCTGCGAGACCCCGCAGTTTAAGACGGCGCGGCATTCCGTGCACCTCGTGCTGCCGCTGACGACGCCGGAGGCCGCAGCGGCCAACGCGATCGTGCCGAACGTCTCCGCACGGGCCACGCGCGCCTATCCGGATTACACGGCGTTCGGCAAGCGGCTCGCCGAGCTGTACGGCGCTTCCGTGCAGGCCGGCGTGAGCCGGGTCGGCGACAATCAGATCCTGACGCTCGCGGCGTCCGGCATCGCAAACCGCTATGCTTTCGGCGGCGAGGACGTGCAGGGCGCGCTTGCGGAGATCCTCGAGAGCATCGTTTTCACCCCGCTGTTCGACGCGGACGGCCTTTTCCCGGAGGACGGTTTTAGGCAGGAGCAGCGCCAGCTTCTCGAAACGCTCGACGCCGAATTCAATGAAAAGCGCATCTATGCGAAAAAGCGCTGCACCGAGCTGATGTTTGCCGGCGAGCCGGCCGGGATCCCGCACACCGGCACCCGGGAAGCGATCCGCTCCGCGACGCGCGCGTCGGCCAAAGCCGCATGGGAAAACCTCGTGCGCAGCGCGGCCGTATGCCAGTTTTCGATCGGCGACGGCGCAGACGCTCGCTTTTCCGGGCGTCTCGCCGAAAAGCTCGGCGCCCGCACGGTTCTCCCGACGGAGACAAAGCCGCATCCGGCGCCCTCGCGCGTGAACCGCGTGACCGAGGAGATGCCGCTCGCGCAGTCGAAGCTCGTGATGGGCATGCACGTCGGCACAACACCCGCACAGCAGCTCGTCACGCGCCTGACCGCCGCGATCTTCGGCGGCACGCCGAGCTCCAAGCTGTTTTTGAGCGTGCGCGAAAAGCAGAGCCTCTGCTACTACTGCTCGGCGCAGTACGACACGCCGAAAAACGTCATCTTTGTGCAGAGCGGCGTGGAGACAGCCAATCTCGAACGCGCCGAAGAGGCGATCCTCACCGAGCTGTGCGCCATGCAGGCAGGCGAGATTTCCGACGAGGAGATCCTGCACGCAAAGCTCGCGCTGTGCAACAGCTACCATTCCGTCGCCGATTCCGCCGCGTCCATGGAGAGCTGGTATCTGAGCTGCATGCTCCAGAACAACGTGCGCGCGCCGGAAGAGGACGCCGCGGCCGTCATGAAAATCACAAAGGATGAAATCGTCGAGGCGGCGAACCGCATTGCGCTCGACACGGTTTACAGATTGAAAGGAGATGCAAAGGCCGAATGAATACGGTGACAACACGGGAAAGCAAAATGCTCGGCGACCGTTACGTCTGCGTGAAGCATCCCTCCGGTCTGACGATTCTGATCTACCCCAAGGAAAAGATGCGCAGCACCTACGCGGTGTTCGGCACGCGCTACGGCTCGATCGACAAGGCGTTCAAGCGCAGCGACGAGCCGGAAGCCGAGGTCACGCCGGCGGGCATCGCGCATTTCCTCGAGCACAAGCTGTTCGAGAGCGAGGACGGCGACGCCTTCACGCGCTATGCGGAAATCGGCGCCTCCGCAAACGCCTATACCTCTTTCGAGACGACGCGCTACCTGTTTTCCTGCACGGAGAACGCAGAAAAAGCGCTCGAGATCCTGCTCGACTTCGTCCAGTCGCCGTACTTCACGGCGCAGACCGTCGAGAAGGAGCAGGGCATCATCGGGCAGGAAATCAAGATGTACGACGATGACCCCCAGTGGCGCGTCCTGTTCAACCTGCTGCGCGCCTTGTACCACAACCACCCGATCAAGGACGACATTGCGGGCACCGTGGAGAGCATTGCGGCGATCACGCCGGAGCACCTCTACCGCTGCTACAATACGTTTTACAACCTGAACAACATGGCGCTCTGCGTTTCGGGCAACTGCGATGTGGACAGCGTGCTCGCGCTCTGCGACAAGATGCTGAAAAAGAGCGCGCCCGTACAGGTGGAGCGCGTGCTGGACGCGGAGCCGGATTCGATCGTCCGCCCGGCCGTTGAAGAGCGGCTGGCCGTGGCCTCGCCGATCTTTGAGTTCGGCATCAAGGAGGCGGACGGCGGGCGGCACCGCTCGGAAAAGGACCTCGCGGTCACCGAGGTGCTGCTCGACATCATGGCTTCGGACAGCTCGCCGCTCTTCCGCCGCCTGCTCGACGCGTCCCTCATCAACGAGGCTTCGTTCAGCTACGAGTATTTTGAAGGCACCGGTTACGGCGCCGTGCTGTTCGGCGGCGAGTCGAGCGACCCGCACGCGGTGTGCGCGGCGATCCGCGAGGAGATGCGCCGGCTGAAAGCGGAGGGCGTCTCCGAGGAAGACGTGCGCCGCAGCGCAAAGTCGCTGTACGGCGCGAATCTCGCCGGCCTCAACAGCCCGGAGGTCATCGCCAACGCGGCGATGACGATGGAATTCAACGGCCGCGAGCTTTTCCGCTATATCGAGTGCTTCTCGGAGATCACGGCGGCGGACGTCAACGCGCGCATTCAGGCGCTTTTCAACGAGGACAAAACGGCGGTTTCCGTCATCTGGCCGCTGGAAGAAGAAAACGCCTGACCCCGGGCGCAAGCAAAGGAAAGGATACGAAAGATTATGACCCATCAGGTTCAGTTTCCGGAGCTCGGCATTTCCGTCGAGGTGAATCCGGTTGCATTGCAGTTCGGCGACTTTAAAATCTACTGGTACGGCATCATCATCGGCCTCGGCTTCCTGCTCGCCGTGCTGTACGGCTTTGCCTCGTGCAAAAAGATGAACATCAATAAGGACCACCTGTTCGACGCGATTATCGGCGGCCTGATCGGCGGCATCGTCGGCGCGCGCCTTTACTACGTGCTTTTCTATCCGGGCGACAAATACCTGCAGGACCCGCTCAAGATCTTCGACATCAAGGAGGGCGGCCTCGGCATCTACGGCGGCATCATCGGCGCGCTGCTCGTCGGCGGCCTGATCGCCAAGTGGCGCAAGATGAATGTTTTCGCCGTTCTGGACGTTGCCTCGCTCGGCTTCCTGATCGGCCAGGGCGTCGGCCGCTGGGGCAATTTCGTCAACCAGGAGGCCTTTGGCACGGCGACCGACCTGCCGTGGGGCATGTACAGCGACCGCACGGCGCTGGAGGTTGTCGGCAATGTGCACCCGTGCTTCCTGTATGAATCGCTGCTCTGTCTGCTCGGCTTCGTTGTGCTGCACTTTTTCACGCGCAAATGCCGCCAGTACGACGGGCAGACCTTCCTTCTTTACATTGTCTGGTACGGTATAACGCGCTTCTTCATCGAGGGCCTGCGCACCGACAGCCTGCTGCTGCCGGGCATCGACCTGCGCGTTTCGCAGGTGCTGGCGGCGGCCTCCGCGCTGGCGGCGATCGTGCTGCTGATCGTGTTCCGCAAGTGCCGCCGGTTGAGCGGCTGCGGCAGCCGTGCCGTGATGGAAATGAACGGCCTCCTCGTCGAAACCAACACGGAAATGGAAATCGACACGGAAGCGGAGAGCACGATCTTCAAGGGCATGAGCGCTGAAGAGGCGGAGCACAAGGTGGAAGAGGGCCTGAGAAAGGCAAAGCAGACGACCGAGGAAGCGGAGGACGACGCGGACGCCGATGTAAATACGGACACGGACGCGAGCGCGGACGAAATCGCGGAGCAGGAATCCGCTGAACATACGGAAACGACGGAAGAAGGCGAAGACGATGGCAACGCGAATTGACGGAAAGGCCGTGGCGGCAAAAATCCGCGCACAGGTTGCGCAGGATGTCGAAGCGCTGAAAGCGCGCGGCATCTGCCCCGGCATGGCGGTCGTGCTCGTCGGCGACGACCCGGCCTCCAAGATCTATGTGAACAACAAGAAGAAAGCCTGCGCGGAGACGGGCATCTACTCCGAAGAGCACCTGCTGCCCGCAGAAACCACACAGGAAGAGCTGCTCGCGCTGATCGAAAAGCTCAACGCGGACGAAAAGATCCACGGCATCCTCGTGCAGTCCCCGCTGCCGAAGCATCTGGACGAAAAGCTCGTCGTCGAGCATATCGACCCGCGCAAGGATGTGGACGCCTTCCACGCGTACAACGTGGGGAAAATCATGATCGGCGACTTCACGTTTCTGCCCTGCACGCCGGCCGGCGTCATCGAGCTGATCCGCTCAACCGGCGTGCCGATCGAGGGGAAGAACTGCGTGGTCGTCGGCCGCAGCAACATTGTCGGCAAGCCGATGGCGATGCTGCTTCTGCACAACAACGGCACCGTCACGATCTGCCACAGCCGCACGAAAAATCTCGCGGAGATCTGCCGCGGCGCGGACATTCTCGTCGCTGCGGTCGGCAAGCCGAAATTCATCACGGCAGACATGGTGAAGCCGGGCGCCGTCGTGATCGATGTGGGCATGGACCGCGACGAGAACGGCAAGCTGTGCGGCGACGTGGATTTCGATGCGGTCGAGCCGATCGCGTCGTATATCACGCCGGTCCCCGGCGGCGTCGGACCGATGACGATCGCCATGCTGATGAAAAACGCAGTGCGCGCGGCGGAAATCCAGTGCGGAGAGCCGCTGCGCAGCGAAAATGTGTGAGGACTGCCTGCACACCGTGTTTTGGGCCGGGCGCTGAAACCGCGCCGCAAAGCGGGCGTTCCGCCCAAATCCGACAGAAAGAGTGATGGCAATGGGAGTGCTGCTCCAGAATATAAAGGCTCCGAACGACGTCAAAAAGCTCACGGACGCTGAGCTGCCGGCGCTCTGCGAAGAGCTGCGGGAAAAAATCATTGATACGGTCGCGGACAACGGCGGCCATCTGGCTTCCAACCTCGGCGTTGTGGAGCTGACGGTCGCGCTGCACCGCGTCTTCACGCTGCCGCAGGATTCGATCGTCTGGGACGTCGGGCATCAGTCCTACGCCCACAAGCTGCTGACCGGCCGCGCGGATGTCTTTTCCACGCTGCGGCAGGAGGGCGGGCTTTCCGGCTTTCCGTCCCGCGCCGAAAGCGAATGCGACCCCTTCACGACGGGCCACAGCAGCGCGTCGATCTCCTCGGCGCTCGGGCTTTCCGTCGCGAAATCCCTTTCCGGCGAACCGGGCCACGTGATCGCCGTGATCGGCGACGGCGCGCTGACCGGCGGGCTCGCGTACGAGGGCCTCAACAATGCCGGACGCCTGAAGCGCAACCTGATCGTGATCCTCAACGACAACGCGATGTCGATCTCGAAGAACGTCGGCTCGATGGCGCGTTATCTCTCCTATGTGCGGGCAAAGCCCGGTTATCTGAACGCAAAGGACAGCATAGAGGGGGCGCTTCGCCGCGTGCCGAAGGTCGGCGAGGCGATGGCGTCCGGCGTCCGCCGCGTGAAAAACGTCATAAAAAAGAATATTTTCAACACGACGATCTTTCAGGATATGGGCTTTGGCTATTACGGACCGTTCGACGGGCACGATCTGAAGGAGCTGATTTCCGTCCTGACCATGGCGAAATCCATCGACAAGCCGGTCCTGATCCATATCCGCACCTACAAGGGCCGCGGCTATAAGTACGCCGAAAACGACCCCGGCATGTACCACGGCCTCCCGGCGTTCGACCGGGAAAAGGGCGCGGGGGAAGCCGGCGCGCAGGGCTTTTCGCAGGCTTTCGGCGAAACGATGTGCGCGCTTGCGGCCGCGAACGACAGGGTCTGCGCCGTAACGGCCGCGATGGAATCCGGGACGGGGCTTTCCGCGTTCCGCGAAAAGTACCGGAACCGCTTCTTCGACGTCGGCATCGCGGAGGAGCACGCCGTCACGTTCTGCGCCGGTCTGGCGCGCGGCGGGATGGTCCCGGTCTTTGCCGTGTATTCCACTTTCCTGCAGCGCGCGTACGACCAGCTCATCCACGACGTCGCCCTGCAGAAGCTCAAGGTCATTCTGGCGATCGACCGCGCGGGCGTTGTCGGCGAGGATGGCCGGACGCATCAGGGCGTTTTCGACGTTGCATTCCTGCACACCGTGCCGAATATCCACGTCTATGCGCCGACCTACTACGACGAGCTTTCGGACAACCTCAGCGACTGCATCGAGGGGGAGGACCGCCTGTACGCCGTGCGCTATCCGCGCGGCAAGGAATTGTTCCGCCCCGCGGGATACAAGCTGTCCGGCAGGCCGTTCGGCGTGTACGGGAGCACGGAATCGCAGGTTGCAGTCGTGACCTACGGGCGGCTGTTCTCCTTCGCCTACGAAGCGATGCAGACGCTCGCGGAGTCGGGCGTCAAATGCAAAATCGTGAAGCTGAACCGGATCATTCCGCTGGACCCCGAGGTCGTGCGGCTGCTTTTGAACTGCAAGACGGTCTTCTTCTTCGAAGAAGGCGTCCATGCCGGCGGCGTTGCGGAATGTCTCGGCAGCGCGCTCGTTGAAGCCGGTTTTTCCGGCCGTTATGTGATGCGCTGCATCGAGGACGGCTTCATCCGTCACGCGCCGATGTTCCGCATTCTGGAGCACCTCGGGCTGGACAAGGCCGGCATGCTCCGCACCATACGCGAAAATCTGAAACAGAAATGATGATGGACGATGAAGAAGAGAATCGACGTCCTGCTGTTTGAGTGCGGCCTCGCGCCGAGCCGCGAAAAGGCGCGCACGCTCATTATGGCAGGCAGCGTTTATGTGAATAATCAAAAATTCGACAAGCCGGGCGACACGGTCAGCGACGACGCGGAAATCGAGGTGCGCGGCAGCACGCTCAAATACGTGAGCCGCGGCGGGCTGAAGCTCGAAAAGGCGATGCAGCTTTTCCCAATCGACCTCAACGGGAAGATCTGCATGGATATCGGTGCGTCGACCGGCGGCTTCACGGACTGCATGCTGCAGAACGGCGCGCAGAAGGTGTACAGCGTCGACGTCGGCTACGGGCAGCTTGCCTGGCAGCTTCGGCAGGACCCGCGCGTCGTGAACCTCGAGCGCACGAACGCGCGCTATCTCACGCGCGAACAGGTACCGGAAGAAATCGATTTCTTTTCGGTCGACGTGTCGTTTATTTCCCTGCGGATCATCCTGCCGGCCGTCCGCCCGCTTCTCCGGGACGGCGGGCAGGCGGTCTGCCTGATCAAGCCGCAGTTTGAGGCCGGCCGGGAGAAGGTCGGCAAAAAAGGCGTCGTGCGCGACCGCGCCGTGCACGAGGAGGTCGTCGAGACGATCTGCCGCTTTGCGGTCGAAAACGGGTATTCGGTGCTCGGCCTGACGTTTTCCCCGGTCAAGGGACCGGAGGGCAACATCGAGTATCTCGTCTACCTTGAAAAAAGCGACGCGCCCGTACATACGGCGGACTGTACGCCCCGCAGCGTCGTGGAGGAATCCCACGCGGCGCTGGACGCCAAAAACGCGTGAGGCCGTGCGCGGCACGGGAGGGAGGAGCAGATGAAAATCGCGGTTATACCGAATCTGAATAAGCGCGATGCGGAGGCGTATACGGCGCGCATCGTGTCCCTGCTGCGGCAGTGCGGCGCTGAGGTGCTGATGCACGCGTCGCTCGCC